>OHMQ01000004.1_pt1 | contig 400284 bp, 318 predicted proteins | sample 1569401 | NCBI WGS metagenome assembly OHMQ01 (sample SAMEA3879501, study PRJEB24766) | human gut metagenome | biome: human-associated habitat; feature: feces | place: USA | collected 1985/1987 | reverse complement strand
CCAAAGATATTTTAAATATAAAAATGGATAATAAACGGGCTGCATAACAAAAAAAGAAGGCTGCCTTTTCAGACACCTTCTTTCTTTGTTTTCCTGCCATACGGTGGAGAAGGAAGCAGTCGGGCGTCCTTTGTCCTCTTATGTAAATCCGTTTGTAGGAGCTTCAACGAATACAGAACTGGCGGGCGCGAGTCATGGACTTGGAAAAACGTTTCCCGGGGCGACAGCTCCTTTCGGTATGGTGCAGGTCAGCCCCAACACGATTACCGGAGGCGACAACGGTCCCGGCTATAGTTATGAGCATACGACTATCGAAGGATTCGCATTTACGCAAATGTCCGGTATCGGCTGGTACGGCGATTTGGGGAACTTCTTGGTGATGCCTACAATCGGGGATTTGCATACATTCGCCGGCACGGAAGACAAGCCGGAAGAAGGATATCGTTCCCGGTATGACAAGTCGACCGAAAAAGCCTCGGCAGGCTATTACTCTGTTTTTCTTTCCGATTATAAGATTCAGGCGGAAGCGACCGCTTTGCCTCATAGCGGAATGCTTCGTTTCACTTTCCCGGAAAGCAAGGAGGCCCGCATACAAGTCGATCTGGCCCGGCGGGTAGGAGGAACATCGACACTTCAGAGCGTAGAGGTGGTGGACGACCATACCATCAAGGGCTGGATGCAATGTACGCCTGATGGAGGCGGTTGGGGAAACGGTGACGGTAAGGCCGACTATACGGTCTATTTCTATGCCCAATTTTCCAAACCTTTTTCCGGACATGGCGTTTGGTCTGCCGATATTCCGGACGATTGGGGACGTAAACGTGAAGATGTTTGTAGCGAGCGCTATCGCGAAGCAATCCGCCAAGCAGCCATCCATCCTTCCGTTTCGGCATTTGAAGGCAAGCACTTAGGCTTTTATGCCAATTTTGAAACCAAACCAGATGAAGTGATCTTGCTAAAGAGTGGTATCTCTTATACCAGTTTGAAGAATGCGGAGGAGAATTTGGCGGCGGAGATGAAAGACTTCGATTTTGACCGGACGCATGCCGAGTGTGTCCGTCTTTGGAATGACGAGTTGGCGAAAGTCTCCGTCGAGGGAGGAACCGACGAGGAAAAGAGGGTTTTCTACACGGCTCTTTATCATACGTTGATTGATCCGCGCCTTTGCAGCGACATCAACGGTGAGTACACCGGGGCGGATAAAAAGATCCATCAGACTGGCAAGTTCCGTAAACGGACGATCTTCAGCGGATGGGATGTCTTCCGTAGCCAGATGCCTCTTCAGACCATCATCAACCCGGAGATGGTGAACGATCTTGTCAACTCGCTTGTGGAGATAGCCGACCAGAGTGGTAACGAATATCTCGAACGGTGGGAGCTCTTGAATGCTTACTCCGGCTGCATGGTGGGCAATCCCGCCATTTCGGTTTTGTGTGATGCTTACCGGAAAGGTATTCGGGATTATGACGTGGAGAAAGCATACCGCTATGCTCTGAACACCTCCCGGCGCTTTAGCAATAATGACGACGGCTATACGCCCGGCAATATATCCTGCACGCTGGAATACGATTATACGGATTGGTGCATGGCCCGTTTGGCCGAGTGGTTGGGGAAAGAGGGCGACCGGGCTCATTTTGACAAGCGTGCCCTGTCGTATGCAACTATCTTCGATCCTGAATCGGGATGGTTCCGTCCGCGTAATGAGAAAGGCGTCTTTTCTTCTTTGCCTGAAAAAGGACGTTTGCAAGAGGGCTATGGCTGCGTGGAATCCAATCCTTACCAGCAAGGATGGTTCGTGCCGCACGATGTCGAGGGGATGATCCGCCTGATGGGAGGCCGTGAAAAGGTTTTGGCCGACCTGACGGATATGTTTGAGAAAACACCGGGCGACTATCTCTGGAATGACTATTATAACCATGCCAATGAACCGGTCCATCATGTGCCTTTCCTGTTCAACAGGTTAGGGATGCCTTCGCTTACCCAAAAATGGACACGCGACATTTGCCGAAACGCTTATCACGACAAAGTGACCGGCTTGGTAGGAAACGAAGATGTCGGGCAGATGTCGGCTTGGTATGTGTTGGCGGCTGCCGGCATACATCCGATATGTCCGGGCGATGGCCGCTATGAGATCACCAGTCCGGTATTCGACCGGGTGGAGTTCCGTCTGGACCCGGCTTATGCTGCCGGTGGCTCTTTTGTGATCGAAGCCCGTGACAACAGTCCGGAGAATATCTATATCCAAAGTGCGACGCTCAACGGGAAGAAGTATGATAAATGTTACCTGACGCACGATGATCTGGCGGCCGGTGGAACGCTTGTCCTCCAAATGGGTGTCAAACCTTCGGATTGGGGAAAAGATTGATCGGATGATACCTTTCGGCGGAGAGGCGTTTTCTGGCTTCACCCTGTCTCGTCCTGAAATAGGTTGACTGTGTATTAAAAAATCCTGTTATAGGTTATTCATAAATGTAAACAACAGACAAACTGTCCCGTCCTAAAGTGGTATTTGATATTGTATAATATGCAATGATATGGATATTTATGTCGTTTTTGCTAACTTCTTTAGTTTTCGGCCTTGGTCGAAAAGGTTTTTGACTAAGGTCGAAAGCCCTTTTGACTAAGGTCAAAAACGTATTCGACAAAGGTCAAATGTTTATAGGTTGCATGGTTTTGCAATAGTAATATGATTGCTATCCTCTAAATATAGCCTGTTCGTAAGAAAAACGAGAAATACTTACTTTTGTTTGCCTGTATAGTTTCTTCTCTCTATATTTGTGTCCGTACACTTGCATGGCGTTGCAGGTCCCTGCATTTTATTGATTACAAGAAGCGTTTAAAAGATATTATCCGGATATTGAAACTTCGACACTTTCAGACCAGAGGATAATAGGCAACTGAACGCTCACGTACCTTCCTTGTTATATATATTCATGCCTGGCATGGGTATGTCTTCAAGAATAGAAGGGCGTGGGCTGTTGTTTATATCACTGGTCGGGCAGTCGAAGGCCTCAATATCAGGTATATCAACAGTTCCCACGCCTCTTTTTATGAAAAAATCATCCGGTTCGGGAATTGCCGGATAATTTAATTCTTTATTATTATGAACAAAACGAAAACGTTTAAAAGGCTGCATCTGCCCATGTTAGTCTTTTTGTTTTTTGTGTGCACGACCACGCTTTCCTATGCCCAGCATATGGTTTCCGGCGTAGTCAAGGATGTGACCGGTGAGCCTATCATCGGGGCGAACGTAGTCGAGAAAGGGACTACGAATGGTTCCATTACCGACATCGACGGTAAATTCTCTTTTTCCATCTCTAAACCGGTTGTTACGTTGTCTGTTTCCTACATCGGGTATCAGCCGCAAGACTATGCTTACAAAGGACAAGGGAGTGTGATTATCATCTTGAAAGAGGACCTGCAAAATCTGGACGAAGTCGTGGTTGTCGGCTACGGTGTGGCCAAGAAGCGGGACTTGACCGGTTCGGTTGCCTCCGTGAAGGGAGAGAAGTTGCAGGAGACGGCTTCTTTCAGTGCGGCACAGGCGTTGCAAGGAAGGGCTGCCGGTGTGACGATTTTGTCAACGAGTGCAAAACCGGGCGAGGATGTGCAGGTTCGTGTGCGTGGTAACCGTTCTTTAAAAGCGACAAACGATCCGTTATATGTCGTGGACGGTATTCCTATCGTGGTGGCATTGAGCGAATTGAGTCCATCCGATATTGAATCGGTCGAAGTGTTGAAAGATGCTTCTGCCACGGCTATCTATGGGTCGCGTGGTGCGAATGGTGTTATTCTGGTAACAACAAAGAAGGGGAAAGAGGGTAAGGTGCAGGTCGATTATAACGGCTATGTAGGTGTACAGCAAGCTGCCCGTAAGATTGAAATGTTTGATGGCGGAGAGTGGGTCGAAATGGTACGCGAGGCGAATCGTGCCACAAACAAGACTACTCCGTATCCGCTTGTCCCGACATTGGATTGGGATCGTAAGATCGGTTATTTCAATGCAGATCCGAGTATAATGAACAAGATCGAACAGGGATATGACGAAAACGGTGTCTGGCATTCTGACCGTGTCCCTTACACCGACTGGACAGAGGAGGCCTTGCGTGTTGCTCCGATCCACAATCATGAAGTCAGTGTTCGAGGTGGTACGGAGAAGCTGAAGATGCTCGCTTCCGCAACTTATTTCGGACAAGATGGTGTCGTGAAGGGACAAGATTATCGGCGCTATTCGGTTCGCGTCAATTTCGACTGGACTTTGAATAAATATGTGAAGGTCGGCGGTTCAACCTCTTTCTCTCATCTTGATCGTAACAACGGGGGGAATCTTTATGATGGAGTGAAACTGACATATCCATTGGCTGACATTTATGATGCAAATGGAAACATTATTGAAGCCCGTCCCGGTAATGATCCGCAGCTGTGGAATAAATTCCTGAATATAGAACATGAGAAGAAGGAGATAAAGAAAGACCGTTTCCTGGGAAGTTATTATCTGGATGTTACGCTTCCGTTCGATATTAAATACCGTTCGAATGTCGGTATCGACATAGGTCCCTGGTACGGCAACGAGTTCTACGGAGCGTTGAGTTCGGACCGTTCCGGCAGTCCGGCGCGTGCTGTCAATGCCCGTGACAACCGCCGTATGTACACGTGGGAAAACCTGTTGTTCTATAACAAGACCTTCAAAAAAGATCATACCCTGGGCTTGACTTTCCTGCAATCCATCCAGCAGGAAACATACGAGAAGTCGGAAATCAAAGTGAAAGACCTGCCTTACGAGAACCAGACTTGGAACAATGTCGGTTCGGCCCAGACGATCGAGTCCGTATCGAGCGATTATCAGCGTTGGAATCTGGCTTCTTTCATGGGACGTGTGAATTATAACTATAAGGACCGATATCTGCTGACGGTATCTGCCCGCTACGACGGTTCTTCCCGTCTGGCTCCGGGGCATAAATGGGTGTTGTTCCCCTCTGCTGCCCTTGCATGGCGTGTCAAGGAAGAATCGTTCCTGAAAGATGTCGACTGTCTGAGCAATTTGAAGCTCCGCCTGGGTTGGGGTATCACCGGCAACACGGCTATCGATCCCTATAAGACGCAGGGTAACCTTGAGTACGGGCGTTACAGCTATGGTTCGAACGGTGTGCTGGCCTTCTATCAGAAGGAGATGCCGAACCCGAACTTGTCATGGGAAAAGACCGAGCAATGGAATGCCGGTATCGATTTCGGTTTCTTGAACGGCCGGATAGGTGGGAGCGTGGATTTGTATCTTCAGAATACGAACGACCTCTTGATGGACCGGCAGTTACCGATCGTTTCCGGTTTCGGCAATGTGACGACCAATATCGGGCAGATTCGTAACAAAGGTCTGGAAGTAACCTTGAATACGGTCAATATCGATACGAAAGATTTCAAGTGGACGACCGACTTCATGTTCTCCGTCAACAAGGAAGAGATCGTGGAACTCTATAACGGGAAAGTCGACGACGAAGGAAATAAATGGTTTATCGGCCAGCCCGTGAAAGTGTTCTATGATTATAAGGCCGACGGTATCTGGCAACTGGAAGATGCTGCCGAACTCGAAAAGTGGGGAGGCGTCTTTAAGCCCGGCGATATCAAGATTGTCGACCGCAATGGCGACTATAAGATCACTTCCGAAGACCGCTTTATTCTCGGTCATGAGAATCCGAACGTGACGTTGAGCATGAGTAATTATTTTAATTATAAGGATTTTGATTTCAGTTTCTTCCTGAATGGTGCTTTCGGACAGACGAAATCTTTCAACCGTGAACTCCGTTTGAGCGGACGTTATAGTGGTGCGAAAGTAAATTACTGGCGTATTATCGGCGAGGATGAAAACGGCAACCCGATCAGTAACCGCAGTAACGAAGCTCCGCGCCCGAATATCGACTTCGAGAACCCGAACTACATTTCTTCCCTTTATAAGGAAGACGCTTCGTTCCTGAGAATCGGCCAGGTGACATTGGGCTATACGTTGCCGAAGGCATTGTTGCAGAATGTCGGTATCCAGAAGTTGCGTGTATATGCAACCGTACAGAATGCGTATGTCTTTACGGGCTATTCAGGTACGGACCCGGAAAGTGGCGGTGACTTCAATGAACCGATGCCGAGGACGTATCTGTTTGGTGTGAACCTGAGCTTTTGATAATAACTAACATGATAAATAGACGATAGTATGAAAAATATAATAAAATATGGTTTGCTGTCTTTAGTGGCAGCGGCCGGCGTGTCGTGTGAATCTTTCCTGAATGAAAAGGTGGTCAGCGGGGTGTCGTATGATTATCTGGAAACAAAGACCGGTATAGAAACTGCTGTGAACGGCGTTTATTCGACTATGCGCTGGTATGTCGGTGGCGAGCGTTATTATTGCCTGACCGAGTATGGCGTGGATTATGTCTGGGAAGGGGCCGATGGCGGTAATAAGGATGCTTTCAATAAATACAGCAATCAGTTGAACTCTTCTTTCGGTATGTTGTATGAATTTTGGGAAAATGCTTATAAAGGTATTACACGGGCCAATACGGCTTTGATGTATCTGCCGAAAGTGGGAGATATGACCGATGCCGAGAAAACGGCGCGTGAAGGTGAACTTCGTTTCATGCGTGCCTATTTCTATTTTGATCTGGTTCAGCAATTTGGACGTATTCCTTTATTGACGGAAGGAAACGTTTCTGAAATCAAGACCGACTTTAAACGTGCTTCGGTGGCGGATGTGTATGCGTTTATTATTAGCGATTTGCGTCAGGCTTATGAAGTGTTGCCTGATGTGGCCATGCAGGCGGATCGTGGTCGTGCAACCAAATGGTCGGCGGCTAATTTGTTGTCGAAAGTTTATTTGACAAGGGGGAGCGCTATCAAAGATCAGCGCGGACAACAACCAACCGATATGGATAGTACGGCTTATTTTGCCGAAGCGGTTATCAACTCCGGAAAGTTCGCCTTGGATTCGGATTATTCAATGACATTCGATCAGGACAGACAGAAGGTGTTTTCTGAAACAATCTGGGGTGTCGAGTTTACAAACGATGTGTTGTTTAACGGTTCGGAAGGAAACAAGATGCACCTGTATTGGGTTCCGACTTACGAAAAATTGCCGGGTTTGCAACGCGACCTTCAGCAAGGGCGTGCTTGGAAACGTATGCGGCCGACTCCTTATTTGCAAACCCAGTTGTTCGACCACCTGAATGACTCCCGTATGTATAAGATGTTCAGTTGGGTGTTCTATGCGAATAAAGAATCTTCCATCCCTGTCTGGAAAGACAAATATTATTACGTAAATGAAAATGGAGAGGAGACGGGTGATTTGCTTTATGAAACGCCTGCTGAACTGGTTGGCAAACCAAAGTTCGCTTTAGGAGATACGGCGGCTTACTTTATCCCGAAATATTATGGCGCGAAAGATTATAAAGGTGCTGTGATCGACAAAGCGAAAGACCGCCAGATGCAATTGGACATCGCAAAGGCGCCTTATACATTGATTCCGATCGATGAAAACACGAACCACTTTTTCCCTTGCCTGAAGAAATGGCTCGATACGCAACGTCCGGATATGAACTATGAACAGGGAGGACGTAACTTTGTCCGTATGCGGCTGGGTGAGACGTATCTGATAGCTGCCGAAGCTTATGGCAGAAAGGGGGATTTCGAGAAAGCGGCTTCGCTGATCAACGTCGTCCGTAAACGTGCCGCCTACAAAGAAGGAGAAGCCAAACCGCAGGAGTGGTGGCAGATAGATGGTGGCGATATGGCTAACCTGGCTGGTTCGACTGAAAAGTCGATGCTGGTGACGCCGGCAGAGATCAGTGACGATTTTATCGGTTTTATGCTGGATGAGCGTGCCCGTGAAACATACGGCGAGATGAACCGCTGGGAAGACTTGGTGCGTACGGAAACGTTGTACGAGCGTGTGAAAGAGTTTAATCCGGATGCCGCTCCGAACATAAAGGAATATCACAAACTACGTCCGATTCCGCAGAACCATATCGACCGCCTGTCTCCGAAGCCATCTGCCGAAGAGGCGCAGAATGAAGGATACTATTGATAGTTGAAAATCGAAAGTTGAAAATTGAAAATTAAATTCCGTTCCAAGAACAATGACCGTTTTTATAATTTTCAATTTTCAACTTTCAATTTCCATTACTCTTCTTCTGCAAACATCGGGTCCCAAGCCGGTAACCGTGTCGGTGTCTGTTTCAATACTTCCCGGACTTTGTCGGTGATGTATTTCTTGTTGACAACCAAGCGGAACATGTATTCGTTGAACCATTCGTCCGTCATGATCAGGTGGCCGTTGTTGGCACCCGGTCCCCAACTGTTTTCCACCATCCACTTTTTAGGTTGGCCGTTGGCATCCAAATCTACCGCCATCAGTGTCATGGCATGGGAAGAGCCGCTGGCGAATGTCTGGATGCGTTGTTTCTTGTCCATACCGAAAGTCGTGCCCATCAACGAGCCGTAGTCATAATAGTTGACATCGAGCACTCCGCGGTTGCGGTCGAAGAATTTGCCCACGTCGCAGGAGAAATACATCATGGTGCTGTCCTTGATGGAGGCGATCGCCATCTCTTTGATATCTTCTATCGGAAGGTTGACGTATGTCCAGTTCTTGCCGTCATAGGCATGGCGGTCAAAGTCGATCTCATATAGTTTATAGAAGTCGCGGCTCGGATCGTTCATCAGCATGACATAGTTGTTCTTCAAATCTTCGCCCACGAATTCCTGATAGAATGATTGCGGGGTGTATTCTTTTGTCTCGACCGGTTTTCCGCTTGCGTCTTTGCGTGTCCAGGTGAATTTCGTAGGAGGTTCTCCGAGGTTGAGGACCAGCATACGGTAGATTTCGCCCAGCATCTCGGTTTTGCGTTTTGCCAGCGCTTCCGGTTTCGAGCCTTTTGCGTCGCGTAGTTCCAATCCGTATTCTTTCAATTTCAGTCCGATCAGGTTGGACATACGGCTGGTATTGTCGCTGCTATAGGTTTCGACCATGACACCGGAAGGAACGATGCCGTATTTCATCAGGTTGTCGGATATGCCGGTGAATTGTCCGCCGTCTCCGATCGGATTCTTGAACAGCCATTCCACCATTTTGTCGTTGATCGGCTTTTCCCGTGTATCAATGATTCCTTGCAGGAAAAGGTTTGCTTTTTCAAGCTGGTCCCAGAAGAAGTTGTAGTTCTGCGAGAGTTCGAATTCCGGCAGGTTATACTTGGCGATGACCTGCGCACGAATAACATTCAATCCTGTAAACAACCAGCAACGGCCGGAGGATTTCTGGTTCGTGATCCCTTTACTGTTCACTTTGTTTGAAAAGTAGGTGTCGAAATTGTTTTTGCTGTCATTGTTGACTGCCAGTTTGTTGATGTCGTTGCCCGCGATTGCATTGTGAATGGCTTTGTCGGCCGGCGTTCCTTTGTAGGCTTGCTTGATTTCCTGCAACATTCCGGACGAGATGCCGCCCTCTGCCTGCTGTCCGTAAGCCGATAACGATAGCCCGAATGCAAGGGCTGTTATCCACAGATTGTTCTTTCTCATGATATAATTTGTTTAGTTTTTTAAGTGTTTTGTCACAAAAGTAGTTTAATTTCTTTATATGGAGGTTACTCGGTGGCTCATTTAGCTCCCTTGCCTGGTTCATGTTGGAACGAGGATGAATGATATAATTGTATATGTATTTGAATAATATTTACATTGTAATGAATAATATTTATTATTTATTGCATGTTTATAAATTATTGAATACTTTTGTTGTAAAGTAATCTTTTAGTCAAGTATAAACAAGAATAAGAAATAAATCTATGAATAACGAGATCAAAAGAAGACTCCCCTTGCAGTGCCCGGCTTGTGACGCGCCTTTGAAAGTGGGTCGGATGTTTTGTGGGCAATGCGATACGGAGGTGTGCGGTACATTTGAACTGCCTGTACTGGCAAAACTGACGGATAAGGAACAGCAGTTTGTAATCGACTTCATCAAATCCAGCGGAAGCCTGAAGGATATGGCGAAGAATATGGGAGTCAGTTACCCTACTGTCCGGAATGTATTAGACGATCTGATTGATAAACTAAATAAAATCGAATAGGTTATGAACAAACAACATCTTTATGGATTGATTAATCCTTTTGAACGGATTGCCGGTCTGGAAGCATTGCTTTGGGGACTGGCTGGAATGGTGGTATCGACAGCTCTTTCTTTTTATTCCGGCTGGCATTATCACGGGTTGCTGCATTTTGGTCCGGCTCCGAATCCGGCGTGGTGGTGTTATGCGGTGGAGCACCTTGCCGTCTGGCTGATTCCGGCTGTTATGTTTTATTTGGGAGGATTGCTGCTTTCCCGTTCACGCATACGGATGGTCGATGTGTTGGGAACGGTCGTTTTCGCACAATTGCCGTTGATCGTCATGAACCTTTTCAACTTCTTGCCGCCTATGCAGAAACTCGCACAGATAGATGTGAACATGCCTCCGGCAGAGATCATGCAACAGCCCGGATTCCTTGTCGGAATATGGCTGTCGCTGGTCTCTTTTGTCTTTTTGATCTGGGCACTGGTCTGGATGTTCCAGGCATTGAAAGTGTCCTGTAACCTGAAAGGCTACAGGTTGGGAATCCTCTACTGCGTGGGGATCTTCGGCGGAGACGTGTTTTGCCGCTATCTGATAAAATGGGTGTGCTATTGATGGAACAGCAGATTGCGCAGTCCGGCGATATCCTCTACGATATAGTCCGCCCCGGCTTGCGATAACTCTTCCCGGTCACCGTAACCGTAAAGCACACCGATCGAATCGAGCCTGTTCTCTTTGGCCCCGATGATGTCATGTTTGCGGTCGCCGATCATGACGACTGATAGATGATCCGTCAGGTTATTGCTTTCCAATACATGACGGATCACATCTCCTTTTGTATAGAAGGAACCGTCCAGGCCACTGCCCGCGACGAAAGTGAAGTAACGGGCGATATCGAAATAGTCCAGGATGCGTTTGGCGAAGACTGTCGGTTTGGATGTCGCCAGCATCAGGATGCGCCCTTGCCGGGTTGCCTCTTCTAAAAAGTCTTTCATGCCGTCATACAGTTTGTTCTCATAAATGCCGGTGTCGGCAAAACGTTCCCGGTACTTTTCTGTAGCCTCTTTGGCCTGTTCGTCTGTGAAATGATAGAAATCCCGGAACGAGTCCAGAAGAGGAGGACCGATAAAAGGACATAACTCGCGAAGGTCATTCACTTGTATGCCGAAATGATTCAATGCGTATTCGACGCATCGGGTGATGCCGATCATCGGATCTGTAATCGTCCCGTCCAGGTCCAGCAGGATGTATTTGTACTCTTTCATTTGCAATTGTATTGTTTATCCTGTCCCGTGATAGCGGGTCAGTGCTCTTCTTTATACCAGGATGAGTACATGTGATAGTTCTTGGCTATCTTCTGGTTGATCTCTTTTGCCTGTTCTGGGTCCACCTTCTTTACGAACTTGGCCGGTATGCCGGCGTAGATGCTTCCCGGCTCGACGATGGTCTTGCTCAGTACGACCGAACCGGCAGCGACGATCGCTCCTTCACCGATCACGGCATGGTCCAGTACGACCGAGCCCATCCCGATCAGGGCGCCGTTGCATATCTTTGCCCCGTGGATCGTGACGTTATGACCGACCGACACATCGTCGCCGATCTCAATCGTCGATTTTTCGTATAAGGTGTGCAGGACGGAACCATCCTGTATATTCACCCCGTTGCCGATCCGGATGGAGTTTACATCGCCTCGCAACACAGTCCCGAACCAGATACTGCAACCTTCGCCTATCTCTACATCGCCGATAATAGTGGCGTTGTCTGCTAAAAACGTGTCTTTACCTATTTGGGGAGTAAAGCCTCTTACTGATTTTATTAAAGCCATAACTTTTTAATTGACAATTAATAATTGACAATTGACAATTGACAATTTAAGAGAGAACGACAAACCTATTGTCAATTGTCAATCGTCTGTTGATTAAATTTCTGCCGTTTTTTCTTTTAACCAAGCCTTCTCTTCTTCAGTCAAATGCGGGCTTACCAAGTCGTATACCATCTGGTGGTATTTGTTCAGCCATGCATGCTCGCGTACAGAAAGCATGGACGGGATAACCAGCTTCGTATCGATGTAACATAACGTCAAAGTTTCGAAACCGAGGAACTTTCCGAATTCCGTTTCACTGTCTTCATGGATCAGGATCATATTCTCGGTACGGATGCCGTATTCGCCGGGGCGGTATATGGCCGGTTCGTCACTCATCACCATGCCCGGTTCCAGGATTACCGGGTTTTCTTCCATGCGGATGCTTTGCGGCCCTTCATGTACGTTCAAGCAATGGCCGATGCCGTGGCAGGTTCCGTGCAGATAGTTGATGCCGGCATCCCACAAAGCTTTACGGGCGAAGGCGTCGATCAAGCAGCCCCGTATGCCTGCGGGGAATTTGCATTTGGCAATTCCGATAGTGCCTTTCAGGGCGCGGGTAAAGTCCTTCTTCATTTGCTCGCTCGGCTCGTCGCAAAGGGCGATCGTACGGGTGATGTCGGTCGTTCCGTCCAAATACTGGGCTCCGGAGTCGAGCAGGTACAAACTGTCCGTTTTCAACTCCGTGTCCGTTTCGGGTGTGGGAGAATAGTGTACGACCGCTCCGTGAGGACCGTAGCTAGATATGCTGGCAAAGCTGTCCATGACATATTGGGGCTGTTCGGAGCGCAGAGCCGTCAACTTGGCAGCGGCACTCAGCTCCGTCACCTTTTCTCCGGCTTTAAGCATCTTTTCCAGCCAGAAGTAGAATTTGGTCATGGCGATGCCGTCTTTCAGGACGGCGTTGCGGAATCCTTTTATCTCTGTCTCGTTCTTGATGCTTTTCAGGTGATTGGCGGGCGAGGTTCCTTCTATCAGGATACTGCTTTTGGGCAGTGCATTGTAGATGGCTACGTTGGTTCGTTTGCTGTCGATGAACACCCGTGTCCGTTCCGGCAGTCGTGACAGGAAGGTTGCCAACATGCCGTAGTCGGCTAGTGTCACTCCTTCTTTCTTTAGATGTTCTGCTATTTCAGCGGGTATCTTCTTCGGATTCACGAACAGTACGCTTTCCTTCTCGGAAACGAATGCATAACTGATGACGACCGGATTATAGGCAACGTCCGTACCCCTGATATTGAAGGTCCAGGCCACTTCGTCCAATGCGGAGAGAATGGTGCAGTCGGCTCCTGCCTTGTGTAGCATCTTGTTGATATCTATCAGTTTGTCTTCTGTTGATTTTCCGCTGAGTTCGATCGGCATTTCAAACATCGGAGCTTCAGGGATGGCGGGACGTTCTTTCCAGATCGGATCGATCAGCGAAGCGTTTGTATTCAGTTTGATCTCTTTTTCCGCTAATGCCTTTTCCAGTGAGCGGGCATCTGCCAGGCTGTATGTCTCGCCGTTCAGGCCGACTGTCTGTCCCTCTTTCAGTTCGTGTGTCAGGAACTCCGGGATTGTCGGGGTTTCGGGTAACATCATTTTGAAAAGTTCGATACCTGTCCCTTCCAGTTGGGTGGAGGCTTGCAGGAAATATCGGGAGTCGGTCCAAAGCCCGGCTTTATCGGCTGTGATTATAACTGTTCCGGCCGAACCTGTGAATCCGGAAATCCATTCACGGTATTTCCAGCAGTCGGCAGGATATTCACTCATGTGAGGGTCGGAAGTCGGAATAATATAAGCATCGATTTTATGCTGTTTCATTGCTTCCCTTAGGGCGGCAATACGTTCAGGAATGTTTGTTTTCATCGCATTTTGTTTTATGTCAACATTACTATTGGCAAAGTTATTAAATTTCTTCTCTTTCTATGTCCTTGGAATAAAAAAATCAAATCTACTCATATTTCTGCTTTATAAGTTATCTGTATTCAGATTGCAATAAAGGAAGATGACTAGTATAATTTCTGAAATATCTGTACCTTTGCGAGAAAACCTTTTTAATAATAATATTAGGAAAAGCTAAAAGTTAGTATATGAAAAATATAATGTTATCGCTTATGACTGCAATGGTTATGACTGCCTGTACGGGGCAGAAGGCTGAGAAGGTGGAAGCTACTCAGGATAATTTCAATTATGTCGTGGATCAGTTTGCTGATCTTCAGATATTGCGTTATCAGGTTCCGGGATTTGAATCCTTTTCTTTGAAGCAGAAACAATTATTATATCATTTGTCGGAAGCTGCCCTGATGGGCCGGGATATTTTGTTCGACCAGAACTGTCGTTATAATCTGCCGATCCGCCGTGCGCTGGAGGCTGTTTATACCGGCTATAAAGGAGATCGTACGGATCCGCAGTTTGTTGCTTTGGAAACTTATTTGAAACGGGTTTGGTTTGCCAACGGCATCCATCACCATTATGCGGAAGACAAATTTGTTCCCGGCTTTACGCCTGAGTTCTTCCGGACTTGTATCTCGCAGATCGGTTCTTCCGCACTTCCGCTACGTGAAGGGCAGACGGTGGAACAGTTTGTCGCCGAGATCAGTCCCGTGATCTTTGATCCGGCTGTGATGGCGAAGCGTACGGTGCAGAGTGGCGATGTCGACCTGATCCGGGCTTCGGCCAACAATTATTATGGCGAAGGAGTTACCCAGGTAGAAGTTGAGGATTTCTATGCCCGGATGAAAGCTGGGAAAGACACGATTTCTCCGATCTCTTACGGCTTGAACAGCCGTTTGGTAAAAGAGAACGGCAAGTTGGTCGAAAAAGTGTGGAAGGTAGGCGGCCTCTATTCGCCGGCACTCGAAAAGATCGTGTCGGAATTGCAGAAAGCCGTGGCTTTTGCCGAGAACGATGCGCAAAAGTCAATCATCGGGAAACTGATCGAATATTATCAGACCGGCGACTTGAAAATCTTCGATGCCTATTCGATCCTATGGGTGGAAGATACGGCATCGGATGTTGACTTTGTGAACGGCTTTATCGAAACATACGGAGATCCGTTAGGAATGAAAGCCAGCTGGGAGTCGACCGTGAACTTTATCAATAAGGAGGCAACGAAGCGAACAAAAGTGATCAGCGATAATGCGCAGTGGTTCGAAGATCATTCTCCTGTAGATAAACGGTTTAAGAAAGAAAAAGTAAAAGGAGTCAGTGCCAAAGTAATTACGGTTTCCATGTTGGGAGGTGATTGCTATCCGGCAACTCCGATTGGCATCAACTTGCCGAATGCCGACTGGATTCGCCGCGATCATGGTTCGAAATCCGTTACGATCGAGAATATCACTGAGGCATATGACAAAGCTTCTCAGGGAAATGGTTTCAATGATGAATTTGTCTGGAGCGATAAGGAGCGCGAAGGATTGAAGAAATACGGATTCATCACCAACAATCTGCATACCGATTTGCATGAATGCTTGGGACATGGTTCCGGTAAATTGCTTCCCGATACCGATCCGGATGCTTTGAAGGCCTACAGTTCGACTTTGGAAGAGGCGCGTGCCGATCTTTTCGGTTTGTACTATCTCGGAGATGCCAAGCTGGTGGAACTCGGACTTGTGCCGGATGCAGAGGCTTATAAGGCTGAATACTATAAATATATAATGAATGGCCTGATGACACAGCTGGTCCGGATCGAGCAAGGCAAGAATGTTGAAGAAGCCCATATGCGCAACCGTCAGCTGATTGCCAAATGGGTATATGAAAAAGGAAAGGCTGATAACGTGATTGAACTGAAACAGCGGGATGGCAAGACATACGTGGTGGTCAATGACTATGCCAAGCTGCGTGAACTGTTCGGAACTTTGTTGGCGGAAGTGCAGCGTATCAAGAGTGAAGGTGATTTTTCCGCCGGAAAGAAACTGGTGGAAGAGTATGCCGTAAAGGTCGACCCAGCTCTTCATGCCGAAGTGCTCGAACGCTATGCCAAATTGAACCTGGCTCCGTATAAGGGATTCGTGAATCCGGTGATGAAGGAAGTCAAGAACGATAAGGGAGATGTAACGGATATTGTGCTGGATTATACCGAAGGGTATACCGATCAGATGCTTCGTTACAGCAAGGAGTATTCGTTTTTACCTTCCTATAATGAATAATAAAGCGTATGTTACAGAATGAATTAAAAGAAATACGGACCCAGCTTCGCCTGGCGATGAATGGAGTGATCTCTACCAGCATGCGCGAGAAGGGTATTGTCTATAAGCTGAATTTCGGTGTTCCTTTGCCTGAAATCAAGCAGATTGCCACTACACATAAACCGGACTCTGAGCTGGCCGCTGCTTTGTGGAAAGAAGACATCCGTGAATTCAAGATATTGGCTTCTTTCTTGCAGCCGGTAGACGAGTTCTCGTCCCAAGAGGCGAAGCAATGGGTGAAAGAAATCCCTTATTTGGAAATTGCAGAGCAGTGCAGCCACAATTTGTTTTATAAGTTGCCGGATGTGGAGGATTTGCTGCTCGGGTTGATTTTTAATGTGGAAGACGAATATGCACGTACGGTGGCTTATCTAGTCTGGGCCGAACTGTTTAAGGAAGGAAAGGATTTGATAGCACCGGTGAGGACCGCATTTGTCGCGGAATGTATGCGGACGCTTGCCCAGACTGATTTCGAGGCGTCCTTCAAAGAAAAGCAGGCTGCGGTGAAAGCCATGAAATTTTATGGAAGACAGTCGGCTGAACGGGCGCAGCAAATGTTGGGCGGGTTCGATGATTTTCCTGAATTCATGCAGACGCCCGAAGGGCAGGAAATATATAATGATTTAAAATTTGAATTTGAATATTGCCGTTAAGGCTTTGCGTTTAAAATAAATGCGCTAACTTTGTCGGTCGCGTGGAGTCGCAACTTGAAGATGGATGCAAAAAAGTACACAGAGATGCAAGACCTGTTCACCAGATATCTTGCCGAGAAAAAACTACGAAAGACGGAGGAACGCTATGCCATATTGGAGTGTATATGCAGTTTCCCCGGTCATTTTGATATGTGTTTGCTTCATCAGAAACTGGAGGAAATGAATTTTCATGTCAGTCGGGCTACTGTTTATAACACGGTCGACGTTTTGGTAGACAGCGGCTTAATTGTGCGCCATCAGCTGACGGCCCAGGCTGTACAGTATGAATTACGGATGCTGGCGGAGACACACTTGCATCTGATCTGTATGAAATGCGGGGCAATCAGAGAGCTGAAGGATGCAACACTAAAGAAAGATGTCGGAGCGTTGAAGATATCGCGTTTCACTCCGGAATATCATGCGCTTTACATTTATGGCTTATGTAGCAAATGTAAGTACCGGCTTCAGCGGAAGAAGTAAGAATATTAACATCTATATAATATATAAACGATGAAAGTTGACGTTCTATTAGGATTGCAGTGGGGTGACGAAGGCAAAGGAAAAGTTGTCGACGTTTTGACTCCGAATTACGATGTGATAACTCGTTTTCAGGGAGGTCCCAATGCTGGACATACTTTGGAATTTAACGGTGAAAAGTATGTATTACGTTCCATCCCTTCTGGTATTTTCCAAGGGGGTAAGGTAAACGTTATCGGTAACGGTGTCGTACTGGATCCGTTGTTGTTCCAACAGGAAGCGGAAGCGCTTGCTGCCAGCGGGCACGACCTGACCAAACAACTGTGTATCTCTAAGAAAGCTCATTTGATCTTGCCTACTCACCGTATATTGGATGCTGCTTACGAAGCTGCGAAAGGGTCAGGCAAAATCGGTACGACCGGTAAAGGTATCGGTCCGACTTATACGGATAAGATCAGCCGTAACGGTCTGCGCGTAGGCGACCTGTTGCATAATTTCGATGAAAAGTATGCAGCTGCAAAAGCAAGACATGAAGCGATTCTGCGTTCTCTGAATTATGAATATGATATTACTGAATTGGAGGCACAGTGGTTCAAGGCTTTGGATTATTTGAAACAGTTTCGTTTGATCGACAGCGAACATGTGATTAATAACTATTTGAAAGAAGGTAAGTCTGTTTTGGCCGAAGGTGCACAGGGCACGATGCTGGATATTGATTTCGGTTCTTATCCGTTTGTGACTTCTTCCAATACGATTTGTGCAGGTTGCTGTACAGGTTTGGGGGTTTCCCCGCGTAACATCGGTGAAGTGTATGGTATCTTCAAAGCTTATTGTACACGTGTCGGTAGCGGTCCGTTTCCGACAGAACTGTTTGATGAAACAGGTAGCAAGATCCGTCAGATCGGACATGAATATGGTGCTGTAACTGGGCGCGAACGCCGTTGTGGCTGGATTGACTTGGTTGCGCTGAAATATGCGATCATGATCAACGGTGTGACGAAACTGATCATGATGAAGAGCGATGTGCTGGATGGCTTCGAAACAGTAAAGGCTTGCATTGCTTATAAAGTCAATGGCGAAGAAACAACAGAGTTTCCGTTTGAAATCAATGAAGGCATCGAACCCGTATATGTGGAAATGCCGGGTTGGAATGTCGATATGACGAAAATGCAAAGTGAAGACGAATTTCCCGAAGAGTTCAATGCTTACATCTCTTTCTTGGAAGAAGAGCTGGAAGTTCCGATCAAGATTGTATCTGTCGGTCCTGACCGTGAGCAAACAATTGTCAGATATACCGAAGAATAAAACCTGAAAATAATACAAAATGGCAGAAGACCACATCCCGGAAGGATGATCTCCTGCCATTTTTATTTTTGGCAGACTTTTTGTCGTTTATGATTTAGTATAACTATTATAAATTAGAAAAATATGAGCATGTATTGGATTATATTTATCGGTTTTGCCCTTCTTAGCTGGTTGGTTTCTTCCAGACTCCAGAACAAGTTTGAAAAATATTCCAAGATTCCTATGCCGAATGGTATGACAGGAAAGGATGTGGCTGAAAAGATGTTGCATGATAACGGGATTTATGACGTAAAGGTGATTTCCACTCCCGGACATTTGACGGATCATTATAATCCGGCAAACCAGACCGTCAATCTGAGTGAATCGGTTTATTACAGTAACAGTATTGCTGCCGCAGCCGTTGCAGCTCATGAATGCGGACACGCTGTCCAGCATGCTACGGCTTATGCGCCTCTTCGGATGCGTTCGGCTTTGGTTCCGGTCGTCAGCTTTGCTTCCAACATTATGACATGGGTGCTGTTGGGTGGTATGCTGTTGATTAATACGTTTCCCCAGTTGATGCTGTTTGGTATTATTCTTTTTGCATCGACGACTTTATTCAGTTTCATTACACTACCGGTCGAGATCAATGCCAGCCAGCGGGCTTTGGTCTGGTTGAGCAATGCCGGCATCACAAATGTCTATACGCATGACAAGGCTGAAGATGCTTTGCGTTCTGCTGCTTACACGTATGTAGTGGCTGCCTTGGGTTCGCTTGCTACATTATTATATTATATCATGATTTTCCTGGGGGGAAGAAGCCGGGATTAAACAGGAAGCATTACCTTTGCAGCCTAAATAATATAAATTAGTGAATCATGCAAAAGCCGTCTATCCCTAAAGGAACAAGAGATTTTTCGCCAGAAGAAATGGCGAAGCGTAATTATATATTCAATACTATCCGCGAAGTATATCATCTGTACGGATTTCAGCAGATCGAAACGCCGGCTATGGAAAACCTGTCTACGCTGATGGGCAAGTATGGAGAAGAAGGCGATAAGTTGCTTTTCAAAATATTAAATTCCGGCGATTGCTTTTCCGGAATAACGGATGAAGAACTGTCGGAGCGCAATGCCGTAAGATTCGGAATGAAAGCTTGCGAGAAGGGTTTGCGTTATGACCTGACGGTTCCTTTTGCCCGTTATGTGGTACAGCACCGTAATGATATCGCTTTCCCATTCAAGCGTTACCAGATACAGCCGGTATGGCGTGCCGATCGTCCGCAGAAAGGTCGTTACCGTGAGTTTTACCAATGTGATGGAGATGTGGTAGGTTCCGATTCGTTGGTAAATGAAGTCGAGCTGATCCAGATTATGGATGAGGTATTCCGCCGTTTCGGAATCCGTGTCTGTATCAAGATGAACAACCGTAAGATTCTTTCCGGCATTGCCGAGATAATCGGTGAAGCCGATAAGATTGTCGATATTACGGTCGCTATAGATAAACTGGATAAGATCGGTCTGGATAATGTAAATGATGAATTGCGTTCTAAAGAATTGTCTGAAGGTGCGATAGCCCGTTTGCAGCCGATCATTATGCTGAAAGGTACGAATCGTGAAAAGCTGGCTGTTTTGAAAAAGGAACTGGCAGCATCGGAAATAGCGATGAAAGGTATTGCCGAGATGGAATTTATCCTGGACCGCATCGAGAAGTTAGAGCTGACAGCTGATTTGGAACTGGATCTGACGTTGGCACGCGGTCTGAACTACTATACGGGTGCTATCTTCGAAGTGAAAGCGTTGGATGTCCAGATCGGAAGTATCACGGGGGGCGGACGCTATGACAATTTGACCGGTGTGTTTGGTATGGACGGTATGTCAGGTGTCGGAATTTCCTTCGGTGCCGATCGTATTTTCGATGTTCTAAACCAGTTGGAACTTTATCCGGTTGATTCTTTGAAGACCACGCAACTGTTGTTCGTGAATTTCGGCGAGAAGGAAGAAAACTATTTGTTGCCTCTGATCTCGAAAGTGCGTGCTGCCGGTATCCGTACGGAGTTGTATCCTGAATCAGCCAAAATGAAGAAGCAGATGGGATATGCCGATACGAAAAAGATCCCGTTTGTGGCGATTGTCGGTGAAAACGAAATAAATGAAGGCAAGATCAATCTGAAAAACATGTTGACAGGCGAACAGTCTCTTGTCACATTAGAAGAACTGATCGAAAGATTCTAGCTGCAATTTCAATTTTGTGCCTTTAGGTACACCCGTTTCTACTATAAATAGACTGATAATTGAACTTCCCCATTCATTTTCTTGTTGTAATGGGGAAGTTTTTTTGTAACAGGATGGTCATCCTGTCAGATATATTTGCATTGTCTGTCTTTCTAAAATGCAAAATTGTCAGTCTTTTTCCTGACAACAGTTTTGGCACAGTATTCGCATAGACGTTTATGTGCGATAAGAAAGCACAAGATTAACGTAATATTATTAACAACTAAAAAATATACAACGATGAACATTAGACCATTAGCAGACAGAGTGCTGATTAAGCCTGCTGCAGCAGAAGAAAAGACACTTGGCGGAATCATTATTCCCGATTCAGCAAAAGAAAAACCTTTAAAAGGTGAAGTTGTCGCCGTAGGTAACGGAACAAAGGATGAAGAAATGGTTGTAAAGAATGGCGACACTGTACTGTACGGCAAGTATGCAGGTACGGAAATCGAACTGGACGGTGAAAAATATCTTATCATGCGTCAGTCTGATATTTTGGCTATTATCTAAACAATTGACAATTGATAGTGGATAATTGACAATTAAGAAATATTTATACATTTATATAAAACGATAGAAATCATGGCAAAAGAAATTAAATACGATATGGATGCCCGCGACCTTCTGAAGAAAGGTGTGGATGAATTGGCTAACGCAGTAAAAGTAACACTGGGTCCGAAGGGACGTAATGTGATCATCGAAAAGAAATTCGGTGCTCCGCACATTACAAAAGACGGTGTAACGGTAGCTAAAGAAGTTGAAGTTGCTTGCCCGTTTGAAAACATGGGTGCTCAGCTGGTTAAGGAAGTTGCTTCCAAGACTAACGACAATGCCGGTGACGGTACGACAACTGCAACAGTTCTGGCACAGTCTATTATCGGTGTCGGTCTGAAGAATGTAACGGCGGGTGCCAACCCTATGGACTTGAAACGTGGTATCGACAAAGCGGTGGCTAAAGTCGTAGAAAGCATCGCTGCCCAGTCTGAAGCTGTTGGTGACCAGTTCGAAAAGATCGAGCATGTTGCCAAGATTTCTGCTAACGGTGACGAAGCTATCGGTAAACTGATCGCTGAAGCTATGCAGAGAGTAAAAACTGAAGGTGTTATCACTGTAGAAGAAGCTAAAGGCACGGAAACAACAGTAGACGTGGTAGAAGGTATGCAGTTCGACCGTGGTTATATCTCTCCGTATTTCGTAACCAACACGGAAAAGATGGAATGCGAGATGGAAAATCCGTATATCCTGATCTACGACAAGAAGATCTCTGTATTGAAAGACTTGCTGCCTATTCTTGAACCGGCAGTTCAGAGCGGTCGTCCTTTGTTGATCATCGCTGAAGATATCGATAGCGAAGCATTGGCAACTTTGGTTGTAAACCGTCTGCGTGGTTCTTTGAAGATCTGTGCTGTCAAGGCTCCGGGCTTCGGCGACCGTCGTAAAGCTATGCTGGAAGATATCGCTGTCCTGACAGGTGGCGTTGTGATCTCCGAAGAAAAAGGCTTAAAGCTGGAAGGTGCTACTATGGATATGCTGGGTACGGCTGAAAAGGTTACGGTAGACAAAGACACGACTACTATCGTAAACGGAGCAGGCGATAAGGATGCTATCCAGGCTCGTATCGGCCAGATCAAGACTCAGATCGAAAATACGACTTCCGACTACGATAAAGAAAAACTGCAGGAACGTCTGGCTAAGATGGCCGGTGGTGTTGCCGTATTGTATGTAGGTGCTCCTTCTGAAGTTGAAATGAAAGAAAAGAAAGACCGTGTTGACGATGCCCTGCATGCAACTCGCGCCGCTATCGAAGAAGGTACGGTTCCTGGTGGTGGTGTTGCTTATATCCGTGCTATCGAAGCACTGGAAGGTCTGAAGGGTGAAAACGAAGACGAAACAACCGGTATCGAAATCGTTAAACGTGCTATTGAAGAACCGTTGCGCCAGATCGTTGCTAACGCAGGTAAAGAAGGTGCGGTAGTTGTTCAGAAAGTAAAAGAAGGTAAGGGTGACTTCGGTTACAATGCCCGTACAGACAAGTATGAAAACTTGTGTGCAGCCGGTGTAATCGACCCTGCTAAGGTAACACGTGTAGCTTTGGAAAATGCCGCTTCTATTGCTGGTATGTTCCTGACTACGGAATGTGTGATCGCTGAAAAGAAAGAAGAAGCTCCGGCAGCTCCTGCCATGAACCCGGGTATGGGTGGCATGGGCGGTATGATGTAATTCTTCCCATAAGCATAAAATCTGAAACGGCTGCTTCCCGAAAGGGAGGTGGCCGTTTTTTTATTTAAAAAGTATGGTTACAGTTTGGCAGTTTCAAAAAAGTTGCTACCTTTGCAACCGCAATCAAGAGAGATTGCTTCACTGAAAAGTGCTGAATTGCCCAGGTGGCGGAATTGGTAGACGCGCACGTTTCAGGTGCGTGTGTCGAGAGGCATGCAGGTTCGAGTCCTGTTCTGGGCACTTCAAAGCGGATGACTTATATGGTTGTCCGCTTTTTTTATATTCCCTTATGAGGTTCGATTAAACTTTGAACCATTATTTCCGTCTCTTATAGAAGGGGAACGGAAGGAGATAATGATTATTTTCTTATATTTACCCCAAATTAGTGAGTAGGAATGCAACAATATATAGAGGAAGAGATAATAAAACAATTACGTGATCCGGCGCATCAACGTGATGCCTTCGCGCAGGTTGTCAATTTCTACGGGGAGAAGTTGTATTGGCAGATACGAAAGATGGTGTTGGACCATGACGATGCCAACGACTTATTGCAGAATACATTCCTGAAAGCCTGGATGAATATCGACTATTTTCGGGGAGAGGCGAAGTTGTCGACTTGGTTGTATAAGATTGCGATAAACGAATGTATAACCTTTCTGAACCGCCAGCGTGTGCAGAACAATGTCTCGATTGACGATACGGACGTGTTTTTGCTGGAGCGCCTGAAAGGAGACGAATATTTCGACGGGGATGCCGCACAGATGAAACTGCAGAAAGCCATCCTGACATTGCCGGAGAAACAGCGTGCCGTTTTTAATATGAAATATTTTGACGATATGAAATATGAAGATATGTCTGAGATTTTCGGAACTTCCGTAGGCGCTTTAAAAGCTTCCTATCATCATGCGGTGAAGAAAGTAGAGGAGTTTTTAACAAAAGACATTTAAACCTTTCGTGTTACCATTTGTCAAAAGAACATAAAAGAGAGATGATATGAAAACAGAACAAAACAATCTGGACCGTCTTAAAGGGAAAAATCCTTTTACTGTACCTGAGGGGTATATGGAGGGATTGACGGCAAACATTATGAGTCAGCTTCCCGAAAGAGAGCCTGAAGAGGAGGTGAAAAAGGTTTCCTTGATGGATCGTGTTCGTCCCTGGTTATATATGGCAGCCGTTTTTGCCGGATTGGGGTTGTTTTTTAAAGTTTTGGTCGGATCCGAAGATAAAGCGGCGAAAACCGACTCGCTACTCGTAAAAACAGAAGTGTCTCCAGCCTCAGTTTCTGCTTTGCAAGCGGCCGAGGATGAAGAATACTTGGAGTACCTGGAAGAGCAATATGCCGGTTATATATTGGCAGAAGAAATAGGGGAAACCGAATAAATTGAAAAAAAATAAAGTTTGACAAAATATTTTTGAAAGAATGCTTGTATGAATAAAATATTTTTTATTACATTTGTGGCGTGTTCAGTTGTGTTCTCATTCAGTGCTCACGCTCAAAGTGGGAAACAGCATCGCAATTTTGATAGAGAAGCGTTCTTTGCTAAGAAGAATGCTTTTATTACGGCAGAGATGGGGTTAACCCCGGAAGAGGCAGCATCATTTATACCTCTTTGTAACGAACTGCAAGAAAAGATGTTTGAGGCCGGTCGTGAATGTCGTAAACTATCCAAAGATTTAAAGCATAATGAAAATGCAACCGATGCTGATTACTTGAAGGTGATTGATGAGTGTGTGAGCGTGAACATGAGGCAGGCACAGTTGGAAAAGGAGTATTATGAAAAGTTTAAAAAGATATTGTCTCCAAAGAAACTTTATAGATATAAACGTGCGGAAGGAAAGTTTGCGCGGGAATTTATGAGAGGAGGAGACGATAGAAAAGAAGAGAATAGAAAGAAATAAAATATTATCATTATTTGTGTTTTTTGTTTAGATTTAGTTTTGGCGTTTAAGTTAAGGGAGGGGTGGCGACGTGATGTCGGTTCCCCTTTTGTTTTTATAGCCCTTTCGCTTTTGCTTCGTTCCAGATCCGGTCCATTTCTTCCAAAGACATATCCTTTAATGACTTGCCTTCTTTGATAGTATGCTCTTCCAAATAGTTGAAACGGCGGGTGAATTTCTGGTTTGTGCGTTCCAAGGCATTGTCCGGATTGATCTTATAAAGGCGGGCTGCGTTGATCAGACTGAAGAACAGGTCTCCGAACTCTGCTTCCATCTTATCTGCATCCATCTTGTCGATTTCAGTCTTCAGTTCGGTAAACTCTTCGTGCACCTTATCCCAGACCTGGTCGCGTTGTTCCCAGTCGAAACCCACGTTGCGGGCTTTGTCCTGGATGCGGTGAGCTTTGACTACGGAAGGAAGTGAAGTGGGGACACCTTCGAGAACTGTCTTGTTGCCGCCTTTTTCCTTTAGTTTGAGTTGTTCCCAGCTCTGTTCAACCTTGCCGGCTGTTTCGGCCTGAGCGTTTCCGAAGACATGCGGATGGCGGTAGATCAGTTTCTGGCAAAGGCTGTCGCACACGTCTTTGATGTCGAACGCCGCTTTTTCTTCACCGATCTTGGCATAGAAGACAATGTGCAGGAGCAGGTCGCCCAATTCTTTTTTGATGTTATTGTTGTCATCTTTCATGATGGCATCGCATAATTCGTAAGTCTCTTCGATCGTATTCGTGCGAAGACTTTCGTTCGTTTGCTTACGGTCCCACGGACATTTCACACGAAGCTCGTCCAGAATGTCGAGCAGCTGTCCGAAGGCTTCCATCTTTTCTTGTTTTGTTGCCATTTTTAGTTGTTTGGTTGGAGAGGAAGGAGGTGTGTCAAATTTCATCTTTCTCTTGCCGGGGGATGAATTCCCCGGCAAGAGATTGAATTCTCTATCTTTTTAACACACAGCCTATAAGATGTTATTTATTCTTTTCTTGTTCTTTAAATACCTTCAGCCCGTTTTCCAGGAATTTGATATAGTCGGGGACACTTTCGTTAAATGCATACGACGGGCCGAGCGGTTTGCCTTCGGCATTCAGCAGAATGTAAAACGGTTGGGCGTTTGCACCGAACTTACTACGTTGCAAGTAACTCCATTTGTCGCCGATTGTTTTCAATTTGCGAGTCTTGCCATGCTCTTCGATTGTGATCGGCTGCGGCAGCTTCGTCTTATCATCGACCATCAAGGTGATCAAGACATAATCATTTTCCAATATCTGTTTCACTTTCGGGTCGGTCCAAACGGATGCTTCCATCTTGCGGCAGTTCACGCAACCGAAACCGGAGAAATCGATCATGACCGGCTTGTTCACCTTCTTGGCATAAGCCATACCGGTTTCGTAATCGTCAAAAGCAGCATGCACTTCACTGTTGTACAGGTTGAAATCCTGAGTGTACAAGGGAGGAGCGAAAGCACTGATCGCTTTTAGAGGAGCCCCCCAAAGGCCCGGAACCATATAAACGGCAAAAGAGAAAGAAATGATCGCCATGAACAGGCGCGGCACGGATACGTACGGAAGGTCGCTGTCGTGGCTGAACTTGATCTTACCCAACAGGTAACAACCCAACAGGATAAAGATCACGATCCAAAGCACGATAAACACTTCGCGGTCCAGCAAGCGCCATCCGTAAGCCAGGTCGGCAACCGAAAGGAACTTCAGCGCCAGTGCCAGTTCAAGGAAGCCTAACACCACCTTGACGGAGTTCAGCCAGCCTCCGGATTTCGGCATGCTTTGCAGCATGTTCGGGAAGATGGCGAAAAGGCTGAACGGAATAGACAATGCCAAAGCGAAACCGAACATGCCGATGGCCGGTCCTACCGCCGTTCCCATCGAAGCGGCCTGTACCAGCAAAGTCCCGATAATCGGACCTGTGCAAGAGAAGGAAACCAACACCAACGTGAACGACATGAAGAAAATACTGATAATGCCCGTCGTCGAATCCGCCTTCGTGTCCAGTTTATTCGTCCAGGAGGAGGGTAATACCATTTCGAATGCCCCGAAGAAAGAGATGGCGAAGACTACTAACAACAAGAAGAATATGATATTGAAGATCGCATTCGTCGACAGGTCGTTCAGCGCACTTGCCCCGAATATACCCGTAATCAGCAATCCCATCACCAGATAAATCACAATGATTGAAAGTCCGTACGTCATCGCATCTCGTATCGCCTTCTTGCGGTCCTTCGTCCGTTTGAGGAAGAAGCTGACCGTCATCGGGATCATCGGCCATACGCAAGGTGTCAGCAAGGCGATCAATCCACCCAGGAAACCGGCGAAGAAGATGAACAACCAAGATGTGTCGGTTGCTGAAACCGTCGTGTCGCCGAATGCCTTCAACTGGTCGATGACAGGAGTCCAGAGGGCAGCGTCGTCGGTCAGCTCGTTGGAGGTGCGGACTGGTCTGTTCTCTGCTTTGTCCTTGTTGGTAACAGGGGCGGGAGCCTTCAGCTCGGCCACTTCTTCCACCACTTTTTCAGTATCCGGCTGCACGGCTGTCACATCGTCTTGTTCGACTTCCGGTTTTTCGACCACTGTTTCGGCGGCTGTCATCTTTATATTCTTTTTGTCGAACGAAAAACTGACGCGATCGGGGGGCAGACAAGTCTCGTCGTTGCAAGCCATAAATTCCACTTCACCTTCGGCTTTGAACTTGGCCGGGTCGGTCACTTTGAACTTTTGGGTGAACGAAACGGTCCCCGGATACCAACGCAGGTTCATGGCGAACAGTTCGTCGTATACGGTGGTCGGTTTGACAGATGAAGTCGGTTTGCCGATCAGCTCGGCTCCTTTCAGTGTCTCGAATGTGAACGAAGTGGAGACAGGGCCTCCTTCCGGCAAGTCCTGGTCATACAAATGCCAGCCTTTATCGGCAGTAGCGGTAAAAACGATCTCTTTCTCTGCGGAGCCGGAGTCGTTCAGTTGTATCTTCCATTTTACAGGCTGGAGAATCTGTGCCTGTACGGTCAGTGCGACGAGCACCAACATCAAGGTACTAAAGAGCTTCTTCATATTATTTTTACTATTTTTGTTATTTAGCTAAAGAGGTAAATTTGTCAGGAATGCGTGTTTCGAAATGCATCTCTTCGCCTGTTACCGGATGAATGAAGTTGAGCCGTCGGGCGTGAAGCATCAGCCGTCCGGTGGGATCTGTCTCCGCACCATACTTGTAATCGCCGGCGATGGAGTGTCCGATTGATTGCATCTGTGCGCGTATCTGGTTCTTGCGTCCTGTCTCCAGGTCGAGTTCCAACAGCGAATAGGCTCCGTTGCTGTGCAGCAGGCGGTAGCGGGTGATCGCCTCTTTCCCGTCTCCTTCAGCTGTCACATACACCTGCATCTTTGCATTTTCGGTCAGGTTGGAGACGATCAGGTCGGAATCTTTCTCAGGGCGTCCTTCCACTACGGCCACGTATGTGCGTGCCGTGATGGCAGAGTTCCAGTTCGATTGCAATGCCTTTTGCACTTGCAGATTCTTGGCGAACATCATCAGCCCCGAAGTGTCGCGGTCCAGGCGATGGAGCACGAATATCTTGTTACGTGGATCTGTCTTCTTGACATATTCGCTGAGCAGATGAAGAGCTGTCCGTTCCTTCACGCGCGTGCTGGAAACCGAAAGTAAGCCTTCTTTCTTGTTTACGACTATCAGGTCGTCGTCTTCCCAAACAATAGTGAGTAGTGGATTGTTGAACTCGACTTTTCCCCGTTCGTAGCTGATTAACACCTCGTCGCCCGGTGTGAGCGGCGTGTTGAACTGGGAGGTTACCGTGCCATTGACTGAAATCTGTCCGTGGGCGAGTAGTGCCTTGACTGAACTTTTACTTTGTTCGTTTAAAAGACCGAACAGGAAAGGAAGTAACGTATTCTCTTCTTTCACTGTAACTTTACGTCCTCGAGGGGCTCTGGATTTATCTGTGCCTCTGTATTCTGAGCGTCTTGCCATATTCCTAATTATATATAGTTTACAAAGATACAGGCTTTTGGCCAATGCTGCAAGGAGATGCGGACAAATAAAATAAATCGGCTGTTACTGTTTTTCTTTGTATTTATTAGGAATTCCCTCTCTGTTATCAGTAAGTATGCGGCTTTTCTGTCATGCATATTGGTTATGGTGACCAAAGTTTAATTGGGAAGCCCATTTACGATAGTAGTAATAGACCAACTGCCACCTGGAAAAGTCTAGGGGAAGCATCCATCATTGACAAGCGGTCTTAACTAAATAAAATATGGCGTTCCAAATCAGTCGCGAATCATATTTCCTCTTTCTTGCAGGTTCAACACTTTTGTTATATATTGCACTCGGTTTCCGTTAAATCAGTTTGATACATTTTTTTTAAGTTTGGTCACTTTAAAAAAGAAATAATCCGGCAAATACGGAAACTTCTTTAGAAAAAGATTTCAATCATTTTTAAACAGGCTCTAAATTTAAGCCATGAAATAGAGATGCCATGAATTGGAGTAGAAAAATGCCGAAGTCCGTTTGTGTTCTTCTTTTAGGAACAGCCCTATTGTCTTGTTCGGATCAGAAAGAAATCCAAATCACCGGAACCGTGCGGAACTTGAACGGCGGAATGATCGTTTACCAGCAATCTATCGCAGGCATGATGAATACGAAAACGATCGATACGTTACAAATCCAAAGCGATAGTACATTTACATTGACGTTACCGGTTGAAGATTATGAACGGGTGAATTTCATTTTGTATGGAAAAGCGGTATTGGGTTCGGTTATATCGAAAGGAGGAAAAATACAATTGGATGTAGATGCAACGGCTCAAGAACCTTTGACTATCCAGGGAGTGGATGAGAAGGCGGTAGCCGTTTCCCGATTGCTCAATCGACTGAATGCCGCTGTATGGGATTTGCGTGCCCGCCGTGGCGACCGTTGGCAGATTGCTAAAGATACTGTAGCAACATCTGTAGCCCAAAAACTGAAAGATGATGCAGTCTCTCTGGAATCGCAATTGACGGGTTTGGATGAAGACTTACAGGAAAAAGCCCGGCAAGATATACGGATGCAGTTGTTGCTGGCTTTTCAGAACCAGACGATGGGTGCATTTTATCAGGCATCGGAAGCGACAAGGCAGAATTGGTTTGTCGAGTTGGATCAGATGACGGCCTTTTGTATCCCGGATAATCCGAACAGTACTTTCAGTCCGGCCTTTTATGATGTGGTCTCCAATGAAATTGGTATCCGATATTATATGCGTCAGGAATCTATTCCGGAAGGTGTAGAAAAAGGTATCGGTTTGATGTATTACGGTTTTGAACATCGTTTACAGGGCAAGGCACAAGAGGCAGCCATGGCCCAGCTTTTCCTGGAAGATCAGGAAAGGCAGATGAACGATCCGAAGATGCCGGTTTATGCCGAACGTTTCCTGCAATTATATCCGGAAACTTCCTGGCAACCGCTGGTGCAGGAAGCAATGGAAAAGAACCGGGCGTTTAACCACACCCGGATTCCGGAAGATCTTCATTTCCCGGATGTCTCACAAGCGAAAACTTTCCAGGATATTATCGCACCGTATAAAGGGAAAGTTATCTTTATGGACATTTGGGCAACGTGGTGTGGTCCTTGCCGTGATTCCTTTGCTTTTGTAAAGCCATTGCAGGAATATGCTCAGGAAAAAGATATTGTTTTGCTGTATCTCTCGATTGATAATCCGGAAGCTGAAGAGAAATGGAAGAAGATGGCTGCTCATTATGATCTGAAAGGGGAACATATTCGCATTCAAGAGGCTTTCAAGCAGGAGATTTATGATACGTTTGGTTCGAATGGAGCCTTGTATATTCCACATTGCGTAATCATTGGTAAAGATGGAAAGATACGTCAGAAAGTAGCGGCTTCGCCGGAGAAGATGGAAGAACTGAAGAAACAATTGGAAGAAGCGATTAAATAAACGACGATGTCTTTACGTAAGTTTATAAGACGAGGTATCGGATTGCTGGGCTTTCTCTGGTTTGTTTCGGTTTACGCATATCCGATTCCGGACAGTATCGCTGTCCGCTTACAGGGTTTTGTCTCTACCTTAGAACAGTTTGGAAAGGCTTTGCCTCAGGAAAAGGTATATCTGCATTTTGATAATACCGGCTATTATCAGGGCGATCAGATTTGGTTTCAGTGTTATGTCGTGACTTCCGAATTCAATCGGCCTACAGCGTGGAGCAAGACGTTGTATGTGGAATTACTGAATCCTGGAGGTGAGATTGTCTCCCGGCAGATTTTACCAATCCGCAACGGTCGTTGCCAGGGGAATTTTACGTTGACGCACTTACCTTTCTATTCCGGTTTTTATGAGGTACGTGCTTATACCAAATATATGTTGAACTTTGGAGAGGCAACAGTCTTCTCACGTATTTTCCCGGTGTTCGACAAACCGGATTCAGAAGGCGATTATACCCAAAAAGAAATTTGCCGACATCCGGGAAAGTATCCGCAGAAAAGGGAAAAGACCAGGAAAGAAAAGAAACTGAATCTCCGCTTTTATCCTGAGGGCGGAACGTTGATTCGCGATGTCCCGGTGCGGGTTGCCTTTGAAGCGACCGATGCTTTCGGTAATCCGGTGGATGTCTCCGGTTGTATCCTGAATAAGGAAAAAGAGGTCGTTTCGACATTCCGGACAAGTCACGAAGGAAAAGGTGTTTTTACCTATGTAGCTGATACGGAAGAAGTAAAGGCGGAAGTTGTTTGGCGAGACAAGAAATATCGCTTTTCTTTACCGGAAGCAGAGGAACAGGGATTCGCTTTTTCGGTTGACAATCTAAGTATCCCGGATAGTTTGGCTATTACGGTACAGAAGAATCGTTTTACGGCGGCTCAGGTATTGGGAGTAGCGGTTATGAGCCGAGGTAAATTATATAATTTCTGTATGCTGACGGTCAAGAGGAATCAGCCCTTCTCTTTTCGACTGGATAAGAAGAATTTACCGGTGGGTGTGTCTCAACTGGTCTTGTTTGATAAAGCCGGACAGGTTTTGGCTGACCGGTTGGTTTTTGTTGGAAAGCCGGATACCTTGTCGTTGGCTGTTCGGACGGATAAAGAACAGTATTTTCCGTATGATTCAATAGGTATTTCTTTCGAAGTGAATGATCCGCAAGGACAGCCGGCACAAACGCTCTTGTCGGTGTCGGTCCGGGATGGCCGGGAAGAAGTGGAAAGCAGGCATTCGATGTTGACGGATCTGTTGCTGATGTCGGAAATCAAAGGGTATGTACGCCGTCCTTCCTGGTATTTTGAGTCGGATGATACGTTGCATCGTCGGGCTTTGGATGAATTGTTGATGGTGCAGGGCTGGAGGCGTTATGAATGGAAGCATTGGGCCGGTGTGGAACCTTTTGAACTGAAGTATCTGCCGGAGCAGGGAATCGAACTGCATGGCCAGGTAGTTTCAATGGTTCGTAGTAAGCCGCGTCCGGATGTGCAAGTAACTTCTTTTCTGACGAAGCGAGGCGAGGAAGACAATCCGACGGATCAGAATACATCCTGCTTCGATGTTTTTACTACGGATAGTTTAGGACGGTTTTCTTTTATTTCTCAGGTGGAAGGAAAATGGAATCTGATTCTATCTGTTTCCGAAAAGGGGAAGAAGAAAGATCATCGGATTGTTCTGGACCGGGTGTTTCATCCGGAGCCTCGGAGATATCCAATGGCAGAATTGCAGGTGCATATTTCAGGCGATGAAAAGGTCTCTTTGCCCGATACACAGCTGAATGATACGGTATTTATGCAAGAAAACATGGAGCAATTATTCAAGGCGTATGAAGATTCTCTGCGAAAACTGGGAATGGACGAAAAGATTCATCGGATCGATGAAGTGGTGGTTAAGGCCAAGAAACTAGATAAAGCTGCCGAAGTTTATAAAACCCGGACCAAGTCGATCGCTTATTATGATGTCGCTTCCGAAATGGACGATATTCAGGACCGTAATGGTTTTATCGGCGATGATATTCATGAACTGATGATTAATATGAATTCTGAGTTCTATCGGGAGCATAGTCCAGGCGGGCAGGAATATCTTTTTTATAAAGGGCGAATGGTCCTTTTTGCGATCAATTACGAACGTACCTACCACAATGAAATGGATTATAATAAGTACCGCTTACTTCCTTTAGAGGCGATTAAATCCGTTTATATCAGTGAAGACTTTGGAACGATCTGCCGGTATGCCGATCCGCGTTTTACACCGATCAATATCGATAAATTATATCGGTGTGTTGTCTTGATCGAAACTTATCCAGAAGATCAGATCTCTGTGAAAGGTGGAAAAGGCGTACGCAAAACCTGGCTGGAAGGATATAGTGAAGTGAAAGACTTCTATCAGCCCGATTATCGCGTATTGCCGAAAGAAAATGATTATCGTCGTACCCTTTATTGGAATCCGGCATTGTCAACGGATGAACAGGGAAAGGCTTATATTTGTTTTTACAACAACAGTCGTTGTAAATATCCCCGGATTACGGTTGAAACTCTGACGGAAGATGGAAAAATCGGAGTTTTCCGGCAGTGATTATTTGATACACTTCTGAAACATTGTTCCCCATCTCTGCAAGTCACTCGATTATTTTATGCAAAAACGGCTGTAAAATAGGTAAAACCGGGCGGTTTTCATTGTCCGGCACGGTACTTTAGTTGCCGGACATCCCCATGTTGCCCCCTTTTACACCCGGGTGTACTGGCTCTCTACACCCGGATGTAAAGGATGGCAACATGGGGGTGTTTACGGAATGATGTACTTGTCTTTGCTAAAAAAAGAGATAGCTTTTGTGGAATGAAGAACCGTATTCCGCCAATTTAATACCTGTTATATTCGTTTTTACATTTATTTATTCGATTATTTTATATGCTTTTTCAAAAGTAATAGAAGACAATATGTTGGTTCTCAATTGTATGATAAAAACGACATGCCTCAGAAGTGATAGAGGAGTGATAGAAGAAAACGTCCTGTATCACTGCCTCTGACACTTGAATATTAATAGCTACAACCTTCGTAGTGATAGAGTGATAGAGGATTTGCAGAAAACTTGGTTCTTCGTCACTTTCGGGGCAGGTCATGTGTTAAAGCTAGTTTATGCATAGCAAGGTAATGCTTGCCCTGTTGAACATTTCAGATCTCAAAGGTCAGTTCATCTACATGCTTGAGGATACTTTTTTGCTGTGGTTCCGAATTTTGGTGCAGCTGCCCTGATAAAATTTAGCTCTTATATGCTTATCTATATTATTTTTGTACTTTTGCATCTTAAAATAGCGGACTTCTTTTGTCTGTGCCGAACATAGATATAATTATAACGAAACAATATGGAAATTGCAAGTAAGTACAACCCCGTAGAAGTAGAGGGTAAGTGGTATCAGTATTGGTTGGATAACGGCTTTTTCAAGTCGAAACCCGATGGTCGTGAGCCGTATACGATTGTTATTCCGCCCCCAAACGTCACAGGCGTGCTTCATATGGGACACATGCTTAACAATACCATTCAGGATATTCTGATCCGTCGTGCCCGTATGCAGGGGAAGAACGCTTGTTGGGTGCCGGGAACGGACCATGCTTCCATTGCAACCGAAGCGAAAGTCGTGAATCGCCTTGCACAGCAGGGAATTAAGAAGACTGACCTGACGCGTGAAGATTTCTTGAAACATGCTTGGGAATGGAAGGAAGAACACGGAGGCATCATCCTTAAGCAGTTGCGTAAGCTGGGGGCGTCCTGTGATTGGGACCGTACGGCTTTCACGATGGACGAATTGCGTTCCGAAAGTGTGATCAAGGTTTTTGTCGATCTCTATAATAAAGGACTGATATATCGTGGTGTCCGTATGGTGAACTGGGATCCGAAAGCGCTGACTGCCCTGTCCGACGAAGAGGTTATATATAAGGAAGAGCACAGCAAACTGTATTACCTCCGCTACAAGGTGGAAGGTGATCCGGAAGGCCGTTATGCGATTGTCGCAACAACCCGTCCCGAAACAATCATGGGGGATACGGCCATGTGTATCAATCCGAACGACCCGAAGAACACTTGGTTGAAAGGGAAGAAAGTGATTGTTCCGTTGGTAAACCGTGTGATTCCTGTGATCGAGGACGATTATGTGGATATCGAGTTCGGTACAGGTTGTCTGAAGGTAACTCCGGCACACGATGTGAACGACTATATGTTGGGCGAAAAATATAATTTGCCTTCTATCGATATATTCAATGATAACGGTACGATCAGCGAGGCTGGCGGTTTGTATGTCGGTATGGACCGTTTCGATGTTCGTAAGCAGATCGAAAAAGACCTGGAGGCTGCCGGCTTGATGGAAAAGGTGGAAGCTTATGAAAATAAAGTCGGTTTCTCCGAACGCACCAATGTGCCTATCGAACCGAAGTTGTCTATGCAATGGTTCTTGAAGATGGAACACCTCGCACAGATCGCTTTGGAACCGGTGATGAAGGACGACATCAAGTTCTATCCTCCGAAGTTTAAGAATACCTATCGTCATTGGATGGAAAACATCAAGGACTGGTGTATCAGCCGTCAGTTGTGGTGGGGACACCGTATTCCGGCTTATTTCCTGCCCGAAGGGGGGTATGTTGTAGCCGAAACGGCAGAGAAAGCTTTAGAAATAGCAAAAGAAAAGACAGGTAACGCTTCTTTGACGATGGCTGATCTACGTCAGGACGAGGATGTGCTGGATACCTGGTTCTCTTCCTGGTTATGGCCGATCTCTCTGTTTAATGGTATCAACGATCCGGACAACCAGGAGATTAACTACTACTATCCGACGAGCGACTTGGTGACAGGACCGGATATTATTTTCTTCTGGGTAGCCCGTATGATTATGGCCGGTTACGAATATCGGGGTAAGATGCCGTTCAAGAATGTTTATTTTACCGGTATCGTACGTGACAAACTGGGTCGTAAGATGTCCAAGTCATTGGGAAATTCTCCCGACCCGCTGCAGCTTATCGAGCAATACGGTGCTGACGGTGTGCGTATGGGATTGATGATGGCGGCGCCTGCCGGAAACGACATTCCTTTTGACGATGCGTTGTGCGAGCAGGGACGTAATTTTAACAATAAGATATGGAATGCTTTCCGTCTGATTAAAGGATGGACGGTTGATTCAACTATCGAACAGCCCGAAGCGGCAGCCACAGCTGTCAAATGGTTTAAGATGCAACTGGACAAGACGATCGCTGAAATGGACGATCTGTTCGGCAAATACCGCTTGAGTGAAGCAATGATGGCTGTTTACAAACTCTTTTGGGATGAGTTCTCTTCTTGGTACTTAGAAATGGTTAAGCCGGGTTATCAACAGCCTGTTGATAAGTCAACTTACTTATCGACACTTGGCTTCTTCGATGCCCTGCTTCGCCTGCTTCATCCGTTTATGCCCTTTATTACAGAGGAGTTGTGGCAAGCGTTGGAGCCGCGTAAGGAAGGCGAGAGCTTGATGGTCGCACTGATACCGGAGGTTGCTCCTGTTGATAACTTATATCTGGAAGATTTCGAAATTGCAAAAGAAATTGTGGGTGGAGTGCGTACGATACGTCTTCAGAAAAATATACCGAATAAGGAAGCATTGGAATTGCAGGTATTGGGTGAACACAACGATCACTTCAACGCCGTAATTGCCAAAATGTGTAATTTGTCGTCTATCATCCGTACGGAAGAAAAAACGGCCGGTTCTGCTTCCTTCCTGGTGCGTACGACGGAATATGCTGTCCCATTGGGTAATATGATCAACGTGGAGGAGGAACTGGCTAAGCTTCAGGACGAACTGAAATACCAGCAAGGCTTCCTGGCTTCTGTCATGAAAAAGTTAAGCAACGAAAGTTTTGTAAGCAAGGCTCCGGCCAAAGTCATTGAAATGGAACGTAAGAAACAGGCCGATGCAGAAAGTAAAATCAAGTCTATCGAAGAAAGCATCGCGGCTTTGAAGAAGTAGGTTTCAGAAATATAACCAGATGAAGTATTTCTTCTGGTTGGCCTTATGTTATTGACGCAAACTACTGTCTTGTTGAATGCAAACAATGAGACAGATAGTTTGCGTTCTGTTTTAATGGCTCTTCCTGCCGGAGAAAAGATGGAGGAAGCGGTTGGGGGAGTTGACTTTGCGACGATATGAATTAATTATTGCAAAGTATTCTATTTTCTTTCCAAATGTTATCGTGCACACTAAAAAAAGATTATATTTGCTGTCATAATATACAAGCACATAATTTTAATTTAATATCATGGAGAAATCAAGAAGATCTTTTTTTAAGAAAGGGCTGGCAGGAGCTATCCTGTTGGGTACGGCAGGCGTAGCAAAGGCCGGATTGCCCGATCCCGTGAAGCCTAAGGCAGCTAAGGCCGTAAATCCTTTTCATTTGGGTATGGCCGGGTATACATTTGTAAACTTTGACTTGGAAACTACGTTAAAAACTTTGCAGCGTCTGGATATTCATTATCTTTGTATCAAGGATTTTCACCTGCCGTTGGATAGCAATGACGATCAAATCAAGGCTTTCCATGACAAATGCGCTTCTTATGGTGTGACTGGATATGCTGTCGGTCCTATCTATATGAAGAGCGAGGCTGAAATAGATCGTGGTTTTGAATATGCGAAACGAGTAGGCGTGAAAACGATTGTCGGCGTACCGAATTACGAACTTTTGCCCTATGTGGACAAGAAAGTGAAAGAGTACGACTTCAATTATGCGATCCATTTGCACGGACCCGATATCAAGACTTATCCGGATGCAACGGACGTTTGGGAACATACGAAAGATTTGGACCCGCGTATCGGTATGTGTCTGGATGTTGGTCACGATCTTCGTAACGGTTGTGATCCTGTTGCCGACTTGAAGAAATATCATACCCGTGTGTTCGATATGCACATTAAGGATGTGACGGATTCTTCAAAGGCTGGACGCGGCATTGAGATCGGGCGCGGAAAGATCGATTTCCCCGCATTGATTCGTATGATGCGCGAGGTGAACTATACAGGAATGTGCAGTCTTGAGTTCGAAAAGGACATGAAAGATCCTTTCCTCGGTATCGCAGAGTCTATCGGCTATTTCAAGGCCGTTAGTGATATGGCATGATAAGAATTATGATTTATGATTTGTGATTTATGATTTATGAAGCACAAGTTGTGAAGCATAATTCATAAATTATAAATCATAAATGTAAAGATGAGAACAACGTTGTATCTATTGATGGCCTGCCTGTTTTCGGCGTGCAACACCATTGAATATATTGGAATAGAAACTTATAATCCGGCCGAGATTACTTTCCCGAAGAATGTCGACAAGGTTTTGATTGTTAATAACGCCGTTCCCCAGCCCGACGATGTCGGCTATACCTATAATTTATATGGAACTGTGCAGGACACGGCCCGTGCCCATGCGGATAGTGCTTTGTATGATGCCTGCCATTCCTTAGGCAAATCGATTGTGGATGTCTCTTTCTTCAATGATGTTCTTCTCTATCATGATGGCACTCGTCAGGATACAAAATATTTGGTGGATGAAAAGTTGACACCCGAAACGGTGAAAGAATTGTGCCGGGAGACAGGGACGGATGCTGTTATTTCGCTCGATCGCCTGTTGTTTCGGATGGAAAAGGATGTTGTCGCTTTTGCCGAAGGCTTTGTCGTGGGAGGAGTCGATATCGAGATTACTGGGGTCGTCCGTGGTTATCTTCCCGGACGGGATAATCCGTTGGCTACTGTTTACGTGCAGGATAGTGTTTTCTGGTCTGAAAGTGCGGACAATATGGAGTTGTTGAAACTTTATTTACCGTCGCCGGATGAAGCTTTACGGGCTGCTGGGCAGTATATTGGTAGGAAGGTTACTCCGAACTTTGTTCCTCATTGGGATAATGAAAGCCGTTGGTTCTATAAAGGTGAGGGGGCGCGTTGGAAAGAAGCGACCGCCTATGCCTTGTCTGACAAATGGGAGGAAGCGGCTTCACGTTGGAAGCATGTGTATGAAAATTCTTCACGTTGGAAAGAGCGGGCAAAGGCTGCATCGAACTTGGCTTTGTTTTATGAAATGAAGACTCAGTTGAAGGATGCCTATGACTGGGCTGCTAAATCTTACGAGATTTTTAATAATAAAAAGGGCGAAGATTATAATTACACGAAAATGCAACGGCTGTATGTAGAGGCTCTTGGCAAGCGTATCCGTTCAGATCAGAAACTAAATAAGCAATTTGGAGAATAATAATCTTATATTCTCTGAATTATTATTACTTTTGGCAGACGTTTCGAATAAAGAATAAATAACTAAGATATGAGTGCAAATAATGCAAAGGTTCAGGCTGTCATAGAAACGACTTTCAATTCGGCCATCAATAAGCTTGCTGCGAATGAAGCTGGCAACTGTTACAGCGATTTATACGTGCAGGTAGATGCTGAAAGTGGTGAATTGCTTATTTATGATGAAGAGGATGTGCTGGTTGAGAAGACAATCATTTTCGATTGGGTGAATACGGCATGTGATGATGATCAATTTACTCAACAGGTTGCTGCAACTTTGAAAGCTGTGCTTGCCGTTCTGGTTACAAAAAAAGTTTTTGATAACCCTTGTTTTCTGAAACCGTTCTCGGTAAGCCTGACTGACGAGGATTTCTCTGTCATTGAGGAACTTCTGTTCTTGGACGATGAAAATCTTCGTTTGGATGATCCTCTTTTAAAAGATTTGGATGCAGATTTGGATGATTTTTTAGCAAAACTTCTTTCAGATGTCAAATAAACATATTATATTTGCGCCCGCATTCAGGAAGTAAATGTTGCCGAAATAGCTCAGCTGGTAGAGCAACGCATTCGTAATGCGTAGGTCGCCGGTTCAAGTCCGGCTTTCGGCTCACAAAATCAAGCAGTTATCTTTTTAGGTAACTGCTTTTTTTATGGTGTTTTCTGTGGTTTTCGTGGTTTGTTTAAACCGATGTTTAAACCAGCGTTTAAACCATGAGTACAACAGTCAATGTCGTATGTTACAAATCTAAAGTGTTGAAAAACAATGAATCACCTTTGATGATTCGTGTTTGTAAGGATCGGAAAATGAAATATCAAAGTCTTGGTATTTCCATATTGCCTAAATATTGGGACTTTAAAGCCAACAAACCAACTTCTAAATGTCCAAATAAGGAGTATATAGAGAGGTTAATAGCAGAGAAAGTAAAAGTCTATACAGATAAGGTTATAGAGTTTAAATCACAGGAAAAAGAATTTACTGCGACTTCTTTAATGGAGAAGGTGAACAAACCAGTAAAGCGTAAAACTGTGCAAGAGGTCTTTAACCAGTATATTCAAGAACTTGAATCAGCAAATCGTTTACGTTATGCGGATATGTATAAATGTACTATGCATTCTCTTATAAAATTCAACAAGCATTTGGATATTCCTTTTTCTGATATGGATACAATTTGGTTAAAGCGTTATGAGGTGTGGTTGCAAAGTCAAGGATTGGCTATAAACACATTGGGAACACGCTTTAGGCATTTACGGGTGATTTATAATTTTGCGATAGAGGAGAAGATCGTTAAATCAGAATATTATCCTTTTAATTCGTTTAAAGTCTCTAAATTAAGCCAAACTACAGCCAAACGTTCAATACAGAAGGATGAGATCTTATCTGTGCTAAACTATCAAGGGCAAACACCTTTGGAATGTTTAGCTATAGACTTGTTTACTTTTTCATATCTGGCAGCAGGTATTAACTTTGGAGACATTGCTCGTCTGACAAAAGATAATATCTTGGAAAATAGATTAATCTATATCAGAAAGAAAACTCAAAAGCAGATAAAGGTTTCATTGCAGGAACAGGCTATTAAATTGATTCAGAAATACTCAATGCCAGATAATCCCTATTTATTTCCTATTTTATCCAGTTTTCATAAGACGGAACAGCAGAAAGTAAATAGGATTCATAAGATTATAGCGAAAGTGAATAAGTCTTTGAAAGAAATAGGAGAAAGGTTGAATATTCCTATTGATTTGACAACATACGTCGCACGTCATAGTTTCGCCACAGTCTTAAAGAGATCAGGTGTCAATACCTCTTTAATCTGTGAGGCTTTGGGACACAGTTCAGAGAGAGTAACCCAAATCTATCTGGACAGCTTCGGTAATGACCAGATGGAAGACGCAATGAAAAACCTACTCTAAACCCAAGAATCCTGTTTCCAGAAATGGAGACGGGATTCTTTTTATCCTTTATCTTTGCACAATCACCATTTAAAAGAAGAATCTCATGTTTACACTTCCAGACAAATTACCCCATGACGATCAACTTCCTGCATTGGAGTATGTCTTTCATTTGGCGACATTAATCGAACCTTTTGAGGATTTCTACGGATCGCCATTATTGGAGCGGTATATCTCACGTTACAATACTTCTGCAACCAAAAGCGGATTGAAGAAGTTGGATAAATTGAAAGCAAGATTGAATGAATTTTTGTCCCGTGAAGAATTTGGAGAGACACTAACTTTCTTTGAAATGGACATTGAGAAATTCTGGCATTTATTATTATTCGTATATGATTTCTCTTATAATCAATGCACGGATGGGATCAAACATATATCCTCATTAACAACCTTACAAACCATCATTGACAAAATAACGGAAAATACAGAACTTCACCCGTTGCAATCTCCCACTTTCAAAGAAGAGACAAAGATCACATTCTGCATTGGAAAGAAGAAATATACCATTGAGGATTGTCCTACCATACTTCGTATATGTTCAAGGCTTAAAGAAGATGTTGACACCTCTGACGATTGGAACTGGCAAAACATAAAATCCTATATGAAGTCTGAAAACTCTGAGTCCACTTCCGTATTGGCTTATGCCTTCTACCTTCATTTTATCACTTTCTTCAACTCTTATCAGTCCATCATTTCCAAACGGAAGATAAAAGATTCACCATCTAAGAGAGAAAAGCAACTGATTGGCGATTTAATTTTCTTCACTGGAATTATCCAAAATGAAAGCATATCAACCGATCCTGACTACTTGAAAACACTGATAAAGAGATACAAAGACTACCAACTGCCAAACGGAACTTTCACATACTGACTAAGGGGAACAAATTTGTCCCCTTTTTTTGTTCCTACCCCACCCTACAAAATACCCGCACCTTTGCAGTGTAATCAACAACGAGAGGCCTCAAGTTCACGATTGCGATTTTAAAGTTTAACAATTAAAAAATAAAAAAATGAAGACAGTAAAAGAAATTCAAGCAGAAGTAAAAAGAGAAGAAAGCGTATTGAACCAGTTGGAAAAAAGAGGCGCAGCCTCTTCTGTTATCGAAGCACAGAAAGAAGCAGTTAAAGCCGCAAAAAAGAAACTTGAGGCAGCCTTAAACACTCCTACTGAAAAAGCAATTCAATCAACAGCAACAACAGGCTTTGTAACATTCAATGTCGTAAAAGATGGCGAGACAATAAAAGAATCCAAAAAAATTGCATTTGTAAAACACAACAGACCTATTGACACAAAGCGAGTTGACAAATACATTTATATCATCACTCAAAACAAATACGAAGAAGCATATCCTATCATTGTGGCAGAAGCAGAAAAAATCCTTGAAAAAGAATACACAGTTATTGATATCAATGGAAAAACAATCGATAAAACAACAGCTACAGATTATTATGTAATTCTTGACGGACAGCATAGAGGTACTGCATTCGCCAAATTGGCAGCAGCAGGTGAAGAAGTTGAAATTCCTAACGTTTATATCCGCAATAAAGAAAATATTGGGGAATATTTGACTGATATTAATGAAGCAGCAAAAAGTTGGGATAATAAGGATAAATTTGCCGTTGCAGGATTAACCACCGAAAACGAAGCAATCAAAACAATCTCTGAAAAGATCGGGGAAGGCTTCAATCCCTCAACCGCAGCCTTAATCTATTTGGGAAAGAAATTAAACGCCTCTCTTCTGAATAAGGCATTAAAAGGTGAAGAGATCAAATTACCCAAAAGCGCAATATTTAACAAAGAACGTGGGGATAAGTTCATTATATTATGCAAAGCCGCCGGAATGAGTGTTGAAATAATTACAAAACGTTACTACATTGAAGGATTCAACTCATTCGCTATCTCTACAAATGAGGACAAAGCCTTTGGTGCCCTGAAAGAGATCGGAAGACAGACTGATTCAATGGCCAAGATCAAGAATGTAAAAGAAGGTGACGACTTTATCGCTCTTTTAAAAGATGTTGCCTGACAAACAAGTACCGAACAGGGGTTTAAGTAACAGATAACCCCTGTCTCCTTTCAAGAGTAAAACCATTTAAAGGAAGAATCACTAAATTAAATTGGCAGTTTCTCTTTTAAATGGTTTAACTTCCCTTCAATTAAAAAATGACACTTTATATATATTTGAAGTTTAATTCCTTATAGCTTGCCACTTCTGCATATTACTCCTACCTCAAAACTACCAAGTTTTTGAGTTCAGATATTCATTAAGTCTGTAAATTTGTATCAGAGGACAAGTTTTTAAAATGGACAACAATATAACGATATGAAGATGGATTTTGAGACACAGGACGGCTTTCTGGTAATGAATGATCTACCACATGATTGTATTTTCAATAAAGTCAAAACAGGCTGTGGGGCAACGACAATCGCAATAAAGAATGCTGAAAATTATGTGATAGCAGTTCCTACAACTGAAATCATAGAGAATAAATGCTACCCTATTGAACAATCGGATAAATGGAGTGCGCAAAGCAAAAAGGCAGGATTAAGCCCTGTCAGGAATTTATTCGGTTTATATGGTAATTTTACGAAAGCACTCAAAGACAAACTGAAAGAATATCTCAAAGGAGAAGGAACAAAGAAGATCATTTGTACTTATAACAAGATACCAAAGTTAATTGAGCTTATCAATCCCAAAGACTTCCATTTATTGGTGGACGAATATCACCATTTCTTAAAATCATATTTATTTAGGGATAAGGCGATAAATGGAGTATTGGAGCATTTTAGAGACTTCAAATCCTTTTGTTTCATGTCTGCGACTCCCATTCCAGAAGATTTTCAACCCGTTGAATTTGAGGATATAGAATACAAAGAAGTTGATTGGAAAGATGTTGAAACAATACAGGTTCTTCCCTACCACACAAATAAGCCATATATGATTGTTACGAAAATCATTAAAGCATATCAAGAAAATGGCTTTATTGAGGTGGACGGTCAAAAATCGAAAGAAGCCTACTTCTTTGTCAATAGCGTAACGGAAATCAAAAAAATATTGACACAGGCTGAATTGAAAGATGATGATTGCAGGATTATATGTGCCAAAAATGGGACAAACGAAAAGACTTTGGGAACGGATTATCATATTTCCAGTTCTACAGACCAATCGAAGAAGTTTAATTTTATCACTTCCAAATCTTTTGAAGGTGTGGATTATTTCTCTGAAACAGGTTTATGCTTTATCGTCAGTAACTCATACAGTACTCACACCTTATTAAGCATTGAAATGGATATTCCGCAAATCGCAGGAAGAATACGAACCAAAGAGAATCCTTTTAGAAACAAACTGGTACACATCTTTAATACACGTTCGATTGATACTTATGATACTTACAAACAAATGGAGAGAGATTTGGAAAGACAATTACAATATGCAAAGGAGAGAGTTCAAATATATGCTCACTTATCAAAAGGAGCAAAAGAGCAACAACGAAAAGAAATAGAAAAATCCGCTTCGTATATCAAATATGACAAAAAAACAGATTCGTTCACAGTCAACGACATGCTGATAAAAATACAATTATATAATCATAAAATCATGTACTGTATTTATAAATCTGGTTATGCCTTGAAAAAAGAATATGAGCGCAGTGGTATGAAAGCAAATGCCGTAAAATGGGAAACCGTATCTGCTGATTATATTGATAAAGCCATATGTACCCCCACATTCAGGGAATGTTTAAAACGGTATATCGAATTGAAAGAAAAAAATCTTTTATTTGGAGAAATTGATGAGATTGAATCCAGATACCCGTTTCTACGAGAAGCAATCGTAAAATTAGGAATACCCACTTTGAAACGTCAAAGAAGCATTAAAGCCATCAAAGTCCTTTTGGAGAATCAATAGGGCAATCTTGTTTCTCATACTTAAACCATTTAAAGTTGAAATATCGTCCCAATTCGGAGTGTTCTTCTTTAAATGGTTTTATTGTATACAAACACAAAATGGATGCCTTGATTTCTCAAAGCACCCATTACACACAATTTATATATGAGCCGAATTTAATCGGTGAAGAATCTCCTTCTGAATCATAACAAAGTTACTCATTCTGAGAATCAAGAAAAAATAAATCATCTTCAAACCAAATTACAGAGATAAAGCATACCTCAACTTTGAAAAAGCACTATGGATCAAATTCTCATGTATGAAACGAGAGCTTAACTTCACTTATCTTAAAGTCCCCCCTCAGTAGGTGATAGAGAAGTGAAAAATATGCAAGTGATCTACCTCTGAATCTCTTTTTCGAAAACGGATAAATGCCTATCGAACCTTGGAAACAAGGGAAAGAGATTTTTAACGGACAGAGATTCAACAACAGACTGCGGTATTTACTCCTCTTCTCTTTTATATGGTGTAACCCTCAACACTACGAAGGATTAAAACCAAGCCGATACACAGGAATTATCAACAAAAATCAAATTTATATCATTATGGAAAGTCAGTACAAGGTATGTGAAGTGAAACTCACTTACAAGTCAAAGATTAAAGCCTCTGAAAGAGAGAAAATCTTATCCGCTGAAAATGCTTATAAAATCCTTTTATCTGTATTTGATTCTGAAACAATACAGTACAAAGAGTTTTTCAAAGTCATTTTAATGAATAGAGCCAACAAGGTATTAGGCGTTTGCCATATTTCAGAAGGTGGATTGAATGAAACGTCTGCGGATATACGCATTATTATGCAGGCTGCAATATTGGGTAATGCTTCTGCCATCATATTGGCACACAATCATCCGTCTGGGAACATACAACCAAGTATGCAAGACGATCAAGTGACAAAAAGAGTAAAAGAGATTGCCAAATTGATTGGTATCAACCTTCTGGATCATTTTATCATAACGGATGAGACTTATTACAGTTATTCTGAAAACGGACGGATTTAAGATTGTGAGACATGGAAATAATACTTTATATCTTAATTGCCGCCATTGTGTACCTGATAGTGTTGTTAATCTATCCGATCATTCCGTTTATCCTTCTTTTTACCTTCTTATATGAGGCGATAAAGGATTAAACGATATATTTTTATTTAAACCATTGAATTATAAAACGCTTTTCGTACTTTTGTCCCAATCTCATACGCCTAAAGAGATAGGACACAGTGTGAGAGGACATACGTTTAACGAAAGGTGTTATTGAAATTATCTTCTATTATCAAATCTCGCAAATTTGAAAATGGTACGAAGATGATAGCAATAGCACCCGCATCATTTGATATATATTTATCTGTGAGGATAAATTATATACAAAACTGGTGTGGGTTGCTGTTGCTTTATCCGTACCATAGGCAATGCGAGAGCCTGATAATAGGATAAAGCCAATAGTGTTCCCACACCTTTTTTATTTATTAATCTTTCCAAAGGGGACAGGAAAGGTAAAGTTTATTTGATATGATTAGAAAATTACCTTTTATGCTGATCGCATTATGTTTCTTACTGAGTTGTGGTGGAGATGATCCGTTAGATATTAAACCGGAAGATGATATTAAACCTGAACAACCAGAAAAGCCAAGTGAACCTGAAGAACCAGAAGATCCTGAGAATCCAGAAAAACCAGAGATTCAAACGAAACGGATAAAAACAATGACTGTTTTCTCAGAGGATTATTTTGTGGAAAGTAATCTTTCTTATGATGAAAAGAATCGTATTTCTCAGATAAAGTCCCATATTGTTACTGATGGAACACATGATGTTATAGAAAACTTTTCATACCAGAATGATTTAATTTTGTATGAAATTGAATATAATGGTAAAACGAACAAAAATGAACTGTTTTTGAATGAGCAGGGTCTGGTTGAGAAAATTGTATATCCTTGGAATCCATGGGAGGACAATTTATTCTTTAAATATGAAAACAACTATTTGGTGGAACAGATTGAAGGCGATGCTGGAGAGAAGTTCTATTATAAATATATAGATGGAAATCTTGCTTATTGGATGTCGGGATATGTATTTCACATAACTTATACTAAAAACGAAAACAAACTTGGTATTTCACCCATGCTTCTGACATTTGATTATCGAACATTATGGATTTATACACCTGAAGATCTTGAAGACTCAGAAAATTTCTATTTGTATGATGAATTTTTCTGTTTTTATGAGGGCTTGTTTGGTAAACCGTCTAAAAACTTAGAACAAAGTGTAACGGGAGGTGGCGAATCCATTTCTTTTGAATATAAGTTTGACAAAGATGATTATCCTATAGAAATCACCAGCAAATATTTTGACGATGGTGAATATATTCCGGATGATGAAGAATCCTTTACTGTAAATATCGAATATTGGGAAGATTAAAATTTTTACATTGGAACAAGATACGAGTTTGAATTTATCAAATGGTGAAATTCAAAAACGTATCTTATTCCTTTATATGGTATAATATTTAAATAGAGATAATTAACTAATTTATTAATCCACATCTGTTTAAACCAACACTTAAACCAGAAATTACATAAAATCAGAAAGATAACAGAGTTGAATTGTAAATATCAATAATTCAATATGTTATATTGAGTGTCGCCGAAATAGCTCAGCTGGTAGAGCAACGCATTCGTAATGCGTAGGTCGCCGGTTCAAGTCCGGCTTTCGGCTCACAAGATTAAGCAGTTATCTTTTTAGGTAACTGCTTTTTTTTATGGTGTTTTCTGTGGTCAAAGAGTAACTGGTCCGGAACATGCCATAAACTATTTCGAAAGTCATAGTAAACTAATTCAAAACATACTGCATATTATTTATATGTAGTTACTATCTATCGCGAATATGTAGTAACTACTAGTTGATGATAGATAGTACTACGTATAAGCAACAGGTAGTAACTACCAATAGATACTTTACTATATGTTCTGATTTAGTTCTTGGGGTGTTTTGACTTAGTTGATGGCATGAAACGGGTTAGTCGGTCGCTTGGCTGAGAGAAGTTTCTGGTAGTGCCGGTAAGGTATCATGTATAATTTTGGCTGTTTACGTTTCTGGTATTCTTTGTTTTTTCCTTCGAATCTTTACTATCTTTGCAGGCAATTTATCTTACACAGACAAAATAAATGAATGAGACCATATTAAACGGTTTATTAAATCTATTTGCTATTTTCGCTTCCTCCGTGCGGATTGAAAGGGAGCAGGCAAGTCGTGCCGTTCATTCTTATCTCTCCAGCCACTTCGGGGTGCGTTCCCATAAAGAGTATATTGAACTCTACAACGCGTTGCGCGATATGTATGACGATTCGCTCTTTGTGATTGACAAAGAGCAGATTGTTCGGAATATATGCGAACAGATGAAAGTAAAGTTGAGAGCCGAAGAACAATTGCTTTTGCTGATCCGTTTCGTGGAGTTTGCCTATACGAACAGCGAGGAGGCGGATCAACATCTGGCTCTGTTCCGCCTGGTAGCTGATATTTTTTCGATCCCTCAGGAAGAATTTGACGATGCGCTTGCCTTTATCACAGGGCAAACTTCTTTGTCTTTGCTGACGATCAGCGGAGAGGAGGAGGCGGAGGTCAACCATATCACGCGGAAAGGGATGGAAGGGTTCATCCGTGTGCTCTATATCCGTCGCTTCGACAAGCATATTTTCACCTATCATGGGAACGGGCAGGTATTTATGAATGATATTCCGCTTTCGTCGGATATGTTTTATGCCTGGCAACATAGCAGTGTGCTGAAAGGGCCTTTGTTCCTGCCGGTTTATTACAGTAATCTACTTGCCGTTTTTAATAAGAACGAGCACAAGGAAGTCATTCATCTGGCCGGACGTGATATTGATTTTACATTTAAGAACAGCCATAACGGGTTGCATAACTTCTCTTTCAATCTCGAATCCGGACAGCTTGTTGCCATTATGGGCGGGAGCGGGGTCGGGAAGTCGACATTGTTGGGAATCATGAACGGTAATATTCGTCCCGATAAGGGAATGATCACCGTGAATGGCCATCCGCTCGACTCTCCGGATGCACGCCAATTGATCGGTTTTGTTCCGCAGGATGATTTGCTGATAGAGGAGTTGACCGTTTATCAGAACCTTTTGTATACGGCACGGCTCTGTTTCGCGCGTTTGACGGACGAGGAGATTGGGCAACGTGTGGAAAAGGTTTTGAAGGAGTTGGACTTGGAAGAGATAAAGGGGCTCGAAGTCGGTTCCCCTATTCGTAAGACGATTAGTGGAGGTCAGCGAAAGCGTTTGAATATCGCCCTCGAACTGATACGTGAGCCGGCTATCCTGTATCTTGACGAGCCGACATCGGGATTGTCGTCTTCCGATTCCGAAAAAGTAATCATGCTCCTGAAGGAACAGACTCACCAGGGTAAATTGGTGGTGGTGAACATACATCAGCCTTCGTCCGAAATCTATAAGTTGTTTGACTGCCTGTGGCTACTTGACCGAGGAGGCTATCCGATCTATGACGGGAACCCGATAGAGGCAATCACCTATTTCAAGCAGGCGGCCAAGTATACTGATCCGGATATCAGCGTGTGCAGTGTCTGTGGTAATGTGAATCCCGAATTGATTTTGAATATCATTGACTCTAAGAAGATCGACGACTCTGGAAACCAAACGAATATCCGAAAGTTCACACCGGAGGAATGGCATGCCGAATATCTTGCTTCCCGTCCCGCTTTTTCGCCTGTCGAGGAGGAAGCATTACCGAAGAACCAGCAGAAGAAACCTTCCTGGTTCAAACAATTCCTGATCTTCCTGGAAAGAAATATACGTACGAAGCTGACGAATAAGCAATATCTGGCTATCACGCTATTGGAAGCCCCTTTGCTTGCGCTGATCGTCGCCCTTCTGACCCGCTATATGGACGGGGATGAATATACGTTGCTTGCCAACAAGAATTTCGTGTCTTATATCTTCATGTCAGTCATTGTTGTCTCCTTTATGGGATTGAGCATCAGTGCCGAGGAGATTATAAAGGACCGGACGATCCTGAAGCGCGAACATTTCCTTCGGTTGAGCCGGAGCAGCTATCTGACATCCAAGATGGTGTATCTATTGGCTGTGTCGGGGCTGCAATCGCTTTTGTTCATCGGGGTGGGGAATACCATTATCGGAGTGGGAAGCGAGATGTTCGGCACGTGGTGGAGTATTCTGTGGGCAACGTCGTTCCTGGCGAATCTGACCGGGCTGATCCTTTCGCAGACGATGAGCTCGGTTGTTGCGATCTATATCACGATCCCGCTTCTGTTGATCCCACAGATATTGCTTTGCGGCTTGGTCATCAAGTTTGACGATCTCAATACACGGGCTTCGGATGAGAACATCGTGCCGTTGATCGGCGAGGTGATCCCTTCGCGCTGGGCTTTTGAAGCGTTGATGGTGGAGCAGTTCTGCGACAACGCTTATAACCGTCCTTATTTCCCGATTGAGAAAGAAAAGTATCTGGCGCAATATTACGAGAACGTTCATTTACCGGAGGTGCGCAGCTTGGTAGAACAGATTGCGCTAAAAGATGATCCCGATAAGCGGAAAACGGTCGAGAACGAGCTGGCCGTATTGAGCCGTGCAGCCCGTATCGCTCCCCGCATGGAGGGAGAGGGATATCTGGCATATCTGGACAAAGTGGATGCCGCTTTGCACGAACGGGCGCACAACTTCACTGCCTATCTCGATCAAATCCAGCAGGAACGCGGCCGGAAAGAAGGGACCGGGCAACTGATGAAGATGAAGAAAGCCCATCATAATATGGCAATAGAAGACCTGGTTATGGGGACTGGAGGACGTCATCTATATAAGGAAGCGAACCATCGTATCTACCCAGCGATCGGGCAAGTTTATGTGGAGCCTGACAACCGTTTCGGACGTGCCGCTTTCTACAGCCATGAAAAAAATTGGGCCGGATATCATATTTCTACTTATAAATTTAATTTATTGGTTATAGGTTTCTTTGCATTATTGTCGATTATCGCTATATTCGCAGAGTTTCCGGGACGTTTCTTGAAACGGGACGAATTTTAAGACTCGAAATAATAAATTATTAAATTATACAATATGAAAAAGAGTGTATTAAGCATGCTCGCCGTAGCAGCATTAGTGTTTGGAATGACTTCCTGCAACGGAGCCAAGAAAACAAGCGAAGAAGCCGAAAAGACTGAAGAAGCTGCTGTTATAGCAGGTAAGGCTCCGAAAGATCTGTTGACTGAGGAGTTGAAACAAGAGACAATTCAATTGTTGAAGGATATGCCGGATTCTGATATTCCTTATCGTCTTTCTACAGGTGAAGTAAAAGTAAATGTGGGTGATATCAAGTATATGGTGCCGGTTGGTAAGGCTGCCGAATTGAGTACACCGACGCAGAAAGCCCGTGCATTGGGTATGTATATGGCTGATTATAATGTATTGAAAGCGATCGGTAAGCCGACAGCCGAAGTGGAAGGCGTAATAGCCAAGTTGGCTACGGACTTGAATGTGTCGTTTGTTTTGGATATCCTGAAAGAACAGGCTCCGAAAGATGCAACTAAAGAGCAATTGCAAGCTTTCTTGAACGCACAGGAAGACAAGATCATCGAAAAGATGGCAGCCGAAAACAAAGTAGATGCCGAAGTTGAAATGTTAGGTGCTGCTTCTGCTGAATATGCTTGTTTGGTTGCCAATCCTACATTGGTTGTAGAAGGTGATGCTACTTCTGCCGGTCTTTCTACAAATATGGAAAAACGTGTCAGCATGTTGGAAGAGGTGGTTGCCGATTTGGCTGCTTACTATCCTGATTTGAAACAGTTAGGCGAAACGATTGCTCCGCTGAAAGAAAAGGTCGCTTCTATCCAGAGCGCTCGTGCTGCTAATGCCGAGATCATGGGGATCCGCGATGCTTTGCTGAAGTAAGCAAGATTTCTATACATAAAAAGATAAGTATCCCGGCTTCCTATTGGAGGCTGGGATATTTATTTTTTGGGGGAATCCATTTTCATGAGTTGGCAACTCGTGCGTTTAATTTGGTCAATTCATTTTCGTCACCCTTTGTAACTGATCGAAAGCAATGTAATATCGTCTGATTGGACAGCACCGACGACAAATTCGCCAACCGTCTCGGTTATCTTTTCCACAACCTCTTTCGGGTTCTTTCCGGCAAGTGTCCGGCAGTTTTCGAGCAGCCGTTGTTCGCTGTATAGTTCATGCTTCGTATTCATCGCTTCTGTTACCCCGTCGGTATAGAGAAAGAGATTGTCGCCGGGTGACATCTTCAGCTCCTTTTCGTGATAGCAGGCATCGTTGATCGCTCCCAATATCATGTCGCCAGTGGGTGGCACTTTGGAAATGGAACCGTCCTTTTTCATCAGGATAGGCGGGTTGTGACCAGCATTGCTGTAGGTGACGGTACCTGTATGGATATTCAGGATACCGTAGAATACGGTCACGAACATGTCGTTTACGCTTTCTTGGCAGAGAATGTTGTTGGAACGTTGCATACACATGGAAGCCGAGTTTTCGGTCAGTGCGATGGCACGTATCACAGTCCGGCTGATAGCCATGAAGATTGCGGCGGGAACACCTTTGCCCGACACATCGGCAATGACGAAGCCCAAGCGGTCCTGGTCGATGCGGAAGAAATCATAAAAATCCCCTCCTACATATTTGGCAGCGTTCATATAGGCATACAAGTCGAACGATTTCAACTCCGGAAACGGAGGAAATGTCTTGGGCAGGATTGTTTGCTGGATTTCCTGGGCGACATGCAGGTCGTTCTGGATGGATTCCAATTGTGTGTGTTCCCTTTGTGCCTGCTTGATGAAAGCGATCTGCTCGGCTGCCTTTTCAATGGTTCGTTCGAGGTCTTCGAGATTGATTGGCTTAGTCGTGAAGTCGAAGGCTCCCTGATTCATGGCACTACGAATATTCTCCATATCGCCGTAGGCCGATACCATAATGCATTTTAGCGCTGGGTTACGCATCTCGTTAATCTTTGTGAGTAACGTAAGTCCGTCCATTTCCGGCATGTTGATATCGCTCAGGATCACGTCGAAGTCCGGCATGGCAAGCAGCATTTGGAGTGCTTCCAGTCCGTTGTGGGCGAAATGGAATTCGTATTCACCTTTCTTTATTTTGCGCCGGAAATATTGAGTCAGCAATATTTCCAGGTCAAGTTCGTCGTCTACACTTAATATTTTTATAGCCATAGTAGCGTTGTTTCTCTGATTATTTAATCGGAATGGTGATTGTGAAACGGGTGAATTCGTTCGGCTCCGATTCCATCTCGATCGTTCCGTTATGTTTTTGTTCGATGATCGACTTGGTGATAGAGAGGCCGAGACCGGTTCCTTCTCCGACCGGTTTGGTGGTGAAGAACGGCGTATAAAGTTTCTCTTTGACCTCCTTCGTGATTCCCGGGCCGTTGTCTTCGATAACCAACCGTACCCGGTCGCTGTCTTTTGCCAGTCTTACCTTGATGGTCGGACTATAAGGATTTTCAGCGACACCTTTGGATTTGCTGAAGACTGCATAGCAGGCGTTGTTCATCAGGTTGAGAACAGCGCGGCTGAAGTCCTGCGGGATTACTTTGACCAACGGGAGTGTATTGTCGTATTCTTCTATGATGGTAACATTGAAGCTCTTGTTATTGGCGCGGACAGCATGGTAGGAAAGCCATACATATTCTTTTGTCAGCTGGCAGAGGTCGGTCGCTATATATTCATCGTCTTTGCCGCGGGAATAGAGCAGGATGCCTCGGACGATACTCGATGCCCGGTTGCCGTTTTCCTCGATCTTGCACATGTTGCTTTTGAGGTCGTCCATGATTTCCCTAATCTCCTCGTCCACCTCGGCAGAGAGCTTGCTTTCCAGTTCGTCCAATACGTCTTCCATATCTTGCAGCAACTTACATGATAGTTTGCTGAAGTTGATCACGAAGTTGAGCGGGTTCTGTATCTCATGTGCGATACCTGCGCTCAACAGTCCGAGTGAAGCCATCTTTTCCTGTTGGCTGATCTGTTTTCTCAGACGTTCTAACTCTTTCATACTGTCCTCATTCATTGTTGTTGCTTTTTTGATAAATAGGAATCGTAATCATAAACTCGGTAAAGTTATCCTTTTCACTTTTTACGATGATGGACCCTTGGTGGTTCAGGATGACTTCACGACAGAGGTACAAACCGACACCCGCAGCCTCGGCAGTGGGCTTCGTGGTGAAGAACGGTTCGAATATCTTGGCTTTGATGTTGTCCTCGATGCCGATGCCGTTGTCGCGGATGCAGAGGAAGATTGTCCCGTTCAGTCTCTTTTCTACGTGTATGTTGATGATTGGCGTGAAGTCCTTTTTCTGTAACTTTTTCAGCAATGCGTAAAGGCTGTTCTTGAGTAGGTTGAGCATCACTTTGTTCATCTGCTCAATGTTGATCTCTGCGGTCGTGGGTTCTGCCGGACAGTCGAGTTCTATCTGTATCTGCTTATTCTCGATGTCTTCTTTGAACTGCTTGCGGATCACGTCTACGTTCACTTTGCAGAGGTTGCAGATGTCCGTTGGAGTGACGTCGCCGTGACGGTCTTTCAACAATTCTTCCATTGCTTTGACGATCCGGACAGTGTTGCAGCCGTGTTCGTTTATCTTCTGCAAGTTGCTGTTGATCATATCGAGAATCTCGATGCTGTCGGCGTAGTTCTCTTTTGACATGATCGCCTGCTGGTCCGTAATGTTTTCTTTCAAGTCTTTGATCAGATTGGCGGAAAGGCCGGCAAAGTTGTTGATGTAGTTGATCGGGTTCAGGATGCGGTCGACCAGTCCCTGCGTCAATTGTCCGACAGTAGCCAGCTTCTCCTTGCGGACCAGTTCGTCCTGTGCTTTCGCCAGAGCGTCGAGGGCGTCGGATAGTTTCTTGGATTCATTCAGCACTTGGTCGCGCTGGATACGGAGTTCGATTGTTCGCTCTTCTACCACTTTGGCGAGATACTCTTTCTGTTTCAGTTGTTTGCGCAGTTTCGATTTGTAGATATACAGGATGATTTGAATAACGATCAGGCAGGTGATCCATCCTCCCCAGTCGTAATACATCGACAGGATAATCAAGATCCAGTCGGCCAATACGAGCTTCTCTATGATTTGCAGCTTTACTTTGAGCGCTGCTATATCTCTAATGTCGAAGTCTGCCATATCAACAAATGTCTTTTGCCATTGTGAGTATATTTTTCCCGGCTGAACGACTATAGCTGACTTCCGTCATCAGTTGCTTGACCAGATAAATTCCGAGGCCGCCTGTCGGGCGTTCTTCCAGTGAGAGAGTAAGGTCCGGCTCCTGTCTTTCGAGAGGGTTGAAACTGATGCCGGTATCGGTTATGACGATTGTCAGCCGTTTGTTCTCGTAGCTCATGTCGATACGGATGTCCTGGTCTTTTTTGTCGGGATAGGCATACTGGATGACGTTGGTCACGGCTTCTTCGAGTGCCAGTTTGATTTGCATCGACTGTAGTTCTCCCAGTTCATAAGTACCGGCTTGCTGGTCCAGAAACGCGTATAGACGGGTTAGCTGTTTCAGCTCATTCTTTATATGTAGCGTATTTGTCATCTGCCGGAATAAAGATACTTGTTATTCGATCGTGAGGATGTGAGAGAATCCGGTGATATTCAGGATTTCCATAATCTCATTCTGAATATTCTTCAGCCGGAAAGAGCCTCCTTTGTTCTTCATCCCTTTTTGCAGTGTAAGGAGCAGGCGGAGTCCGGCACTGCTGATGTAGGTCAGTTCCGCACCGTCGAGCACTACCGTTTGCGTTTCCCCCTGCAGGATGGGAGCGATCTCTTTTTCAAGATCGACGGAGGTTAACGTATCCAATTGTCCGGAAAGATTGATGACTGTTTCTTTCCCATTTTCTATTGTTATCTTCATAATCTGTTCCTATTCTGATTTTTCGTTCAAGCAAAAGTATAGATAATCCATTACGTGAGCAAGTTATTGTATAAAAAAGGTTGTGCCTGTATTTGACACAACCCCTTTTGGTTTAAATCTTCGGTAACTCCCAAGGTGCCCTGTATTCCTTGCATAAATATTTGTCTGCTTCTGCGTCATGGAAACTCTTTCCGTCCCAAGTCAGTTTCTTGCCGGTGCGGTAGGCGATGTTGCCTAATTGGGAGAACTTGGCGATATGGGCGCCGATTTCGATACTGGCATTACAGTTGCGGTTGCGCGATTTGATACATTCCAGATGGTTCTTGACATGCAGGTTCAAACCGCCTTCACCATATGCTTTCTTCAATGGAACCGCTTCCATGCGGGCTTTGCCGCTTACCTTTTCGGGGATTACTTCCCAGCCACTGCGATCGACAACCAGTGTTCCGTTTTCTCCGACAAATCCCAGGCCGTGATTGCGCCCGTAAGCTCCGTCGTCGATACCGATTGCATGATCCCACATGACGGTGAAGTCATCGAATGTATAAATTGTTTGAAGCAAGTCCGGTGTTTCGCAGGCGTCATCCGGATATCCGAATTTGCCTCCCGAAGCCATGATTGAGTTGGGGGCTGTAACGTTCATTCCATATAGTGCATAGTCGAGTAGATGCACACCCCAATCAGTCATCAGTCCGCCGGCATAATCCCAAAACCAGCGGAAGGTGAAATGGAAACGGTTACGGTTGAACGGACGTTTGGGAGCCGGACCCAGCCACATGTCATAGTCGATTCCTGCGGGAACAGGTTCGTCCGGTTTGACCGGGATGGAAGGACACCAACCTTGATACGAGAACACGCGGACGGTACGTATCTTGCCTAATTGCCCGCTGTGTACGAATGCCATGGCATCCTGCCAGTGCGGATCACTGCGTTGCCATTGTCCTACCTGTACAACCCGGTTGTATTTCTCGGCGGCGCGAACCATAATGTTACATTCTTCAATGCTGTTGCCTAACGGCTTTTCGCAATAAACATCCTTACCGGCTTCACAGGCGGCTACCATCTGCAGGCAGTGCCAATGGTCGGGTGTACCGACAATGACAACGTCGATATCTTTGTTATCGATCAGTTTCCGCCAGTCTTTATATAGGTTTTTAACTTTCTTGCCTGTGATTTTTTGAGTTTCAGCCGCGCGACTGTTGAGAACTTCGTCGTCGATGTCGCATAATGCGATACACTCGACTTCCGGATTCCGGAGGAAGGCTTGTAGGTCTGAAAATCCCATTCCTTTACAGCCAATTAGTCCGACGCGTATTTTGTCGTTCGCTCCTACACTTCCAGGAGTCGCGTTGATAAAGAATGGACTCATGGAAAGTCCGGCTCCTAATAAGGTCGCTTGCCGGATAAAATCTCTGCGTGTTGTCATGGTCTTATGAATTAGATATTATAAGTTGTTGAGCCAAATGTATAAATAATAGGTGAGCGATACAATAAAAACTGTGATAAAAATATAAATACGGTGGCTTTTTGGGAAAAGGAGCGTATTTTTGTATCCGGTTTGCTTTTTAAGGAAAACCTATTATTTGTAAAACAGACATAAGATGATTAGAGTAACTTATTTTATTGTATGCCTTTTGCTGGGAATTACGCTGGTTTCGTGTATTCGTGACGAAGCGTTGAATGCAGAAGCGGATATATTGACTTGTACAGTGCCGGGAGATATCTTGAAACGTGATCCAATTATAGAAAATAATAAGGTAGTATTGATGGTAACGGCCGATGCCGATTTGACACATCAGGCACCTGAATTTACATTGACTCCCGGTGCAACCATTTCTCCGGCCAGTGGGACCGAACGTGACTTTACGACTCCGCAATTTTATACGGTAACTTCTGAAGATGGAAATTGGAAGAAAGAATATCAAGTTACTTATATTATTGCCGGAATTAGCTCGGAATATCATTTTGAGAATGTAAAGGATTACAAGAGTTCGCTTTTGAAATATGTTTATAATATTTTCTATGAGAATGATTCTGAGGGAAAATGGGTAATGGATTGGGCCAGTGGAAATATCGGTTTTGCTTTGACTGGTGCAGGTACGGAAGATCCGGCATCATTTCCGACTTCTTCTTATGCGGAAGGAAAAATGGGCAAATGCGTAAAGTTGGAAACAAAGTCGACAGGGGATTTCGGTTCGAAGTTGGGTATGCCTATTGCTGCCGGTAATCTTTTTATGGGTACGTTTAGTGTAGGGAACGCATTGACCGACCCATTGAAAGCAACAATGTTCGGAGTTCCGTTCGAGCATATACCGACCTACTTGAAGGGGTATTATAAGTATAAGGCAGGTGAAGTTTATAAAGATGAGAATGGAAATATTGTAAAAGATAAAAAGGATACGTGGGATATTTATGCAATCTTTTACGAGACAGATGAAAAGACAAAAACATTGGATGCAACGAACCGTTTTGATCATCCTAATTTGATATCCATAGCTCGCATTGATGAGAAAGACCGGAAGGAAACGGATGAGTGGACGGAGTTTTATTTGCCATTTGTGACAAAGACTGGAAAAACTGTAGATAAAGATAAACTGAAAGCTGGTAAATATAATGTGGCTATTGTCTTTTCTTCCAGTATTGAAGGGGATTATTTCAGAGGTGCTGTCGGCAGTACATTGCATATCGATGAAGTGGAACTGATTCATGCAGCAGATTAAAAAAGATTATTGTGATGAGAAAGAATATTGTATCAATTTGTGTACTGGCCTTGTTGCTGGTAACGTTTTCGGTTTTTGGACAAGAAGACCGGAATAAGGGAATTATCAATTCTGCATTGATCGGTTTGGAGTATGAGGTAAAAGCCGGCTTTAACATAGGGGGAACGGCTCCGATACCATTGCCCGTTGAGATTCGTGATATAACGGGGTATAATCCTACTATGGCTGTTGCGATAGAGGGGAATGTGACAAAGTGGTTCGATCAAGAAAAAAAATGGGGAATGAGAATCGGTATTCGTTTGGATAGTAAAGGGATGAAAACGAATGCCAATGTGAAAAATTATGGAATGGAAATCATCGGTGAAGGGGGTGAACGCATAAAAGGAAATTGGACTGGATATGTGAAGACTAATGTAAAGAATACATATCTGTCTTTTCCGGTTTTGGCTACTCATCAGTTTAATCGTCGCTTCAGTATGAATCTGGGACCGTATTTTGCCTATATGTTGGAGGGTGATTTTTCCGGAAACGTGTATGATGGTTATTTGCGCGAAGGTGATCCTACCGGTAATAAGGTCGTTTTTGCCGATGGAAAAAATGCCCCTTATGACTTCTCGAAAAACCTTCGCCGCTTCCAATGGGGTGCGCAGTTAGGTGCCGAATGGCGTGCTTTTAAGCATTTGAATGTCTATGCAGACCTGACTTGGGGATTGAATGATATCTTTCAGAAAGATTTCGATACAATTACTTTCGCCATGTATCCGATTTACCTGAACGTCGGTTTCGGCTACGCTTTCTGATACAAACGTATTTTGATATATCGTTATGGCTTTCCTGATTCATAATTATGAAATGGAAAGCCATAATTTTTTTAATAAACGACATCTTTTCTATAGGGCAATCACACCAAAAGAACCCTTTTTTCTACCTTCTTTCCTCTATTGTCATTTTGATACCTTAATCAGGAAATTTGCTATTAAATAGAATGTTAAAAAATATTACCCGCAAGAATGATTTCCAAAAGAGGCCCTATTCATTCAAATTCGATGGGATAGATGTGTTGTTTTGATATTTAATACCTATATTTGTCCGAATAATTTTTTAGTCCAATATATTTTGAATTACCATGAAAGAAAACACTAAGAAGGGTGTAACCCGTCGAGAGTTTCTCGGCCTTTCCGCTCTTGGATTGGCAAGTTTGACTATCCTGCCCAGCTGGGCTGTAAATGGGGTGCGTATCGCACCGAGTGATCGTGTCGTTTTAGGGTTTGTCGGATTAGGGCAACAAGGTTTATCCGATTTTAAGAGTTTCTCTACTTGTCCTGGGGTGCAGGTCGCTGCCTGTTGTGACGTGGATTCCTTGAAACGTGAACGTTTCAAACGTCGTGTCGAGGCTTGGCAGAAGTCTCTGAATGTAGCTCCCCGTTGCGATATGTATGAATTTTATGAAGATGTGCTGGACCGTAAGGATATCGACGTGATTGAAGTGGCAACACCTGACCACTGGCATGCATTGGTTGCTATCCATGCTTGTCAGAGCGGTAAGGATGTTTATTGTCAGAAGCCGTTGGCTTATACGATTACGGAAGGTCTGGCTGTTGCTCGTGCCGTACGCGATAATAATCGGGTTTTCCAGATCGGTAGCCAGCAGCGTTCGAGTAAGGAGTTTCAGGATGCGATTGCGTTGGTTCGTGCCGGTAAGATCGGTCATATCGAAAAGATATACGCCCGTGTCGGCGAACCCCCCAAGCCATTGGACTTGCCGGAAATGGATGTCCCCGGTAATCTGAATTTCAATCAGTGGATGGGACCGTTGAACGATCCGAAGATTCATTATCATCCTGATCTTTGTCCTCCTATCTCTCTTGAACCCGAACAGAACGAGAAGTTGTGGGGGGCATGGCGCTGGTATCAGGAAACCGGAAACGGATATACAGCCGATTGGGGGGCTCATATGTTCGATATTGCACAGGCGGCCATCGGTATGGACGGCTCCGGTCCAGTAGAGTTTATCCCGAAAGGATATGAAGGCACAGAATATGCGACGATGAAATATGCTAATGGTATCGTGATGACCGAACAACCTTATCGTGAAGATAATGCCAACGCGCAAGGTATCAAGTTTATCGGCGATAAGGGGTGGTTGAAAGTCGCTCGCGGTTATATCGAATGTTCCGATCCTTCCTTGTTGCCGAAAGAGGAAAAGAAAGTCGGGAAGGGAGAATATGAAGTAAGCTCTCCGCATATGCAGAACTTTATCGATTGCGTTCGTTCACGCCGGAATCCGATTGCTCCGGTTGAAGTCGGTTGTAGTACGAATACGCTTTGCTGCTTGCAAAACATTGCCCGTGAACTGGGACGTCCTGTTCATTGGGATCCGGCAACGTTGAGCTTTAATGGCGATAGGGAAGCCGAATCACATCGTTTGTACTGGTACGAATACAGAAATCCGTACAAATTGCCGTATTATGACAAATAAGAAAGGTAAGAGGTAAAGGAAAGTCCCGGAATAAAGTTTCGGGACTTTTTTATATATTTTTTAGTCCGGATAGTGATTATTCCGTTCGCTCTGTTTAATTTTGCCAAATCCAGACAAAAAACATAATGTATCATGAAAACTAATCAACTATTTCTTTTGACAGGTTTGGTAGCCGTAACTCTTCCTGCCTGTGTCCAAAAGGACAAAAAAGGGGTGTCGGAGAAGCCTATGAATATTCTCTATATCATGTGCGATGATCATTCTTATCAGACAATTAGTGCTTACGATCATCGTTTTATCGAAACTCCGAATATCGACCGGATTGCTAATGAAGGCGTACGGTTTACGAACAGTTTCGTCGCCAACTCTTTAAGTGGTCCCAGTCGTGCCTGTTTGCTGACGGGCAAGCATAGCCATAAGAATGGCTTTACCGACAATACGAAACGTTTTGACGGCAGCCAGCAGACATTCCCGAAGTTGTTGCAACAAGCCGGCTATCAGACTGCAGTTGTAGGGAAGTGGCATTTGACTTCCGATCCTACCGGTTTCGATTACTGGAATATCTTGATCGGACAGGGGGATTATTATAATCCGTACTTTATCGATAACGGAGAGAAAAAGCAGATCGAAGGCTATGCTACGAACATCACGACGGATTTAGCTTTGGACTGGCTGGATAACAAACGTGATAAGAATAAACCTTTCTGTCTCTTGCTCCACCACAAAGCGCCCCATCGTACCTGGATGCCGGATACTTGTGATTTGGATTTGTATGAAGATGTCGTTTACCCGGTTCCCGAAACATTTTATGACAAATATGAAGGGCGTATTGCCGCATCCGAACAGGAAATGAATATTATCAAGGATATGGATCTCGTCTATGACTTGAAGATGGCAGATAAGGAAAATGAGATTCATACGACTACCGGCCTTGAAGAAAATGGCCGTAATTTATATAACCGGATGACTCCGGCTCAAAAGGCAGCTTGGGACAAACATTATGATCCTATTATTAAGAAATTCAAGGAACAGAAGTTGACGGGGAAGGCGTTGGCTGAATGGAAATACCAACAGTACATGCACGATTATATGCGTGTGATCCATTCCGTAGACCGTAATGTAGGGCGTGTGTTGGATTATATGGAGAAAAGCGGTTTATTGGAAAATACTATTATCGTTTATACTTCCGACCAGGGATTCTATATGGGTGAACATGGCTGGTTCGACAAACGTTTCATGTATGAAGAATCTTTCCGTACACCGATGTTGGTTCGTTTTCCCGGCGGTGTTAAAGGCGACATCCCCGAAATGGTCCAGAATATCGACCATGCAGCGACTTTCCTTCAAGTGGCGGGCGTCCCTGTTCCCGAAGATATCCAGGGTGATTCTTATTTGCCTTTGTTGAAAGGTGAAAAGCCGAAAGATTGGCGTACTTCTTTATATTATCATTTTTACGAGTATCCGGCGGAACACGCAGTAAAACGTCATTATGGTGTTCGTACCGACCGCTATAAATTAATCCATTTCTATAATGATATCGATGTGTGGGAACTTTATGATCTGCAAAACGATCCGATGGAAATGCATAATATCTATAATGAACCGGGCAATGAAGCCTTGATCGACAGTCTGAAAACCGAACTGAATAAATTGCAGGAACAGTACGACGATCCGATTGAAACGGAGTTGGCAACTGCGAAGAAATAAGATAGAAATAACAAAAAAGGCATTCAGAAATGAATGCCTTTTTTGTTATTTACCATAAGGTTGTGGAGCATATCGGACTCGAACCGATCACCTTCAGACTGCCAGTCTGACGCTCTAGCCAGATGAGCTAATGCCCCGTATGACTTATTTTCAAGCGCAAATATAGGGCTTTTCCTGATATAACCACTATCTTTGCCATAGATTTTTATAAAAAATAAGATGATTGTTTATAATACAACGTTCCATATAGAAAAAGATATTCTGGATGAAAGTTTGGATTATCTGAAAAAACAGTATATCCCGAAAGCCGTGGAGAGCGGTTTCCTACAGCGGCCATGCCTGCGACGTGTGATGCAGGCTGAAGAAGGAGAAGGCATCAGTTTCTCCGTCCAGTTTCATGTTAAGAATGTCGATACGTTGAATTTCTGGTTGCAGAATGAAGGAAATAACCTTCACCGCGCATTGGTTGCTCGTTTCGGTCATAAAATTGCCGGCTTTAGTACTTTACTGGAAGAGATAGATTGGGAGAAATGACGAAAGACCGTGTCATATTGGGCATTGATCCTGGGACGATTGTGATGGGTTACGGAGTGCTGACGATTGAAGGAAACAAACCCAAACTGGAAGCTATGGGGATACTCCAATTGAATAAATACGAGGATCATTATTTGCGGCTCCGTAAGATTTTTGAGCGGGTCTTGGGACTTATCGATCAGTATCATCCGGACGAACTGGCCATTGAAGCTCCGTTTTTCGGGAAGAACGTACAGAGTATGTTGAAATTGGGGCGTGCACAGGGAGTCGCTATGGCTGCCGCACTCGAACGGGATATCCCGATATTTGAATATGCCCCGCTAAAGATCAAGATGTCCATTACCGGAAATGGGAATGCTGCAAAAGAACAAGTGGCCGGGATGTTACAGCGCTACCTGCATATTCCGGAAGCATCCATGTTGCCGCAATTGGATGCGACAGATGGATTGGCAGCTGCCGTTTGCCATTATTTCCAGACGAATAATCCGATACAGGAAAAGAAATATACCGGATGGAAGGACTTTATCGCGAAGAATCCGGGTAAAGTTCATTGATACAAAAAAGGATGCCTGCAATTACAGGCATCCCCCTTCTCATAGACACACTTCTCTATGTATATTGAATACACATCGATCTATACGATACCTTGCGCCATCATTGCTTTGGCCACTTTCATGAAGCCTGCAATGTTCGCACCTTTCACATAGTTGATATATTGATCCTCTGTTCCATGTTCGACACATTGTTGGTGGATAGCGCTCATGATCTGATGCAATTTGTCATCGACTTCGGCAGCTGTCCACGAAATATGCATGGCGTTCTGAGTCATTTCCAGGCCGGAAGTGGCGACACCGCCGGCGTTGACAGCCTTGCCCGGTGCAAAAAGTTGTTTATGCTCGATGAACAGGTCGACAGCTTCAGCTGTACATCCCATGTTGGATACTTCGGCTACGCATGATGTCTTGTTCTCGATCAGCTTGCGTGCATCGTCTGCGTCCAGCTCGTTCTGGGTGGCACAAGGCAGTGCGATATCCACTTTCTGTTCCCAGGGTTTCTTGCCGGGATAGAAGGTCGAACCGGGGAATTCTTCGGCGTAAGGAGCTACAATATCATTACCTGAGTTACGCAGTTCCAGCATATAATCGATCTTTTTTCCGGAAATGCCGTCCGGATCATAGATATAGCCGTCCGGGCCGGAGATCGTGACGACTTTTGCACCCAGTTCGGTAGCCTTTGTGGCAGCTCCCCAAGCGACGTTTCCGAAACCGGAGATAGCAACAGTCTTACCTTTAATATCTATACCATGAGTTTCCAACATTTGGTGAACGAAGTAGAGGGCACCGAAACCGGTTGCTTCGGGACGGAGGATAGAGCCGCCGAATTCCATACCTTTACCAGTGAACGTACCGGTGTTTTCGCGAGCCAGTTTCTTATACATACCATACATATAACCGACTTCACGTCCTCCTACGCCGATGTCACCCGCCGGAACATCGCGGTCCGGTCCGAGGTTACGCCATAATTCGAGGATGAATGCCTGGCAGAAACGCATGATCTCCGCATCACTTTTTCCGCGAGGAGCAAAGTCGGATCCTCCTTTACCACCGCCCATCGGCAATGTTGTCAAAGCGTTTTTGAAAGTCTGTTCGAATCCTAAGAACTTCAGGATGGACAGGTTGACAGAAGGATGGAAGCGGATGCCGCCCTTGTACGGGCCGATCGCGTTGTTGAATTGCACACGATATCCCAAGTTGACTTGTATTTCCCCTTTGTCGTCTACCCAGGGCACACGGAAGGTGAAAATACGTTCCGGTTCAACCAATCGTTCGATGATTTTAGCTTTCTCGAATTCGGGATGCTGGTTGTACACTTCTTCAATTGAAAGAAGAACTTCTTTTACTGCTTGCAAATACTCCTTTTCGCCCGGATGTTTTGCTTCCAGTGCTGATAAGATTACTTCTGTCTTCATAGTATATAATTTCTTTTTAAGATAACATTCTGTTTGCAAATATAGGGAATAGCCTGGGTTGACAAAATGTTTTGCTTACTTTTTGATAGTTCTTTTTATGTTTTTGAACAATGTTCTTTAAGTGAAAATCCGGATTCCTACGGATGGGATTCCGGTTTCACTTTGTGCCAGGAAATGTGTGGTGCTGTTGGCACAGCCGTTTCCTTGCTGTGAAACGTTTGTGCCATATAGGTGAAATGCTTGTGCCATGCTGAGGGAACGGATGTGCCACTTGCTCAAATCTTGTCACATGCTTTCGGTTGATTGTTTTTTTCCTTACATTTGAGGCCGTTAATTCTATCGAATCATTATGAGCGGAATACCGGACTTTAAGAACCTTGTGTTTAAAGACACATCATTCGCCAATCTAATGAATAAGCGTATATATAATGTATTGCTTATCGCTACTAAATACGATGCCTTCATGCTGGAGGACGATGGGCGGGTGGACGAGCAGATATTCAACGAATATACGTCACTAAGCCTTCGTTACCCGCCTCGTTTCACACAGGTGACGACAGAGGAGGAGGCACTGGCTGAGTTGAAAGACCGTAACTTCGAACTGATCATCTGCATGCCGAATATGGATAACCGCGATATCTTTGCGGCGGCGACGGAGATCAAGATTCATTACCCCAATATACCGATCGTAGTCCTCACCCCATTCTCGAAAGAGGTATCCAAGCGGATTGCCAATGAAGATTTGAGTGCGATCGACTATGTGTTCAGCTGGTTGGGAAATGCGGAGCTGTTGCTCGCCATAATCAAGCTGATCGAGGACAAGATGAATGCGCCGGACGATACGGCCAGTGTCGGTGTGCAGATTATCTTGTTGGTGGAAGATTCCGTCCGTTTCTATTCTTCGGCTTTGCCGCATCTGTATAAATTTGTATTGGAACAGAGCCAGATGTTTGCTAAAGAGGCGTTGAACGACCATCAGCGTACACTTCGTATGCGTGGGCGTCCCAAGATCAAGTTGGCGCGTACCTATGAGGAGGCTGTCCGCATCTTCAACCAGTACCGCGATAATATGCTGGGGATCATCTCGGACATGAGCTTCATGCACGACGGAGTGAAAGATCCTTACGCCGGATACAAGTTCGGGCAGTATGTGCGGAAGACCGGCCTGATCATCCCTTTTGTCTTGGAATCGTCGGAGGCAAGCAACAAAGTGTATGCGAAAGAACTGGGAGCTTCCTTTATCGACAAAAATTCCAAGAGTTATCCGCAGGATCTGAGGAAGAAGATCATGCAGCGTTTTGGTTTCGGCGATTTCGTCATCCTGAATCCACAGACGAAGGAGGAGATCATGCGCATCAAGGACTTGAAGGATTTGCAAAAGAAGGTCTTTCAGATACCGGACGATTCGCTGGTTTATCATCTGAGTCGTAACCATTTTTCCCGCTTCTTCTATTCCCGTGCCATGTTTCCGCCGGCAGAGGTGTTGAAGCGTGTGGATGTGAGCGACTACAAGGATATGGATGAGGCGCGCAAGTTGATTTTCGACTTGATCGTGCAGTACCGTCGGATGAAGAATTCCGGTGTTGTTGCAGTCTATCAGAAGGAGCGCTTCGACGAATATAGTAACTTTGCCCGTATAGGCGACGGTTCGCTGGGAGGAAAGGGCAGGGGCCTGGCGTTTATTGGGGCGATGGTAAAGCGTTATCCCAAGTTGGAACACGATCACTTTGCTGTGACCATTCCGAAGACGGTCGTGATCTGTACAGACATCTTCGACGAATTTATGGAGACAAACGAACTGTATCCGGTCGTACTGAGTGAAGTGGATGACGAAACGATCCTGAAATATTTCCTGCGTGCCAGCCTTCCCGCCCGTCTGATTGAAGACCTGATGGCGTTTTTCGATGTTGTCAAAAGTCCGATTGCCGTCCGTTCGTCTAGTCTTCTGGAAGATTCCCATTATCAACCGTTCGCTGGGATTTATTCTACTTACATGGTACCCAAGCTGGAAGATAAATATGATATGCTCCGTACGTTAAGCGACGCGATCAAAGCAGTCTACGCTTCTGTCTTTTATCGTGACAGCAAGGCATATATGACGGCGACATCGAACCTTATCGACCAGGAAAAGATGGCGATCGTTCTACAGGAAGTAGTAGGGAACCGGTATAATGACCGTTTCTATCCTACTATCTCTGGTGTCGCACGTTCGTTGAATTTCTACCCGATTGGAAATGAAAAGGCGGAAGACGGAATTGCCAATATTGCTTTGGGGCTTGGAAAATATATCGTAGACGGAGGGCAGACTTTACGTTTCTCTCCTCGTCATCCGCACAATATTTTGCAGATGAGTACGATGGACTTTGCGCTCCGTGAGACTCAAACTCGTTTTTATGCACTTGACTTGAAGAATCTGGCAGATCAGTTTTCTGTGGATGATTCGTTTAATTTGCTTCGTCTAAATCTGAAAGACGCGGATGCGGACGGTTCTCTGAAGTTTATTGTTTCGACATACGATCCTTATGATCAGGTTATTCGTGACGGTTACTATCCTGGCGGGCGTAAGATATTGTCTTTTGTGAATGTTCTTCAACATGAGGTTTTTCCGTTGGCCGATACGCTCGATCAGATACTGCATGTCGGACAGGATGAGATGGGGCGGCCTATCGAGATTGAGTTTGCGGTAAATATAGATCCGCAGAATCCCGGTTTCGCTACATTCTATCTGTTGCAAGTTCGCCCGATCGTGGATAACAAGGAGGTAATGGAAGAAGACCTGACGCTTGTGGAACAAGAGGATACAATACTTACATCGACAAGCGTTTTGGGACATGGCATTGTGACGGATGTGCAGGATATTATATATGTAAAGACCGGTGCTTTCTGTTCCTCCAACAACCAGTCGATAGCCTATGATATCGAGAAGATGAACCGCCAGTTCACAGGAGAAGAAAAGAATTATGTTTTGGTTGGTCCTGGTCGTTGGGGAAGTAGTGACTCCTGGCTGGGCATTCCGGTGAAATGGCCTCATATCAGCAATGCACGTGTTATAGTGGAATGTGGGCTGGAGAATTATCGTGTCGATCCGAGCCAGGGAACGCATTTTTTCCAAAATCTGACTTCGTTTGGTGTCGGTTACTTTACGATCAACCCGTTTAAGGGTGATGGCTGGTTTGATGAGGGATATCTGAATTCCTTACCAGCGGTGGAGGAAACCGAATACCTTCGCCATGTCCGTTTCGATAAACCGGTCGTAATCAAGATGGACGGCAAGAAGAGTTTGGGAGTGGTGTTGAAACCAGAAAAGTAAAATGATAAATAAAGAGAACGTAAATGTGTTAAAACTCCTTTGTCATGATCTTTTAGGCACGGATTACATAGATAAATTTATTTTTTTCATGTAATCCATGCCTAAGTTATATCTATTGTATTTCTACACACCTTCGTCTTGGTTTCAAAACATAGGTGTTTTGAGGAAGAAACATGCATGATTCGTTTTCAAAACATAGGTGTTTTGAAAACGGTCGGATTATGTCCTGATTTAGTCTTTCTTTTTGATGAAATCCGAAGGATAGTTTACCGTGTTGATCACCTCCCCGTCTTTTAGGCGAATCCAGGTTCTGAAATTGGTTGATCCTTCAGTCATCTCGATTACGCGGGCACCGTTGCTCAGGTTGTTGTACACCGTGTCGCCACCGGTGTAACGGCCGTAGGCAAGCAGGATGCCTTTCCAGAAAACAGCATAGTCATCATCATGATCGTGTCCGACAAATACACCTAAGATATCCCCCATTTCCTTCATCGAGGCAAACATGCCGGAGTTCAGTTGCGGAGCGCAGGCTTTTTCTTTTCGGGTTCCGACCAGGATGGCCGTTTCATCTGATGCGGCCTGGTTGTATTCCGGCAGGGCGATGTGGAAGAATGCCAGCGAGGGCAGGGGAGTGCCGCCGTTTTGCTTTGTGTATTTCGCGCTGTTTTCGCGGTACCATCGGATCTGGTCAAACTTGATGTAATCATAGCCGCCTATTCCCTTGATCTGTGAATATGAGTGAGAGTCCATACAATACAGGATGGCTGCGTCTTTCTTTCCATCGGACGATTTCAAGGGAAGAATAAAGTTGGTCACTCCTGTGACTCCTGCCACGGAATCGGTCAGGTTGTAAGGTATTGTCTGTATGATATCGAATAGCTGAGTACGGGTAAGTCCCTGTTCGTCATCGTGATTGCCGAATGTCACTCCGAAGGGTATTTGGCGGTTGGCCGCTAAGTTCAGGATTGTGCGCATCCCTTCCTCTGCCGGTTGACCGTAGATGACATCACCTGTGAATAGCACTAAGTCCGGTTTTTCCGCATCCAGCACTTCGTTGATGCGTTCGAGAGAAACGGCTGACTTGGGATTCCCGTGAATGTAATGTACGTCCGTGAACTGTACGATTTTGAACTTGCCGTCTTTATTGAATTTCAAGACGGGTTTCTGTGTGTAGCCTGGTTGCAGGCATCCGAGCACAAGTGAAAGAATAATAAGAAGTTGTTTCATCTTTAGATGGTTTTTGTTTATGAATGGTTTATTCGATCGTGATGTCGAATTGATCGTATGAATCTGTTCTCCAAGCCTTTTCGGATGTCAGGGGAGAAAGTGCGAACAGGGGGGAGAATGTTTTGATCTTAATCGTCTTTCCATCCGGCATAAACTCCATGATGCGGAGCCAGCAGTCTCCCCCGTTGCCATGCCATTGACCGTCGGCGGTCTGGGCGTTGAACATCATTTGGGCTACATTCTTGCCTGTGCTGTTTTTGTCAGTCCTGAAGCTGACATTGCCCTTGTAGTCTGCTATCTCGCATTCATGTCCGCATATCACCATGCTGATGTTGGAGGAAGGATAGACCAGTTTCTGCCAGATGGCTTCTCCGTAATTGGCGGGTGATATTTTGTAGCTTTCCTTGATGTGACGTTTGGCTTCCGGTGACATATAGGAGTGTGTCAGCAGGATCACTTTATGATTTTTGTATTTGGCTTTACCGGCAACTTTGGCCGCCCATTCGATCGCCTCGTCACGCGGAGCAAATTCGAGTGATATGACCAATAGTTTTCCCCATGTGTCTGTCTCGAACTCATAAGCTGCATTTTCAAGAGTCGGAATACCTTGATAGTTCAGGCCTGTCTCGACCAATGACTTTTTCCAGCAGCTATTCCGCTCGGAAGGGAAATAATCAGGAAGGTGGCAGAGGCGGTTTTCTGCTTTCTCATATCCGTAATCGTGATTCCCGGTACAAACGACATAAGATATTTTGTCGTCGAGCCGTTCAAATGCCCTGGATGCGGCCTGCCATTGTTCTTCGCTTGTCTGATTTCCGTTTATGCCGTCCGGAATCCGTATCTCGTTCTGCTCAACCAAATCACCGGTACACAGAACTCCTTTGATATTCAAAGGTTCGATGCTGTTGGCAATCCAAGCTGTCTGTAGCTCGAATAGCGGTTGGTTAGCATCGAACTTGTTATAACTCTGCGGATCAGGCAGCAGGATCATGGAAAAAGAATGCTTGTCGGATAGTTGAGGCCGGACAGGGTAGATCTGGGCAGATATACAAAAAATATTGAGATGAATAATCGTTAAGATAAAAAAAAGTTTTTTGTTCATGATATATATATAAATTAAAAATGAGACACCGAATATAATGAATGTTTTTATATTCGGTGCTCTCTTCTATATGAATAAATTATTTCAGAAGCCACATAATACTGTTGACATCGTCAACTCCTCCCCATTGGCGATCCAAAGCTTTATACAATGATTCTTTGTTGTAGTTGGTTTCAGATTCTGGATACATGTAACGCATTGGAATTTTATCTTTTGCATTATTTAGGTTTGTTTCTGGATTGATTGGGAATTCCGGGTATCCGTTTCTGCGATATTCGTAGTAATCATCTGTGGCCATATGGAAGTATCTGGCCAGAAAAGCTTGCATCCAGATTTGCTTCAGACGATCTGTTACAGACCCGTTTGTGTTATAGGCTACATATTCGCCTTTCAGGTATGATGTAATATAATCATCTGTAATCTCTACTCCGTTGTTGTATTCAGCAGGGACAGTGGTACGGACAAACAGGAAAGAAGCTCGAATGCCTTCCTCATAATATTGTTTTGCAGAGCCGGTGATCCATCCTCTTTCAACCGCTTCTGCGAGAAGGAAATTCATATCTGCATATCCTAAACGGATGCAAGGTACTCCGACATAACTCAAACGGTATACGTCATTGGGACGGGAGTGCATACGTTTTGCGATTTTTTCTTTTTCAATGTCGTATACGCCAGCGGCATCCACTGCAGGATAGGCATTCCAGTCATTTGGCTTTAAAAGTTTTTCTCCTGCTGGCAGGTATAATTCGTTTGTCAACCCTTCTGCTGGAGCCAGATAATAAAATAATCGGTAATCTTTGAATCTTTTTAAAGGATCAATTAATGTGTGTGTGCCGGCATAATAGTCGATACTACGAGTTCCCGTTACGTGATAGGGATTTTTTTGACCATCTTTGTCAGAGTAGATGACCTGTAGGTTATCTTCATTGCTTTTAAATAGATTATTTTCTGAAACAACTTTGGAGAACGTTTCTTTTATTTGCAACTCCTGTGTATCGTCTGCCCGTTTGGATAGAGACATTAGGACTTTTAAACGTAAAACATTTGTCGCTTTTCTCCATTTTTTCGGATCTCCCTGGTAGAAAGGATCTCCGGAAAAAGCTTGTTTGGATTTTGCAAAATATTCGTCGGCAAGAGCAAGGTCTTCAAGAATGCCTTTAAATACGTCTTTTTGTTCATCATATTGGGGATAACGATGTTCTTCGATGTTCAGAGCTTCCGAATAAGGGATATCTCCCATATCCATCGTTGTACGATAGAAATACCAGCCTTTCAGAAAATAATATAAACCTGTATGAGCATCCAAATCATCTTCAGAGGATAGTTCAACCATTTTCCAGGCATTTGTTAAAGTTTGGATGTTATCAAAACTGCCTTTTCCAAAACGGTTATATTGTCTATCGTCGATTTGTTCTCCCCAAAACATCCGTTTGACCAGAAATTCATTTCTCCAGTTACTTGCCGATTTGGTCATGTCAAGAATGACTTTGGAGGCAAGCATGGAAGCGTTTACTTTAGTTGTTGTATCCGGATTGGTGTTCAGATCGTCAAAAGTAGATGTGCATCCTGATAATGAAAATATTCCTATCAGAAAGCAAGCGATTGCTTTATATTTCAGTTCCATAATTGAATTGTTTTATCAGATTAGAAATTAACTTTTAAATTGAATCCCATATAGCGTTGGGATGGGGAATTTAAGCTTTCTGTACCAGAAGAGTCTCCTCCTTTATCTGGGTCTGCATATTTGTATTCTTTAGCCCAAAGGAACAGATTTTGACCGGTGAAACCAATAGAAGCACTTTTCATTTTCATCTTTTGGCACAATGTGGATGGCAGATCATATGTGAGTGAAAGATTTCGGAGCTTGAAGAACGTTTCTTTCAGTATATTCTGGCGACATGCATTGTGATGTGAATCATGATATTTACTGATATAAGATTCATATGAGACAACAACATCATTAGGAGCAAACACGCGTGTATCTTCTATGATATTGCCATCTGGATCGCGAGTTACACTTCCTGAAACAACTTTTACCCCTTGTCCGATATAGGTTTTATTTCCGTTTACGACTTCTTCATAACGCCATTGTGTATCAGTGTCAATGCCAGCTCCTGTATTCCATAACATTTGATGAGTTTTAGAGTAAGATAAACCGCCGACACGACCATCAAGCGTAAAGCTGAGTGTGAAGTTTTTGTATTTGAATGTGTTTGTGATACCCCAAACTAAATCAGGAGTAGTATTTCCGATCTTTGTTTGAAAGTTTTGTTTAACTGGCATACCTCCATTATGAATGATATTTCCTTCTGGATCACGTTCCCAATCGTAAACGGCAAGCCAATCCCAGCTAGCTCCTTCTTTGACCCATGGTTTTTTAGTCGAATAATCTGGGTCTATCGTTTTGTAGGTATATTGGTCGTGTGACCAGTTTGTTAGGATGTCCCAACTAAAATCTTTGGTCTGAATAGGTGTTCCTCCAATGGTAATTTCGAATCCGGAGCGAAGACGCGTTTCTTTAAAATTGGTTTGAATACTATTGAAGCCAGTTGCGCTGCTGACTCCTCCTTCGATAATAAAATCGGATTCCATTTTACGATAATAAGAAAAGTCAAGGAATAAACGGTTCTTAAACATGTTAGTGGCTGTTCCGACTTCCCATACTTCCGATTTCTTTGGACGTACTTGTCCACCGATCTTACTGGATGGATAAGACGCTGTTGAAAGTCCGTCCCATACATTTGTACTGACAGAATATACGTTGTTATTGGCATATATCTTGGCATCCTCTTTGGCTGTTGTCCATGAAGCCCGAACTTTTAGGAAATCCCACCAAGTTGGTAATTTGACAATCTCGGATAAAACAATACTTCCTGAAACGGATGGATAGAAGTAAGAACGCTGGTCAGAAGAAAGGGTCGAAGACCAATCATTCCTTCCGGTTACGTCCAGAAAATAAGTGCTTGCCCATGAAAGGGATGCTTTGCCGTAGACGCTATTAACTCGTTTTTGTTGTAGTTCGCTGGTTGCTTCGATTGGATCGATAGAGGCATTTAAGGAGTAGAATTCTGGAATAGAAAGCCCTCCTTTTGTTTTACTACTCATAAAGTCATAGCGTGTATAATAAATGTTTCCACCGCCTAGCAGATTCATGTTGAACTTACCCCAAGTTTTATCTGCCATTAACATAGCGTCTGTGTTTATGCTCATATCCGTACCACGGCTTACTCCAAAGAATCCTTTTTTATCCCAGGCCTGATTAGCAGAGATCGGATTTTTCCATTCATTCCGTTTTGTATACACATCGACCCCTGAACGAACCATTGCTTTTAACCAGGGAGTGATCTCATAGCTTGCATTCAAAGCGGCATTGACAACATCGATGTCGTAAGCGTCTGTAATTTCATAAGCCTTGAACCATGGATTGTCATACCAACTGTCATCATACCAGTTCTGTTGCATACCTTCTTTTCCTTTTACCCAGTAATTGCGATAATCGCGTACGTCATATTCGGAACCTCCCCAGATTACCATGTCGTATATGTAGCTACCGCTATATCCGGATCCGTGGTCATTGGTGGAAACGCGTTTATTGTAGGCTGCCGAAGCGTCCATTTTAAAGTTTTTCCAAGTCATTTCTCCTCCGACAGAGAATGTGATTTTGTTCAAATTCTGATTGGGGTATTGTCCTTTATTGTATACTTCTGTGATGGAGGCTCGGAATGAACCGTATTTACCTTTTTGAGAAATGTTGACATTATTGTTTGTAACCATGCTGAATTGCAGGAAGTTTTTGAAGTTATCTTTTCCTTTTGATACCAATTCCTGTTCACGTCATTCATAATTGAACGGATCCCAAAGAATAGCAGTGCGTCCTATATCCAGTTTATCTCCCCAGACATAGTCATTGTTGTATTTACCTCCGAAACCACGGCTATAAGAATGTTGAGTTTCAGGGAATGCGAGGTATCCGGAAAAAAACATTGTATTACTATTGATATTGATGTTCAAGCCTTCTTCATTGGCCCCCTTTTTCGTAGTTATCATTATGGCTCCACTTGTTCCGCGAGCACCATACAATGCAGAGGCTGTTGCACCTTTTAATACATCGATAGATTCAATGTCGTCGGATGCAATTTCGTCTAACGTGATGTTTCCATAGGGAACACCGTCTACAATGATTAGTGGAGTTTCTCCACGTAGTTTGATTTTAGGTGTTTCATTGAATTCCGTACTATTTTGAATATTCAAACCAGCCACTTTTCCCGTTAAGGATGTTGTCACATCTACTGTTTTTGCTAAAGGCAGATTATCTCCTTTCACTTTTTGAACAGCATATCCCAGAGCTTTTTCTTCTCGTTTGATTCCTAAGGCTGTAACAACAACTTCATCTAATTTGCGTGAATCTTCGAGTAGGGTAATATTGAATATTTCTTTATGTCCGACGGCAATATTTTTGGTTACGTATCCGATAAAGGAAATGACCAATGTCGCATTATCTGGTACTTCTAAACTGAATTTTCCATCGATATCGGAAATTGTTCCGTTCGTTGTCCCTCTTTGAATGACATTGGCGCCGGGAACAGGTTCGCCTTTTCCATCGGTGACAACTCCGGTGATCTTTCTGCTTTTCTGTTGGGCAACTAGTACCTCTTTGGGGGAGAGAATAATACTTTTATCTAAAACTTTATAGCTGATATTGGTTCCGGAGAACAATTGTTCCAATACATTAAAAACATTTTTTTGTTTACTTTTTATACTAACGATACGTGAGGTATTAACTTGTTTGTTATTGTAGAAGAAATGAAAGTCTGATTGTTTTTCAATTTCATCCAGTACCTCCTGTACAGATTTGTTGTTCACATCTATGTTTAAAAGAACATTTTGACTGTAGCTATCGGACGCGTAGGCTAATCCGACACAGATAAATAACATTATTACGGATAGTTTCATACATAATGGTATTTTCTTCAGGAGCATGAACCTAACATTCATCTTCCTGAAATGTTGGAAGCTAAAATAATTTGTCATAGATTTGTAAATGATTTAGAGTTATAAAAAAGTTGCTTATACTTGTCGCCAAACAAGTTTGCGATGGATTTTCATACGGGGAAATACGCCAATATTTTCCCGTATGTTTTGTTTTCAAGGGGGATTATTTTCTTTCATGAGATTTGATAAATAAGGTTACACTTAATATAATTCAACGATCGTTTTTTCTTTAATATTTCCTTCTTGCCCAGTTTGAGGGTCTATGAAGCGATATTGAATACCGGAAGCCAAACGGAAATGTTCGAGGATTAGTTGTAAGTGCTGTCCATCGAAAGGTCCTGTGAAGGAGTTGTTATATAACTTGTCGTTTTTTACGATGAACTCGACATTGAAACGTTTGCTTAACACTTTCAATGCTTCGTTAAATGGTGTGTTCCGGAATACGACCAAGCCGTCTTTCCAGGAAGTTTGTGTCGGAATATATGGTTTGTCGACTTTAACTTTTTTAGTATATTGGTTATAAGTGAATTCTTCATTCGGTTTCATTAAAAATGATTTATGCTTCTGATTATCGTCTAAAAATGAAAGTCGAATGGAGCCAGATACCAAGGTGGTCCTTACGCTGCTGTCGGCTGCATAGGCTTCCATATTGAATTCGGTACCGAGTACTTCTGCTTTGATATCAAATGGGGTGCTGACAGTGAAACGTTTACTTTTGTCTTTATGGACGGAAAAGTAGGCTTCACCGTTCAGCACAACATCACGTGTGTTACCTGTAAAACGCGTCGGGTGCTTCAGATAGGAACGTGAGTTTAACCATACTTTTGTTCCGTCCGGTAAATTGACTGCAGCGACCATTCCTGGATTAGTTCTGATTTCTATATATTCGATCGGATCTTTTTTTAATGCGAAATATATAGTGGAAATGATAAGCGGAAGGATGAGGATTGCCGCAATACGTTGTATCCAGGCGGATAGAGAAATTTTCCGGTGGGAATGTATCTTGCTTTTTACTTTTTTCAGGGCTGTACCTGAATCTGTTTGCCGGATACAAGTCAATGTCTCAGTTGCCAGGCATATAGATTGTATGTCCCGGGCTATTTTTTTGTTTTCTTCTGATGCAGAGATCCAATCTTCTACTTCTTGTTGCAGAGGTATGGAGAGGGTTCCGGTGAAATAACCCAAAAGTATCGATTCGTTTATTTGTTTATGTTTGTCCATAATTGTCCTTTTATAAATATGACTGACGAAAAATGAAATCTCCTAAATGAAAAGTGATTTTTTTTCATGTATTTGTAATTGTTCGTTGGATTAGAAAATATTATATTTGCAAATAAGTATAAATATTTCCGATTAAAACTTATAGAACAGTGATTTGTATGTCTTGTAATATTTCTGATATAGTGGCAGACGAAACTCTTTTTCAGGAAATCCAAAGGGGAGATGAAAAAGCGTTCGATGTCCTTTTTTTGAAGTATTACCCTTCCTTGTGTGCTTATGCCCAACGGTTTGTCGAGTATGACGACGGGCAGGAAATTGTACAGGATGTGATGGTTTGGCTGTGGGAGAATCGGGAGATGCATACGTTTGAGATCTCTCCGAAGAGCTATCTGTTTAAAGCTGTGAAGAACCGTTGTTTGACGTTGATCAGCCGAAATGAAATAAAACAGAAGATTATTAATACATTGTACGACAATCAACAATTAGAATATGAAGATCCTGATTTTTATATCGTGGAGGAACTGAGTCGTAAGATAGAAGAGGCGTTGCAACGGCTTCCCGACAGTTACCGGGAAGCATTCGAGTTAAATCGTTTCCAGCATATGACGTATGGTGAAATAGCGACGTGTCTGGAAGTTTCTTCCAAGACAGTCGATTATCGTATTCAGCAGGCATTGAAGTTGCTTCGTGTAGAGTTAAAGGATTATTTACCGATATTACTTGCCATTCTTTAAAACAATTGTTGTATAGAACAAACTTTTTTGTGATTCCAGTTCATTAGAAAATTGGACAATAACCTCTGCCTTCCCGTATTTTCTATTTCGATTAAGATATCAGATCGTTTTAGTTTGATATTTTGATACTGCTTTTTTCTGTTTTGCTGATAAACGAAAATGTGATATAGGCAGAAAATGAAAGTATGTTGTTTGGGGAGAGATAGAAAGGGGAGAAACGCTTACATTTGAGAAAAGCTTAACCCCTTGAGAATTGCTTGTGGCAAAAGAGATTGGTGGAGGTTCGGATATTTGAAAAGAAATTCAGGGTTTTATGGGCATGAGGACGGTCGTCATAGGAACGGAGACCGTCCTCGTTGCCGTGAGGTGCCGAGATCTTTATATATGAAGACGGTCGTCGGGCCAATGAAAACCGTCTTTGTTGGAAAAACTGTGCACCTTGCGGCAGGAAGTTCTTTTAGAAAGATAAAAAGCCGGATTGCGAAGCGATTTACGAAAGGAGCATATCTTTGTTAAATAAACGATATTATACAATAAGTGTTTTCATCCATTTTTCGGCCACCTGCAATGTTTCTGGTTTGCCGACATCTATCAGATGAAGGTCTTCGTCAGCGTAGGCGTGGATGTTGGCCTTGGCGCAGATGGAGAGGTAGAAGTTGATGATCGAAAACTTGCCGGTCCATTCTTCCATCCAGTCGAATATTTTAGGAGACAGTACATGTATCCCGCTGAAGGCATATTCGTTATATTGGTTCGGATCGAAATCGGGGTAGAACGACTTTACTTCGCCCGTCTCGCGGTTGCGCCAACCACATAGCTTATTTTCCTTATTGAAAAGCAGATAGCGGGAGGTGTTGCGTTTGCTGACCAATAATGTCGCCAACGGATTTGTCTCTATATGATGATTGTAAAGCGCACGGAGGTCGATGTCGGACAGGATGTCGACATTGTGTATCAGAAACGGCTCATTGCCTTGTAAAAAGGCGGCGGCGTGTTTGATTCCCCCACCGGTATCGAGCAGATAATCCCGCTCGTCGGAGATATGGATCTGGATACCGAAATTATTGTTGGCTGCCAGAAAGTTGATGATCTGGTCTCCCAAATGATGAACGTTGATGGCTATCTGGTGAAAGCCGGCATCTTTCAATTTGAGGATTACATGTTCGAGCATAGGTTTCCCATTGATAGGAAGTAATGCTTTTGGAGTACTGTCGGTCAGTGGTTTGAGGCGTGTTCCCAAACCGGCAGCGAAAATCATAGCTTTCATAATATTGAGTTAAAGAGTTGTTCAATGTTTTGTTCCCTGTGTACGAGGTCTACCCGGACACCGAACTTAGAATGAATATGTTCCGCCATATGCTGGGCGGAGTAGACCGAACGGTGCTGGCCCCCCGTGCAACCGAAACAGATCATCAGATTGGTAAATCCTCGGTCCATGTAACGTTTGACAGAAGCATCCACAATTTCATAAGCATGATCTAGGAAACGAGTGATCTCTCCGTCTTCTTCGAGGAAACGGATCACCGGTTCGTCCAATCCGGTAAAATGATTGTAACGTTCGTATTTACCAGGGTTATTGATGGCGCGGCAGTCAAAGACAAATCCGCCGCCATTGCCACTCGGATCGTTGGGAATTCCTTTTTTATAGGCAAAACTGACGATCTTGACTTTGAGCGTATGCTTCTGGATGTCGTCATAAAACTGAGACAGGTTTGTCAGCTCCCGTAGTACGGTACATAAATAGGGATACTCCGGATAATCTTCTTTCAAAAGTTGCCGGAGGTTGTCGATAGCGAAGGGGACACTTTGGATAAAATGCGGTTTCTTTTCGAAATATCCCCGGAAACCGTAGGCTCCCAAGACCTGTAAAGTCCTGAAAAGAACAAAATGGCGTAATTGCCGGAAGAAATGCTTTTCGTCTATGTCCATATACCCGCGTAGTGCTTGCAGATAGTCGGCTATCAATTCCTGTCTCAACTCAGCGGGATATTTGGCTTTCGCCTGCCAGAGGAAAGAGGCGACATCATAGTAGATCGGGCCTTTGCGTCCTCCTTGGAAATCAATGAACCAGGGTTCGCCATTTTTTACCATCACGTTGCGCGACTGGAAATCCCGGTACATGAATGTCGGTGTATAGTCTTGCAGAAGGACATCGCTCATTTTCTGGAAATCATCTTCCAAAAGGTTTTCCTGGAATTCCATTCCGGTAGCTTTCAAGAAACAGTATTTGAAATAGTTCAGGTCCCAAAGGATCGAACGCCTATTGAATTCGGGTAGAGGATAGCATTGGCTGAAGTCGAACCCCTCCGCACCTTTAAACTGCAGAGTCGGCAGAAGTGTGATCGTCTTGTGTAGCAAAGACTTTTCCGTCTCGTCGAAGAAACAACTTTTCCGTCCTTTCTCAATTGCTTGAAAGAGCAAGGTGTCGCCCAGGTCTTCCTGAAGATAGAACGATTTATCAACCGACCAGCAATAAACCTGGGGAACGGGCAATCCCTTTTCCCGGAAATGCGCGGCCATATAAATAAAGGCATTGTTTTCCTCTATGGAAGTTCCGCTAACTCCGATCAGGGAAACGGGACCTGACAATCTGAAATACCGGCGGTTAGAGCCGGAAGAGGATAGTTCGGTTATATCAGTTGCCGGTGAACCGGTATGTGTCTGGTAAAGTTGTTTTAATTCTTCAGTAATCATGTTTTTCTATTTTCGGCACTAAAGTAGCAAACAATTGACAATTGGCAATTGAGAATTGACAATTTTGTTGGGAAATAAGAGAGGCGGACGTACCGTTTTACCGGAACGCCCGCCTTCTTTATGACCATTAATCTCTAATTGTCTCTCTTTTTAATTGTCAATTGATTAAAGAATGCCTTGTGCCATCATCGCTTTGGCTACCTTCATGAAGCCCGCAACGTTTGCACCTTTCACGTAGTTTGTGTAGCCGTCGGCTTGTTTGCCGTATTTTACGCATTGTTCGTGGATATTCTGCATGATGCTTTTCAGTTTGGCATCAACCTCTTCACTGCTCCAGCTCAGTTTCTGAGCGTTCTGCGTCATTTCCAGACCGGAAACAGATACACCGCCGGCATTGGCTGCCTTACCCGGAGCGTACAGGATCTTAGCTTCCAGGAATGCGTCGATAGCTTCAGGAGTAGAAGGCATGTTGGCTCCTTCCGATACGGCGATACAACCGTTGGCGAGCAATGTCTTGGCATCTTCTCCGTTCAGTTCGTTCTGAGTCGCACTCGGCATTGCAATGTCGCATTTTTCTCCCCAAGGACGAGCACCTGCCACATACTTGCAACCATATTGTTCTGCATATTCACGGATACGGCCGCGATAGAGGTTCTTCAGTTCCATGATGTAATCCAGCTTAGCACGGTCGATACCGTCCGGATCGTAGATGTAACCGTCCGAGTCGGACATCGTCACGACTTTAGCGCCGAGGCTGATCAGTTTTTCAACGGTATATTGGGCTACGTTACCTGAACCTGAAACGCAAACGGTCTTTCCCTTGATGTCGATTCCCCTTGTATTCAGCATTTCCAGCAGGAAGTAAACATTTCCGTAACCGGTAGCTTCGGGACGGATCAGTGAACCACCGAATTCGCGTCCTTTACCGGTGAATGTTCCCGTGTTTTCCTGAGCCAGTTTTTTATACATTCCGTACATATAGCCGACTTCGCGTCCGCCAACACCTATATCACCTGCGGGAACATCCGTGTCCGGGCCGATATGACGCCATAATTCCAATACGAAAGCCTGGCAGAAACGCATGATTTCAGCGTTTGACTTACCGCGCGGGCTGAAGTCGGAACCTCCTTTGCCACCACCCATCGGCAGGGTTGTCAGCGAGTTCTTGAAAGTCTGTTCGAAAGCCAGGAACTTAAGGATCGACTGGTTTACAGAAGCGTGAAAACGGATACCACCTTTGTACGGGCCGATCGCATTGTTATGCTGGATACGGTATCCCATGTTGGTTTGGATCTGTCCCTTATCATCCATCCAGGTTACGCGGAAGGAGAAAATACGATCGGGAATACAAAGACGTTCGATCAGGTTGCTCTTTTCGAATTCGGGATGTTCGTTGTAAACCTCTTCGATTGTTCCTAATACTTCTGAAACTGCCTGATGATATTCCGGTTCATTCGGAAATCTTCTCTTTAAGTTGTCTAAAACTTCACTTGCCTTCATAAGACTGATTTTATTTAGAATGTTATATTTGTAATATCAATTTGTTAACCGGTAGCCGTTTTTTTAACGACCTCGCAAAGGTAAGCTAAAATTTTACACAAACAAATATTTGAAAGAAAAAATGCATTAAAAATATCATTTCGGTATTTTAATCGGGTAAAAGTAACTAAATGTCACTCGTCTCTTCGCCTTCTGCTCTTATAGATAGGGACGAACACAATGATAGCTGACGCAACCAAGGCAAAAACGATGTCGAAGGTTATCTTTTCGCTGTATGCAAGCATCATGTAGCAAAGGATACCCCACAAAAGAGTGATACATACGGCTTGACTATTTGTAATCTTTCTGCGTGCCATAGTTTACAATTGTTTAGTTGGATGAAACAAGCGAGCCGAAGTAAATGACCAAGGCCAGGAATACGGCTATAAGGATAAAAAGAACGATGATCTGTTTTTCGAGGGGCAGATGTCGGAGGAACGGAACGTGGCGTACCCAACCGGAAACGGCTTGGAGCTGCTCGTCCTCTTCGTCTTCTTTCGGAAATTCGTATCCGTTTGCTTCCAGAATCTCCTTTGCACGGGGAACTTCGCTTTCAAGCAGTTCGATGCGGATGCCGCCCACATTGGCCGGGTATTGGATCCGGCTCGTATATTCGTTTCTCAGGTAACAGTTGACCCCTTCCGATTTCAGGAGGGATTCGATCATCTGTGCTGCTTCCGGTTCATAGAAACGGGCTATTTCGACTATTTTATCTTCCATATTAATGTGTGTTGTATAATGTAAATGATGATTTACCCGTTTATTAATTTATCCGCAATTTCTGTAGCCTGGCGGATACGGTCGGCCATGCCGATACCGCCTTTGATGTTTCCGGCCAGCGTGAGGCCGGGGTAGCGCGCTTGCAGTTCGTCGATCGTTTCGAAGCGTGAGCCGCTGCTCTGTTCATATTGCGGAATGGCATGTTCGTGACGGAAGATACGGATCATATCGGGTTCTGTCTCTTCCGGGAATTTCAGCATGGTGTGGAGCTCGCGCCTGATGAGTGCTTTCAGCTCCTCTTCCGGCCAGGTCGTCAGGTCGGCATGCTTTACGCCTCCGATAAAGAACGAGAAGAGAGCACCCTCTTCCGGAGCCCGTCCGGTAAAACAAGCGGAGGGGAAAAGGATTCCGAGTACGTCTTTTTTCTCACAGGAAGGAACCAGGCCTCCAAACGCATCGAAGCGTAATGCACCGGTGTCGCGGAACCCGACGCTGGCCTGTACGACCGGTGCATAATGCAGGTTACTGATCCGCTCCATCTTTTCTTTCGGGACGAAAGGCAACAGGGCGGGCAATGTATAAGCACCGGTGGTTGTGATTATCCGTTCCGCAATAATGGTCTGTTCGCCGTCGGCTGTCGAATAGGTAGCCATCCATTTGTCTGCACAAGGGCGGACCGTGACGTCGGCGGCCGAAAGTGTGATGCGGGCCGGACCGATTGCCCCGGCCATCGCACCGGTCAGTTTGTCCAATCCTCCGGCGGCTGAAAATACTTTCTTGCTGGCGAGACGGTCGCGATCTGTTTTCGGCTGCTTGGCTTTCGCGATGGTTCCGCGGATGAAGCTCCCGTATTGCTGTTCCAGGTTGTAGAGCTTCGGGAGCGCATAACGAGTGACGAGCTTCATCGGATCGCCGGCGTAGACACCGGACAGAAACGGGTCTACCGCATAGTGTAGGAACGATTTACCCAGGCGGCGGGCAGCTAACTCGCCGACAGATTCATCCGGGTTATTGCCTTTTGCCCGAAACGGCTCTCCGAGGATACGGAACTTGTCGCCAAGCGTGAACAGAGGAGTCGTGACCGCACTGAACAGTCCGGACGGGAGAGCCCGGAACCGGTTCCCTTTCCAGATCAGCCGGCGCTTGGATTCTTCGCGGGCAGTCTCCAGTGCACAGGCTGGAGAGAGGGCTTCGAATAGTTCGGCGACTTCGGGATAGGAGACTACACCTGTATTGGGGCCGCTTTCGTAGACAAAATCCTTTTCGCGGAACGTATGGATTTGTCCTCCGACACGATCAGCCTTTTCGAGGATATGAATGTCTTTGCCGGCGCGAGTCAACCAGAAGCCGGTTGTCAATCCGGTCAGTCCGGCGCCGATAATCAAAATATCTGTCTGTTGGGGTTCCATTTCGTCATACCGGTTTAGAAAATGATTTATTTGTTCCGAGCATCAGCTTGTCCAGCGAAGCCGCTACGTTTCGGACGAAAAGCCTGCCTTCAGGTGTCATCCTGATTTGATTTTCGTCAAACTCGACCAATCCGTCCTCTGCAAATTCGCGTAGACAGGCTTCGTCATAGGCGGTTGCCTGCTTGATGGAGCGGGCGGGGACGGAAAGCTGTTCCGACAGTTCGTTCCAGTCGATCCGGTAGTTGCACATCAACATTTCGATTGCCTCCCGTGTGATCTGTTCCTCCCGGCTTAGGAGATATCCTTTGGCGACAGGCAAGATGCCGGCTTCGACTTTCTCGATATACTCCATGATGTCTTTTGTGTTCTGGGCGTAAGCCGTTCCGAGCTGGCTGATCCCTGTCACGCCGAAAGCATAGACCTGACCGGTTGTGCGGCGCGTGCAATATCCCTGGAAATTGCGATGTAGTTGTCCGTTCAGCAAAGCTGTGTATAACTCGTCGTCTTTGCGGACGAAATGATCCAGCCCGATCGGCTGGTAGTCCGCTTCGCATAAGATTTTGCGGGCCGCTTCGAACATCCGGCTCTTCTCGTCGCCCGAAGGCAGTCCGGTTTTTTCCAATACCTTCTGCCGGGGGAAAGCCCAGGGCACATGCGCATACGAAAAGGTGACGAGCCGGTCCGGTTTCAGGGAAACGGCTTTTTCGATCGTTTCGGCAAAACTCGCTTCCGTCTGGTGGGGCAAGCCGTAGAGGAAATCCATGTTGATGCGTACTCCGCATGAGCGCAGGATCGTTACGATTTCTTCCGGTTGCAGCAGCGGGACTTGTCTGTGTACGGTTTGCAGGACTTGTTTGTTGAAGTCTTGGATGCCGATGCTAAACCGGTTGAATCCCGCGGTTGCCAGTTTCTCCCAATCCTGCCCTGTCATCCAGCCAGGATGACATTCGATTGCTTTTTCCGGATTTTCAATCAATTCGAACGTATCTGAAACATGTGCGTTCAACTCTTTCAGCTCAAGAGCCGGAAGAAATGTCGGGGTTCCTCCGCCGTAATGGATCTGCGAGACTTTACGTTTCTTATCGAGTAAAGGCAGTATCAGGTCGATCTCTTTATGTAATGCGGCTACATATCGATCTATGATTTCAGGCTTGGGAGCGGCGTAAGAATTGCATCCGCAATAATGGCAGAGACGTTGGCAGAAAGGAATATGAAAATAGAAGGAAACCGATTCCGGCTGCTGGCGGTTGGATTCACGGATGGCATCCGCATAATCCCAGCTTGTGAACCCGTCATGAAAATAGTTTGCCGGCGGATAGCTGGTGTACCGGGGAACCGGCACATTGTATTTATCTAAAAGTTCTTGTTTCATATCGTATTTTTATCTTTTCTGAAAACCGTTACTATATAAATGAGGGATACCAGGGCGATGCTTGCCTCGAAGAAGAAGAGCCCGTGATAACCCGTATGATCTGCAATTCTTCCACTCAGGATGGCCATCAACATGCCGCTGAGATGCGTGATGACCGTCTGGATCGTGAAATCCGTTCCTTCGCGCCCGGGGCGTACACTGTCCATTGCTGTCGTATAGACCACGATCGTCGCCATCCCGTAGCTGCCCCACAGAAGGAAAATCCCGCCGTAGAGCATGGGCGTCGTCGGATGCACGTAGGAGAGTCCGAGGAAGTAAAGTGTCGCCATCAAGACAAACACCGCGAACAGGATGCGCGCGCGGAAACGGCCGATCCGCCGTACGATCATCCCTCCGGCAAACGAGGAGAGGAACCCGACGAATGTCCCCGCTACTCCGCTCATCACCCCGATCTCCTTCATGTCGTAGCCCAGGTCGACCAGCCAGGGTTTCAGCATGGCGAGCGTACCGATCAGGCCGGAATAGTAAAGAAAGAGGAAACCGATCTGTTTCCAGATGCTCCGGCGGGCGAAGAAATAGATCACATCTGCCTTTTTGGCCCGTTCGTGCGCTTCCTTCGGCTGGATGCGGATGCCTTTGTTGAAAAAGAGTGGCAGAAGGGCGGCGATGACGAACAGCGCGACGCAAGGCAGCAGACCGTTCCAGCCGATTTGCTTGAAGAGCAGGAGCAAGACACCGCCCCCGATCATCGAACCTCCGAAACTTCCCATCGACTGCATGCTGTTTGCAAGGCTTTTATCTTTCCGGCTGAAAGCGAGTACCGCCAACGCGTCGGTCGCGATATCCTGCGTGGCGGAAGCGACGAAGGATATGATGATCAAAGCGACGATCGTATAGAAGTCCGTATGGAAATCAAGGAAAGCGACGGCGAAGATCAGGCCGGCGTAGATCAGTTCGGAAGAAAAAATCCACCGTTTATAGTCGCCCGTCGTCACGGCATGGCGGTCTACCATCGGCGACCAGAGGAATTTCAGGATCCAGGGCAGCTTGATCAGCTGGAGAAGCCCGATGGCTGAGAGTGAAAAGTCCTCCTGCCGCATCATGACGGGGATGACGGTGGAAAAGAAACTCATCGGGATCGTCTGCGCAATGTAGAGGCAGAAGAAGGTCGCGAGGTTGTATGTTTTGTCTTTCTGTATCATAATATCGTTATATAATCATCCGGCTTCCGGACGAGGCTTTAAGAGTTTTCAAAGTGTCGTCCGAAATTCGGCTGGGACTTTTGGAGTTTTCAAAGTGTCGTCCGAAATTCGGCCGGGACTTTTGGAGTTTTCAAAGTGTCATCCGAAATTCGGCCGGGACTTTAAGAGTTTTCAAAGTGTTGTCCGAAGTTCGGTCGGGGACTTTAAGAACTTTTAAAGTGTCGCCCGAACTTCTGCCGAGACTTTTAAAAACTCAATTGTATATTCCCGCCGATCGTGAACGGCCTTCCTTTTTGTGCCAGGCCCTTTCCGCCTGTCTCGAAATAGAAAGCCGAATAGTCTGCACCGGTCATATTTTTCGCCCAGATCGCAAAGGTAATAAAATCTTTTGTGGCAGATACTTTTGCATTCAACAGTCCGTAATAAGGTTGCGAAACCTTGTTGTCTTCTTTCCACAGGATGCGTCCCGTCCCGGTGTAGTTCGCGCTGACCGTGAAGCGGTCGATGTGACGGCAAGGACTCGGGATCGTATAATCGGCTCCGACAGCGAAAGTGTGGCGCGGGACCATCGGCAGGAAATTCCCGCTGTAGTCAATGCCTCGCCGTTCGTCCTTGTAATCTTTGAAGGTGGCATGCGTGAAGCCGTAGTTCACCTGCACCATCAGCCCGTTGACCGGATTCCCTTGCAGACTGACCTCGACGCCTTTGCTCTCGCTGCGCCCGGCGTTGCGCAGGAATTGCCCGTTCTGGGTGGCGAGCATCTGGTAAATCTGTTGGTTCTTCCAGTCGATCCAGAAAAAGCAGAACTCGGCGTTCAGGCGGTTGTCGAGGAACGGGTGTTTGGCTCCCAACTCGTAGTTCCAACTGGTTTCGGGGCGGAACGTGCGGTCTTCCTCACGGTCGAAAGAGGTGTTGAAGCCGCCTGTCTTATATCCCTTCGTCACGGTGGCATAGAGCATGCCGGTGGAGGGAAACATATATTGCAGGGCGATCTTCGGCGTGACCTGGCTGAACTTGAGCCGGCTGTCGAAGGCGTCCATCTGTTCGCTGCCGCCGTCCGTTTCTTTGTAGAAAAGGAAATCGTTGGAGGTATGCTCATAATCGTAGCGGATACCGAAAGTCAGTGACAGGCCGCGCGTCAGCAGGTCGTCGATTGTGGATTGGTGGTAGAAGGCGACACCATAGGCCGGCGTGTCGTACAGCTTGCGTGTCGCATAGCCTTTGGTGAAATAATCGAGTGTCACGGTGTTGTCGATCCCCTGCCAGAAACCGAAGGCGCCGAACAGCCATTTGTAACGTCCGGGAGTCGTCGATTTGATGTTCAGCTCTTCGGAAAACATTTTCTGCTTCATATCCTGACGCGCGAAATAGATGCTTCGGGGAGAGAAATCCTGGTCGATGCCTTGATGGTCCGAGAGATATTGGAAGGCGGTCCGGCTGTTGATGCTGTAGCCCGTCCCCTGGAAATCTGCCGAGAAGCCGGTCGTCGAAAGCGTCCGTTTGTAGAAACTGTAATCGTTGTAGTCGACTTCGCCCGGTTTATGCGTGACCGAATCGCAGACGGCGTAGGGATAGCCGCCTTGGACTGAACGGTCGAACGAACTCATTAGCCCGAAAGAAAGGTTCTTCTGAGGCTTCCATTCCAGGCGGATGCGGGCAGAACCGGACTTCATGTCGTCCGCTTTCTTGTCTGTAAACAGGTTGGTGAAGTAGCCGTCGCTGTTCCGGTAATCACCGGAGATGGCATATCCGAACTTTTCTCCGATCTTTTTATAATGAGAGAGGGCATAGTCGCGGTAGCCGTAGCTGCCGTTGGAAAGCCAGACATTTGTTCCCTCGTATTTCAAGGGCGATTTCGTATAGACGTTGATGATGCCGCCCATCGTGTTACGACCGTAGAGCGTCCCTTGCGGACCGCGCAGCACCTCGATTCTGTCCACCTCGTTGAAATCGAAATCGAAAGCCGATTTTTCGAAATAGGGGATACCGTCCACATAAAGCCCGACCGAGGGAGCGTTGATTTTCGATCCGATCCCGCGGATATAGACCGGCGAGGTCAGTTTCGAGCCGTAGTCCGGCATAAAGAGGTTCGGGATAAAGGAACTGAACTCTTTGATCCCCGTGATGTTCCGGTTCTGGATGGCCGTCCCCGTTACGGCCGATGCCGACAGGGGTTCCAGCCGGAGGTCGCGCTGTTGCTTGAACGACTGCACGACCACTTCGTTCAGTTCGACATTGCGGATCTTCGCCGTATCTTTTTCTATCTCTTCCCCTCTTGCCGTATAGGCGAGGCAGAGCAGTATCGGGAGGTAGTATAATAGTTTCATGTCTTAAAATGTAACGGTGATTTCGCCGCCGATCTGGAACGGTTTGCCTTTCTGGATGAACGACTGGTTGAACGATTCGAAATAGAACGCCTGGTAGTCCGTGTTCGTGATGTTACGGCTCCACAGGTTGAGGTTGACGATTCCCTTGCGGATGCCCACTTTGGCATTGACGAGGCCGTAGAACGGCTGGCTGATGTCGTTCTTCTCCGTCCAGAAGATCTTGCCTGCTCCGGTGAACTGGGCGGATACGATGAACTGGTCAATCATCTTCCGGTGGAGTAGTTTCGTGTATTGCAATCCCAGGCTGACGGTGTGGCGTGGCGTGTAAGGAATGAAATTATCCTTGCAGTCCGTTTTCACGATCTGGCTGTTCTCGTCCTTGTCCGTGAAGATGTAATCGCGGAAAGTGGCACGGGTAAAACCGTAGTTGAGGTCGGCGGTGAGTCCGTCCGTGATACGGCTGCGCAGGCTCAGTTCCACGCCGTAGCTGTTCGCCTTTCCTCCGTTGGTGATCATGCGCCCGCTGCCGTTCTCGGCAAAGCTGGTGAGTTGGAGGTCGCGGATGTCCATGTAGAAGAAGGTCAGTTCCGCACTCAGCCTGCCCCGGACCAGTTCGCTGCGGATGCCTGCTTCGTAGTTCCAGCTGTGTTCCGGTTTATAGGAAGCGATGTCTTTCACTTCGCCCGGCTGTTCGGCTTTGTCGGGTGCGAACTTCGACATCAGGTCGTATTTGGCTTGGGCCTGGACCAGATCGCCGAACATCTGCACGTTATAACCTCCTGTCTTGTATCCTTTGGCGACCGAGACATACGTGAATGTTTCGGGTGTGCACTGGTAACGGAGCGAAACCTTCGGCAATACTTGCAGGAAATCCTGTGAGATCTTGCCGTCCATAGTCGTCGTGACCGGTAGCGTCATTTTCATCGGGCCCATTTCCACACCGATCTTCATGCTGTCTACTGCCGAATGATAGTCCAGGTTCGCTTTCTCGTAATCCAGGCGGATACCGGCGGTGATGGAAAGCCCTTCGACAAAAAGGTTATTGTAGGTCGATTGGTGGAAAGCCGCGAAGCCGTAGGTCGGCGTGTCGAAGTTTCCGGGGAAATAAATCTGGTTCAGTTCGTCCCCCTGGACAGTAAGCTTCGGTGCTTTTGGGTTATTCGCCAGTATGTCGTCGAACGCTTTCTGCAAAATGCCCGTCAGCCCGTCTTTCTTGAAGATCACAGGGCCGTCCGTGTTCAGGCTGTTATAAAAACCGTAGGCGCCGAAGCTCCATTGGTAATTGCTTTTTGTATTGGATTTGATTGCCAGTTCTTCGCTCCAGGCATATTGTTTCTGCTTTTGGTGAAGGGTGAAAACAGACTGTTCCGTATAGTCCTGGTCCATCTTCATGTCGTCTTTCAGATATTGGTAGGCCGTGGTGGAAGAGAGGACGAAACGGTCTGTTTTCCATTCCAGATACAGGCTGTTGTTCAGCGTGCGGCGCCAATAGGAACTCGGATCGTTGATGCGGATCGGCTGCACAGTCCCGGTCTGCGGGTCGTACTGCCCGTAGGGGAAGGCTTTTTGCGTTACATAGTCATAGTTGAATGTATATTGCGCCTTCAGATGGTCCGTAATATACCCCTCTAATTTGAATCGGCCGCCTGCCGATTCCTCTTTGTCTGCCTTTGTGCCGTTATATTCGTTGATGAAAAAGCCGTCGTTACGGTCGTAATACCCGTTTAGCGAGATCCCGATGTTTTCTCCGATCTTGCTGTATTGGGCGACTTTGGCTTTTGCCGCCCCGTAATTGCCCATCGACATCGTGACTTTTGTCCCCTGGTAATCGAAGGGGGAGAGGGTGTAGATATTGACGATGCCCCCCATTGCGTTACGTCCGTAGAGGGTTCCCTGCGGTCCCCGTAAAACTTCGATGCGTTGGATATCGTTCAGCTCGAAATCGAAAGCGCTTTTATCCAGATAGGGGACATTGTCGACATATAATCCGATGGATTGCCCGCTGCTACGCGCTCCGATTCCGCGTATATAAATGGCCGAAGTCATTTTCGAACCGTAGTCCGGCATATAAAGGTTGGGGACGAAAGCGCTGATATCCTTGAGAGCATCTATCTGCCTGGTTGCTATCGCTTGGGGCGAGAGGATGGAAACGGCTCCCGGAAGCGTGCGGAGATCGTTCGTCTCCTTTGTGGAAGAAGTGACGATCACCTCACCTATATTATAGGTCTTGATCGTGTCGTTCACATTTTCATTCACCCGTTCGGCTTTAATCGGTTGCAAACACGTAAGCGCGCCTGCGACAAGGACATACAGATAGCGTTGATTCATCGTATTAATTGTAAACTATTAGTATTTTACGGTTGCAAAGGAACGGTAAAGATGAATGGGAATCAATCACTACATGTAGTGATTTTAAAGTTCGATGTCGTCGCCTGAAATAATGCCGTTCATGATGGCATAGAAGGTAAGTCCCGATACTGTTTTGATGCCGAGCTTGGTCGTGATGTTCTTGCGATGGCTGAGAACTGTGTTCAGGCTGATGTTCAGCTTGTCTGCAATTTCTTTGTTGGTGCTGCCTTTGACGATTAATTGGAGGACGTCCGTTTCGCGGGTGGACAGTTCCTTGTTGTTGTCGCTGGAAATACTGTTGTTTTCTCCGGTAAAAAGTTGTTCCAACTGCTCGATGATGACTTCCTGCGAGGCCTTGATCGTGATATGGCTGGTTGCCGATAGTCCCACTTCGCCTTCGGTTCCGTCGATCAGGACCATCGTCTTGCTCCGGCGGGGAAGGAAAAAGTCTGCATAGAGGACAAATAAAGCGGCATTTGTAAAGTAGTAGTCGAACGTATCGTTGCCGGAAGTCGATAATGCCTCGAACGTAGGGTAGTGGCTGATCTCTACCGGTGGAAAATAGTCGGTCAGCATGCTTTGCAGGCCGATGCTTTGTAGCGTGTCGGGTAATATGATTGCTATTTGCTTGTTGCGATGCATCCGGCTGTTTGTTAAATACACAACTTTTCCATAGCCGAAACCATCGGTGTCAATATCCGGTAGCGGATGCGGTTGTGTTGTTTGATATCTTTTTCCAAACTGCTGATGGCAAATATGACGGCGTAGCATAAGTTCTCGTTATAGTCGCCGGAAAGATGCTTGACCATGATGCTTTTCAGATCCGCCAACAAGGCCTCTATCGGATCTTCCAATCGCTGTTCCGTTCCGAGGTGCAATGCTTCGACCTGCCCGGAAGATGGATAATCTTTCAGTTTTTCGCTTAATGACAGGCAATAGGGGAACCAGACCCGGTCGTCTTTTTCGATTCGTGAGGTCAGTTCTTCTTTGAAGGATGAGAAAAACTTTCCGATCAGGTTGAGCGTGTTGTTTCCCGGCGTACTCATCGATATGAATGAACCGAGATGCCTTTCTATATTCGGGATTTGATAGCGTTGGTAATACTGGTTGGTTTTAGTCAGATAATCGATAATCTGTGAAGTATGGAAAGTTTGTAGCTTCTTTTCCGGGAAGTATTCCTCGTTGAGAAACGTGTTGATTACCGTCAAGAGGAAGTCGGTATCCAGCCGGTATTCTTCACAAATCGCCTTTACCGATTTGTCGCCTAAGCCCAGGCGGATTCCAAAACGGTTAATGACAGGAATGAGTGAGGGGTGCTCTTCCACCACCTCACTCATTTGCATATTAGGATATACTAATGGCATATTTTATGCTTCTTCCCATTGTTTTCGTAATAGTTCCACTGCGGCAGGGACCAAAACGTTCCGGTCTCCCTGGCATCCGCATTCGAAACTTACATATTTGTCGTAATCCAACATCTTCAGGCCCTTGAAGCCGTTAACGTAGTTATCTGCTTCTCCGTCTTCACCCGGCATGCTGCGGCGTTTACGGCTGGCAACGTGCACGTGTTGCAGATATTCGCCTGCAGAAAGGAAAGCTCCCATGTCGGAAGTCTCTTCCCAAGTCATGTGCCAGAAGTCACCCATACAGCGTACACCCGGATTGTTGATGTCGCGGCAGATGGAAGCTGCATCCGCTACCTGACGAAGATAGAATGCTTCTTTCCTGTTGAGCGGTTCAAAGATAACTGTAGTCCCGTGCTCTTTTGCGAAGTTACCCATTTCATTGAATTGTTCGCATAAGAAATCCCGCGTTTCCTGCGTATGAGGCATAGCCGGTTTTTGACCGTTGAAAGCCGGGACGATGATCACACCCGTAGAACCCAGTTCGCCAGCAGGAGCAATGATCTCTTTCATCGTATCCATGCACTGTTTGCGGATAGCCGGATCTGTCGAGAGGATGAACCCCTGGAAACCAGCACAGATGGCGCTCACTTTGATGTTGCGTCCGTTTAGTGCTTCCTTGATCTCTTTTACACGATCTTTCAGGCCACGTCCGCCCGGTTCGAAACCAACGACACCTAACTTTTCCATCAAGTCAAATTTCTCGTTGAGATTAGCTCCCGGTGCAATCCCTTCCTGAAAGGATATCTTCAACTCGGCTTTGCTGTTTGGACATGATCCCTTTTCTGCCGGACAACCTTCTGTAGAAGCAGCCTTGCCGCCACAGGCAGCAAAAGCTGAACTACCGGCTGCAACAGCCGCGCCTGCCAGAGTTGCTCTTAAAAAGTTTCTTCTGTTCAGTGCCATATTTTATTTTTTCTTTTCATCACGAGGTTTTCCTGGAACCGGAACTGTAAATCCACTCATATCCATCTTGCCTAAGTTCAGGTCTTTCGGAGTATAATCCAGAGGAGAAGCAGTCATTGCATCCCATGTCGTTTCTGCACCGGTGTATGCTGATTCACGTCCCATGATAGCAGCCATGTTGGCAACAGCTGTTTCTGAAGCCTGTTCGATAGGTTTGCCGCCACGGATGCAGTTTACCCAGTTTACATGTTCCAATACATATGGATTTGTCTGTGTATGTGCGTTCTTTTCTGCTTCACCATCGTATTTCCAGATGACGTTACCTGCATTGTCCTTGATTTCCATTTCAGCACTGTTCCAAGAACCTTTTGTTCCTTGGATAAATTCGCTGACGTTAGTGGCACAACCATCAATCTGGCGGCACATACTATGCAAGTGGATGCCGTTTTCCATTGTGAAATCGATGCTGAAGTTATCATACTGGTCGCCCGTGATACGGCGTTGGCGAGAACCGAAACCGACAGCCTTAACCGGTTTCAAGCCGCTGAACCATGTGAATACATCGATGTTGTGCACATGCTGTTCCACGATATGGTCTCCGGATAACCATTTCCAGTTTACCCAGTCCTTGATCATGTATTCGCAATCGTTCCAGTCTTTCTGACGTTCGCGGAACCACAACATGCTCTGATTCCAGTAAACTACACCACCCGTAATTTCACCGATAGCACCTTCCATGATCTTCTTGTAAGATTCAACATAGTTGCGTTGGTGATGACGCTGTGTACCTGTTACGACACATAGATTTTTTGCCTGAGCCTGTTTGGCGGTTGCCATAATCGTACGATAGCCTACCGGGTCGACACAAATCGGTTTTTCCAGGAAACAATGTTTGCCTTTTTCAACCGCATATTGGAAATGTACCGGACGGAATACGGGAGGAGTTGCAATAATGACAACATCGACACCGCTATCGATCAATTGTTTGTATGCATCCAGACCAACGAAACGTTTGTCTTCAGGAATATTACATCCTTTTTCTTTCAGCTTGTCGGCCAAAGCGTCTACACGTTCTTTGAATGTATCGGCAACGGCAACGACTGTCACGCCGTTTGCTGCATCCAGGAAGTTCTCTGCTGCACCGGAACCGCGTCCGCCACAACCGATAACACCGGCTTTCAGTTCTTTTCCGTCAGTAGCCTTATCGGGCAATTCCGGAATATAATAAGTTCCAGGTTCTTTCAGAGGTTTGTTTGCTGCTGCACTTTCGCCGCCACCTGCACATGAGGTTAATACACTTGCACTACCTGTACCGATTGCACCCAGTGCTCCGGCCATAGCTGTACTTTTTAAAAACGATCTTCTGCTAATACTGTTTTCTTTCTTCATGATATAGTAATTTTTAGGTATCAATTAAACATCTGTTATTTCGCTCCAATTGCCGGGTCCGGTTCGCAAACCACACGGAAACCGATACCGCGGATATCCGAATACCACCAGATACTCTTCGGTTGTTGCGGATCAGTCTTCAACCAGGCATCATGCTTTGTATAATCGCGGGCTGCAGAACGAACGTCTGCCGCATCGGAAGTGTAGTTACCGCCGCGTACAACCCATTCTTCTCCTTCTGTGATTAACGGGTTGGTCACGTTATCGCCCCCTTTGCTGTAAGCCTTCGGATCATATTTGTCGGCACAATATTCCATTACATTACCCAACATATTCTTCAAACCGAACGGGTTCGCTTTCACTTCGCCCGGCTCTTGAGTTCTGTTTTTGCTGTTCTTCGCGTAAATCACGAATGAACTGATGCTGTCTGTTTTTGCATCGAAGAACTTACGCCAGAATCCCTGGTCTGAAAAATCTTTCGGGTTCCCGGTGAAGAAATAAGGAGTTTCCGTTCCTCCACGGGCTGCATATTCCCATTCTGCCTCGGTCGGCAGGCGGTATTTTTTCCCTGTTTGTTTGGACAGCCACTGGCAGAATGTTTCTGCAGCATAGTGTGTCATCGTGATAGCCGGACGGTCACCTGCGCCCCATCCCTGGTCGGGGAATCCGAACGGAGGAGTCGGGCCGGAAATGGCATCGACATCCGGATTGCTGTTATTTGCATATACGGTTTCGGGCGGAGTACGTCCTTCACTCATGGTTTGTCCGTAGAATGCCCAATACTGATCCCACGTCACTTCTACTTCAGCCATAAAGAACGGACTGATCGTAACGTTTCGAACCGGAGCTTCATCTGCCTTATGGAACGGTTCTTTATCGGTGCTACCCATTTTGAATGTACCGCCCGGAATGGCGACCATTTTGAATGCAACGGCCGTACCCGGAATTTGTTCCGTATAATCGGTAAAAGATGTGACAGGTGTCGCCGTCTTGAAATAAAGGCTGGTATCAACAGTAGCCGTGGCGGCTCCGGGAATACCTGTTAATTTGCCGTGTTTATAATCCGGATTATAGTGTCCGGCGTCGAGGTGGCAGCTGATACACTGTAAATCCAGTTTCTTTTCGTTTTCGTCATAATAAAGGTGAGCGGTAATGCCGTCCTGGTTAATCCCTTCCGGGAACAAGTTCTGATGGCATTCCTTGCAGGATTCGTTCGGAATATATTTGACGGCATGTTCCAGTTCCGACTTGGTATTCCAGTCGAAATCCGCACTGTCTTTTGTCATGAAGGACCATACGTCTTTCAATCCCAATTTGGCTTTAGCCGTATAATGATTCCAGGTGTCGCTTTGAGGCGGAAGGTGACAAGCCACGCAATGTGTTTTAACGCCGCTTCCGTTATTTACGTGTTTGGAGAGCTTCCAGCTGTCTTCCGCATGAGGATGAACATGGCACATCATACAGGATTCATCGGAAGAAAAATAAACGGATGTTTTATATACGGCAACCATAATGCCTGCCCCGAGAAGTAATCCGACCAAAAGAATGAAGGTTTTTCCTTTGAAAAATCTCCCTTTTTCGGAAGGATAGCGATTAGAATTGTTGTTAGTAGCCATTTGTTTTTATGGTAAACGATTTTACAATTAGTCCTGAATTAGATTTAAAAATCGGCAATAAAAGTAGTCTTTTTCTACATAAAATAAAAGTTTGCACCCACTATTTAACGAAATATGCATAGTGATTATGCTTTTTTACCAATTTTTGTAAAAATAGGAACTTGTCCCCGCTTCTTGAATGGAAATGCGGGGACAGCTCCCTTCATTTATTGCTGTTTATAAATTAGATTGAATCGGTTTCATGATGAAAGAGAATTCATAATCTCCGTAATGGATACGGTATTGTTCCAGTGGAAGCGCTCCCCAGCTGTTGACGCAACCCAATCCCATTTGTACCTTGTCAATACACATATTGGTGTAGTTTGCCTGAGGTACAAGTTCGGAGTGTCTCTGGTCTTTCTGTACTCCGTCGTCAAGTGATTCGATCGAATAATTCAAGGCTGAAGCCGAGAACGGAGCTTCCGAAATGAACATGAGTCCGTTGCCGCCTTTGTTGGTCTGTTTCCACCAACGGATATCCGTTTTGGTCCCTGTTTCCTGCGGGCGGATATAAGAGTAGAACTGTTCGTCTACAGTCTGTCTGTAATTACCCAGGTCGGTGACGTTGTTACGGTCGGAATAGTTCTCGATCGGACCTCTGCCGTAATAGTTGATCTGATCCAAGCATTTAGGCATCTGCATCTGCATGCCGAAGCGGAACATATCGGAAACTTCAGCCGATTTGTCGGCTACCATTTTCTGTGTGACTTTCACTGCGCCTTCGTTGTTGATCGTATAAGTCAGATACAATTTGGCTTTTACTGCATCCATCGTGTATTCGGCATTGACAGTAGCCATGTCGTTTTCGATTTTGTTTGTCAGAGAAACCAGTTTCAATCCCGGTTCTTTCCAGGCGGCATATTTGTTTTGCAGGTTGGCTCCCATATCGTTGTCGGTCGGAGCACGCCAGAAGTTCGGAGTCAGTTTTCCGTCTTCTTTCAGCATCGTCATGCCATTTACATCGTATCTGCACAAGAAACCGTCATGCTTATCGAAGTCCATGCGGAAATTCTCTCCTTCGACGATCAGATAATTGATGTCATTATCTTTAATGGTCGGAATGACAGTCTCAATGTTCACTTGGTGTACATTCTGCAAATCCAGTTTCGGAGCATTGTACGGGCGGATCGTCAACTGGTTTTTGGCTACCGTATAACCGGCAGGCAGCAATGTTTCCGCTTTTTTCAACTTAAAGGCCACATTCAGCAAGAGTTCTTTGCATTTGCAAATGCCCTCTGTGCTATAATTCAGTTTTATGGACTTGGTCTGTTGCGGAGCTACTTCCAGGTCTTTGACCATGCCTGTCTGAACCACTTCGCCGTTAGCCAGCAATTCCCATTCTGCATAGTAACCGTCTAGGTTACGGAAGAAGTTTTCGTTGTATACGTTTACGACACCGTTAGCCAAGTCGGATGGAGTCACCCAGATGGACTGGTAGATATGCCCGACTTCGTGCATATGCGGATTCGGTTTGCGGTCCGGGCTTATCAAGCCGTTGTCCATAAAGTTGTTGTCGGAAGCGTCATATTTGTTCCAGTCGCCGCCATAAGCATAGAAAGGAACGCCGTCTTTTGTTTTCCAACGCAAAGACTGATCAACGAAATCCCAGATAAAGCCACCTTGGTATTTCGGATATTTGCGGATCAGATCCCAATATTCTTTGAATCCCCCTTGAGAGTTGCCCATCGCGTGCGCATATTCGCATTGGATAAGCGGTTTGTCGATGTCTCCCTTGCAATATTCTTCACTACCTTTATAGTCGCGGTACATCGGGCAATAGATATCGGTGAATTCGCTTGTCCGTGCCTGTTCGTATTGTACGGCACGTGATTTGTCTTCGTTCTTGATCCAGGTATAACAAGCTTCGAAGTTTGGGCCCATGCCGGCCTCGTTGCCTAATGACCAGAAAATGATGGACGGGTGATTATAACCACGCTGGACGTTGCGCTGGTTGCGTTCCATATGTGCTTTGGCGAACAGCGGGTTTTTAGCCAACGTCTTGTCACCGTATCCCATACCGTGCGATTCTACATTTGCTTCAGCAACGACATAAATACCATATTTGTCGCAGAGGTCATACCATAAATTGTTGTCTGGATAATGACAAGTACGTACGGCATTGATATTGTATTCCTTCATGACCTTGATGTCCTGGATCATGCGCTCCGGCGATACGACGTAACCTCCGTCCGGATCCATTTCGTGCCGGTCGGCTCCCTTGAACAAGACTGGTTGTCCGTTTACCAATATCTGGGCGTTTTTCAATTCGATCTTGCGGAAACCGACTTTCACCGGAATAACCTCAGTCGTGTTGCTGCCGTTTTTCAAAGTTGCGATCAGTGTGTAGAGAACCGGAGTTTCGGCAGTCCATTTCTCAGGATTGCTTATTGCCATGTCGGTGGAAACTTTGACCGAACCTTTGACCGACGAAGTAGCGACTTCTTTGCCGGCCTTATCTAACAGTTTCAGGTCGACTGTCCCGCTGCCTTTCAGGTTCAGGGAAACATTTAAAGTACCGTCTTTATATTGTGCATCCAAATCCGGAGTCACGCGGATGTCCTGAATGTATTTCGGAGTGCGGGCATAGAGGTAGCAGTCGCGGCCCACTCCGGAGAGGCGGAGGAAATCCTGGTCTTCCAGATAAGTCCCGTCGCACCAGCGGAACACCTGGAATGCGATCAGGTTTTTCCCTGGTTTCAGGTATTTGGTCAGATTGAATTCGGCTTCAAGTTTGCTGTCTTCACTGTAGCCGACGAATTGTCCGTTCACCCAAAGATACATGTTTGATGTGACAGAACCGAAATGAGCGAATATCTCTTTCCCTTTCCAGTCTGCCGGAACCATGATCTCTTTACGGTAAGAACCTACGTGGTTGTTTTCCGTAGGAACTTCAGGCGGGTTGTTCTTGAACTGGCTTCTCCAAGGATACCCGACATTCACATAGATCGGGTCGCCATAACCGTTCAGTTCCCACAAGCCGGGTACTTTCAGATTATCCCATCCCTTGTCGTTGAAGTTCACCTGGTAAAAATCTGTCGGGCGCATATCTGCATTTTTTACCCAGAAGAATTTCCAGTTACCGTTCAAGGTCATAAAATTCCCGGATGATTCCTTACATCCTTTCAATGCACTGTTTTCGTCTTCGTATGCGAAATAGTTGGTGTGCATGGGAGCTCTGTTGATCTCATTTACGTTAGGATCTTTCCACTCGTTTTTTTGAGCGAAAGCTGCCGTCCCGAGCAGGGACAGGCAGCAAGCAAGTACGTTTAGTTTCATAAGATGTTATTTATTTACGGTTTTTCAGGATTTCAATCAATCCATTTTTGCCATTTTACATTATCGTTATATCCGGCTTCCACCATTGTTTCAATGAATTGCATACCTCTTACGCCATCGTATACGGTCGGGAAATCCAAGCAGTCTCCACTGGGTGTTTCTCCGTTTTTGATAGCTCTGACGGTAAGTGAGAAATTGCGGTAGATATTGGCAAAAGCTTCGATAAAACCTTCCGGATGTCCTGCCGGAGTTCGGGTATTCCACAGGGCTTCGGGGGTCAGGTAGCCGTTGTTGCCGATATCCAATATTTCAGTCGGACGATCTCTCCATCTCAATGTCAGCGTGTTCGGCTCCATCTGGCGCCATTCCAGTCCGCCTTTTTCACCATAAATACGGATGCGGATATTATTGGCTTCGCCAGTTCCGATCTGTGTTGCGGTCAAGACGCCTGTCACACCGTTTTCGTAGCGAAGGAATGCCGCCCCGTCGTCATCGATCGGACGTCCGGGAACGAATGCCTTCAGGTCGGCACATAGTTCTTTGACTTTCAGTCCAGTAATATATTCGCTCAAATGCCAGGCATGTGTTCCGATATCCCCTATACAACCGGCTTTGCCGGAACGTTTCGGGTCTGTGCGCCATCCGGCATTGTTGCCACCTAGCAATTCGATACGTTCGGAAAGCCATCCTTGCGTATATTCTACATAGACGCGGCGCAATTTTCCGAGTTCGCCTTTTGCGATACGGGCTTTCGCCTCTTTTACAGCCGGATAGGCCGAGTATACATGTGTCAGAGCCAGCACGAGTCCGGTCTCTTCCACTTTTTTCTGTAGTTGTTTGGCCTCTTCGAGTGAGAACGTCATCGGTTTATCCACGACCACATGGAACCCTCTTTCAAGAGCCATCATAGCTGGTTCGAAATGCCAACGGTTGGGAGTCACGATCGTGACAAAATCCATCCTTTCTCCTTCCGGTAAGGTCATTTCGTGTTCGAACATTTCTTGGTAAGTGCTGTAAATCCGGTCTTCCGGCAAAAAGTACGATAAACCGGAGCTTTTGGATATCTCAGGGTCTACGCTGAAACATCCGCAAACTAATTCGATCTGATTGTCCATAAAGGCTGCGCGACGGTGGATCGCCCCGATGAAGGCGTCACTACCTCCTCCAACCATTCCCATTCTTAATTTTCTGTTCTTCATGATATTATTAAATTAGCAATTCGGTGAATTGAGATATTGCCCAAAGTTACAAAATGTTGTAATAAGTGCAATGTGTTTTGCAATAAATAATTTGTTATGCGAAGTGTATATATCATATACAAAAAAAACTTGATTCCGAAAATCAATATCACTGTATCACTTTTTATTTTTAACTGACTGTATATTAGTATGATGATATGCAATTGGTGCTTGAAATATCTATCACGCTTATATCACTCATATGTCACCGCTTTTTTATAAGTTAAAAGTCTTTTTAGGACTTGCTTAGCTCAACTACCTGATATATAGTGCCTCTGTTGCTTCTTTTCGAAGGAATGCCGTTTCGCTTCAAAAGACGTCCGAAGTTGGAAATGACGGTTTTTGTGTAGCTGAAATCACGTTGTTTCTGCTTGATCCGCCCTAAAATCTCTATCGACAGAAGAAATTCGCCTACCTCATTCTTTTTCGGGAGTCGGAAATATTGCAGGAACAGTTGTTCTTCGGGCGGTATTTGCTGGAACTGCCGGTTGTTGGCGACTATTTCGGTTTCTTCCTCGTGTGTGAACCAGTAGCGTTCGCCGTTAGCCAATGCTTCCATCGCCTGTGCATACAGCTGCTCGTAGTCGATCGGTTGTATATAATCGATGGTGTCTGTGACTTCGATGCAAATGAAACGTCGGCTACCGGTCGGGTCGGTCAGGATATTGAAGTTGTTGCTTGTCGCGATGAATGTGGCGTAACGTCTTAAATTCCTGTTGGCCGTCTGATAGGGCAACCGTGTGCTGACGTTCGCTTTTTGCAGGATATGCTTCAGGTAACTTTGGTGCGTATCCTTGACGGAATCGAACTCGTCTATGTTTACCAGGGCATAGCGGTGCAAAGCTAACTCCGTATCCCGGCGCTTGCTGAAATCGATGCTGTCTGTGTAGAACTGCCGCAGTTCGGGAGGCAGGATGTTCAGGCAATAAGTCGATTTGCCGCATCCCTGGTCGCCGACCAGTAGGGGAGTAGTGCTGTTGCCATGTTCCCGGTCCAACCCTAACCAGTGCGCTACCATACTGAGGAACCATCTGTGGAAGTGGTCTGCCCATCGGATATTGTTGCAAGGTACGCGTTTGGCAAGCTTCCGGATATGATCTTTGCCATCCCATTTGGGCAGATGTCCGAGATATTCTTCTATCGGGAAAAAAGTGGGTATGTTGTCCGAGTAAACATATCGTTCGATGTCTTTATCCCAGACGTTCAACCCTTCTTTGTGCGCTTCCGTACAGATGGAGTTGCGGACTTCGCGGGTGAAAGGGCTGAATGTGAAACGTAGGAGCGATTTGTCCCGGTATTCCACTTCGCCACTCATCTTGTTGTTTCTGATTTCGTAACGGCGCAGCATGAATTCTTCTAATTGCAAAGTCAGCGACATGATTTCAGGCATGAATGTTTTTCCGGCGAGCGCTTCTTTCAGTGTGTAGACGGATCGGAAAGTCATGCGGATTTCCATCTCTTTGGATCTCAGATCGTTGTAAAGTAGTGTGCATTGTACGGCATCCTCTTCCGGGATACCGGCTTTCAGGCAATTATCGGCTAATAGGGTAAAGACCGGCTTGAGATCCCCGTCTTTTATCTGTCCTGATTTTCGGATGGCGTCTACCATCGCTATGCTGAACAGTGTAGCGATCCGATAGTTGCGTGACATACCGGGCATTAGCCTTTGAAGTGGTTCGGATGGTTCTTCCGGGACGATACGGATCTCTTCCGAATCCGCCATCCGCATCGGTTGCTCGATCCGGATGGCGACGGCATCGGGGTTGTATACCGGCTGCGGATCGTAGCTCATGCGGCATCCGTGCTGTAGGACCGGTTCTTTCAGTGTGATGTTACGTCCTAATTGTGGCTGGTAGTATTTAACTGCCGTCAAGTAGGCTTGCGAGTGGAATCGTTTGACCTGTTCGGGTGAGCGTGGAAGCGTCCCGTCTGGCAGTGTGAACGGGATCACTATTTTCACGCTTTTCCCGCTAAAGCCGACGAATGCCAGTAGCGTTTGCGGCATCATGGCGGCTTGTTGCCGGATTTGTACCGCTTCTTGCAAGTCGGAAAGATGGTTTACTTCGAGCAGCACCAATCCCGAATAGTCGCGCATGGGAGGGGCGGGTTCGCCTGTCTTGCGGAAAGTCCCTCCGAAAACGACCACCGGAAGTTTCTGTATGTAGCTGTTTTGCGTGCCGGGCAGTGCAAACATGGCTTTGTCGCGTGTGGTGCTGACCGGTTTGTTGAGATTCTCTGTTCGTAGGGCAGCCTGCAGTTTTTCCATTTCAACGGAACGCATGACGAGCGTCTCCTTTTCATATCGATATAACGTTACCTTCATCTTTGATTGTTTTTTATCATGAATTTCTACTTGCAAATCATTTCCACCTTTCAAACTTGAGTCTTTTCATGAACTTCTTCATTTCCGGATCAGCCTTGATGCATAGCCGTTTAGCTTTCACGCGATGAGGCGTACAGTCTTTCGGGTTTTCATATCCTTCACTTCCGGCCGAGAGGAACAATGTTCCTATGCCGTGAAGGTTTATGGTGTACCCCATATCCAGTTGGAACTGGATTTCGCGTCCGATTTCGATTATGGCCGCCAGTATTTCGCCTCTTGAAAGCGTGCACCGGGTAGAGATACATGTAGCCAGTTGTTCGGTCGATACTTGCCCCGATGTTACCGGGACACCATAATAGCGGATTTTTTCTGTTTCTCCGCTTTTGTCCACTTTGGGACGTACTACATAAGCGTGTGACATAAGCTGTATTTTTGATAAAACCAATGAATAAAACTGAGAGAAGTGCCTAATTAACTTTCTTTACACCCGGATTTACATTTCTGAACACCCGGGTGACGGCGGTCTGTACATGGGGGTGTAGGGGTTGGAAACATCCGGATGTATATGACTTTAAGTCCTTACAAAGATAATAAAAATATAGAGGAAATGCAAGAAAATCAATGGTTTTTTTAAAAATAAATGAGACTTGTTTTAATACACAGTCAACCTATTTCAGGACGAGACAAGTGATGGATGGTGATAGGGAAGTGATACATAAAAAAGGGCATGTATCACTTCTTTATCGGTTGATAATTAATATGATATCATGAAAAAGTGATAGAGTGATATTACAAAATATACACAAGAAAAAATAGGGAGGAAGTTTTTTACTTCCTCCCTAGTCTGATTGTTTAGGAGTAGATATTATTCGTAATACGGGTTCTGTATGATTGCCGGATTACGTAATGTTTCTTCTAACTTGATTGGTGCGAAATACATCTTGTTGTCCCATTTTCGTTTCTCAATATAGTTCAGATTGAGAACTGTCCAGGTGTAATTATAGACTTCTTCGTCATGAACATACGGTAAAGATGCTGTCTTGCCCGGTTTTAAACGGCCGACAATTGATACACCGGTTAATTTCTTGTTTCCGATTTCCGGTGCAATCATCCAGCGACGTATGTCATAATAACGTGAATGTTCATAAGTTAATTCGACACGACGTTCATGGCGCAGGAATTCACGCAGATCACTTTGGTTGAATGTTTGTCCGCGAACAGCCAATGTGGCTTTGGTATCTGGACGACCGATACGTCCACGGATAGCGTCTATATAAATGACTGCTTCATCCAATTTGTTTAATTCGATACAGGCTTCGGCTGCAATCAAATACATTTCGGCTAAGCGGATGTAAGGCATCGGACAAGTTTGGAAGTTGTGTTCGTTGGCTGCTACAGAACCGTCGATCAATTTCTTTTCCAAATAGCCGGTGTAAGTACCATTCCAGTTTTCGATCTGTCCCATACGGGTATCAACGCCGACCATACCATTGAATTTTTCCTGCTTGATGGGATTGTTATCGTCATCAACTGAATATATGGCATTGACGTTATTGCCGCCTTCACTTAATTCATAATAACCGAATTGCAGGTTACCCAGTGGAGTCGCATCGAACACGGCTCCATCGGAAGCTCTGGGGCGTCCCCACTCTGCACCATCATAACCGATTGTAGCATAAAAACGTGGTTCACGGTTCATATACGGATTTTCGGTGGTTGATTCACCCGGCTTCAATAGCGTATTCAGGATTTTGCCTTCTTCTGTTTCGAAAGCCATCACCAAGTCATGTGTCGGAGCTGTTCCGGCCCAGTTGTGATAACCGTTCGGCCCATGCAATAGGGCTACACGGTTACGAACCCAGTTGTCGGCATTCAAATCTTTGTTTACATACTGTTTCGACCAGATAGTCTCTTCGTTGTTCGTGATAATGATGTTATGGAATTTTTCTGCAATTTCCTTGATGGTACCGGCATTACAGTCAATCAAAGAGTAATTGCTGTCATTGATAACATCTTTAGCGGCATCTAATGCTTGTTGATATAATGCTTGACGGTCACCTGTATATTGGTTACACTCTAATTTATTGACGGTACGATCAGCAAACAATGGGCTGGCTACATGCAGTAACAGACGTGCTTTTAATGCTTTAGCTGCTCCTTTGGTCGCACGACCTAAATTGACACCGGTTTGTTGTTCAGGTAATAGGCTGGTAGCTTGTTCGATGTCTTTCAGAATAAAATCCATTACATCCGCAACATTGGCACGTGGTAAATTTAAGGCCGAAGCTTCTTCAATGCTATACACTTTGTCTACGATGGGTACGCCACCGAAACCACGGAGCAACTCAGTGTAGATATATGCCCGAAGGAAATAAGTTTCTCCTTTCAATATATTCAAGTCTACACCGGTCTTTTCAGGAACGTTGTCGATATTTGCCAAAACCAGATTGGCACGATAGATTCCTTTGTATTGCTTGCTCCATTTGAATGGGCAGTCGTCACGGTCGTAAGCGCCCAAGTTGCTCGGTGAGACGGTTGCCTCGTTGATATCACGGCATCCGTATACGTGCGTAAAGAAAGCATCATCTGTCCAGGCGTCTGGATTTACTTCTTGTGCTATGTCGCATACGTACGAATAGACATCGTTGACAACCGTTTTTGCTAAATCTGCATCCGACCAGACTGTCGCTTCGTCATACTGGTCTTCAGGTGTGAGGTCCATGAAGTCGGAACAAGAACTAAGTGAAAGTGTCAGTCCCGCTGCTGCCGAAAGGCAGATATATTTCAATTTTGTTTTCATAATAATTATCTTTTAAAATGTTGCTTGAACTCCGAAGTTGATGATTTTTCTCAAAGGATAGCCTCCTAAACTGGCGTCACGCTGTTCTGGGTCTGCATCTTTAACACCGTCGATGGTAATCAAGTTGGTCCCGTTGGTGTAAAGACGCAAATTGGAAATGCCCGCTTTTTTCAATCCTTCGAAATTGAATGTATAACCCAATTCAATATTTTTCAGACGTAGGTAGTTGGCATTTCTCATGAAATAGGTATTGTCGTTGTTGATCCAATACTGGTTTTCACGGTCCCATGTACGCGGTCCTTCCGAATACGGATTTTCCGGTGTCCAACGTTTGTCGTAGTCGCTCTTCAAGAAGTTACCAACCAAGCCTGACCATGTTTCGATATACACTTCGGCCCCGGTTGCTCCCTGCCATAACATCATCAAATCGAAGCCTTTCCACTTGGCTGTCAGGGTCAGACCGGCAACAAAACGAGGTTCCTGGTTCTTCTCTGGACGGATACGATCCAAACCATCTATTTTACCGTCACCATTCATATCTTTAAAACGAATGTCACCCGGAACGGTGTTGTCTGAATATAATAACCCTTTTGCGCGTGCTTCATCAATTTCTGCTTGTGTATGGAAAATACCGTCTGCAACGTAGAGTAACATATTGCGGCTACCTACCGGTCTGCCGGTCGAGAATTGGTATTCGGGCACATTTTGTACTTCATCCCAAAAAGTGATTTCGTTGCGTGCATACGTCATGTTCAGAGATGCTCCGTATTCGACTTCTCCGATCTTATCCTGCCAGCTGACCAATGATTCGAAGCCTCTATTCTTCATTTCTCCCAGGTTTTCACGAGGTAATGTGATACCGGTGATTTCAGGCAGAGAAGCATTACGGGAGATCAGCATGTTGGTTCGTTTGTGATAGAAAACGTCTGTTTCCCAACTCAGGCGATTCTGCAAGAATTTGAAGTCCAAGCCGACATTGTAAGTTGTACCTACTTCCCAAGTGATATTCGGGTTGGGAGTACGGCTCGGATAGAGACGTTTGTTTTCCTGGCCACCGAATACAGTACCGGCATTGTTGAATGCGTAAGTAGTCAGATATTGGATGGAGTGGTCATAGTTGCCATCTCCATCTACCAATGCATCGTTACCTGTCTGAGAAACCGAACCACGCAGTTTGAAGTAATCGATAAAGCGGATATTATCTTTCCACCAATTTTCTTCAGAAGCACGCCAAGCTAAAGAAACGCCGGGGAAGAATCCATAGCGGCTCTCTTTCGGGAAACGGTAAGAACCATCTACACGCCAAACAAATTCGAATAAGTAGCGTTCCAAGTAGTTATAAGAAGCACGTCCGAAATAGTTCAATCGGGTTTCTTTCCAAGAATAACCTCTTGCAGACTGTCCTTCTTCACCCCCTAAACTCAATTCCGGTTTGGAATCGGAGATGAAACCTTGACGGAATGCCCATGTTTCTTCATATTGCTTTTTCTGTCCTTCCATACCGAAAGTAACACCTATAGTGTGTTGTCCGAATGTACGATTGTAGTCGATTAATCCGTTTAGCATCCAACCGATTTGCTCACTGTGTTTACGTTCCAATTGTGGAGTGTCCAACCATTGTTTGGATGCACTCAATCCTTCGCTCCCTTCAGTTGTTCCATCCCATGTGTACAAGTACACCGGTTTTTTCATCAAACGGCGGTTTTGGAAGTGGATGTCGTAAGAACCGTTTCCGCGTAAAGTTAGACCTTCGATCCAAGGTACTTTTATATTGACTGACAAATTGTTTTGGATGTACTGGTTCTTATAGTGGTCAAAACCTGCCAAGTCAGTGCTGGTTACAGCCGGGTTGTCACCGCGTTCAACTGCAGGTCCCGGTTCGCCTGAAGGCCACCATGCTACCTGGTCGGGACGAGAACGACGGGCTGCACCAAAAATATCACCTGCTCCTTTAGCCGGATATTTAGTGTCCTCCAAGCGGGCTGTTACACCTAATTGGAAATCAACATACTTACTGGTCTTGACATCCAAGTTCGTACGCAGACTGTACTGATCGTATCGATTGGCGGAATTTCTGTACAAACCGTCTTCACCATTAGCTCCGAAGTTTGCGTAATATTTTACTTTTTCTGTACCACCAGATACGCCGATGTCTGCACGATATAGCGGAGAGGCGCCTTTTACGATTTCATCAAACCAGTCGGTGTCTGGATATTTCCACGGATTGGCGTGTGTGCGGAAACCTTCGAGTTGTTCGTCAGAGAAAGAGCCCGGAAGAACTTCGTTCAACATGGTTGCATATTCGTATGAATTAGTCATTTTGGGTAAACGGGTTGGTTGTGAGAAACCTGCACTTGCGTTAAATGAAACAACTGGTTTACCTTCTTTTCCGCGTTTTGTTGTAATTAAAATTACACCGTTCGCTGCACGTGCACCATAGATGGCGGCAGATGCGTCTTTCAATACGGAGATTGATTCAATTTCAGTCGGGTTCAATCGGTTCATACCACCATCACGGTCGGGCACACCATCGATTACAACCAATGGGTCATTACTGCCTAAAGAATTTGTACCACGTATACGAATTGTGGTACCGCCACCACCCGGTTCATCAGCTGTCTGAAAACCGATAACACCTGGCATACGGCCTACCATGCCGTTGGTAAGGTTGGTTGTCGGTGAGGCTTTCAGTTCTTCGCCGGATACACTGGCAACAGAACCGGTTACAGTCACTTTCTTTTGTGTGCCGTAGCCGACTACTACGACTTCTTCCAGTTTTTGAGTGTCTTCTTTTAAAGTTACATTGATCGTTGATTGGTTACTTACTGCAACCTCTTGAGTTTGATAGCCGATGTAAGAAAAGACGATAGTTGATTTGGAGGGAACTTCCAATGTGTAATTGCCGTCAATATCGGTGATTATACCGATTGTTGTCCCTTTTACTGATACGTTGACACCGATTAAGGGCTCACCGGTCGCATCCACAACAGTTCCTTTTATAGTCTTTTGTTGTGCGAATGCCGTTGCTGTAAACATGATGCAAAGCATAAAACAGCCGAGCATCCTGAATAAATGGTTTAAAGAATATCTTTCCATGTGTTTGGATATTAAATGAATATAAGGTTAAAAAACTAATATGGATATTGCTATCCAGCTAAAAAAACGGAATTTAGAGATGATAGATCATAGGCAACATGTATTAGGTGGAACATATATTTTAGATAAAAATTTACACATTTGATTATATCTTTATAGGTTAACAACTCTCTTGATTGATTTAAGAATGAGTTTTGTAAACACAATCCTCGTTAATAGTTTTAAATTGTATCAGCAGCAAAGATATTGCAAAATGTTATATATGCAAAAATAATCGCAATAAAATATTACGATGTATGCTTATTTTCTTCTTAGACAATTGTTAATTTGAAAGTATGAACAGTATATTGGAGAATATAGATACAATTCGAAGAAATAGAGGCTATTCGCAGGAATATCTTGCTATGCAGATTGGTATGAAGCAGGCTGGATTTAGCTTGATCATGTCGGGTGAACGCGAATTGAAATATAATACGCTATTGCAAATTGCAAATGCTTTGCAGATGTCTGTAATAGATGTTATTACATTTCCCGATAAATATGTTATGGCGAAAGGGAATGGAACATCGACCGAAGCTGTTCTGCAAATAAAATTGGACAGCGATAAAAAAGATCAGATATTGAATATTGTGTTTGGGGAACAGATTGCGGAATTGTTGAAATCGAAATGATTTCCTTTTGGCACGGAAGGAGAGGCTCGAACTCCCGACACCTGGTTTTGGAGACCAGTGCTCTACCAACTGAGCTACTTCCGTGTTTGCGAGTGCAAAGGTAAGAGAATATTCTATAATTCCAACTATATGTACGAAAAATAGTTGATGAAACCACTTATTTTCTCGATTCTTTGGTGATTCCCGGAATTTCTTTCCTATCTTTGGTGTAATAGAGTTGTTAATCGGGTATATAATTATACAAACAATCGACAAAGACATGAAAGACGAATTAGACATGAATGCCAACCTTTTGGTTGAGTTCCTTCAGAAGCCATCTGCTGAATTTACAAAGGCGGATATCGTATCGTACATTAAGGAGAAGAATATCCGGATGGTGAACTTTATGTATCCTGCCGGTGACGGGCGCTTGAAAACATTGAATTTTGTTATTAACAATGCGGCATATCTGGATGCAATCCTGACCTGCGGGGAGCGTGTGGACGGTTCTAGCCTGTTTTCGTTTATCGAGGCGGGTAGCAGCGACTTGTATGTGATTCCGCGTTTCCGTACGGCGTTTATCGATCCTTTTTCCGAATTGCCGACGTTGAGCATGCTGTGCTCGTTCTTTAATAAGGATGGCGAACCGCTGGAAAGCTCGCTTGAATATACGCTGCACAAGGCAAGCAAGGCGTTTTCGGATGTTACAGGTATGCAGTTCGAGGCGATGGGAGAGCTGGAGTATTATGTGATCGCGGATGAGGAAGATTTGTTCCCGGCAACTGATCAACGCGGATATCATGAATCGGGGCCTTATGCGAAGTTCAACCAGTTCCGTACGCAATGTATGCAATATATCGCACAAGCGGGAGGACAGATAAAATACGGGCATTCGGAAGTTGGTAATTTTACCTTGAATGGTAAAATATATGAACAGAATGAGATTGAATTCCTGCCTACGCGGGTGGAAGATGCCGCCGACCAGTTGATGATCGCCAAATGGGTGATCCGTAATCTGGCATACGAGTACGGGTTGAACATTACGTTTGCTCCGAAGATCACGGCTGGAAAAGCGGGTTCCGGTCTGCATATACATATGCGTATTATGAAGGATGGCAAGAATCAGATGTTGCAGGATGGCGTTTTGTCGGAAACGGCTCGTAAGGCAATTGCCGGCATGATGAAGTTAGCTCCGTCCATTACGGCTTTCGGCAATACGAATCCGACTTCTTATTTCCGTCTGGTTCCTCACCAGGAGGCTCCGACGAATATTTGCTGGGGCGACCGTAACCGCTCTGTTTTAGTGCGTGTTCCGTTGGGGTGGGCTGCCAAGAAGGATATGTGTTCGCTGGCAAACCCGTTGGAGGCAGATAGTCATTATGACACGACGCAGAAGCAGACGGTCGAAATGCGTTCGCCGGACGGATCGGCCGATTTATATCAGTTGTTGGCGGGATTGGCGGTCGCTTGCCGTTACGGGTTTGAAATCCCGGATGCGTTGGATATTGCAGAAAAGACTTATGTGAACGTGAATATTCATCAGGAAGAAAACAAGGCTCGTTTGGAAACATTGGACCAACTGCCGGATAGCTGTGCCGCCTCTGCCAAACGTCTGCAACAGCAGAGGGGGATATTCGAACAGCATAATGTCTTTAGTCCGAGCATGATCGACGGTATCATAAAGAAATTGGTAAGTTATAACGACACGACATTACGTGAAGACTTGAAAAATGATCCCGAAGGAATGCTTGAACTGGTGAACCGGTATTTTCATTGCGGATGATGTTACTTTGGAATTAAGCCGAAAGTGACTGATTTATATCATCTTTAAATCTTCAAACATCTGTTTATATACTGCGGCCTTTTCCTCTAACGGCTTGGGGTAAGCCCGGGAGGAAGAAGGCATGCGGTAGAGATGGAAAATGCGGCTCGACAGGGTGAAACGGGAGTAGGAGCCGACTTTGGGTTCTTCAACCGGAGGCAGCGTGGCGATAAGCGTGTCCATTGCCTTTTGACCTGTTACGACGATTGCTTCGCATTCTGGTATTTTGGCCAGAACCTCAACCGGGTTCAACGGTGTGACCACTTGCAGGAAGTTGTCGGAAGCATTATTCTTTAAACGGATGATTTCCATAGCCGTATCACCGATTCCGATCCCTTTTTCCCGGCAGAAGGCTTTTGCTTTCTCTTCACTGAAAGCTTTTTTGGTTTCTAAGAAATATTCTTTATCGTTATAGAAAACCAGTCCGAGTATCCGCCACATGTCGTTTTGGATATTCGGATAGTAGAAATTCATCGACCAGCGTGCACGCGGAGGTGGGAAACTGCCCAGCATCAATAATTTCGTGTTTTCCGGGAGGAAGAACCCTAACGGATGTTGCTCTATCGGCTGAGTGGCTGGCGTTTTCATTATTTTACCAGGTTGTTCCATTCGTCCGCTTTGAAACCGACCAAAACTTGATCTTCACTGATCAGCAAAGGGCGCTTGATCAATTTGCCGTCCGAAGCCAGCAAAGCGATCTGTTCCGCTTCGCTCATCGCAGGCAGCTTGTCCTTCAATTTCATCTCCTTATAAACCAGTCCGCTGATGTTGAAAAAGTTTTTCAAAGGAAGCTTGCTGCGTTTGATCCATTCTGTCAGTTCTTCGACAGAAGGATTGCGATCGATGATATGACGATCCTCGTACGTTATTTTATGCTCATCCAGCCATTTTTTTGCATTTCGGCAGGTGTTGCATTTCGGGTATTCTAAGAACAGGTAGCTCATATAGTCATGATGTTATTTGTCTTCTTTCTTCTGTCTTTTGGCATCTTCTTTGGCCATCAGCACGACATTGTACACGAAGTCGGTCATCCATTCTTCCGAATAGCCGAGCGTTTCTTTGTATTTCCGTATTCTCCAGGCAACTTTCTGAACGCTGACATCTTTCCATTCCGAACGGGTTACAATCTCATGGATGGTCTTCTGTGTCTGCGAATATAACAGTTTCTTCACTAGCATGGAGAAGCGGAATTTCCATTGCATCAGGTTGTCGAGCAGGGAGAACAGGTCGTTGTTGAATCCCTGATACATGATGAAATAGGATTTGATGTCGTTCTGCGTCTTGCAGTTCTTTTTGATGGAGGCATCGATTTCCTTGAAGAAGTTTTCGTTCAGCCCGTATTCCTGCATTAGGATTTTGCGGGAACGGGATTTCTCGGCTATGCCCAACTTGTTGTTCTGAGTCGGGATCTTAAGCATCCGTTTGAACAACGCCATATCGTTCAATATATTGAGGTTGGTGATACCTAACTGCACAGCCATTACCGCCTGGTAATACACGCGGATCAGCGTAACGAACTCCTCTACGGAGCCTTTCGATACGACTTCTGTTTCTTCTTCTTTCTTCTTGAATAGTTTGGAAATGAAATTCATTGTGTATATTTATATTTATTGCCGACAAATATAATAAGAATCTTTTTATATGCCTAATAGTACATTTTGTAGGATGTAAACAGCGGCTCCCGACAGATAGCCGGCCAGTGCGAGCAACGAGATTCTTTTTAGATACCAGATGAAATTAATCCCTTCCAGTCCCATAACGACAACTCCGGCAGCAGAACCGATGATCAGCATGCTGCCACCCACGCCGGCACAATAGGCTAGGAATTGCCAGAACACGCCGTCTTGTACGAAATTGGCTATATAAGCCGGATCAGCAGCCGTAGCGACCATCGCATCCGAGGCAACGGGGTACATTCCGATAGCACCGGCGACGAGCGGAACGTTATCGACGATGGCGGAGAGCGTTCCGATAATCAGGTTGACGGCATATACATTGCCGATCGTATCGTCCAACCAGAGGGAAAAACTGCCCAAAACACCACTGCAACGCAGTGCGTCCACAGCCAGTAAGATACCGAGGAAGAACATCAGAGTAGCTCCGTCTATACGGCTCACTACTTTCGATAAACGGAGTTTCAGGTCCTCGTTGATCGGAGTTTTCCGGTACATCAATTCAGTGAATATCCACAGGATACCGACTCCCATCAAAATCCCCATGAAAGGGGGCAGGTGCGTGATCGTTTTAAACACCGGGACGAACAGCAGACAGAACACGCCGATGCAGAGGATCGCTAGTTTTTCGTTCGCTTTCAATACTTTTAATAGAAGGTTGTCACGGTTTTCCTCAAAAGCGTTGGGAGGTGTAACTTTGCCGTGCAAATAGCGGGATATGATCAATACCGGGACTAATGCCGATACGAGGCTCGGTAAAAAGAGATGCGGGATCGTTGCCGAAGTCGAGATATTTCCCCTTACCCACAGCATGATCGTTGTCACGTCGCCGATGGGCGACCAAGCCCCGCCGCTGTTGGCGGCAATCACGATGATGCTGCCGAAAATCCAGCGCTCCTTATAATTGCCGATCAATTTTCGGATCAGCATGACCATGACGATGGAAGTAGTCAGGTTATCCAGGACTGCCGACATGAAAAAGGTGATCGTAGCAATGACGAACAATAACTTCCGCTTGCTGTTGGTGGTGATGCGGTTGGTGATGAACATAAACCCTCCGTGAGAATCGACGAGTTCTACGGTGATCATCGCCCCGATCAGAAAGATCAAAGTCTCTGCGATCTCACCGATACTATCCAGTATCTGATGGTCGATGACGAAACGGATACACTGGTCTGCATAGGGCAGATCCTTTATGAATGGGAATGCGTCTAAAAAAAGTTTAAATTCTTCGGCTGAAGCGGTCGGAATAAATTGAGGGGCCCCAAATGTATATAAAACCCAAAGGATTGTTCCAGTCAGGAGTGCTGTTCCCGCTTTATTGATTTTTAGCGGATGTTCCAGAGCGATAAGTAAATATCCTATCAGGAACACGATGATCATTGTTGTCAACATAGTGTATCTGTTAAAATTTATCTAAAGCGGCAAAAGTAATAATTTATTATAAAAGGAAACATATTTGTTAAGAGGATTGTTTAAAACAGCTCGGCATATATTATTGAATCGTCTGCCGGATAATCTGGTTTTCCCTTCTGATAATTGGATTTTTCCGCCGTAGTTGTTGTTTGCCGACAATTGTCAGCAGGCAACTGCTTCGGCATGAATATACGAAATAATCCCGTCCATCGTGCTTGATCTTTTTGTATCTTTGTCCTGCATTTAAAGCAGATATGAATATATGATAAGTTATTTACAAATAGATAAGTTGACTAAAAGCTTCGGCGATTTGGTTTTATTCGAAGATATCACTTTCGGAATCGCGCAAGGGCAGAAGGTCGGGCTGATAGCTAAGAATGGTACGGGGAAAACGACTTTGCTAAATATTATAGCCGGAAAGGAGGATTATGACAGCGGGGCGGTTGTGTTCCGAAATGATCTGCGGGTTGGCTACCTGGAACAGATGCCGCATTATCCGGACGGCCTGACTGTTTTGCAAGCGTGTTTCTACTCTCCGAACGAGACGGTGCGTTTGATCGCCGAATATGAGCAGGCGATGGCAAGCGGCGATCATTCCAATCTCGAAGATATCCTGCTTAGGATGGATAACTTGAAAGCCTGGGATTATGAACAGCGTACCAAGCAGATTTTGGGACAGCTGAAAATCCATAACTTCGACCAGAAGGTGGAAACGCTTTCCGGCGGGCAGTTGAAAAGGGTGGCTTTGGCAAACGTGTTGATCACCGATCCCGAATTGATCATCCTTGACGAGCCAACCAACCACCTGGACTTGGAAATGACCGAATGGCTGGAAGGATATCTTTCTCGCGCGAACATTAGTATTTTGATGGTGACGCACGACCGTTATTTTCTGGATCGTGTCTGTAGTGAGATTATCGAGATAGACCGGAAACAGATTTATCAGTATAAAGGAAATTACAGCTATTATCTGGAAAAACGACAAGAACGAATGGACGCGTTGAATGCCGAGGTGGACCGGGCCAGTAACTTGCTTCGCAAGGAGCTCGACTGGATGCGCCGTCAGCCGCAGGCGCGTGGGACAAAGGCGAAGTACCGGATCGATGCTTTCTACGAGCTTGAAAAGAAAGCCAAACAGCAGCATGAGGCCGGTAATGTCAACTTGGATGTGAAGGCGTCGTATATCGGATCGAAGATTTTCGAGGCGGAACATGTTTCGAAACGTTTCGGCGATCTGAAGATCGTGGAAGATTTTAACTATATATTCGCCCGTTATGAAAAGATGGGGATTGTCGGGAATAACGGAACGGGAAAATCTACTTTCATCAAGATGCTGATGGGGGAAGTGGAGCCTGACAGCGGTCGTTTTGACGTAGGAGAAACGGTCCGGTTCGGTTATTACAGCCAAGACGGCCTCCAGTTCGACGAGCAGATGAAGGTGATCGATGTGGTCCAGAATATCGCGGAATATGTTGACCTCGGTGACGGGAAGAAGATGGGTGTTTCACAGTTCCTGAACTATTTCCTTTTCGCTCCGGAAAAACAGCATAATTACGTTTACAAGCTGAGTGGGGGAGAAAAACGCCGTTTATATCTCTGCACGGTCTTGATGCGTAGCCCGAACTTTCTTGTGCTCGACGAACCGACGAACGACCTGGATATCGTCACGCTGAATGTGTTGGAGGAATATCTGCGGAACTTCAAAGGATGTGCGATCGTCGTGTCGCACGACCGCTATTTTATGGATAAGGTGGTCGATCATCTGTTGGTGTTTCGGGGAAATGCCGATATAAAGGATTTTCCGGGCAACTACACGCAATATCGCGAGTGGAAAGAGGTGCAGGATCAGTTGGAAAAAGAGACTGAAGCTGCGCGACAGGCAAGAATGGCCCCCACTGTGGAGAAAACGTCGCGTCTTGAAAAGGTGCAGAAAAAGAAACTGACTTTCAAGGAACGCAAGGAGTTTGAAGCGCTCGAGGTCGAGATTCCTCTGCTTGAAGCCGAAAAAGCAGAGTTGGAAACGGCCATGAGCAGCGGTACGTTGAGCAATGACGAACTGTTGGCTAAATCCGAACGAATCGCAAAAGTGATAGAAGAAATAGATGAAAAAACAATGCGCTGGCTGGAATTGAGTGAACTGGCGTGAATAAAATGAAAGATTGTAAACCCATATTATGGAATCGGAATTTTGTGCAATGTTGCATTTCTTATTTCCTGATGAACTTCTCTTTCTATATGCTGATGCCGACGATGCCGGTCTATCTGGTGGAAGTTTTGGGGATCAGTACGGCAAATGTGGGGATCGCGTTGTCCAGTTATACAATCGGTCTGCTCTGTGTCCGGCCTTTTTCGGGTTTTTTGGTGGATTGCTTTTCGCGTAAGCCTTTATATCTTTTCGCCTTCTTCGTTTTTGCTTTCATGTTCGGCGGGTATCTGATTGCCACGACCATGTTGACTATTATGGCTGTCCGTTTCGTTCAGGGTGGTTTTATGGGGTTGACTTCGGTTGCCGGCAATACGATTGCGATTGATGTGATCCCTTCCTCCCGGCGTGGTGAAGGAATGGGGTTTTACGGTCTGACAATCAATTTGGCGATGTCGTTGGCTCCGTTGGCAGCTGTTGCCATCTATGGGAAAGGTGGGTTTAATCTGGTTGTCTTTATTGGTTGGATGGCTGCTTTTATCGGGGTCGGTTCTGTCTGCCTGATCCGCTATCCGAAGCGAGAAAAGGTTCCGCGGCCGCATTTTTCCCTCGACCGTTTTATCCTGGTGAAGGCATTGCCGGCTGCGCTCGCTTATATCCTGGTTGCAATTCCTTATGGGATGATTACTTCTTTTGTCGTTTTGTACGGAAAGGAAATAGAAGTGGCCAATCCTGGCTATTTCTTTATTTATATGGCGGTAGGAGTGGGGACGTCGCGGCTGGTCTCCGGTAGGCTGGTCGATCATGGGAAGATTCATTGGGTATCGGTCTGTTCTGCGGTCTGCTTGTTGGTGACGTTTACCGTGTTTGCAACTGTCCACCAGTCTTGGGTTTTCTTTGTCTGCGCCTTGATGATCGGTATCGGGTATGGAGTAGGGGTTCCGGCTTTCCAATGCCTCTTTGTCAATGTCGCTCCACATAATATGCGTGGAACGGCGACTTCTACTTATCTGACCTCTTTTGATTTGGGTGTCGGTATCGGGATGCTTTCGGCCGGTTTTATCGCTTCCTGTGCCGGATTGGCTGTGGCCTATGGAGTGGGAGCCGGTTGTTGTCTGGCTTCGCTTGGTGTTTATCTGCGTTGGGTGAGGCCATCGTATGAGAAGCATAAATTATTAGTATAAGTTTATTATGAAGAAAGAGAAAAATATTATCAAAGTACAGCGTTACGAATCGCCCTGCGGCCTGTTGCTACTCGGTTCGTTTGGTGACAAACTTTGTTTATGTGACTGGCAGGTAGAAAAACATCGTGATCATGTAGACCGGAGATTGAAACGGATGCTGTGTTCCGAATTTGAGGTAGGTACATCGGAAGTAATTGAGAAAGCAGCAAGGCAACTCGACGAGTTTTTTGCCGGAAAGCGTAAAGAGTTTGATGTGCCGCTTCTCTTTGTTGGTACGGACTTTCAAAAAACAGTATGGAACGAATTGCTGGAAATACCTTTTGGAAAGACAGTTTCTTATGGTGAAATGGCCCAGCGTATCGGTATGTCCAAAGCAGTCCGTGCGGTTGCCAATGCCAATGGTGCAAACTCCATATCGATATTCGCTCCTTGCCACCGGGTGATCGGTAGTGACCGTTCGTTGACAGGTTACGGTGGTGGGCTTCCGGCTAAAAAGTTCTTGCTTGAATTGGAATCCCAACCCAGACTGGCTTTGTAAATCAAAGGTCGTCCGATTTGTAAGTAGTCATGACGAAATTTCTGATGTTAATATCTGCGCACTATCGATTCGGTTGTTTGATAGGGAGTATGGTGTCTTATTTGTAGTAAATGTTTCATTTGAGCTTCAAAAAGATTTCTTAATTGTTAAATAGTATCCAATTTGCTAATCGTTAACAATATTTGAATATGTTCAAGAACAATATTATAAAACACATTGTTATATTTGCAGTAACGAAAAGATAAAAGGTAAAAAGAAAAGGGGTAAATGGCCCCTGTGTTTAGGTTTAACAATTTAATGTTTAGGTATTATGAGACGTTTAGGTATGGCTGTTGCAGCCGTTTTATTATGTGCAACAATGGGTTTTGCACGCGAGAACCGTAACAATGTGAGTAAAGAACCGTTTGCTATTAACTTTGAAAAATTGAGCAACTATTTGCAGTTGTCCTCTTATCAGGCCAATGAAGTAGCAAATATCAATGAGTATTTTCTGGATATGCAAGGAGAAAGTCTCCGGGCAAGTGAAAAAATGCGTGACAAAAAGATGCGTCAGGCTGTTTATGGAAATTTGAAGTTGATGAAGAAGGTTCTTACACCTGAACAGTATCGCAAATATGTGGTTCTGTTGAATGTGACAAATAATAATAACCGCACTTTGAATTTCTGATAATTCAATCTGGGCTAGGTTATTTTTGATAGCAGGAGAGATTGTCTGTTTTATGTGTACAATCTCTTCTTTTTTATATATCTTTGCGCTGTTTTAACAAATAATGAACAATACAAAAAATCGAACAACAACGCAAACATGGAACAACCGTTTAATCTGGTTTCTAATACCACGCTGAAAAAAAATGTAGCAGACTACACTTTGATCGTTATCGGTGCTTTTTTGCAGGCACTTAGTTACAGCTTATTTCTTGCACCTTATAAAATCGTACCGGGAGGGGTGTATGGTATATCGATTGTTTTGCACCACGTGACGCAGGGGCTTTTCTCTTTTATGCCCGAAGGATTGCCGATGGGTGCGACTGCTCTTTGTTTTAATGTGCCTTTGTTGCTTTTGGCCATGAAAAAACTCGGTTTGGCGTCAGGGCCGAAAACAATTGTGACTTTTGTCTTGATATCCATTTTTACAGATAGTTTTTCATATCTGTTTGCTAATCAGCCATTAGTTGAGAATGACAGTTTTATTGCTTGCTTTTACGGTGGTGCAATTTTGGGACTTGGAGTGACTTGTGTGTTCCGTGCGCAAAGTACGAGCGCCGGTACGGATGTGTTGGCCCGTGTGATCGCCCTAAATTCAAATTTGAAGGTAAGCAATATGATTATTGTCATAGATTCGACCGTGGTGATGTTGGGGTTACTTGTATTCCAAGATTGGGCGGTGCCTCTGTACTCTTGGTTTGCTATCTTCGTATTCGGAAAGGTGGTGGAAATGTTCCAGACCGAGAATCCTAACCGGGCGGTGTTTATCGTATCGCAGAAAACGCAGGAGGTAAAAGAACTGATTGTAGGAAAGATGGGGATGCGAGGTACTTTCTTGCATGGTCGCGGTATGTATGAAGGAAAGGAAAAAGAGATCATCTTTACCATTGCCGAACGTAAAGATCTGCCCCGTTTGAAAGATGAAGTGAAGGAAATCGATCCGAATGCCTTTATCTCGACTATGCATGCAAGTAAGGATTCGCCGCGTCCGGGAATGTAAAGAGTTGAAAGTTGAGAGTTGAAAGTTATTTTCGCTCTCAACTTTCAACTCTCAACTTTCAACTTTCAACTAAAATGTATACCTTTGTCTCATTCTAAAAACAAACCGTAATAGTAATGCCTAATATTTCACAACGAGGAGTCGATATGCCGGCTTCCCCAATTCGTAAACTTGCCCCGTTGGCTGATGCTGCCAAACAGAGAGGTGTTCATGTCTATCACTTGAATATCGGTCAGCCTGACCTGCCTACCCCGCAAGCGGCATTGGATGCGATCCGGACGATCGATCGATCGGTGTTGGAATACAGCCCTAGTCAGGGATATCGTAGTTATCGTGAAAAATTAGTAGGATATTATAAGAAGTATGATATAAATCTCGTGGCGGATGATATTATCATTACAACAGGTGGTTCGGAAGCCGTATTGTTCGCTTTCCTGAGTTGTCTGAATCCTGGTGATGAGATTATCGTGCCAGAGCCTGCATATGCCAACTATATGGCTTTTGCCATTTCGGCGGGGGCGGTGATCCGTACGGTGACGACAACGATCGAGGAAGGTTTTTCCCTACCAAAAGTGGAGAAGTTCGAAGAGCTGATCAATGAGCGTACTAAAGCGATCCTGATCTGTAACCCTAATAATCCGACCGGGTATTTATATTCCCGCCGTGAAATGAACCAGATACGAGATATTGTAAAGAAATATGATCTTTATCTTTTCTCGGATGAGGTGTACCGTGAGTTCATTTATACAGGTTCGCCTTATATCTCGGCTTGTCATTTGGAAGGGATTGAGCAAAATGTTGTACTGATCGATTCAGTTTCCAAGCGCTATTCGGAGTGTGGTATCCGTATTGGTGCGTTGATCACGAAGAATGCAGAGGTCCGCAATGCCGTTATGAAGTTTTGCCAGGCTCGTCTGAGTCCGCCTCTGATCGGCCAGATTGCTGCTGAGGCTTCTCTGGATGCTTCCGAAGAATATGCCCGTGAGACGTATGATGAATATGTCGAACGGCGTAAATGTTTGATCGACGGCTTAAATCGTATTCCGGGGGTATATTCCCCGATTCCGATGGGAGCTTTCTATACGGTGGCAAAGTTGCCGGTGGATGATGCTGATAAGTTCTGTGCTTGGTGCTTGAGTGACTTCGAATATGAAGGGCAAACGGTCATGATGGCTCCGGCTTCTGGTTTCTATACGACTCCAGGGTTGGGGAAGAATGAAGTCCGTATGGCTTATGTTCTGAAAAAAGAAGATCTGGCGAAGGCACTCGTGGTGCTTCAGAAGGCGCTGGAGGCATATCCGGGAAAAATAGTATAAATGAATTACAATGAACAATTGACAATTAAAACTAGTCAATCCAAAATTCTTAATTCTCAATAGCTTTGAGCCTAGAATATTTTATAGCAAAACGCATCTATTTCAGCAAAGAGGGGGACCGGCAGGCTACTCCTCCTGTTGTTCGTATTGCTATGATTGGAATAGCCTTAGGACTGGCTGTTATGATCCTTTCGGTGGCTATAGTCATTGGTTTTAAGAAGGAAATTCGGAATAAAGTGATCGGTTTCGGCTCACATATCCAAATCACGAACTTTGATAATAATGCTTCTTACGAATCGACTCCAATTGCAGTGAGCGATACGCTCCTGGAGCATCTGAAAACCTTTCCCGGCATTACGCATGTGGAAGGTTTTGCCACGAAGCCGGGAATCTTGAAAACCGACAGTGATTTCCAGGGGATCGTGCTGAAAGGTGTAGGCCGGGACTATGACTGGACTTTCTTTCGTAATAATCTGAAAGAGGGTGAGCTGTTTATCCTTCCTACCGATAAGGTGTCTACGGATGTGTTGCTCTCCCGTTATCTGGCTAATCTGTTGGGGCTGAAAGTTGGAGATTCCTTTTTGACTTATTTTGTGCAGGACGAAGTGCGTGCTCGTAAATTCCGTATAACGGGTATTTATGAGACGGGTTTTGTTGATTATGACAAGTTGTTTGTGATAGCTGATATCCGCCAAATACGCCGCCTGAATGGTTGGGCGCCTGACGAGGTGAGCGGTTTGGAATTGCAAGTGGATGATTATGACCACCTGGACAGGGTTGCTGAAGATTTGTATTTTGATATTGCTGAGAAGCAAGACCGGAATGGTAACACATACTATACCCGCTCCATCAAAGAACTGAATCCGATGATATTCGACTGGCTGGAGGTGCAGGATATTAATGTGGTGGTGATTCTGATACTGATCCTTGCTGTTGCTGGCTTCACCATGATTTCGGGACTGTTGATTATTATCTTGGAGCGGACGAACATGATCGGTATTTTGAAGGCCTTGGGTGAAAATAACACCAGTATCCGCAAGATATTCCTCTATATATCCTTTTTCTTGATTGGCAAAGGGATGATATGGGGCAATGTAATCGGGATCGTACTTTGTCTTGTTCAATCTTATTTCCGTGTCGTAAAGCTTGATCCGTCCGTTTATTATTTGGATGCGGTTCCTATCGACCTGACCGTCTTTTCCATTGTTTTGCTGAACATCGGTACATTGGCCGCTGCTATGTTAATGATGCTTGGGCCTTCCTACCTGATAACCAAAATCCATCCGGCAAAAAGTATTCGATTTGAATAATAATATGCCAATTAGCACATTGGCATATTATTTCATGCCACATTATTTGTAAAATCTTTTTTCCCGTTGAACATCCTGTAAATGTGGATATATATGTCATAGACCGGTTGAGCGATTTCCAACAAAGGAAGCCAGGCGGTTAATGGCTTTTGTTGCAGGAGTAAGGCGGATTTTTTATAAACGAGTGCTTTGACTGTGAAGCGGAGGAATAAGAGTAATCCGGCCAATATCGAGAGCAGCCAGTTTCCTGAAAGCCCGACGATGAAAGTGGCGATTCCCGCAATCCAGAAGAACAGATAACCGATGGTTTCCATTCGGTAAAAAGTTAAGGAACCTCCTTTGTAAAAACGTTTGGTGGCGGCATGGGAGGTTTTTATCTCTCTCCAGGTTTCGGAATCTCCTACTTTGTTCATCTTAATGATGGAATCGGACGAGAGTTGTACCTGTGTATTGGCGGGATTCGAAACTTCATTGATGAACAGATCGTCTGCTCCGGCGTGAAGGTTGAGGGATCTGGCGTAACCTTTGTGGGCAAAGAACAGTTTCTTACGATAGGATAGGTTCCGGCCGTTTCCCGTGAAAGGATGGTGGGAGAGGGCTGAAGATATCATTTGCAACCCATTTGTCAGGTTATCATAGGCAATGAGCTTGTGCAGGAACCCTTTTGTATGCCGATACGCACAGAAACCTAAAATAATGTCCGTTTCGGGATTGTAGGAACCGGCCATTGCTTTGATCCATTTCGGACCGATCGGGCGGCAGTCCGCTTCGGTGAAAAGGAGGATGTCATGCCGGGCAGCCTTGATTCCCATAGTGAGTGCAAGTTTTTTATGGCTCAGGTATTGAGTGTCTACAGGCACATATGTGTAATAGAGGTTTTTGTATTCATTTGAAAAAAGTTTCAGAACGTCTTCGCTATTGGCATCGGAACCGTCGTTGACAACAATAATCTCATAATCCGGATAATCCTGGTTCAGCAATACCGGTAGATTATTGCGTAAATCTTCCGGTTCGCCGTGGGCATAGACAATGACGGAGACAGGTTGGGCATCCTTGTCTGCCGTGACACGTTCCGTGCTTTTGGCTGTTGCAGCACGTAAAGGGCGTGAATATGTGATCAGATAATAGAGTATTTGTATGATAAACAACACGCCAGTAATCCCGATTAGGAGTAATTCCAGGTCGGAGAATGTAAGTAAATTTTCGCTCATCGATATTAAATTGTCTTTGCTGATACAAATGTACGGAGGATTTTTGGATATTTATAACAAATACATCACCCGGACCACGGATACCACTTCAAAAGACGGTTTGATAAAATAATGGTCCATGCAAAAGCTTGTATGGAAAAGATTTTTGCATGGACCATTCTATAATGTTGAAATAGGGTTTACATCGTATCCGAGTAATGAGCTGTCGGTAATTTCCGACAGTTATATTGTGAGGCCATTACCTCGCCGTAAGCACCTGCAGAGCGGAGGGCGATCAGGTCGCCACGGTGGGCGCGGTTCAGTTCGACATCTTTACCGAACACGTCGGACGATTCACAGATCGGACCGACAACGTCATAAACTTCAACTTCTTCGTCGCTGGTGATATTCTCCATGCGGTGGTATGCATCGTACATGGCCGGGCGGATCAGTTCGGTGAAGCCGGCATCTAAAATACAGAATTTCTTTGTCTCGCCGACTTTTACATATAGTACTTTAGAAATCAGCGAACCGCATTGTGCGACGATGGAACGTCCCGGCTCGAAATGAACCTGCTGTCCCGGACGAAGCTGCAATAGTTTGTTGAACACGGCAAAATAGTTGTCGAATGCCGGGATAGGCAAATGATTCGGGTGATAATAATCGATACCGAGACCGCCACCGAAGTTCAGATTCTCAACTTTTATTCCACGCGCCTCCAGCTCTTCCTGAATTTCATTGACACGGATTACCAGGCCACGGAAAGCAGCCATATCTGTAATTTGTGAGCCGATATGGCAATGGATGCCGATCAATTTGATATGTTCCAAGCGGCAGACTAAATCTAACACCTGTCCGAGCTGGCTCAAATTGATACCGAATTTGTTTTCCTTCATGCCAGTCGTGATCTTGGCATGTGTATGAGCGTCTACTTCCGGGTTGATACGAAGGGCGATCGAGGCCACTTTGTTTTTGGCGGCAGCCAATTCTTCCAAGATTTCCAGTTCGGCAGCCGATTCTACGTTGAAGCAGAAAATATCGTTGTCTAGTCCTAAATTGATCTCCCAGTCTGTTTTGCCGACACCGGCATAAACGATTTTTCTGGCAGGGAAACCTGCATCGAGTGCCGCCTGTATTTCACCACCACTCACACAGTCGGCTCCCAAGCCATATTCTGCAATAATAGACAAGATGCGGGGATTGGCATTTGCCTTGACTGCATAGTGGACATGATAGCCATACTTTCCGGCTTCCGTTTTTACCGTATTGAGTGTTTCTTTCAACAACGTTATATCGTAAAAATAGAACGGAGTTGCCAGTGATTTGAACTTTTCTGTAGGAAATGTACCTTTTAATATCATTTTTTTTCGAATTTCTTTTGGTAATTAAAAAAGTATATCTATATTTGTAGCACGTAAATTTTTTCATAGTTAAGGTTTTGGTTGGAAAGGGTCATCTGTGAAGACGGCCCTTTCTTTTTTATTTTCTTATGAAAAAGGATGGCGTATTGATTGATTCGATACGCCATCCTTTTTGTTTATGCTTTATTGTTGAATAAATGATCGCTTAATGCTTGCAATGCCCTTGTTTTGTCGGAGGCTTTAATAAGGAGCGAGACGTTGTAGTTGCTGCCTCCGTACGAGATCATTCGTACCGGGACGTCCTTCATCGCTTGGACAATCCGGGCTTCGAAACCAACATTATCCCATTCCAAGTCACCTACCACACAAACGATAACCATATCTTCGTCTACCGTGACCGTTCCATACTTTTTCAGGTCGTCCACGATCTCTTCCAGATGCTTGCGGTTGTCGATCGTAACGGAAACACCTACTTCGGAAGTCGTTACCATGTCGATAGGAGTCTGGTAGTTTTCGAATATTTCGAATACTTTTCGTAGGAATCCAGTAGCCAACAACATACGGCCACTCTTGATCTTGATGGAAGTGATATTGTCTTTTGCGGCGACAGCTTTGATTTTCCCTTTTTCCGTCATGTTGGAGATCATGGTGCCCGGAGCTTCCGGCTGCATCGTGTTTAACAAACGAACAGGAATATTGTTCAGCTTGGCCGGCAGGATACAGGTCGGATGCAGGATCTTGGCACCGAAATAAGCTAGTTCGGCTGCTTCTTCAAAATGCAGATGGCGGACTGGCGATGTCTTTTCAACAATACGCGGATCGTTGTTGTGCATGCCGTCTATGTCTGTCCATATCTGGATTTCTTCTGCACCGATAGCCGCGCCGATCAGAGAGGCGCTGTAGTCGCTGCCACCACGTTGCAAGTTGTCGATCTCGCCGTAAGCATTTCGGCAAATATAGCCTTGTGTTATGAAGAGGTCTGCATCCTTGTGTCCGTCTAATAGCTTGATAAGCTTTTCTTTAATGTACACAGGATCCGGTTCCGCGTTCTTGTCTGTACGCATATAATCCAGTGCCGGAATCAGAACGGAGTTTATGCCGCATTCGTTCAGATAGAGGTTCATCATACCGGTAGAGATCAGTTCGCCTTGGGCCAGGACAACTTTTTCTTCGAACAACGTGAAAAGATCCTTTGTAAACGTGCGGATATGGTCGAAATGATGTTTTATCAGTTCTTTGGCTTTCTGCTTATATTCGTCAGTGCTGTAGAGTTCTTCGATATGGCCATAATATTTCTGAGCCAGTTTATTGATGACCTCGTTTGCTCCGTCAGGGTTTTTCTTGTACAAGTAATCCGAGATTTCAACCAATGAGTTGGTTGTACCGGACATGGCAGACAAGACTACAATGTTACGTTCTCCCGTAATCAGTTTTGCTACATCTTTCATTCTCTGTGCAGATCCCACAGAAGTACCGCCAAACTTTAAAACTTTCATTTTCTTTTACTATATTAATTTGTTCTTCTTCACTTTAAATGCGTGTGCAAAGTTACATAAAAAATTATTCTCCAACATCACTTAGGCAGGCATTCTCACATTTTACTATACGCGCGGGATAGTTATGTACCAGTGTGTAGTTGTGAGTCGTCATGATGACGGCCGTTCCCTTGCGGCAAATGTCGTGTAGCAGCTGTACGATTTGTCCGCTTGTCTCCGGGTCCAGGTTTCCGGTAGGTTCGTCTGCAAGGATCAAAACCGGATCGTTCAGTAATGCGCGGGCGATCACGATACGCTGTTGCTCGCCACCCGAAAGCTCGTGCGGCATCTTATAGCCTTTATCTTGCATCCCGACTTGAAAAAGCACGTTGTTGATGCGCTCGTTTATCTCGCTTTTCTTTTTCCATCCGGTCGCTTTTAGGACGAATTCGAGATTTTTGTGTACCGAACGATCGGTAAGAAGCTGGAAATCTTGAAAGACGATCCCTAATTTCCTGCGCAGGTAAGGAATGTCTTTCCGTCTCATCTTGCAGAGATTATAGTCCAACAACCATGCGTCCCCTTGATTGATGGGAATTTCGCAATACAAGGATTTCAACAGGCTGCTCTTGCCAGAACCGACTTTTCCGATCACATACACGAATTCTCCATTGTGGAGTGTAAAGGATGCCCTGTGAAGGATCACATTCTCTTCACGGCAGATATCTACTTTATCCAGTTTGAGCAGGGTTGTCTCTTCCATTGTTATTATCCTTTATGTCTGCTTTTTAATTCGCGTGCGAGGTCTTCGATGCGAAGTCCTTTGCTTGTCAATAATACGATCAGGTGGTAGATCATGTCGGCTGCTTCGTAAACGAGACGGTCGTCTGTCCCGTTAGTGGCTTCGATAACTGTTTCGACGGCTTCTTCGCCTACCTTCTGTGCCATACGGTTGATGCCTTTTTGAAACAGGGTAGTGGTGTAGGAACCTTCCGGCATTTCCTGGCGGCGCTGTTCGATGAAGTTCTGCAAATATTTAAGGAACATGATGTCTTCCACATTCTTTTCGCCGAAACAAGTATCAGCGCCAGTGTGGCATACGGGACCGGCGGGAATAGCCTTGATCAACAGTGTGTCGTTGTCGCAATCGGCAGCAATGGTGACTACCTGCAGAGTGTTTCCGCTGGTTTCACCTTTCATCCAGATACGGTTTTTCGTACGGCTGAAAAATGTCACTTTACCGGTAGCTTTTGTTTCTTCGTAAGCTTCTTCGTTCATAAAGCCCAACATCAATACCTTGTTTGTGTTGTAGTCCTGAACGATGGCGGGAATCAGGCCGCCCATTTTTTCAAAATCTAATTTCATTTTTTATCTGACTATTATATTGTTCTTAATTCATCCGTATGCAACTTTTTGTTCTTCGGCATTCGTTTCTGGTTTTATAGGCATGGAACTACAGTTTCACTTGCCTGGAACGAGAGTTTCCTTCTATAGGGAACGGTTACTCTCTGCCGTGGCCATCAGAGGCGGACGTTGATCCCTTCTTCGTGGAGATACTGTTTCAGAGCTCCAATGCCGATTTCCCCGAAATGGAATACGCTTGCCGCTAACGCCGCATCCGCCTTCCCTTGGGCGAATGTGTCGCGGAAGTGTTCCATTTTTCCGGCTCCTCCCGACGCGATGACTGGAATGTGCAGGTTGTCGGCCAGCATAGCTAACGCCTCATTGGCGTAACCGTCTTTCACACCGTCGTGTGTCATGCTGGTAAACAGGATTTCTCCGGCTCCCAGGCTTTCAGCTTCTGCCGCCCACTGGAAGAGATGTTTTTCCGTCGGAATACGTCCGCCGTTCAAGTAGCATATCCAGTCGCCCATTTCGAAATTGGCGTCGATGGCGACCACACATACCTGGCTGCCGAAGTTCTTGGCAATCTCTTCGATCAGTTTCGGATTGCGCAGGGCTGCCGAGTTGATGGAAACCTTATCGGCTCCGGCACTCAACAGGCGGTCCACATCTTTCAGCTCGTTGATGCCGCCGCCAACTGTGAAAGGGATGCTGATATTGGCCGCAACCTTCTTTACCAGTTCCGTAAATGTCTTACGCCCTTCGTGCGAAGCAGTTATATCCAGATATACCAATTCGTCTGCTCCCTCCCGGCTGTATTGTGCACCCAGTTCGACCGGGTCGCCGGCATCGCGGAAGTTTACGAAATTGATTCCCTTAACGGTTTTTCCATCTTTTATGTCCAAACAGGGTACTATTCTCTTGGCAAGCATATATAATCTTTATTTTTATCAGGTGAAACGGATCAAGTCTTTCAGCTGTATCTTTCCCTCGTAAATCGCTTTACCGAAGATGACAGCCGGAATACCCGCTTCAGCCAGTTTCTCAATATCTTGTATAGAACTGATACCTCCACTGGCTATCAGATAAAGCAGAGGTATTTGTTCCTGTATCTCTTTATATAATTCGATGGCAGGTCCTTGCAGCATACCGTCGCGATTGATGTCCGTACAGATTGTCTTCGTGATACCATTGTCGTAATAATCATGGATGAAAGGGATCAGTTCTTTGTCTGTCGTCTCTTCCCATCCGCTTATCGCGATTTTTTTATCTTTGACGTCTGCTCCGAGGATGATTTTTTCCGGACCGAACTTGGTGATCCAGGAAGTGAATATTTCCGGATTCTTCACAGCGATGCTTCCGCCCGTAACCATCTGCGCACCACTTTCGAAAGCAATTTCCAGGTCTCCTTCCTGTTTCAGTCCGCCTCCAAAATCAATTATCAGCGAAGTACGTGTCGCCAACCGTTCCAACATACGATAGTTGATGATCCGCCCTTGTCGCGCTCCGTCTAGGTCTACCACATGCAGACGTCTGATGCCATGATCTTCAAACATCTTGGCTACTTCCAGAGGATCTTCGTTGTACACTTTCTTGGTGTTGTAATCACCCTGGGTGAGGCGTACGCATTTCCCGTCGATCATATCTATTGCCGGAATCAACTCTATCATATTACATTATAGTTTTAAAAAGTTACTTAATATAACCTCGCCGACCGAACCGCTTTTTTCTGGGTGGAACTGGGTCGCATAGAAATTGTCTTTATGCAGGGAAGCACTGAACGGAAGGATATATTCGGTTGTCGCGGCGGTGTATTCGTTTACGGGTACATAATAACTATGTACGAAATAAACAAACTTGTTCTCTAATTGTTTGTTGAACAGCCCGCCTTTAACGTTCGTAATCGTGTTCCATCCCATGTGCGGAACTTTATCCATGTGTTGCTGCGGGATGAAACGTTTTACTTCTGTATCGAAAATGCCTAAACAATTCGCATCTCCTTCTTCCGAATGGCGGCACATCAACTGCATGCCGAGGCAAATTCCTAAAACAGGCTGCTTCAATCCTTTTATAATTGTATCTAAGTTATGCTCTTTCAAGTGCTCCATTGTGGTATGTGCTTCACCGACACCTGGAAAGATTACTTTGTCTGCTTTACATAACAGTTCCGGGTCTGCTGTGATTGTAGCTTCGACTCCCAGTCTTTTCAGTGCGTAACTCACAGAATAAATATTTCCGGCATTGTATTTGATAATGGCGACATCCATTGTTGTTGCTTCCTTTTTTATGTTGAGCTGCAAAACTAACAAATTATCATGACATATAGATGTCTGCTTTATGAAAAGTTGCAGAATAGATGTTATTTGTGATAAACTGGCTGGTTTATTGTATGGTTTTCTCAAATCCCCGTTGGCCCAGAAATAGTAACTTTGTCTTGTAAGGATACTGCAAAATATGGTCTTCATCGGCCAGCTTTGTTCTTTTATATATTTTGAAAAACAACTGTCATACTATCACTAATTTCCTTTTATCAATTGAATATCAATAGACACAAGCAATGATAGTAGGTATGATGGATGCCTATTCCATCTATCATACTATCACTAACCACCTGTCCGATATTTTTTTTCACATTACTTATTTTCAATAACATAATAAGATAAACTCATTGACACCCGGGTCTCGATATCATTGACACTCGGGTGTCAAGACCGTTCACATCCGGGTGTAAAAAGCCTGTAAACGGGAATCTTCGGCACTTTTTCTGCCTGTTTGAAGCAAAATAAGTCACGTGTTTCAACAAAAAAGACGGCATCTCCTACAGAAAAACATCCTCAAAACAACTTTTACAACCGACAAATGCAAAATTTAAACAGGCTCTTAGAGTATGAACAAAAAAAGTTTAGATGTAAGATGTTTATTATCAGGGATGATTGAAAAATAGTAAAAAATATATATGTGTAACTCTTGCGTAATTCAAATAAACTACCTACTTTTGCATCGCAATTCAGAGGAATAGCAGTTAAGTAAAATAATGGTTCGGTAGTTCAGCTGGTTAGAATACATGCCTGTCACGCATGGGGTCGCGGGTTCGAGTCCCGTCCGGACCGCACATATAATATTTTGGTGCGTTAGTTCAGCTGGTTAGAATACATGCCTGTCACGCATGGGGTCACGGGTTCGAGTCCCGTACGCACCGCGAAAGCAAATAGTAAATTAAAGAAAAATCCCGAAATTCAAAAGTTTCGGGATTTTTTTTGTATTAACAAATGTGATGTTCAATGTATTTGCCTATAAGTTTTTAGACAACCTTTCTTGTATATTCATCTTTAATAAATATCTTTGAAGATCATAAATTATGAAAGATGGAAGATCTTGTAAATAGACGCTGTGGATGGGCTGGTACGGACGATTTATATGTGAAATATCACGATGAGGAATGGGGTAAATTGGTTACCGCTGATAAAATCTTATTCGAATTTCTTGTTCTGGAAAGTGCCCAGGCTGGATTGGCTTGGATTACTATTCTTCGTAAGCGTGAAGGGTATAAAAAAGCATTTTATAATTTTGATGTTGAGAAAGTAGCTGCGATGACCTCGGATGATATTGACCGGCTGATGCTTTTCGATGGGATTGTCAGGAATCGGCTGAAGATTGCATCCACGATCACGAATGCCAGATGTTTCATCGCGATTCAAAAGGAATTTGGCAGTTTCTATAATTATACGTTATCGTTTTTCCCTGAACAGAAACCGATTGTAAATAATTTCAAATCGTTGAAGGAGATTCCGGTTACAACCCCAGAATCTGATGCGATGAGCAAAGATATGAAGAAACGAGGGTTTAAGTTTTTTGGCTCTACGATCTGTTATGCTCATATGCAGGCTACAGGGTTTGTAAATGATCATTTGGTAGGGTGTCTTTGTCGGAAAAAGACTCTTGCTGATTGTCCGGTTTAGGAGTTTTTGAGATGATAACAACCTCTGTGAAACGGAGCTCTGATCCGGATAGAAATTATGTTTTGACAGTCTTAACAAGAAAAACGAGAATTTATAGGTTGTAATAGTTGTTGGTTCGATTAATAGTGTTATCTTTGGGTCAGAGTTTGAGTTACGTATTATTAGCGTATAGTTCTTCTTTATTATTAAGTAGGCCTCTCCATTAATTTTCCTCCTCATACCCTAATTAGTATTTATTAAAAATAAAATTTTAAATGAACATTTACATTACAGGCTTAAATTATAGCATTAATGATGCTGATTTGAATGATTTATTTGCAGAGTATGGAGAAATTACATCTGCAAAAGTTATCATGGATAGAGAAACAGGAAGATCCAGAGGATTTGGTTTTTTTATATCCTGCATTTCCATATACCGGAAATATCTTGGCATTCTACTCTGAATTCTTACAAAATAGATTGATTATTAATATAAATAAATATAGATAAATGGCAAAATCCGTAACATACAATAAACGAGAAAACGAAAAAAAGAAACAAGCCCGAAGGGCCGAAAAACAAAAAAAGAAAGAAGACAGAAAATTGCTTGGCAAAGCAAATAGTTTTGATGATATGATCGCTTATGTGGATGAAAACGGCGTGATTACATCGACTCCTCCCGAATTGAATCCTAATAAAGAAGAAATTAAGCAAGAAGAGATTCTTATCTCTACCCCCAAAAAAGAAAATATAGAGATACTTACAGTACTGAAAGGGAGGGTTGATTATTTTAATGAATCAAAAGGATATGGTTTTATCAAAGACCTTGGTAGCGGCGAGAAGTATTTTTTTCATGTTAGTAATAATACACTGACCGATATTTCGGAAACCGACATCGTTACTTTTGAACTTGAACGCGGTCTGAGGGGAATGAATGCAATTAATATTCGTATTGAAAGCGAGGTTTGATGATATGGAAGAAACCCTGGAAAGCATTTTTCGAGTCATGATTTTATTGTTCAGGAAACTCACGATGTAGCCTGTGATGCAGGCTGCTATCAGGGAGCCTTCTCTGACTCCTTCGATCCGTTGAGTGAAGATCAGTGATAAAATGATGGCGACCGTTACTAAGGTGAAATCGAAAATGACCTTGAATTTTCCGAACTCTTTATTGTAACGGCGGGCGGCGTAGTTGACGAATCCTTCTGCACTCATCATCGCAACCTGGGGTTTGATTTCTAATACGACACCAATAGACTGGATGAGACAACCCAACAGTAACAGCGCAATCGACGTTATATAATTGGATGGATGCAGGTCTTCAGTGAGTGCCATATTGAAATCTATGAATGTTGAAAATATGAACGAAAATGGAATTTGCAACAGGATAGATATTTGGTCTTGACGGCTTTTCGTCCCTCGGATTAACCAGAACTGTCCTAGTATCAGCAATACGTTTACGATAAAGGTACAGGTCCCTAAAGAAAGAGGGCTGTTGAGGCTTAACACATAATTTACACTTGAAATAGGAGTCGTTCCTAAAGCGGAATGTATAATCAGGACGATTCCTGCAGCTAAAAAATATAATCCAATGACAAATACCAAATACTTTTTTAAAATCGTTTTTATATCCATATCTCCCGACAACATTTAATTACTTTCTTGCTTGGAGCAATATAAGTGTACGCAAAGGTCGCTATTTTTTCGTGAAGAGATTCTGATTTAGTATGAAAAAACGTTATCCATCGAAGCGATTGTTACTATTTGTCAGTCGACTCTTGGGAAAGATTTTGTACCTTTAGAGCAATTAAAAGGGTATCTTATGTTTGAAAGTTTTGATTTTCAGCAAATGATCAGTGCATTCATTGTGTTATTTGCTGTGATTGATATTATTGGTTCCATTCCAATTATTATTAATTTGAAAGAAAAGGGTAAGGACGTGAATGCTATGAAGGCAACGGTTATCTCTTTTTTGTTGATGATCGGGTTCTTCTACGCAGGCGATGTCCTGCTACGGCTTTTCCATGTGGATATCGAATCGTTTGCAGTGGCAGGTTCGTTTGTTATTTTCCTGTTATCATTGGAAATGATACTCGATATAGAAATCTTTAAAAATCAGGGACCGATAAAGGAGGCGACACTGGTTCCGTTGGTCTTTCCTTTACTGGCGGGTGCCGGTTCGTTTACCACATTATTATCTTTGAGGGCGGAGTATGCTAATGTCAATATTGTGATAGCCTTAATACTGAATATGATATGGGTCTATTTTGTCGTTCGCATGACAGCCCGTATCGAACGCTTTTTTGGAAAAGGCGGAATCTATATTATCCGGAAGTTCTTCGGTATTATTTTGTTGGCGATATCAGTCCGCTTGTTTACCGTTAATATCAATCTTCTGATAGAAGCTTTGCAGGGGCATTGAAAAGGGGGTTACAGAGTTTCCTTTTTGCTTTCTATCTGTTCCTTGTTTTTACAGGAGGCAGGTGAGTAACTGTAGTCTCCTGCAAACTGATGAGGCATTAGTTCGACGGGCTTCACTGCAATTTTGCCACCTTTTTGGGTGAATACCAGGCATTGATTGTTAAGTTTCCGTTCTTGCAGGTCGAATACCAGATTCGGATTGAAGTGTTGCCCGTTTACCCGTACTTCAAAATGAAGGTGTTCCGTCGTAGCTCTTCCTGTGCGTCCGGTCAGTGCAATCGGTTGTCCGGCTTTTACATAGTCTCCCGGCTTGACCAGATTTTTGGAGTTATGGCTATAGACTGTTTCCAATCCGTTGTAATGGCGTACAACAATTACGTTTCCGTATGCATAATAAGGCTTAGCTAGACGGACGATTCCGTCGAATGCTGATATGATCGTATCATTGGCGCAAGTTTTCAAATCTACACCCGAATGGTGTTTTCTACGTCCGGCATATGGAGAGATTACTTTTGCGCCGGGTAAAGGGAAAGCATAGTCTTCTTTCTGTATCAGGCTTAAATCGATAAGCATCGAATTCTCATCTGCCATCAGGAGCGGATCCGTTACGGCAATATCATTTTTTTCTCTGTTGGAGAAGTTTATTGTTATATTTTTGCGGGGAGATGTTTGTTCGTACAGTTTCGGTTCTTCCGGAAACAGAAAAGCAAAATCTGTGTTTGGAAGAGGAATATCCGTTGTTGGCAGGACCAGGATTGATTCCTGCTGCGGGGCAGGCTGCGTTTGAGCCGTCCACAAAGAATGGCATGCGCTTAACACTAGTAATAATATGACTGACAATATGCTGTAGTGTGTTTTAGACATTTTGTAAAATTATTGACACTACAAAAATAGGAAAAAAAGTGAAACGGGAGAGAGGTAAAATGAAAAAGGCGTCCGAAAAAGAATCAGACGCCTTTCAATGCCAAACTATTTGTGATTACTCGTCACTCATTATTTGAATAAAGAACAGGCAATACCCAGTTCTAAACCACGCAATTCAGCCAAACTACGCAAACGACCGATACAGGAATAACCTGGATTAGTCTTCTTGTGTAAGTCATCGATCATCTGATGCCCGTGATCCGGACGCATTGCGATTGAGCAACCGCGTTCCTGCTCGATTTCAAGAAGGGCTTTCATTACTTCATAAACGTTTACGTCTCCTTCCAGCAGGTTTGCTTCGAAGAAGTTTCCGGCTTCATCGCGTTTGGTACTACGTATATGGACGAAGTCGATACGGTCACCGAACCGTTTCATCATACCGGCTAGGTCATTATCCCCACGAACACCGAATGAGCCGGTACAGAGGCATAAACCGTTGCTTTTGTTTGGTACGGCTTCGATCAACTTGCGGAAATCCTCTTCAGTGCTCAAAATACGGGGCAAGCCTAAGATCGAGTAGGGAGGATCATCCGGATGGATAACCATACGTGCGCCTACTTCGTCGGCAACCGGAGTAATCTCTTTCAGGAAATAAATCAAGTTGGCGCGGAGTCTTTCCGCATCGATGTCTTTGTAACGATCCAGTTCGGCCCGGAATTGATCCAATGTGAAACTTTCCTCGGAGCCGGGCAGGCCAGCGATCATATTGCGTACTAGTAGTGCTTTGTCATCTTCGCTCATCTCGTCGAAACGGGCTTTTGCGATTGCTTTTTCTTCGTCTGTATATTCCTGTTCTGCAGCAGGGCGTTTCAGGATGTAGAGATCGAAAGCCATAAAAGCTGCACGTTCGAAACGTAATGCTTTAGAGCCGTCAGGCATGGTGTAAGCCAAGTTTGTACGGGTCCAGTCCAAAACCGGCATAAAATTGTAAGTAATCACACGGATGTCACATGCAGCCAAGTTACGGATACTTTCTTTATAGTTGTCGATATATTTCTGGAAGTCTCCACTTTGTGTTTTGATATGTTCGTGTACGGGAACACTTTCCACTACGCTCCAGCGTAAGCCGGCTGCTTCGATTATATCCTTGCGTTTCTGTATTTCTTCGACAGTCCATACTTCTCCGTTCGGGATATGATGCAAGGCATTTACAATTCCGGTAGCGCCGGCCTGGCGGATATCGGAAAGACTAACAGGATCGTTCGGTCCGTACCAGCGCCATGTTTGTTCACATAAATACATAATGTCTTGTTTTTAATTGTGAGATTAAATAGAGAATGCATCAAAACCACCGTCTACGATAGCGATTGTTCCGGTTACGAATTTGGAAGCGTCGCTGATCAAGTATTGGATTGTACCAAATAATTCATCCGGTGTACCCAGACGTCTGAACGGAGTATGTGCAATGACAGATTCAGCACGTGGAGTGTAAGATCCGTCCGGATTTGTCATCAAAGTACGGTTCTGCTCCGTCAGGAAGAATCCCGGAGCAATTGCATTTACACGCAAACCTTCTCCGAATTTGATCGCCAGTTCACCGGCCAGGTATTTAGTCAGGTTGGAAATGGCGGCTTTGGCAGCACCATAACCCACGACACGGGTAAGCGGGCGCAAAGCGGATTCGGAAGAGAAGTTAACGATAGCACCTTCTCTTTGGTTAGCCATTACATCGGCAAATACCATTGTCGGGAGAACTGTTCCGAACAGGTTCAGGTCTACCACTTTACGGAAAGCGTCGATGTTCAGGTCGAAAATCGTGCTGTCCGGTCCGATGGTCGCGCCAGCCATATTACCGCCGGCTGCATTCAGCAATGCATCGATGCGACCATATTTGGCCAGGATATCTTTTTTGTTCTGTTCCAGAATTTCTTTGTTTAATACGTCGGTCAGGAAGAAGCTTGCTTCTCCTCCTTTAGCTTTGATGTCGGCTACAATTTGTTCACCAACTTCGGCTGCACGGTCAAGAATAACGATTTTAGCACCTTCTTCAGCAAGGTGACCAGCAATACCTCTGCCTAAGATCCCGGCTCCACCGGTAATAATGACAACTTTGTCTTTAACGCAAAATAAATTAGCCATATTTTTATTGTTTATGATTGTGATAATTTCATTGTTACTATCTCATTGTGCTCGCGCACACATTGGGCACAAAAGTATAGTATTTATTTATCAAACAAAAAGAAAACGGATAAAAAATACCTTTTTATGTTTTCAAATATAATTGTTATAGTATTTGATATTCTCTTTCATCAGGATATCAATCGGCATATAATTGATCTGTTCCACTTTTTCTTTGAGGACTAAATGGCGGAACAGTGCCCGTATGCAATTGAATCCCTGCACTTCCGGCCGTTGGGCGATCAGGTGCGTGATGGAACCGTCATTTAGGCAAGTGATATTCGGGTCTATCACATCATAGCCGATCAATCTGAATTTCTCTCCTTTATCGCGGAAGTATTTTCCCAGTAAGTGGGCACGGGAGTTGAATATGATACCTGCGTTCACCTCTTTATGCTCTTCTAAGAAAGTATTCAGTATGCTTATGTTCTTTTCCGGTTCGTCGGCATGTAATTGTACGGAATAGATACGTCCGTCATAGTTCTTTTCTGCCAGATAATTCCTGAAGCCTTCCTCGCGTTTCATGACCTGGGTTACCTGCATTTCTCCTTTGCGGATAAAGCGGAAGATTGCGATATTTTCGGTCGGGTTGATTTGTTCGTATAGCAAACGGCCGGCAATGTATCCGGAATCGTACGAGTTAGTCCCGTAATAGGCCACACAATTGGTGTTTTCAATGAATGCGTCTATCAGTATGTAAGGTATTTGTAACTGATCCAGCCGGGATGCCAACTTGACGACACTGTCATGGAACTGTGTTGCAATCACGACTCCCTGACAGTCGGCTTTTTCGATCCGGGGAATGAGCTCGTCGAAACTGCTTTTGTCGTATTGATTGAAGCACATACGTTCGACTTCCACGTTGTAGCTGAAAAGTTCCTGCTCTGCTTTATCTATTCCTTCGCAAAGTTTATCCCAATATTCGCCTTTTGCAAAAGAAGGGATCAGTGTGATAAAATGGTAGTTCTTTTTTAGTGCAAGGGAACGGGCTATCAGGTTCGGGTGATAGTCTATTTCTTTTAAAACTTTTTCTACTTTTTTCTGTGCCTCTTCGGATACTTTGCCTCGGTTGTGCAATATGCGGTCGACGGTTCCGGTCGAAACTCCGGACATCTCTGCAATGTCTTTGATTCTATATGTCTTACCCATAGATCGGAAAGCTATACAGCCCGCAGAATGTTTATTTTTGCGGGCTGTTGTCTATTTATGATTTGATATTATAGTTGTTGTACTTCTTCTTCTGTTGAAATCGTATTTAATTTTCTGAATGTGTAGCACTGCATCATATAGATAAGAGGAACGGCGACAAAGAGTCCGACGAAGAACAAGATGCAACCGACGATCGCAGTGCCGATCATGGCCAACAGTAATAAAAACAACGGCATCCCCTGTCCTTTAGTCAAGTCCCAGCTTTTTTGCAGTGATTCTATAATTCCGCAGTCTTCCTCTACGATATAGGCAGAATAAAATTGCAGGCGGATAGCCAGATAGATACCCGGAACAATCAGTAAGAATATTCCGATAGCCACTGCGATCCCCATAATGATACTGGCAATAAGATAAGTGAAGATTTTACGGGATTGCTGCCCGTATGCGGAAAACTGTGGTTCTTCTCCATCCATTGTCTGGAACAGATTTTTTATGTAGCCCAACATGAAAGCACTGGATATGACGGCACTGATCAGATTCACGATGATCTTACCGACCATCGAACCTTGCGCTGGCATACCGAACAGACTAATGATTGATGACAGGATAAAATATCCGATAAACAGCCCTACCAGTACCCAGATCTGAGATTTAGTGTACTTCCATGAAGTGCCGAACACTTCCGATATCATAAACTTTGGTTCCATATGAATTGATTATTTAGGTTATATAAGCCGTAAAATTAGGATAAATTATTGAATAAACAAATTCTGTGTTAAAATTATGTATCAATTTAAACGAATATATTTTCGATTGGTCAAATTCTCAATATATCTCTGATACAGAAATATAAAATAAGCAATTTTTTAGTATAAAAGATTGTATAAACGGAAAAAGTACAACAAAAAGATTCTACATTTGTACGCTTTTTATGAGGAATAGGCTATGAACCCATAAGTTTAGGACAGCATCGTTGTGGAATTTTTTTTACTATGGATGCAGCGGATCTCACCCGTTGCGATGGCTTTTTGATGGCCTTCTAATGACTAAAACAAGAATAGTATAGAAGATATATAATAATGAATATGGATAAACAAATGTTGAGAACTACTATTACCCAATTAAGGCAAATTGCATTGTTTGCAGTAGGGGTATCTTTATTAACCGCTTGCGGGAACAATCAAAGCGGTATGAAGTTAGGGGATAATGAATTTGCTGTCCTTGCTGTCAATTCGACAACGAGCGACCAGACAACATCCTATCCGGCGACGATCAGAGGAACGCAGGATATTGAGGTACGCCCCCAGGTTTCGGGTTTTATCGTTAAGTTATGTGTGGATGAAGGAGCAACAGTTCGTAAAGGGCAGGCTTTGTTCCAGATCGATCCGACCCAGTATGCTGCTGCGGTCGGACAGGCAAAAGCGGCTGTCGAGATGGCTAAAGCCAATGTCGCTACTTTGACCCTGACCGAAAAGAATAAAAAGGCTTTGTTCGATCAGAAGATTATCAGTGATTTTGAGTATCAGACAGCGGTCAACCAGCTTATGTCTGCCAAGGCAAGCCTGGCTCAGGCAGAAGCATCTTTGGTAAGCGCAAATCAGAATTTATCTTTCTGTACGGTGACAAGCCCGTCGAATGGCGTTGTCGGTACATTTCCGTACCGTATCGGAAGTCTGGTCAGCCCTTCTGTTTCGCAGCCGTTGACAACCGTATCCGAAATCAACGACGTGTATGTTTATTTTTCTATGACGGAGAAAGAGCTGCTGCGTCTGACAAGAGCCGGGGGCACTTTGAAAGAACAGCTGGAAAAGATGCCGGCTGTCCGCTTGCAGCTGTCTGACGGCACAACTTATCAGTCGGAAGGTAAGATCGATGCCGTTAGCGGCGTGATCGACCAGTCTACCGGATCGGTTAGTATGCGCGCTGTTTTCCCGAATGATAAAAATATCCTGAGAAGCGGTGGTACAGGTAATATCGTATTCCCGTATACGATGGACGGAGTTATCATTATACCTCAGTCCGCCACTGTTGAAATCCAGGACAAGAAGTTCGTTTTCGTCCTGCAGGCGGATAATTCTGTGAAGAATACGGAGATTCAGATCTCCAATTTGGATGACGGTAAGAATTACTTGGTGACGAATGGTTTGAAATCCGGTGACAAGATTGTGATTGAAGGCGTACAGAACCTCCGTGACGGCCAGGTTATCGAGCCGATCACCCCGGAACAGCAGAAAGCGAAATATGATCAGGCCTTGAAAGATCAGAACGAAGGTAATCTGAAGACCGCTTTTAATTAATAACTCCCATTTGTTCGTTAAAAACAGAAAATATGAAATTAGATAGATTTATAAATCGCCCGGTGCTCTCAACGGTGATCTCCATCCTGATTGTCATACTGGGTATATTAGGCTTGTTATCCTTGCCTATTACCCAATATCCGGATATCGCCCCTCCAACCGTTTCGGTAAGAGCTACTTATACGGGTGCGAACGCGCAGACTGTATTGAATAGTGTGATTGCGCCGCTGGAAGACCAGATCAATGGTGTGGAGAACATGATGTACATGACCTCTAATGCCTCCAACAACGGATCTGCCGATATTTCCATTTACTTTAAACAGGGAACCGATCCCGATATGGCTGCCGTAAACGTGCAGAACCGTGTTTCCATGGCACAAGGTTTGCTGCCTGCCGAAGTAACCAAGATCGGGGTGACGACCCAGAAACGTCAGAACTCCATGCTGATCGTGTTCTCCGTCTATGACGCCGAGGATCGTTACGACCAGCGATTTATCGAGAACTATGCCAAGATCAACCTGATCCCGGAAGTACAGCGTGTGCCCGGTGTGGGGGATGCGAACGTGTTAGGAACCGACTACTCCATGCGTATCTGGTTGAAGCCGGATGTGATGGCGCAGTACAACTTGGTTCCGAATGACGTTGCGGGAGTATTGGCCGAGCAGAACGTGGAAGCCGCTCCGGGTTCGTTTGGTGAACAGGGCAATCAGAGCTTCCAGTATACGATCCGTTATAAGGGACGTTTGCAGGAGGTGAACGAATTCGAAGACATGGTTGTAAAAGCCTTGCCGGATGGTGAAGTCCTTCGTATGAAAGACATCGCCGATATCGAATTGGGACGTCTGACGTATAACTTTGTCAACAAAGTAAACGGCCATAGTGCCGTAACCTGTATCGTTTATCAGATGGCAGGAACCAATGCGACGGAAACCATCAATAATATCCAGAACCTGCTGGAAGAAACAGAAAAGATATTGCCTCCGGGCTTGAAGATAGATGTGGGTATGAATGCCAACGACTTCTTGTATGCGTCTATTCATGAGGTACTCAAGACATTGATCGAAGCGTTTATCCTGGTATTTATCGTTGTGTATATTTTCTTGCAGGATTTACGTTCAACCTTGATTCCGGCTATTGCTATCCCGGTTGCGTTGATCGGTACATTCTTTATGTTGTCGCTGATCGGTTTTAGTTTGAACTTGTTGACTCTTTGTGCTATGGTGCTCGCCATTGCGATTGTGGTCGATGATGCGATTGTGGTCGTCGAGGGGGTTCATGCCAAACTGGATCAGGGATACAAATCGGCCAAACTGGCTTCTATCGATGCCATGAACGAATTGGGTGGTGCTATCGTCTCTATCACATTGGTTATGATGTCCGTGTTTATTCCGGTAAGTTTCATGAGCGGTACGGCCGGTACATTCTATCGTCAGTTCGGCCTCACGATGGCTATTGCAATCGGTTTGTCTGCATTGAACGCCTTGACATTGAGTCCGGCACTGTGTGCGATGTTCCTGAAACCGCATGAAGAAGGACATGAAAAGAAATCTACATTTGTTTCCCGTTTCCACTCTTCCTTCAATGCGGCATACGATTCTATGCTGAATAGCTATAAGAAACGTGTCGTGTTCTTTATCCAGAAGAAATGGCTTTCGTTCGGTATCGTTGCCGGATGTCTTGTTTTACTTGTCTTCCTGATGAATGTGACACCGACAGGTATGGTCCCGAATGAAGATACCGGTACGATCATGGGTGCAGTGACGCTGCCGCCGGGAACTTCTCAGGAACGCACGATAGAGGTGATGAACAAGGTGGATAGCCTGATCGCTGCCGACCCGGCGGTCAAATCACGTACGGCCGTCATCGGTTTCAGCTTTATCGGTGGCCAGGGACCTTCTTACGGTTCGTTCATTATCAAGTTGAAAGACTGGGAGGTGCGTTCCATGATGCAGAGTTCGGATATCGTGTATGGTAGTTTGTTCATGCGTGCGCAAAAGATAGTGAAGGATGCACAGGTGCTGTTCTTTACTCCGCCTATGATCCCAGGGTATTCCGCATCCAGCGATATCGAGTTGAACATGCAGGATAAGACCGGTGGCGATCTGGAAAAATTCTTCGATGTGACGAAGCAATATACGGCAGCTTTGACTGCCCGTCCTGAAATCAAGTCGGCACAGAGTACCTTCAACCCTAACTTCCCGCAGTATATGATCGACATCGATGCGGCTGCCTGCAAGAAGGTGGGTATCAGTCCGAGTGATATTCTGGCAACCATGCAGGGATATTATGGTGGTTTGTATGCCTCCAACTTCAACCGTTTCGGAAAGATGTACCGTGTGATGGTCCAGGCTGATCCGGCTTTGCGTACCAATTTGGAATCGTTGAAGAATATCAAAGTCCGCAATGGAAACGAAATGGCTCCAATCTCGCAGTTCGTGTCTATCAAGAAAGTGTATGGACCGGATATCATCAGCCGTTTCAATATGTATACCTCTATCAAAGTGATGGTTGCGCCGGCGGATGGATACACCAGTGGCCAGGCATTGAAAGCAATCGAGGAGGTTGCCGGTACGACGCTTCCGACCGGTTTCGGATACGAGTTGGGTGGTATGGCACGTGAAGAGGCTGAAACCAGCGGCAGCACGACCGGTTTGATCTTCCTGCTCTGTTTCGTCTTCGTTTATTTGCTGCTGAGCGCCCAGTATGAAAGTTATATTCTGCCGTTGGCAGTATTGCTTTCCATTCCGTTCGGTTTGATGGGTAGCTTCCTGTTCGTGCAGGGGTGGGCTGCTTTGGGTAATATCCCGGCTTTGAAGATGATCTTAGGTACGATGTCCAACAATATCTATATGCAGATCGCCTTGATCATGTTGGTCGGTTTGTTGGCGAAGAACGCCATCCTGATCGTAGAGTTTGCCCTTGATCGTCGCCGTATGGGTATGAGTATCACGTGGGCTGCCGTTTTAGGTGCTGCCGCTCGTCTACGTCCTATCCTAATGACATCGTTGGCTATGGTAGTCGGTCTGTTGCCTATGATGTTCGCGTTCGGTGTAGGTGCTCACGGTAACCGTACTTTGGGTACTGCCGCCATCGGAGGTATGTTCATCGGTATGATCTTCCAGATTTTTATTGTTCCGGTTTTGTTTGTGGTATTCCAGTACTTGCAGGAGAAATTCAAACCTATCGAATGGGAAGATTTGGATAACAGCGATATGAATACGGAAATAGAACAGTACGCAAAAACAAAATAAGAGATGACAATGAAGAAACAGATTATATATATGGTATGTGCAACCGCTCTTTTGAGCAGTTGCCATATCTATAAGGCATATGACCGTCCGGATACGATCGAAACTTCCGGTATCTACCGTGATCCGGTCTCTGCCACCGACACGTTGGCAGCAACAGATACGGCCAATATGGGAAACCTGCCCTGGAAGGAAGTTTTTCGTGATCCTAAATTGCAGGCCTTGATCGAAGAGGGATTGGCAAACAATGTGGATATGCAAGCCGCTATTCTGAGGGTAGAGGAGGCCAAATTGTTGCTGACTTCCGCTCGCCTGTCTTTCCTCCCTTCTTTGAATCTGGCTCCGCAAGGAACCATAACCAAAATGGAAAATACAGGGTATGTGAAAGCCTATACCTTGCCGGCGGCAGCCAGCTGGGAAGTCGATTTGTTTGGTAAACTATTGAATGCGAGCCGCGGGCAGAAAGCCGCTTACTTGCAGAGCCAGTACACGCAGCAAGCGATACGCTCGCAGCTGATCGGCGGAATCGCCAATGCCTACTTCACTCTGTTGATGTTGGACCGCCAGGTGGAGATTACTTCCAAGACGGTAGATATCTACAAAGAAAATGTGCGGGCTATGGAGGCGATGAAGGTTGCCGGTATGACAACAGAAGCCGCAGTCGTCCAGATGCGTGCCGTGTACCATCAGGTATCCGGTTCGTTGATCGAACTGAAGCGTCAGGTGCGTGAAGTGGAGAACTCCTTATCTGTATTGCTAGCGAAAGCACCGCAGCCTATCGACCGCAGTACGCTTGAAGACCAGGTGATGCCAGAAGAGCTGATGGCTGGTGTTCCTTTGCAGTTGTTGGAAAACCGTCCGGATGTGAAGGTGGCCGAGATGACATTGGCTAGCGCTTATTATACGACCAATAAGGCCCGTGCCGCTTTTTATCCGGGAATCAATATTACGGCGACAGCCGGTTGGACGAATGGTTCGGGTGTTACGGTTTCCAATCCGGGACAGTTTATGTTTCAGGCGTTGGCTTCGTTGGCACAGCCTATCTTTAACAATGGTAAGCTGGTGGCCAACCTGAAAATCTCAAAAGCGGAAGAACAGATTGCCAAGATGAACTACCAGCAGACGATTCTGGAAGCGGGAAAGGAAGTGAGTGACGCTTTGCATCTTTATGATGCTACCAATAGAAAACTTATCCAGGACAAGGCTCAGATAGAAGAGTTGGAAAAGGCGGTAACCTATACTAATGCTTTGTTCCAATCCGGACAGTCCACTTATCTGGAAATTCTTTCTGCCCAGCAGAGTCTGCTCAGTGCGCAGTTGACGGAAGTCTCCGACAATGTCCAGCGTATGCAGGCTGTTATCAATTTATATAGTGCCGTCGGTGGCGGAAGAGAGTAAAAAGCAATTGACAATTTAAAAGGAGATTATTATGATTAGTCCGTTAGCTTATGTAGATGCAAGCGCGAAGTTAGGAGCGAACGTAACCGTCCATCCGTTTGCATACATCGATAAGAATGTAGAAATCGGTGATGACTGCGAGATCATGCCTCATGTCAGTATCATGAGTGGAACCCGTATGGGAAAGAGGAACCGCATCTTCAATGGTGCTGTCATTGCTGCCGAACCGCAGGATTTTAACTATAAGGGAGATGATACGATCGTCGAAATCGGAGATGACAATGTGATCCGTGAAAACGTAGTGATCAACCGTGCGACCAATTCTGGCGGGAAGACGGTTATCGGTAATGGCAATTTCCTGCATGAAGGCGTGCATGTTTCCCACGACACGCATATCGGCAATCACAGTGTGTTCGGATACGGGAGCAAGATTTCCGGCAACTGCATGATTGAAGATTATGTGATTTTCGGAGGTAACGTGCTGGTGAGCCAGGGATGTCGTGTCGGAACCTGGTCGATGACGCAGACCGGTTGCCGCTTCCGCAAGGATGTGCCTCCTTATATCGTGGCTGCATTGGAGCCGACGACCTATTACGGGGTAAACTCCGTAATCCTGATGCACGAAGGCATGAGCGAAAAGATCGTAAAACATATCAGCCATGCTTACCGTATCATCTATCAAGGTAACACCAGTATATTCGATGCCTTGCTGATGATTAAGGACCAGGTGCCGATGAGCGACGAAATCCAGCATATCATCGACTTCATCAGTGCTTCGAAATTGGGCATCATCAAATAAAATAGGATTATCCGACAGAAAAGAAAGAGTTGTTCTTTATGGAGCAGCTCTTTTTTTATTTATCTTTGTTGAGTTTTATATTCTCAATGTCTAATCTAAAAATGAAATGTAACATGAAAAACTTATTTAAATCGTTTGTGGTTCTTTTAGCAGTTATGGCTGCTGTCCCTTCTTTTGCGCAAAAAGCGAATAACACGTTGACTGAAAAAGAAAAGAAACAAGGTTGGACTTTGCTGTTCAACGGGAAAGATTTTACCGGTTGGAGACAATGTAACAGTACCGGTATGGCCCCGAACTGGGTAATCGAAGACGAGGCGATGAAAGTCTTTACCGCTCCGGGCAAAAAACCTGGACACGGTGCAGGAGGCGATATCCTGTATAAGGAAAAGAAGTTCAAGAACTTTGAGCTGTCTGTAGATTGGAAAACCAGTAAAATGGGAAATTCAGGTATCTTCTATTATGTACGCGAAGTTCCGGGCAAACCGATCTATTATGCAGCTCCCGAAGTACAGGTTCTGGATAATGTGGATGCAACCGACAACAAGCTGGCAAACCACCTTGCCGGTTCTTTGTATGATATGCTCCCTGCCGATCCGAAAACGGTAAAACCTGCCGGCGAATGGAACACGATTGTGATCAAGGTGAAGGATGGCAAAGTGACGCATACCCAGAATGGAAAGAAGGTCGTTCAGTATACCTTGTGGAGCAAAGAATGGGATGATATGGTTGCCAATAGCAAATTCAAAGATTTCCAAGGCTTCCAGGAAGGCATTTCCCATGAAGGGTATATCGGTTTGCAGGATCATGGTTATCCGATCTGGTTCCGCAATATCAAGATTCGGGAATTGAAGTAAGTTATGGTTTAAATCTGCTAATTTAAGTGACAATTGGCATGCTTCTATTGTCAAACAGCCTGCTCATAGACCTTTTGCCTTTAGTCGAAAACCTTTTCGCCCTTGGTCAAAAGCCCTTTCGACACAGGTCAAAAACCTTTTCGACTAAGGGCAAAAAGGTAAGGAGTGGTAGAAATAGCTGTTAATACCTGTGTATTTGTTGATTAATTGATATTGTAGTATCCTTGTTTTTCATTTAATATATATAGGTGGACGTGAAGATGGGGGCATGGCCAACCCGAATCTGGGCGAGACAGGGTGAAGGCAAATTTTTGAGGTGAAGGCAGTCCGGTTGTCTGCCTTCACCCTTGTATGACATGATAATCGAAAAGTGTCAAAGGGTGGGTGAAGTTGAAATGATTCATATCTGCCTAAAAATGAACTTATATCATTTAATATGAACTATAAGATGGAGAAGGTGTATAGACAAAAAGAGGATAACCCCGAAGGACTATCCTCTTTTCTATATTATCAAACCTTTTTTCCGATTATTAAAGAGCGCCGACTTCTTTCAACGCTTCGTTTGTTTTGTGAACGGCTGCTGCACTCTTGGCGAAGAGTTCTTTTTCTTCAGCTGTCAATTCCAGTTCAACGATCTTTTCGATACCGTTCTTACCCAGGATAACAGGAACGCCGATGCAAAGATCGGATTCTCCGTATTCACCTTCCAAGTAAACGGAACAAGGAATCATCTTCTTCTGGTTGTGGATGATAGACTCGACAACATAAGCTCCTGCTGCACCCGGTGCATACCATGCGGAAGTACCTAACAGCTTAGTCAGTGTAGCACCGCCGACCATAGTGGAAGCGACAACTTCCTGCAGTTTTTCAGCGCTCAACAACTTACTTACGGGAATACCTTTGTAAGTAGCCAGACGAGCCAACGGGATCATAGTCGTGTCACCGTGACCGCCGATTACCATACCTTCGACTTCGTTAGCATTGCAACCTAAAGCCTGTGACAAGAAATATTTGAAACGGGAGCTATCCAGAGCACCGCCCATACCGATGATACGGTTTTTCGGCAGACCCAGAGACTTCAATGACAGGTAAGTCATTGTATCCATCGGGTTGGAGATCACTACCAGGATTGCGTTCGGAGAATATTTCAGGATGTTCTGAGCAACACTCTTAACGATACCAGCGTTAACACCGATCAGTTCTTCGCGAGTCATACCTGGTTTACGAGGAATACCTGAAGTGATGACAACAACGTCAGAGTTAGCTGTTTTTTCGTAGTCGTTTGTGCAACCTGTAACTGTAGTATCGAAACCCAGCAGTTGAGCAGTCTGCATCATATCCATTGCTTTACCTTCGGAAACACCTTCCTTAACGTCAAGCATTACAACTTCGTCTGCCACTTCATTGAAGGCAAGAACATTTGCGCAAGTAGCACCTACATTACCGGCGCCAACAACTGTTACTTTAGACATAATAATAAGTTTTTATGTTTTACTTATATAATAATACTTCTATCTCTCTTAAAAGCGAGACAAAGGTACAACCTATTACGAAATAAAGAAATATTTCCGTATATATTTTATGCCTTCCTCAGTTAAATTTATGAATTATGATTTATGACTTATGCATCGATGATAAATGATAAATCATAATTCATACCTCTTCTCACTCTACATAAAGTACCAGCCCTTTCAGATATTCCCCTTCCGGATGGTAAATGTTGACCGGATGGTCGGCGGGTTGTGTCAGTTGGTGCAGGATGCGGACACTGCGCCCGGACTGGGCGGCAGCACTGAATACGGCCAGACGGAAGTTTTCTTTGCTTACCACCTGCGAGCAGGAGAAGGTGAACAGGATACCTCCTGGCTTGATCTTTTCGAAAGCGATGGCGTTCAGTTTGCGGTAACCTTGCAAGGCATTGCGCAATACGTTTTTATGTTTGGCGAAAGCTGGTGGATCCAGGATGATGAGATCGTAGTTGCTTCCCATCTTTTCGAGATATTTGAAAGCGTCTTCCGCATAAGCTTCGTGGCGCGGATCACCTGGAAAGTTCAATTCCACGTTCCTGTTGGTCAGCGAGATCGCTTTGGCAGAGCTGTCGACCGAGTGAACGACCTTGGCTCCTCCCCGCATGGCATAGAACGAGAAGCCGCCAGTGTAGCAGAACATGTTCAGTACGGAGCGTCCTTTGGCATAGCGTTCCAGCAACGACCGGTTTTCGCGCTGATCGACAAAGAAACCAGTCTTTTGCCCCTTTTGCCAGTCGACACAGAATTTCAGGCCGTTCTCAAGAGCGATGTCCTCCACTTCACCACCGTACAGGTAGCCGTCTTCGCTGCCTAAGTTGGCCTTGTAAGGCAAAGTCGCTTCCGATTTGTAATATATGTTCTGTAAAGAATCTCCCAACACGGCTTTCAGGGCTTCGGCAATCTGATGGCGTGCATAGTGCATGCCGACAGAATGCGCCTGCATGACGGCGGTGTGGGCATACATGTCGATGACTAGTCCCGGAAGATTATCTCCTTCTCCATGCACCAATCGATATGTATTATTGTTCTCCACTCCGGCAAGTTCCAGTGTCTGGCGCAGTGTGTAAGCGATACGGATGCGTTCTTCCCAGAAAGCGGCATCTATCGTGACTGGCTTGAAAGATAAGATGCGTACGGCGATACTGCCTATCTGATAATGTCCGATACCTAAAAAGCGTCCGTTCGTACCATAAACTTCTACCAAGTCGCCTTCTTCCGGTTCACCTTCGATTGTTTGGATAGCACCGGAGAATACCCACGGGTGGAAACGTAGCAACGATTCCTCTTTTTTCGGTTTGAGAAATACTTTACACTCCTTCATTTATATCTGTTTCAATTGATTGTATATTTTCAGGCAGGCCCATGCGTCAAGGGCTGCATATTTTTTCTGTGCGTCGCTGAGGACGTCGGCTTCCCAGTTGCTCAGACGCTGTCCTTTCGAGATCTTCTTGTTGAAGAGGATGGCGTATATCTTTTGCAGGCTGGCGTCTTCGATGCCGAACTGCCCGACATAATTCTGCAAGTCCAGGAAGTTGGCGGGTTGTATGTCCGTGCGTTTCCGCATCGCCCCGAAATCGTCGCGCAGTGAAAGGCCTATCTTCAGCACCTTTTCATTCGCCAGAAATTCTTCCAATGCTTCCGGAATACCGATCCGGTTCAGGCGGAACAGAAAACAGGCTTCGTCGGTCGATATTTGCATAAGCGATATTTTGTAACGTTGTCCTTTCTTGAAGCTCGGACGGGTTTCCGTGTCGAACCCGACGGACTGGAATTCGGAGAGGTAGCCGACTGCTTTCTCAACATCCCTCAATGTGTCGATCACAATGATCCTTCCGGTAAATTCTTCTAAGGGAAGCTCGGATATTGCCTCTTTTGTTATCGAATGTGTGTATTGTTGTGTCATTCTTCTTTGTCGGTTTCTAAAAGTTCTTCATCGCTGTATCGCACGGCGTGGAGTGCTTTTAATGCGTTTAATAATTGTTGTCCCCAGAATTCGCAGAAGTTTTTACGACACAATACGATTGCCTCGAGCATAACTTCTTCATTGCCTTGACGGAACAGAGAGATGAAATTACCCGTATCTTGGTAAACATCGGCCAGATTCTCCGAGATAAAGGCGGCGATCGGCGTGTCGCTGTATTGCATATCCGGATGGAACGTTTCGAGATAGGAGTCTTTTTCTCCGAGCAGTCCGGCGATCCGGTTGCGGATCGATTCGTACATGTCTTCCGTGACGGTCAATTCCGGTTCCGCATCTTCGTCTTCTTCCGCTTCGGGTAGAAGGGTGGCTTTCAGATACAGCAAGGGCAAGATCTTGACTGCCTTATCCAGAAAGTCGAAAAGACCGGTATTGCCGGCGTTCTCGACAAACGTACAAAATTCCAGTGCAACTGTTACGAATTCCAGCGTATTGCGTTCGTATATCGGGTTGTTCTCTTTTTCCATGCTAATTATCTTAGTAGATACCTTGCGTTTATAATCTGCAAAAGTAGCAATTTTTTCTTTGTAAAGCTAATATAGGATACCGCACCCAAATGTTTTGCCGGAATTTTGAGATTGGAGCCTAAGGGAAATGCGAATGTCGTAGGGAACTTGAAATTTTCTATGTACATTTGCGTGTTGTAAATTTAATTGTGTAATGGCTAAAAAGACGACTGCAAAACAAAATACGAATAACGGGGAAAGTAAATTTAAAGGGATTCGGAACTTTTTTACCAGCGAGCGGACCCGTTTTATTACCGGATTGGTTATTTCCATTGTTACCATATATGTAGGTCTGGCATTGATTTCGTTTTTCTTTACGGGAGGGGCGGATCAGAGCAAGATCGAGAATATCCCGTTGTCGGACCTGGTGATCAATCGTGGATCAGTAGAGAACTGGACGGGGGTGCGCGGGGCTTTCCTTGCCGATTTGCTGATGAACCGGTGGTTTGGGATTTCTTCTTTCCTGATCCTGTTTTTCCTCGGTTCAGTCGGGGCGAAGCTAATGAACCTGAGCCGGGTATCGTTGTTGAAACGTTTCCTGTTCAGTGCGGCCATGCTGATATGGGGATCGTTGTTCTTTGCTTTTATCTTTATCCGCGGATATGAAGATACGTTTATTTATTTGGGGGGACAGCACGGATATTATTTGTCGGAGGTGATGATGAATAATATCGGGATACCGGGAACGGTCCTGCTGCTGGTCGGCTTGTTCCTGATTGTTGCGATCTTCACCAGTAAACGGACGATCCCGTTCCTGCAAAATGTCTTCTCTTTCGGATGGCTAAAGAACCGTTTGAAACGGGATAAGAGTGAAACGACGAAAGTGCCGGAAGAGGAAGAAGAGGTGGAAGGGGAAGCAGAGGTTTATGCCCCTGTTGAAAAAACGGCGGCTGCCCCTCAGCCTGTTGCATATCATGAGACAGTAGAAGAAAACATCGGGCCGGACGAGTATGTTTTCGATACGGAAACCGAGATGCGGAAAGCCGAGGTGGAAACGGAAGTCCCGCAAAAGGATGATTTTGAATTTGAAGTAGCCCGTGGGGATGATCCGGTTGTCGAGGCCGGCAATGGCAATAACACGATTTTCGAAGTGGAAGTGCCCGAAGAAGAGGAGGAATTCGATCAGTCTCAATTGGGTAAATATGATCCACGCCTGGACTTGTCCCGTTATATGTTCCCGACGCTCGACCTGTTGAAATTTTATGATTCGGGCAATGTCGAGGTAAACCGCGAAGAACTGGAAGAGAACCAGCAGATGATCAAGCGGACGTTGGAGGACTTCGGTATCAATATCGCTTCTATCAAGGCGACGGTCGGACCGACGGTTACGCTCTATGAGATCATCCCGGAAGCAGGTGTGCGTATTTCCAAGATTAAGAATCTGGAAGATGACATTGCTTTGAGCCTTTCAGCCTTGCAGATCCGTATTATCGCACCGATGCCGGGTAAAGGAACGATCGGAATCGAGGTTCCGAACAATAAGCCGCAGACTGTTTCGATGCAGTCGGTGGTCGCTTCGCGTAAATTCCAGGAATGTACGTATGATTTGCCGGTGGCGATCGGAAGGACGATTGTCAACGAAGTGTTTATGTTCGACTTGTGCAAGACTCCCCACCTGTTGGTGGCTGGTGCGACCGGACAAGGTAAATCGGTCGGCTTGAATGCGATTATCACCTCTTTGCTGTATAAGAAGCATCCGGCCGAATTGAAGTTCGTGATGGTCGATCCCAAGCAGGTGGAATTTAGCATTTATTCGAAGATCGAACGCCATTATCTGGCGAAATTGCCGAATGCCGATAAACCGATCGTGACGGAGCCGGGGGATGCGGTGGCGACTTTGAACTCTTTGGTGATCGAGATGGAAAATCGTTATAAATTATTGGTGGAGGCTTCGGCGCGTAATATAAAGGAATATAATGAAAAATTCATTTCCCGCCGTCTGAATCCGGAGAAAGGACATCGGTTTCTGCCTTATATCGTTGCAATCGTCGATGAGTTTGCCGACTTGATTGCGACTTCTGGCAAAGAGATCGAGTTGCCGATCTCGCGTATAGCGGCTAAGGCTCGTGCGGTTGGTATCCATATGATCCTGGCAACCCAGCGCCCGGATACGAAAGTGATTACAGGGACGATCAAGAGTAACTTCCCGAGCCGTATTGCGTTTAAGGTGATGTCTCAGATTGACTCCCGTACGATTTTGGATACCCCGGGGGCCAACCGTTTGATCGGTAAGGGAGATATGCTGGTTCTGATTACCGGAAGCAGCGAGCCGACGCGTGTTCAGTGTGCGTTTGTCGATACGCCGGAAGTGGAAGATATCGTGAATTATGTCGGTGCGCAGGTGGCTTATCCGACTGCTTATTTGTTGCCTGAATATATAGGTGAAGGCGGTGAATCTTCTTCGGCCGGGACGGTGGATCTGTCGGATCGAGACCCGTTGTTCGATGAAGCAGCCCGTCTGATCGTGATCCAGCAGCAGGGTTCGACTTCGCTTATCCAGCGAAAGTTTGCAATCGGTTACAACCGTGCAGGTCGCTTGATGGATCAATTGGAGGCGGCGGGTATTGTCGGTCCTTTCGAGGGTAGTAAAGCCCGTCAGGTCTTGATTCAGGACGAATACAGCCTGGAGCAGTTGTTGAATTCGTTGAAATGATTTATGAGTTATGGGGATGGGCTGTTGGTTTATCCATATTGACATGTTTTGAGTGCTATAAGCCCTTTTTGAGATCTGCTAATGATTGGGAGTTTAAATCATAAATAAAAAACGACATGAAAAGAGATAATAAAATAAAAGTTTGCCGCATTTTGGCTGTTGTTTTCCTGTGTTTTTGGACTATATCCGGTGTGAGGGTATTGGCACAGAACGCTACGTCCATTTTGGATAAGGCTGCTTCTGCTTATGAAGATTCTAACGGCTTGACTGCTTACTTTACGATGCAGACACGTTCGGATGTGCAGAAAGTGTCGGAAAGCTTTGATGGTACGATCGATATTAAAGGTGATAAATTCGTACTGAAGACTCCTGATATGATCACTTGGTTTGATGGAACGACACAATGGTCGTTTGTCGAGCGTAATGAGGAAGTCAATGTTTCCACCCCGACCGGCGAGGAGTTGCAGGCTACGAATCCGACCCTGTTGCTCCGTTCCTATGAAAAAGGATTTACCGCTAAATATAAGGGCGAGAGCACGTCTCCGAGCGGCAAAGCTGCTCATGATATCGAGCTGGTTCCTAAAAAGAAAAGCGATATCGTACGGGTGGAGCTCCAGATAGAGAAGTTTTCCGGTCTTCCGGCTTCGATCGCCGTTTTTTCAAAGAATGGGATCAGCAGTACGATCCGTATCAGCAAAATGAAAACGGGAGTAAACCAACCGGATAGCTATTTTGTTTTTAACGAAAAAGACTATCCTGATGCTGAAATAATAGATTTGAGGTGATTTATGAATTATGATTTTATTATCGACGCATAAATCATAATCCATAAATTATCAATCATAACTCATAAATCATAAAACGATGAATACAACTCAGAATGAAAAAGTTCGTTGCCTGATTATCGGTTCAGGCCCTGCCGGTTATACTGCGGCTATCTATGCTTCACGTGCAAATCTGTCCCCTGTCCTCTACGAAGGCATTCAGCCGGGCGGACAGCTTACGACTACTACCGAAGTAGAGAATTTTCCCGGTTATCCCGAAGGCGTTACCGGTACGGAACTGATGGAAGACTTGCGGAAGCAGGCTGCCCGTTTCGGTGCTGATATCCGCGTTGGCATTGCGACTGAGACAGATTTGTCTGCTGCTCCCTATAAAGTGACGATTGACGGTGAAAAAGTGATTGAGACGGAAACGCTGATCATCTCGACCGGTGCGACTGCCAAATATTTAGGATTGCCGGATGAGCAGAAATATGCCGGAATGGGTGTTTCGGCTTGTGCGACTTGCGACGGTTTTTTCTATCGTAAGAAAGTGGTGGCTGTTGTAGGTGGTGGTGATACGGCTTGTGAAGAAGCACTTTATCTGTCCAGCTTGGCAAAACAAGTGTATCTGATTGTCCGCAAACCGTATTTGCGTGCATCCAAAGTCATGCAGGAACGTGTCCTGAACACTCCGAATATCACGGTCTTGTTCGAGCATAACACGATCGGTCTTTTCGGTGAAGACGGTGTCGAAGGTGCACATCTGGTAAAACGGATGGGTGAACCGGACGAAGAAAAGGTGGATATAGCAATTGACGGTTTCTTCTTGGCTATCGGTCATACTCCGAATTCCAAGATATTCAAACCCTGGATCGAAACAGACGAGGTTGGCTATATTAAGACGGTTCCGGGTACGCCGAAGACAAGAGTGCCGGGGGTATTTGCTGCCGGAGACGTGGCTGATCCACATTATCGCCAAGCCATTACGGCTGCAGGTAGTGGTTGTGCGGCTGCAATCGAGGCGGAACGCTATTTGTCGGAGATTGGAAAATAATTTCATTGAACTTATTCTCTCGTTATGAAACACTTGAAACTCTCTCTTCTTTTTCTTTTGTGTGTACTGATGGCGGTTCCCGTGTCGGCTAAAAGAAAGACAAAGGTGATCGCTCATCGCGGTTATTGGAAAACGGAAGGGTCCGCCCAAAACTCTATTCGTTCGTTGGAGCGGGCGAATGAGATCAAAGTATACGGTTCCGAGTTTGACGTACACCTGACAGCTGATAATGTCCCGGTTGTGTACCATGACCGTAAAATAGAAGGAAAGGATATCCAGGCGGCCTCCTATGCGGAGCTGAAAGACCTGAAACTTTCGAACGGCGAAACGCTTCCGACGTTGGAACAGTATTTGGACAGGGCGAAGAAGCTGAAAAAGACCAAGCTGATTTTCGAATTGAAATCCCATGCGACTCCCCTGCGGGATCGGGAAGCAGCAAAGATTGTAGTCGACATGGTGAATGGTAAGAAATTGACGAAACGCACCGAATATATCGCTTTCAGTTTGGAAGCCGCAAAGGAGCTTCACCGTCTGTCCCCGAAGACTCCGGTCTACTACCTGAACGGCGACTTGTCTCCGAAACAGTTGAAAGAACTCGGTTTTGCCGGTCTCGACTATAATTATAAGGTGATGCAGAAACATCCGGAATGGTTTGTTGAAGCAAAAGATCTGAAACTGAAAATCAATGTCTGGACGGTCAATGATCCTCAGGTGATGGAAGAGATGATCGAGAAGCGTGTGGACTTTCTGACTACCGACTATCCCGAAGAAGTGCAAAAAGCAGTACATTTGTACCGCTGAGTAAATGTGTGAAATGAGAAAGTATTGCTTGTCGTTATTGCTCTTGTTACTGACATTGGTTTCGAATGCAGTCGAACCTCCCAAGCGTGAGATTCGGGGAGTGTGGCTGACAACTGTCTATGGTCTGGACTGGCCACATAATCCGGCAACGACGGAGACGGGGCAAAAGGCGCAACAACGCGATGTCTGTGACATTCTGGACCGTTTGCAGGATGCGAATTTCAATACTGTTTTTTTGCAGGTCCGTATGCGTGGCGATGTCATCTGGCGTTCGGCTATTGAACCGGCAAGCAAAATTTTCTCTGGAAAATATGGAATGATGCCGGGATATGATCCGCTGGCTTTCGTGGTCGACGAATGCCACAAACGGGGGATGGAATGCCATGCTTGGTTTGTAACTTTCCCGCTAGGCACGGACAAGAGTGTGATAGAACAGGGAAAGCTCTCGGTTGTCAGGCGTCAGCCGAAACTCTGCAAGCGTCATAACGGCGAATGGTATTTAGACCCCGGCGTTCCTGGAACTTCCGACTATGTGTTGTCTTTAGTGAAGGAGTTGGTGAACGGATACGATATCGACGGCATCCATTTCGATTATATCCGCTATCCGGAACAGGCAAAATATTTCCCGGATAAAAACTTGTATAATAAATATGGTAAGAAACGCCCGCTGGCAGAATGGCGCCGGGAGAATATCAATAAGATGGTTTACCGCATTTATGACTGGGTGAAATCGGTAAAGCCTTGGATACAGGTCAGCAGTTCGCCGCTCGGCAAGTATAACCGCATCGAACGTGTTCCGAACGCCGGATGGACGGCTTATGAAAGTGTCTTCCAGGATCCGAAAATGTGGATGCAGAACGGGAAGCAGGATATGATCGTCCCGATGATGTATTACCTGCATGATAACTTTTTCCCGTTTGTTGACAATTGGGTAGATAACTGCAACGGACGCCTTGTTGTTCCCGGATTGGGCGCGTACCGGATGTTGAAAGAAGAGGCAGACTGGACCGTCAACGATATAACGGATCAGATCGACTACAGCCGTTATTACGGAGGGGCCGGCTGTACATTCTTCCGTTGTGCGAATATCCTTGACAATACGAAAGGGATATACGATGAGTTGAAGGATAAATATTATAAATATCCGGCACAACTTCCTCCTTTGTCCTGGTTGGACGATACGGTTCCTGCAGCCCCGGAAGAAATACGGGTGAAAAAGGAAGGGAATGAGTTGAAGCTCTCCTGGCAGAAACCGGATTCGGAAAAGGACGTGTTGACTTATACCGTCTATTATTCGCTGACGGATTCGATCAATCCGACATCCGCCCGAAATATCTTGATGACAGGAATCCGGGATACCTCCATCTATCTGCCTGTCGATACGACTTCGGAGCGGGGATATATATTTTCCGTTTCATCTTCCACTCGCTATCATATAGAAAGCGTGCTATCGAAAGAAACCTATTATTATCTTTCTAAATATCCTAAATAATATTAACGGTTTGGAAGGAAACCCTGGAATACTCCGGTGGACAATGGAGCTGGTTGCCCTTGCTAAAAAAGTAAGGGGCAAGTATATTTTGACATATCGCTTTATAGCATATTTAGGTATGGGTTACATAATTTGTGAAATCTGTGTCTAAAAATTGATACCGATTCCGATTATTTGCCAGAATACAGTATCTTTGTGCGTTTTCAAGAAAAATAATTTATCCGGAATGCAGCGTTTCGGATAATTTGAACATCATAATAAATGTATGGTCCTGGAAAGGGCATGAAGGCACACACTAAATGACGGAGAAACAACTGATAGAGGGTTGTAGGAATGGGGAAAGGCTGGCTCAGAAGGAGCTATACGAAACGTATTCCCGTAAAATGATGGGAGTTTGTCTGCGTTATGTTAGCGACAGGGAAACTGCCCGTGATTTGCTACAGGATGGTTTTGTGAAAGTCTTCACCAGTATGGATTCTTATTCGGGACTTGGGTCGTTTGAGGGGTGGATGCGAAAGATCTTTGTCAATTGTGCGTTGGAGTATTTGCGCAAATCGGATGTTTTGCGTGAAGCAGTCGATCTGGATAATACGGTGGAGTTGGTTCATCCAGATAGTTCTGCTATATCCGATATGTCGGCAGTCGAGTTGATGAAACTTGTGCAGGAGCTTCCTGCTGGTTTTCGTACAGTGTTTAATCTGTTTGCAATAGAAGGTTATTCACATAAGGAGATTAGCGAGATGATGAATATAACGGAGAGTACATCCCGGTCGCAGTTCACGCGTGCCAAACAATTATTGCAACGCAGGATTCATGAATTGTATTGAGTAATAAAGAAATGAAGGATAAGGAAAGAGATATATTTGACGATTTGTTCCGTTCGAAGTTGCAAGACTTTGAAGCGGATACGATGCCGGGTGATTGGGAGGCAATAGCTGACCGTTTGCCGGTTAAAAAATCTGTCCCTTTCCGGCGGACTTTACGCTATTGGGGGGCTGCTGCTGTTATTTCTTTATTGGTTGTAACAGGAGGAGTCTATGTTTTTAACCGCGACCGGGAACATCTGCCTATAGCCGAAACGATACGGAAAGAAACCGAGGCTGTTGAAAGCAGGCTGACTGAACGATCCGAATCGGTGACACCAGCAGTCGTCGCTTCCAAGCCGGTTGACCGGATGGCAAAACGTGCTGTTGCGCAAGTTACGGCCGTAACTACGTCCCGGTCGGATATAACTGTAGACGAAGTTGTCCTTTCGCCAGAAGAAGATTGTGATACTGTTGTAGTGATTTCTTCTAAAATATCCGAAGCGTCCGAAGCGATAGCGGTGACCGAGACGGCAACGCTGACCGGAACACACTTTTTATTTGCGGATGCAGCGCCTGTGAAAACAGAAGAAAAGAAAGTACGGGCGAAAAGATGGAGTTTCGGAATGGGAGGTGGTAGCGTGAGTGCTGGAACATCTAATTCATTAAATGCCTATGCTTTGAAGAATACGTTGATGACGGATCAGGAACTGTTGCAATTGAATTCCCCGTATTTCAATAGTCAATCTCCGAAAACAAATATTCGCCATAAGACACCAGTTTCGATCGGATTAGGTGTCAGTTATTCTATAAATGACCGTTTTTCCCTCCAGTCTGGTTTAAATTATACATTCCTTTCTTCCGAATGGGAGACCGGAGCTATATATCATGGTGAGACGAAACAGAAGTTACATTTTATTGGAATTCCTCTTTCTTTGTCCTATAAAATAGCAGAATGGAAGCGTATTCAATTTTATGCAGCGGCGGGGGCCATGACCGAGATTAATGTTGCTGGTAAGTTGAATGCCAAAATATTTGTGGAAAACAATGAAATCCGTCACGAGAAGAAGCATATCCGTATGAAAGAATGGATGTGGTCTGTGAATGCCCGGGCCGGTGCCAGCTATCCGTTGCTCCGTTTCTTAAGTGTTTATGCGGAGGTGGGAGCCGGTTATTATTTCGATAACGGAAGCGATATTGAGACGATCCGTTCCGAGAAACCGTTTAATGTGAATTTGCAGGCGGGTTTCCGTTTCGGTTTTTGAGTAAGAACTAATAAATAATAAACAATATAAAATTAAAGAACAGTAAAAATGAAGAAACTTAAAGTTTTAGGGTTAGCAGCAATCGCTGCGGGTATGTTTTCGTTAACCTCTTGTTTGGACGGCGGCGGTAATACACAGCAACTTTCAAGTTATGCTATAGTCGATTATTCTTCTACGATGAGAACTCTGATTTATCCATTGGGCTATTATCCGTTGTATGTCGCTACAATTGCAAATGATCCGACTTATAGGGCTGGAGATTGTGTGTTGGCTAATTTTACGGTCGATTTTGATTCGGCGGATAATGCGAATGCCAGTACAAATGGTTTTTATGTGGCGACAGGAGCTGCTTCTTCTCCATTAGCAAAATATGATTTGAGTTATTCTCCATTGGACTCAATGGCATTAGATAATGAATTGCTTTTGTCTGGTTCCGAAAGTGCATTGTTATTTTCTAATAATTATAAGAGAATCGTTGTTATTCCTACTTTTACATCTGTGTTGACGGATCAGAAGAACACATATATAATGTCGATGGATTCTAATCAAGAACCTGAAACTGTTGATGGAACGGACCGTGTTTATACGTTGTGCTTACGTGCTCAAAAGCGGGAAGAAGGGAAAGCACCAACCATTAGCAATGCTATGGACCCGATCGCTGTTGAAGGAGGTACATTATATTCTATGTTGAAAGGAAAAGAATCAGCAGCAGGGAAGAAGATTGTAAGTTATCGTGTGAAGTATCCTTTGACATTCAACGCAGATTCGACAAAGATAGCGACTTGGGGGTATTCTAAAATTTCTCAATTCTCGATTGAGGAAGCTACAAATTAATATTCCATATCTTGCGCTTGACGCAGGATCACATTAAAATCGGCCGTATAAACATTAGATCGATAAGGCTAGTTTTTTGTGATCTTGAGTCAAGCATGGAAACAAGGAGACTTTAATGCACCTCCATAGTTTTTGGCAATGCTTTTATCATAATAATATCCCAATATTTAATGAATGTCCCTAAGATGTGTGGCTGCCGATTCCATATATGCTAATAATGCCAACAGAAAGTTTTCGATGCAGTATGTGTACATCGTTGATTATCAACAGTATAGCACTCTAAAAGGTACAACCGATAGATTGACAAGTGTCTGAGAATGTGTAAGTTAGTGATTTTTAGCACCATTCTCGGCTTGTACCTCCATTTTGGAAAGTAAAAGTAAGTGTAATTTCTTGAATATCAAAATGTGCGGTACAAAAACTTGTGAAAAATGCCGTTTTTTGATGAGGAAAGGTACAAAAATGGTCCTGAAACCGAGGGGGACATAATGGTTATTTTGCGAAGTATTCAGTCTTTATTTAAGAGGCATAAATCGGGTCCTGGAACGAGATTTCACCAGCCATAAGAGCCTTGAGATAGTTCAGTTGCTGTGTGGTCTGTGTCTCGGTGTTTGTTACAAACAACATACTTATATGACAGCGGTCGCTATTTCTTAAGATTAACCAAATAGTAATATTTTGAACAGAAAAAGAAGCATTATTTCTTTTATTGTTCAAAATATTACTATATTTGCAGTATGGACAGGCAGTTAAATGAAATAGGAACCATTCCAGTAACGACTTCAATCATTGAATCGTTATATCCGGAACTGAAGTCTGCTAATAAGAAAGTAACCTGGCTCGAAAAACAAGGGGTTATCATCAGACTGAAGCGAGGACTTTATGTAATCAACCCCGAATATTCAGGAAAGACTCTATCGAGTGAGTTGATTGCCAATCATCTCTATACACCTTCGTATATTTCAATGTCTACTGCACTACGATATTATGGACTTATCCCAGAGGCTGTATATGTTCATCAATCAATGACGGTAAAGCACTCGCGTAGCTTTCAAACTCCTGTCGGCTGTTATGACTACAAACATATATCAAAAATGGCATTTCCAATAGGAGTAAGGAGTATGTATAAGGATAATTATGCTTTTCTTATTGCATCACCGGAAAAGGCTTTGTGTGATTTGATTGCCAATTCCTCGCAGGTCAATCTTCGCTATATGAAAGATGTGGAAACATATCTTGAACAGGATATTCGTATGGATATGGATGAGTTCAATAAGATGGATAAAACCATATTCGAAGACTACATAAAAGTTGGCAAAAAGGCCGATTCAATTTCGACACTTTTAAAATTCTTAAGACGATGAAAAATGAAATATTCGACAATATGCTCTCCCGTTATGATTTAACAACAGAGCAACAGAAGAGAAATGCTATATTTGAAGTGAACCAACAAGTGATACTTGCTGGCTTGTATGCCGGAGGCTTTTTTGAGTCGGCGGCTTTCTATGGTGGAACTTGCTTGAGAATCTTTCATGGCTTACAGCGTTTCAGTGAGGATATGGATTTTTCATTGCTTACGCAAGATGATAAGTTCGATTTTACGAAATACTTTCCTGCTATCGTTGATGCTTTTACAATGGTAGGCCGTGAGGTTGAAATAAAGAAAAAAGACAAGAGGAATTTCGGAAAGGTCGAATCGGCATTTCTTAAAGATAATACCGATGTGTATGATGTGACTTTCCAAACAGAGAAATCTATAAAGATAAAGATAGAAGTAGATACTTGCCCACCGTTGAACTTCAAGACGGAACAGAAGCTATTGCTTCAGCCATATTCATTTATGACCCGTTGTTTTACACTTCCCGACTTGTTTGCAGGCAAGATGCACGCCTTAGTATATCGTGCGTGGAAGAACAGAGTAAAAGGTCGCGATTGGTACGACTTTGAATGGTATGTACGTCTTAATGTTCCGTTGGATTTTACTCATTTGGCAGAACGATGCAAGCAGTTTAACAATGAGGATATTACTCCAGAGTTATTCAAGGAGAAACTTATTGAACGTCTCTCTACAGCTGATATAAAACAAGTGAAAGAAGATGTATTGCCTTTCGTTCGCAATCCAAAAGAACTTGATATTTGGTCAAATGATTATTTCGTGCAGTTGGCAGGGATGGTAAGAATAGGATAATACAACATTAAGCTTTCTCCAAGAAATAAACCCTAAGGTATTTATAGCATCAGCATGCCTACACCTTTTCTTATTGGCGAAAGCAATCCAAGTAAGGTTATACTTATTCATAGTCTATTATTTTGCAAAGTACTCAGTCTTCAACCAATAGGCATAAATCGGGTCCTGGAATGAGATTTCACCAGCCTTATTATCCAATGTAATTACATAAATCGTTGCAACAAAAAGTGTATATACATTTATTGTAGTATTTTGCTGATTGGTGTTGTCTATACATAAATATCAGGATAAAAGTTGTACAATCATAATGAGTTTCGCTTTCTAGTAAGAAACGATATATTGTTTGTTATAGGTGAAATATGAACTCTACGAACAATATAATAGTGTTTTGTATCTCAATGCCCAATAATGTGATCAAAGCAGATTCCGATAAGAGTAAATCCTAAAATTTATTTTTGTAACCTATCATAAAATAAAGTAAAACCATTATATTTGTATATTATATGATATGTTGAACTATGACAAAAACTACAATGGGTACCAAGTTGCCAAGAAAACTGGAGCAGAAGATGCAGATAGTAGGAGAACAGATCAGGCTGGCCAGATTGCGCAGAAATCTCAGTATTGCTCAGATTGCAGAACGTGCCACCTGTTCGCCCCTTACGGTTTCACGTATCGAGAAAGGTGCACCAACAGTGGCAATAGGCATTTATCTTAGGGTGCTTTATGCGCTTCAGCTGGATGACGATATTCTTCTGCTTGCAAAAGAAGATGTAATGGGAAAGGCCTTGCAGGATTTGAGCCTTAAGAAACGAGAGAGAGCATCTAAAAAGGAATAAAAATTAAATGAATTGGTAATAATATGTTGTATATCTATCCGGAAACAGTAGAATCTGTCAGAAAATTTGTAAATAAAAAATGGCCAGATAAAAATAAAAAAGTGTATTGCCAAGAAAATGAAAGTGCTTGGCATCAGAATAGGTATATATTGATTACTGTATCACCCCGGATTAACTTTAAAGCAGTGCATTATGAATATATTAATGGCTACTTGGAGTTGCATCTGGAGGACGAATATTATGGTAATACATTCAATCAGAGATTGTATAAATATCTTCGTGATAACATAGACACAGAATCGGGCGATTATTTATGGCATAATTGGTATGGGATGAGACAAGGACGATTACGCTATGAATATAAGATTGGAGATCTTCTGGAATTAGCAGATTATCTTACAAAATTTATTAGTAAGATCGATCCATTGATTGAAGATTTCCTAAACACATATTATGACGGAAATAATGAAACTCAAAAGAATAGTTGTACAGTATCATCTGTTGATTTTAATGAAATTGAAGATGGAACTTCTGTTAACATTAATATCACAGAAGGAACTGAAAGCAAAGTTGTCCTTCAGACGATGTCATTAAGAGATGTTCTTTCATTAAAGCTGAAGATTCCAGATTATCAACGTATATATTGCTGGCCGCAGAAGAATGTAGAACAGCTGCTGGATGATATTTTTATTCAAAGAGGCCATAAATATCATTTAGGAACATTGATTCTTCAAAAGAAAGGAGATGAATATGATATCATAGATGGTCAGCAAAGAACTGTTACTCTGGCACTCATTTTACGTGCTATGGATTTTGATAATATACAGTTATTAAAGGAAAGTTTTGATTCTGTCGAAGCGCAAAGATATGTAGGATATAACAGATATATTATAGAAACGTATCTTAACAGACGTTATCCTGACAGTGACGAACGTAGGAATAAAGTAGGAAATATTCTTGATACGATTTCCTTTGACGTACTAGTACTTAATGACTCGTCACTTGAACTTGCCTACACATTCTTTTCAACACAGAATGCCCGAGGAAAGGCTCTGACTGATTATGAGTTGCTAAAATCACATCATCTCAGATTTATTCCTGAAAGCCATGAAGCTCAACAACGTCATTTGGCAAAGATGTGGGATAAACTTCTCGTGAAAAGTGAACGGGATAATGGAGACCGAAGCGTATCAATTATCTTAGGCATATATTTATATTGTCTCCGTAAGTGGACGAGAAAACAATATTGGTATATAAATGAACCCAATAGGGTTAAGAATGAATTTGAAGCAGCACCGACTATACCGGAGATTCCTCCTTTTGGCGAGAGATTCGACTTTATGGACCCTATTCAGGGAGGTGCACATTTCTTTTCCTTTGTAGATACGTTTATTCAGCATTATAATCATTTTATTGAGACAAAGCAATACCAGATACTTTGGAAAACTATTTCTTGTTCGGGATTACTTGAAATGGAAATTGACAGTAACAATAAAAAATTTTCGGAAGGAAAGCGACGGACTCATTGGTGGTATGGGGATGTAATAGCGGCATTTTTGTTTGCCTATTATATGAAATTTGGGAACCAATATCTTTCTGAAGCTATGACTTGCATAACAAGAATCGTATCACAATTAAGATATGAAAAAAGTAAAGCCAACAAGCAATCCATAATGGACAAAGCAGGGGAGATGGAGATTATCGTAATGATAAATCAAGCTACATCGCCAACGTTTTTCCTTGCAAATGCATGGGATATAATAAATCGTCTCCCATATTTTGATAAAACTCTGAAAGGAATAAGAGCCGATTATTTCAGTAGAGAAATGTCTCTATACGAGAAGAATGAAAAAAATTATCTTATTGACAGATTTAAAGAACTCCATAACAAATGACGAATATAAAACAAGCTTATACTCCAAGAAAAATTGTAGATTCAGGGTTAATATTCAGTATTCCCTTATATCAAAGATTGTTTGAGTGGGGAGAGGATCAAATAATCCAGCTACTTGATGACCTTTATTCTTCGTACAAACGAGACAAGGAATCTCCATATTATATTGGAATGCTTACAGTCAAGAGAACAGAAAACAGTATAGAACTTGTTGACGGGCAACAACGCTTTACAGCAATGATTCTTCTTGGAGTTCATTTCAAGTGGAATGATTTTCTATATGTCTCTACAGAAACTGATAATATCTTGCGCCTACAGTTTACCGCACGAGAAGAAGACAAGAAATATCTTGAAGCAAAGATCACGGGAATAAAGTCTTCGTTCTTAAATGAAAAAATGGAAAATGGGTTGAATTATATTTCAAAGCACCTGAAGAAAATATTGCAGAATGATTCAGATAAAGATTTTGCGAAGTATATTTTCGAAAAACTAACATTTTTTCTTTCTGAACTTCCAGGAAACTATTCCCCTATGGAATTGAATACTTATTTTGAAAGGATGAATACCTCGGGTAAATCATTGGAGAATTATGAAATACTCAAAGTCGATATCATCCGGCGTTTGCGCACTGATAAGGAAAAATACACTCTTCTTTGGAATGCTTGTAGCATAATGGAGAAGATGATTCTCAGAAAACATAACAATGAACAGCTCGACAGCTTGAGGAATCGTTATAAAAATGCTATGACTGAGATAATCCAAAACGGAAATATAGATAATGCATTTGAAAAATATCAAACTAAATTTGATATTGAAGAGGAGGATTCTGATGACAATCAGGACTTGGAAGCTACCTCAATAGCTATTGGCGACATAGCCATCAATACTGAGAATCCATATAAGATTATAAAACGACGTACTGATGAACATTCACTCCTGACATTTCCGGAATTTCTTTTGCAGGTATTATATATATGTCTTAATATGAACATTTCTGAGCAAGAAAAGGATGGAAAGGCAGTAGAAGGTATGCTTGTAACAGATTTCTTTGATGTGAGAAAACTATGTGACACTTTCAAGTGGGCCTTTGACAAACGTGGTCTTGATGCAGAAACTTTTATGCGGAAACTAGGATTATATCGCCTGATTACGGATTATTTCATTATTAGAATGAACGATGAAGATGAGGAGCCTTACCCATTTAAATTATATAAAGGAGACGACAAAGAGAAGATGAAGGTTAGGATGTATCTTGCTATGCTATATTCCGCTTCATCAGCTATGACATATTATATGTGGATGCCTCAATTGCTTACCTATTTGGAGTATTTTGTTTCAAGTAATGACTGTCTTGATATTGACGCCGCAGTATATCTTACAAAGCTGAAAGAGATAGATAATGATTGGCATCCTGTACGAAATGTTATCAATAATAATCTGACATACACAACCATTGACAGATATTGGTTTTGGAGAATAGATTACTATTTATGGGAGCAAAGAGAATTGTTTTTTAAGAAGGAGCTACTCAATGTAGTTGAGAAATATGTGTTCAGAAGGAACCGTTCGATTGAACATATTGCTCCACAGCATCCTAAGGATGAGTTTGGCGATAAGGACCGATTCTATTGGGATGATGAATCTCGACCAGAAGTTGCTATGAAACGAGATTGTCTGGGCAATATGGTTATGATATCTTCTGGGCAGAACAGCACATTGACTAATTCATGTTTTGAAGTTAAACATGCAGTTATGCAGAGATATGCATCCGGAAACGGAACTGTTGAAAGTCTGAAAATGTTATATGTTTATTCAAAATATAGCAGTTGGTCTTTAGATAATATTGATGAACATCAGCGTTTTTCAATGAATGTATTGAAATATTCGTATGAAAGAGACAGTAGAGGATGGAATGATTTTCACAATATAATGCATTGGAAATTGTGAGAGTATGAGCTAAAATTGTTGTATAAAAATTGCAAAATGACAAACAAAGAAATGTATGGTTAAAGATCTACAATATTTTATTAATGCAGAAAATGAATTTTGCAAGGAACATCCAAATTATGGAGAACTATTTTTTGATACTTCTATTGGAGAGATGAGCGAGCAAGGTATAAATGATCGACTTAATTATCTTTCTGATAGAATAATATCAAAGTACAATAAAATAATAAAAGAGCCATCGGAGAAGGAACTTGAATTCGGACTATCTGATGCACAGAGAATATTATTGAGATTATTTTTAGGTAAATATTCATATATTTTTAGGGATGATTACTATTATGAAGGAGTTACAGATTTCATACAAAATCTATTTGATACTTTAGATGATATGGTAAATAAAGCACCGATTAATGCTGATCCTATTTTATATCGCTTTTGTAATGATTATGACAAATGCGATATGAAAGTTGGAGATATTATCAATATCCCTCATAATTTGACATGTACAAACTATAATTGGCATCAAGAAAAGTATAATAATGTTTATATCATTTCACCTTTGAGAAATGGTAAAACTAGGGCTCGAAATCTTTTCGAGATGCGTAATCATGGCGATGAAATGCAAATAGATTTTTTGCGAAATACCAGGTTTCAGGTTGAGAAAATAGAACAAACCCCAAAAACAGAACATAAAAAAATATATTTAAAAGAATTGGGTAGTGAAAACTAAACAGAGTCAAGCCATTTTCTGAGTAGTGTAAACTAAACTGTGTTAAGTTATATTTCGAGCTGTTTTGGAACCTTCAATATTCCCAAACGGCTCCGCTAAGTTATCAATATCGTCAAAGAACTCCAAACGAAAGATGTTGTCAGGCCAAGATTCTGAACCTGTCCGGGAACAGGATGGCCAGTTGCTGGGCCGTCTGGCCCCAGTTCTGCACCGGTTGCGTCCACTTCTTCCGTATTCTCGTAAATGCAAGATAGACAAGTTTTTCCAGGGCGATATCAGATGTAAATACGCCCTTGTTCCTGGTTACCTTGCGGAGCTGGCGGTGATAGCCTTCTACGGTGTTTGTAGTGTATATTATCCTTCTGATATGCTGTGAGTACTGGAAGTAGGCGGTCAGACGGTCCCAGTTGTCAAGCCAGCTTTTGATGACAATCGGATAGTCCTCGCCCCACTTGATTTCAAGGTCGTCAAGTGCCTTTTCTGCAGCATCTTTGTTGACCGCCTGATATACGAGCTTCAGATCACGCATGAACTCTTTCTGGTTCTTGCTGGCAACATACTTGACAGAGTTGCGTATCTGGTGTACGATGCAGAGCTGAACCGTAGTTTGAGGAAAGACACTTGCTATCGCATCGGGGAAGCCCTTTAGTCCGTCAACACAGGCGATGAGGATATCCTGGACTCCTCTGTTCTGGAGATCCGTAAGGACGCCGAGCCAGAAGTTGGCTCCCTCGCTCTTGGATATGTACATGCCCAGAAGCTCTTTCCTTCCCTCGCATGTAAGGGCCAGTACATTATAGATGGCTCGTGTCACTGGACGGTTCTTCTCGTCCATTACCTTAATAATGCACAATGGGATACACCCGGTCCAGAGGCCGGTTTTTCCAGCTTTGTATTTCCGGAAGGACACGGTCCGTTATGCTGCTTATGGTCTCTGCCGATATGCGGTTACCGAACTGCTCCTCAAGGATGTCGCTTATTTCTCTTGTGCTGTTGCCTATGGCGTACAGGCCTATGATTCTGTTCGCAAGTGAGTCCGCAAGGATCTTCTCGCGTTTGCGTACAACCTGAGGATCGAAAGTGCCGTCACGGTCGCGCGGTGTGTTTATAGTTATTTCTCCCATTGATGTCTGTACCTGTTTACTCATATGGCCGTTGCGGCGGTTGCCCATCTCGCGTTCGACTTCGTCAAGATGACTGTCCATTTCTCCTTCCAGGGTGCTGTTCAGCAGATTCTCCAACAAAGGCGTCAATACCCCGTCCTTGCCGGATAGCGGCATTCCTGCCTTTAACTTCTCAATGGCTTGTGCCTTGAATTCTTCAAAATCAAATGAATTGCTCATAATTAAAGTGTGTCTGTAAAGTTAATAATTTCTTTTCCCTTTACTTGACACACTTTAGTTTACAGTCTCACAGAGATAAGTTTTAAGTTTCTCCATATGTTCCCAACCTAGACTTCACTAATAAATTTATTATATTATCGAAATAATTCCTGTATTAATCTGAGTATTCCTCCCATCAGAATAATAAATCCTAACTCTAGTTGATACATATGGTTTTCTTTTACATACTTCCAATGGGATAATTTCTGTACTATTACAAAATCTACAGGTTTTACGAATTAAAACATTATATTTAACATATACAGGCGAACGCTCAAATATCTTTCTAATAGCTTTACCATCTGTGATGCCATCTTGTAATTTATATATCTTTTTGTTTTTATGCTTTTTGGCTCTTTTCGTCTTATATGTATCCTTAAACTGTTCTGATATTGCTGAATCTAAATCAGATTTAATAGTAGGGAAAAGTTTAGAAGAAAATGAAAGTCTTCCCCTATGCTTCATTTCTAAATTATTAGAAATTATAATCTCATCTTCATATTCATAAGAGTCTTCAATTTCTTCTTCAGAAGCCTTCAGCTCATATTCTATTGCCCATTTATCATCATATACATAATTTTTATCAAGAATTTCTATACAGATGATTTCATACTTGTATCTAAAAAATCCGTTTTTGGTAAAATTCCAACGATAAAGGGGAATGGACAATGCCTTTTCCTCTTTTGTTAATCTTTTCTCATATTCAGCTAAAGCAATAACAACTTTGTCGGGTAAAGACTGGATATCGTTTTTTTCAACAATACAATCAAGATATCCTATAGATATGGCATCACAAACCTCTTTTCGTTCTGCTTCTCCTGTAAGCATTAGAGCTACTATGTGCGGATTAATATTCTTTATTTTTTTATATAATTCAGTACCACTAAGTTCTGGCATCCTTTGATCAAGAACTATTACTTTAATATTTTCCCCAGCAACTAGTTTCAATACTTCATTTGGTTCTGTTTCCGATCTAACAGAGATCTTTAATTTTGCTTCTATTAACTCAGCAAAAGCCCTAGCAGCTTGTTTGTCATCATCAACAACTATCACTTGGTAATTATTATCTTTCATCATTATTATTTTTTATAATAGGTATTTCAAATACTATTCTGTCCTCCTTTTTATAGACTTTAAGATTCATTCCATTTCTAGAAGACAATAGATGTCTTACTGTATAAAGTCCCATTCCTCTATGCCCTTCTTTAGTGGAGAAACCATCTTTTTCTAAATTAGATATATCAATATCTTCAGCATAAGTGTTACTTATACTTATAACACCATCTAATTCAAGAACCTCTATTTCAGTATTCTCTTTTGATGCTCTTACGGCATTTGCTAAAATAGGCAAGATTGTAGATAATATATAATAATTTCCTATTCCATCATATTTTTCCTTTACGTCTATTTTTAATTTGACATTTTTACTTCCTTTATAGACATTAAAAGATTCTGATATTATTGTACTTAATGACGTACTATCTGTAGATGTAGTACTTAAAAAAATCTCTCTATAAGTAGACAAGATACCTTTACATATACTAACGGATGATTTTATTCTTGACAGATATTGATTTAGCCTATTTTTATCCTTATTTTTATCACTTAATAGAGTCTGTATTAAATCACAAGTAGACTCTATCGTAGCTAATGGTGTAGCAATAAAATGTGTTATTTCTTTTATTAGAATAGGATTTGCTATATTTTGATTATTAAAGTCTATAGTGCCAAGTTTTGAGTTGAGTGTACTTATATTATTTTCTAATTTCTCAAAAACCTCTAGCATGATCTTATCCAAATGATAATTATTCGTTCCTCCTTTTTGGATATTCATCATAGATAATTCTCTAGACATCTCTTGAAAACTATTCATAATTTCATGAGATTGTTTAGTTATTTTCATGGATAAATTTTCAAAAGAACGGAGCATTAATGAAGCCTCTAAAGATGTGGCTACATTATTGTGGTTTTCTTTCTTTTTGTCTGAATCAAGATTTATATAATGTGTTTCTTTGCGTTTTAATATAAAAGCGACAAATAAAACGATTATAAATAATGGTAACCAAAAAGATAGTAATACCTTAGGCACATTTATACTAAATGCTGATAAAATATAATCATTATAATCGCATAAGACTATATCTGTCTTGTATATTATAGGAGTTATAATAAAAAAACTAGTTATTATAAAACTCACCACATAATGAAAACTTTTTTTTGCATTGAATATGAGAACAAAAAAATGATACAATAATACAATGCCTAATAAAATGTACCAACATATAAAAAATATATGATCATTATTAATGATAGAATGCCCTATAAAAGGTATTATACTAACAAAAAAGCTAGAAATATTAATAATATAGCTTATACTACCATCGTTTGAATCATCAACTAATGTTTTTGCAGACATAAATAACATTAAAATACCAATGATCCAACAAATTATAAATAAAATCCACAAATAAACACTTACCATATCTTTTAATATCAATTAGGGTTAATATTCATATTATATCAAGTGTGTCACATTAATTTTCTTATACTTATTCCCCATACCAAGGGCAAAAGCCATCTGGTCTTTTATAATCAGCTCACCCTTTTGAAGCCCGGCTATAGCAGTTCTGATTTCCTGGAGTTCCTGACCACTCACACCGAACAAGTCTTTGATAACCTTATCATCAATAGTTTGCTGTTTCATAATCAGAGGGTACTGAGCATTGGCATAAAAGTCAAAACCTTTTGATTTGAAACTGCTCATATTCTGAGTAGCAAGGATAATACTCAGACCTTTATTTCGTCCTACTGCAATCAAATTACGCAGGGGGCGATTGTCAAAGTCAAGCATATAGTGAGCTTCATCAATAATAGAGAAATGACGTATTTGTACTACTTCATCATTTACTGCTTGTTTATCCAGTAGCTCATAAATGTTATTAAGTTTAGACATCAGGAAATATACAATAGCTTTGGCTATAGGTCCATCTTTGGGATACCCATCCATCTTAATGATGTAGCAGTCATCAATCAAGGAAACTTTATCCTCTGATTCAAATATATGCGCATTAACCAATTGTTTCAGAACAGAAGAAATACTATCATCATTATTTGCATCTTTCATTCGTGATTGATAGCATTTCAGCATTAATTCAAATGAAATAGGGGCGCCATTTGTCGATTTATAGGTTTCTACAATAGCTTCACTAAGACGGTTGTTCATGTTGGCACTCGCACTTACTCGGTCTATAGAACATAAGGCAGAAGACATTTCAGTAGAGTACAGATTGATTTCATTGATAGAGCGCCCTGTGAAATCCTTAAATGGAGTAAAAGGCAATGGCTGTGTCAATGGATCCAGAATACAAGAACGGTCCACATCGAAGAGAGATAACCAATGGTTATTCTGTATATCGCTGAACTCACCTTTGTAATCAAACAGAAGGAAGTTCACGGGATATTGTGATTCTGTGGATAACATTCTGAATTGCTGAATCAAGACTGCCAGCAAATTGGTCTTTCCGGAACCTGTAGCTCCTGCAATGATAATCTGTGAGTTGGTAATGGAACGACTGTTTATATCCAACGTCGCTTCCATTTCTTCATCACCATAGTTACCAATCAGAAGATTCAGGACTGGAATATCTTTTGCCATGGCTACTTTGTTGTTCATGGCGTATAAGAAGGAATCCAGATTGTTGTCAGCCATCAGATAGTCACGTCCACGGAGCATTTCTGCTGCGATAATTCGAGAAAGCGTAGCGTTTTGAGTCCAATCAATGTTCAAGCCCGAATATCTTAATTTTAACAATGCCGAATATAAGGTACTCAAATCGTGCATTGTGAAAAAACTGGGAGTAATTCGTATGGATGACACTGACAATTGTATATCCTTATAATCATCTATGGAACGTTTTGTAGGCAAACTTAGTCCCACGATGAAACAGATACGCATTACCTTATTCTGATTCAAGTTTATACGTTTCTCCCGATCTGCCGTTCTGGAAAGATTGATTTTTGATTCAATCAATTCCTTGATTGGATTGATTGCGTCAAACAACCCTTCCATCTGGCGCGTATTTGAAAAATTTATAATGCTCATTTCTTTTACTGATTAAGAGTTAAACCAAAATAACCGTCTTCAACCGTGGTATTCTGTGCTTCTACATTACGATGAAGTGTATAGGTTTGGGAGATAAACGGTTCCAGTTTGATGTAGTCGCTGTCTGTTCTTATTTCAGAGGTCGTACAAAGCAAAATCGTTTGTTCTGCCAATTGTGGAAAATATTCTTCCATCAAGGCATCACGACTTTCATTGTCAAGAACCCCCATTACTGTATCAATCATTACAGGTGGATTATAATCTCCCAGGTTTCGCAATACTTTCAATAAGACTTGGATGAAGATTTGCTTGGATGCAGCATTAAGCTGATTCAATGAAATCTCATTTCCGGCAGTATGATAGAGTTTAATATTGAATTGTTCAATGCTGTCGGACAACTCAACTTTGGTTACATGACCTTTGTATGAAACAAGCAACTTGTTGAGTTGCTGCTGCATTTCACTTTCAATCTGGGCTTTTTTCTTCTTCAGCAAACTGTCTGCAATCTTTTCAAACAGAGGTTTGAGCTTGACCAAAGTGTCAAATTTAATATCAGGTTCTTGCTGGATTTGTACATCAAACTGATGAATCCGTTTCTCAAGACGTTGAATGTCTGCTTTCAGAGTCGCTTCCTGACCTTTTAGTTTCTCTATCTGTTTTTGAGCGGCTTCATAATTTTGAATTAGATATTCATTACCACCGGCTTGCGTTTGTTCCAATGTCTGTTTTTGCGAACGTAAGTTATCCAATGTTGAAAGTTGAATTTCCAGTTCCTGGCGCTGGCGGTCAAGTGCAATGAACTGATTGGAGCCAGTTCTCTTTACCAAATTAGATAAAGCGGTTACTTCCGTTTCGTCAAGATAACCAAAAGGATCTTCTTTATTAGTGCTATTTTGGATAGCTACAATATGGGATACAACCTGTTCTTCATCCACAGATTCACTGCACAGTGACAAATCTTTTAAGTAAGTTATAATTTTGTTTGTCACATCTTTCAATGTCTCCAACGGATAGGCACCTGTATTCTCTTTCTGAAGCTGTTCCTTTATGTGCAGGATATTATTGATTTCTTGTGCCAGGTTTGAAGCTAATTTAGGCAAGAATAAATCAATTTCTATGTTGTCAACAAATGCTTTTAGGTCCTCAGCATAAGTTGCTGCACGCTTTACAATATCGTCAATTTTACTGGCAAGCTCCTGTATCTTCTTGTTAAGGGCAGAAGCTTCCTGAGCACCGTCTTTTGCCCGTTTATATTCCACTTCTACCGACGCAAGATACTTATATTTTGTATCTTGTTCTGCTATACACGTATTTAAGTCTGCGGTCAGCTTGTCTTTTTGTGCGCATAGTTCATTATATTCCTGGGCTTCTTTTTCTGCTTCAAGACGTTGTTGAGCCCATTCCTGTTGTAGTTTTTCAGCGGCACGCTTTAACTGAAGGTATTTTTTGAAGCCCAATACATTCTCAAAATTATCACGAATGGTTTGGGCAAATACATTTTTCTTCAGCAATTCACTCGATTGCATTGCATCAAACAAGAAATACTGACTCAGTTCCTGAGGCAGATTAGCTTTGATGATTTTATTGATTTCCTGTTCTGCTTTTACCCGGTCTTTGGGAGCAGTCATCGTACCGTAAACATACATATTCCCGTTCATGTTCAGCGATACGCTTTCCAATGGCTTTCCTTGCGGATTTAACTGATAAACACGCTTTAATATGTACTTCTGTTGCTGACCGAGTACTTTCCCTACAAATGTTATCTGTAAGGAAATCTCAGGTTTGGCTGTGTTTAAGGCTCCCTGATTGAGCAATTCCATGAAATGCTCTTTGTTTTCAATTTTCAAACCATAAAGAGCTCCGCTTATGGCCTCGAATAAAGTAGTCTTACCGCCACCATTTGCACCGCCAATCAGAATAATAGGGCGATCATCATCGACCGTCAAATCCAGATCAAGTGACAAGTAAGTCTTATAATTGCTTATTTTAATTCTTTGTATCAGCATAATCGTATTTATTGACGTATTTTTTGGATTGCATTACGGATGATGTCTTCCGTTTCATTATCACTCATTTCTATCACGTCAACTTTCTTGGCATGATAGGCTTTCAGAATATCTTCACTTAACCAGTCAAAATCTACACCTTCCGCTTCACAGATTGCTTCTATCATAGCTAAATCATCTTTGCGGATACCGTAGTGAACAAATTTCGGATCTATACCTTTAGCCATAATCTTTATGCGTTTTCAGGATAAAAAGCATCCCAGTTTAACAAATCAGTTGTATTCTCAATCGGTAGCTTGGAATATAGCCAGTTACTTCCATCTTGAATGATAACTCCTCCATAAAGAGGTGTATCTTTAGTTGAATGTTCTTGTATATATTGCAACAAGGCATTATGTTTCTCCGGAGCAGTTACATCACTTCCGGCACTTTTTGTATCGAAAAGATATACATGTCCATTCTTCATACGAATAACAAAATCAATATAAAATAAAGATTTTCCGTATGCAATGGCATAATGTTGTTTCCCTTTGTCTCCATTCTTATACCACCAGTCAATCCATTGTGAATGTTCTTCCAAATATTTCACAAATTCTTTCTCTGGATTAGAAGCTTCGTTAAGTTGCACGAATGGCAGTAAAGCATGATTTTTTGCAGTCTCAATACGGTTTGTTTCACTGTCATAAACTCTTTCTTCCGGAACTTCCCAGTTGTATTGTTTTAATTCTCTGGCAGCAGCAGATCTTTTCTTTGCTCGCTCTCTTTTACGGGCGTATGTTTCTAAGGCCGTGTCCAGTAAACGGTCAAATTTGGGCCTGTTATCATAATAAAGAACGACCTTCTTGGCATCAGTATCGAAGATTCCAAAATAGTCGGCGAGCATTTCAAGCAGGTAGTTAGCTATTTTATCAGCTCTACCTTTACTTTCAAATTGATGTCCTTTACCACTTATATATGCCATAAATACGCGGTCTATTTCCGATGCTTTACGGGCAAAGCGGACTTGATCTACTTTCAATATCTGTTCTTCATTCTGGAAGTGGACATCCTTCGGGATCTCCACATTGATGGTCTTGACATCCAAACGAAGTGAATTCTTTACCCGTCTTCTGTTTTCATTTACTAAATCGTCATCACTTTCCGGCAACGGAGTAAATTCATCATTATCATTTCTTAAAGCAGCCAATTCAGCGATAGAAAACAATCCGGCACCTCTTTCTAGTTTCCAGAATTCATCAGCTATTTCATACAATGTTTTCTTGAAGTCGGGTCCCAAATAATTTCGTTCCACATTAGGGCGTTCTGAATAGTAAGCCGGTAGAGATACATTCTCAAGATTTTCACGTCTGCATGCTGTAATCGTATTTTTCAAAATATAGTCGGAATCGGCTGTGACAATCTGAATTTTATCTTTTGCAATATCGGTATAAACATAGCCGATATTAAGCTGTTCTTTCGGATAATGTTTCTGTTCCGGCATTCTCAGAATACGTCCTACAGTCTGTATTGTAAACTGATCGCTTTGCAATTTTCTGAAGATTAGCAATACTGCTGCACGAGGACAGTCCCAACCCAAAGCAATTGCTTCTTTGAATAGCAATACTTGTGTCATATTATCAGGACGTTCCAATCCAGCGAGATTCTCTTTTTCGTTGGCGAGCCATACGGCCAATAATCCATTCTCGGTTGTTATTCCACAAATGGCTTCCAAATAGGTTCTCACCTGTTCTGCGATAGCCTGGTCTTCCGAAGTCATGGTTTCCTTCGTATCGTTTGGCAGCTGGATAAGTAATAGGGGATTGATTTTGACACCTAATTCCTGATAAAGCTCTGCCAACTGATTACGTTTTGCCAATGCTGCTTTAATCAGATTTTCGTTCAGTGTGCGTTCTTCGCTGAAATCCAGTTCTATATCCGGATTCAGCACGACTTCTTTCTTAATCATCTCAGCAGCAATAACATCCTGTCGGTAAACTTTTACTTTCTCATCAGGGTGAAGTGTTTTGGGAGTGGCCGAAATACGCAATTCTACAGCAGGATTGATACGTTCCAGCACCGCAGCCGATTTATCAGCCGTCTTTGACCAGAACATGTGTTCCTCATCTATGATGGCAACAATGGGCAAACCGTATTCCTCTTGTGTTCGTCGTGCAATTTCATACAAAGAAGCAAAGCTTTCGCTTTCGCGTACCATAACATTACTTTCTTTGTTCACGCTTTCCCAGTTGACAAACAATATTTCTCCGGGCTGTATACCTTCACTTTGGTCAATCTCGTCAAACATTACAGGCCGAAGTTTCCGTGTTTCACCAAAGGCATTCTTTAAGCTAGCATAACTTTGCAGATGAAGTTTACGAGGTGCAAACCAGATATAGGCAACTTCCTGATAACGGCTGTCACCACGTTCCTTCAATTCATCGGTTATACTTGCCAAAGCCTGACAGGTCATGACTGTTTTTCCCGCACCGGTTGGTGCTTCAAACACAATTTTATGTCGTTTGCCACCGAGGTTTAACAGACGGATTGTTTTATCGGTCAGTTCTTTGATAGCGTTCTGTTGATATGGTATATTTTTCATTATTCCTTTTTTTATTTTAAGTGTTTATTATGGAGTTACTTTTTTCCAGAAGCAGTTATTCGAAATTTTCGAATAACTTAAACAACATATCATGTTTCTATCTGATATATGTTTATGCTTCCTCATCGTATTCAAAGTTCAACATTCCATTAAACTGCTCTTCCTCTTCTTCAGTGGTTGCCAGCGCATCTTCTTCCGGCATGACTACTGCATCCTTTTTCTTGGGCAGAATTCTGCGATATGTATTATAGATGGCTTGTGGTAGAGCGCATAGCTCCACCTTGTCGCTGACATCGTCAAATGAACCCTCCCATGGGTCTTCACTGGGTGAGAACACATAAACTTTAATCGGCTGTGTTATATCCAGATCATAGATTATATCAACCAGTTCATCAATGGCTTCTTCACGATAAATAATAAGCATTTGCTTTTTCCCGTCATTGAAATAGCGGAAAACATTTTTATAAGTCTTTTGACCTCCGAAGGTCTTTTGTTCTGTATAAAGGTCTTCCTTGATACAAAGCATATCTGTAGCAAGATTTACCAGTTTTCGCATATTTTGCATAGAGCGGTTGCGACCAACAAATCCGGTACGGTAGTAACGGAGATTATTCTTTGTTAAACCAGCTACTTCTTCACCTTTTGAGTTTGTATAACCTTGAATCACTCGCCTGTTTCGCTCGTAAGTAACTTCTTCACAGATGTTGTTTTCATTATTCGTAACAAGAATACATTGACGATGACCTTCATCTTCTGCATTCAGTTGCATAGTAGCATGAAGGGTGGTACCACTTCCTGCAAAGAAATCTAATATGATAGCATTATTTAATGTTGTTACTGAAGTTGAAAGTAAAAATTTAACAAATACTGATGGCTTCGGAAATGCAAATGGCCTTGAATTAAAAATATTCGCAATTTCCGCTGTCCCTTGGGCTGTATTAAATAAATCTGATGTAACTAAATTTCTATATGGCGTAGTTCGTTCTATAAATTTCCCTTTATTATCTACATTTTGATAACGTTTGCAATATACGGCCCAGTCTTTTGAATTCTTTTTAAAGACAATAAAATCATTTTCTATACCCCATTTTATTTTAGATTTACTCCATAAATAATTCCACCCGGGATTCAGGTTTGAGCCACCTCCCGGATAACGCATAGAACCATCGGGCATTTCTATAGGAAAATTCAATGCTTCAGAATAATGTCCACCTACTCGTCTACGATCTAATTTATCTAGTGTGTATTTACCTCTTTCGTTGACATGTTTATCACTAAATTTAAAAGTGTCATCAACTGGAGGTTGTCCATCAAAATGCGCATTAGTCCTATTAGAAGTATAAACTAAAACATATTCTGTTGTTGTAACTATTTCATTACCAGTGTTTGATCCTGCTGTAGATTGCCAAATAATGTTCGTTATAAAATTACCATTACCTAATATATTATCACATAATAATTTCAATTGCGCTTGTTCATTATCATCAATAGAAATGAAAATGACTCCACGATCGGATAAAAGTTTTTTCGCGATTTTCAGGCGTCGGCTCATAAATGACAACCACTTAGAATGGCGATAAGAATCCTCCTTATCCACATAGCTATCATTATATATAAAATCCTTATTTCCTGTATTGTACGGAGGATCTATATATATTACATCAATTTTTCCTTCATGTGTATAAACCAAAGTAGCGAGGGCTTCCAGATTGTCTCCCTCAATCAGAATATGGTTAGGAGCATCTTTATCTTCACTAATAATAGCACGTTCCGGCACCTCCGTCAAGATGGGCAGTTCATCGCGAAGACGTTCTTCTACGTCTTCGGGCTTATCTTCCCACACCAGACCATAAGTTTTATTCTCGCGTAACAAACCTAACAAGGCACTACGCTCCTTGTCGGTCAGTCCCTCTAAAGTGTTGATACGTTTTATAAGATTAGCTCTATCATTACTGTTCATAACATTACTTGGCTTTACTGTTTTTGAATTCTGACTAACTGAACATCATTACGTGTAGAGTTCAACAGTTCTTTAATATCTACATCCAGAACACGTGCTATTTCCAACAGTGTTTCCAGTCCGGGTTGTGATGTGTTTGTACACCACTTCGATACCGTGGCAGGGTCCTTGCCCAATTGTTCGGCCAACCATTTGTTGGTCCGCTTCTTCTCCACAAGCACAACCTTGATGCGATTTATGTCTTTTGTCACTTCCATTTTGGTGATGATCATTTCTACTTATATTGCAAAAGTAATGAATAGAAATCAATAAAACATCATTCAAACTATATGATTTTTCATTAAAATGGCGAATTACATCAATATTTATAGATGATAATAACATCTGCTCTCAATAAAAAGAATTACCTTTGTCTTTATCAGTTATGATATTGTATTATGAAAATAGAAAGATTAACTACATTGGCATTTTCCATGTATTCAAATAAAGGTGCTTATGCCCTTTTACTGGGTTCTGGAATATCACGTTCTGCACATATTCCAACAGGATGGAAAATTGAATCATGTCTTATAGAACAATTGGCAGCTGTTAAAAGGGAGATTATAAAGGAGGACGCACATCAATGGTTTAAAGAAAAATATAAGAAAGAGGCTTCCTATTCATCGTTATTGGAAGAGTTAGTACAGACTCCAACTGAGAGAGTGCAATTAATGAAACAGTTTTTTGAACCTACTGATGATGAAAAGGATTTAGGATGGAAGCAACCGACAAAAGCACATAAAGCCATTGCTAAATTAGCCAAAGCTGGTTATGTACGTGTTATCTTAACCACTAATTTTGACAGATTGTTGGAACTGGCATTTGAATCTGAAGGAATAACTCCACAAGTTATTTCTCATGAGGCTGCTATTTCTCAGGCAACTCCACTTGTTCATTGTCAGATTCCTACCATTGTGAAAATCAATGGAGATTATATTGATTGTCAATTTAGGAATACATCGGAAGAACTTGACGAATACCCACCAACAATGAAGCAGTATTTGAAACGAATATTTGAGGATTATGGACTCATAACTTGCGGTTGGTCTGGCGAATGGGATAAGGGGCTTATCAATATTATCTCAGAATCAACTTTGCCCAGATATAATTCATTTTTTGCAACTGTTGGTACGGCAAAAGAAAGCATACAAGATTTATCTCGTTTAAGACACGGAGAACTGTTGCCTATATCTGGTGCGGACGAAATGTTTTCCGAACTCTGGGAGCAAGTTTCTGCATTAAATGAAAATCATGTCAATAAAAATATTGGGCATGATATAATGATCGCAAAATTTAAGAAGTATTTATCATCCAATCAATATGACATAGAGTATATAGATATGCTTGACGGATTAGGTAACAATGCTTATAATACTATAATTGAACACGCCCAATATAATTTTCAACTGACACGGGATTCTTTCTCAAAATATTTGGAAATCCACAAAGCTGCAATTTCCCCATTATTGGAAACTACAATATTGGCAGTAAGATGGGGAAAGTGGTCACACATAAAACCATTTGGTGACTTATTGGTGAAGTTGTGTATAAAACCATTTAGGAATGGCGAAAGTTTTATTGAATACACACAATATTTACATGCTCTTGCTCCAATGCTTTTATTCAATGTAATGGGGATTGCTTGTGTGAAATACAATCGATTCAGAGAACTTGATAATATTTTAAGATTATCAGTCCCGGCTCCTAATTTTATAGATATTGCACGACGACGTCCATTATTATATTTATTAGGTGGCACGCATTGGAGTTATGATAGATGGAACTCATTAATGAGGGAACGTTATTACTATCCTTTCAGTATTTTTTTTCTTGAAGAGTTACGACCTTTTTTTAAAGATTATTTTATTGTTGATTCTGAATATGAAAACACCTTTTTTATCTGGGAGCATATGAAATCTCTAATTTATGGTTATAATAAATGCTATATATTGTCGGAAAGTTTTCCTCTTGGTGAGTTTCTTAGAAGAGAATACATGTATAAAGAATATGGCAATGATGAGCCATATACTATATTTTGGGAAAGTGCAGATAATCTCAAGAATGAATGGGCTCCAATAAAGCAAGGAATGTTTGGAGGTCGCTATGAAAATTATAAAACAATAAGTGAAAAGGCAAATGCTTATTATAAACAAAATAGAAAATTTTAGCTACTATGGAAAATCAAATTACAAATATTATTACAATTCTTACAGCGTTATTAACAGGAGGATTTCTTATGCTATTTATAGAGAATCAGCAGATAACAACTTATGTAATAGAACGTCTTCACCAAAGAATGAATCCTTTTTTTCATAGTTTTACCAATTATGTTAAGTTTGTCTCTTCATTTGAGTCTTGTTTTAGTTGGAAAAAATGTACGACTTCATATATGAAGAGTATGAAACAATGTGTAGAGGACATATCTAAATATGGAGGAAAAGCTATAATAAGTGGACAAGATTTCTCTATATATTCTTTTAGCGCAACAGATTTAGATTCAATTTGTGAAAAAATAAATGGCATTTGGTATTATGAAGATAAAAATATAAGTGATTTTAATGATAATGTAAGTTTTGATGAAAATCACGCTAAAAATTTTGGCGAATATAGCCTTGAATATTTGAGAGGTATTTCACCGAAATATAATCGCGAACGGCTAACGAAGTCATTATTACCTAAGGTATCTGGTGATTTTTATGTCGATATATATCAACCAATACAAAATGTTTTATATGAATATGAGTATTGGATGAAAAAAGAAAAATACTTTAAAAATTTGGCTTTTGTTACAATCTCTGGAAATATACTATTTATGTTAGTTATTCTCATGTTCCATCAGTATCTGCCAATATGTATTGCTTACTTATTATGTATTATATGTTCTGGATTGTTAATATATGAATTATATGAATTGATGAGAATTGAAAAATTAGCGAAAGAAATCATGAGATAATTTTGACTGTTATCGGTGTTGATATAGTAAATCCCTGAATTTTATTTGAATATTCTAAAGTCTGGTGTGATATAGATTCATGGGAAGCTAATGGAATCTAACATATAATCTTTAAAGAAAGCTGATGGCATGTGACTTGAAAAACGATGACTATTTCAACTTATTATGAAAAGTTATCGGAATTCGTATTTTACTATTGAATCTTGAAAGTTGTAAAAGAGAAAAAGGAGAGGAAAAACCTCTCCTTCATAAAGAAATCTACATTACACCTCCAACTCTTTCAACGGCAACCCATAATTATATTGTCTGAAGAATCCTCTATGGATAAGTTTCAGACCAAGGGTCTGATAATACTTGTAGTCATCATCTTCGGTGCAAAGGTATTTATAACCATAACGTGGAGCGTATTCCTTGAAGAATCTGGCAAGGTCTTTCAGGTTTTCCTGCTGGTTCCGTTTGAAGTTGCTGCGCACAATAATAATGCTCCAGTCGGGATAGTGACCTACACCACAACTGTATTCCCAAAAGCGGATGTATAAATCCATTTCGCCTACATGAACAGAAACACAAATGCCGTTGGCGTTGTGCATAACGGAACAACAGTTTCTGTAACCGAATCTCTCACACAAATAGAGATTGAAATCGTAAATAAAATCGGAATAGTTCATAATAATTTGAATTTTGATGGTTAATAAAAATTTGATTATAGACTGAAACCTCGCTTGCGTTTCGGTTTCTTTTTCTTCTTTTTAAGCCGGTTGGCCTGTATCGCTTCCTCCGTATCATAATCCGTAGGAGAGGGCGTGAACAATCCCACACTGATGCTAGAATGATTCTCCTGCTGGTATTCATGACGAGGTTCCTCGCGTATGGTTTCTGCCTGTGTCTGACGCTGGCTCACGGTAGCAGAAAGAGCGTTATATCTCAATTCCTGGTCGATGTTCAGGAAACTGAACTGGCGGTCAATCTTGGAACCGCTAAAGGTCAGTTGGTCACATGTGAACTTGACACCTTGCATCTCTCCGGTCGTGCGACTTTGCTTCCATTGCGTATCAATTCCATATCTCCGCAAGGCCAGTCTCAGCTCACTCCAGCTTCGGGCGTTCGGAACCTCTCGTTTTAAGGTATGATAGATAAAATACTTTACCTTGTCATGATGACGTAACCGCATGAAATTGACATGCTCTTTTCCTTCGGCAAAATGCAAACGGTAACGGGCTGTCAGCATCTTGCAGACCTTTTCGTTTCGATAACGGTCGTTCTTGTCGCTGATGGTGCGGCCGTCATTATCCACCCGGTTGTAAACGATGTGACAATGCGGATGGTCACGGTCGGTATGCCGGGCGATGATGAACTGCGTGTTCGCAATTCCCATCAGCTTCATATAGTCGTGGGCGATCCTCAACATCAGTCCATCATCGTCACGGATGCGGTCTCCGTCCTCTGCGGAGAAGCTCAATGATATATGGCCGACCTTGTTCTTGACCTTGTCATTCAGTAAAGTCTGCAACTCGAATTGCTCCGCTATTTCTTCAGGCGAGCCGTAGACACCAACCGCTTTCAGTAGGCGCGATTTATCTTCTTTCAGCACATAGTTTACGCACCCGGAAAACGATGTGCCCTTGACAATTTTACCTATCATCCTTGAGCTGTTTTATAAGTTGTGAAATCTCTTGGGCGACGGTACGGCACTCATCGGCCACACGATAAAAACCGTAAGCATTGGCTCGTCTGGCAAGCTGGTTCAGGTTTGTGCTTTCTCCAATCAGTTTTCGGATAATGTCAAGATTTTCTCTCGTAATTCGTTCGCGCACCGTACCGTGTTCGATGAGTGAACGCACTACTTCGCTTTGACTGCGTTTACTGCGTCGACTGAGTGCTCTGAGCCAGCCGAATTGTTCGTCTGTAAGACGGATTGTTACTGTATTTTTCTTGTCCATAATATTTGCTTTTGAGATTAATAATTGTGACCATCGGGAGCCGTCTCACCGTCTTTTGAGGTGAGCAAGTGGCCGGGAAATGTAATACACCGGCATAAACTTGCTCCAGTGAAAAAGAAGTAAATCAGACATCTGACAGTCATCGTTTGAGAAGTCCTTTCCGAGTTCGTTGATCCGTTGCTGAAAGAGGTGCTTTCTCCACATTGACAAGCTGTAAATCGAAGGTTTCGACCAGCGTTTTCAAGGCCGGATTCAACGTGATAAGACGATTGAAAATTGCGTCCTTTGTCTCTTCTCTTAGCAGAAAATCGGCGATGTCATAACCTGCATCCCGTTCTTCTTTTGTTGCGTTTCTTTCCATAAAATCGAAGATAGAAACCTCTATTCCCAGGCTTCGGATCATCTCCATTTTACTGTTCCAATAGTCGGTTGCACCCAGGTCGGGGAAGAGCAGGACACGTCGGTTTTTCAATACGCTCATGGCATCCCGATTGAACGCTCCGTTCTTTCCGCCCGAAGCAATCCAGAGATATTGCGGCAGATAGAAGCTGGATATCAAAGCACTTTTCTCACTCTCCACAAGGGCAACCGGACGCTGCTGGTCGGAGGCCAAAAGATGTTCACCAAACAAACATTGCCGAAGGTGAAAATTCTCTTTCTTCAGAAGGGAATGTACCCATGTGATGTAGTTGTGCGGCTCTTTAATCCGTCTTCCGTTTTCAGGATTGTAGAGCATCACTTTTCCGGTACGTACCCGTCCGGAGATATCTACCTGCCAGAAGACCGTAGCTCCCGGCCAGTGCTTCGAGGTTCCTACATGGTAGCGCAACATCAGTTCTTCGGTAGCCTCCTGACCGAAATGGAAACTCAGAAACTGAAACAGCTTGTTCGTGTGATACAGTTTCAGGGACTGCCTCATGATTTCCGGCTCAATGAATGAAGGTTCAATAGGCAGACTGATGCGTGGCCTTGACACCGGTACAAACTCTTCGCTCAATCGCTCCTTGGCCGTTGGGTTTTCGTCAAAGTACATTTTGGGCGTATAGTTGTAGCCGCACTTCTGTTCATGGTTGCATCGCCCTACATAATCGGGAAAGCTGATTTGCTTTTCCGTATCGATGTATTTGGCGAAACAACTTTTGCGGTGGCAGTTTGGACATGTGTGCCGGGTACTGACACCTTTGTATGGTTCTAATGTGAATCTGTAGTTCATTTTTCTTTCTGTTTGGATGTTACTATGCACATTTTCGCAACTTCACAAACCCCTCGGTTGCGAAAATGTGCATAGTAACAGGTTTATTTACTGTATTCTCCATGATTCTCTTTTCTGAATAATGTTCCGATGTGGCGTTTTAGAAACATCTTGAAAGCATGCTCCTTCATCCCGTAGCTTTCAGCAATGCCGATACCTTCTGCCGTCGTAAATCTCTGAGGCAGATTCAGGTAGATGTTGCGGTGCAATTCGCTCAACTGTTCCTGACTGACGGCGGTCTGCACCTTTACGGCTGTAGTCCGAAAATATTCAGTCAGTAGGATGGCACGGTTCACGCTTTCAAGGTCAATCGTAGTCTTATCGCACTCTCCACAAGTCCATCGGGCAAGCTGGATAATCAGACAAAACCGGATAATGTAGATTTCCAGTTTGCAGTAAATACCGACCAAAGCATCGTTGGTTTCCATATCACATTGGCGGGCATTTTCATGCTGCCAACCGTAAAGTCGTTGCTTGGCACCTTCATCGAATGGCAGGCATTGAGGCTGTAACTCATTATTCTCGTCATGCGGACAATCTTGTGCGATCAGCTTGTCGATAATCTGTTGCCACTGGATTTCCAGTTCTTCAGGAGTTTCCCGGTCGTTCCATCTGCTTTTCAAGACAGACTCAGGCATCACGAACAGGATACGGTCTATGAAACCGTTACTCGAACGCTCGCCCTTGACCAGTTCGCCCAGAATCTTCTTTTGGATGGTACCGATAACAGAGATATAGGGACGTCTGATAAAAATGGAACTTTGCGTACTCTTGCGGTCGGAAATCGTGGGCTTGGCATTGAACACCGAAAGCCAAAACTGTTCTTCCGAACCGTTGTTGTAACGGTTGAAATTCTTGAACCAGGCCGACAGCTCGTCCGACCAAAGGCAGAGTCCTCTGGGATTCTGGGCATGTATCAGGCTCAATCCTTCGGGAGTGATATCCGAAACAAGAAAGCGTCTGCGCACGGGAGCCTGCGGAAACTCATCCAAACCGGCTTCCAGGCGTTCCTTTTTGCTCATGGACATAGTGCGTTCATACTCGGCATATGACTTCTGATACTCCTGATTCTGACAATAGTCATGTTCAATGAACGGCTGGAAAGCGAAACTCAGCGGGTGACTCTTATTAGCTCCGGGACGACCAATCAGAGCCATATACAGGATGGGACTTTCCAGCCAGTTGCGCTTCACCTGCACCAGATGGGAGTTGCCAATCCCTACGGCAATGGCCGCAAGGATAGCCGCAGCAACATAATCCACGGGATAGCCCTGACAATCGTGCAAACTGCTGATGATACGCTGAATCCTGATAGGAAAGACTTCTATCGGGAACTCGCCGCCGGACATCTTGGCTCCAATGCGCACAGCCTCGCCGATAATACCTTCTGCTGTTAATTTGGAGGTTTCCATATTCATGCAGATCAAAAGTTATAACCTCCCTTTGGTTTGCGTTTCGCTCCATGTACTATCTCCGCTGCCTGTTCCTGAAGTGACATGGCCCGCATCTGCTTGCGACCGGACTCAATCCATTGCAGTAACTCATCTTCATAGAAGTAGAGTTTCTTACCTTTTTTATAAGCCGGAATCAGTCCTTTACGCGCAAGCGTGTAAATGGTAGGCTTCGCCTTTCGTGTGATTTTACAGGCTTCGTCAATTTCAATAAGACGATGCTTGTCTGAAGATGTCTGCGGTTGCAATGCTGCCACCATCTGACGGATTTGTTCCATCTGTTCTGTGAGATAACCTACCGCCTGCGGCAGCTTATCAAAAGTGATTTGTTCGTTTGCCATACGTACTCGTTTTTAATTGTTCGCTGGCAAAGGAAATTGGTGTTTTGATGGTGGAAAACATCACCGGAATATAACTGTGAGATAACTTTTGGTGGTGATTGTTAGCGGTAAATAATTAAATATCAATATAGAAAGTGACTGGATACACAAAGTTCGTGTATAAAAGAAATATATTATTAGAATATATGAGGAAAAAGCAGTAACTTTGTTTATTATCAAATTAATGAATACCAAAATGATACCGCAATTTGATCAAATTAGGATACAAGCGCTGAAAACACTAAAGTCGGGGACCGTTATGAGAGCCAAAGATTTTAGAGTTCCTTTAGCAGAACATTTTCATTTGACAGATGAAGAAATGAATGCATGGTATCCATCAGGTAATGGAGAAATATTTTTAGATCGTATTTCCTGGGCTTTGTCTTATCTGTTTATTGCAGGGCTGGTCGAGAAACCAAAACGTGGAGATTATAAGATAAGTGAAAAGGGGATATCTATGCTGTCTTCATGTACGGATGAGCAAATTAATGAATATGTTAAAACAACAGTTAACGCTAAAACGCAGAAGAAGAATTCTAAAATTAAAGATGAAATAATCAATCCTTCTGATGCAATTAGTGATAATGAACTTACTCCACAAGAAAGTTTAGATAATTCATATAATAATATTAAACAGTCTATTCAATCTGAAATCCTCACGACTATACTTGGTAAAAAACCACAAGAGTTTGAACGTTTAGTAGTAAAACTTCTTCAAGCGATGGGATATGGAGGTGAAATAAAGAATTCAGGTATAGTTACAAAGCTTTCTAATGACGGAGGTATAGATGGTATCATAAAAGAAGATATTCTTGGTTTTAACCATATTTCAATTCAAGCCAAACGATATGCTTTAGACAATAATGTTGGGCGTAATGAAGTTCAAAGTTTTGTAGGTGCCGTTGCTGGTACACCTTCCAAAAAAGGAGTTTTTATTACCACTTCCGATTTTACAAAGGGGGCGATGGAATATGTAGAAAGTCTCAATGGTTCACCAACTATAATTTTAATCAATGGCCATCAATTAACAGAATATATTTATGATTTTGGATTGGGGTTACAAACTGAAAAGGTCTTTAAAGTAATGAAGATGGATATGGATTATTGGGATTCGATGGATGATGATAAATAATTTTCGTAGTATAGTAGATCTTGTTGTAATTTAATTTCGCATTCGGATTCGGTGTGTGACATCTTACGCTCAATAGTTGAGATTTCCAAGTCGCGAAGGGTATAGGCAAAGACATTCTTGATGAATGTGGCAGTATGAACACGCTTCCTGCCAAAAGCTTTGCCAATATTCCATCCAAAGTGCATAATATCAATGCTTTTAAGTTGTGAATCCACCTTTACGGGCGATATCTTTTGTAAGGTATTGCCTGTACTATATTCTGCAACGTATGTGCATAGACGGTTGAGATCTTCTTCACTCATATAGGCAACCATTGTTTGCTTCGTATAGTTGAGAACCTTTTCCAATTTGGTTTGAATAGCACGGTTCTTTTCTGCGATAGCATTAGTTCGCATAACTTCATATTCTGAAGGTTCGGAGATTGTTTCTTTAGTGGTATGAGCAGGCTCAATGACATCAGGCGTAGCCTTGTTTGAATCTTTGATTGTAGTAGCTTCCAGCTCAGAAACGGTATCATTGTGATTTTTCATCGTTTGAAAAGCAGAAAAACGCAATAGAAAAGCTTCTATGCGTGGCAGCAGAAACTGATTGAAAGTTATCTGTAAACTGGCATAGATCGCCATCAAGACAATTACTGTTGCAAAAAATGCAACAATACTACTGAAATCGTCAACACCTTTGGATAAAACAAATTGGCGGATTAAAATACCAAAGACTAGAATGACTCCAAACACCAAGGAATAAAGTGCTATATATTCTGCTTTTTTCTGATTCATAATGATATTTGCTAATAGTTCAGCTACAAATATATAGGATTATTTTTTCAAAAAATCAATAGTATTGGTCTACTATGGCCTTTTGACATTAGATTTCATCAGATGTCATCACATTACATAGCTAATATTCAGCGGGTTGTAAATTTCTTGTTTTTTACCGAAAAAAGTCGGTTTGAGGACTCTATCATGCTTTAAAATAAAAAATCTGCATCAGATTTGATTAACCTGACACAGATTTAACATGATGGGAACAGCCTTGTAATAGGTGTTATAATTCATTTTGGATTTAGTCCATTACTTTTTCGAATATAAAATATTCATCATGAAAATCACTTCTACCTGATGGTCTGGAAGGATCTCGATGCGCTTTATTGAAGAACTCGACAATTTTAAAGCCACATTTGTTTACATAAAAATGAATGTTGCGTTTCTCAAAATAGGGAGTTATCAGACGCCAAGCTTTGGTATTGGGGTATCTCTTTTCCAGACCTTTCCATATTTGAAGTCCAAGTCCCTGTCCATGTTTATCAGGATAAACATAAAACAGATCCAACCAATTGATTCCCGTTTGAGAGTCAATCTTGATAACGACACCTCCGACTTTTTCCCCTTCGGCATATACAGCCAGCGCTTCATATTGAGGGTTGTATAAAGATAGGTCTATATCATTATCCGGAATAATTTCTTCTTGATGATCAGGATTCCCAAAAGTCTCAATGACAGCTATGGAAAAAATCTCTTTCACATCTGCTCGAAATTTAGCATATTCTTGTTCGACAAGCTTCTTGAATGTAATATTTGCCATATCTCTCTTTGTTTTAATGATTAAAGTGGAACGGTACTTTATGCAAAGAAAATGGATTTTCCTGTCTACTACAAGTTTCTTCCTACTTTAATGAAATCTTATTCGCCGTTTCTCGCTTCTTGGAATTGACCAAATCAGCATAGATTTGAGTGGTGGTGACGTTCTTATGCGTCAGCATCTTCGATACCGTGTAAATGTCTGTACCTAAAGAGATTTGGATGACGGCATACGAGTGCCTAAAGCAGTGGAAGGTTATGTGTTTTCTGATTCCGGCTTCAGAAATCCATTGTTTTAAGGGATGATGGGTCATGGAGCGGGTTAAGCCTTTGAAGACTTTTCCGGTGCTCCATTCGCCACACAATTCCAGTGCCTCCTGACTGATGGGGAGGGTGGCTTCTGTTTCCGTCTTCTCGGTACAGATACGGATGTAGTAACCTTGATCCGGACCGATCTCAAAATCACGCCAGTCCAGCTTCAGAATATCACTGATACGAAGACCGGTCATGCAGGCAAATAGGGAGGCTTGTTTCAAGACTGGAATCTTACATGGCGTAGCCGCCAGTTTCTTGACTTCATCAAGTGTCAGATATTCTTTCTTGACCTCTTTCCATTCGATTTTTTCCAGAAAGTCGTTCAAGTTCTCACGCAACATCTTCTCTTTATAGGCTATTTTCAATAAGGCACGGAACGTCGAATAATAACCAGCTGCCGAATTGCGTGAGATATAAGCATTGGGATGATTGATTTGTTTGCATTTGAGCAGGTAATCCCTGAACTTCTCGCATAGTTCCACGGTGACATCGCCGAAGGTACATTTGCCGCCGACAAATTTCTCAAAGTGGTTGTAAACACAATCCCATTTCTCATATTTTTCCCGTGCCTTTGTTCGGAAGTAGGCAAGGAAATCTACCTTTTGCTTGTTCTTATCCAGGAACCCGAATTCTTCATTGATAAGCGACTGGACACGGATACAGCGGATTGCCTCTGCCTTGTTCAGCATGTCCTGATTGAACATTCTTTGCTGCTCATTCTTGGGCTTGGCATAGATGTAGATACCAAGGAATTCCCGGCGACTCATCTTCATCGTATAAGGATTGCGGATGGCCGGATAATAATCCAGATAAAGAGATATGCGGTCGTTACGCAATGGCTTTTGTCTCAGTGTTACGTTGGTGCATGTAAGTGTCATAGCTATATTGTTTTTTGATTAATACTTGTTTTTGTTGCAAATTAAAAAGGTGTTATGATGGTGGTATTTATCACCAGAAAATAACTTTCGGCTCATTCTATCTTTGGAGGCTCAAAGAACTTGTCCAGCTCTGCCCGCAGAATCTTGGTATATTTACCGACCTTGATACGAGGGATATTATGGTATTTCACATAATGGTAGAGTTGGTCCCGTGTCAGATTGAATCGCTCCATCGCTTCGGCAATGGTGTAATATTTGGGCTCTTCGGGAGCTATGAGACCTTTGGCAATGTCCACATGCTTCTTGGAGTAATACACCATGATTCCGACTTTCTTTTTGGGAATAGCATTCTTTGAAACAAAAGAATAGATGGCCGTTAGTGTCATGCCGAATTTCTCCTGCATGTCTTGCGTGCTGTACCATTCCTTGATTTCAGGATCGGGAGCTTTTTTTGCAAAGTAGTCATCAAAGTGTTTTTTACTCCAATAGGTTTTCCCACGGTTAAATGTCCGGGGTATATTATGCTCTTTAGCTATATGAAATATCCAGGAATCTTTGACACCGAATTTCTCTTTAATCTCATTGGTGGTATAGAAGTCTGTGATAGGGATTGTATCTTTGGGCATTCGATATTGATAAGGCTTATTTTGAAGCATAGCATCAATATCAGTCCTCCTGATAAATGAAAGCCTACTGCTAATTTTAGACGCTTTAAGGTGACCTGCCTTTACCATGGTATAGATAGCTTGGCGAGACAGACCTAACAGACGTCCTGTTTCTGAAAAGGAAAGATATTCCTTCTCCTTAATGTCTTCAATGATGCGTTCAGTTTTCTGAACTTGAGTTTGTGACTCTGTTGTCTGCACTCGTTTTTTGCGTATGGCCCGTTTATAGGCAAAATTTGCACACCTGTGTGAACAGAACCTTGTAGAAACTTTCTGAGCCTCGAATTCTTTACCGCACCACTCACAAATCTTTTTAATTCTAAAGTTACTAGTTGCCATTTTTACTTAATATTTAGGGGTTAATTCTCCTTCATTTCTCCTGTTTTTTGTCAACCATCGTAAACTATTGTCAACCATAGTCAACATTCTCCACGACCTTGCCAACGATAATCCTCGGATTTTCGTGGTGAGGTACACAGGAGGTACAAAAAATGGCGTAAAAAGGCTTAGCAACGATTATCAACGATACTTGAGCAACAAAAAAGGCGCCCCGTAAAGAGCGCCATATTAATCGATTATAATTAATTTAACTATTTGTTAATCAAGTATTTACTTTCCGATGCAAAACCTCTCAAATATATTCCCCAATACCTGGTCTGTAGTGACTTCTCCGACGATATCTGAGAGGTGGAAGATACATTCTCTTAAGTCTTGGGAGATGAAATCTCCGGAAAGATTGGCGGATAAACCTTCCTGGACACGGTGGATGGATTCGAGGGCGTGGGTTAGGGCTTCGTAATGACGGATATTAGTGACGATGACGTCGTTTGAGGACAAAGAGGGAATATGAGCAGCTTGGATCAGAAGATCCTGCAACTTGTCGATATGCTCTCTTTTCTTAGCCGAGATGAAGATCGATTGCACGTTTTCGGGAAGGTCGGTCGGTTTAAACTGGCGATCGGTGAGCAGGTCGGCTTTGTTGAAAACGAGGATCAGCTGTTTACCTTCCGAGCGAGGTAGTATCTTTTCGGATAATTGGGCGATCTGTAAAGAAGCATCGGCTACATCTATCATCCAAAGGACAATGTCTGCTTGGTCAAGCTTCTGGAAAGTCCGTTCGATACCGATACTTTCGATCGCATCGTGCGTTTCGCGGATGCCGGCGGTGTCGATGAAACGGAAAGTGATCCCTCCGATGTTGATCGTGTCTTCGATGACGTCACGGGTTGTACCGTGGATGTCGCTGACAATCGCTTTGTCTTCATTCAGCAGGACGTTCAGTAGAGTCGATTTTCCGGCATTTGTCTCACCTATGATCGCTACAGGAATGCCATTCTTGATCGCGTTTCCTACACTGAAAGAGTTGGCCAGACGCGATATGACTGTTTCGATATGGGCCGCCAATGTGCTGAGTTCGCTACGGTCGGCGAACTCCAACTCCTCGTGGTCGCTGAAATCCAGTTCCAGTTCCATCAAAGAAGTGATATGCAAAAGTTGTTCGCGCAAGTTCTTTAATTCATGGCTGAAACCACCGCGCATCTGGTTTAATGCCAAGCGGTGTTGACCGGCTGAGGTCGAGGCGATCAAGTCAGCGACCGCCTCGGCTTGGCTCAGGTCCATCTTGCCGTTCATGAAAGCACGTTGCGTATATTCGCCGGGGAGGGCGGAGCGGCAACCTCTTTCAATCAAAAGTTGCATGATTTGTTGCTGGATGTAGACGGAACCGTGGCAGGTAATTTCTACCGTGTCTTCGCCGGTAAAAGAATGAGGTGCGCGGAAAAGGGCGATCAGCACCTCGTCTATGAGCTCTTCACCACGCCTGATACTACCGTAACGCAGTGTATAGGCTTTCTGTGACAGCAGGCCTTTTCCTGCTGTACGCGGTACGAATATCGTGTTGCAGATTGCGATTGCTTCCGGTCCGGAGATGCGGATGACGGCAATCCCCCCGGCTCCGGGGGCAGTTGATACGGCGCAGATAGTATCTTCCATTAGTCTATACAGTTATTAATTCATATTTCTGTGTTCCAAGACCAATCTTTTCAGCATGTTCCAGTCCTGCTTGCCAGTTCGTGTCGGGGTGCATGAGGTGGAATTTGTCGCAACCTTCCAGATGTTCGTGATGCGGAGCGTCTGAAAGGCGGTTACCAGTCTCCAGGATCGGGGCCTTGATCACCATATCGGCACAAGCCTTGTCTAATGCGACCGGATCAAAAGAAGCGGCGATGCCCAGATCTGGCACAATCGCTGCATCATTGTGGTTCCAACAATCACATTCAGGTGAGACATTCATGATAAAGCTGATGTGGAAATTCGGCTTGCCGGACAAGACAGCTTTGGTATATTCGGCGATCTTGTAGTTTAAACGTTCAGACGTGTCGCCTTCACCCATGACGGCTCCGTCGTATTGGCAAAGAGCTACGCACTGGCCACAACCGACACATTTTCCGTAGTCGATTTCTGCTTTATGGGAAGCGTTCAAATGAATGGCATCGTGGCGGCAATGCTTGACGCATATATTGCAACCCTTGCAACTTTCGATGTCGATTCTGGGTTGTGATGCCGAGTGAAGTTCAAGTTTTCCACCTACGCTGGCGCATCCCATGCCGAGGTTCTTCAAAGCGCCGCCGAATCCGGTCTGCTCGTGTCCTTTGAAGTGGTTCATAGAAATAATGATATCTGCATCGGCAATAGCGGAACCGATTTTGGGAGCTTTACAATATTCACCGTCGATTTCGATTTCACGGTATTCGGTCCCTTTCAGGCCGTCGGCGATAATCACGTCGCATTTGGCGGAAATGGGGTTGAAACCGTTTTCCATAGCACTTTCCAGATGGTCTACTGCATTGGCGCGACGGCCTGAGTACAAGGTGTTGCAATCTGTCAGGAAAGGCTTCGCCCCTAAGTTGCGAAGCAACGTGGCCATCCGGGCTGCATAGTTTGGCCGGATAAAGGCCAGGTTGCCAGGTTCGCCGAAGTGGATCTTGATCGCTACAAACTGATTCTGGAAATCAATGTTTGCTATGCCCGCACGTTTTACGAGACGTTCCATCTTGTCCAACAAGTTACTGGACGGGGTCGTACGGAGATTGGTAAAGTAAACTTTAGACGTTTCCATTTGTTTATTGGTTTTTATAGGGACAAAGGTACGAAAAAAACTATTCTTCCTGTAAGTTGTTGGTTTTGTAGATTGGCTTTTATATATTATTTTTGTGTCAAATCAGTTATACTATGGACATGTTTTGGTTAAACCATGAGCAGTTACTTAAAGGCGTAAATCTGGGTTTCCAGCGTTACTTATCCCGACAGGTCAAGTGGGACAGGAGGCTGATCGGTATCTTTGGAGCGAAAGGGGTGGGAAAAACAACGCTTTTGTTGCAGCGTATCAAATTGGCTTATGGCGATTCTCATGAAGCCCTGTATTTGCCTCTCGATAATATATGGTTTCAGGAACGGTGTATGTTGTCCGAAACGGTCAGGCAATTTTATGAAGAGGGGGGCAGGCATCTTTTTCTAGATAATGTCCATCGATATGGTAGCTGGGTACAGGCGATAGAGTGTTTACACGACGATTATCCTGATATGCAGATAGTGTTTGCTGCACCTTTGCTGGTTGAAGGAGAGAAGACGGAGATGCCTTTTGACGGGAAAGGCGATTGGTATACGTTGCATACCATGTCGTTCCGTGAATATTTGTCCTATGAAGGTGCGCTAGATCTCAAACCGGTCCCGTTGGACGAACTTTTGCTTAACCATGCGGAAGTGACGCAACAGGTGATGGATGAAGTAAACATAGTCCCCATTTTCCGGAATTATCTGGAACATGGTTGCTATCCTTTTTATTGGGAAGATCCGGATGCCTTCAACTTCCGTTTGCAGGATTTGGTGCGAGATTCGATCGATGTGGACCTTCCCGCCATTCGACAGATGAATAATGCCATGTTCCGGAAGATGAAACAATTGCTGATTCAACTTGCCCAAGAAGCTCCGGAATTTCCCCGTATGCAGGCTTTGACATCCAAATATGAGGCGGATAATACACATATACACCGGTTATTGGGTTATATAAAAGAGATAGGGGTGCTCCGCATTCTACAAGTCAGAAAAGAAAACGGCACACTGGCCCGTTCGTATCGCTCTTTCCTGGCGAACACGAATCTGATGGCAAGTCTTTTCCGGGAGATGGAGCGGGTTTACGTGGGTGAGACGTTTTTCGTCGATCAGATGTCTAATTGCGGGACTGTGGAGCTTTTGCATAATGGAGATTATCGTGTGAATGAAAAGTACACGTTCATGATCGGTGATCCGTTGATGGATTATGAGCGTATCAAGAATGTGGAAAATGCGTTTGCCGCTATACACGGACAGCCTAAAAGTGTAGGAAACAAAATACCTGTCTGGGCACTCGGTCTTTGTTATTGATTGATTTTGTCATCAACTAAATATGTAAGCTATGTTGGAAAATATGAAAAACAGACGGACGATCCGTAAATATACGACTCAGGACATTCCGGATGCTTTGTTGAATGAATTGTTGGAGGTTGCTGCCCGTGCATCCAATACGGGGAATATGCAACTGTATAGTGTGGTCATTACCCGCGATAAGGCAAATAAGGAAAAGTTGGCTCCTGCCCATTTTAATCAGCCGATGATTACGGCGGCTCCGGTCGTGCTCACCTTCTGTGCCGATGCCAACCGTTTTGTAAAATGGGCGGAGCTGCGCGATGCAGTGGCCGGTTTCGATAATTTCCAGACTTTTATCGCTTCGACTATCGATGCGATGCTGTTTGCCCAAAGTTTCTGTACGGCAGCAGAGGAAAAAGGATTGGGAATCTGCTATTTGGGAACGACGGCTTATAACGCAGATAAGATTATCGATGCCTTGTCGCTTCCACACCTGGTTGTCCCTATCGTGACAGTCACGGTCGGCTATCCCGACGGAATGCCTGAACAGGTGGAACGCTTGCCACTCGGAGCGGTGGTTCACCAGGAGGTTTATACGGATTATACGCCTGCTTCTATCGATGCCTTATACCACGATAAGGAAGAGTTGGAAGTAAATAAACAATTTGTACGGGAGAATGATAAGGAAACATTGGCCCAGGTATTTACGGATGTACGTTATACGAAGGCCAACAATGAATATTTCTCCGACGTATTATTGAAAGTCTTGAAAGGGCAAGGCTTTTTGTAACCCTATGCGTTGTGGTTGCTAACCCTATGCTTTAACCTGCGTAACCCATAGGGTTAGCAACTGTAATGCATAGCTTTCTTTTAGATCCGGTCCAATACCGTTTCGATCAGGCCGGTCATGGAACCTTTGTATTCGGTATTCATGTCTTGGGCCACCCGACCGGCAATAATGCAGCACACGGTCATGGCACGATGTCCCATCAAGGCGGACAGTCCGGCGAGAGACGAACTTTCCATTTCGAAGTTGGTAATCCGGCTATCGTTGAACTCGAAAGCTTCTATTTTACGGTTCAGTTCCGGATCGGCGAGCGGCAAGCGGAGCTTGCGGCCTTGCGGACCGTAGAAGCCGTTGGCTGCAATCGTTACTCCCCGGATAATATCGTCTTGTGTGATCTGCTTGACCAGGGATGGATCGGCGGAAACGACATAGGGCTGGATGCCGCTTAGCTTCCATTTCAATTGTCTCATCAGTTCTGATTCGAAAGCCTTGTCGCGCACTTTCTCGGAGTCGGCATAAAAATACAGAACTCCGTCGAACCCGATTGATTTTCCTGCTGCCACATAGGTCCCGACAGGAACAAACGGTTGCAATCCTCCTGAAGTGCCGACACGTACCATTGTCAGTTGCCGAAATATCGGTTTGATGGTACGAGAAGCAAAGTCGATGTTTGCCAAAGCGTCCAGTTCATTCAGGACGATGTCGATATTGTCGGTTCCGATGCCGTGTGAAAGTGTTGTGATGCGCTTCCCTTTGTAAGTGCCGGTGATGGTATGGAATTCACGGCTCGACACTTCACATTCTTTCGTATCGAAGTAGGAGGCGACGGTGTTTACGCGATCGGGGTCGCCGACCATGATGATCTTGTCGGCGAGCTGTTCCGGTTTCAGATGCAGGTGAAAGCAACTGCCATCGGGATTAATGATAAGTTCGGAAGGTGCGATCATTTGATTTTAGGTTTATGATTTCAGGTTTATGATTTCAGATTTATGATTTATGTGTTGATGATAAATCATAAATCTGAAATCATAAATCCTTGTTAGTCTTTTAATGGTTTCGAAGGTGCATTTGACGGTTTGGCGATTGCCTCACGCATGCTGGTATCTGCTTCGATATTCTTCATCTTATAATAGTCCATGATACCCAAATTGCCATTACGGAAAGCTTCAGCCATGGCCTTGGGAACTTCGGCTTCGGCTTCGATAACCTTCGCACGGGCTTCCTGTGCTTTGGCTTTCATCTCCTGTTCGACGGCAACGGCCATGGCACGGCGTTCTTCAGCTTTTGCCTGGGCGATATTCTTGTCGGCTTGAGCCTGGTCCATTTGCAGATAAGCTCCGATGTTCTTGCCTATGTCGATATCAGCGATGTCGATGGACAAGATTTCAAATGCAGTCCCTGCATCCAGACCTTTACGGAGAACCAGCTTGGAGATGGAATCCGGATTTTCCAGCACGCTTTTATGATTTTCAGACGAACCGATAGAAGATACGATACCTTCGCCGACACGGGCCAGAATCGTTTCTTCGCCGGCACCTCCGACTAATTGCTTGATGTTGGCACGAACCGTCACACGTGCTTTGGCGATCAGCTGGATACCGTCTTTGGCAACGGCTGTAACGGGAGGTGTGTCGATGACTTTCGGGTTGACCGACATTTGCACGGCTTCAAATACATCACGTCCTGCCAGGTCGATAGCGGTTGCCATCTGGAAAGGGAGGTCAATATTCGCTTTCGATGCGGAAACGAGGGCATGGACAACCTTTTCGACATGTCCGCCTGCCAGGTAGTGTGCTTCCAATTCGTCACGGGTCAGCGTTTTCAGACCTGCTTTGTGGGCTTCGATCATGGCGCGGGTGATGACATAAGGCGGCACGTTACGGATACGCATCAGGAAGAGCTGTATCAGCGAGATGTTGACACCTGAAACTTTTGCCGAGATCCACAGAAGGAACGGCACATAATAAAAGAAAATTACCAGCAGCAATATCGCTGCTCCCAAAAGGGCGAGAGGTACAAAGGTCATTTCCATGTGAGTAGAATTATGATTTATGAATTATGATTTATTTTTCAATTTTTAATTTTCACGATTACATTGTAGCCATCGACGCGTATTACCTCGACCGGCGTGTTTTCATCAATCAGCTCGTCCATCGATTTGGCTTCTACGGTGATCCCGTTAATGCGGGCCTTCCCGATTGGGGCGAGGCGTGAAAGTGTCAACCCTTCGTCGCCCGGCACGATTCCCAAGTCGCGGCTGGATACCAGCTTGGAATCGATGTCGGTTTTCAAAGCCACCCGGTTGAAGGATTTGGAACGCAACAACCAGATGAAAGAGGCCGCGAACACAAGCGATGATACCGCCAATGTTACATTGCCGATCGGCGTACTGACCGAATAGGCATAGAACAGGCCGCCGGCAGCAAAAAGGAATCCTCCGACACCGGCAACTGTGATACCCGGTAACATAAATATTTCCAGCAGGATAAGCACAATGGCTACAACCATTAGGAAGGCGATAATAAGCATTTCGAATATCATAGAGCCTTGTTTTATCGTTTGTTTTTCAGATAATTGATTTCGGCATTACGAGCTTTCTTCTCCAACTCGCCGGGCTGTTCCAACAAGGCGTTCAGTTGCTCTTCTGCTTGCAGGATGGTTGGCTTCAGTTGCTCTTTGCGGGCCTTGTTGCCTTCGGCGTAAGAGACGCGCAGGCCGTCGAGTTTTTCATTCAGCTCTTTGATCTGTTTGTTCAAGGCAACCACCTTTTCGTAGTAGCCCTTAGCTTCGGGGCTATTGATGTCATCCAGTTTGTAATAGACAATATTATTACCGATGATAAATTCAAAATCCTTTTCGATCTTTTTCTCTCCATAAGGTATTTCTGTGTGCGACAGACGAATCAGGTCGGCATAGTCGGAACTTTCTTTCCAGGAATCTCGGATAGCAGTGATCGCTGCACGGGCGCGTTTCACTTCTATGTCTTCGCTCTCCACCCGTTTATGCTCTGGATTCGGGATGAAGAGATAGACACAGGCTTTTCCTTCCGGCTGGAAACGATCGGATACAAACCATCCCAATCCTTTCACTTCATCGAAGACCATCATATAATCATTGTAGGGCGAATTGAACGGCATGCCCAACTGCTCTGGAGCCAGATAAGTGTCGGAATTGATGTTGTAGCGGGTGACGAAGAGGTCATAACCGCCAATCGAACCGTTCCCTTTGGAAGAATAATAGATCGTGGCGCCATCGGAAAGGACGAACGGGTAGTTGTCATCGTCATTGCTGTTGATGTTCATCGGTAATTGTTTCTCGTCCCCCCATTCGTCCATAAGCATGGACTGGGTAAAAAGGCAATAACGGTCGCCGTCTGTCGAATGAGCATAGTAAATCTTGTCGCCTTTCTGGTTCTTGTAGACGGTCGAGCTCACTGGCTCGTTTGTCTGGAAAAAATCTTTGTAGGAATCGAGTGTGCCGCTTTCTTCGCTTAGGATATAGGCGGAAAGGAAATCGTCTTTGTCCACGACCAAGCTATCTATGATCTGAACATCTTCCACCTTTTCCATCATGCGTTGTGCATTGTTTGCCAAGTCGAGCCTGGTTTCGAACGATTGCGGATCCTGCTTTTTCTTTGCCAGCAGGTTGATATATTCTTCCAGCATTTCTCCGGCTTCGTCGAAACGATAGGTCTTGTAGTAGACTTCGGACATATAACGGTATGCTTCTTGTACTTTGCGTTTGACAGCTACTTTCAAATGCTTTTCCGCACCGGTCAGATCACCGGTCTCGTAGCAGCAGACACCATACCAATGATTATAGGAGGAATTGCTTGGCGCTTGTTTGACCAGCTTTTCAAAGGCAGGTTTGGCTTCCGCGTACTTACCTTCATTGTATAATTTTTTTGCTTCAGCCAGACTTTGTGCGTGCAGCCCGCCGCAGAGTAACGTGATTCCTATTGTGTAAAACAGTTTATTAGATAACCAATTCATTGATTTATGATTTATGATTTTGATTTTAGATTTATAATCCATAAATCTAAAATCATTACTTTTGTGTCCGATTACAAAAATAGGAATTAAAATCAAGAATCAAAACCCTTATTTTTTTATTCTTAATTTTTAATTCTTAATTAATAAAGTATGGCAAAGTTGACAGAAGAGGAACTCCTGTTTCGTAAAGTAGAAGAGAAAGTCAAGAAGGCGATATTCGAATATGGTCTGATTGTGGATGGTGACCGTATATTGATCGGATTGTCGGGGGGAAAAGATTCGTTGGCGTTGGTGGACTTGCTCGGACGCCGTTCCAAGATATTCCGGCCTCGGTTCGAGGTGATCGTGACGCATATCGTGATGTCAAATATCCCTTATCGTTCGGATATTGACTACCTGAAAAGCCGGGCAGATGAGCACGGCCTTTCCTTTTTCGTGCATGAGACGAGCTTCGACGCTTCGACCGATACCCGCAAGTCTCCTTGTTTCCTTTGTTCTTGGACGCGGCGGAAAGCCTTGTTCGATATTGCAAAGAGGCATGGTTGCAACAAGATCGCCCTCGGGCATCATCAGGACGATATTCTCGAAACCCTTCTGATGAACATGATCCACCAGGGAGCGATCGGAACGATGCCACCGCGCCTAAAGATGGATAAGTTCGATATGGAGATTATCCGCCCCATGTGTCTGGTGGAGGAGAAAGATTTGACCCGGATTGCTGTGTGGAGAGGATATCGGAAACAGATCAAGAATTGCCCGTACGAATCCGGCTCCAGCCGTTCGGATATGAAGGAGGTATTGTCGCGTCTGGAGGCGATCAACCCTGAGGCGCGCTATAGCCTTTGGAGCAGTATGTCGAATATTCAGGAGGACTATCTTCCTAAAATTATAAATCATAAATCATAAATCATCTCATGCAAGGATTTTATACTATTCTGTTATTGGTCGCATCCAATATCTTTATGACGTGTGCCTGGTACGGACATTTGAAGATGAAGCAGCAGTTCAGTTGGTTCGAGCATCTGCCGTTGATCGGTGTTGTCTTGTTCAGCTGGTTTTTAGCGTTTTTTGAATATTGTTTTCAGGTCCCGGCAAACCGGATGGGTTTCCGTGATAATGGCGGGCCTTTTAACCTGATCCAATTGAAGGTGATCCAGGAGGTGATTACGCTGGTTGTCTTTGTCGGTTTTAGTTCGATTGCCTTCAAAGGCGAATCGTTTAAGTGGAACCATGCGCTGGCTTTCCTGTTTCTGGTGGCGGCAGTTTATCTGGTGTTTAAGAAATAAGATTTTAGTATCACTTCAAATCAGGACGAGACAGTGATAGAGAAGTTTGGGATTAGTGATAGGGAAAAAACGCCCTGTGTCACAAGCGGGTGTTGAGGGTGGCGTCTAAATAGCACAGTATCGCCTCCTTTTCATCCGGATGGAACCATCGGATGTCAGTATCCCGTTTGAACCAGGTCATTTGTTTGCGAGCGTAAACACGAGAGTTGCGTTTTATCTTTTCAATGGCGAAATCTAATGTCCATTCGCCATCCAGGTATTTGAACAGCTCTTTGTAGCCGACAGTGTTGAGGGAGTTCAATTTGCGGAAAGGATAAACGCGGCGTGCTTCTTCCAGCATGCCGTCGGCCATCATTTGGTCTACGCGGCGGTTGATGCGATCGTAAAGTTCTTCACGGTCGCGGGTAAGTCCTATCTGGATGATACGGAACGGCCGTTCTTTTCGGGTGTTGGTACGGAAGGAGGAATAGGGTTTGCCGGTCATGCGGCAGATTTCAACGGCATGGATTACGCGTTTGTAGTTGTTTCGATCTACTTCATTATAATGTATAGGGTCTGTTTCCTTCAACTCGGCAAGGATAGGGGAGAGGCCCTCTTCTTCAAATTGCTTGTAGATGGCGGTTCGGATTTCGGGGGTGACGGTGGGGATATCGTCGATCCCTTTTGTGACGGCATCGATATACATCATGCTACCACCTGTCATAACGACAGTCGGATGTGTCTGGTGGAGTTCCCTGAGTAGAGACATCACATCTTCCTCGAAACTGCTTGCGCTGTAATAATCGGTGAGTGACAATGTGCCGACCATATAATGGCGTACACGTGCCATCTGTTCAACCGTAGGGGCGGCTGTGCCTATCGGAAGGTCTTTGTAAAGCTGACGGGAGTCGGAAGAAATGATCGGAGAACCGAAATGCTCTGCTACACGCAGACTCAGTTCTGTCTTGCCGACTCCTGTCGGCCCCAATAATATGACAAGAGAGTTCATTAATCAAAAGCGCTCGTCGTCGTATGGGTTATCCATCGGTCCGTCGCCGAGCCCGTCGAAACCTTCTTTATCGAGTTCGTCGATATCGTATTCGGAATCGCCGTAGAAATCTTCACCTATTTCGGTGTTACCTGTTTTGGCGTCCATTTCGTCGAACGACATGATCTGAACAGGTGCTTCGCCGATAGATTTGCTGCATACGGCTTTGTCCAGATCTTTGCCTGGGATGATTTCACGGAGTTCCATGAAGAAAGCGCGTTCAGTCATATAATCGAAGACAAAAAGCAACTTCTGGTGTTCGTCTTCCAGAAGCTCTTCCAGACGTGTATCTTCCATTATATAATTGTCCACTTCGGAAGAAGTATCCATTTCAACCAATGTGATTTCCGTATTCTTGCTCCAGTCATCATCACAGATGAAGAAAGAACACATCTGGTCTTTTGTATACCCTACAGAATCCATAATGGCATTGTACAAATCCAGAAATGTTGCTTCTGAGTCGATCTTGATCTCACGTTTGAAGTCGTCAACTTCATCTGATAGAATTAAAAATCTAAATACCATAGTCGTTATTAGTTTTTTGTTGGTTCAAAAGTAGTAAAAAAAACAATGTGGCAATAAAATAATGTGCCAATATACCCCATAAAATTCATTCTTTCATTGGCACATTGGCACATTTTCAAATTGGCACATTATTATTCATCGATCGAACCTCTGACGATACCGCGCTGGGATGATTTGATGAAGTTCAGAATCAGATCCCGTTCTTCACTGGGCTCGTATTCGGTTTCGATGGCTTTCAAAGCTTCCGTATTGTTGAGGCCGCGTGTATAAAGCGTACGGTAGATATCCTGGATCAAGAATACCTGGCTGTTGGTAAATCCGCGACGGCGTAATCCTACGATATTGATACCACAGTACACGATCGGATCACGTCCGATCAGGGTATAAGGAGGAATATCTTTGCCGATCCGGGAACCGCCTTGTATCATGACGTGCTTGGATATACGGGAGAACTGGTGAACCAGGCTACCACCGCTAACGATGGCGAAGTCGTCGATCTCTACTTCTCCGGCTATCTGTGAAGCATTGCCGATAATGATATTATCTTTCAGCAAGCAATCATGGGCAATATGGGAATAGGCCATAATCAGGCAATTGTTGCCGACAACGGTTTTGCCTTTAGAGGCTGTTCCGCGATTGACGGTCACGCATTCGCGGAGAATGGTGTTGTTTCCGATTTCGGCAGTTGTAATTTCTCCTTTAAATTTCAGGTCTTGAGGGATACCGGCAATAACGGCTCCGGGAAATACCTGGCAATTATTGCCGATCCGGGCACCGTCTAAAATAGTCGCGTGCGAATAGATACGACAGTTGTCACCGATCACGACATCTTTTTCGATTACGGCGAAAGGGTCGACTGTTGTATTCTGACCGATTTTAGCTTCGGGATGAACGACTGCTAAAGGGGATATGTTCATAATGATTTATGATTTATTATTTATGATTTCGGATGTATGGTTTATCGTATCATGTCGTTACCATAAGTCATACATCTGAAATCATAAATCATTGATTTATTTATTTTTTACGATTTGTGCCATAAATTCGGCTTCGCTGACCAGCTTATCGCCTACGAATACATATCCTTTCATGGTTGAAATACCACGGCGGATGGGAGCCAGCAATTCCAAACGGAGGATCAGCGTATCGCCCGGAACGACTTTCTGGCGGAACTTAACGCCGTCGATCTTCATGAAATAAGTGGAATAGCGCTCCGGTTCGTCTACCGAATTCAGAACGAGCAATCCACCGGTCTGGGCCATCGCTTCAACTTGCAGTACACCCGGCATAACCGGTTCCTGGGGAAAATGACCTGTAAAGAAAGGTTCGTTGCTCGTGATGTTTTTCACACCTACGATATAGTTACCGCCGATTTCGATGATCTTGTCAACCAACAGGAACGGGTAACGATGCGGGAGCAGTTCGCGGATACGGTTGATATCCATTACCGGAGTGCTGTTCGGATCATAGACGGGAGCCTGAACTTCGTTCTGTTTGATGTCCTTGCGGATCATGCGTGCCAACTGGTTGTTGATCTTATGTCCCGGACGGGTAGCGATTACGCGGCCCCGGATCGGTTTGCCGATCAATGCCAGGTCACCGATCACATCGATCAGCTTGTGGCGTGCCGGCTCGTTGTCGAATACCAGCGGTTTATTGTTGATGTAGCCCAGGTCTTGTACGTCCTTATGCGGGATAGACAGCTTGTCGGCAAGATTGTCGAGCACCTCCTGCGATACTTTTTGGTCATAGATGACGATCGCATTGTCGAGGTCACCACCTTTGATCAGGTTATTCTGCAACAACATCTCTACTTCGCGGACAAACACGAATGTGCGGGAAGCAGCCAATTCTGTCGGGAATTCACTCAGGTCGTTCAGCGTGGCGAACTGGTTGGAAAGCACAGACGAATTGAAGGAAATCAAAACATTGACGCTAAACTTGTCGTCCGGCAAGATAATGAGGGATGAACCTGTTTCTTCATCCTTGACTTCAATCTTGTGCTTTACGATATAGTAATCCTTCGGTGCGTTTTGCTCTACGACACCGGCTTTCTGAATCTCTTCACTGAAAAAACGGGAACTGCCGTCGAGAATTGGAAATTCGGGTGCGTTCACCTCTATCAGGCAGTTATCTATTTCGTAGGCATATAAAGCTGCCATCGCATGTTCAATGGTGCTTACTTGGATTCCGTTTTTGGAAAGTACGGTTCCTCTCTGGGTCCCGGCTACGTTTTCAGCAACGGCATCGATTACAGGTTCTCCTTCCAGGTCAACACGTTTGATTTTGTATCCATGATTTTCGGGTGCAGGGTGGAAAGTAATCTGGATATCCAAGCCTGTATGCAACCCTTTTCCTTGCATAGAGAAACTCGTGGCAAGCGTCTTCTGTTTCTGCATACGATCTATATGATTTATGATTTATAATTTATGATTTGTTCATTGGCCATTGCGCGCATTGTCAACAGCCAATTTAAGTCGTTCTATCTCACGTCGCATCTGTCCCATCTGGCGGTACATATCCGGCAGGCGGTTGAAGATCGCGCTGGAGCGCATAAACGCTTTTGCGTTGATAGCCGGAGCACCTAACAGGGTTGCCGGTTCTTTTACATCGCTGATCACGCCGCATTGTGCACCGAATACCACATGGTCCGCCACATGGATATGTCCGGATAACCCGGCTTGGCCTCCGAACATGCAATGGCTGCCGATCTTTACGGAACCCGCAATGCCTACCTGGGCTGCCATGACCGTGTTTTCGCCGACTTCCACGTTGTGGGCAATCTGTACCAGATTGTCCAGTTTGACACCCCGGCGGATGATGGTCGAGTCCATAACGGCGCGGTCTATCGTGGTATTGGCCCCGATTTCGACATCGTCTTCCAGTACGACATTACCCAACTGGGGGATCTTCTTGTAGTTATCGCCTTCTGGAGCGAAACCGAAACCGTCCGACCCGATCACGCTTCCGGCATGCAGAATGCAGTTGTTGCCGATTACGCAGCCGTTGTAGATGGTCGCGTGCGGATAGACCGTACAGTTATCGCCAATGGTCACATGGTCGCCGATATAAGCGTGCGGATAAATGCGGCTGTTCTTGCCGATCTTCACGTCTTCGCCGATGTAGGCGAAGTTGCCGACATAACATCCTTCGCCGACCGTTGCCGAACCGGCGATGAACGCCGTAGCGTCTATACCTGCTTTTTTGACATTGGCCTGTTCCGCCATATTCAACAGTATGGCGAGCGAAGCATAAGCATTGGCAACCTTGACCAATGTGGCTTTTATCGGTTCGGCGGGAGTGAAATCATTGTTTACTAAAACAATGCTTGCTTCAGTTTGGTAGATAAAATGTTCATATTTGGGGTTTGCCAGAAAGGTCAATGTCCCCGGTTTACCTTCTTCTATCTTTGAGAAGTTGTTGACTTTCACTTCAGGATCGCCTTCGACGGTTCCACCTAAAACGCTCGCTATTTGTTGGGCTGAAAACTCCATTACTTAATCTTATTATATGTATTTCAAATGCAACTGCCCGGACTTGCTTCAAGGCAGTTTGCAAAAATGGTGAAAATTATTGGGATAGCCTATGCTTTACAGGGAATAATTCCTTTATCATGCAGATATCCTGCCATTTCGCGTTGTACGGCTTGGGCTGCTTCACGCGCTGCGGCGGCAAAATTCTCCGTTTTGTCTGCATATATGATAGCACGGGAAGAGTTTACCAGTAATCCGCACTGGTCGTTCATGCCGTACTGAGCCACTTCGGCGAGGCTTCCGCCCTGTGCGCCTACGCCCGGAACCAGCAGGAAGTGGTTGGGAGCGTGTTTGCGGATATCCAGGAACATTTTTCCCTGGGTAGCGCCTACCACATACATCATCTGTTCGTCTGTAGCCCAATCCTGCGACTTTTTCAATACCTTTTCGAACAGCCGTTCGCCGTTGGCATCTTCCGTCAACTGGAAATCGTGCGAGCCTTTGTTGGAGGTCAGTGCCAGCAGGATCACCCAGGCTTCCTGATAGATCAGGAACGGTTTCACGCTGTCTTCACCCATATACGGAGCGACCGTTACGGCATCCACCTTGATATGGTCGAAGAAAGAACGTGCATACATTTCGGAAGTGTTTCCGATGTCCCCGCGCTTTGCATCTGCAATGATAAACTGGTCGGGATAGTTTTCACGCAAGTAAGCGACAGTCTTTTCGAACGACAGCATCCCTTTTACGCCTAAACTTTCATAGAAGGCCAGGTTCGGTTTATAAGCCACGCAGTAATCGGCTGTCGCGTCGATAATCGCTTTGTTGAATGCGAAGATCGGATCTTCTTCTGACAATAGATGCTGCGGGATCTTCTTTATATCTGTATCGAGCCCCACGCAAAGGAAGGACTGCTTCTTCTTGATGTTTTCGAATAATTGCTGCTTGTTCATGTTGTTACGTGTAAAAAATTAGTCTAAAAATGATGTTATAGTTCAGACTCTTTCAGTCGTTCAGCGTTCTCGGCCACGATCAGTTGATCGAGGCATCCTTGTATATCCCCATCCATAAAGGCTGAAAGATTATAAATCGTGTAGTTGATGCGATGGTCGGTGATGCGTCCCTGCGGATAATTGTAGGTACGGATCTTCGCCGAGCGGTCGCCGGTGGAAACCATCGTCTTACGTTTGTTAGCAATGTCATCCAGATATTTCTGGTGTTCCTTGTCATATATAAACGAACGCAGGCGCGTGAGGGCGCGTTCCTTGTTCTTCGGCTGGTCGCGCGTTTCGGTACATTCGATCAGGATTTCTTCGCTTACGCCTGTATTCGGGTTCTTCCAGACATAGCGCAGGCGGACGCCTGACTCGACCTTGTTTACGTTCTGCCCTCCGGCTCCACCCGAACGGAACGTGTCCCATTTGATTTCGCCTTCGTTGATTTCCACGTCAAATTCGTCTGCTTCGGGGAGGACGGCAACGGTTGCTGCCGATGTATGCACGCGTCCTTGTGTTTCGGTAGCCGGCACGCGTTGTACGCGATGTACCCCCGATTCGTATTTAAGGGTCCCGTACACCTTTTCTCCGCTCACGGTAAAGATGATTTCCTTGAAACCGCCGGCCGCTCCTTCACTACAACTGGACAGGGCCACTTTCCAGCCTTTCATCTCGCAATACTTCACGTACATGCGATACAGGTCTCCGGCAAAGAGTGCGGCTTCGTCACCGCCCGTTCCGCCACGTATTTCGACAATGGCGTTTTTGTCGTCCTGCGGGTCGGCCGGTACGAGGAGCAGCTTGATCTCCTCTTCCAGTTCCGGAATGCGCGCTTCGCAGGCAGCCGCTTCTTCGCGGGCTATTTCTCTCATCTCCGGATCGGTTTCGGCCATCATCAGGCGGGCCTCTTCCAAGCCGTTGAGACATTGCATATATTCCTTACGGGCTTTTATGATTTCGTTCAGCTCCTTATATTCTTTCGTGAGCTTGACGTATCTTTTCTGGTCAGCGATGACGTTCGGGTCCGTGATGAGTGTCGATACCTCTTCGAAGCGCGATACCAATCCGTCCAGTTTCTCTAATAGCGTGTTATTCTCAGCCATATATGAACTCACCGAACTCGCTTTTAATAATCAGTTCCTTCTTGTCGCTTTCTTCTACACGGCCGACAACTTGTGCGTCGATATTGAATGATTTGCTGATGGCAATCACTTCTTCCGCATGCTCAGGAGAAAGGTAGACTTCCAGGCGATGTCCCATATTGAACACTTTGTACATCTCGTCCCAGGCCGTACCGCTCTGTTCCTTGATCGTCTTGAACAGTGGGGGAACGGGGAACATATTGTCCTTGACCACACGGCAATTGTTTCCGATGAAGTGCATTACCTTGGTCTGTGCGCCGCCTGAGCAGTGTACCATACCATGGATATTTGGGCGCAAGGCATCCAATAGTTTTTTGACTACCGGCGCATAGGTCCGCGTGGGAGAAAGCACCAGCTTGCCTGCGTTCAGCGGCGATCCCTCTACAGGGTCGGTCAGCTTCAAGCCACCGCTGTAAACCAGTTCGTCGGGGACAGCCTTGTCGAAGCTTTCCGGATATTTTTCTGCCAGGTATTTGGCAAAAACGTCGTGGCGCGCACTGGTTAGCCCGTTGCTGCCCATGCCTCCGTTATATTCTTTCTCGTAAGTGGCCTGTCCGAAAGAAGCCAGCCCGACGATCACGTCGCCCGGACGGATGTTCGCATTGTCGATCACGTCGGCACGTTTCATGCGGCAGGTAACCGTGCTGTCGACGATGATGGTACGGACCAGGTCGCCTACATCGGCCGTCTCGCCGCCTGTAGCATAGCATCCGACTCCCATTTCGCGAAGTTCGGCCAGCAGTTCGTCAGTCCCGTTGATGATGGCGGAGATCACTTCACCCGGAATCAGCAGCTTGTTGCGTCCGATGGTGGAGGAAACCAATATGTTGTCTACGGCGCCCACGCACAGCAGGTCGTCGATATTCATTATCAAAGCATCTTGCGCGATACCTTTCCATACGGACAAGTCTCCGGTTTCTTTCCAGTACATATAAGCCAAAGATGACTTGGTTCCGGCTCCGTCGGCATGCATGATGTTGCAATATTCAGGATCGCCTCCCAGAATGTCGGGAATGATCTTACAGAATGCTTGGGGAAAGATTCCCTTGTCGATGTTCTTTATTGCGTTGTGAACATCTTCTTTCGAAGCGGATACACCGCGTAGATTATAACGTTGGTCACTCATTGTTTTTGTGAATTTGTCTGCAAAGATACTATTTTTTGTCTTACTTATCTAAGTTTTAGCACATCTCCTTCTTCCGGAATATAATCTTTGTGCTTTTTATTCATCTTATATAAGCTCTTGATCTGTATTCCGTATTTCTGTGCGATGCTGTGCATGGATTCGCCTACCTGTACGACATGGTCATAATTCGGCTTGTCTGCTTTCTTCTTTTTCTTTTCCAGGTAAACGATGTCATTTTTCTGTAACGGAAAATCTTCCGGCACCTCGTTGTATTTCTTCAGGTCTTTTACCCGGAAGCCGAGACTGGCGGCTATGTCGTCGAAGCAGTCTTTGCCGTTGGAATAGACATACAGCAGGCCGTTTGTACGGTAGACTGTATAGCGGGAGATGTGTGCCGGTTGCTTGTCTGACTTTTTACGGCCTTTTGCCGTGTCATACCGGTACAGGTCATAATCTTCGATCAGCTTGATCAGCCGGTTGGCGTAGGCTCGGTCTGTTGCGTATCCGCATTTTTGCAAACCTCTTGCCCAACCTTTATAGTCGGTTATTTTAAGTTTGAACAGAGAGGCATAACGGGGACGGCCGACCAGAAAACGGGCGTGGTCTTCGTAAGACTGTTCCGGATTCTTATATTTGCGGAAACATTCTCCGCGCAGGTCATCGTCGTGATAGACACGCCCACCCCTCCAGTCGGAATGACATTTGATGCCGAAGTGGTTGTTCGATTTGCGTGCCAGCTCGCTTCGCCCGGCTCCCGACTCCAATAACCCTTGTGCAAGCGTGATACTTGCAGGGATACGGTACTTTTTTTGATGCTGGATCGCTAAACTGCTGTATTGTTTGATATACTTTTCGTATGCCGGCACTTTCCGTTGGCTGGCTCCGAGTGCCGTTCCGGTAACGGACAGCACCAACAACAGGGAAAGGATTCGTAATGTTAATCGCATGACTGATTCGTTGTATGTAATTATATTTAACGGCAAAGATAATTAATTTGTTTTACATCATTGTCATAGTCTTGTGGCGGGGGTGGGGTGGGAGGCTGCATTATAATTGGGCAGATATGGATCATAAATGATGATTGGTCACCATGTTATTTATAAATAAGGATTATGCGGATTTCCGATTCGGCTTCACCTGTCTTTGAAATCTTTTGATTGTTATGGGGTACAAGGGTGAAGGTAAACATCCGGACTGCCTTCACCTCAGGATTTTGCCTTCACCATTATCTCGTCCTGATTTAGGTTGACCATGTCGCTCTGATTCGTTTCCACTACTATATATTTAAATGAAAGATAGGAGTTTACAGCTATTACTACCGCTCTTTAACCTTTCGCCCTTGGTCGAAAAGGCTTTTGACATTGGTCGAAAGTGTTTTTGACCAAGGGCGAAAGCCTTTTCGACTAAAGGCAAAAGGTTAATGAATGGGCTGTTTGACAATAGAAACATGGCTATTGTTTATCACGAATGTATTTGGGCTTTCTCTATATTTTCTTTATTTTTGCTTGTATCATTTAGAGTGTTATTTCATGAAAGAAATCAAGTTGGAGACAAAAATCCGGATTTATTCTCTTGCCGAACTACCGGAAGAAGAGTCGCGGTTAATGGAGGCGGCCATAAAAGCGACGGGACAATCGTATGCCCCTTATTCGAAGTTTCATGTCGGAGCGGCAGCTTTGCTGGAGGACGGCACGATCATAACCGGCAGTAATCAGGAGAATGCCGCTTACCCTTCCGGTCTGTGTGCGGAGCGGGTGGCGTTGTTTCATGCCGGCCATCAATATCCGGATATGCCTGTTGTCGCTCTTGCCATTGCAGCCGCCACGAATGGCCGGCAGGTCGAGAGCATTTCTCCTTGCGGTGCATGCCGCCAGGTTTTGTTGGAGGCGGAACAACGCTATGGCAAGCCGATGAAGGTCTTGTTGTGCGGCACGAAAGAGGTTGTGGTGGCGGAGAGTGCCGAATCACTGTTGCCGCTTTGTTTTGGGGCGAAAGATCTGAAATAAAAAAGAAGAGCGCTATCGTAAACAACGGGCGCTCTTCCTTTTTTATATTTGGTTATTGTTTGTCCGAGATCAGATTCCTAACGAAGCCTTTATCGCTTCGATCTTTTCTGCTCCTGCTTTTTCGGCAGCCGGCAGTTCGTCGAGGCTCTTTACTTTGGAATGGACTTCGCAATAGAACTTGATCTTCGGCTCCGTGCCGGAAGGACGGATAGATACTTTCGTTCCGTCTTCAGTGAAATATTGGAGAACGTTGGAGGTTGTCGGCATATCCAATGTCAGTGTTTCGTTTTCAACATAGTCTTTACCTTTCAGGGAAGCGTAGTCGTAGAATAACGTAACTTTGGAACCGGCGATTTCCTGCAACGGGTTTTCACGGAAGTGTTTCATCATCGCTTCAATCTCTTCAGCGCCGCTCTTGCCTTTCTTTACAACGGAGATTCCTTTTTCTTTAGAGAAACCATACTGAACGTAGATGTTCTGTAATAACTGGTACATCGTGATACCCTGGTCTTTCGCCCAGGCTGCGATTTCAGCCAGAATGGCACAAGCAGAAACGGCATCTTTGTCGCGAACGAAATCTTCGCATAGGAAGCCGTAGCTTTCTTCACCGCCACCGATATAGTTCTTCTTTCCTTCGTTCTTCTTCATGACATCGGCGATCCATTTGAAGCCGGTGTAAACGTCATACACTTCGACACCGTTCTTCTCGGCGATCGTACGGATCAGTTCGGTCGTAACGATTGTCTTGACAATATATTCCTTGCCGTTGATCTTACCGAGTTCTTTCCAGCGGGTGATGAGATAGTAGACGAACATCAAAGCGGTCTGGTTACCGTTCAGCAATACCCATTCGCCTTCGTTGTTCTTAACGGCTGCACCTACTCGGTCTGCATCCGGGTCGGAAGCCAATACCAGCTCGGCGTCTGTTTCCTTGGCCTTTTCAACTGCCAGAGCCAAAGCCGCCGGTTCTTCCGGGTTGGGAGAAACAACGGTAGGGAAGTCGCCGCTTACTACGTCCTGTTCGGGTACATGGATGATATTCGTGAAACCGAATGCTTTCAATGTCGGCGGGATAACCGTCACGCCTGTTCCGTGGATCGGCGTGTAGACGATCTTCATGTCATGGTGACGTGCGATGGATTCCGGTGACAAAGAAATCTTTGTCAGGTCGTTGATATATTGTTCATCGATTTCCTTGCCGATGATTTCGATCAGTTCCTTGTTGCCTTTGAACTTGATTTCGCTGGCATTACGGATTTTGTTGACTTCGGCAATCGTATTCTTGTCATGCGGAGCGATCATCTGGGCGCCATCGTCCCAATACGCCTTGTACCCGTTATATTCTTTCGGGTTGTGCGAAGCGGTCAGGATAATACCGCTCTGGCATCCCAACTTGCGGATGGTATATGACATTTCAGGGGTCGGGCGAAGGTCTTCGAACAGATACACCTTGATGCCGTTTGCAGAGAAAATGTCGGCAGAGATTTCAGCAAATTTGCGGCTGTTGTTACGGCAGTCATGGCCGATGACAACTTTGATCTGGTCCAGATCGGCAAATTCCTTTTTCAGATAGTTGGATAAGCCTTGTGTGGCTGCTCCTACCGTGTAGATGTTCATACGGTTTGAACCTACTCCCATGATGCCTCTCAAACCGCCTGTGCCGAATTCCAGGTCTTTGTAGAATGATTCGATCAGTTCCGTCGGATCTTCGTTGTCTAATAGAGCCTGCACCTGTGCACGTGTTTCAGCGTCATAACTTTTAGTAAGCCAGCTTTGCGCCTTGCTTCTTACCATTTCTAACAGTTCCTTGTTTTCCATGACCTATATGTCTTGCTTTTAATTTAAAGAAATCCTGATTTTGAAATTAACAAAGGTACAAATAAATTGATAATTTCCAAGATTCAGGCTTTTTATTTACCAGACAAAAGAATACTTGTATTCCGACCGGTTTCCGGCTGCATCCGTAACGGTTAGTTTGAGGGTGTGTTTCCCTTTTTTGAGCCGTTCTTTATCGAACTTGTAGGTAATGACCGATTTGCTGTTCATTTCGAACAGGACGTACTGCCCGTCTATTTCTCCCCGGTAGGTTTGTACGCCGCTCAGGTTATCGGACAGGCGGAAAACGAATGCCTGCTTGCTGATCCATGTGTTGGCGCCCAACGGGGTGATCGTCGGTGCTTTGAGATCTTGCCCGACCGTATAATTGCCAAGTTCTTTGATCGTGCCGTCGATCCAGCCGTTCCGGTAAGTGCCGCCGATCCAGGATCGACGTCCTTTCTGAGTGCGGATGATACCATATTGCTGCTTGTTTTCCAGCGTGTCGACTCGTAAACGCAAGGACAGCCGGGCCGAGCTGTGAAGCGGAACGGGGCGGTTATGCAGGATGTGCGTGTCTGCCAATGCCGTGCTGTCTTCTTTTACCGAATAACGGAAATAAAGATCGTCGTACAGGTTTCCTTTCGGGATCGTCATCCGGATACCTTTTGCTCCGAACCGGTTGTCGGCCATCCAATGAAACAGCTCTGTACCTTCGGTCTCGATCTCTGGAATCTCCTGTTCTTTCCCTTCTATCCAAACGGAGAGGCGAGTTGTGTTGCCGAATGCATCGGCGAGCGTATACGTGAGATGATACGTTTTCTCTTCTTCTATATGGATGATTCCCCGGTTGATGCTTTCGTTAAAACGGAGGCGGTTACCTGGTTCTACGAAGCTGCGCATATAAAAGGAGCGACGCTCTTTCCATTCCTCATAATCGACATAGCTGTTCAAGTAGCGGGTCTCGTCGAAAGCAAAGCGGTCCAGGTTGCTATGGTAGATGATCTGGCTGTCTTGGCGGAGGGTAATATCCTTCACTCCGTAGATATTTGTCGTATTATCCATATAATCGTAGGCTTTGACCGCAAGCCCGATTTCTCCCCAAGCTTCGATCTTACCGGTGATGGTTTGTTTGCCGTTTTTGGCCGTGACCGGTTTTAGCTCCAGTTTACGGCTGCTGCCGTTGACCACTCCTTTGCCTGGTTGCGGGCAGACCAGGATTCCCTGTATTTTCGGTGCGCGGGTGTCGGTTATCTTCTCTTTGAAATATTCGATAGGATCGAGTACCTCTTCACTTTCCGTGTCGCGTACTTCGAAGTGGAGATGCGGGCCTCCCGAACTTCCGGTGTTTCCGCTATAGGCGACAATTTCTCCTTTTTTGACCGGGAGTTGGTCCGGGTCGAGGAACAAGTTCACGTTGAAGCTTTCCTGTTCGTATTGCTGTGTCTTGATATATCGGGCGATGGAAGGGGCGAATCGTTGCAAATGACCGTAGACGGTTGTCGTTCCGTCCGGATGTGTCAGGTATAAACCGTTTCCGTATCCCCACGGACTGACGGATATACGTGATACGTATCCGTCCTGTACGGCGTGGATGGGCTTCCCTTCAACTCCTTGTGTCTTAAAATCTATTCCGGAATGGAAATGATTGTTGCGCAACTCCCCGAAGTTACCGCTCAACAAGATCGGGAAATCGAATGGCTGGCGGAGTTGTTGGGCGCTTATTGTCTGTATGAAAAAAAACAGTATGGCGATATATAGTTTGTACATATTCTATCTGTATTTAAAAAAACAAAAGTAATCATTTATTTCAATAGTAGAAAGTCGACGATCAAAGGGAGATGGTCGCTGTAGCCACCTTCGTATTTGAAGCCATAGTAGGTGCGGAAAGGGCGTTCGCCACGCCAGGTTTTATCTTTTATGAGCAGGAATGACGGTGAAAAGATGCGGGCGCTTCCTGGGATGAGCTGCATCTGGGAGGTGGTGTCGGTGAGAGAGGACGACAGGATGATTTGATCTAACTGGCTCCATTCCCCTTGATATTTATGACTTCCAGGAGGAACTGACCGGTTCTTGGCAAACAGGTTGTATAGAAGGAGAGATGGATAAGCATTCGTCCGAGGTTTCATAGGCATGGAACCTGAACCGGACAGGCATGGAACCTGAACCGGATGGGCATCCAGTATTTCCCGGATGCTCGTGTCGTCCGGCGTATCATTAAAATCTCCCATAATCAGGATGTGTGGGGCAGGACGGAGGTTGTGGATCGAGTCGCATAATGTACGCAGGGTACGTGCGGCATCCAAACGGTCCGGTTCGCTTTCTTTTTCTCCTCCGTAACGGGAGGGAAAATGGCAGACAAAGACATCGATCCGGTCTCCGGTAATCACATCTCCCCATACATGCAGGATATTACGGGTATGTTTATGCTGCTTGCGGGTAAAACGGACTGGATGTTCCGTGTGTCCCTGATAGCGAAACTTGTCCCGCTGGTAAAGAAATGCTACATTAATCCCTCGCGTGTCTTGTCCGTGTGTCATGCAATAACGGTAATGCTGCCGACGGAGCGGAGTGAAATCCAGAAGCCGGACAAGGACGGAATCGTTTTCGACTTCACAAAGTCCGATCAAAGCCGGAGTGCTCCATTCTCCCGCTGCTGTGATGACTTTTGCCAGTTGTTGTAGTTTATGGTAAAACCGTCCGGACGTCCAGTGGCGGTTGCCGGAGGGGAGGAAATCATTGTCCGCCGTAAGCGGATCGTCTTTCGTGTCGAACAGGTTCTCGACGTTGTAGCTCATCACGCGGAAGTCTGTTTGCCCTTGTGAAGGCAAAGAAAACAATGTCAGGATAAAAAACGTCATAGTTAAGGTTCTGGCCATATCGTTTTATTTTGTTTCATCTTCTTTCGGTACGAATTCGTAGGCTCCGATATCGGGACCGTCGTTTGTCAGGCGGTTTATGCCGTAGCGGTCCACCGGATATTGCTGCGTGACGAAGATATCGGCTTTCCCAACTCCTAAGGTCGTCAGCGAATCCGGACGGAAATCAAAACGGTATTTGTTTTTTTCGCCACCTTTTAACCTGTAGGACGGACTGGTATTGGTGAACAATACCTCTTTGAAGTGGTCATTGTTGCTGCCATTCGTTTTGATTACGCAATGGTTGAACAGGTATTCGAATGATGCCGCACCGTCGACGGATAGATTGAGTTCCCCTTTATATGCTTCTTTGCCAGCATCGAAACTGCCGTCGATGATGCAGTTGTCGAATGTCGCTTTGAGCGGATAAGCCTCTTCATTCGCATTGTTTGCCATCGTGAGGCAAGGCGTGGTCCGTTTTTCCAATGTCATGAAATTGGCAAGCGTACAATGGACGAAACAGTAGTTCCCGCCAATCAGAACCACGACACCTCCTCCGGCATTGGTCAATTCCGTGTTGGTCACTTCAATCTTGCAATTGCGTGCAGAGAATAGGTGCTCTCCCATATTCGTGATTTGGGAATTGCTTAGTTTCAGTTTGGATTCGTCCGGTGACGACTTTTCGAATGTCAGTCCTGTTTTTCCGTTTCGCACGATGACATTGTCCATAATGTTATGGTAGCTTTCCGGACGGAAGAAAATCCCTCCCCATTGTGATGGTGTCCGGTCGTAGGGCAGGATGTCGTTCAGTATGAAATCCAGACGGTCTCCGCGGAAGACAATCGGATTTTCGCGTGTCCCTTTGGCCAGCAATGTCCCGTATGTGATGACTTTCGCTGTGTCGTGCATATAGAACGTTGCGCCCGGATCGATGTTGAGCGTGATGTTGGGAGAAATAACCAGACTGTCATATATAAGGTAGGGCCGTTCGGCTGTAAAATGCGTGTCTTGTGTCAGGATAAGCCCGTTTTTATACAGGTTTACATTTTGTCCGTATGCTTCGAGGCGGACAGACTGTTTGACTCCGTTTGTGGTGAAGATGATGGAATCGTCCACCAGCAGCGGCTGGTTGGATGCGTTCGGATTGACGGTCACTTCCACAAAAACATACAAGCTGTCGTCCGCCTGTATCCTTACATTCTGGAAATGGTCGCCTTTGCGCCCGTCCACATTGATGCGGAAACCGGTTTCTTCACCGCTTGCCAGCATGATCTCGCTGATCAGCAAAGGTTGGTCATTGCGGTTATAGATCATGAACTCTTTGGTTGCGGAGCCTATTGTGGTGAATACCGTATCGAAAGAAAGTGTGTCGACCGAGAAACTCAGCCGATGGTTGGGGTTATTCGAATAGTTTTCGTCCAGCCCGTCACACGACAACAGGTTGAGCACTATAAAGAATAATATGAATAACGGAGCGGCTAATTTTTTCATTTCATTAATTATTAATAGTCCAGGTAAACTGTTATTTACCATATAATGTCAATAAGAAAACAAATTTATTATAAATAAGTTTTCGGGCATTAACATAAAAAAAGAGGAAAAACATCTGTTGAATGTTAATCCTCTTTTATAACGAGAAATGTATCGATTTATTTTGCAGGGATGTTCTTTAATAGTTCGAGTAAGTGAGACCACCACAATCCAACGGTATCAATCTGTATGCGTTCGTTGGGGGAATGGACATCCCGAAGCGTCGGTCCGAATGAGATCATATCCAGATTCGGATATTTTTCTAGGAACAAGCCGCATTCCAGTCCTGCATGGATCGCCATTATTTTTGCATCTTTGTTAAACAAACGTTTATAGGTCTCTTGTGCCACTTTCAGGATCTTTGAATCCGGGTTAGGCGCCCAACCCGGATAGCCGTCGCCGTGAGTTACCTGTGCACCGGCTAACTTGAAAACAGATGCGACCTGGTTGGCAATCATGTTCTTGCAAGACTCGATGGAGCTGCGCTGGCTTGTGCCGACAATGATTGTGCTGTCATCTCCCATCTTGACAGAAGCCAGGTTGGTGGAGGTTTCCACCAGCCCTTCGATGTCGTGGCTCATGCCGATCACGCCATGCGGGCAGGCATGTAAAGCCAAAATCAGTTTTTCGGCATCATAGTCGCTGATGTATTTGTCCGGACGGTCGGTCGATGCCATTGTTATCTGTACGTTCGGGTCTACATGTTTCAGTTCGTTTTCGATATCTGCTGTGAAATGGTTCAGCAGAATACGGGCTGCTTCCTTTTCTTCCGGATACAGGCCGATGGTCGCTTGCGCTTCGCGGGCGATAGCGTTGCGGAGGTTACCGCCGTGGATGAAGCAAAGGTTGAAATCGGCTTGATTTTTCAACAGGTACAGGTAGCGCACCAGAATCTTGTTGGCATTGCCCAACCCTTTGTGTATTTCGCCACCGGAATGTCCGCCGTTCAAGCCTTTCACTTCGATTTTGAAGTATTGCATGTTCGGATTGGTGTCACGCGGTTCGTAATGGAACACCGCTTGCGTATCTTTGCCGCCTGCGCATCCCATAAAGATTTCACCTTCGTCTTCGCTGTCGAGGTTCAGCAGGATATCGCCTGTCATGAATCCTTTTTCGAGTGCTCTGGCTCCGGTCAGCCCGGTTTCTTCATCTACGGTGAAAAGGCATTCGATCGGTCCGTGCTCGATATCATCGGACGCGAGGATCGCCAGTTCGGCGGCTACACCGATGCCATTGTCGGCACCCAGAGTCGTACCGTTGGCGCGAAGCCAGTTTCCGTCGACGATTGTTTCGATCGGATCGTGGTCGAAATCATGTGCGGTTCCATTATTCTTTTCGCAGACCATGTCCATGTGGGATTGCAAAACGACTGTCGGCAGGTTTTCTTTGCCGGGAGTAGCCGGTTTAGACATCAGGATGTTGCCTACGGCATCTTTTTTGATTGCTATTTTATACTGTTTGGCGAATGATTCAAGAAACTCGATCATTTTTCCCTCCTTCTTTGAAGGACGGGGCACTTGTGTTACCTGGTGGAAGAACTTCCAGACGATTTCAGGCTTTAAATCAGTAATCTTCATAATGTTACAATGTATTATAGATGTTACTCTATAGTTAATAATACCACTGCAAACAGGGGGTTGTATGAAAAAAAGTACAATTAAATATCAAAAACATACTTTCCAATCACTTAAACTCTTATATTTGCGTCCACAAATATAGAGAAAATGCTTACAACGTTATTGATTACTGTCATAATTCTTGTTATTTGTGTTGTGTTGCTCAGTGTAAAAGTGATTTTCAAAAAGGGAGGGAAGTTTCCGAATACACACATTGAAGGTAATGCGGCACTAAGGGAGAAAGGTATATGCTGTGCTAAAACCCAGCATAGGAGAGATAGTTTGAGGAAGAATCTATATGATAAGATAAAAGAAATAGAAGAATAAAATAAAATAAAGATTTAATTTACACTTTATGAAGAACATTAACTACGTTATTAATGGTGTGCTCGCGGTAGCTGTCATAATCCTGTTTGTTATGCAGTTTTCCAGTAAAAAAGAATCCACAGTAGCTCCGGCTTTCACAACGGAGGGAGATTCTACCAATCTGCTCCCTGTGGCATATGTAAATGTAGACTCTCTTTTATCGAATTACAACTATTCGAAAGATTTGAATGAACGTATTCTCAAGATGCAGGAAGACTATCGTTTAGATATGACTCAGCGGTCAAATGCCTTACGGACAGAATTAAATGATTTCCAACGTAAATATGAAGCCAATGCTTTCCTTACTACGGAAAGAGCGCAGCAGGAAGGAAACCGTTTGCAGAAAAAGCAGGAGGAACTTCAGAACTATGCGGCTAAGAAAGAACAAGAGTTGGCTGCCAAGCAGATGGAGCTGAACGGACAGCTTCGCGATACGATCGTTGCCCAGTTGACGACTTTTAACCAGACAAAAGGCTATCAGATCATTTTCAGCAATACAATGGGTGACAACATTTTGTTATCTAATCCGGCATACGACATCACTGCCGAATTTCTCGAAGTGCTGAATAAGAACTACTCTTCCGGTAAATAAGGAATAAAACATATAGATATATACGAAAGGGCTGTCCCGCACGGGGCAGCCCTTTTTGATTGTGGCCCTAAGGATTCCTTGGGGGGGATAATGCTATGCATTAGACCTTGTAACCCTATGCTTTAGCTATTGCAAAGCTATGCTTTACGGCAAGCGAAGCATGCTTGTTTTTGTTTACCTTTGTTTGGACTTCCGGAGTTTCTTCTTGATCCAGAAATAGTAACCGGTTATGGCAAAGACAGCCCCTAAGAGTGAAACCAGACAGCTTAATATCCGGGTTGTCAATCCTCCCCATGTTCCGGCATGAACGGAATAGATCCATCCTCTTATTTTGGCGGATTTAGGGAGGTCCTTGTATAATTGAATTTCAGTGATCTTGCCGGTAGCCGGGTCAAAGGAATAACGGTCGCTTCCTCTTGTATTTCCATAGGCAGCGGTAGAAACGGTTGCTGATCCGTCTTGGATGGAGATCGATTTATATTCCGGATAACGGCTTTGTAAATCGGCCAAGACTTCGGCCCATTGTGTGTAATCGGTTTTGGGATGTTTCTTCGAACCTCTTTCACCTGCTGTTTTTGGGGGGACGGCAGATGTCGGAGCGTGCGTCTGTTTAGATGTTGTGCTGATGCCGAACGCGGTATAGAACGCGTCACGATACCAACCGAACGACCAGGTTAGACCAGTCAATGCCAGGATAAGCAAAAGTAAAGCTGCATAGAAACCTCCGGAGACATGTAGATCGTACAGGAAGCGGAACCAGCCGGCTTTTGTTTTGATTTTGAGCCGGTTTTTCAGTGCTTTCTTGTTTCTCGGATACCAGATGACAAGACCACTTATGATAATAATGGCCAGTACCAGGGTTGAATATCCGACAATAGTTTTACCCCAAGCGAAACTTCCATCCCGTTTATATTCGTCCAACAGCCAACGGTGAAGGCGCATTATCTTCATGAAGAACCCTTTTCCATCGTCTATGCCGGTAATTTCTCCGGTGTAGGGATTGATAAAGCAAGCAGCCTTTTTTCCGGGTAAAATCAGTTGGTAGGTCCGTTTGGGGTCGGAGGAAACCCGTATCCCGTTTATTTTGATGGAATCGGGAAGTTGCTCGCGGGCAGTATCCATGAGCGTGGCCGGTGAAAGTGGTTCGCTTTTTATCTCTTTGACAAAATAGCGGGAAGGATAGCAAAACTCCAGTATCTCCGCTTCGAATACCAGGATTGCTCCTGTCAGGCAGACGATCGCGATGATGATACCAAAAGGTATCGATAACCATAAATGTATTTTCGCAAAGAACTTTTTCATTTTCCGAATAATTGTTTTATCCCGTCGTATATTCCCGGAATTGCGACCGTTCCGTGATTTTCTTCGGGAAATGATTTACTAAAAAATTGCAGTTTTTGAGCTTGCGGTAATATCTCCGATAGGAGATAGTTGACCTTGTTGAGGTGAATATCCACCCGGTCAGTCCGTTTTTGGGAAGCAACACCGATATACAGGCTCTTCCCTGTAAAATCCTTACCTTGGATAAGCGAGGCGGCTTCTTCTGCCAGCTTTCCCTGGTCCCACCACAGGCTGGGGTCGAGGGCTAAATAGATATCGAATAATTCCGTATGGCGCAAAAACGTGTTTACGGTAAAAAGCCCGGAATAGGAGTGCCCGATTAACATGTTTAGTCCGTTTGTCCGGTATGTACTGTCGATTACGGAACGAAGTTCTTCCGTTAGGAAACGTCTGAATGTTTCACTTCCACCACCTTGTGGAATAGCGCCCGGAGAGGTTTTCCCGCTTCGTCCGGCAGCAGAGGCCGTAGGAGTAAAGTCGCGTGTCCGGTCCGTGCTTATTACCCCGGCGATGATGCAGGACGGAAGATATTTTCCTTTGACCGTAGAGAGCGTTTGGCTGATACCGACCAATGAATGGAAAAAAGAGCCTCCGTCGAGTAGATAGATGACGGGATAATTCTGTGTCGTATCCCGATCGTAGTTTTGAGGCAGATATATCCAATAGTCCCGTTCCTCCTGTAAAAAGGCAGAGTAGAGTGAGTATCGTTTCCCGATACAAATATCCTCCTGGCTCCGCATGGTCAGCGGGAGCAGGAGGAATATCAGAAAGAATTGAATTCTAATCATTGTTGGTTGTTAGTTCTGTGAAGTTGCAGCCGCCAACTTGCCGATACCGGTTATTTGGGTTGCTTCGACTGTTACACCTTTTGTAGCACTGGCGTTAACCGGGTCGATCTTGTAGATTGCTGGGTTCCCGTCGGTCGTCGTTACAGCGATGTAAGCCTTGCCGTTTTCAACATGTATCGTGTTTCCGAAACCGGAAATTATATCGGTTGAAGGAAGTCCGCTTACGTAAGTCAATTTTTCGGCTCCGGCTTTGAATACGGCCAACTGATTTGCGGTATAGCCTGTTTCACTGAAAGGACGGTCATACATCAGCAACAAGAAATAATCTTCTGTTATATGCCAGCTGCGAAGGAAGGAGTTGCCGTTGCTCTGTGCCTCCAGGTTGCAGTAGTAATCGTCGAAATCTTCGCTTCCGTTCGGGATGCGCACCACACCGGCCGGCAAGTTGGTCTGTTGGCGCGGGTCGATCATCGTTTTGGCATATGATGGTGAGAATACATAGATGTCGCCATTATCGGCGGCCCAAATCATTTGGTAATATTGCGATTTGAAACGGCCGCAAGCGTAACTGATTTTATCAGTCTTGATGATTTTCTTATTTGTAAATGTTTCATCGTCGAAGATGGCGACCCAACAGGAATTCGGATACTGTGTCCACAATAGCTCGTCTTTTTCGTAAGCGCTACTGTTCGAACCACCGGATTCGGTTTTCACCAAGTCTTCGTTACCCGGCAGAATCCATTTCCCGTTTCCGTCTTTTGTCCCATACTGGCTTAATCCCATCGGTACGGCTACGCTATAGATCTTGCTGTTATGTTCCAAGATACCTGCCAGCGTTACATATTCGCCATTGCCCAGGAAGTTTTCGGACAGGTAGGCTTTGTTCTTTGTGTCGTTGTCCGTTTTTGTCTCGGCTGCGACATCTAAAAGAGAGACCAGGAATGACTGGGGGACGTAGCCGTTCTCGTCCGCCCATTCCGTCGGACCGTCACCCGAAGAAAGAGTCATGATATACTTGTCATAAATGCCGTAAGTCGTAAATCGTTTGACCTTATAGCTTTGTGAGCGGGTTTCAAGTTCTCCGTCCGCATTCAGGATATACGAGCGTGTGTCCCCCGCATTTCCCTGATTGTAAGTCAGGCCGTACAAATACTGGTCTTTATAGAAAACCCATTGTGTGGCTCCGTCATTCACGAGGCCGTTGTTCAATGTCGTGATGGTCCCTTCGTCCACACTCTCGGCTGTAAGCAGTACGTTGGTCGTATTTCCGGATGCCGTTGTAGAAGCAGGGATTACGAATGTGTTTTTTGTTTCGCCTTTTCCTCCTTCGTCCGGTGCCGGGATCTCGTTGTCACTACAGGAAGTAAACAGTCCACCCGTCAGCATAACTGCGGCAATACCGGTTAATAAATGATTCTTTTTCATCTTGCAATAAATGTATTTATATTTAGTAACTGTGATAATTGAATTAATTTCCGAAATAAACTCTTACTTTACCGTAGAAAGCGCGTCCGGCTTTCTGCAAACTAAAATTATCGTACAAGTTTTCGTTTGTAAAGTTGCGGCACTCTAACGACACGTTGTACCGTCCGTTCTGAAGGCTGTAGGAAAGAGTTAGATTATGGGAGAACTGATTCGGTACGACATAGTCATTGTTTTTCGATCCGATAGCAGACGAATAGTAAGTAAAGCTATGCAGGTATTGATTGTCGTAAGTAACAGTCAGCACATTGCCTTTTTTCCAAAGATTACGCCAGTAGAACGATATGTCGGAATCCGCAAACCGGTAGGGAAGGTTAGGCATCCGTTCTCCATAGGCCAGGTTTTCGGCACTGCTGGTAATGGAGGTTTTCATTTTGTCGCGTACGTCCATTTGGGTAAAGTTACCGCCTACGCTCACCCAGTTTGCGAAGTTGTAGCGGATGGACAGATTAAATCCCTTTGTCTCGACTTTGCCGTAGTTGATATAGGTTGCCGCTTGCTTGCCGCCACTCAGATCTGTGATGTTACGTTGTATGTAGTCTTTCGTATTGCGGTAGACCACTCCACCTTCCACATACAAGGTATGTTTTCCGAATGTCTTGTTGTAGCTCAGGTTGAGGTTTATATTGTCGCTATTTTCCGGTCGGATGCTCAGTTCGCCCATTTCCAGGTCTTCGTCACCGAACATCTCTTCGATGGTCGGCAGGCGATAAGCTTTTTCGTAAGACAGCTTGGCTTGCAGGCCTGTCAAGATGAAGTAGGTTCCGGCCGCCCCGTATCCGAATGAGTTGACAGAACGTGTTTTGCGTACGTATTCGTCCTGCGTGCTTGATGTTGCCATCGGGCCTGCTACAAATTGGTTGTAGTATTTTCCGAAAGCGGAAAAGTTCCAGTGTTCGGACGGCATCAACCGGTAGGAAAGGCCTGAAATGTTTTTACGGGTTTCTTTGGCAATGGCGCTTTTCATCTCTTCGGCTGCAAGCAGGGAGGTATTGGAGCGATGGAAAGTGTTCAGCACATGATTGAAGGTAAATGTATGCATTTTACCGACCCGGTAATTGAGTGTCAATGTGCCGTTCCAGTTATTGTTGTCTGCCCGTGAATGCTGTCTTGACTGTTCTCCGGCGGAGTTCATCAGGTGCTTTTCTCCACGCCAGTTGTATTCATAAGAAGAAGTGTCTACGTTGGTTGTCAGGTTTTTATTGTAGTTGGCAGTCAGCACGATGTCCAGCCCTTTTGTGAACAGATCGCGTTTGCCATATTCCAGTGAGGGCATCAGAGAGTGTCCTTTGCGGTGTTTTTGCCCGTAAACGATTTCCTGGCGCACACCGGTCTGTATGTCCTGATACATATTCGAATAGGTAAAACCCAGCAACAGGCGGTCCGCCCATTTCTTGTCTACGATCCCCAGTTTGCCGATGACGGCTTCATTGTGGTAGGTATCGTTGAAACGTTTCACCCGTTCCTTCTTGCTTCTGTCGATGCTTCCGGTCTCGAAGTTTTCTACCGGAGCGTTCACGTAGTAATCATTATCCGAATAGTTTTGGAAAGCATTGATTTCGTAGGTGAATCCGTTTTTGAACGTCTGTCCGAAATTCACGTAAGACTTGTGCGTATTGAAAGAGCCATAGGAATAGGAGGCATCTAAAAACCATCTGTCCCGCTTCTTTTTAGTGATGATGTTGATCACGCCTCCGATTGCATCCGTACCGAAGCCTACCGGGACCACGCCTTTGTAGATTTCGATGCGTTCGGCAAAGTTGACCGGGATGTTGTTCAGCCCGAACGAACTTCCCACACCTTCCTGCGGCACGCCGTCGATAAATATTTTTACGTGCTTGCCACTGAAACCGTCCAGCGTAAGTTGCATGTCCGAACCGACCCCCCCGGATTCACGAACCTTCATTCCCGGAGCTTTCGCCAGTGCTTCGCTCAAGCTTTTGTTGGAATTTTGCAGTTCTTTCGTATCAAGTGCTACGGCATTGAATGCCGAACGTTTCAAACGGCTTATTCCGTTTGAGACAACGACCACTTCGTCCAGTTCCGTCGATTGCGGAGTAATGGTGATATTCTGTCTGGCCCTTTCTCCACCGGTAAGTTTCACCGGTTTCTCAACAGTCTTGTAACCGATGGCAGATACGACTAACGTGTAGTCGCCAGCCGGAGCTTTCAGATGGTAAATACCTTGTTCGTTGGTTGTTCCGCCGTATGTGGTACCTTTCAGGTAGACCGTTGCGAAATCAACGGTTTCTTTTTCCGTGGATATGATTTTACCTGAGATCATCGCCCTGTCCTGAGCGGAGGCGGATATTACAGCCAAGAGGAATATGAATAAGCCGGAAATTTTTAGAATAGTCGCTTTCAATTTATAAAGAGTTTTGTATCGTTAATAAAACGCTGCAAAGTTCCTTATAAATAGAAAGCGCATCAATCGCGGATTTTAGGTAATTTTATTGTCCCTGTAATTGTAATTTAGACAATACTTCTAACTATATGTAGGTATTTTTCGTTTTTAGTTTTCTTTTTTAGGGGTGACAAATGCCGTGTATAACTGAAGCAGGGCTGAAATGGTCAGGCAAATCATCCATTCTTTCCGTCCGCTGAACATCAGGGCGGAGGCGAATATACACAGCAACCCGGCAAATATGTTGTAGCGGTGCAATCTGCGCCTGCGAAAATCCATATCCTTGGTAGGCATTGTCAGGTAACAGACTGTTATACCGGCAGCCCCGACGGCGAACAGGTAAGGAGCTGCAACCGGCAATGCCAGATATAATCCCGCACCGGCGAGCAACAGCAGGGCGGAGATATTGAAAACGATCGTTCTTGCTTTTTCGTTCATTTATTTGTTCTTAATAATATATACATCCTCGTTCGGCTTTTTCATGAAATATTCTTCACGGGCGAAGCGTTCGAGTCCTTCCTTATCCGTATGCAGATCGTTCAGCTTTTTGCTGTTGATTTCGATCTCCTTCTGGTAATGCTTGATTTCCTTTTCCAGGCTACGAATCTTTTCATCGTATGTATAACGCTTGTACAGACTGCTATCGCCCATTACGAATGTCAGGGCGAAGAACACGATGGTTACCAGCCAGTAGGCATTGATCCTGGATAGATACTTGTTGTAAAAGTCTTTTATGCGTGACATAGGAACTTCGTTTTTGCAAAGGTAAATGAATTATTTTGTTTATCTTTGTCTTGTTAATAAAAAAGCAGAGAATGGATAATTATATTGTATCGGCAAGGAAATACCGTCCTTCTACTTTTCGTAGTGTGGTAGGACAGAAGTCCTTGACAACTACACTTAAGAATGCAATACAGAGTAACAAGCTGGCTCATGCCTACCTCTTTTGCGGTCCCCGTGGAGTGGGCAAGACTTCTTGTGCCCGTATCTTTGCCAAGACGATCAATTGTCTGAATCCGACTGCCGACGGGGAAGCCTGTAACGAATGCGAATCCTGCAAGGCCTTCAACGAGCAGCGTTCTTATAATATCCATGAACTCGATGCCGCCTCCAACAACTCGGTCGATGACATCCGTGCCCTGATCGACCAGGTGCGCATTCCGCCTCCTATCGGAAAATACAAGGTTTTTATTATCGATGAGGTGCATATGTTGAGTTCGGCGGCTTTCAATGCATTTCTGAAAACATTGGAGGAACCGCCCCATCATGCTTTGTTCATTCTGGCTACGACGGAGAAGCATAAGGTGTTGCCGACCATCCTGTCCCGTTGCCAAATATACGACTTTTCGCGTATCTCGATTGCCGATATGGTGGAGCATCTGGAATACGTATCTTCCTGCGAAGGAGTGACGGCTGAACCGGAAGCCCTGAATGTGATTGCCCAGAAAGCGGATGGCGGTATGCGCGACGCGTTGTCCATCTTCGACCAGGTAGTCAGTTTTACAAATGGGAATATTACCTATCAGGCTGTTATCGATAACCTGAACGTCCTGGATTACGAATATTATTTCCGGTTGACGGATGCAATGCTTTCCGGAAATGTCCGGTCTGCCATCCTGATCTTGAACGATATATTGAGCAAAGGATTTGACGGGCAGAATATCATAACCGGCCTGGCATCGCATTTCCGTGATTTGCTGGTCTGCAAGGATGAGGCTACTTTGATCCTGTTCGAGGTTGGCGCTTCTATCCGTGAACGTTATAAGGAGATGGCGAAGCGCTGTTCCGACGGGCTGTTGTTCAAGGCGATCGAGCTGGCAAATACCTGTGACCTGAATTACCGGGCCAGCCGGAATAAGCGCCTGTTGTTGGAACTTACGCTTATCCAGCTTTGTCAGTTAAGCAGTGCCGGACAACCGGCCGATGATAAAAAAAAAGGGCTGATTGAGCCGATAGCCTCCAACGGGCCGGGCCAGGCCCCTGCTCAAGCAGGCCAGGCTGTGGCGGCTCAGCAGACATATACCGTACAATCCGCCCCTCCTTTGCAACGTCCGGTACAATCTCCGCAGGAAATGACCGGAGCGACTCCCCGCCAGCAGGTCGTTTCCACTCATGTGCCGCCTTCTCCGACTCTTATTCCGCAGGCCCCTCCGGCATCGGCGCCCAAGAGAGTGGCGCGTCCGCCCCAGTTCGGTACATCCATTAAGGAGATTGGCGTAGAGCATCCGAAAGCGCAGGCTGCGACACAGACTGCTACCGTGGTACAGGAAATGCAAAGTCCTTTCAGCCAGGAAGCATTGGTTCATTATTGGGATGCGTATGCTTCCGCTATCGACAAGAAGGTATATCTGAAAAATACGATGATCAATTGCAAGCCGGTCTTGCAGGATAATTATTATTTTGAAGTCTGTGTGCATAACCCCGGCCAACAGGATGAGTTGACGAATAATTGTATCGATATATTGAGTTATCTGCGGATGCAGTTGAAGAATACCCGTATTCAGATGCGTGTCCGTATAGATGAAACGAACCAAAAACATTTGGCCTATACATCAGCAGAGAAGTATGAACACCTACTGAACATAAATCCGGTTTTGGCAAAGTTGAAGGATGAGTTTAATCTGACACTCGACTAAATAGTTGAAAGGTGAAAGTTGAAAGTTAAAAGTTTGATTTATATTTCTTTTTAACTTTCACCTTTCACCTTTCACCTGAATTTACATTTCCCTGATCCAAATATTACGGAAGCTGATCGGTTCGCTGGGGTCGCCATGAGACTGCAAACGGATCGGGCCTGCTCCGTGTTTTACGACTTTCGGGAAACCGATATATTCCGTAGTGCCCAGGATAGTCGTGTTATTCTGCAATACGATGCCGTTCTGGATGACCGTAACGCGCGGTGGAACACGATAAGTGCCGTCTTCCTTGAAGATAGGAGCGGAATAGATAATATCGTAGACATTCCATTCACCCGGCTTGCGCATGGCATTTGCCAGAGGAGGCGTTTGTTTGTAGACGCTGCCGGTCTGTCCGTTCACGTATGTCTCGTTGTTATAGCAATCCAGCACCTGGATTTCATACATGTCTTGCAGGAAGATGCCACTGTTGCCGCGTCCTTGGCTTGTGCCGGTGATGTTTTCCGGTACGCACCATTCGATATGCAACTGGAAGTTCTCGAATTTCTGTTTTGTCAGGATGTCGCCTTTCTTCTTGTCTACAGTGAAAACGCCGTCTTTTACGATCCATTCGGCGGGGCCGCCCTTAGCGTTTTGCCAAGCGGAAAGGTCTTTTCCGTCAAACAGGACGATGGCATCGGAAGGGGCACTGTTTGTCTTGATGTCACCCGGAGTGACTACTTTCGGTTGCGGAGTCCAGTATTCAGACATTCCCGGTTTCATTTTTTCCTGTTCGGGGTACTGTTTTTGCGCGCTTGCACTGACACAAGCTGTACAAGCCAATGCTGCCAAAGCAGTCTTCATTGTAATGCTTTTGTTCATGGTCTAAATTGTTTTATATATAGGTTTAGAATTTATTGCTTGCAAAGGTAATGGATTAATTAAGACTATAAAATCGAAAACAGGAAATTAAGAAATAAAAAATAGATGTAAGTGTATTCGGTTCCCGGCGTTGTCGAGGATAAAATACGCTTACATCTAATTGGCTGGTTAATGGAAAAGCTGTGCGTGCTTTTTTATTTCGCATGATGGTTGAAAAGCCGTTGTTCTGCCAGCTTCTCATATTTAGTGCCCGGCCGGCCGTAATTGCAATACGGGTAAATGCTGATTCCGCCGCGCGGAGTGAAGATACCGGTCACTTCGATGTATTTGGGGTTCATCAGGCGGATAAGGTCTTTCATGATGATATTGACACAATCCTCATGGAAAGCCCCGTGGTTGCGGAAACTGAACAGATATAATTTCAAGCTCTTGCTTTCCACCATTTTTATATCGGGAATATAATCGATGTAGATGGTTGCAAAGTCCGGCTGGCCGGTGATCGGACAGAGGCTTGTAAATTCCGGGCAGTTGAAGTGTACCCAGTAATCATTTTCCGGATGCTTGTTTGTAAACGCTTCCAGTACTTCCGGGGCATAGTCCTGTTTGTATACGGTTGAACCGCCTAACAGATGTAGTTCGTTTTCATCTTTTCTTGTATCCATGATGTCTTTTTGTTATTCTTGTAAACGATGGTTTATCGGCGTCTTTTTAAATATTTCTCCAAACCTTCGCGGCGTAGTTTGCAGGCGGGGCAATGGCCGCAGCCTTCTGCCATGATGCCGTTGTAGCAGGTGAGGGTCTGGGTCCGTACAAGGTCGAATACTCCTAATTCGTCCGCAAGTTCCCACACTTCGCTTTTGTCCCGGTCCATCAGGGGTGTGTGGATCACGAACCGTTCGTCCATCGCCAGGTTCAGGGTGACGTTGAGGGAGCGGACGAATGTATCGCGGCAATCGGGATAACCGCTGAAATCGGCTTCCGACACTCCGGTTACCAAGTTGAAGATTCCTTTGCTGCGTGCCAGGATTGCTGCGAAGGTCAGGAATACCATGTTACGTCCCGGAACGAAGGTGTTCGGGTAGCTGTCTGCCGGTTTTTCCTGATCCATTGAAATGCCGGTGTTTGTCAGCGAACAGTTCGGATCGAGCTGGCTGATCAACGACACGTCCAACAGTTGGAAGGGGACGTCGGCATCGGCTGCAATTTTTCGTGCAACCTCTATTTCCAGGGAATGTTTTTGCCCGTATGTAAAACATACGGCTTCTACGCGAGAAAAGTGCTTCTTGGCCCAGAACAGGCAGGTCGTGGAGTCTTGTCCACCGGAGAAGCATACCAAAGCGGCTTCTTTTTTATGTTTCATATCTTTCTTGTTTTTAGTACGTGGTTTAGCAAGCACACGGAAAAGGAGACATTCCTTTTCGGGTGCAAAGATACCTTTTTTGTTGACAATTGACAATTGATTGTTGACAATTGGGAAGAATATATATTGCACAATATGTGCGATTTTGTGCGGCACATTTTCATTAAAAGTGTGCAATGTTTGAAAAAAGTATTTATCTTTGCCGCCGTTTTGTAATTAAGAAAAGTAAAACATGAAGAAAAAAGTAGTAGTAGGTGCGGCATTGATGATGATGCCTTTGGTTTCTTTCGCTGGTGGATATTTGACGAATACGAATCAGCATGCAGCCTTTTTAAGGTCACTTTCGCGAGGTGCTGCAATTGATATAGATGGTGCTTTGTCTAACCCGGCGGGTCTTTCTTTCTTGCCGACCGATGGTTTCCGTGTAGGTGTGAGTATCCAAAGTGCTTTCCAGACTAGGGATATAGATGCCTCTTTTGGTACATATAATGGTTTCGACCCGGTAAATAAAGTGCCGACAGTAAGCGATGTTCCCTATAAAAAATATTACAAAGGAAAGGCGGCCGCTCCTGTGATTCCGAGTGTTTTTGCGGCTTACAAAAAAGGTGATTGGACCATCTCCGGTTTCTTTGCCATTACGGGTGGGGGCGGTAAGGCATCGTTTGACGATGGCCTGCCGATGTTCGAATCGGCAGCTATGGCTGGTATATTCCAGGAAAGTCTGGGGAAGTATATAAAGACGGGCGGTAAAAGTCCCATCGTTACGCCGGATATGTATACTATTAACAGTGCGATGGACGGAAAACAGTATATTTATTCTCTGCAACTTGGCTTGTCATACAAGATCACGGATTGGCTTTCTGCCTTTGCCGGAGGTCGGATGAACTATTTTTCAGGAAACTATGACGGGTATCTGGATGCGAAGCTGAAAAAGGATTTTGGTGGAACAGACTTGATGAATTTGGCTTTGGATTGCGATCAGACAGGTTGGGGGCTGACACCGGTTTTGGGCGTCGATGTCAAATACGGTAAATTCAATTTCGGGGCTAAATATGAGTTTAAGACGAACTTGAACATCGAAAACAATACCAAGAAGTTGGATTATCCTGATAGTGCGGAAGACTTGATCGGCCCTTACAAGCACGGTGTGAATACGCCGAACGATATTCCTTCCATGCTTTCGGTGGCAGCCTCTTATCAGTTTTTACCCATGTTGAAGGCTTCTGTAGAGTATCATTTCTTCGATGACAAGAAAGCGGGCATGGCCGGTGGAAAACAGAAAGAATTGGAAAGAGGTACGAATGAGTATCTATTTGGTATTGAATGGGACGTGATCAAGAGATTGACCATTAGTGGTGGCGCTCAAATTACGGATTATGGTTTGTCTGATAATTTCCAAAGTGATGTTAGTTTCTCCTGTGACTCTTATTCGTTGGGCTTTGGAGCCAAGGTGATGCTGAGCGAAAAGATGGCATTGAATGTGGGGTATATGTGGACAAATTATCATGATTATACAAAGAAATCGGAGAATTATTGCGGTACAAATCTCCCCGGTATGAATGTCTATAGCCGTACCAATAAAGTGTTTGGCTTAAGTTTGGATTACGCTTTCTAAACCTAAAAAAAATCTATATCAGCTTGAAAAGGGAAGTTGCCTGTCGTGCGACTTCCCTTTTTTGATTTTCTGTCTTTCAAGCGGACAGTATGGGGCCCTATTGGTCGGTGTCCGTAACCCTATTGGTTAGTGCTCGTAACTCATAGGGTTAGCTACTGTAAAGCATAGCTTTAGTATCTGCATAAAAAAAGAGGATGTGTCATGCACACCCTCTCTCTTAATTATTGTTTTGCTTGTCTTGATTACAACTGGATCCAGCGGACGAAAGCGAAGTCCATGCGATGAGGCAATTCTTTGTTCACAGGGTAAACGCGGAAGCCCATCTTGTGAAGGCCTGCTTCGCTTGAAGCTGTTTTCAGTTCGAAGAACAGTTTGGAACCTTCTTCTTTTATCAGCTTGAATTGTTCTGTCGCCAGTAATTCCAACTGATGGTTATCCGGATTTTCTTTCGTGACAACCATTTCTACTCCCAACATACCTTTCAGTTCATGGCGGTCGATAACCAGATTGAAGTTATATTCTTTACCGACAACCGGACCGTCGATAGCCAAGTCCTGGCTGCATGTAAACGATTCTACCTGGAAGCTATCCCAATGTTCTGCCACTTCTTCTTTCCAGGCAGCGATTGCTTTGGCTTCGGCAAAGCCGTTTTCGTGCAAGTGAGCGGAACGGGTTGCCAACTTGTTGTAGAAGCGGTCGATATAGTCGTCCAACATACGTTTCATCGTATAGTCGGGAGCGATTTCGGACATCGAATTCTTGATGTACTGGATCCATTCGGGAGAGTAACCCTTGCTGTTTCTTGCATAGTAAGTCGGGATAATCTCTGTTTCCAGTATGTGGTAGATAGTAGCGGCATCCAGTTGATCCTGATACTGCTGGTTTTCGTAAGTACGCTTGTCGGTCAATGCCCAACCTGCACCCTGTTTATAACCTTCATACCACCATCCGTCCAATACGGAGAAGTTCAGGACACCGTTCATCTCTGCTTTTTCGCCGGATGTACCGGATGCCTCCAGAGGACGGGTCGGAGTGTTCAACCAAACATCGACACCTGCGATCAGGTGACGAGCCAGACGCATATCGTAGTTTTCCAGGAAGATGATCTTTCCTAAGAATTCCGGACGGCGGGAAATCTCGACAATATGTTTGATCAAGCCCTGTCCGCCACCATCGGCCGGGTGGGCTTTACCGGTGAATACGAACTGGATCGGATATTGTTCGTTGTTTACGATCTTGGCCAGGCGGTCCAGGTCAGTGAACAGCAAGTGGGCACGTTTGTAAGTTGCGAAACGGCGGCCGAAACCGATCAGCAGGGCGTTCGGGTTGATTTTGTCCAGGATAGAGACAACCTTTGCAGGATCTCCTTGGTTTTTCAGCCAGTTTGTCTTGTATTGATTCTTGATATATGTAATCAGTTTGTTCTTCAATGTCTTGCGGATAGACCAAATTTCTTCGTCGGCAACATTCTGGATCGCTTCCCAGTATTTCTTGTTGGACTGGTCTTTGAAGAACTTCTTGTCGAAATGTTCTGCAAAGAAACGTTTCCATTCGGTAGAAGCCCAAGTCGGCATATGTACGCCGTTGGTCACATATCCTACGTGCAGCTCATCGGGGAAGTAGCCTTTCCATACCGGAGCGAACATGCGCTGGGATACTTTTCCATGCAACCAGCTTACGCCGTTTGCTTCCTGGCAAGTGTTCAAAGCGAATACACTCATGGAGAACTTCTCGTTGGAGCCTGGATTTTCACGTCCCATGTCGATAAATTCCTGCCAGCTGATACCTAACTTGCCGGGGAATTCACCCATATAACGGCCGAACAGGCCTTCATCGAAGTAGTCGTGACCAGCCGGAACCGGTGTGTGGACGGTGTATAGGGCGGAAGCGCGTACGACTTCCAATGCTTGGTTGAATGACAGACCGTCGTTCTGGATGAAGTCTACCAGACGCTGCGCGTTGATCAGTGCGGCGTGTCCTTCGTTGCAGTGATAAATCTGTTTCTTGATTCCTAATTTGTTCAGCATCAAGATACCACCGATACCCAGCAGATATTCCTGTTTCATACGGTTTTCCCAATCGCCGCCATACAGCTGGTGAGTGATGGAGCGATCCCATTCGCTGTTCTGGGGAATATCTGTATCCATCAAATATAGAGGAACGCGTCCGACGCTTACTTTCCAGATGTGCGCATAAACGGTGCGGCCGGGGTAAGGAACCTCCAATACCATCGGTTCGCCGTTAGCCTGCATCACCTGAGTAAGGGGCAGGGCGTTGAAGTTTTGCGGTTCGTAATTGGCAATCTGTTGTCCGTCCATAGACAGAGACTGGGTAAAGTAACCGTAGCGATACAAGAAACCTACTGCTGTCAGGTCGATGTTGCTGTCGCTGGCTTCTTTCAAATAGTCACCAGCCAGTACACCCAGGCCGCCGGAATAGATTTTCAACACGTTGGTCAAACCATATTCCATGCTGAAATAGGCAACAGATGGTTTTGTCTGATCCGGCTTAACATTTACATAATCCTTGAATATTGAGTAAACAGCTTTGATTTCGGCCATCAGGACATCATCTGCCAGAATTTCCTCAATACGTTTGTAGGATAAACTTTGAAGTAAAAGTACTGGGTTACCTTCAGTTGATGCCCAAAGTTCAGAATCGATCTTACCGAATAATTTGGCTCCTTCATGGTTCCATACCCACCATAGGTTTGTAGCCATTTCGTATAACGGCTGTAATTGTTCGGGAAGCATAGAATGAGAATAAACATCTTTCCAAATCGGGCTGTTTGCGTTATTCGCTTTGATTTTCATTATTGTGAAGTTTAAAATGTTTCAATTTATATTTTAATATTGTATCATCTCTTTTTTGCCTAAAACGTTGCAAAGATAGAGATTATCTGTTTAATTATGAGCGTATTTTAATTATTTCTTTTGCTTGCATGCTCCAAAGCAATTCTGAAAGCCTCTTCATAGTAGACAATGAATTTGCTCCATTCTGCTTTTGCAGCCAGGCAGAAACTGCGTTTCCGGATCTCTGCCGTTTCCTTTTTGTCCTTTCCTGCAAGTGCCAGGATCGAAGACGTGATGGCATCTGCTACTTCGAAATAATTAAAATCGTCACGGTTCACGACGGCTACGCCTTCACTGATGTTGTTGCCTGTCACATGCTTCTTAGCCCATAGACCGAAACCTGCAAGATCGGTGGTAATAGTCGGAATCCCGAATGCGATACTTTCCAGCGGAGTGTATCCCCAGGGTTCGTAGTAGGAGGGATAGACGGTCGCATCCATACCGATCAGCAGATCGTAGTAGGGTTTGTTGAGGATACCGTCGCGTCCGTCCAGGTAGCAAGGAACAAAAATGATCTTCAGCTTGTCGGTCGCTGAATTGGTGAAGCCGGCATGGGAGATATAGTTCAGCACCTTGTCCTGTTCCATCTGATTCAGCCAATGCGTGACGAATGGCATTTGCATGGGGGAGGTGGTGCGGATATTCTTGTCGATGACTTCTTTCAGGTCTGCACGTGCATCGCGTACCCAAGCCGGAACCATGATGAAGGCGACGACTTCGCGCTGGAGTCTGCCAGAAGTGCGTACCCGGTTCATTGCTTCGATAAAGACGTCGATACCTTTATTGCGGTATTCGTAACGACCGCTGGTTGAAACCAGGAAAGCATCCGGTGAGATGGGGCATCCGAGCAGTTTCTCTGCGACGTTGAGCAGGTCGCGGCGGGCTGCCATACGCTTCTTGTCGTATTCTTTGTCGGACGGGACGAAGTTGGGCTCGAAGCCGTTCGGCGTGACGATGTCCGGTGCTTTGTCCAGCAATTGTTTACACTCGCGGGCAGTGATGTCGCTCACGGTAGTAAAGCAGTCCACATGCAAGGCTGTCTGTTTTTCCAACGAATGTTTCGCCTCCATATTCAGCTCCCCGGCCATCTGGTCGCCGTTGTAGCCATCCATATAAGCATACAGGGCTTTGTTGTTTCCGGCGATGGAACGGCCGATAGATGTGGCGTGTGTCGTGAAGAGCGTTGCGACGGCGGGGAGTTGTTTTTTGATGTAGAGCGCACCCATTCCCAGCATCCATTCATTGAACAGAGCGGCAACCTTTTTGTTTTCCAGCTTGTAAAAATGATAAAAACTTTCGATGACCTTACCTACCGCGTAAGCGAAGATACAAGACTCGTCGTAGTCACCGTACGCATGGATCGAATCCACTCGGAAACTTTCCCACATCGAGAAGAAAAAGGAATCTTTTTCTTTGAAGAAAGGTTTGAAATCCACTAAGATTACGGGAGGTGTCCCCGGGACATTCCATCGGCCTACTTTCACTTTCAGATTTTCTGTGGTCTTCGTATAAGTTTTCCAGTCAGCAAACAGAACATCATCTTCAATAAAGTCGGGAGCGTTTGTATCGGTCCACACATCGGGTCCTATAAAGATCAGCTTATCTTTAAACGATCGTTGCAACGTATGCGCTTTTGTTGAAAGGACGGTATAGATACCGCCAACTTTATTACATACTTCCCAACTGCTCTCGAAAAGATATTCTGGCGTTGTTGTTGTATTATCCATAAACGATTTTGTTTATAATCAGATATTTTAGGGTGACAAAGATACGAATTTTTGTCTTTTTTTCAACTATAGGGTTTGTTTAATGAATGAATTATGTAGATTTGTAGATATTTTAATGTAAACAACTATGGCTAAAAGAAGAATTTTAAAGAGAGACATCAGCTATGTGGCTGGCGATTTGTTTTCGGAAGCTTTGTTTTGTAAGCTGTATCTTCCGGGTGTCAATTCGGAGAAAGCCGACGTGGTGATGGCGAGAGTACTTGATATGCAAGATGAATTTATTCGCCGTGCCAACCGTCCGGACGGAAAAGAAAACAAGAAACGGGTGAAAGAATATTATTGTAAATTGCGGGCGGACCTGCAAACGGAAATAAATGCAATAGCAACTGAAATCGGAGAGTTGAGCAAATAGAAAGTAAAGAATGAAGAAAGCTATAAGTAAGGCACTTCTTCGCTTGGCCGGCTGGAAACTTGGGCCGGTAGTGGAGGATGTGCCTAAATGTGTGATATGTGTGGCTCCGCATACCAGCAATTGGGATTTTATCGTAGGAAAACTGTTTTATACCTCGATTGGCCGTAACGCCAGTTTCCTGATTAAAAAGGAATGGTTCTTTTTTCCGTTCAACCTGTTGTTTGACTGGTTGGGCGGAGTGCCTGTTGACCGCAGTAAGCGGACTTCGGTGACGGATCAGATGGTTGGCCAGTTCAATCGGCGGAAAGAATTCCAGCTGGCCGTAACTCCTGAAGGTACACGCAAACGGGTGAATGACTGGAAGAAGGGATTTTACTATATCGCACAGAAAGCCAACGTGCCTATCCTGATGGCTTATTTCGATTACAAAAAGAAAGAGGCCGGTTTTAAAGGGGTATTCTATCCTACGGGTGATGCGGATAAAGATATCCGTGATATCCGTGAGCATTACAGAGGAGTGACAGCTTGTCACCCGGAAAACTTTGTTCAAATTTAATATCATGGCAGACAATTTGCGTATCAGTATGGTCCAGTCTCATATTATTTGGGAGGACAGAGATGAAAATCTGGGTTATTATGGAGAACTGCTCCGACGGGTCAGCGGTAAGACGGACATAGCCGTTTTGCCGGAAACGTTTACAACGGGTTTTTCTATGGATGTGGAAAAGCTGGCCGACACGATGGACGGGCCTACTATTCCTACTATAAAGAGGTGGGCGAAGAAATATAAGCTTGCTGTGGCAGGTAGTTTCATTGCAAAAGAAGGCGGGAAATATTTCAACCGTGCTTTTTTCGTCACGCCCGAAGGTGAAACTTATTTGTATGACAAGCGACATTTGTTCCGGATGGCGGGCGAAGACCAGCATTTCACAGCCGGGGATAAACGGACGATCGTACGGTATAAGGACTGGAATATCTGTTTGCAAGTTTGTTATGATCTTCGTTTCCCGGTTTGGAGCCGGAACGTGGACAACGAATACGATCTGTTGATCTATGTCGCCAACTGGCCCGAGGCGCGTAAAAAAGTATGGAAGACGTTGCTCCAGGCACGTGCAATGGAAAATATGGCGTATGTCTGCGGGGTGAACCGGGTAGGGATCGACGGTAAGGGCTTTGTTTACCGGGGCGATTCCATGATCTTCTCTCCGAAAGGGAAAAAGCTGGCGGATGCCGGCAAGCGTGAGGAGGTCACTCGCACATGTACGCTTACCCGTGCAGACCTGGAAGATCTAAGGGGGAAGTTTCCTGCATGGAAGGACGCGGATACGTTTGAGATCAAGTGATATTTCCCTGATAGGATTTCGGATTTGAACACAAAAAAGCGATTGTCGGAAATAACCGGCAATCGCTTTTTTGTGTTATGTGAAAATATATGTTTATTTCACCTCCTCAAAGTCAACATCCGTTACACCACCATCCTGCTTGTTGTTGCCGGCGTTGCCACCAGCCTGCTGACCGAAGTCAGGACCCGGTTGTGCGCCACCTTGGGCGTTCTGGGCATTGTACATTTCCTGGCTTGCTGCCTGGAATACGCTGTTCAGTTCTGCCATAGCTGCATCGATACCAGCGATATCCTGAGCCTTGTGAGCTTCTTTCAGCTTGTTCAGGGCTGTTTCGATAGGAGCCTTCTTGTCAGCCGGGAGTTTGTCGCCTAGATCCTTCAACTGTTTTTCGGTCTGGAAGATCATGCTGTCGGCCTGGTTCAGTTTGTCGATGCGTTCTTTTTCCTTCTTGTCTGCTTCGGCATTAGCCTGAGCTTCTTCTTTCATACGTTTTACTTCGTCGTCGCTCAAGCCGCTGGAAGCCTCGATACGGATGCTCTGTACTTTGCCGGTTCCTTTGTCTTTAGCCGATACGTTCAAGATACCGTTTGCATCGATATCGAAAGTAACTTCGATCTGAGGAACGCCACGCTGTGCGGCTGGAATTCCGTCGAGGTGGAAACGGCCGATCGATTTGTTGTCTTTAGCCAGTGAACGTTCGCCCTGCAATACGTGGATTTCTACAGAAGGCTGGTTGTCAACGGCAGTCGTGAATGTTTCAGACTTCTTGGTAGGAATAGTCGTATTGGCTTCGATCAGCTTGGTCATTACACCACCCATTGTTTCGATACCCAGTGACAACGGAGTAACATCGAGCAACAGAACGTCTTTTACTTCACCTGTCAATACCCCCCCCTGGATAGCAGCACCTACAGCTACCACTTCGTCCGGGTTAACACCTTTTGACGGAGCCTTGCCGAAGAACTTCTCAACGATGGCCTGTACAGCCGGAATACGTGTCGAACCACCTACAAGGATGACTTCGTCAATGTCGGAAGTGCTCAAACCTGCATCTTTCAAAGACTGACGGCATGGTTCGATACAAGCCTGGATCAGACTGTCTGCAAGCTGTTCGAATTTTGCACGTGTCAGTGTCTTGACCAAGTGCTTTGGAACACCGTTTACCGGCATGATATACGGCAGGTTGATCTCCGTGCTTGTCGTGCTTGACAATTCGATCTTAGCTTTTTCGGCAGCTTCTTTCAAACGTTGCAAAGCCATCGGATCCTTACGCAGGTCGACGCCTTCTTCGCGCAGGAACTCTTCAGCCAACCAGTCGATGATCACATGGTCGAAGTCGTCACCACCCAAGTGAGTGTCACCGTTTGTGGATTTTACTTCAAACACACCGTCTCCTAATTCCAAGATAGAAATATCGAATGTACCGCCACCCAAGTCGAATACGGCGATCTTCATGTCTTTGTTCGTTTTGTCCAAACCGTAAGCCAAAGATGCGGCAGTCGGTTCGTTTACGATACGGCGAACGTTCAAGCCTGCAATTTCACCCGCTTCCTTAGTCGCTTGACGTTGTGCGTCGCTAAAGTATGCCGGAACGGTGATAACGGCTTCCGTTACTTCCTGTCCTAAATAGTCTTCAGCTGTTTTCTTCATCTTCTGAAGTACCATTGCTGAAATTTCCTGAGGAGTATAAAGGCGTCCTTCGATATCGACACGTGGTGTGTTGTTGTCACCACGGACTACTTTATAAGGTACTCGACCAATTTCTTTCTGAACCTGATCATAGGTTTCACCCATGAAACGTTTGATAGAGAATATTGTTTTTTCCGGGTTTGTGATAGCCTGACGTTTTGCAGGATCACCAACCTTACGTTCACCACCTTCAACGAATGCAACGATTGAAGGAGTCGTTCTTTTACCTTCGCTGTTTGCAATTACAACCGGTTCGTTACCTTCCAATACGGCAACACAAGAATTGGTTGTTCCTAAGTCGATTCCGATAATTTTTCCCATAATTTTCTACTATTTTAATTGTTATTATTTTCCTGTACTTGCTTTTCTCTTTCGAGCTGCATTAACTGTTCTACAAATCGTATGCCAAAGTAACAAGGATAGGTTTGTAAAAGTTCAGGTGGCAGGAAGTGTGACAATACGTCAGTTTAGACATTTGCCGTCATGTGAAAGATATGACGGGTTATGCATGAAATGTTATAGGCCTTTATTATTCTATAGTTCTTAAGGAACTGTGGTATTTGTAGATAAAAAATTAACACTCACTCAAGTTTTTGTTATTTGTGGCCGCAAACATACACACTTTATTTAGAAAATGCAAACTTAATTTTTTATTTAAACACAAAAAAAACGATTTATCACACCACAGTTCCTTAAGAACTGAAGTAAGAATTAAATGTAATATCATGATGTCTTTGTTTTTATTCTCAAATATTTCCTTTTGGTTTTCTGCAGACAGTTAATGTCTTAGTGGAATTTTTTGTTGTGATTTTTTATGTCTAATATATTACCTAAAATCAAAATGCAAAAGTGTAAATTGAATTTTTTGCTACGATTCGGTTTGATTTCAATTCTGTTAGGGCTGTTTGTTACCCAGTCTTTTGCTCAGAATGTGACGATTACCGGTGTCGTAAAAGACCAGTCGGGTGAACCTCTGATTGGCGTGAACGTGATGGAAAAGGGGACGACCAATGGTTCCATCACGGATGTGGATGGTAAGTACAGTGTTTCTGTAAAAGGGGGCAAAACCATCCTAGTGTTCTCTTACATCGGTTATATCTCCCAAGAGATTCCGGTTGGGAATCAGAAAACGCTCAACGTGACGATGAAAGAAGACACGGAAGAACTGGAAGAAGTGGTTGTGATCGGTTACGGCACGGCCAAGAAGAAGGACTTGACGGGGGCGATCTCGACCGTTAAAGCCGAGAGTTTGGAAAAAGAAACTCCCCGTTCCGTCCAAGACTTGTTGAGAGCCAATGCACCCGGTGTTTCGATTGGGGCATCTGTCAATGCTGAAGGTACGGCTTCTGTTCAGATTCGTGGTAAAAACACGTTAAGTGCGGGATCCGATCCTTTGTATGTGCTGGATGGTGTGATCTTCAACGGTGACTTGTCGGATATCAATCCGATGGATGTCCAGTCTATCGATGTGTTGAAAGACGCCAGTTCTGTCGCTGTATATGGTGCAAAAGCAGCGAATGGAGTTATTGCCATTACTACGAAAAAGGGTAAGACCGGCAAACCTGTTGTCAACTTCAATTCGAACTTTGGGTGGGTGCAGGCTAATTCGGTTCCGGAAGTGGTAGACGGTGCCGGTTTTGTCAAATTTCGTCAAGAATATTCTGAAAGTTTGCTGACTCCGGAAGAATTGGCCGCCAAAAAAGGAATGTATGACGATCCGCGTACGTTGGGTAGCTTAGGAGTTGACCCGCTGACTTGGTATAATTACGACCAGTCGACTCCTGCTACGGCTTTGCCTTCTGAAGAACAAATGTTGACAACTTGGTTGGGACGTCTGAACTTTAAGAACATTGAAATCCAAAATTATTTGAACGGAGTTGAAACAGACTGGACCGACCTTGTTTTCCAAACAGGTTTCCAGCAAGACTACACGGCCAGCATCTCTAACCGTACAGACAATTTTTCCTATTTTTGGTCTATGGGATATGCCGATCGCGAAGGTGTCAAAGTTGGTGACCGTTTCAAAACATTCCGCACCCGGTTGAACTTGGAGTCTAAGGTAACGGATTTCTTGACAATAGGTTTGAATTCTTCTTTCGGAACGAAGGATAAAGGTGCATTGTCTGCCGATGTAGGACAGCGTACGAACAATTCTCCTTTTACAACAAATGAAATCGATGATCCGGATAGTCCATACAGAATGTATCCTTCTGGCGACAATAATACTAAAAATCCGTTCTTCGATAACTTGTACAGAGATCGTAAAGATATGGAACACAAACTGAACGCCAATATCTATGCGATTGTCAAACTTCCGTTCGGATTTGAATATCAGATGAACTTCAACCCATATTATAAATGGTACGAATACTACAATCACGACTCTTCCCAGCATCCGGAATGGGCCGGAGAAGGGGGAAAGTCCGAACGCAAAAATCAAAAGACATTCAACTGGCAGATCGACAACATTGTCCGTTGGAAAAAAGAATTCGGCAAGCATCGCGTTGAAGCGACTTTCCTGCAGAATGCGGAAAAGGGACAGTTTTGGGAGACTATCGCCAAAGCGTCTCAATTTACTCCGAGCGATATTTTAGGCTATCATAATATCGGGGCTGGAACCGTACCTGTTGTTTCCAGCAATGACACATATAAGACCGGTGATGCCTTGATGGGACGTTTGTTCTACTCTTTTGCAGACAGATATATGGTGACGGCTTCTGTGCGCCGTGACGGGTATTCCGCTTTCGGGCAGATGAATCCGCGTGCCACTTTCCCGGCTGTGGCATTGGGGTGGGTGTTTACCTCTGAAAAATTTATGGAACCGGCCAGTTCCTGGTTGAACTATGGAAAACTGCGTTTCTCTTGGGGGCAGAACGGTAACCGCGACATCGGTCAGTATGATGCATTGGCCAAATTGAATTCCGGTCTGCATCCTTATATCGACCAGAATGGCAACATTTATGTCACTTCTCAGATTTATGTAGATCGTATGGCTAATAAAGGGTTGAAATGGGAACGTACGTCATCCTACAACATCGGTTTGGACTTTTCTTTATTCAATGATCGTTTGAGAGGTTCTATGGAAACCTATATGACCGAGACGACTGATTTGCTGGTCGACCGTGCCTTGCCTTCTATTTTGGGATTTGCTAGTGTAAAAGCCAATTTGGGTAAATTGGCGAATAAAGGTTTCGAGTTGTCATTGAACGGTGATATTATCCGTACGAACGACTTCACGTGGACCTCTTCCGGTAGTTTTTCTTTCAACCGTCGCAAGTTGAAAAGCCTGTACGGCGACATGGAGGATGTTCTGGATGAAAATGGCAATGTGATCGGCCAAAAGGAAAAAGATGACCCGAAGAACGGGTGGTTTATTGGCCATGATCCGGATCAGATCTGGGATTATGAGTTCGGAGGCGTGTGGCAGCTGGGACAGGAAGAAGAAGCTTCTAAGTATGGTTGCAAACCGGGTGACTTCCGTTTCATAGACCAGGATGGCAACGGTGTGCTTGATGACGATGATAAGACGTTCCAAGGCTATAAGACACCGCGTTTCTTCTGGTCTTGGAGAAATGAATTCATTTATAAGGACTTCAGCCTGTCTTTCATGCTTTATTCTGATATAGGCCATTATGATTATTATAACCATGCTTCCAATAGCGGTGGTATGTTTGACCGTTATTCTACGTACGACCAACCTCGTTGGACTCCTGAAAATCCGACGAATGAATACGGGCGTATCGGTTCGTACCGGTTTGCCAACTATTATAAGAAGAAAACGTTCGTCCGTATGGATAATATCTCTTTGTCATATGCAGTACCCAAGGATTTCCTGAAGAAATTCAAAGTGCAGAATATGCGCATTTCCCTTACGGCACGTAACCCGTTCACCATAACCGGTTGGGATTATTTCGATGTCGAAGCCACGAAAAAGAATCGTGACGATGGGCTTTATGGCATGAGATCTTATAATATAAGTTTTAATTTCACTCTTTGATAAAGACGAAAGAATATGAAGAACAACAAACAAAAATATATCATCGGAGCATTGGCCTTGTTGCCTTTGTTGACGACCGGCTGTAAAGAGAGCTGGCTGGATCCGAAACCTCTCTCTTTTTATACGCCTGAAAACACCTACGTGGATGCAGAGGGCATGTATTCGGCTATTGTAGCTTGCGAGCGTAATATGCGTCATGAGTTTTTCGGAGACCAGTCACCGATTTTGACCGAATATTATACTTCTGACGTTGCCGTGAACGGAAAGACCGACGAAAGCGGTGCTTTGGTCGATTTTGACAACTATATGCTTCCTACCCAAACCCAAAATAATGCTAAAAACAAGATGCAATGGTATTGGGATGAGGGTTTCAAGGGAATCAAATATGCCAATATCGTATTGTCGCGTATCGATGCTGGAACCTACAAGGATGAAGCGGAACGGAATGCTGTTTTGGGTACTGCCTATTTTCAACGGGCTTACCGCTATTATAAGTTGACCCACCAATTCGGAAATGTCCCCTTCCTGGATCGGGAATATACGGAACCGAAATTGGATTTCTACTCTCATGACCGTTGGAGCATTTTGGAGCAATTGAAAAAAGATTTGGAATTTGCTTATGAATGGGTTCCGGAAAAGGTGGATCGTGGAAGAACTTCCAAAGCTGCCTGCGGTGTCTTGCTGATGAAAGTCGCGATGTGTTTGGGTGACTTTGACCGTGCTATCGAGATCGGTAAAGAGATTGTCGCCAACCATCCGTTGATGACAGCTCGTTTCACCTCGAACAAGAACAAGCCGAACACGAATTTGATGCACGACTTGCACAGTGTAGAGGCGAAGATGGACATGTCGAACACAGAAGGTTTGATGTATGTCGTGTCTTATCCGGACGTGGAAGGTCGTGACAGAATCCAGACCATGCGTAATGCGACTCCCTATTGGGCGAAAGGTGCGGCTATCGTCACCCCTGACGGGAAGACCGGTACGGCTATTTCACCTGCGGCAGCTGATAAAGGTACGGAAATCGATAACGACTTGCATGTCGGTCGTGGCATCGGTTCCTGTCGTGCCAACAACTACCTGCAATATGACATTTGGGGTGAAAAAGAAAAAAACGACCTTCGCAGTCCTAACGCATCGGGTAGTTGGCGCCGTATGACCGATTTGTATTATAATGACCCGGGCTTGAAAGGTAAATCCGAATGGTATGGAAAACATTTGGTTCGCCCGACCAATATGAGCGTGTCTGATTCGGTACGTTGCTGGTTCTCATGGCCGCATTATAAGTTGTTTGTTCCGGATCCTACGAAGGATACTGACCGTAGCGGTGGCGAGACTGCTTGGTATATTTATCGTTCAGCCGAAGTCTACCTCTTGATGGGCGAATGTTATTATTGGAAAGATCAATTGCAGGAAGCGGCCAACATGCTGAACGTCGTTCGCGAACGTGCAGGAGCTGAACCGCTGAATGGATCTGAAATCAATATCGGCGCTATCTTGGCTGAACGTGCCCGTGAGTTGTATTACGAGGAATGCCGTCATATCGAGTTGGTTCGTATTTCTTATATTTATGCTAAGACCGGCAAACCTTGTGAGGTATTCGGTGGCCGTGTATATAAGTTGGATAACTTCTCCGGTCCCGGTGGAACAGGCTCGAATGTGAAAGAGCCTGGTTATAACTTCTGGTATGACTGGATGATGACGGTCAATAACTTCTTCCGTGACGGGACTGAGGTTGCCAACGGTAAATACCGCATCAGCGTCCATCATGTGCTATGGCCTGTCCCCTATAATGCGATCACAACCAATACCGGTGGCGTTATCAACCAGAACATCGGCTATCCGGGGGCCGAGAATAACATCACCCCGTTGAAAGTCGGTGAAGAGACTCCGGCTGGAAAGTAGTATAGGGAAAACGCGCACAATAACAACACCGTGTAAACGAGACGCACCCCGCGGAGGCCTCAGGGCCTCCCACGGGGTGCGTCTTTCTTGTATTCTTTCGCTGCGTCGAACGAAGGACAGGCCTTTTGGGGGTTCAAGTCGCGGTGTCCTACGGTGAGAGCTGCCGGGAAGTGGCGGCCCAGCTCTTGTAACAACTGCGTGAGGGCAGCCTTCTGGGCAGGCGTGCGAGTGTCTCGCGGGAGGCCTTTGCCGTCCAGTCCCCCTTCGTAGCAGATGCCGATGCTGTGGCGGTTGTGACCGAAGCAGTGCGCCCCCTCCAGGGAGAGCGGCCGGCCGGGATGTACCCGGCCATCGCGTGTGATGTAGTAATGGTAGCCGATGTCGCGGAAGTGCCGGCCGTCGATATGGTCCCGGCGGCAATCCTCGAACGAGTAAGGCTGCCCGCAGCGCGTGGCGCTGCAATGGATGATGAATAGTGTGATGCGTCTCATGTGCGGCTCTCCCTGTCCTTTATATGCAGGCCGTAACGCCGAAGGCACTACCGATGGCCGTAGCCACGACGATGATTACTTTGAGGATGATCCCCCAGACGGATTTCTTTTCGTTCTTTTCTTCCATGAAATTGTGGATTATGAGATTTATGAATTATGATTTATGAGAAGTTTTTGACACATGACTTTGTTTGTGTCTCTCTTGGCTTCTCTTGTCGATTGCTTAAAGTTCTCCCGGCCGTTCCTCCTCGCCGCCACCGCCGGTATTGCCACCTTCGATGTCGTAAGGTGAAAGCTCCTTGAGCTGCGCTTCGAGTTTCAGCTGGTTGATGGCGAGGGTTCCGGTGGCGCGGCATTTGAGGCGCAGCCCGACCACGTTGGTAGTGACCGACCAGTCTTTCGACGTGTCGGCAGGTTTCCCGCGGATCCCCACGCCGAAGATCGCGAGGTCGTCCAGTTTCACGTTCTTGCCGTCGAGCAGCAACTCCTTGATGCAGGAGGTCATGTCCTTGAGGACCCCGTGGATCGCGCCTTGCGAATACGGCGTGTTGTGCTTGGCCATGTGTTCGGCCAAAGCGCGCGTGTCGAGCGTCTCGTCTGCCACCGCCCTTGCCAGCCACTTGCCGCTGAGCGGGGTGGACTTGGTCTGGTTCTGATACTTCTTGTAACGAATCATGTCTGTTTGATTTTAAAGTTGATAATTAGGATGAAAAACCGATACCGTTCCGGTGAAGCTGCCCTGCCTTTCTTCCCTTTCCGGTACAACAAAGATAACACCCTCATCTTGTGCCGTTGCGCGTAAGGGGGAGTTGTGGGGAGTTCTGCCGGAAAGATGCGTGTTATAGGGGGAAAACGGGGTGTGGAAGGTGCGCATTGTAGGGTAAAATGAGAGGTGAAAAGTTGCGTGTTATATTTTTTAAGACTAATTTATTCCGGCTTATATGGTGTTCTATTATAGAAAAACTATATTTTTTATCACCTGAAACAGCTTGAAATTCATTGTTTTTTCGTATATTCGTAGAAATAAATCAAACAAGGAAGACATGGAAAAACAGACTGATTTCCGCATCCGCAGCTACGGTCGTACGGAGCTGGCACAACTCTACAACCCCTGCCTGACCCCCAAGGCCGCCTACCGGAAGCTGGTCGGGTGGATCGACCATTATCCCGGCCTCGCCGTCCGCCTTGCCGAGCTTGGCAAGCTGCCCGGTTCGCGTTCCTACACCCCTGCCCAGGTGCGGGAGATCGTCGAGGCGCTCGGCGAACCGTAACTCATAGCTTTAGGGGGGCTAAGGCTATGGGTTAGGGGGGCTAAAGCATAGCTTTTCTGTTACTTTCGGCTTGATCCGAAAGTAACCAAAGGATCAAGGCCGAACCTGCTTCGCTACTCCGTTCCCTTCGTTCGCTGTCGCGTCTGAAACTCGCTTCGCTCAGACAGCAGACGCTCCGGGCGCTCACTGAGGTCTCTGCGCTTGACGCTCACCAGCTTAGGCCGGAAGTAGAGCCTGACGGCTCTTTGGGGATGGCCGATGCTGCCTGCTTCAGCAGACGGCTGAAAAAGCCTGGAGGCAAAGACGGAGCGTCCGGAGCCTGCGCTGTCTGAGCGTAAGCGAGTTTCGCAGGCGACAGCGTAGTCTTTGCCCGGAGTAGCCCAGCCGGTTAAGCCTTGAACTTTTGGTTACTTTTCTTTCAAGAGAAAAGTAACAGATAAAACTTTATTGCATGAAATAAATAAAAAGAGGGTGTCGAAAAAATGCCATCCTTGATTATCAGTCTTTTATGGTGATAGGTGATAGGTTGAACCCCGTTTCTGTAAAAGTTTAGGAAAAATGAATTAAAAAACGCCGCCTTTAAGGTGACGTTTTTTAATTCAAACTCGGAAAAGTTTTACAAAAAGGGCATTTAACCTATCACCTATCACCCGAGGAAGGAGGAAAATCTGTGTCGTCCGCTTCAGGGAGGATGCTTTTCATCTCGTCTGTCGTGCGTTCGACAACCAGCCAGATATTGCCATGTCTTGTCCGTGTGCAGGTATACCCCAGTTCTTTCAGTGCTATGCCGACCTGCACCGCGTTCAGCCGGATACTACCGCCGAAGCGGGTGACGATCTGGCTGGCGGTGACGTAAGTCCCCTTTTCGTAATCGACGGGGTGGCGGTAGTACATCAGGATCAGTTCGCGTGCGGGGTTGGGCGTTTCGAAACGGCGGTTCGCGAGGTTCAGCTCCTCGATCTCGTGGTCCCTGTACCAGTAGCGGAAATCGTTGTCGAGCAGGTGTTTCGCCTGTGCGTACAGCCCTTCGTAGTCAATATGGGCGGTCCAGGGGTTGTCGATCGCCGTGACCTCGAACGGCAGCCAGCGGCGGTTGCCGGTGTCGTCGGTGAGGAACTGGAGGTTGTTGCCCGTCGCGCAGAACGAGGCTACGTGGGGCAGGTGTACCTTGTTGCGCCCGTAGGCGGGACGTTCGTTGACGTAGAGCGTGGTGGTCATGGCCTTGAGCTGGTTCAGTTCACTGCGCTGCATGGAGTCGATCTCCTCGAAATTGACGAGTAAGTTCTCCGTCATGGTGAAGAGGTCGTCCTTCGTGAGCCGTTGCGAGTTGGTCTTGGAGGCGTAGTAGCGTCTGAGGACGGGTGGCAGGAGATTCTGGAAGAACGACGTCTTGAAGCATCCCTGTCGCCCGATCAGGACGAGGATGACGTGATTCACCACCTTCGGATCGAGCGCGGCGGCGACCATCCCGACGAACCAGCGGCGGAAACAGAGGTCGAAACGATCGGTGTCGCTGTCGGCGGGGTGCACCATTGCAGCCAGGTTGCCGATATGGTCCGTCACGCCATCCCACGGTCCCGCCTTTTCGAGAAACTCCTCCAACGGGTGGTAGCGGGGCGCGAAGTCGGAGAGCAGGAGCGTGCGCAGGTGGAAGAGGTCGGCCTCCAACCCGTCGCGGCGCATGGAGCACCAAAGGGAGTTCTCGACCGTGTCGGTCATGGGAGCCCAGCCGTCGGGTGCGGGGATGCCTTCGGTGACGGGGCGGTGTTCGAGCTGGTGTGTCAGTTGGTTCATCCGCAGTTGCATGGAGCCGCCGATGAAGCGCTCCATCTCTTCGACGGTGGCCTTGCGCTGCCGCCCGTTTCCGTTGCGGGGGGAGACATCGGAGAGCTTCATTGTGGCGTGCTCGGCAGTCAGGGCGTAGCAGCTCTTGGCTGTGGAGCGGACGGAGGCCGTGTCATAGTCGGCGAACAGTTCGACGGCCCACGCCTCGGCTTCGGCCTCCGGCACGCCGAAACGGTTCATCAGGTAGAGGCATCGGCTGATGTAGTCGTTGTGGCTGCCGGCTGCGTAGTGTACGCCCTCTTCTTCCACAAGCCGGCGTACGGTGTTCTCGGCGCGTGCGGCCGATGTCTTCCGCCCTCTGTGTTTCTTTCCTGCGGCGATGTCCTGTTTTTGTCCGGCCTTGGCGTCGGGTAGGGAGGCGAACTTCATCCGTTCGGCGTCGGGACGGTAGAGCGCGTCGGGGTCGTGGCAGATCACGGACATGCGCGTGGCGTTCTTGCACTGTCGGTCGATGGCGATGCCGGTGAGCCGGGCGTAGTAGGCGTTTACCGTCTGCCAGGCTGCGGGGAAGTTCTCTTCCGTCACTTCGCCTTCCATCCATGCGATGACACGTATGCCGCGTCCGGACAAGGTCTTGTAGGCAAGGAACGAGTGCGGGTCGGCCCTTACCCGTTCGAGGGTCTCGTCGAAGATCTCTTCGGGGATGCCGTCGATGTCCACCATGATGGAGCCCGGATAGCCTTTGATGTGCTTCGAGGAGCGTCCTCCCTCCAAGTGGACGGAAGGGACGAAGGCGGGTTGGTTCTGCTTGATCTGGCTTTGCTGCCGTTTCGACGTTTCGGCGTCTTGTCCTTCGCCGGCTGCAAGCGCGCGGAACAGGGCGGTGGCGGCGGCATGGCGCTCGCCGGTCAGTTCTTGCATGATTTCTTCCCATGTGCAGGGAGAGGGGGTGGTTGCGCGGAGCGAGAGGAAGCGCGAGGGGCGGAATGTGTTTTCCATGTAAAATGTTTTATTAAATTTGTTCAATGTTCAGATGTGCCGTTCGGGGGGCGAAGCGTCCGAAGCATCCTCTGAAACTTTTGACAAGTTTACGCATTTATCCATTCATGTTGTCCCCGCCATGCCGGGCTCATTATGAATGAATATTAATATTTATATTAATAATTAAATATTTATAACATGAAAACGACATTTATGTTCCCTCTGTTGGGGCTTTTCGTCGAAAAGCAGATGAGACGTTTCCGGATAACCGTACGTCTTTACAAAAGCGAACTCTCTGCCGGCAGCCGCAGCTACGGTGCGATTAAAAAAGGGGCGACCTCCGTCTGAGCTATTACGCCCGCCTCGTCGCTCTCCTTTACGATCTCGCCGGCGAAGAAGAGTTCCGCCGCCTGGCACATGAGGCGGTGGAGCTGTACATACGGGAGAGGGAAAAGGGGAAAAAAGCTTGATGATAAGATATAGGGCAAACATTCGGGCAGCCAGGAGAAATTTCGGTGGAGGAGCTTGGCTGTCATGTGGACGAAAGTAATCCGGTAGCTGTGATTGTCGAATAAAATCTTCTTGTTTTATAGCGAAGTCATAGAGATGATTTTGTTTTTATATTATCTTTGTGGTCGCAAACAGTCTAATGTAAATGCTTATCAATAATTTAATTATAATAGTATGAAAAACTATCTTGTATTTTCTATGGCAGCCTTGTTGGTCGGAGCTTCTTGCAACACAAAGCAGGAGAAGGCGGCCGAAGGCTTTACCGGCGCACCGGGAGAAGTGAAGTTGGTCACGCTCGATCCCGGACATTTCCATGCCGCATTAGTGCAGAAAGTGTCTTATCCGCAAGTTTCTAAAGATGTTTATGTGTACGCACCCACCGGTTTCGACGTGGACGAGCACTTGAAACGTATACAGGGATTCAACACACGTGCGGAGAATCCGACGGCTTGGAATGAAATCGTTTATACGGGAGATGATTACCTGGAAAAAATGTTGGCCGAGAAGAAGGGGAACGTGATGATCCAGGCAGGGAACAACGGCAAGAAGACCGAATACATAAAGAAGACGCTTGAGGCCGGCATCAATGTGCTTTCCGACAAACCGATGGCGATCAACAGCCAGAGCTTTAAATTGCTGGAGGAATGTTTCGCTATCGCCAAACAGAAAAACATCATGCTGTATGACATCATGACCGAACGGAATGAGATCACTACGATGTTGCAGCGCGAACTTTCTACTATCCCGGCTGTTTATGGCGAGCAGTTGAAGGGGTCTCCCGAAGAACCGGCTATCGTGAAAGAGAGTGTGCACCATCTGTTTAAGCTGGTCGACAACAAGCCGTTGACGCGTCCGGTATGGTATCTGGATGTAAACCAGCAGGGCGAAGGTATTGTGGATGTGACGACTCACCTGGTCGACCTGGTGCAGTGGGAAGCCTTCCCGGATCAGATCATCGACTATAAGAAAGATATCGAACTGATAGATGCCAACCGCTGGACTACCTCTATCAGCCCGGAAGAGTTTAAACAGGTGACAGGGACGGATGCTTATCCCGATTTCTTGAAGAAAGATGTCGAAAACGATACATTGAAAGTCTATTGCAACGGTGATATCGTTTATAAGATCAAAGGTGTGACAGCCAAGGTTTCGGTGATCTGGAATTATACCTTCCCCAAAGGTGGCGGTGATACCCACTTCTCCGTCATGAAGGGTAGCAAGGCCGACCTGGTCATCCGCCAGGGCAAGGAACAGAACTATCAGCCTGAACTGTTTGTCGAAGCAGTGAAAGGTATGGATCTGGCCGCTTACGAAAAGGACCTGACCGCTTCTATGGAAAAGGTTTCAGCCGAATATCCTGGTGTGGCATTGAATAAGGTGGGCGATGGCGTATGGCAAGTCGAAATCCCCGCAAAATACCGTGTAGGCCATGAAGCTCATTTCGGTCAAGTGACGGAACATTTCCTTGACTATCTGAAGGAAGGCAAACTGCCGGATTGGGAAGTACCTAATATGCTGGCTAAGTATTACACGACGACCTCGGCGCTGGATATGGCGAAAGCGAAGACAAAATAAATGTATTGAGATGAAATGGAAGAGAGAGTATGTGCCGGAAGTACAATTGGGCACATACTCTCTTTTGGTATTCTGCTAATAATCAAATCTGACACCCTTCTCCCAAAGAGGCAGTAACTTTTTTACAATGTGGGGGTTCTCTTGCGCTATATTTTTACGCTCGATGCGGTCCGGCCCGTATTGATAAAGTTCGGTGATCGTTTCTCCTTTTTTATTATAACGAGTAAGACGGTATTCTGGAGTCCGGAGGGTTATACAATTCCGATAGTAGCTGTAAGCGGCGTCTGTCCATTTGGGATTATCAGGATTGTTGAGCAAGGTTGCAAAACTATGTCCGTCCAGTCCTTTGGGTAAGGAGATTTTGCAAAGTTCCATAAGAGTCGGATAAATATCGATAGAACTGACAATCCTGTTATTTTTAATCCCTGGTTTACACTGGGGAGCTTTTATTACGAGTGCGCTGCTCAGAGAAGTTTCATGTAGTGTATGTTTTCCCCAAACACGCAGATCTCCTAAGTGCCATCCATGATCTCCCCATAAAATAATAATCGTGTTATCCATTTTTCCGCTGGCTTCAAGGGCATCCAACACTTTTCCAACTTGAGCGTCCATATAACTTACGCAAGCGAAATAGGCGTGACGGAGTTTGCGTGCATATTCGTCAGAAACTCTATTTTTTATGGAAGGCATTTCGTCTCCTGATTGATAGCTCTTGAACTCCGCGCTTTCATGCAGGCTGACCGGATCGCATCCTTCCGGAATGTCGGGCATAGGTGAAATGGGGATGGAGGCTTCATCATACATATCCCAATATTTTTTAGGAGATGTGAAAGGTAAATGAGGCTTGAAAAAACCGACAGCCAAACAGAATGGCTCATTTTTAGCTGTTAGCTCGTTTAGCTTTTTGACTGCCAGATTTGCCGTTAGCCCGTCCGGATAACCTTCATCGGCGACATCCGCACATTCGTATGGTTTCACTTGTTTTTTGCGACTTTGCCGGTTACTTCCATCTGCATATCCGAAAAAGGCATTCCAACCGTTTCCCCATTTTCCGGCATCGAAAAGCATTTCATCCCAACTATAAGGTAGTTCCGGTTTTTCGGTTTTCGGAGCTTCATAGCCATACAGGCAGCCGTCGACATAGTGGCTTATCTTTCCGATGCCGACAGTATAATAGCCATTTCTTCGTAAATGGTGGAACATAGTTTCCGGGATTTCTCCTTCCGGTTTATCTGATAGCCTTGTCCGGCATGCTTCGTTGGAGAGGTCTGATTTATCTTTAGGAAAATGTCCAGTCAACATGCTAGCTCGTGACGCTCCGCTTGTCGGGACTTGTACATAATGTTGGAAAAATAAACTGCCTTGTGATGCCAGCCGGTCGATGTTCGGGGTTTTTACAACAGACCCATAAGCTCCTAATTCACGGCGAAGGTCATCTACACATATAAAAAGTATATTGGGCTTCGTCTCATTTGCCTTTTTTTGTGCATAGCCTTGAAAAGGTAATGCCAGCAAACAGATTGATAGCAAAGGATAATTCTTTTTCATGATATCTAAATTGAATGTGAATACAAATGATTTACAAATATAACCTACCGGTCGATAATAGCCGGTAGGTTTAGAAATTATTGTTGATCGTCTATGACTGTTAAAGGAGGAATATTTTTTTCGTACCCGATATAACCTTTATTCTGGTTAATGGTTCCTCCTTGGTTGCTATCGATGGCATTTGCCGGGATGGGCCAAAGGACGTGGAATGGACTTATTTTGAATACGTTTGTTCCCCATAAGATATCCCCTGCCTTGTAAAATTCATTTTTAGCAACAGTCCGGTCATACCAGAAATTTTTTTCTGAGAAATTTTCTAAGGAATAGCCGTTTAACCCTTTTTCAGCCATGATAAAGGCGATTCTGGTTAATTCCGTTTTTCTGAATTCTTCTGCGAAAAGTTCTCTGGCTCTCTCATCTAATATATACTCTATTGAAACTTGTGAAGCAACAATAGGATCGGCTTTTGCACGTACTCTTACCGAGTTTATATCTGCGGCGGCTTTATCTGTTTGATTTAACCAATAGTAGGCTTCTGCCCTTAGAAGATAAGTTTCGGCTAATCTGAATAAATACCAGTCCGAATGTCCTCCGTATGGCTGATCGGGTCTTTCTTCATCTGCGACATATACCTTATAATAAGGGAAAGGATACCAACAATGGATGGTGTCTTTGGGATTTGTGTATTGTATCTGTACGGGTTGTCCGAAATATTTGGAAGATGGATTGTTGTAAATGAATTTATCGACAGAGAACCAGTTTACTTGATTATCATGTCTCAAGTCCTTATTACAGTTATTCCATATTTCATAATTGTAATAACTGCAAGGCCGGACATAACCGACCCCTCTTCCTATTTTTATGACAAACTCGTTTCCTTGTGTGTCGATAGTTCCTCTTTTTCCGTCGGGATCTTTCATGTAGGACGAATTCCACCAAGAGGGAACATAGCGACGCATAGCCTGGGTGCCTCCACTTATTTCTGCTTCCGGAAATCCGTAGCGTTCCTGTACGACAAGGATTCCTTCTTTATTTGAAGATGAGCTTTTATTGTCTTTTTGATGGAGATCCCAGATCGTATTAAACTGAGGATCGGAAGCATCTACCCCGAAGCGGTCAGTCATTAAAAAGTGAATACCGTCGTTAATGACCGCAGAAGAGGCGTCGACAGCTTCTGTGAATTTTCCATTAGACAGATATATTTTTGTAAGCAAATGGTTGCCGGCAGCCTTAGATACTGCTCCGGGAACAACTGTTTTAGGTAACCACTGGACGGCCCATGCTAAATCTTCTTCTATTTTTGCAAGTATCGTTTTTCTTGAATGTGTATAGAAATCGATTTTAGGAGCCGTATGTTCTATGTTTAAAAAGGGGACATCTCCATATAAATGGACTAATCTATAATACCAATAGGCTCTGTGAAAATATGCTTCGGCAATAATTGCATTTTTGATTTCTTCTGTGTCGAATTTGCCATTGTTGATACGCGACAGAATAACATTCGCATTTCGTATCTGGTTATATCCTCTTGTCCAGATCTCATGGAAGTCATAGGTTGTACCGGTCCCTGTCGGTAATACTTGAGTATCAAAATTATGTATGGCATTGGCTGCTTTATTGGCACTGATTGCAATATCTGAGGCGATTAGTTCAGATGCCAGGCCGCCTCCTTCGCCATAGAAATCGGGGCGTAAGTTTTTGCGGAGGTTAACCAGTATTCCGTCAAATCCGGCTTTATCCGTATAAATAGATTCCGGAGTGAAGATAGAAAGGGGCTTTATCTCCAAGAAATTGTCTCCGCATGAAACAGTTGTAAACAGAGACGCACAAATGATATATTTTATCCAGTTTTTCATAACTCGTTTATTTATAATGTGACATCAATTCCAAATGTAAAAATTCGTGGCATAGGAGTGTTTCCTGATTCAGGATCCCAACCGGACCATTTTGTGAAAGTTAGCAGGTTACGTCCACTCAAATATACTTTACAATGTCCTACTTTCAGATTTTTGAGAATATTTTCCGGGATATTGTATGCTATGGATAAGTCTTGCAAACGTATAAAACTACTCTTTTCATAAATGTTATATCCAGGTGTGTTTACCGTATTTAACCGTGTATATTTGTTTGTCGGGTTTTCCGGAGTCCAGTAAGGCAATGCATAACTGTTGGCTCTGTCCTCGACATTAGATGTGTTGCTCAATAGACTGTTCGCTCTCCAATGTCCTAAATCTGCACGGATGAAACAAGAAATCTGGAAGTTTTTGAAAAGAGTAAAGTCATTTCGAAGCCCTAAACGGAAGCGTGGCTTTGTATAACCTTGAAATACTTTATCTTCCTGAGTAGACACACCGTCTCCATTAGGATCGTATAATTTGACATCGCCAGGAGCTTTCCCGAATGATTTAGCCAATTCTTCTTCTCCAAGCTGGTAAATACCAAGGAATTTGTAATCCCATATCCGATCTATTGATTGTCCGATAAACCATCCATTGTCGATATCATCACCTTCTCTTTGTCCGATAACATTGCCATTTTCGTCTAAAATGTTGATTGTTTCTCCATATAGATGTTTGATCTTGTTTCTATTAAATGAGAACGTTAATGTCGAGTTCCAACTGAAATCCTTATTTTGGATATTGTAGCTATTAAGAGTCATTTCAAACCCTTTGTTTTGCAATTCTCCCATATTAGACATTACATTGTCGTATCCAATAATTGTCGGTAGGCTGCGTTTTAACAACAAGTCATTTGTAATCATGCTATAATAATCGACCGAACCATTTAACCGGCTGTTTAAGATGGAAAAGTCCAGACCTAAGTTTAAAGCTTTAGTCTTTTCCCATTTTAGATATTGGTTCGCCAGTGAACTGCTGTATATACCTGAGATTAATGTGCTTCCAGTCAGGTATTTGTTTGTTTCAAGTTTTGCCAATGCATCATAAATCCCTATATCCCGGTTACCGTTTATTCCATAAGAGGCTCTGACTTTGAGATTATTTATCCATTTGATATTGAAGAACGATTCGTCTGATAAATTCCAGGCTAAAGCTCCGGATGGAAAAGTCGCGTAAGGATTTTCCATACCAAAGGCAGAATACCCGTCTCTACGAATAGATAGAGTTAGGAAATAGCGGTTCATGAGTGTGTAATTCAGACGGCCCATTATTGCGGTACCGGTCGAATAAGTATCTTCGTTTTTTATAGTTGGTGATCCTCCCGCCCCTAATTGATGGAAACTTAATGCTTCACTGGGTGTGAAATTTACATTTTCACCGGTATCTTTCCATGTTTGTTTCTTTTCTGCATTATATAAGAATGTTGCATAAAAATCATGAACTCCAAAAGTTTTTTTCCATGAAATGATGTTGTCTATTTGCCATTCGTAAAGTGAATAATTGATACGCTGCCCGAAGCCTCCTGTTTTGTTGCCACTTGGGATGCTTGACGGATCATAGTAATAATTTTTTTGCCAATCATAGCGATTGATATAAGAAACTTTGTAACTAAAACCGAATGGCAGTTTCAGGTCGGCATACATGGTGGCAAACAGATTTTGGGTGACATTGAATTTATCCCGTTCTTTGTATAAAAGAAATGGGTTTTGTTCAATACCTGAATCGTCATGAGGATACCATTTTAGTTCTCCGTTTTCATCGTAAGGTTGTCCCAAAGGACTCTGGCGGCTTATATTCGATAATTTGATGGCTTCATTACTCTCATCTTTGTTGCTAAATTGAGCATTGATTCCCACAGTCAAAAATTCGGCAACTTTGGTATCTGCATTAATTCGGGAACGGATTGTTTTATACTCATCTCCCTTTATATAGCCTTGATTGTCCGTATAGCCTAATGACCAGTAATATTTAGTTTTGCCAATGCCTCCGGATATGTTGACATTGTAGTTTTGCCTTAATCCAGGACGTGTCGCTTCTCCATACCAATCATAGGCATTCCCATTCAGATAGTTTTGTTGTTCGATATCACGCAAATTCAGACGTGTCATCCAAGTCAGAATTGGATCGGACTGGTATGAGGCATCGTAATTTTGCCAAGTATCTACGTCAATGCTTTCCGGTAACTGATTAGGATTGTTATAATATCCTTCTGGCTTGTCTGGATTTATTCTGCGTTGGAAATCTTGTCTGCGTTGGATGAATCCAGATAAATCATTCGGTTTGATTTCGTTGGTAAAATCTGTTAAACCCAGTTGTGCGGAAAAATTTATACTCATTTTTTCCCCTTTGCCTTGTTTGGTATTGATGATTACAACACCAGCGGCAGACCGTGAACCGTATACAGCAGCAGAGCTGGCATCTTTCAATACGTCTATAGTTTCGATATCCGATGGATTGATGTCATTGATAGAACCATTGAAGATAACTCCGTCCAATACAATCAAGGGTGAATTGTTGGCTGAAAGTGAAGCGGGACCTCGTATTTCCATTTCACTAGCTCCGGAAGCAGAAGTCCCGATGTTAGAGTTAAAACCGGCAACAGTTCCATTCAGCATATCCAATACGTTCGTACTTTGCTGAGTGGCATATTTATCGGCTTTTACCTGGGCGATGGCCCCGGTAAGGTCTTTTTTCTTTACAGCTCCGTAGCCGATTACGACAACTTCCTCCAAGGCTTGCTGATCTTCTTGCAAAACCACTTTTAATATGGATTTCCTGTCAATTGTGATTTCTTGTGTGTTGTAGCCGATATAAGATATTTGCAAAATATCTCCCTCGCTTGCTTCCAGGCTGAATTTGCCGTCGACATCGGTAATAGTGCCGGTTGTGCTACCTTTTACTAAGACGTTAGCTCCGATGACAGATTCTCCTTGTGTGTCGACGACCGTTCCGGAAATAGTTTTGATCTGTGCTTTGAACAAAGCAATGTGTTTATTCGATATACGAAAAGAAATATTTCTTTTGCTGCGGAATAAGTTTCGCAGCAACTCGTTTAGATCCATGCTTGTTCCCTGGATAGAGGTTCTTTCGTTTCGGTCGATCTCGGATGTGTTATAAACGAATTTGTATCCGGTCTTTTCCTCTATCTCATTGAAAATCTCTTCATATGTTGCATTCTGCTTATTCAGAGACAGTTTTACTGCTTGTGCATGAACGAAGGTAATGTTGACGAACAAAAACAGTAAAAGAAGTCCTAAAAGATTGATTCCGTGTTTGAAAATTCTTTTTAAAGAGGAATAATGTTCCTCACAGGTAAAATCCTTTGGATTTTGCCTGATAAATAAAATTTTATCCATAATTTTGTATGTATTAATTTTTAAAATTGGCAGGTGTGTCATCTGCCGATTAACAATGTAGAATTTGGGAATGGTCGCAACATTCCCAATTCTTTTTGTATGTCTCTCTATTAATTAAATCTTGTTTTTCATGTACTGTCCATAATCGTTTGTCTTTGTGGTTTAACATTCTGTATTTATTGCAGGAAAATTTCTCCTTTCCTTTTTTCTATTTTGTATCTGGCTGAGATTTGCAAAACTGATAGTATTTCTTCCAATGTCTCTTTCTCTGTGAAGTTGGCATTGAAAGTCTGTTTTTTCAGGTTTTCGTTTTGAATATGTATTTTCACATGGAAAGCCCGTTGTAACTCTTGCATGATATCTGCTAATGAACTGTCTTTAAATTTAAAAATTCCAGTAACCCATGATATCGTATTTTCTGGGTGTACAGTTGAAATACTCAGCTTGTTATCCGATTTAAGGAAAACTGCTCGTTCACCAGGTAGCAGTATCCGGTCTGCCATTTGCGATTGATTCGTGTATTTATACAACCCGATTTTTCCGGTAAGGAGAGTGATCTCAGTTTTTTCCGGTTCTGCGTCAACATTGAATGTTGTTCCTAATACTCGTATTCCGATACCATCGGTTTGGACGATAAAAGGTTTCTTTTCGTCTTTGCGGACTTCAAAGAATGCCTCCCCTTTTATTTCAACCTGTCGGACCTGTTCGCTGAACTCTCTCGGATAGCGCAGGCAGGCGTTTGCATTTAGCCAAACTATACTGCTGTCTGGCAATGTGATTTTTGTTTTTGCATCGGGAACGGCTATCGTTTCATAATAGACAAGTTCTTGTTCCGGCTCTTTGTCGGTCAGCAGAATGCCGGTAACCAATAGGAGGGCGATGGAAGCAGCAATAGACAAATATTTCCATGCAGAGTTTTCTTTACCGGTATAAGAAATGATGACAGGCCGTTTAACTCTGTCTGATAAACGGTCGGACATCTGCTTTTCATCAAATGGCAAAGATTTGAAGCGTATGCGCTTTGTCAATGATTCGAGTTCTTTATTGTTTTGTTCATTTTTCATTTTATTCCGGTAGCTTTATAAATAGAGATGACAAGTAAAGTAAAAAACTCCTATTCGGGATGCAAAAAAATATTATGTTATTTGACTATCCTCTTGTGTTCTTTTATGTTATAAGTAGGATGTTTTATCTTGTTTGACAGTTGTGGTACGCTTATTCTATATTTGGAAGACAAGCGTTCGACAGATGTTAAACAAGCGTTTGAATAATGACGGACAAAAAAGAAGATGGTTGGTTTGGATTAAAAGAAAAGCTGTTTGATTTTATGTTATATATAATATTATGGAACGATCCCGGAAAAGGGTAACTGATAGATGATGGATTTTTTAACGGGCAAAATCAAACTCATGAGAAGAAACATTTTTACCTTTAGGCAGTGTCTTGAAGAAATTTTAACTACATTTACTGACTAATTAATGAAAGGACTGTATCTGAGATGGAAGGGGAGAGTATCATATCTCTTTTTGGAAAAGTAGTGAAGGGAGATGAAGCAGCGTTCCGGTTATTGTTTGAAACTTATTCCCGGCGTCTGTTCCATGTGGCTTATTACTATCTGAACTCTCGTGAGCTGGCCGAAGAAGCTATTCTGGATGTTTTTACTGTCATTTGGCAAAAGCGGGAAACGCTGTCCCATGTAAAAGAGCCGGAACGCTATTTGTATATATCGGTGAAAAACCAGGCTTTGCATTATCTGAGAAGGGGGTGTGTACAGGAAAAGGATTCCTTTTCTTTGTATGAGATTGAGTTGATCCCAGATTCGGATACACCGGAAAAGAGTTTGATGGATGAAGAATACCAAGTACTGGTCCAGCAGGCGATTGATTCCTTGCCGCCGAAATGCAGAGAGGTTTTTCGTCTTGTTCTCTCCGATAAATTGAAGAACCGGGAAATCGCTGATGTTTTGGGAATCAGTGAAAAGACAGTGAATATACATATCGCTAAGGCGTATGAACGCATTGCGGAGTTTGTGAATCGCCGGTATAAGGAGGGTAGTATTAAATGATACAGCCCTCCAATGAAGTCAGAATTTAAACTTGATCAACACTCCTTTGTGGTCCGTCGGCCAAATGTCTGCCGGAGTTGAGAAAGTATCTTGGCTGTCCTCTTCGACACGTTGGCTGCGGATAATGGAGGACTTGGGACCGACGATGACGGCGTCTTCCACTTCCCAACCGGTTGCCGGTATATAATAGATAAAATCGATGCGGTCGCGTTCATCCGCTTCCGGCGCCCAGGTCAACCGTTCGACTGGCATCGCCGGATTGTCCGAAGGGAAGGTAAAGCCGGGATGGGTGATCGGATTCGGATATTTGACGCGATAGGCATCGCGGAAGCCGGCTTCGTATAATAATTTGGAGCAGACCCAATCGACTACCGCCCCGTTGTGATCCCAAAGCCCTTTCGTCTCTTCCGTCCAATCCAAGTGCGAAGGTTCGTTGAAGTCACCGCCCAAGATTACGAAATCGGCATCTGACTTTGTGGCGTCTTCTATCACGAGCCGAATGGATTCGTCACGCAAAGATTCGTTATTGGCTTTTTCGATTTCAGCCTTGTCCGTTACCGGGGCTTCCAGTTTCTTCCATGTCACACCGCTGTATCCACGTGGCAGGTAACAGGCGTAATGCGTATAATCCAAATGCCCTGTATAGGCTACTACCTGTTTGCCGTTCACATCCAAACGGGTCCTTAATACCCGGTCTTTATGCGGAATGTTTTCCGTTTGTTCCAGTATGGGGTATTTGGACAGCAGTGCGACATCCAGCGAACTGCCTTGTCCATAATAGATTTTCCCTCTTTCGCGCAAAGCGTCCAGCATGCGGGGAACGAACAACGCGCCTTCCTTGTTGCTGGCTTCGCTGAACATCACGATATCCGGATCTATCCGGGCCACTTCATCCGCAACGGCCTCGAAGCCGTTTTTGACGACTGTTCCTTCCATCCAGATGTTCAAGTGCAATACACTCAACTCTTGTTTTTCTTTCGTGCAGCTGCCGCAGACCAGTAAGAGCAGCCATAGCCAAATATAAAAACGTCTCATTGATATTTTCTTTCATTAAAAAAAGTCCCCGAACTTTTATGAGATCCGGGGACTTTTATGTTATTTGATTTCTTTCTCTTCCATCATGTCCAGTTCGTTCTTGTCGGAGTCGATGAATTTATACTCCAAGAAGCCCAGACTTTGATTCGGAATCACTTTAATACCCATCGAGTATTTCAGTTTCCATTTCCAACTGAGCGGGAATTTTCCGCTCTTGATAAATGCTGCAACATAAGGATGTACGTGCAGGGCGAATTTCTTCACGTTGTGTTTGTTGACCAAGCAGTCGATCTTTCCTTCCAGGCTGTCGGTAAACAGGATAGAGGGTTTGATGGTGCCTGTGCCGAAACAGGTCGGACAGGCTTCGGATGTATCGACATCCATTGCCGGACGGACACGCTGGCGGGTGATCTGCATCAGGCCGAATTTGCTCAGTGGCAGAATATTATGTTTTGCCCGGTCATTAGCCATCGCTTTCGTCATATGTTCGAACAGTTTCTGCCGGTTGGCAGCTTCGGCCATATCGATAAAGTCGACTACGATAATACCACCCATATCGCGCAAGCGTAATTGACGGGCAATTTCGTCTGCTGCTGCCGTGTTCACGTCGATAGCCGTTTTTTCCTGGGCATCGCTGCCTTTGGAGCGGTTCCCGCTGTTTACGTCGATAACGTGCATGGCTTCCGTGTGTTCGATAATCAAATAGGCTCCACTTTTGTACGTGACGGTGCGTCCGAATAGGGACTTGATCTGTTTGGTGATTGCAAAGTTGTCGAAGATGGGGAGTTCGCCGGTATACCGTTGCACGATCTCTTCCCGTCCGGGAGCAATCAGGCTGACATAATCGCGGATGTTGTGATAGATGTCCGCATCGTTCACATAAATGTTCTGAAAAGAGGGGTTGAAAATGTCACGCAACAAAGCCACTGCTCTTGCCGTCTCTTCGTAGATGAGTGCAGGAGCTTTTACTTTGGTGATCTTAGGAATGTTCTCTTCCCAACGTTTCAGTAATGTCTTCAATTCATGATCGAGTTCGGCAACGCGCTTTCCTTCCGAAGATGTGCGTACGATTACGCTGAAGTTCTTCGGCTTGATACTTTGGATGAGTTGGCGTAGACGGGCACGCTCTTCGCTCGATTTGATTTTTGTGGAAACCGATACTTTATCGGCAAACGGTATCAGCACGATGTATCTTCCGGCAAAAGAAAGCTCGGAAGTCAGCCTGGGACCTTTTGTTGAAATCGGCTCTTTGGCGATCTGCACCAGCACTTCCTGTCCGACTTTGAGCACGTTGCTGATGCTTCCGTCTTTTTCGATTTCGGGAAGCAACTGCATTTTAGAGATAGTGGGGATTTTTTTATCTCCTTTTTGTTCTCCTAATGCTTGTTTGAGGAATTTCTGCTGGGTGTTGAAATTAGGACCTAAGTCCAGATAGTGAAGAAATGCATCCTTTTTATAACCTACATCAATGAAAGCAGCGTTCAAACCCGGCATCAGTTTCTTAACCTTGCCCAGATATATATCGCCGACGGCAAAAGAGACATTACGGGCTTCCTTTTGGAGCTCGACAAGGTTCTTATCCTCCAGTACGGCTATAGATACCTCTTTGGGTTGTACATCAACTACTAATTCACTAATCACTATAAAAAGAGGTGTTTAAAATGTGAGACCTTATTAAATACGCAAAGAACAAACTTAAAAGGTCTCTTATTAAGTTTGTTCTTCAGAGTTACTCAAATAGACTTATTTCTTCTTATGTCTATTCTTCTTTAGTCTCTTTTTGCGCTTGTGCGTAGACATCTTATGTCTTTTTCTTTTCTTTCCGCTAGGCATTGTTTTAAAATTTTAAATTAAACTATAATAACTAAATTACTTTACTTCGTTCAAGAAAGTCTTAGCCGGCTTGAATGACGGAATGTTATGTTCCGGGATGATGATCGTAGTATTTTTTGAAATATTACGAGCAGTCTTCTGGGCTCTCTTTTTAATCACGAAACTTCCAAAACCTCTCAGGTATACGTTTTCGCCCTGAGACAATGAACTTTTTACGATATCCATAAAAGATTCTACGCTGTTCAACACTGTCTGTTTGTCAATGCCAGTGCTTTTTGAAATTTCGCTAACAATATCTGCTTTAGTCATGTCTATAAATTAATTAAATAATTGATTTGGACCTATTAATTTTTTGGAATGCAAATATATAGCTTTTTATTTAAGTGGAAAAAGAATTGTCAGCCAAATTTTAAGAAAAAAGTTTCCTTACAATTCGTTAGAACTGTGTATGTTTGCAGTAATCAATTAGTTGCAAGTTTTGAAGAGGCAAAAAAGAACCGTATGTCGCAGATAGAAAACGAATTAGAAACCAGCCGTTTGTTGCGTGACTGGTATCGGATACATAAAAGGGAGCTGCCCTGGAGGGAGTCTTCCGACCCTTATATCATCTGGATATCCGAGATAATCCTTCAACAAACACGGGTGGCACAAGGGATGGACTATTTTCTCCGTTTTACCGAACGGTTCCCGGATGTGGCTTCGCTGGCTTCGGCGGAGGAAGACGAGGTGTTGAAATATTGGCAGGGGCTTGGTTATTATAGTCGCGCCCGTAACCTGCATGCTGCGGCAAAAGATATTATGGAACGTTTCGGTGGGATATTTCCTGAACGCTATGAGGATGTGATCTCTTTGAAAGGGATAGGAGAATATACGGCGGCGGCCATCGTTTCCTTTGTATGGAACCAGCCGTATCCAGTCGTGGACGGGAATGTCTTCCGAGTGCTTTCGCGCCTGTTTGCGGTAGATACTCCGATCGATACGCCCAGAGGGAAAAAAGCCTTTACGGAACTGGCAGGCTTGGTGATGGACCCCCGGTATGCCGGGCAACACAACCAGGCTATAATGGAATTGGGCGCCTTGCAATGCGTGCCGCAAAATCCGGATTGCGAAGCTTGTCCGTTGAAAGGGCACTGCGCTGCTTATGGGGCGGGCGATGTGCAGACCTATCCGGTGAAACAGAAAAAGACCAGGACGCGTGACCGGTATTTTCATTATTTATACATTATATATAAAGGAAAAACCTGGCTGTCCCGCCGGAAAGGGAAAGACATTTGGGAAGGACTCTACGAGTTTCCGCTTATCGAAACGGACAAGGCGATGGATTTTGCAGAGTTGCAGACGACGGATGCTTTTCGTCGGCTGTTTGCAGGAGCGGGCCGGCTGAATGTTTCGGCTGATTTGCAGGGGGTGAAACATGTCCTGTCCCATCAGATATTGTATACGGCTTTCTACCGGATAGAGATAGAGCGGGAGGGCGATGCCCTGAAGTCTTACCTTCCTGTGGCGACTGACGATGTGGAGAAATATGCGGTTCCTCGCCTGATACATATTTATTTGGAGAAATTAGAAGGAAACTTGTCAGAATGACTGAATTTGTGTTTCTTTGTAGACTAATAAAAGAATAGAGCTATGTCATTGAATAAAGTTATATTGATCGGTAACGTCGGACGCGATCCAGAAGTACGTTACTTCGATAGTGGCGCTGCTGTTGCCAACTTCCCGCTTGCAACTTCCGAGAGGGGTTATACGTTGGCCAATGGTACGGTTGTTCCGGAACGTACGGAATGGCACAATGTGGTCGTTCGCCGTGATTTGGTTTCCTTCGTTGAAAAATGGGTGAAGAAAGGTTCCGGACTCTATGTGGAAGGCAAGATCCGTACGCGTAGTTACGACGACCAGTCCGGCGTGAAGCGGTATGTGACGGAAATCCATGCCGACCGTGTCGAATTTTACAGCACAGGTTCCGGTACGGGAAATCGTGACAATGCTTCCGGTACAGGAATGACGGCGGCACAGCCTCAGACCGCCCAGCCGTCCACCGGATACCAGCAGGCGACGGGCTACCAGCAACCCGCATCCGGACAACCGGACACATCTTTAGATTCCAACAGTGCGGACGACCTTCCGTTCTGATATTGTTTAACTAATACTGTTCCCCTTGGACTCAGACTATTATTTATCGGGCTTATTCGACCAGGTTACTATACAGGCGCTCACAGCAGGCCCTGTAATAGCGTTAAGCCTTGCAATTCTTCTGCTGTTGGTTTCCGGCTTTGTGTCGGCTTCCGAAGTGGCATTTTTCTCGTTAACCCCGGGTGATATCAACGACATCCGGGAAGAGAATGCACCTTCAGACCCATTAATCCAGCGTTTGCTGGACCGTTCCGAGTACCTGCTCGCCGCTATCCTGATAGCCAACAACTTTGTGAATGTGGCTGTCGTCATGCTTTGTACCTACGGTATCAACGCGATCGTCGATTTCTCATCCGCCCCGATGTTGGGCTTTATTCTGGAGACGATCGTCCTGACCTTTCTCCTTTTGTTGTTCGGCGAGATCATGCCGAAGATTTATGCACAGAAAAACTCGCTGCGGTTCGTGCGCAGTTCGGCCCCTGTACTGAATGTCGTGGAGCGTGTCTGCCGGCCGCTTTCGAACATATTGGTCACGTCGACCAGCGTCATCAACAAGGCGTTAGTCAAGAAGAAGTACGATCTTTCGGTCGACGAGCTTTCCAAAGCATTGGAACTCACTTCCACCGAAATGCCGGAAGAGAAAGAGATGCTTTCGGAGATCATCAAGTTCTACAACAAGACTGCCGACGAGATCATGACGCCCCGCCTGGATATGGAGGATATCGACATCAAGACGAGTTTCCGCACCGTGGTCGATTTCATCATCCGATCCGGTTATTCCCGTATTCCGGTTTATGCCGATTCGGAGGATAACATCAAGGGAATCCTGTATATCAAAGACCTTTTGCCGTATGTGGAGAAGCCTGACACGTTCCGTTGGCAGAGCTTGATCCGTCCGGCCTATTTCGTGCCTGAGACGAAGAAGATCGACGATCTCCTGGAGGAATTCCGTACCAGCAAGATCCATATGGCGATCGTGGTGGACGAGTTTGGCGGAACTTCCGGTATTGTGACGATGGAGGATATCCTGGAAGAGATTGTCGGAGAGATTTCCGATGAATACGACGAAGATGAAAAGCAGTTCATCCGCCTGGCGGACGGCAGTCTTATTTTTGAAGCCAAGATATTGCTGACCGACTTTTTCCGTGTGATCGATGCCGATCCTACCGAATTCGGCAAACTGACGGAGGAGGTCGAAACTCTTGCCGGCCTTCTGTTGGAGATCAAAGGCGACTTCCCTCGCCGCCGCGAGATCATCGAATATGACGACTATCGTTTCCAGGTTCTGGAGATCGATAACCGCCGTATCCTGAAAGTCAAGTTCAACCGCATTTCGGACCAAGGAAAGGAGCGGCAAGAGGAGTAATGCGTATGTCAACCGGTATAGTGTGTGGGGGGCTGTTGGCCTTGTGTGTTTCCTGTACGGAATATACACCGAAGCCGCGCGGCTATTTCCGTATCGAACCGCCTGCCCCTTCCTACCAGGCACTTCCGGTAAGGGATTTACCTTATACTTTCCGGCTTTCCAGATGGGCAGAGGTGGAGTTGCCTCCGGTCGGGAATCCGGCAGGGTGGATCAATCTCTCTTATCCGCAGTTGAACGTGAAGCTCTATTGCAGCTATTTCCCTATCACTCCGGCTACGCTGGGCAGGGCGGAGGAGGAGTGTCGCGCGTTGGTTGTCCGGCAATCGAAATATCCGGAACGGATCAAGATGCAGGCGTACAGCAATCCGGAGGCTTCGGTTTATGGTTCGCTTTTCATGCTGGATGGCGAATCCGCTTCGCCATTGCAATTTATGTTGACCGACAGTGTCTCGCATTTTTTCCGGGGAGCTTTGTATTATGATTGTATCCCGAATGCAGATTCGCTGGCTCCCGTCACCCGATATCTGAAACAGGATATCGTAGAACTGATCCAATCTTTTGAGTGGAAGAAATAATGCCTCTCCTGATGAAACATACCGGTCCGTTGTGGGGAATCTGGAAGATCGAGGAGTCTTCCGAAGTGCTTCTGTCCCTTTTGCGGAACAGGGAAGAATATCTTCCGCAGCTGGAGCTGATCCGTACGGAGCAGCGTCGCCGGGAATGGCTTGCCTGCCGTGTGCTTTTGCAGGAGCTTACGGGCGGCCCGGTCTGCGTAGCCTATCGTCCGAACGGTGCGCCTTACCTGTCCGGCTCGTCTTTGCATATCAGCATTTCCCATACGAAAGGTTATGCCGCCGTTCTGTTGCAGAACCGTCCTGCCGCCGGTATCGACATCGAATACCATTCCGGGAGGGTGTCGAGGATACGCAGTCGCTTTATGAATCCGGAAGAAGAGGCGGGTATCGACAAAGAGCACGAGACGGAGCACTTGTTGCTTCATTGGTGTGCAAAAGAGACGCTTTTCAAGATGATCGGGCAGGAAGAAGTCGACTTCCTTCACCATCTGCATGTCCGTCCGTTTCCCTATGCGGAAGAAGGGAGTTTCACCGTCTATGAAACCCGTACGGAAGAAGGGGCGGTTTATCGGTTGGACTACCTTGTCACCCCCGATTTCGTATTAACCCGGAGTTGAATTGTTTTTTTCAGTATCGGTATATATATCCTAACCCATAGGGTTATGCCTTCTAATGCTATGGGTTAGGAGTCGTAAAGCTATGCTTTATTTCTGCCAGATTTCCCAAGCCGCGAATGCTTGTAGCAGGAGCATTTCAAGGCCGTTCTTGACGACGGCTCCTTTTTCTTTCCCTTTCTTCATGAAGAGAGTTTCATCCGGGTTGTACAGAAGGTCGTACAACAGATGGTCCGGGGTGAGCAGGTCGTAAGGAATGTCGGGACATGCGTTGATATTCGGGTACATGCCTAACGGGGTCGTATTGACGATGACGGTGTACTGCTGCATTGTCTTCGGAGTGATTTCTTCATAGGTGATGCAGTGCTCTTTCGGTTTACGGGAAACCAGCGTGGCGCCGACACCCAATTGTTTTAATCCTTGGAAGACTGCTTTTGACGCACCACCCGTTCCCAGGATCAAGGCTTTGCGATGTGTTTCGTTCAGGAGCGGTTCGATGGAGCGCTTGAAGCCGATGATGTCGGAGTTGTAGCCTTTCAGTTTTTTGCCGAAGAGGCCTTTCGTAAATTTGATGACGTTGACGGCTCCGATCAAGCGAGCGTCTTCGTCCAGGTCATCCAAGTAGGGAATGACTTGTTCCTTGTAGGGGATGGTGACATTCAGACCGTTCAATTCCGGGTTCTCTTTTAATACAGTCTTCAGATCTTTGATGTTCGGGATCTCGAAGTTCAGATAAGTTGCATCAATGTTCTCGGATTCGAACTTCTGGTTGAAGTAGTTCTTTGAAAAAGAGTGTCCGAGGGGATATCCTATTAAACCATATTTTTGCATGACCTGTAAATTTAAGATGATTTATACTGTTGGGGTGGTTTGCGAACCGCCCTTGCTGCCCGTGTATAGCGAACAAATGCCGAAGGTGAAAGTGTGCGAACGGGCTTCGCTGAAACCTACCCGGCTGAGCAGGTCGGTCATGACCTTCCCTTGTGGAACGACTTTGATGGAGGCCGGCAGGTAACTGTAGGCTGTATGCTCTTTTGATAGCAGGCGCCCGACGGTAGGGATCACGACTTTCGAATAGATGTTGTAGAGTTGCTTCATCGGGAAATGTACCGGTGAGGACAGTTCCAGGATCATCAGATGGCCCCCCGGCTTCAGAACCCGGTACATCTCGGTGATACCTTGTTCTATGTTTTCGAAATTCCGTACTCCGAATGCGGCGGTGACGGCGTCGAACGAGTTGTCCGGATAGGTCAGTGCCGTGCAGTCCTGGTATTCGAACGTGATGTGGTCCGACAATCCCGCTTCAGCGACTTTCTGCCGTCCGACTTCCATCATGCCCTCCGAGATGTCGGCCCCGATGATGCGGTCGGCTTTCAGGCGGCGGTGCATGGAGATGGCCAGATCCCCCGTGCCTGTGGCGATATCGAGAATTGAGGCGGGAGAAAAAGGACGCAGGAAAGCGATTCCTTTCCTGCGCCATATTTTGTCGATACCCAGCGAGAGCGTATGGTTCAGCTGATCGTATGTACCGGCGATGGAGTCAAACATGCGCCTGACTTGTGTCGTTTTGTGCTCCTCGTTGTTGTAGGGTAGAATCTGTTCTGAACCGTACTTCGCCATATCCGTTTATCTTATTTGTTGAGATATTCGGTTACGTTCTTTTCGATACGGGAAAGGAGATTGTCCGTATCGCCTTTTTCGAACTTCTCGCCTGTGATGTGTTCATACAGTTCGATATAACGTTCGCTGATACCGTCTACGATAGCCGGAGTCATTTCGGGAACTTTCTGGCCAGCCTTGCCTTGGAAATCGTTTTCCATCAGCCATTCGCGGACAAACTCTTTGGAGAGTTGCTTCTGCGGTTCGCCTTTGGCAAAACGTTCTTCGTAGCCTTCGCTGTAGAAATAGCGGGAAGAGTCCGGTGTATGGATTTCGTCCATCAGGTAGATCTTGCCGCCATGCTTGCCGAATTCGTACTTTGTGTCGACAAGGATCAAGCCGCGTTCGGCAGCAATTTCCGTACCGCGTTTGAAGAGGGCGAGCGTGTATTTTTCCAACAGTTCGTATTCTTCGGGAGTGGCCAGACCTTTAGCCAGGATTTCTTCCTTGGAGATGTCGGCATCGTGTTCGCCGATCTCGGCTTTTGTCGTCGGGGTAACGATCGGTTCGGGGAAACGTTCGTTTTCACGCATGCCTTCCGGCAGTTTTACACCGCAGATTTCACGCACGCCGCTCTTATAAGCACGCCATGCACTTCCGCAGAGGTAGCCGCGTACGATCATTTCAACAGGAAATCCCTGGCACATCACGCCTACGGTCACCATCGGATCGGGAGTAGCCAGTTTCCAGTTCGGGCAGATGTCGGTAGTTGCATCCAGGAATTTGGCTGCGATCTGGTTCAGCATCTGTCCTTTGTAAGGGATACCTTCCGGCAGGACTACGTCGAATGCCGAGATACGGTCTGTTGCAACCATCACCAATACATCGTCGTTGATGTTGTACACATCGCGTACTTTACCATGATAGACACTCTTCTGTCCTGGGAAATTGAAGTCTGTTTTTGTTAATGCCTTCTTCATATCTTTGTTTTTATGGGGCGCTTATCGGGCGTCCTGACTGTTATTAATATTGTTCTTTATCTCTTCTTGCTGTTCCTTGGAGACGGTTCTCGAACCGCCTTTGCCATGCTTGCTGTCGAATTTGTCGTAGGCTTCGACGATACGTTGGACGAGTTTATGGCGGACAATGTCCTTTTTCTCGAATTCGACTTTGCCGATTCCCTTTACGCCTTTCAGGATTTGCATGGCCTGTACGAGACCGGAGGTCGCTGTCGGCGGCAGGTCGATCTGTGTCACGTCTCCGGTAATGATCATTTTTGCATTCATTCCGAGGCGGGTGAGGAACATCTTGATCTGGTGGGTCGTCGTGTTCTGCGCTTCGTCGAGGATGATGACCGCATCGTTCAACGTCCGCCCGCGCATGAAGGCTAGGGGGGCGATCTGGATCACGTTGTTCTCCATGTATTCCTTCAGCTTGGCCCCGGGAACCATGTCTTGCAGGGCGTCATACAGAGGTTGGAGGTACGGGTCGAGTTTGTCCTTCATCTCGCCGGGGAGGAATCCTAATTTCTCACCGGCCTCTACTGCCGGACGGCTTAGGATGATCTTGCGGATTTCTTTGTTTTTAAGTGCTTTAACGGCGAGGGCTATGGCGACGAATGTCTTACCTGTTCCGGCAGGGCCCGTGGCAAAGACGAGGTCGTTTTCTTCGAATGCTTTGACTAGGCGTTGCTGGTTTTCCGTGCGGGCGACGATCGGTTTGCCGTTCATCCCGTGAATGATCAGGTTCTCTTGTTTGGTGATCACCGGGGCTTTGCCTTTGATGATGTCCAGTATGACATCTTCGCTCAGCGAGTTGAATTCCTCACAATATTTTTCTACCTCGCGAATTTTCTTGAGAAAGAGCTCCGATTCGTCTTCGTCTCCTATCACTTTCATCACATTTCCCCTTGCCACAATGCGTAGCTTGGGGAACAATGTCTTGATCAACTGCATGTTGACATTGTTTACTCCGTAGAATATAACCGGGTCTACGCTCTCAAGAATATAAATTCGTTCAATCATTCAATTTGTTTTAGTTTTGCCTTTGTCGCGAGTTTTCTACCACTCTCGTTCAGGCAGACAAAATTAGTAATATTCTTTATGTAAAGATAAATTGTGGGGCATTTTGTTGTCTCTTCACGAAGATTATTTGAACATTTCTTGCAGGTGCCATCCTTCCTGGCGGCAATCCCAAACGGCATGGATTTCGATTAGTTCGTCGGTAACCGTGTAAATCAGCTTGTAATGTTTTTCGACGACAAGGGAACGAAATTCACAATCATATCCTTTCAGTAACGGTTCGATAGGGCCCGCTTGCGGAAAAATGCGTAAAGGTTCGGCAGAATCCAATAGTCTGTTGTATAAACGGATAGCTGCGGTCTGGCTTTTTTCACTGTAGAATCTGTAGATGTTGTCAAGTAAGGTAATGGCTTGAGGTAACCACTTTATTATTATTCGCATAGTGGGTATCGTTTACGTAATTCTTCCGTTGTCATACCTAATCCTTTTTTGGATTCTTCTCTCGATTTCTTCAACACTTCCTTTAATTCGTCCAGCGTCATCTGTGCCGGATAGCGCGTTTCTTTCTTTTCTGTTGCTATGCTGATCAAATTTTTGATCTGTGTCAACAGTTTTACATCGTCGATCGTTTTCAGTTGTTCGATAAGTGACAGTTTTAATTCCAATGCGTCCATACAATTAACTATTTGGGTTTATATTCAGAATTCACAAAAATAGTCATAAATATTTTGAAATCAGTGAATCTTGGTTACTTTTGTTTCCGCTAAAAGAAAAATGATGAAAAAGATAATATGTAGTATCGGGTTGATAGTGGCTGCTTGCTCGGTGGCAGTGATATGTTCGTCTTGTGGAAAAAAGGAAGAACGCGGAGAGTTGAAACGTATCTGGTATAACGGAAGCTATAACCGCGATTTCAAAGACCTGAACGATGTACATCTGGCCGAAGCGAAACGTATCGGCATCAAACCGGCATCGAACCGTGAAGAAGCGGAGAAAGTAAAAAAGGAGATGGAAGAGATCGAAACCAATGAGTATTATGAAGTGGAAAAGCTGACGCATTCCATCCCATATCTGATCCCTTCGGCAGCACAGTTGCTGGAAGATATCGGGCATAATTTCCAGGATTCCTTACGCAATCTGAATGCTTCGGTCTATAAAATCAAAGTGACCAGTGTCACCCGTACGGTCGATGATGTCAAGAACCTGAAAAAGAGAAATACCAATTCCTCCCAAAACTCGGCCCACCGCTACGGAACGACTTTTGATGTCTCCTGGGCCCGTTATACCAAAGTAGACGAGAGCGATACTCTGAATATCGACAAAGACCGGTTGAAAATGGTATTGGCAATGGTTTTGCGTGATTTGAAACGGGAAGAGCGTTGCTATGTCAAACACGAACGCAAGCAAGGTTGTTTTCATATAACCGTCCGGGAAAAGAAATAGAAAGAGACAACAAACGGCTTACTGATCGAATGGACAAAAAACTACTGAAATACTGGAAAAACTGCCTGCTGGATGCCGAACGAAGGAGCAGGTCGCTAAAGAAAGAAGCGCGGGTTACATTGCGGATAGGTGACAAGGTTCCGGAATTTATACTTCGCAAAGACATTCCCTTGCTTTTCCCGAAAGGGAAGCAAAAGACGGATGACGAGAAACGTAAAATACAGATTGCTCCTTGTGTCTTTCTTCCTGAGTACGAAAACGGGTGGGCTTCCGGACAGAATACTCCGGAGTACCCCTTCCTGATTTCCGCGACATTGTTGCCGGACGGCACTTTTCAGGTCTGCGACAACAAGTCTGAACGTATTCCGGTTTTTGTCCGTAAGTTTTTGTCTCCGAATGCGCGCAATGACAGAACGATTGCATCCCTTTCGAATGTGGACCGGCTCTTGAGCGAGTTCGATACCGAAGAGACGGACTGGAAGATATATTGGAGTGCCTGCGAAAAACTGTTCCAAGATGCGACCGGCTTGACTTTCCGGGAAATGAATTATGCCGACAAGCCTGAAATCATTGTCGTGAAAGCTCCCGGACGAGGAATGGCACAAAAGATCATCAACTTGTATGACAAGCTATTGGAAAGTAAATCTTCCCATCCGTTACTGGAACTTCTGATCCGTAAAAAGCTGGAAACATTGCTGCCTGTGCCGGATAGACAGCAAGTTTATTGCAATAAAGACCATTGGGCACAGATGAGCGGCGAGTTTCCGCTGTCCGTCTCCCAGCGTGAGACGCTTGCCATGTATACGGACCCGGACAGTTCCGATATCTTTGCCGTTAACGGACCTCCGGGAACAGGCAAGACGACCTTTTTACAGACGGTGATTGCCAACCGGATCGTCCATGCCGTACTGGAGCATCCTGATGATCAGGATATCATCGTAGCCAGTTCCGCCAATAACCAGGCGATTACCAATATCCTGAAAGATTTCAAGATCGAACAGCCTTCTGGCGATAAGCCTGCAAACCTGTTGACTCTCCGCTGGCTGCCCGGTTTGGATACGTTGGGATTGTATCTGTCAGGCAAAGACGAACAAAAGGATCAGTACAAAATGATGTTCAATACGAAAGGTGAAGGCTTTCCGAATGATTATGACGATCCTGCCCGGTTGGAAGAATATCGCGGGTTCTATCTGGAACATTTCAATCGTTTCTTTCAGACATCTTGCCGGGATGAAGTTGCATGCCAGCGTTTCCTTCGCAGGCAAATGAGGAAGATGCGGGATGAGATTGGAACCTGCTTGAATGTTGCCAGTCTCAAACAATATGGAAAAGAGATGGCGGATAAAGGTTTTCTGAGTAAACTGCTCCGTAAATTTCAAAAACATCCAAGCTATGAAGATGTGATATGCGGCTGGGAGCAGACGGAAGATTTTAAGGCATGCTATGACAAGTTGGTTGCCAATCCGGAATACAATGCCCTTCCTTATACGGAAGATATGGCGGTGCGGCTGGATATCAGTTACCGCTATCTTTTGTTCTGGTATGCCATCCATGACCGGGAAGCCGAGTTCATCCGCCGCTTGGCCGGATGCGATAAAGAGGGGGAGACACGTGGCCGAGAGGATTACACCGAACGGTTGAAGCGTTTGGCCTGTGTGATGCCTGTTTTTATTTCGACTTTCCATTCTTTGCCGAAATACATGGTTTGTGCGGACAATGGGGAGTGGGATGCGCCGCTCTATGATGCGATCGATTTGCTGATTGTGGATGAATCGGGGCAGGTATCTCCCGAACTGGCAATTCCGTCTTTCAGCCTTGCCAAGCAAGCTATTTTAGTGGGAGACGTGGAACAGATCGAACCGATATGGTCCATCTCGGACGAATATTCCAGTATTAATCTGAAACGTTTTGGCTTAGTATCCTCCGAGTCCGATGATCGGTATGCGTTTCTGCATGAAAACGGTTTCTTGTCTTCGTCCGGAAGCATCATGAAGATGGCGCGGAAGAGTTGCAGTTTCGAAGTCGCCGGTGAAAGAGGCGCTTTCTTGACCGAACACAGGCGTTGTCTCGATCCTATCATTGCTTATTGTAACGACTATGTGTATCACGGCCGTTTGCTGCCGAAGAAAGGAAACAAGGTGAAGTATAAAGACTTGCCGCCTAAAGGGTATGTCCATGTAAACGGAGTCAGTGAAAAAGGGGCGACGGGCAGTGTCTTGAACAGAGCGGAAGCGGCAGCAATCGTCTCTTGGCTGGAAACGGAAAAAGATAAGTTGGAAAGCGCTTACAAGGAGCCGATCCGTAAAATAGTGGCTGTAGTCACCCCATTTAAGGCGCAGGAAGAAATCATCCGTAGTCTTGCGGAACAGTCGCCGGAGGCAGAAGCGTTTGCCGGTATGACGATCGGTACTGTTCATTCTTTGCAGGGAGCGCAGTGTCCGGTCGTGATCTTTTCATCGGTCAATTCTCCCGGTGATGCTTCTTTTTTTATGGAGCAAGGTGGAAAGTACAATATGCTCAACGTGGCTGTTTCGCGTGCGCAGTATCATTTTCTGGTGTTCGGGAATATGAATATATTCCATCCCGAACGAAATACGCCCGTCGGTAACCTGGCAAAATGGTTGTTTGACGATCCTGCGAACGAAGTGTCCGGCAATTTCATCTATCGGCAAAAGGAACCACTTTGCCGCTACCAGCCGGCCGAACGTTTATCGACATTGAAGGAACACACCGGTTTGTTGCGGCAAGCCTTTAAAGATGCGACAAAAAGGTTGCTGATCGTATCTCCTTTTATATCGATCCAGGCGATTGAACATGATAATCTTATTCCTCTGATGCGGGAAGCGGTAGAGCGGGGTGTGGAAGTCGTGGTGTATTCGGATTTCCGCTTGGATTGTGACAAACAAACCGGTGTGTTGCGGAAGGAGACCGTTGCCGGGCGGAAGGCTTTAGCCGAAAACGGTGTTAAGTTGATTCTGTTGAAAGGCATTCATAATAAATCGCTTGCGATTGATGATTCGGTATTGGTGGAAGGTTCCTTTAACTGGCTTTCTGCACGTAGAAATGGGAGTTATTCCCGTCATGAATGTTCCGTGAAATTGATTTCTCCAGAAGCAGCGAAGCATATTTCAAACTTAAGGAAGGAGTTAGATGCAATAGAACCGGAATCCGTTCTTTTCGAACCTATTCCTGTCTCTGTAACGAAACAGGAACAGGTCGGGAATAAGATTTGTCTGGGTTTCTTTGATGCCGATCCGGTAAACAACTGTACGGATGAAGATCTGGCCGGTTTCAAAGAGCGTATCCGGCAATTGGGTATCAAGAAAACGGATGTATCCGAGTCGATAATGAGAGTTCGTAAACAATGTCCCCGTCATTATGAAACATGGTCGGATGAGGAATGCCGGATATTGCAGGAGTTCATGCAAAAGACGAATGATCTGAATCTATTTTGTTCCTGCTTCCAACGGACTCCAGGCTCGATCCGTATAAAAGTAGAAGGCATGAATCAGAATTAGCGCTTGGCTTTCCTGATTCATACCTTCTGTATTCTAATATTTGATAGAGACATTATAAGATGCCTTCGATCACTTTGCGAAGTTCCGGTTTACCCATCGTGCCGAGCATCATTTCTTTATTCCCGTCCATGCGGCAGAGGAGCAAAGTCGGGATCGTCCGGATCTTGAAAGCAGCTTCCAGTTCTTCTTCGTTGTCTACATTGACTTTATAGATGTAGAGTTTTCCGTCGTATTCTTTTGCAAACTCATTGAGTATCGGCTCCAGACGTTTGCAATAGCCACACCAGGGAGCATGAAAGTCTACGATACAAGGTTTGTCGCCTACGTATTTCCAATCTTTGGGGCTTTCTTCGAAGTTTCCTACTCGCTGTATAAATTCCGTTTTTGTTAATTCAATCGGTGTCATGTTGTTTCCTTTTATTATTAATAAAACAAAGATAGGGATAATATGGTTGCATTGTAAATGGCAATATTGCTTATATAGTTATCAATATTCCCCTTCTGCCGGCATTAAATGGAAAATATCTGTATTTTTGCTTTTTATAAAACAACAAATTCATGTCAGGAGAGATATATGTTCAGGATTTTGCAGTCTTGGAAACACTGTTCAAGCGTTTCTACAAACCTTTGCGGGCGTATGCTTTCCGTTTTGTGAATGATAAGGATTTGTCGGAAGATATTGTTCAGGATGTTTTTTATGAACTTTGGAAGCGGCGTGAAAGTATCCGTTTTGAGGATGAATCTGTAAAGTCTTATCTTTTCAAAGCCGTATATACGCATGCTCTGAATGCGTTGGATAAGAAACAACAGGATGTATACCCTTTGAAACCTGAGAGAGAGACGGATATATTGGATCAGTACGTATCCTCTTATATGCAAAATTCCGAGCAGAGCTTGTTATTGAAAGAACTGGAAGAAGAAATCATGTCTTATATAAACACGCTTCCCCCTCAATGCCATAAAATATTTATGTTAAGCCGGAGCTATGGATTGAAGAACCGTGAGATTGCGGAACAACTGAATATTAGTATCAAAGCGGTTGAAAAGCAGATTAGTAAGGCTCTTTCCGGGTTGAAAGAATATCTTATCCAAAGGGACTTATTCCCTTTGTTAGTGTTGGCTGTCACTTGTCTTTCTCTTTAGACAGCCAGAGGGTGGAACGAAAGTTTCATGCCGGAGAATAAAAAGAAACGTTAATTCTTTGTAGGATGGAGGTAGGGTAAAACTACCTTTTTTTGTATTACTAATAAATGAATCTGTAATGAAAGAAGAAATACACAATATCAACGAAATCATAATCCGTTATTTGGATGGCTCGGCTGAACTGGAAGAGAAGAGGCTATTGCTTCGATGGCTGAAACAATCGGATGATAATCGGGATGATTTTATTGCAACTCGTGACCTGTGGCTGTCTTGTAATGTCGCTGCCGGAAACGAGCTGGAGATCGATATTGCTTTGGGGAAACTGAAAAACCGTATCTTGCTGGAGCAGGGACGGATGGAGAGGGGCTTGCCTGCGAAGAGAAATACATTATCGGTGGTTTTGCGTTGGACGCGGGTTGCTGCCGTCTTGTTGCTTTTGTTGGGAGTCGGTTATGGTATCGGCAGTTGGAAGGAGCATTCCGCTCCTGATGTCATCGTGCAAAACCAACTGATTACGGCAAAAGGAAGCAAAGGCCGGTTCACGTTGCCTGACGGATCGGTGGTTTGGCTGAATTCGGAAACTAAACTGACTTATCCGAATCAATTTGCCGATGACAGACGGTTGGTCTCTTTGGAGGGAGAAGCATATTTCGAGGTGGCGAAAGATGCGAAAAAGCCTTTTGTCGTACAGGCGGGAGAGATAGATGTAGAGGTCTTGGGGACCTGCTTCGATCTCGATAGCTATTCTTCCGGTGAATTTGTAAAGACCGCTTTGCTGAACGGTAGTGTGAAGATATCGGGAAAAGCCTTGAAAGATCCGGTTTACTTGAAACCGGATGAACTGTTTAGATACCGTAAGTCGGATCAGACCGCCTCTGTCGAAGAAGCCAAAGTCGGTTTATATACCGATTGGATCAAAGACCGCCTGGTATTTGACAACGACTGTCTGGCTGATATCTTAATCAGTATGGAGGGACGCTATAATATGGACATTGAATGCCCGAAGCAGTTTGCCGCTGCCACTCGTCTTTCTTTCACAATCCGGCAGGAGAGCATCGAAGAGGTGATGGAAGCGATGAGTCTGATTGCTCCGATTAAGTATGAGATAAAGAAAAATAAAGTATATATAACTCCTCGAAAATAAATGTTTAACTTTAAAAACAGATTGCTTATGGGAATAGACAAATGATGTTATTGTGAAAAAAGAGGATAGGTGTATGTGGGTTGCATTCGTCTGTCGAAAAAAATAATTAATCTATCGTCCGGTATTTGGTTTCGGCGATAAAGTTTAACTGAAAATCTATATAGAATATGATTTATTTTAACCGAAAGGGTCTTTTGTATTCTTTTATTCAAAAAGAAACCAGGGTGATGAATTTAGCCCTGTTTATGTTAACTTTCATGTTAAGTGGGCTTTATGCTACAGAGTCTTATTCTCAGACTGTCCGGATTAGCCTCAATATGAAAAACTCAACAGTCAAAGAGGTATTAAAGAAAATTGAAAATTGCAGTGAGTTTACGTTCTTTTATAATGACGAAATAATAGACGTGGACAAACGTGTCACATTGAATGCTGAGGATCTCAGTATATCTGATATACTAACTACAATTCTCCCGAATTGTAGTTATACGATATCGAATAAAAACATTATCATAACTGTCAAGGAGGCTGGCGTTCACCAGCAGGGAAAGATTGTCACCGGAGTTGTCCGCGATGTTAATGGCGAACCGGTTGTCGGAGCGAATGTTTCGGTAAAGGGCACTACCAACGGAACAATAACCGATATGGACGGGAAATTTACGCTGGAAGGCGTTTCTGCCGATTCTAAACTTTCGGTATCCTATATCGGTTACATGGCCCAAGAGATTGTAGTGGGTAATAAAGGGGCTTTCGAAATCGTATTGAAAGATGACACCCAAGCTCTTGAAGAAGTTGTTGTTGTTGGTTATGCTGCTCAGAAGAAGGTGAATTTGACCGGATCTGTAGCCAGCCTAAATTTTACGGATGAGAAGCTGAGCCGTCCGGTTACCACGATCGCCGCATCGTTGTCAGGTATGGCGGCCGGTGTCAATGTGATGAATACTAGTAGCCAGCCGAATGCCGAAGGTTCTTCCATCTTGATCCGTGGTGTGGGTACGATGAACGATGCTGGCCCACTGATCCTTGTGGACGGAATGGAGATGAGCCTCAATGAAGTGAATCCAAATGATGTGGCTTCGATCTCCATCTTGAAAGATGCCGCTTCTTGTGCCATTTACGGTAACAGAGGGGCTAATGGGGTAATCTTGGTTACGACGAAACGTGGTTCGGATGGAAAAATCAATGTGACCTATTCGGGCAAGTTTTCTTACCAGACTCCGGCCAAGCTGATTCGTCAGGTAACGGATTATGCGGATTATATGGAGTTTGTCAACGAAGGTTATCTCAACACGAACCAGGCGGCCAAGTTCTCCCAGTCGACGATCAATGAGTGGCGTGAAGCAGCTAATAACCCGAACGCGACGAATGTCGCTGGCATACCGAATTATGTGACGCATCCGAATACGGATTGGTATGATGTCGTTTATGACCCGAAATGGATGCAGGAACATACTATCAGCTTGACTGGTGCGGAAAAGCGTACTAACTATGCGATTTCGGGTACTTACCTGAATAATCCAGGTTTGGTTATCGAGTCGGGGGTAAAGAAATATTATTTGCGTAGTGACATCGAGTCGAGAGTAACCGATTTCCTGACTGTAGGAATGCGTGCTTGGGGGTATAACGCCGATCAGGATCGCAATAATCTGGGCGATATGTGGGGATTGAACATGCAGAAGGTGACCCCAGGTGTTTATCCTTATTATGACGGCAAATATGGTGGAATCGAAACTAACGAAGAAGACGGGCAGGCAGGAAACCCATTGCTGAATATGAGTAACTCGTATGGTTACTACAAGCAGAACAAATATTTCGTGAACCCGTATATAGAAGTGAAGTTCTTGAAAGACTTCAAGTTTACAGCCAACTTTTATTATGATCAGTTTACAAACCATCACAGATGGCAACCTTCTGATTATAAAGAACAGTACAGTTTCAACCGTACAATGACTTTGAGTACGCCTCCGACTTCTACGGATATGGCTACTTATAAGGTGTATGATTGGGAAAGACGTGAAAAGTACTGGAAAACCAATATGCTGGTGAGTTGGGCGCATACTTATGGAAAGCACGATGTGGGTGCATTGATCGGTTATGAAGAATCGCGTAACTGGGGAGACGAAGTGGATATTTGTAAGGAAGGTATGTCAAGTGTCAATTTGACAGACTTTGATGCCATGACGGATCCTTATTATATTAAGGGTTCTTCATACGAATATTCTTCTCGTTCTTGGTTCGGTCGCATCAATTATGCATTTGACAATCGTTACTTGTTCGAAATGAACATGCGTTATGATGGTTCTTCTCGTTTTTCTCCCGATTCTCGTTGGGGTCTGTTTCCTTCTTTCTCTGCCGGTTGGCGTATATCTGAAGAGGAATTCATGAAAGATATAGATTGGTTGAGTAATTTGAAGCTGCGTGCATCTTGGGGGAAGTTGGGTAATAATTCCATTGGTAATTACGAGTGGCAGGCACTTTACGGTTCAGGTTACAACTATGCGTTCAATAGCAATAAATCCAATGGTTTAGCCATGACTACTTTCTCCAACTACGCTTTGGAATGGGAGGAAACGGCTATTACCAATATAGGTCTTGATTTCGGTGTTTTGAACAACCGTTTGAACGGAACGATCGAAGTATATGACAAAAAAACGGATGGAATCTTATATCGCCCGACGCTTCCGGAATCTCTGAACCAATTTACTTCTCCGCTCCAGAATCTGGCAGGTGTTAACAACAAAGGGCTTGAAATTACTTTGGGTTGGAATGACCGTGTCGGAGACATCTCTTACTCAGTTTCAGGAAACTTTACTTATAATAAGAATAAAGTGACGAAATATAAAGGGGAGTTGGTCCGCGAATGGCGTACGGATGCCAACGGCAAAAAAGTGTGGTATCAGAATGTTGGTACGGTAGCAAACGGTTCGTCCAACTTGATCGTGGAAGGCCACGAGATGAATGAATATTATATGATGAATCCATACAAAGGTAACGGTTCTTATTTCAATAGTGATGGGACAGTGAATATTAATGGGGGACCGAAAGACGGAATGATCCGTACTGAGGCTGATATGAAATGGTTGCAGGCGATGTTTGATGCTGGTTATAAGTTTTACCCAAACCAAGCGATCGGCAAAGATAAGATTTGGTATGGGGATATGATTTATGCTGACTATAACGGAGATGGTATTTATGGTAATGATGACGATCGCGATTTTCAAGGTGTTTCTTGGAGACCGAAATACTACTTCGGCTTGCAGGCAAGCATGACATGGAAGGGCTTTGACCTATCGATGAACTGGGCGGGAGCAGCCGGATTCAAGATCGATTATTACAAACAAACGCAAAACAGCGTCAGTGTTACGCACGGATATGGTCTCGGATATGACATTGCTTATGATCACTATTTCTTCGATCCTGAAAATCCGAATGATCCGCGTACGAACATTTATTCCGAAACGCCACGTCTCGTTGGTTATCAGAACAGCGGTCAGGCAAGTGCTACCAGTTCTTGGCATCTGAAGAATGGTAACTACATAAAGCTGAAAAACCTGACGATAGGCTATACCTTTCCGAAAGAATGGATGAAAGTAGCCTTCATTCAGAATGCACGAGTTTATCTGTCTGGCGAAAATTTACTGACAATCACTAAGTTCGAAGGTAGCGATCCGGAACGTATGGCCGGTGACGGTTATATGCCGATCCGCCAGTATACGGTTGGTGTTAATGTGACATTCTAATTAAATTGTGAAAAAAAGTATGGACAAGAATAATTTGGGAATTATAAAAGACATGGCAAAACTTTTTTCAGCAACAATTTTGTCAGGTTTGTTCTTTACAGGTTGTGTAGATATGGATTTGACTCCGAAAAACCAGCCGAGTGAAGGAGAGGTATGGGCAGATGCCACGATGGCTGAACAGACTGTTACCGGCTTATACAATGGATTGAACCATTTGTATAATGATAACTATAATATGTGGTTCGATTGCTTTTCGGCAGTGATGGATCGCGATGCGAACTGGCGTAACTTTGGTATGCTGTTTGGCAACCAGACGACATCAGGAGATGGTCCGAGTTGGATTTGGCATGACAACTATAAGTTTATCATCCGTTGCAATGATGTGATTGCTAATATGCCGGATGTGGTAGGGCTTCCGGAAGCGAAGAAAGCACGTTTGATTGCTGAAGCCAAATTTCTCCGTAGCTATTGGTATTATGAATTGAACTTGCTGTTTGGTGGTGTTCCTTATTATACAGAGCCAATCAAGAACATCGAAGAAGCGAAGGGTAGCCGTCTTTCTATGACGGATCTCTGGAATGAGTTGATTAAGGATTTGACTGATTGCATCAACGAGCCAAATTTGCCGGATAAATACAACAGCGGCGACAATGATTATGGTCACATTACGAAAGGTGCAGCGTATGCGCTCAGAGGCAAGATATACCTGTGGTTGGAGAACTGGGGGGCTGCTGAAGCTGACTTCAAAAAGGTCGGTGATTGTGGTTATCGCCTGTTTACTTCCGGTGCGAATGCCTATAAGATGTTGTTCAAGGAGGTCAATGAGCAGTGTGATGAGATGATCTTCTCTGTCCAGTGCATCGAAGAGGATGGTTATTGGAATTCTAAGAACCGGGGATTTGGTAATCGTTGTACTTATGGTTCCATGTGGAATAACTATTTGGTCAATCCGGATTTCGTTGATACCTATGAGTGTGCGGATGGAAGCAAGTTCGACTGGTCGAAGATCATTCCCGAGTATTATAAGTTGACGGTCAATGAACGCCGTGTCTTTTTCTTGCGTGATAACTTGACGGAATCAGAAATCGCAAATGCGAAAGAGCAGGGGGCCAATATGGATTATTATCTGCCGAGTGGCAATGAAGCTCGTATTCGCAAGGCTTACGAACAGCGTGATCCGCGTTTAGAAATGAGTGTCATTACGCCGTATGCCACCTATTTAGGAGGTGACGGAGGTGCTGATAATTACTTTACAAACCGCTATCCGTTCCGTAGCCAGTGGATAGAAACACAAAATGCGGATGGTACGATTACGCGTGAAGCGAGTGATTTGCGTACTGATACGCAGGCGATGTTTTATTATCTGAACCGTAAATTCGTGACGGAAGGAGTCGGTGAAGGTAGCCAAAAAGGTACTGGTATTGATATGCCGAAAATCCGGTATGCTGATGTTCTGTTGAACCTTGCTGAGGCATTGAACGAACAGGGCAAGATAGACGAAGCGGTTACTGTTGTCAATCAGGTACGTGCTCGTGCCGGTGCCCAATTGCTCAACTCCAATGTCCCAACGACCGTGATGGGCCAAGCTGATATGCGTGAACGTATCCGGAACGAACGGTATTGGGAATTGCTTGGTGAAGACCTGATTTACTTTGACGAACTTCGTTGGAAGACTTGGAAGGACAAAAAGTTTGCCACATATGACGACAACGGCAAACAGGTGGTGAACGGTCTGCGACAGGTTTGGGGACAGGCAACTTATCATTATGCGTGGGGGGGAGACCATTATTGGTTATATCCGATTCCGTATAACGAAACGCAGATGAACCCGAATATGGAACAGAATCCGGGTTGGAAGTAATGATTTTGTAAAGAAGAAGCTGTTGCAAAAGTTTATATTTTTGATATGTACTATTGTAATAGCTTCTTCATAAAAATAGATAGAAAATGAAGAATGTAAAAAAATTTTTCTTGTTGTCTTGTGCTATTTATTGCACTGCTTGTAGTGGAAATGGTAATACTGGAAATTCGGATGGGCAGGATATTCCGAAAGTTGATGATTCACAACTAGCTTATCATAATCCGGTGATACGGATTGCTGCACCTGATCCGACTGCCATGCGAGCAAAAGATGGTTATTTTTATTTATATGCGACTGAAGATATCCGTAACTTGCCGATTTTTCGATCAAGAGATATGGTGAAATGGGAAGAGATAGGAACTGCCTTCACTGATGAGACTCGTCCAGACTTCTTGCCCGACAACAAGGATGTCAAAGAACGTGCTCATCTTTGGGCCCCGGAGATTCGCTATGTGAAAGGCAAATATGTTCTTTTCTATTCTTTGGCGCAATGGGGTAATCATTGGGTTAGCACCGTTGGTTATGCCGTTTCCGATTCTCCCGAAGGTCCGTTCACACCGAAAGGCAAAGTATTTGACAGCCGTGAAGTGAATGTAGAGAACTCCATCGACCAGTATTTCTATGAGGAAGACGGCAAGTATTATATGCTTTGGGGGAGCTTCTTCGGAATTTATATCATGGAACTGGATGTGACAGATGATGTGATGATCACGCCTAAACTTGACACCAAGCGCCAGATCGCTGGCAACGCTTACGAAGGAATCAACCTGTGGAAACGCGACGGGTACTACTACCTCATCGGCTCTATCGGCTCTTGTTGCGAAGGACAGAAAAGCACCTACACCACAGTTGTGGCGCGTTCGAAAGACCTTTTCGGCCCGTATGTCGATAAACAGGGAGGACAAATGTTGGATAACAAGCATGAAGTAATCCTGCATAAGAATGACCGCTTTGTTGGGACCGGCCACAATTCCACCCTTCTCGAAGATGACGAAAAGAACACGTGGATGCTTTACCATGCTTTTGAACTGGAACGTTTGGATGCGCAACGGCAAGTTTTGTTGGACCGCATTTTGTGGGATGAAGACGGCTGGCCTTACGTTGATAAATTGGAGCCTTCTTACGGTGCGTTTCGTCCTGTTATTAAATAATTAAACTGATGATTTTATGAATAAGAAATGGATTACTTTATTGTTTTCGTTCTCCCTTTGTTTTTGCATGAGTTGTTCGGATTCCGAATCCGATAAAAAGGAAGAAGGAAAAGTAGAAGAAGAAAAGCCGGTAACTGTCTTGTCCAAGACGGTCCCTCTGGCTGATCCTTACATCTTGGTACATGACAGCCTCTACTATATTTACGGGACGAATGTCGGAACCGGTTTTGACGTCTATTACTCCAAAGACCTCGAATACTGGGAACGTGCCTCGGCTTTGTCGCTTAGCCATGCGAACTCGTACGGCGAATCGATGTTCTGGGCGCCGGAAGTCTATTATGTTGAAAAAGATAAGAAGTTCTACATGTTCTATTCGACGGAAGAGCATATTTGTGTTGCTACGGCAGATTCTCCTTTGGGTCCGTTCAAGCAGGACGAGCATAAGCCGATCCGCGAGGAAAAGAGCATCGATACTTCCGTCTTTTTTGACGAAGACGGAAAAGCCTATCTATATTTCGTTCGTTTCAACGACGGCAATGTCATCTGGTGCGCAGAGCTGAAAGAGAACCTGAAAGAGATCAAGGAAGAAACATTGACACAATGTTTCAAGGCCGAAGAACCGTGGGAATTGGTTCTTCCCAAAGTAGTGGAAGGTCCTTCCGTCTTTAAACAGAATGGCGTCTATTATCTGATTTATTCGGCAAACGGCTATACAAGCCAGGACTATGCGGTAGGCTTTGCCACATCGGATTCGCCTTTCGGCCCGTGGAAAAAGTACGAAGGCAATCCCGTGTTGCATAAGTGCGATGGGCTAGTTGGCGTCGGTCACGGTGCTCCTTTTGTTGATATGGAAGGTAAGATGCGCTATGTTTTCCATGCGCACAAAAGTGAGTCTGAGATACATCCTCGCAATTCGTTTGTCGTAGATATGTTTGTCAAGGATAGTATTGTTTCGTTAGGAGGAAATATTGTTCGTCCGATGGTGGTAGACAGGCTGCCATCCGGTAAATAAGGTATAGAAAGTAAGGCATCGCTTTACAAGTGCTAACCCTATGAGTTACGATGGCTAATGCATAAGGTTAGCCATCGTAATGCAATTGATACAAAATCCGGGTTATAATTCCCTTCTTATCCTGATCTGGGAAGGGAGTTATTGTATAACATTGTTTCATTAACAACAAAACACATTCGTTTACTATAGGCAATTCTCCGGGAGTTCAGCTTTTCCACAATGTCAGGTTATTCTGTTTTTTGAGCATAAAGGGATTTTGTTTTTCGATTTCCTGCCGTGCTCGTTTTGCTGGTTGCTTATTAATTTGGGTATAAAAGAGAAAAATGTCAGACACGGATTGCTTGGGGTTTCAATCCAAACAGTAAAACGTCCCAATAAGGGTTGTTGTTTGTTTTGCTAACATAGCTTATCCTCTTTTTTATGGCAAGCTTTTGAACCTTTCAAGATTATAACTCTCCGATGTAATAATGGGTATATCGGATATCTTTTCCGTTAAAAAAGGCCGAAATGGATAATATTTAAGTATATTAGCCCTTTGAGCATTGTATGCCTTGAACTAATTTTGGAGTTATGAATAGATTAAAGCTGTTAACGATTTGTATGTTTGTTTCCGGAGCCGTCTTTTCCCAAGAATGGAAGCCGCAAACATGGCCGGTTTTGAAACAATATGACCGGGAACATCTTTACCAGGTGGCATTGCCTTTGGGAGGAATCGGGACTGGAACGGTCTCTTTGGGAGGCCGGGGAGAGTTGCGGGATTGGGAGATTATGAATGTCCCTGGTAAGAAATATAGTACGGTGACGACCGGCAATAATGCACCTTTCTTTGCAATTTATGCAAAACCGCAGACGGGAGAGGCTATGACTACCCTGCTTGCAGGTCCTTTATATCCGCAGGAGTATTTGCATTATGAGGGGCGGCCGGTGAACCATCACGGTATGCCGCGTTTTGCCGATGCTACTTTCGAGGCGGCTTATCCGTTCGGACAAGTGCATCTTTCCGACCGGCAATTGCCGGTGAAAGTGACGGTCAAAGGATTCAATCCGTTGGTACCGGGAGACGCAGATGCCAGTGGCATGCCGATTGCCGTGTTGGCTTATGAGGTGACAAATACGACCGACCGTCCTTTGGAGGTAGCCGTTTGTGGTTCGATGCGCAATTTTATCGGGAAGGACGGCAGTAAGTTCAGGACTGACTGGAAAGGAGATTACATTCCGACAGGCGCGAAAGACAATAAAAACCAGTTTCGTAAAAAGAACGGCTTGCAAGGCCTCTACCTATATTCGGACGGGGTAGATAAGAATGATCCGGCTTATGGAACGGTGGCCTTGACCACTCAGGCAGTAGAAGGGGTCACCTACCGGACTTCTTCGCGGGCGGATAATTGGAATAATGGTATTCTTAACTTTTGGGATGATTTTAGTGCTGATGGCGAACTGACGGAGCGGGACAGACAGGAGGATGAAGACCCGATGGCTTCGCTGGCGGTAAAGAAGACAGTGGGACCTGGCAGTACGGAAACGTTTACTTTCTACCTGACTTGGAATTTCCCGAACCGGAAAGCTTGGTCGGAAACAATTGTCGGGAACTATTACAGCACTCGGTTCCCGGATGCCTGGGAAGCGGCCGAGGCAATCGTACCTCAGATTCCGGAAATGGAAAGGCAGACGCTCTCTTTTGTGCATGCCTTCCTGAAATCGACTTATCCTGATGTTGTCAAAGAGGCTGCTTTGTTTAATCTGGCAACATTGCGTTCGCAAACGGTCTTTCGTTTACCTAGCGGACATTTGATGGGATGGGAAGGCGTGATGGACCGTTTCGGTTCTTGTGCCGGCAGCTGCACGCATGTTTGGAACTACGAGGTGGCGACACCGTTTCTTTTCGGTGAATTGGCAAAGACGATGCGTGATGTGGAATTCAACTATGCGACGAAAGAAAACGGGCTGATGAATTTCCGGGCTTCCTTGCCTTTATCGGAAGCAGCGAAAGGTAATTCGGCTGCGGCGGACGGCCAGATGGGATGTGTCATGAAGATTTACCGGGATTGGCAGTTGTCGGGAGACGATGAGTTCCTGCAAAAGAATTGGGGGCAAGTAAAGAAAGTGCTTGCTTATGCCTGGACCGACAAAGGTTGGGATGGCAATCAGGATGGCATCATGGAAGGTTCGCAGCATAACACGATGGATGTGAACTATTTCGGTCCGAATCCTCAAATGGGCTTCTGGTATATGGGAGCCTTAAAGGCGGCTGAGAAAATGGCTTTAGCCATGAAGGATAAGACGTTTGCCAAGAAATGCAATACTTTGTTCCGGCAGGGAAGCATCTGGATGGATGCCAATCTGTTTAACGGGGAATATTATGAACATAAGATAACCGATCCCGAAACATTTGAATATCTGGATATGCGGAATCCGGACGTGAAGGTTCCGCCGTTTCAATTGGGAAAAGGTTGCCTGGTCGATCAGTTGGTCGGACAGTATATGGCCCATATATGCGGTTTGGGATATCTGGGAGATAAGGAGCATATCCGTACGACATTGGGAAGTATCATGAAATATAATTATGTGAAGGATTTCAGCCGTTACTTTAATAATATGCGTTCGTATGTGATGGGAGATGAGTCCGGTCTGCTGATGGCTTCCTGGCCGAAAGGACGACTGGAAGTTCCTTTCCCTTACTTTGCCGAAGTGATGACCGGTTTCGAATATTGTGCCGCTGTCGGCATGATATACGAAGGTATGGAAAAGGAGGCCTTGACTTGCATCCGTGCGATTCGTGACCGTCATGACGGGGCGAAACGAAATCCGTTCAGCGAGGCGGAGTGCGGACATCACTATGCCCGTTCGATGGCAAGTTGGGCAGCAGTAATCGCGTTGAGTGATTTCCAATATTCAGGAGTGGATCGACGGATGCATTTCACGGACCGGCCGGGATGTTATTTCTGGAGCAATGGTTATGCCTGGGGTACTTGTACCGTTACAGATGATACTGCTACGATCGAAGTCCTGAAAGGTTCTTTACAGTTGGACAAGTTGGTTATTGGAGATAAAGAGAAGCGGTTGAAGAATTTCAGACTTGCTTCAGGGGAAAATCGTATAATAAAATTATCATGAAAAATTCAAGAAGAACATTTTTCAAGCAGGGGCTTGCAGGTGCGTTGGCTTTAGGTTCGGCATCTCTTTCCATTCCTGCTGCTGCTATGACGGATGGGGTTGGCAAAGCGAAAGCCAAGCGTGTGGTCCTGATATCTCTCGATGGTATCTGTGTGGAAGGATTTCTGAAAGCAAGAACTCCGAATTTGGATGCCTTGCTGGCTGATGGTTCCCTTTCGCTTGATACGCGGGTGGTTATGCCTTCGGTGACTTTGCCCAATTGGACAAGCCATTTGACGGGAAGTGGTCCGGAACAGCATGGAGTTGTTGACAACAGTTGGGAAATATCCAAATTCAAGCTGCCTGCCATCCATACGGACAGTGATGGTTATTATCCATCGGTATTTAAAATCCTTAAGGATGCAGTTCCGCAGATGAAGACGGCTTTTTATTATAACTGGATAAATCTGTTCTATCCGTATAACAAGAAGTATTTGGATGAAGTCAGCTATTTAGAACAGGATGCTTATGTCCCGAATTATGAAAAGGCATTTTCTTTTCTGAAGGCTAATGAAGGTAATCCCACTTTGGTATTCCTTTATTCCGTGCATACCGATCATGCCGGGCATAAACATAAATGGATGTCTCCGGAATATATCAAGTCTATTGAAGAAGCGGATGTCGAGATCGGAAAATTTCTTGAAAAGATGAAACGGGACGGCTTGTATAAAGACACTCATTTTATGTTCCTGACGGATCACGGAGGTATTGAATACGGACATGGCGGAGTCAGTACGAATGAGATGATTGTTCCCTGGGGGATCACCGGTCCCGGAATACGCAAAGGGTTCAAGATCACGGAACCCAATAATACTGTGAATACGGCAGCTACGATCCTCCGTTTGTTTGATGTGGAGAAACCTTTACCTTGGACAGGGGAGGTATTAAGCTCTATATTCAAGTAAGTTGTATCTGTAAGTAAACCTAAATAAAAAAGAGTATCCGACTTTCCCGGATACTCTTTTTTTATGAATAGTCTGTCTCTTAGTTCTGTTCCTTCAAGATCACGTCATGCGCTCCGCCTTCCACGATACTGGTTGAGGAAACCAATGTGATTTTGGCGTTCTTCTGCAAATCGGGAATGGTGATAGCTCCGCAGCTGCACATCGTGGCGATTATTTTGCCCAGTGTGAGGTTGAGGTTGTCTTTCATCTTACCGGCATAGGGAACATAGCTGTCGACACCTTCTTCGAACTTAAGTGCTTCGCTGCCGCCCATGTCGTAACGCTGCCAGTTCTTGGCGCGGTTCGAACCTTCGCCCCAGTATTCCTTTACGAAATTGTTACCGATCTTCATCTTCTTTGTCGGAGATTCGTCGAAGCGGGCGAAATAACGTCCCATCATCAGGAAGTCCGCACCCATCGCCAAAGCAAGAACCATGTGATAGTCATGCACCAGACCGCCGTCGCTGCAAATGGGCACATAGATACCAGTCTTTTTCATATATTCGTCGCGTGCCTGTGCCACGTCGATCAATGCGGTAGCCTGTCCGCGGCCGATACCCTTCTGTTCACGGGTGATACAGATGGAACCGCCACCGATACCCACCTTGATGAAATCGGCTCCGGCTTCGACCAGGTAGTCGAAACCTTCCTTGTCGACAACATTACCGGCACCGACCAGCACCTTGTCACCATAGTTTTTCTTGATCCATTGCAGTGTTGCCTGCTGCCATTCGGAATAGCCATCGGACGAGTCGATACACAATACATCGACACCCGCTTCAACCAGCGCAGGAACACGTTCCATATAGTCGCGTGTGTTGATCCCCGCGCCTACGAGCAGTTTCTTATCGCTGCCGGACAACTCTTTCGGATTGTCGCGGTGGCTGTCGTAGTCTTTGCGGAAGACGAAATATTGCAAGTTCTGTTCCTTGTCGATGATCGGCAACGTGTTCAGTTTGTGATCCCAGATGATCTGGTTGGCTTCACTCAATGTCATGCCCAGTTCGCCGACGATCAGTTTGGAGAACGGAGTCATGAATTCTTTCACCTTCTTGTCGGGAGAATCCTTTTCGGCACGATAGTCGCGACTGGTCACCATACCCAGCAATTTACCGTTAGGAGTACCGTCGTCCGTCACACCGATCGTAGAGTGTTCGGTGCGCTGTACCAGAGCGATTACATCTGCCAACGTATTTTCGGGCGTCAGATTGGAGTCGCTGATTACAAAACCGGCTTTGAACTTCTTTACTTTCCGGACCATTTCGGCTTGGCTGTCGATAGGTTGTGAACCGAAGATGAAAGACAGTCCTCCGTTGCGGGCCAGTTCGATGGCCAACTTGGGACCGGACACGGATTGCATGATCGCTGAAACAAAAGGAATGTTTAGTTCGATCGCAGGCTTTTCGCCCACTTTGTGTTTCACAAGCGGAGTTTTCAGCGAAACGTTGGTTGGCACACATTGTTTGGTTGTTAAACCTGGAATAAGCAAGTATTCGCCGAATGTTCTTGATACATCGTTTAAGTAAACTGCCATAGTGTTTATATTTACGGGATGATTTTATTAGGGTACAAAAGTACTCAATTCTCTTGTATCATGTATTGTCGAGACTAAAGAAAATTATGTTTTTGCCTATTTTCTCTCTTTCGTGTATGGGGAAGTCAAGAATATCCGGACATCGGTGCCAGCCCGTATCAGCAACTTTTCCATAATCCGGAGTGTTATATGGATGAAATTAACAAAGGAGGATTATTTATGAAAACAGTAGTGGATAAAGCCAATACTCGCGGGTATGCAAATCATGGATGGCTGAAGACCCATCACACTTTTAGTTTTGCCAATTACTACAACCCGAAGCGAGTACATTTTGGCATGCTTCGGGTCCTGAATGACGACTCTGTCGCTCCGGGAGAGGGCTTCGATACACATCCACATAAGAATATGGAAGTCATCTCTATTCCGTTGAAAGGATATTTGCGTCACGGCGACAGTATCCGGAACAGCGAAGTGATTACTCCGGGCGATATCCAGGTGATGAGTGCAGGTACGGGGATTTTCCATAGCGAGTTCAATGATAGCGGTGAAGAGCAGCTGGATTTCCTCCAGATCTGGGTGTTCCCGCGTGAGGAGAATACAGCACCTCATTATAAGAGCTATGATATCCGCCCCGTTCTGAAGAAGAATGAGTTGGGAGTGATGATTGCGCCGGACGGCTCCGCCCCGGCTTCCATCAACCAGGATGCCTGGTTCTCGATGGGTACGTTGGATGCGGGACTGGTGAAGGAATACAAACTGCATGGCAAGAAGAACGGCGTTTACCTGTTCGTGATCGAAGGCGAAGTGGAGGTTGCCAACACAGTCCTTTCCAAACGTGACGGCGCCGGTTTCTGGGACACCGACAGCATTGCCATAGAGGTATTGAAACATGCGACCGTACTTTTGATGGAAGTTCCGATGGAATGATCTTTGTCAAAATGACAAAACGTCAAACAGGCTCCGGTTTCTATTGGCTGTAGCCGGGATAAGGATCGAACGGCTGTGTTTATCGTATTCTCGCGGAGATAAGGATTTCCGTTCTGCCACCGGAATGGAGTCATATGAATCTTTTTGTCTGCTGAAAGGATGCCGATCAGCTTATGTCTGCCGGCCGTGATAGAAATAGTCGAGGATAGCAGGCAAAATGATTATCCGGAACTATCCGTCCGGCAAATGCTTCCAGACAAAATAGAACGTTTCCGGCAATGTTTTTTCTCAAAATAGGGGACCGGATCTTATAAAAGTGCCGACTTTCTTGCATGAAGGTCGGCACTTTTGTTGTAAAAGGTCCTTATCTTTCTGTCTGTATGTGCCTATGTATGCTCGAATACATGCTTATGAAACCTGGAACATATGCCTATGGAGCAGGGAATACATGCAAATGTAGCTTGATTTACCTTGCGGGAGAGTCTGTAAGGGCGGACTTGCTATATTGAAGTGTCAGCCTAATTGTTTGATCGGTAATAAAATGTCCGGTAAGATAGAGACGGGGTGTTATTTTGATTTATCAGAATACTTGTGCTGGCAGAAGTACAGAAAAGCCTTTTCATCCCTTTATAAAAAATCAATCGGAGAAACTTCTTGTTGGAAAGAAAAGAACTACAGTCTTAATAGAACTACGGTATTTTTACAAACCTACCGTGTATTGTGATTGAAAATTCATTAAAAACACATTACCAAACTCTTACCTCGGATATGTTTTAACAATACCATTCTGTTGGGCGTAAAATTAAACAAAAATATCCAAATAAAAAGATTGATTTCCAAAAAGTTTCAAAGGAAGAGACATTGGAAAGTTCTCAAACTGCTTATAATGTACTACTGCAGATATACTTATTTATTTGAAAAACTTCGTTTGAGGGGATGAAAAGTAAGACCTATATCCACTTCTGTTAATATTCAAACCATATCATAAAATCCGAAAACAAATACCGTAGTTCTATTAAGACTATAGTCATTTTAACTGCCTGTATTAATTAAAAATAGTTTATATGGACAACTTAAATATATAGGCCTATGAGATAGGAATAGAGAAAACTGACAGAAAGACTTTAAGTCTTGTTTAGAGTGTGATAAGCCTCAGGCTTAGATCGATTTATTATTAACCTTTTTATAATAATACAGAAAATGCAACAAAAACAGAATTGTGGCCATCCTCTAAGAAGGAAAGGTTCAATATCTCGAGTATCGAAAGTCACTTGCGGACTGCTCTTTTGTCTGACGACAGGAGTATTTGCGGCTGGTGAGAATGTTGAATTGTTAACCTCGGATCGGATAGAGAATGCAGTGCCTGATCAAGTAGGAAAGACCGTGACAATTATGGTTCAGGATGAAATGGGACCGGTAGCGGGAGCTAATGTTGTTGTGAAAGGAACTACGAACGGAAATATCTCGGATATGGACGGAAAGGTCGTTTTGCAGAATGTTCCCAACAACTCGACTTTAGTGATTTCCTTTATCGGTTATACAACCCAGGAAGTGAAGGTCAGCAACCAGGCAACCATCCATGTGAAGCTGGTTGAAGATGCCAAAGCATTGGAAGAAGTTGTGGTGATCGGCTATGGTTCTTTGGACAAGAAGCAGGTGACCAGCGCCATCACCTCGTTGAAGGCCGATGACCTGATGGTCGGTGTGAGCGGGGCGGATATCTCGGCGTCCTTGCAAGGCAAGATCGGCGGTTTGGTGATGAACAACTTGGGAAGTGCCAATTCCGGTACGACATTCCAGCTTCGCGGTATGACTTCCATCAATTCAGGAAAAGCTCCTCTTATCGTGATCGATGGTTTTCCTGGTGGCGATATCCGTTCGTTGACGCAGGATGATATCAAGTCTATCGATGTGTTGAAAGATGCTTCTGCCGGTGCTATCTACGGAACACGTGCAGCCGCTGGTGTGATCCTGATTACGACCAAGAGCGGCTCGGATACGAACGGGAAAGTGAGACTCACGTACAGCAACGAGTTTACGAAAAAACAAAACTACAATGCTCCCGAAATGTTGTCCGGCCGTGAATATGCCGAACATAATATCGGTACGGATTACGGTTCCGATACAAACTGGTGGGATGAGTTGATTAATAAGGGCAACTTCTCCCAAAAACACCATCTTGCATTGGAAATGGGTACGGAAAAGGCACAGGTTTATACTTCTTTCTTCTATGAAAAGAACCAGGGTATCGCGTTGCAGGACGAACGTCAGGATTATTGCGGACGTGTGAACGCATCTTTCAAGTTGTTCGATGATTGGCTGGAAGTCCGTCCGGCCGTGGATTATCGCCAGGCTGCCCGTAACAACCACTATCCGAATTTCCAGCAAGCCATGCGTAACAACCCGACCCGCTCGCCGTACGATCCGGATAGCGAAACAGGCTATAACGTATGGATCAACGAATCGTTGGACTATAACGTCGTTGCGGATGCCATGCTGGAAGATTACTACGGATTGGATAAATGGTTCAAGCCGGAAGTAAACCTGAAGTTGAATATCAAGCCTATTCCGGGTTTGAATTACCAGCAGGTTGTCGGGTATGAAAACCGTCAATGGGAATTGCACCAATATTGGCCCAGCACACACCGAAGCGAGATTGACAATTCGCGTAAGGGGCATGCCCACCTGGCTTTCAGCAAGACGGAAAACCTGACTTCAGAAGGATATTTCTCTTATGTAAAAGACTTTAAAGGAGGACATAATCTGAATGCAACAGCCGGTTATTCTTATTTTGAAGTCAACGGAGAAAACTTCGGTATGGACAACTATAATTTCTCGGTCGATGGCATCAAGTACTGGGATATAGGGCAAGGCAGCTACCTGACGGATGGCAAGGCCGGCATGAGCTCCGGCAAATCGGTTACGGAACGTCTGTTCTCTTTCTTTGCCCGTGCCAATTATTCCTACCAGGATAAATATATGCTTTCCGCATCTATCCGGCATGAGGGCTCTTCCAAGTTTGCGGCCGACAACCGTTGGGCGAACTTCTGGTCTGCAACGGCAGGATGGCGTATCTCGAACGAAGAGTTCATGAAAGACTTTGACTGGCTGGACGACTTGAAGATCCGTTTCGGTTACGGTGTGACCGGTAATAATGACTTTAGTGCGACTTATATGGCCAATATGTTAGGCTCGGACACGAACTGGATGATGCCGAACGGAACATGGGCGTACTCATACGGTAAATCGCAAAATGTCAATCCTAATTTGGGATGGGAAGAAAAGAAGGAGTGGAACTTGGGTGTCGATTACTCTTTCTTTGAAGGACGCTTGTATGGCAAGTTCGACTACTATCGGCGTGAGGTGGATAACCTTCTGTTCAGTGTGAAGGTCCCGCAGCCACCTTATACGCAGGGCAGCCAGATGCAGAATATCGGTAGTATGGAAAGTAAAGGTTGGGAGTTCGAAGTCGGTGGCGACATTATTCGTACAAAAGACTTTACTTGGTCTTCCAGCATGAACCTGAGCCATAATACCGGAAAGATCCTGACGTTGGAGGGTGACAACTCCTATCATAACGGTAATGGTTTCGTGGCTCCGGGAACTCCGGGCGATGCAGCCCGTATGGAAGCCGGTTCGACAATCGGTTCTTTCTATATGTGGAAGTTCGCAGGGTTCGATGACGAGGGCAGTTTCTTGCTGTATAACAAGGACGGCGAGGTGATCCCGGCTGCACAGAAAACGGAGAACGACAAACAGTATATAGGCAACTATACTCCGAAACTGATTATCGGGTGGAGCCATACCTTGACTTATAAGAACTTCGATTTAGGCATCAACCTGCGTAGCTGGATCGATTTCGACGTGTATAATACGATCAATATGTATTACGGCATCCAGGGACAGGGCAACCTGAATGTTTTGAAAGACGCTTACGGCAAGTTCAACCACATCAAGGGCGAAAAGCAGATTTGCGACTATTTCCTGGAAGACGGTACATTCCTGAAAATCGATGCGATCACGCTGGGTTATACGCTTCCGATGAAGAAGTACACGAACAACCTGATCGACCGGATTCGTATTTACGGTACGGTGGGTAACGTTTGCACGATCACCGGCTATAGCGGCATGAACCCGGAGGTGGATATCACGGGCTGGGATAAAGGAACGGAAAAGTTCTGGAGCGATTTCTATCCGGTCGTCCGTACTTGGACATTAGGTATGCAGTTTAACTTCTAATACAAGATTGTAAGATGAAAAAGAAAAATATATTCCAATTGTTTTTATCCGGAGTGATCTGCCTGCTATGCACTACTTCCTGTAGTGTCGAACCTGATTTTTATTCGCAGGTGGTCCCGGAGACTTTTTATAGCTCACAAGATGCCGTATGGCAACGTTTCAACCGTCCGTTTACTCACTGGCGCTGGTACATTGCCCACGACAGTCCGCGTTGGTTGTTGCAGGAACTGGGGACGGATGAGTTCTGTCTGCCTACGCGTGGTAGCGACTGGTATGACGGGGCCGTCTATCAGAAATTCCATCATCATGAGTATACGGAAGACATGACGCGTGTCGAGACGGGCTGGACCAACTTTGCGATGGGAGTCGCTTTGGCTTGGGATGCATTGGAAGATTTGGAAAATGTCGATTTCGATGCATTGGGCTTTGAAGAGGGTACGCGCGAATCCATGTTGAACCAGCAACGTACGTTGGCTGCTTCTTTCTATTTGGACGGTTTGGACTTCTTCGGAGGGGTGCCTTTGTACACGACGACACAGAGCGAAGTGAAAGGACGTTCGACGGATGTCGAGACATTTAACTTCATCGATTCCTTATTGAAAATAGCCGTTCCGAATCTTCCGATCAAGGAAGAGCTGGGAGGGATGGAAACCGGTTCGATCCATCGTGCAGCCGGTGCAGCTTTGCAGGCTCGTTTGTATTTCAATGCCAAGTCTTATATCGGCAAGGAGATGTTTACCGAAGCCGCCCAGATCTGCCAGGACATTATCGACGGTAAGTACGGACAGTATGCATTGGAAACGGATTGGACGAACATATTCGGATTTGACAACGAACGTTGTCCTGAGCTGATCTGGTCCGTACCCAGCCAGAATGCAAAGACCGAGACGGATGCCATGTATTGGGGCATGATGGTTCCTTACAACTATAAGAACTATCTGGGTGGACTGGAAGGTTCCGGTTCGGACAATGCTCTCGGACTGGTGCCGAGTCTCGATCCTACGGGTAAGCGTTATCCATATAAGCTGGGTGGAGCGTATGCGAAGTTCAATGATAAGGATATCCGTAAGCAACCTTATGTATATGAAGGCAATGGCAAATATCGCGGTATGTTTATTGTGGGTGAATTGGTGAATCCGTTGAATCCGGAATGGGTTTGCACAGGTACGCGCGAGTATGCCGGAGAGGTGATCACGGTTGTCGACCAGATCGCTCATTTTGCCAAGGTAGGAAAAGATCCGCTTTATCCGGATGTGGCTTCGTTACCTTCGACGGTTGCGACGGCAGAAGAAAACTCCGGGGTACGTGTGACGAAACGCAGTCCGCGTCCGACTCAGGAAGAGTTCAAGCGGAAAGGCGATCCGGACGTACCTGTGATCCGTTTGGCCGAGATCTATTATATGCTGGCCGAATGCAAGATGCGTGCCGGTGACAAACAGGGGGCTGCCGATCTGATCAATACAGTCCGCAAGCGTTATTTCGAAGACGGAGTCGATCCCGATCCTGTAACGGCTGCTAATCTGGACAAATACCGTATGCTGGACGAATGGCAATTGGAATTCTTGGCCGAAGGGCGCCGCCGTACGGACTTGATCCGTTGGGATGCCTATGTGACGGAAGACTGGTGGGATCATAAGGCGACGAACAATCCGAACCTGAATCGTTTCCCGATCCATTACAGTCTGATCGGTGCTAATAACCTGCTGGAACAGAACCCGGGTTACGGCAGTAAGTAGAATGTGAAAGACTATAAGGTATAATTTTACTCTTTAGACCGGGGGAGAGAGGAACAGTCGTCAAAAGGCGACTTCCTCTCTTCTTTTGTTTCATTTCCTTTTAACGAAAACGATGGGATTATGACTGGGAGGACGCTTGTATTTTGGCTGTTCGTATTTATCGGACTTTGGTTTTTCTTTTGGTCGTTCGGGACTTCCACGTTCCAACGGCAGGAAGAGGTGCAGTTGTTTATTCCCGAATGGGTGGTTATCCGGGATATGCTGTCTGTCCCCGGTGGCTTTTGTACGGTGGTCGGGCAGGCTTTGGTTCAATATTATACTGCTTCCCTGTTTGTCTTGTGTGTTAACAGTATTTTCTTATGTGTGGCCGGTTTCTTGTGTTATCTGCTTTTGCAGGAAATCGCACCGCGCGGATATAATTTGTTGCTTGCCTTGTTTCCTGTTTTAGGATTGCTGAAGGCCCATACGAGCTCTTTTTACGTGTTGGACGGGACGGTCGGGCTGATCCTGCTTCTGCTATTCTCTTATGTTTTTATCCGTATACGGAGAATGAAGGTGCAGTTGTTTTATGGTGTGGTGAGTGTGTTTCTTATCTATGGTTTGACTGGCCAGTTGGCGGCACTTTACGGTCTGGTCGTGGTTTGCATGAGTCTTTTGTGCCGAAGGAGGAAATGGTCTGGTTCGCTTGCTGTGTTTTTGGCTGGGGTGTTGTTGGCTTATATCGGTATTCGTTTGGCTATCGGTATTCCGTTGACAGACGGGATTTATTCGGAAAGGTATCAGGAGTCCCAGTTGCAGCCGGATTCTTATGTCTATTTTATCTGGATCCGTTTTGTCGTCTTGCTTCTGATTCTGTTTGCAACGGCTTATACGATGAAGGTTCTTCCCAAAGGAAAGCGTTCGGTGAAAGTATTTGTTGCGGGAAGCTTGTTGGTCGTCCTGTTTTGCTTTTCCGCATTTTGTCTGCCCGGACCGTATGAAGTCCGGAACAACCGGATGAACGAGTTGTCCGTTTGGGAGCAAAGGAATGACTGGGACACGATTATCCGTGAACATCCGGAGAAGGAGGAGACGGATTATGTCAGCCTAAACTATTTGAATATGGCATTGGCTCAAAAAGGCCTTTTGGGCGATCGGTTGTTCCGTTATGACCAGAAAGGACCGCAAAGCCTTTTGGCTTCTTGGGACCGGACTTATTATATGAGTTGCCTGTTGAGTGATATCCATTATATGATCGGGGATATCAGCCTTTCGGAAGGATATGCGATGGAAGGATTGACACTTGCCAAGCGAGGAGGAAGTCCCCGCTTGCTTCAACGGTTGGTCAAGATTAGCTTGATACGGGGAGATTTTGCTTTGGCGGATAAGTATCTGGGTATACTCGGCCGGTTGCCGGGATATCGGCGTTGGGCGGAAAAATATGCCGGTTATATTCGTCATCCCGAAAAGATCGGGCAGGATGGAGAGCTTGCCGTAAAGACAATACCGGTCTTTCAGCCGGACAATTTGCTTTGCCTGACCGGCATCGACAGCCTTTGGTTTGGACATCTTTCGGAACCAGGCGTAAACCGGGTTGCATGGGAATATTTAGGTTGTTCCTATCTGCTGGCAAAGGAAATGGAGAAGTTCAAGATATTCCTGTCCCATGCCGGTAGATTTTTGCCGGGACAGTCCCTTCCTGTTCATTTTCAGGAGGCGGCATTGGTTTTGGCGACTGAGGACCTTTCTGTCCTTGACTGGGTTTCCATCCGGCCTGAGATAGTGCAGCGCTATAAACAATTCCAGAAAGATATTCTGAAGATCAAAAATGGCGCAGACGGGCTGCCTTGGCTTTACCGGCAATATGGAGACACTTTTTGGTTTTATTATTATTGTAAGAATTTGAATGGATAGTCTATGAAGTATTTATATTCTCTGTTGTGGCTTTGTACGGTTTTCTTTTTCTCTTGCAATGGTGGATTGCCCGATGCGGAGGAAACGGAAGGTGAAATAGAAATCTTTCCCGATTATAAAGGGGTCGCGGTCCCTTGTAATATCGCTCCGCTGAACTTCAAACTGAAAGAACCTTGCGAAGCAATCGCCCTATTCTCCGGCAAAGATCAGCAAATACGGGTGAATTCGGATAACGGTTCTTTCCAAATCCCGGAGAAGAAGTGGCGTCGGCTGTTGGACGCATCGGTTGGAGGGAACCTTACGGTCGGGATCTATATATGCAAAGATAACAGATGGTTTCGATATCCTCCTTTTTCCATTCAAGTAATCAAAGATAAAATCGATCCCTATTTGGTCTATCGCCGTATCGCACCAGGCTACCGGATGTGGAACAGGATGGGGATTTACCAGCGTTGCCTGGAGGATTTTACGGAAGAAACCTTTCTCGACAATAAGCAGACGAATAATAATTGTATGAACTGCCATTCCTTCTGTATGCAGAATCCGGATCGGATGCTTTTCCACCAACGTGCGCTACATGCCGGGACCTACATACTGACGGATGGTGATATCGAGAAGCTGGATACGAAGACCGAACGGACTATTTCCGCTTTGGTCTATCCCGCCTGGCATCCGTCCGGGCGATATGTTGCATTCTCGACGAATGATACGAAACAGGATTTTCACCTTTCGGATGCGAACCGGGTGGAAGTGTTCGACAATCGATCGGATGTCGTGGTCTATGATGTGGAGAAACATGAAATCGTAACAGCTCCCCATTTATCTTCGGAGGAGAATATGGAGACTTTTCCGGCATTCTCTCCGGATGGCAGACGGTTGTATTTCTGTTCTGCACCGGCGTGCCGGATGCCTGAGTCATATCGGGAAATCCGTTACAACCTGCAAAGCATAGCTTTCGATCCGGAAAAACGGAGTTTCGGCCAGACGATAGATACGCTTTACAACGCTAATGAGGAAGGACGGAGCGCGAAGCTGCCGAGAGTATCTCCCGATGGCCGTTTTCTGATGTACACGGTTTCGGACTATGGCAACTTCTCGATCTGGCACAAGGATGCGGATTTGCGACTATTGGACATGTTGACAGGTAAAACAGATTCCCTTCTCCAAGTGAACAGCAACGATGTCGAAAGCTATCATTCCTGGAGCAGCAACAGCCGGTGGTTCGTTTTCAGTAGCCGTCGGAATGACGGGCTGTATACACGGCCTTACATTTGTTATCTGGGTGCAAATGGTGTTCCCGGCAAACCTTTCCTGTTGCCTCAGAAAGAGATGGACTATTATGAACGTTCTCTCTTCTCTTTCAATATTCCCGAACTCATTCGCGGTAAAATCAAGGTCGATACTTATAAATTGATCGATATTAGCAAATATGGGGAAGCGGTACGGTTAAAATAATTATATCTTATAATGAATTTTCCCGTAGCAGACACTTCGTCTCCTCGGTGAAAGATGACAGATAATCAATCATGGCGTTTTTCAACACTCCCGTTCGAAAAGACATTCGACACGAGAAAAGACCACCATAAAGCTATGCTTTGGCATCCGTAACCCATAGCTTTAGCCTCTGTAAAGCTATGGGTTACGGTTTGCTGGGCGCCTATAGATTTTATTACTTGTCTGTCAAGAAATCGACCATCTGAAGAATGGCTCGTGAGCAAGCCGGGCAGAATGGGGCGTAGTCGCGCATCATACAGTGATCCATCGGGCGATAAATGCCTTTCGACAGGTAACCGCCTCCTTCGAACACGCCGGCTTTGTCCTTATGTCCGGCATCGAGTGGGGTAGGAATAGGAGTGTCTGCGGGCAATAAGTCTTTCCATTTGCTGCCGAAATCGACTAAAGTTGTGATATTCGGTTCCCACGGTTCGTATTTCAGGTTATAGAAATCCTGGTAGGCGACTTCCGAAGAAAAATATTCGTCTGCCAGGCCGGCGAAGCTATGTCCGAACTCATGTGTAAAGACGACAGGTGTCCGTGGGTTGTCGGCTGTCCCGCAGGCATAGAAGTTGTACATGCCGCCACCGCCGTACATATCTGTGTTTATCAGCAGGAATATTGCATCACATGGAACGTTCCAGACGGCATCGCGGATCGATTTCATATCCGGTGTTGTCAGATAACGGTCTACACCGAATGTATAATAACCGGAATTGAGGGCAGTGTTCTTGAAGATACCTTTACCCGAAACATCCGTGCCCGATTCTTCCGATACCAGGCAGACTGCCCATACGTTGAAGTCGTTTCGACGTGTCGTGAAAGGAGGAGTCGCGAACAAGGCTTCTGTAAACCTGTTTGCATCTGCTACGAATTTCTCCTGTTCATCCGCCGTGTATCCTTCAGCAATGAAAACAAGGTCCACTTTTTCTGTCGAGTCGCCGTTTTTCTGTATCTGATGCACTTTATTGGCTTTCAGTTTTCCCCGGTCGATGAAGATACTTTTGGGATCGACCTCTTGTTTCAGCAACGGATGGAATTGCATGTCGGCCTTGTCGCGTGCCGTGATCTCGACATAGACAGGTACTTTCGGGAAAGGAACGGAAGCGCTGTTTGTCCACGATTGTGTTTCTGTCTTGGCCTGTTCTGTCGAGCGCCATTCTTCGAACAACGTATTGAAGCCGCGTGAGTAAATCAGCTTATTCGTAGCTTTGTCATAGACATTAATATAATAACCTCCGTAATTGAACTTATCGATCAGGTTCTTGACCGGACCTCCCCATACCGGTTCTTCACGCAACCCCTGGATAGCAGCCGATTGTGACTTTAGATTACCGCTCAAGGCAAAATCCACCCGGAGACTTTTCTTTTCGAAATATTTGTCGAAGTCACTCTGGGCAAATACGGAGATGTTGCATAGAATGGCAAGAAGTAAAAGTGAAATCTTTGTTTTCATATTAGTATGTGTTATTATGTGTAATTCTTACTCGCAAATATAAGACTTTTTGTAGATTAACCGGTCGATATCGTTTAAATATGTAGCTTTTTTGTTCCTTCTGTTTTCTGCCTGTAACGTAATTGTAAAAAGAATGAAGTGTTGCTGTTATCCGCACCTTCTACTTTTGCGGCGGAAAAGAAAAACAAATAATGAAGCAATTACTACTCGTTTTATTTCTGACTTTGACTCCGGCTGCTTATCTGACCGCTGCGACAGTTAAAGGTTGGGTTAAGGATGCGCAGACCGGCGAAGAACTGATCGGTGCTGCTGTGTATGTGAAAGAAAATCCGGCGATGGGAACGACAGCCGGGCTGGACGGGACATTCGTCCTGAAAGATGTGCCGGAAGGAAAAAACATCACGTTGGTTTGCAGTTATATCAGCTATGAGACACAGGAACAGAACGTAAACACGCTGTCCGGCCGGGATGTACTGTTTAACATGAAGCCTTCGGCCATGAACCTGGAAGGTGTCACGATCATAGCCACCAATCCGGGACGTACCGAAGCCGGTGCCCGCGGGATTGAGAAGCAGGCGATGAATGTGGTCAACGTCATGAGTGCGAAAGCGATCGAGCTGTCACCGGATATTACGGTTGCCAATGTGATCCAGCGTATGTCCGGCGTGACGGTCGAGCGTAACAGTAGCGGAGAAGGTCAGTATGCCATTTTACGGGGTATGGACAAACGGTATAACTATACGTTGGTGAACGGAGTGAAGATTCCGAGTCCCGATAATAAGAACCGCTTTGTGCCGCTGGATATCTTCCCCTCCGAGATGCTGGACCGTCTGGAGGTGACCAAATCCTTGACGGCGAATATGGAGGGAGACGGCATTGGTGGCGCTGTCAATCTGATCATGAAAGATGCTCCTTCCGAACGCCAATTTACGGCCAACTTGTCTACCGGTTATAACGCGATGTATTTCGGTCGTGACTTCCAATCGTTCAACCGGGGCGGTATCGTAAAGAAATCTCCTTACGAAGCGTTGGGGAAACCGGAAGATTACAAAGTGACGATGGAAGACTTTACGACTTCGAACCTACGGATGAAATGGAAGAAACCGCTGCCGGACCTGACTGCCGGACTTTCGTATGGCGACCGCTTTTTTGATGATAAATTGGGCGTCATGTTGGCGGGGAGTTTTCTGAGTACCAGCCGGGGAAAGGAAAGTCGGCTCTATTATCAACCGGGAACGAGCCATAATGGGATAGAATACCGTAATTATTCATCGGAACAGACACGTATCGGTGTGCATGCCAAACTGGATTACTCCTTGAACGACAACCATAAGCTGACTTGGTATAACGGTTATATGGATATGAGCGAAGCCGAAGTGCGCGATGGGGAAGATGAAAAGGAACGGGCTGTCCGTATGCGTTGGAACCACCAGTATATCATCAATTCGACCTTAAAAGGCGAACATTTGTTTCTGTCTGGCGGAGCGTTGCGGTTGAACTGGTCGGCTGTCTTGTCCAAAGCATTCAGCGAAACGCCCGATAATGCGGAAATATATCTGTTGGGTTCCCACGTGTCTACTACGGATGCAGCCAAACGTCGTTGGGAACATAACTCGGATAAGGACAAAGCCGGATATGTCGATCTGGCATATAAGTTGAAATTGGATGGCGGGGCGGTCCTGGATTTCTCGGCCGGAGGTATGTACCGGGATAAGAAGCGTGACAGTTTCTTTAATGAATATACGTTCAACTCGGCTACCGGTTCCAAGAATCCGCAATATATCAATAAGGACTGGTTTAATTTTGACGAGATACAGTTCGTCCCCCGTCCTTATGGCAACATAGGGGATCCTCTGAATTACGATGCAACGGAAAAGATCGGTGCCGGATATGGAATGGTGAAGTATACCTTGAAGGAATGGGAATTGATCGCCGGGGTGCGTGTCGAGCATACGAATCAGGGATATGTACTGAAATTTCCCCGTGATGTTGATCCGGAAGGGAACCAGGACTATACGGATGTATTGCCGAGTTTCCATGCCAAATACGGTATCCATCGAAATGCCAACCTGCGTTTCTCGTATGCGCGTGCCATCAATCGTCCGAGCTTTTTCGAGATCGTGCCTTACAGCATCATTAATGAAGATTATAAGGAAAAGGGAAATCCGGACTTGAAGCATACGGTTGCCGACAATATCGATTTACGTTATGAATTTTTTCCAAAGTCTTCCGAGCAGTTTATGGTCGGCCTGTTCTATAAGAATATCCAGGACCCGATCGAATACGGGTTGTTGAACGAAGGCCAGGATACCTATTATAAACCGATGAACTTCGGTGACGCCAAGAATCTGGGGATGGAAGTCGATGTGATGAAATACTTCAACTGGTTCGGTATTAAGGCAAACTATACCTATACACATTCGAAGGTCACGACAGACAAGCGTATCATGGAAGGATCGGAAGTGAAGTCGGTGCGCCAGTCCCGTCCACTGTTCGGACAGGCGGCCCATGTGGCAAATCTCTCCCTGCTTTTCAAAGAGACCAGACACGGCTGGGAGGGCCAGGTGTCTGCCAGCTATACGGGAAAACGTCTGAGCGACATTTCGAACTGGTATGAAGATGATATATGGGAGGACGGCTACACCCAGCTGGATGCTTCGATAGAAAAAAGTTTCAAGAACGGCATCAGTATCTTTGGCAAGGCCTCCAACCTGTTGGATATCCCGCTCTTGCGCTACATTCAGAAAGGACCGCATACGGAGAGTGTGGATTCAGACCGGCATAATGGGAATGTGATCGAACGGAAAGAATGGCACGGTCAGTCATTTATGCTCGGCATCCGGTATAAACTTTAACATAGCAATTATATTAATATTTACATTAAGCATTTATTTTATGAAATTCAATGCATTATTAGTGAGTGCAGCCATGATGGTCATGACTTTGGCTGCTTGTGGTGACGATGATCCTGTTAATCCGGATAATAATCAGGGTGGAAATGAAGATACGGAGACTGTGGAGGGGGATGTCGAGGGGACTTGGAAAGCCAATACCATCATATTGGTATCAGGCCATATCACAGTACCGGCCGGTAAATCCCTGACAATAGAGGAAGGTGTGCAGGTTATCTTTGATGACAAAGGTGTCGGAGCCAACCATGTCCCTGTTGAATTTACGGTAGACGGCAATCTTTACTGTAAGGGAACAGCTGAAAATCCGGTCCTTTTCTCCGTAGCTGAGGAAAATCGCACGAAAGAGAATACGTTTGCCGGCTTATGGGGTGGTATCGTCGCTTCGAACAGTTGCGAGGAAATGTTGATCGACCATACCGTTATCGAATATACGGGTGGCCAGGTGGTGGAAGGTTCTCCGGCTGCGGCCAACGGTGTATATACGGCCGGTGACGACGCTTATCCGCAGATCACGACTAACAATATCAAGGGGAAATATGTCATCACTAATTCTGTTCTTCGTAATGGCTGGTCTGACGGTATTTATTTGATGGGCGGACAGGCAATCATAGCTGGCAATACGTTTGCCGCCAACGGATATGACGGGGCGGAAGCTGTCAATGTAAAAGCCGGATGTACGGTGGATGTCGCCGGTAATATCATGTTCAGCCCGAACACTAACGGATTGAAACTGTCCAGTTCAGGCCAGAGCGAAACGCGCGGCCAGGCTAAGGTTCAGGCCTACAATAATACAATCGTCAATGCCGGTTGGCGTCGCGACGGTGAGAAGGGTGGTTGTGTATATGCTGAAAAGAATGTGTTGGCGAATGTTTTCAACAACTTGATGGTAAATTGCAAGTTCCGTGCCATGACCCCGAGCTTCAAGAACCCGAACGACCCTGAAGAGGGTTATAGCGACCAGTCTATGATCGATTATAATTTTTATGCTTCCGGCAGCCAGAAAAGTGATATTGTATATGAAGAGGAAAGCGGTGTCGCCTATGCATGGGCCGGTTATAACTACGAACATAAGAATTACAACTCCGGAGTAGTGGATGTGCATAGTATTATCGCTACTGAAAATGATTTGAAGGACCCGCTGTTCGAAAACTTTGCCGTTAACGAAGTCGCTTTGACCGAATATGTATATGATGAAGGATGGGATTTCCATGTCAAATCCGGTTCTCCGGTATTGGCAGGCGCTAATAGCGGAACAGATGCCAACTTGGTTCCCTACTTTTCGACAAACGGGCTTTTCGTAAATGGTGTCATTTACCATTCGCCGGCGGTGAAAGCACAATTCGGAGCTTTCGGTTTAAAATAAAAGAACATGATGAATAGAAGAAATTATTTACAGACCTTATCGGCTTTGTTCGCAGTCTCCGCTTTTGGGGGCTGCACTTCTGCCGGTAAGCAGAAAGATGCGTCGAATTCGGAAACGGATATTGCCGGTCCTGCTTTAGCAGGGGAGGCATTCGACGTTCCGGCCGTATCGGAAGAAAGCAAAAATTTTTATCTGGTCAGCGACTTGGGACGGAACGGTTATTATGAACAAAAGACGATTGCCGAGTTGATGGGAAACCTGGCGGAAAAGATAGACATCGAATTTATTGTCGCGGCCGGGGATACTCATCATTTCGAGGGAGTAGCCAGCGTCGACGATCCGTTGTGGATGACAAACTACGAGCTTGTTTACAGCCATCCTGAGCTGATGCTGGAGTGGTTTGCCGTCAACGGGAACCATGAGTATCGCGGTAATACGCAAGCGGTATTGGATTACGGCAAGAAAAGCCGTCGTTGGATCGTCCCTTCCCGTTATTACTCAAAAGTCGTGGAGGCGGGTGAAAATGAGAAAGCCTTGTTGGTATTTATAGATACTTCGCCTCTGATTGACAAATACCGTGAAGATACGGAGAAATATCCCGATGCCGGCAGACAGGATATGGAAGAGCAGCTTCAATGGATTGAAAAAACGCTTGCCTCTTCTGCTGAGAAATGGAAGATCGTAATCGGCCATCATCCTGTCTATGCCGATACGCCGAAAGAGGAAAGTGAACGTGCCGATATGCGTAAACGTTTGGAGCCTCTGTTGGACAGATATGGTGTCGATATGTATTTTTGTGGTCATATTCATAACTTCCAGCACATCCAGCCTGCTGACAGCAAGGTTGACTATCTGGTAAATACATCCGGTTCACTTTCCCGTAAGGTAAAGACTGTCGAGGGTACGAAGTTCTGTAATCCGGAAGCCGGGTTCACTGTAGTCAGCATGGAAGATAGTAAGTTATCCTTTTATCTGATGAATGGAAAAGGGAAAATACTGTACGAGTACAGCCGAACAAGATAATACCATCGAAAAAGAACATATTTATTCTTTGTTAGTCCGGAAATCTCCTTGTATTTCATATGCAAGGCGATTCCGGACATTTCCTTTTGGTTGAAAATATGAATGATTGATTCTTTTGGTTTTGTTGTTTTATTGTCTGATTATGAGTGATTTATTATACTAATAAAGACGAGTGAAAACCGAACTTATTGTCTTTTTTAAACTAAACGCGTTTTTCCCTGTTTATTAAATAGACACCACATGCCCGGTCCTGGGAATTACTTCTAAACATGACCAAATATAATTTTTAAAATATGACGAAAATAGAAATAAAAGACTTATCGATTCTTTTCGGACCTGAGAAGGCCAAAGCGAAAAAGATGATTAAGCAAGGTAAGAGCAAACAGGAAATTTTAAAAGAAACAGGCTGTACCATAGCTGTCCGTAATGCCAATCTGGAAATAAAGGAAGGAGAGATGTTCGTGATAATGGGGCTCTCCGGTAGTGGTAAGTCGACGTTGGTGCGTTGCATTAACCGGCTGAACGAACCCTCTATGGGGGAGATATGGTTGAGCGGTAGGAACATCACATCTCTGTCGGATAAGGAACTGTTGCAAATACGCCGTAAGGAGATGGCGATGGTATTCCAGCATTTTGGCCTGTTGCCTCACCGGACTGTATTGAGTAATATAGCTTTCGGGCTTGAATTGCAGGGAGTACCTAAAGAAGAGCGCGAAAAGAAAGCATATGAAAGCATAGCCGTTGTAGGATTGAAAGGATATGAGAACCAGCGTGTGGACGAACTCTCCGGAGGTATGCAGCAGCGCGTCGGACTGGCACGTGCTTTGGCGAACGACCCGGAAGTCCTGTTGATGGACGAGGCTTTTTCTGCCCTTGACCCACTTATCCGCGAACAGATGCAGGACGAGTTGCTGGACTTGCAGGAGAAGATGAAACGTACCATTGTCTTTATCACACATGATCTGGACGAGGCCATCAAATTAGGCGACCGTATTGCCATTATGAAGGATGGCGAAGTCGTACAGGTCGGGACGCCCGAAGAGATATTGACCGATCCGGCGAACGACTATGTCACCCGTTTTACCGAGAGTGTGGATCGTGGGCGTGTCGTTACGGCCTCTTCCATCATGCTGACTCAACCGATCGTTGTCCGTATCCGCAAAGATGGTCCGGAGGCCATAATCCGCAAGATGAGGGAAAAACGTTTGTATGCGTTGCCCGTGATCGGAACGGACGAGCAGTTCCTTGGTGAAATACGGTTGAAAGATGTGCTGCGGTTGCGTAAGGAAGGGGTGCGGGATATCAGTTCGATTGTTATGAAAGAGGTCCCTTCCGTATTGGAGAGTATGACAGTCGAAGATATGTTGCCCCTCTTGCCGAAAGTCCAGCAGGCTTTGCCGGTGGTCGATGAGAATAACCGTTTGAAAGGTGTCGTATCGACTTCAGCCATCATTATCGAGATGACCGGAAAAGATCAGAAAGAAATAGAAGAAATCATTCAAAACGCAATAGATTTATGATAAATATCGGAAAATATATAGAAATGGCCATTAATTGGCTGACAGAAAACTTTGCTGGCCTTTTTGATGTAATCAACCACATCGTAGGCGGCTTTATCGACGGCTTCCAGGGAATACTGATGTGGGTCCCGTTCTACCTGATGATTGCGGGAATAGCAGCTTTGGCTTGGTGGAAAGCCGGAAAGGGAACCGCTGTCCTGACCTTGCTCGGTTTACTTTTGATTTTGGGGATGGGGTTTTGGGTACAGACCATGCAGACTGTGGCGCTTGTCTTGTCGTCGACGATCATCGCCTTGCTGTTCGGTGTCCCGCTAGGAATCTGGACCGGGCGAAACGATAAGGCGGCTAAGGTGATCCGTCCGGTTTTGGATCTGATGCAGACGATGCCCGCTTTTGTCTATTTGATTCCGGCTGTTCTGTTTTTCGGACTGGGACCTGTTCCGGGTGCTTTTGCCACCGTGATATTTGCCATGCCTCCGGTTGTCCGTCTTACCGGCTTGGGAATCCGTCAGGTTCCGGAAGATATTGTAGAGGCGACCCGTTCGTTCGGGGCCACTTCGGGACAACTTCTTTTTAAAGTACAGCTCCCGTTGGCTTTACCTACCATTATGGCAGGAGTGAACCAGACAATCATGATGGCTCTCTCTATGGTTGTGATTGCGGCCATGATCTCGGCTGGCGGATTAGGTGAGATCGTATTGAAAGGAATCACACAAATGAAAATCGGACTTGGTTTTGAAGGCGGCATAGCCGTCGTGATTCTAGCGATCGTTTTGGATCGTATTACACAGGGCTTTGTGCGTAGAAAGTAAAACAGATAAAAAGAAAAGTATTTATGAGAAGATTGATTATCATTATAAATTTATCCCTTATTGTAGCCTTCATGATGATGTTCGCTGATTGCAGCGATTCCTCGAAAGACAGGAAACAGGTTTCGATCGGTTATGTAAACTGGTCGGAAGGCATAGCCATGAGCTATCTGGCGAAAGTCATGCTTGAGAGCAAGGGGTATGATGTGATGCTGCGAAATGCGGATATTGCACCGGTCTTTGTCTCGATGGCGGCCGGTAAAGTCGATGTTTTTATGGATGCATGGCTTCCAGCTACACATGCCGATTATATAAGGAAATATGGCGATAACTTGGAAGCGTTAGGAGTAGCCTATAAAAATGCCAGGATGGGGCTGGTAGTCCCTTCGTATGTCACGATCCGTTCCATAGAAGAATTGAATGAGTATAAAGAGAAGTTCCGCAACGAGATCATCGGTATCGATGTCGGGGCCGGCTTGATGAATGAGACTGAGCGTGTCATCCGGGAATATCCGGTCGAGCTGACGTTAAAACCTTCGAGCGGTGCGACAATGGTCGCATTTCTTCAGAAATCGATTGAGAACAAAGAGTGGATCGTGGTAACCGGCTGGACTCCCCACTGGATGTTCTCCCGCTACGACCTTAAATTTCTAGATGACCCGCAAAAACAGTACGGCGATGCCGAACAGATTCAGATTATGGCAACCAAAGGCTTTTCTGACAAAGATCCGTATGCAGCCGCTTTTTTCCGGAACTTTTCTCTCGATAATGACCAATTGAGCGAATTGATGGATTTGGTGGAGGCTTATCCGATGCGCGAGGAAGAAGGAGCTAAAATTTGGTTATCGGAACATCCGGAAGTGAATGAATTTTTTCCTACATTCGCAGAAAAGTAGAAAAATTGAATTATGAAGGATATCCGGAAAGTTATAGGTTTATTGTTGTGTATGACAATCTGTTGTTATATGACGGGCAAGGAAAAGAAAAATCTGAATATAGTATTTATCGGAAACAGCATAACGCAAGGCGCTTTGTTGGAAAATCCGAGACATGAGGCTCCCCCTGTGAAGGCCGCTTTGTATCTGCGCAGGCAGCCGTCTGTCGGAACTGTCCGCTATTCCAACCAGGGGGTAAGTGGAAGTACGACTTTTGATTTTCTGCCTCAAACCGATTTGCTATTCCCGAAGGTGGTCCGGGTCGCCGACCAGTTCAAAGATGAAACTTGGGCGACTTTGATCTTTTCTATTATGCTTGGGACGAACGACAGCGCTATTACAGGACCGAACGGAGCTCCGGCCTCGCCTGCCAAGTATTATGAAAATATGAAAACGATTATCGATAAGTTGCTGGCACTCTATCCGGAATGCAAGATCGTATTACACCGGCCGGTATGGTACAGCCCGAATACATACAACGGAGCCAAATACCTGGAAGAGGGATTGAATCGTCTGCAAAGTTATTATCCTGAATTACAGGCGTTGGTTCTCGATTATTCCAAACATTTTCCTGGACAGGTCTTTATGGGAGATACGGATGGTTTCGATTATTTCAAGACGCATTATAAAAACGAACTCTTCCCCGAAAAGGGAAATGCAGGAACTTTCTATCTACATCCTAACCGGAAAGGGGCTTCTGCTTTGGGAGAGCTGTGGGGGAAAGCGATACTTGGGGCAATTGACAATTAATAAGAATGTGTCAACTAATTGTCAATTGTCCATTATCAATTGTCCATTGTTTTTATCTTTTGCCCAATCTGTGGTCAAGGATACCAACATGGCATTCGCCATAGTTCTTCAACTGTTCTACGATTTCTTTAGCTGTAGATTCTTCTTCAACCTGCTCGCGAACGAACCCAAAGAGGAAGTCTCTTGATGCATGGTCTTTATCTTCTTCTGCGATATCGACCATTTTGTCGATCAGTTCGGAAACGTAGCATTCGTGTTTGTAAACATGTTCGAATAATTCTGTGACGCTGCCCCATGCAGTAGGAACGACATTGATCTGCCCGATTGTGATATCACCGCCGCGGTCGATAGTGAAGTCGATCATTTTGTGGGCATGCTCCATTTCTTCTTCTGCTTGCTTTTTCATCCAGTGGGCGAAACCGTTTAATCCCAGTTTCTGGAAGTGCACGGACATGGACAGATACAAGTTGGATGACCACATTTCTGCATTAACCTGTGCGTTAAATGCTTCGGATAATTTCTTGCTTAAAATCATAATTTTATTTCCTTTCTTTCAATTAGATTTATAATACGATACAATGTTTATATAGGCAAAGATATAGATAAAAAGATAATGGTTTGCTTTAACCGGATAATATTTTTCCAATAAAACAAACCATTATAGCCTTTAGTTTATATGAGACAACAGATTATTTGATTTCGATAATCTTTTCAGCTTTCTTGGCTGCTTCCTCGCTCATTTTCGGGATGATGATGTTCAACACGCCATTCTCGACTTTTGCTTCGATCTTTTCTTTCTCTGCGTTTTCGGGAAGAACCATTGTCTGCTGGAATTTGCTATAGGAGAATTCGCGTCTCAGATAGCGTCCTTCTTTTTTGTCTTCATTCTTTTCTTCTTTTTTCTCCATCGATACGACCAGATTGTCGTTCTCGTCGATGCGGATGTTGAAATCGTCTTTTGTCATACCAGGAGCAGCAACTTCTACCCGATAGTCCTTTTCCGATTCAATCACGTTGATGGCGGGAGCTGTAGAGTTCGCTTTAATCATCCAGTCGTTGTCAAATAAATCGTTGAATACATACGGTAACCAATTTTGACTTCTTCTCATCGGTGTCATAATACAGTCCTCCAATTATTTAGTTAAACATTTATATTCTTTTCCGCTCTCGTTTCTTCTAATCCGAAAGCACTATATCAACTTCAAAAGACATGCCAGAACAATATGTCCGGCGTTAATATGAATAAAGGATGATAAACGAAGTTGAAAATCCTTTCCGGAGGCCATGATTTTAGGTAAACAGGCTTACTCGTATGGATATATGTGTTTGAAAATGGGATTGTTAATGGAGAGTGCCTGTAGGAAAATTTGGCAGAAAAGGAACCATTTTGGCATGTAAATAGTGGCAGAAAAGCAATAACGCTTATCTTTATGGTTTAATTATAAATATTGAAGGTATGAAAAAGAAAATAGAGGCTCTTCTCAAACGTTTACAGATAGCAGTGCGGCACAATCCGGCAGAGGTAGTTCTGTCTGTTTTATTTTGCTGTTTCGGTTGCGCGCTGTATGAGACATCTTGGGCAAGACTGGCTGTTGTCGTTTATTACTTCCCGGTCTTATTCCTGATTACCTGTACATTGAATTCGATGACGGAAGGATCGCGCTGGCGTTTTGCCTATTATCTGTCTGTGTTGTTCTTTATTCCGTTTTTCTGGAAGGAGAAAGATTTCTGGTCTGTTTTCTATTGGGTGACGCTCGTAGTAGTGCAACTGCTGTATCTGGTGTGCGACTGGAGACGGGATAACGATAGGTTTGTCAGGAAAGGGCTTTGTTACCTTCGGGCGATGCTTTCTGCCGGATTGCTGGCCGGGATTGCCTGGCTGCTTTCTATCTCCATCTATTATTCGATCCAGTATATTTTTGAGATATGGCAATATGGGGAACGGCGGTTTATGGCCTATTCGTCCAGTATCGCATTTGCAGGGATATTGCCGTTGTTGTTCCTTTTGTTTAACCGGGAGAAAGAGGAGGAGGAAGGCGTGAACAAACTGTTTGATGTATTGCTGAATTACGTCCTTTCGCCGGCCTTGCTGATATATGCGGTTATCTTGTATCTCTATTTTGTCAAAGTGGCCGTTTTGTGGTCCTTGCCCAAAGGTGCGGTTGCTTATATTGTCGTTAGTTTTATTTCGGCTACATTCATTCTGAAAAGTTGCCAGCCGTTCCTGGAGAGAAGATATTATGATTGGTTTTACCGCTATTCCGGTTGGGCTGTACTTCCGGCGTTGGTCATGTATTGGGTGGGAACTTTCTACCGGATCAACCAGTACGGATATACGGAAGCGCGGGTGTATCTGGTGGTGGTAGGCGCTATCCTGACGGGGACTGTCCTGCTGTTCTTTTTCCGACGGACCGCACATTATTTGTATGCGGTTGTGCTTGCCGTCGTTTTGTTGTCCTTTGTCACGTATATACCGTGCATAACAGCGAGGGACATAGAACAGATCTCGCAGGAAAAGCGCGACAATTATCCGATTCCGGCAAATCCGGGCAATTATTATGAATATGTAACCATTACCGATTATTCACCTTTGGATATTACGGGATATGAAACGCTCCAGGCTGTCGGCCGCTATGACGAAGGCCCGATAAACAGCATGATACAGATGGACACCTTCTATTTATGCGATAAAAACTCACTAATTCTTTTCGAAGCAGAAAGAGATTCTTTGCTTTTCCGCCAGATGGAGAAGGTTGGGTTGGCTCCGTCCGATTCGATCCCGGATGATTTATATCCGGATATTCTCCGGCTGGATCTGGATTCGGCTCTGTATGTGTTCGGCGAGATTTCTGTCTACCGCAGTTCGCCGGATTCGGCTTATACGGTCTCTTATATGGGAGGAGGGTATTATCTGAAAAAAAAGAGTATCTTTGCCGACTCGTAATAAATAGCAAGCATGAAAAAGAATAATCAGAAAACTTTGTTTTCCGCTCCCGGAGGGAAGTCTTATCTTGTCCCGTTTATATTGATCACCAGCCTGTTCTTGTTGTGGGGTTTTGCTCATGGTCTGTTGGACGTATTGAATAAGCATTTTCAAGGTGTCTTTACGATGACGAAGGCAGAGAGCGGCCTTGTGCAGTTCTCCACTTATATCGCTTATTTCCTGATGGCGCTCCCTGCCGGTATGTTCATGAAACGGTTCGGGTATAAGAAAGGGATTATTTTAGGGTTATGCCTGTTTGCTGTTGGTGCGTTCGCTTTTATTCCGGCGGCTTATCTGCATTCGGCATCTCCATTCCTGATCGCCCTTTTTGTGATTGCCTGTGGGCTTTGTATTCTGGAAACGGCAGCCAACCCTTATTCCACGATTTTAGGGCCGGAGGAATCGGGGGCGCAACGCCTGAATTTGTCTCAATCGTTTAACGGGTTAGGTTGGATTTTAGGCCCGCTGGTCGGTGGCATGCTGATATTCGGTGGCGAGGAGAGCGATCCGTTTACGTTGACGAAACCATATATCCTGGTTGGCTCGGTTGTTTTACTGGTAGCCATTCTTTTCATCTTTACCAAACTACCCGAAGTACAGGTGGAAGAAGATACGGATGCGGAAGAAAAAGAATATGTACCCGCATCCGGTACTGCCTCCATGTGGAGACATCCGCAGTTTGTCCGGGCTATTATTGCACAGTTTTGCTATTGTGCTGCCCAGACGGGAATTTTCAGTTTCTTCATTAATTATGTGACGGAAGTCGATACTTCGATGACGAATATTGAGGCTTCGCGTATCTTGGCTTTCGGAGGAATGGCTTTGTTTATGATCGGCCGTCTGTCCGGCAGTTTTACGATGAAGTGGATGTCTCCGGCCCGTCTCCTGACATGGTTCGCTTTGGCGGATGCTGTCTGTATGGCGTTGGTCGTCGTGTCTGTCGGTACGGTTTCTTTGTATGCGCTCTATCTTTCTTTTTTCTTCATGTCCATTATGTTCCCGACAATCTTTGCACTCGGCCTGGAAGGTATGGGTTCTTCTACAAAGAAAGCATCATCCTATATCGTTATGGGAGTAGCAGGCGGAGCCTTTGCCCCAATGCTGATGGGATATATCGGGGCCGATAACATGGCGATTGGGTTTGTGATTCCGTTGTTGTCTTTCCTGTATATCCTGTATTTTGCTTTGCGGTGCAAGAAGAAATAACATAAAAACAATCTCTATTTATACTGTCATACTATCATACTTTGCCTTCTGCCGATTGAATATTAAGGTGTACAAAAAATGATAGGAGGCATGATGGTTGTTTTTCCACTATCATATTATCATAAAGACAAGCACATTTTTTATCAAAGCATATAGCTTATTTTTAAGTAACTACCTATCTATTCTTTTTGAGACCCGGATCTCGGTTCCTCTGATACCTGGGTCTCGATACCGTGCAGATGGGGGTCGGAATCCTGCTGGAATAAGGGTTTTCACGAGAAAACTTGCTTGCTTTTTGTTAAATTTGTCCGTTACTTTTGAAAGAAACAAAGGTAACGGACAAATCGCGGTAGCTGCCTTCCTATGAGTGCTATTGGTTCAACATTTGATATAACTTATCCAGCTTCGGAGCCATGATGATTTCGGTACGGCGGTTTTTAGCACGGCCGTCGGCTGTCTCATTGTCGGCAACAGGCATGAATTCGCCGCGGCCGCAAGGTTGTATCTGCAAAGGTTTGACACCGTAGTCCTTTGTCAGGATGCGGACGACCGAAGTGGCGCGGATGACACTGAGATCCCAGTTGTCTTTAAACTGGGCGGTGTTGATCGGCTTGCTATCGGTGTGCCCTTCGATATAAACGTCGATGTCGGATTGTTTGTTAAGGACTTCGGCGAGTTTGGCCAAAGCCTCCTTGCCACGCTTGTCGACACGGGCGCTTCCCGATTCGAAAAGAAGTTTGTCTGACATGGCAACGTAGACTTTTCCGTCTTTTTCGCGGACGGTCAGTTCGTCGCTACTGAAACCCAGGAGGGCATCCTTTACACTGTTGAGCAAGTTCTGTACCCGTTCAGTCTGTGCATTGATCATATCCTGTAGTTCGTTGATCGTCCGTTCGCGTTCATCCAGTTCGTTCATCTTCTGGCTCAGGAGTGAATTCAATTTTTCCTGCTCCGTCATGTTGGTGTTGAGCATGCTTTGATAGTTGCGGATGTTCTTGCCCATGCGGGTGGTATCCCGTTCAAGTGAAGCAAGACGTGAAGTGAGGCCGTCGTTGTTGTCACGGCAGTTTACAAGCTGATTCTGCAGGTCGTCTCCCCGGGCAATGGCTTCCAGGCGTCCGTTTTCGGCTAGCAGATACTTTTTTTTCGTTACACAAGAAGTGCAGACAAGCAGTACGGAGACTGCAACTAATAGAACTTTTTTCATTTTGTAGACAATTTTAGCGAATGTAATATTTATTACACATAACTAGTACTGGGTTTAGAATATTTGCAAATAATTAAACTATAATTAAGGTAGTATGAAAGTAGGGGAAATAATGGACACCTCTGAATAATATGCTATATTTGCTTCCTCATAGCAGAATAAGAAGATGGGAAAAGTATTGATTATCGATGATGAGAAGCAAATTTTAAGCCTCCTGTCCCGTATTATCGGGCTGGAAGGTTATGAAGTGTTCCAAGCAACCAACTGCAAAGTAGGTATCAAGCAGCTCGAACAGAACGATCCCGAAGTGGTGCTCTGTGATGTTTGCCTGCCAGACGGGAGCGGTGTGGAGCTTGTCTCTGAACTGAAACGCCTGCGTCCCCTTTCGGAAGTGATCTTGCTTACGGCCCACGGTAATATCCCCGACGGAGTACAAGCTATCAAGAACGGTGCGTTTGACTATATCACCAAAGGTGACGACAACAATAAAATCCTTCCCTTGATTGCAAAGGCGATGGAAAAGGCTACCGTTGCCTACAGCCAGCAGAAGGCTGTAGGCAAACAGTATTCGTTTGCCACTGTCATCGGCCGTTCGCCTGCTATAGAGGAGGCTGTTTCTTTGGCACGCAAGGTTGCCGCCACGGATGTTCCCGTCTTGCTCACCGGAGAGACCGGGACTGGCAAAGAAGTGTTTGCACAGTCCATCCACCAGCACAGTTCCCGCAGTGATAAAGCCTTTGTCGCTATCAACTGCTCCTCTTTCAGTCGCGATCTGTTGGAAAGCGAGATGTTCGGGCATAAGGCGGGAGCTTTCACCGGTGCACTCAAAGAGACGAAAGGACTGTTTGAGGAAGCAGACAACGGCACGATCTTCCTCGACGAGATCGGTGAGATGGCGTTCGATCTTCAGGCCAAGTTACTCCGTATTCTCGAAACCGGTGAATTCCTCAAGATTGGAGACACGAAACCTGTCAAGGTGAATGTGCGTGTGATAGCCGCCACCAACCGTGACTTAGCAAAAGAAATTGCCGACGGCCATTTTCGTGAGGACTTGTTTTACAGGCTTTCTGTTTTCCATATTCACCTGCCGCCGCTCCGCGAACGGGTGGACGACATTCCTCTGCATGTCGAGGCGTTTGTTTCCGCACTGTCTTCTAAGATAGGAAAGACCATCCGCACGATCTCGCCGGACTATGTCCGTATCTTGAAACGGTATCCTTGGAAAGGGAATGTCCGTGAACTGCGCAATGTCGTGGAGCGCAGCCTCATTATCTCCGATGGAGACACCTTGACTGCAGACACCTTGCCGCTCACAATACAGAACCCTCAAGATAATACCGACAGCAGCTATTCCGGCTTCGACCTTGACGGCGTAGAGAAGATGCATATTCAAAAGGTATTGAAGTATACCAACGGCAACAAGACGGAAACCTCCCGCCTGTTAGGTATCGGCTTGACGACCCTCTACAGGAAGATCGAAGAATATGGCCTTTGATTGTGAAATAGAATTGGCGGTAGGGCGAAAAGGCGCTGGTGTGTTGAGAGTGTCGAATGCATTTTGGAATCCCCGGTTGGAAGATGCACATTCAAAGTCTGCATCGGTATAACTGCCGGTGTAGACGAGTCGTACCAGGTGCTGTCGGTTTTCTGATACAGGACGTTGCTGGACAGTTTGTTGCAGTTGAATATTGACCAGATAATAATAGCATAAGCGTATGGATAAGTTCTTAAGACTGAAAATAAAAACGAAACTGACCTTCGGGATCGGCCTTTTGTTTACGATGATCGTTCTGCTGGGCGGGCTGGCTGTGCAGAATATTACGGATATGTCTTCCGACACGCAGAATATCTTGGCGGATAATTATAATTCGCTTCTTTATTCTCGCCGGATGTTGGATGCCCTCGAACGGATCAAGAACGATCCGCAGGCACGTGCGGAGTTTGAAAAGAACCTGGATTTGCAGCAAAAGAATATCACGGAGATCGACGAGAATGTGGCGACGGCGCATCTGGTCGCACAATATGAGGCGATGCACCGGGACCTGAACGATACGACTATACAGCGTGTCAGGATGGCACTTAACGATATCATGAGTCTGAATATGGCGACGATCTACCGGAAAAGCAAGGTAGCCGAGCGTACGGCGGACCAAGCATTGTTATGGATTTGCATTATCGCGGTGGCTTGTGTCCTGATTGCTTTTGCTTTCCTGATCCGCTTGCCCCGTTCCATTACGTCGCCGATCCGTAAACTGACCGACGGGATCTTGGAGATTGCTAACCACAATTACGAAAAGAGACTCGACTTGGGCGATAACCAGGAGTTTGCCGAAGTTGCCTCCTCGTTCAACCGGATGGCGGAACGCTTGACGGAATACAGGAAGAGCACGTTGGCTGACATTATCCAGGCCAAAAAATATATTGAAGCGATTGTCAACAGCATCACTGAACCGATAATCGGGCTTGATCGGGACCGTTCCATTCTTTTTGCTAATGATGAGGCGCTCACCATCCTGAATCTGAAACGTGAGAATGTGATGGGAAAGTCTGCTACCGAACTGGCGTTGAAAAACGACTTGCTGCGCCGGCTGGTACGCGAACTGATACAGCACGACAAGAAAAAGGAGCCCTTAAAGATCTATGCAGATGATAAGGAAAGCTATTTTCAGGCCAAATATATCCCGATCCATGTGATGGATGGCGATGGACGTGAGACAGAGTATGCGGGCGATGTGATCCTCCTGAAAAATATTACCGAGTTCAAAGAGTTAGACTCTGCCAAGACGACTTTTATCTCTACTATTTCCCATGAATTGAAAACCCCGATCTCTGCTATTCTTATGAGTCTCAAATTGCTGGAGGATAAACGTATAGGAGATATGAACGATGAGCAGATCGCGCTTGCCGGAAGTATTCGAGAAAGCAGCGACCGCCTGCTCGAAATTACCGGTGAATTGTTGAAAATGACACAGGTGGAGGCAGGCAAGTTGCAACTGAATCCGAAGATCACGAAGCCGATTGAACTGATCGATTATGCAATCAAGGCGAACCGTGTGCAGGCGGAGCGCTTCAATTGCCATATCGAAGTGGAGTATCCTGAAAAAATATCCAAGCTCTTTGTAGACAGTGAGAAGATCGCCTGGGTACTCACGAACCTCCTTTCCAACGCCATCCACTACACGCCGGAGAATGGCCGTATCGTTATCGGGGCGCATCAGGTGGACAAGAAAGTGGAAATATTCGTGCAGGACTTTGGGAAAGGAATTGACCCGCGTTACCATCAGAGTATCTTTGACCGTTATTTCCGCGTTCCCGGCACGAAAGTACAGGGAAGCGGCCTCGGTCTTGCCATCAGTAAAGACTTTGTCGAAGCCCATGGCGGCACGATTCGTGTGGACAGCGAAGTCGGCAAGGGAAGTACTTTTGTCATAACCTTTGATGTTTGATATCGCTTGGAAGTGACAAAAGATCTCTACATTAAAACAACTGGATCATCAACAGTCCCAACGCCACCGACACTCCGGTGGCGACCAGTCCCGGCATCATGAACGAATGGTTCAGGACATATTTGCCGATATGCGTCGTTCCGGTACGGTCGAAGTTGATGGCGGCGACCACGGTCGGATAGTTGGGAATGAAGAAGTAGCCATTGACTGCCGGGAAAAGGGCGATTAGCATATAAGGAGAGATTCCGAGGGCGATTCCTAACGGCAACATGGCACGGATGGTTGCTGCCTGGCTGAACAAAAGTATGGACATCACGAACAGGGCCAGACCGAAAAGCCATGGCATTTCTGTTACGATATGTTCGATCGAGTCTTTCAGTTCCGCCATGTTCCCACCGATAAAGGTATCACCCATCCAGGCGATACCGAAAATCGCGACGACCGCTTGCATACCGGCGGAGAAGACGGAACCTTGTACGGCTTTTATCCCGTCTGTCCGGGTGACGAGCAGGATAAGGGCGGCAGCCGAGAGCATCAGAATCTCGATGATATGCGCCATCTGCATTTGTCGGAGACTGCCATCGGGCAGGCTGAACCAAGGGCGCAGTTCTGTCATCGAGCCGAACAGGACGATACCGATTGTCGCTGCTATGAATATAATCACCGACAGGAGGGCTGCATGATGGTTTTCGACTCCTTTCGCCCTATATTTATCACTTGTGAACTCCTCGTTTGCGACACGGCGCAGGTATTCGGGGTCTTCCGCCAGTTCCTTTCCGACATGTAGCGAGCAGAATGCTCCTGCCAGGACACCGATCAACGTGCAGGGAACGGAGATCATCAGAATGTCCATCAATGATATATTATGTCCCGACAACATACTGAGCAATGCTACGGTTGCCGCCGAGATCGGGCTGGCCGTAATTGCCTGCTGAGACGCGATCACAGCAATCCCCAACGGCCGTTCGGGACGTATCTTCGTTTCCGTTGCCACTTCCGCTATCACGGGAAGGACCGAATAAGCCACATGTCCCGTTCCCGCAATAAATGTGAAGATATAAGTAACCAGCGGGCTTAGGAGCGTAATCTTGGAGGGATTCTTGCGCAGCAATTTTTCCGCCCACTTCACCATCAGGTCCAGTCCGCCGGCCGCCTGCATGCAACTGGCAGCGGCGATGACGGCAACGATCATCAGCATTACATCGATGGGAGGGGAAGTCGGTTCCAAGCCGAATACGAAAGTGAGGATGGCCAGTCCTAAGCCACCTAATACTCCTAAACCGATACCGCCGAGACGGGCTCCGATGATAATTGCAATTAAAACGAATAGTAATTGTAACAACATGTCTTGTAAAATGCAGATTTAGTTTGTAAAGGTTGCAAATTTAATTATTTTTGTTGCGCTAAGTACTACAAAAAACAATTAATACGAATGAAAAGAATCTATTTTGCAGCTTTGGTAGGCTTGTTTGGGTGCGTGTCGGCATTGTCGGCACAAGGACGGAGTGAGCTTCTGTTGGAAAAAAACTGGAAGTTCACCCGCGAAGACAACAATGAGTTTATAAAGCCAGCTTTCGATGACAGTAAGTGGCAGTCCGTGACTGTCCCCCATGATTGGGCGATCTACGGCCCTTTCAGTTCCCTGAACGACAAACAGGAGGTCGCTATCTCGCAGGACGGCCAGAAGGAAGCGATGGAGCATGCAGGACGTACCGGCGGGTTGCCGTTTGTCGGTGTGGGTTGGTATCGCACCGAGTTCGACGTTCCGCAGTTTCAGGCAGGCAAGCGGGCAACGATCCTGTTTGACGGGGCGATGAGCCATGCCAATGTCTATATCAATGGGCAAAAGGTCGGTTATTGGCCGTATGGTTACAACTCCTTCTACTTCGATATCACGAAATATCTGAAGCCGGGCGAGAAGAACACGTTGGCTGTACGTTTGGAAAACCTGCCGGAATCTTCCCGCTGGTATCCAGGTGCCGGACTTTACCGGAATGTTCACCTGATCATTACCGAAGACGCCTATATTCCGGTTTGGGGTACCTATATCACGACTCCTTCGGTAAATGAGAAGTTTGCTAAAGTGAACGTGCGCACCAAAGTGGTGCTTCCCGAAGGCGCCGATCCCGCCAAATATAGCGTGGAAACCAGCGTGTGGAATCCGAACAAGCAGAAGCTGACGGCTGTCCGCACTTCTCTTGCTCAGATGAAATACAATAACGATCTGGCAGAGCAGGAGTTTGTCATCCAAGACCCCTCCTTATGGTCTCCTGAAATGCCGGCTTTGTATTCAGCAGAAACCCGTCTGTATGAAGGCGACAAGCTGAAGGATACCTATACGACTCCTTTCGGTATCCGTTCGATCGAGATAATCCCGGACAAGGGTTTCTTCCTAAATGGTAAGCGTACTGTCTTTAAGGGCGTTTGCAATCACCACGATCTCGGTCCGTTGGGGGCGGCTGTCAACGATGCTGCTATCCGTCGCCAGATACGGATCCTGAAAGACATGGGGTGTAATGCGATCCGTACTTCCCACAATATGCCTGCTCCTGAATTGATAAGGGCTTGTGACGAAATGGGTATGATGATCATGGCGGAGAGTTTTGACGAATGGAATGTGGCTAAATGCAAGAACGGTTATAATCTGCTCTTCGATGAATGGGCGGAGAAAGACCTTGTGAACCTGCTTCATAATTTCCGCAACAACCCGAGCGTTGTCATGTGGTGTATCGGTAACGAAGTGCCCAACCAGTGGAACGAAGGGGATTGCAAGATTGCCAAATGGTTACAGGATATCTGCCATCGTGAAGATCCGACACGTCCGGTAACTCAGGGAATGGATGCTCCGGATGCCGTGGTCAACAATAATTTTGCAGCCGTGATGGATGTGGCCGGTTTCAACTATCGTCCTTTCAAGTACAAGATAAACTATAAGAAGTTGCCGCAGCGGATCGTTTTAGGCAGCGAAACAGCCTCGACAGTAAGTTCCCGCGGCGTTTATAAATTCCCGGTCGAACGCAAGGCGATGGCGAAATACGATGACCACCAAGCTTCCTCTTACGACGTGGAACATTGTGGCTGGTCCAATCTCCCGGAAGATGACTTTATCCAGCATGAAGATTTACCGTATTGTATCGGTGAGTTTGTGTGGACTGGCTTCGACTATTTGGGGGAACCGACTCCTTATTATACGGATTGGCCAAGTCATAGTTCCCTGTTCGGCATCATTGACCTTGCGGGTATTCCGAAGGATCGTTTCTATCTGTATCGTAGCCATTGGAACAAAACGGCACGTACGTTGCATATCCTGCCTCATTGGACCTGGCCGGGACGTGAAGGGGAGGTGACGCCTGTATTTGTGTACACGAATTACCCTTCTGCCGAGCTGTTTATCAACGGTAAGAGTCAAGGAAAACGTACGAAAGATCTGAGTGTTGAATTGGACAGCAGCTATACGGAGGCCGCCCAAAAGAGCTTCGAGCGCCAGAAACGTTACCGCCTGATGTGGATGGATACGAAATACGAGCCGGGAACCTTGAAAGTGGTTGCTTATGACAAGGATGGCAATGCTGTTGCCGAAGAGGAAGTTCATACAGCCGGCAAGCCTCATCATATCGAACTGACCGCTGACCGCGACCGCCTGAAAGCCGATGGCAAGGATCTCTCTTTTATCAATGTCCGTGTTGTCGACAAGAACGGTAACCTTTGTCCTGACGCCACCCACAAGGTGAAGTTCAACGTCCGCGGTTCCGGTTCTTATCGTGCGGCCGCTAACGGTGATCCTTCGTCACTCGAATCTTTCCAAGCTCCGCAGATGTCCCTTTTCAAAGGACAGCTGACGGCAGTCGTACAGACAGAAGAAACACCGGGTGTCATTGTCTTCGAAGCCTCTGCTCCGGGTGTGAAAAGTGCAAAAATAGAACTGATCAGCGAATAAGTCGAATTTCGTGATCATCCCGATAAAAGCGAATAGGCATCGGATTGGAAACGGGCAGGTATCCGTTATGAATCCGATGCCTATCTGTTTTTTATTTGTTGGTAACGATATTTCCAAACACATCGAACTCGACCGTTACGGCCTGCCCGTTGTGGATGACATTGAATTTGTGGAATGCACCGTTGGCATCGGTAAACATGTAAATGGATTTCACTTGGTCATTTCCGTATTCGGAAGCCTTGAATGCATCCATGATAACTGTCGGGACTTCCTGCTCTGAAACTTTCCAGGTCGTACTTTTCCAGGTATATATCTGGGTTAATTCGACAATCTTTAAAGTCTTCCCGTCGAGGATTGCCAACTGTACACCGAAAGTCGTGTTTTCTATATCCAGCAACTCTGCTCCCTGGAAGGTCAGTTCCATCAGGTCGGCCACTTTTTCGGGGACGGAGATAGGTTGGTCAACATCATCTTTAGCATTATCGACCGCTTTGATCAGGTCGCCGTATAAAGTGTAATACAGGTCAGTCTCCTGTTCTGCCTTTTCTACTTCTGCTTTATATACGGTTCCCATTCCGGCTCTGCCGATGGTATCGGCTTCCTCGATCTTCCAACCGGCATATTTGCCTTGTTTGATATCGTTCGAGATAGCCGTAGGCAACTGGTTAAGCGGCAAGTCCGTCTTAATCATGGCCCATACTCCGAGATGGTCGAACCAGGCGGTGTTATCGAGCGAGTTGTTTTCAAAGTCAATTACATAATAATCGTCATTGACTGTCCATTCTGTGTCGCGGGCATCCGGATATTTGGCATTGAAAGCGTCCAGGATGGTTTTAGGAGGTTCGATGCCGCCCGGTATGTTTTCGTCGTCTTTGCTACAGCCGGCAAAGAGCAGGGCGAACCCCACGAAGATCGTAAAGACTGAAATTTTAGTGTTCATAATTTATCGTTTTAATTTGTTACGAATAAACAACAACCGGGATGGAAAAGTTTTCTCAAAACCGAACACACTGTCCGATATTGAACACTTGTTTTGAAGTGTATTCCCATATAATCAATGATTTATGTTTTTGGCACGGAGTTTGTCTTGTGAAAGCCGTCAAGGTAGAAATGCCGGGAAAAGAAGAATTAAAGCAATATTAAATATGGACAGAGAGATTTCAAAAGAAGTACAGAGAAAGGAGCAACGTAAACAGTTTATCAGGATAGGGACAGCTGTCGGCGGTTTTATCGTCCTGATCGTAGTCGTGATCTCCATGCTTCAGACCAGCCTTAAACGGAAAGACCTCAATATTTCGACAGTCGATAAGGGAGTGATAGAAGTTTCGGTCAGTGCGTCTGGCAAAGTGATCCCCGCGTTTGAGGAAATTATCAATTCACCGATCAACTCTCGTATTGTGGAGGTGTATAAACGAGGCGGGGATTCGGTCGATGTCGGCACGCCTATCCTGAAACTGGATTTGCAGAGCGCCGAGACGGAGTATAACAAGCAGTTGGACGAGGAACAGATGAAGAGCCTGCAACTGGAACAGCAACGCGTGACGAACCACAACAAACTTTCGGAAATGGAAATGAACCTGAAAGTCTCCCGCATGGAGCTGGATCGTAAAGCGGTCGAACTCCGTAACGAACGCTATTTAGACAGCTTGGGAGCCGGTACGACCGATAAAGTCCGCCAGGTGGAACTTGATTATAATGTGAGTATCCTCAAACTGAAGGAAGACGAGCAGAAATATAAGAACGAACAGGCGCTGGCCGAAGCGGATCTGAAAGTAAAGGAGCTGGAACTGAATATCTTCCGTAAAAGCCTTGCCGAAACTCGGCGTACGTTGGAAGATGCCCAAATCCGTTCGCCTCGTAAGGCGATCCTGACCTATGTGAACAACGAGATCGGCTCGCAGATAGGCCAGGGAGCGAAGGTGGCAATCGTTTCCGACTTGTCTCATTTCAAGATCGAAGGTGAGATTGCCGATACCTACGGAGACCGTATTGCTGCCGGCAGTAAGGCGGTTATCAAGATCGGCAGTGAAAAACTGGATGGGACGGTCAGCGATGTTACTCCTTTGTCGAAGAACGGCGTGATCTCTTTCACGGTCCAATTGGAGGAAGACAATCATAAGCGTCTTCGTTCCGGTTTGAAGACCGATGTCTATGTGATGAATGCTGTGAAAGACGATGTGCTCCGCATTGCCAACTCTTCTTATTATGTGGGAAAAGGAGAATACGAACTCTTTGTCGTAAACGGAAACCAGTTGTTGAAACGCAAAGTGCAGTTGGGAGACAGTAATTTCGAATATGTAGAAGTGGTTAGTGGCCTGCAGGAAGGTGACCAGGTCATTGTCTCGGACATGAACGCTTATAAAGACAAGAACAAATTGAAAATAGAAGATTAACGTGTAATAGTAAGTTTTATGATCAAGCAATATATCAAGCAATCCATTCAGATGCTGAAGGAGAATCGTCTTGTCAGTGTCATTTCCATAGCGGGTACAGCCATCTCCATTGCTATGATTATGGTGGTAGTCCTGGTGTTCCAGATACAGTTCGCCAATTTTTATCCGGAGAACAACCGCGACCGGATGATGTATGTGGATAGTGGGACGGAAGTGAAGACCAGTAATGGATGGAACCGGGGAAACATGTCTCCTGAAGCAGTGAAGGAATGTTTCTATTCATTGGAGATACCGGAAGCGGTTTCTGGTTATGCCATGCAGTTGAAGCCTTTATCCATACCAGGGAAACGGATGTATAAAGGATATCAGATCAAATATACGGACACCGGTTTCTGGAAAGTCTTTTCTTTCCGTTTTCTGACCGGTAAACCATTTACGCAAGCGGATTTTGATTCGGGGATTACACAAGCAGTCGTGTCCGAGAGTGTGGCCCGGAAATTATACGGAACGACAGACGTTGTAGGAAAAACTGTGATAATCGATTTGACAACCTATACGGTTTGCGGTGTGGTGAAAGACGTCAGCCGTGCCGCCGATACGGCTTTCGGTGACGTGTGGGTCCCCTATACGACCGACCGTATCCTGATGACGAATACCAGTTCCGAAAATATGGCCGGCTGGTTTTCTATCTGCCTGTTGGCAAAGGACAGCCGTGATTTCGAAGCGATCCGGCATGAATTGTTGAAGCAGATAGAACGTTATAACGGGATGAAGCAGGATGCGAAGATTAATTTCTTCGAGAATCCTATTACACGTTTTGACATAGCGATCGGTTCGATCGGGCAACGTAAGGTGGATGTGAAAGATTATCTTTTGGAAACCGGTAGCCTTTTGTTGTTTCTGCTGCTTGTGCCTGCTTTGAACCTGTTGGGTGTAACACAGTCTGCCGTGCAAAAACGACGTGCGGAGATGGGAGTGCGTAAAGCATTTGGAGCGACTTACGGCGTGTTGGTTCGCCAGATATTGTACGAGAACAGTGTGATTACGTTGATCGGCGGTCTGGTTGGTCTGCTCCTTTCCCTGTTGCTTTTGCCTGTTTGCAAAGATTTTTTGCTACAAAGCCGTGATACGGCTTTAAGCGGGGATATGATTTTCCAGCCGGCTGTGTTTTTATTGGCTTTGTTTTTCAGCTTACTGCTGAATCTGCTTTCGGCAGGCATACCGGCGATGCGCATTGCCCGTCAGAAAATTGTCATATCCCTGAAAGACGGAGAATAGTTTAACTTATAAATTAAGAAGACGATGATCAAGCACATATTGAAAATAATCTGGCATCAACGGCGGAATAACGGTTGGATATTTGTGGAACTATTATTGGTTTTTGCCGTGTTATGTATTATGATGGATTCTTTGTTAGTGAATCTGTATACCTATTACAAGCCGTTGGGCTTCGATATAACGAATGTTTATAAGGTGAATATCGGCAAGATGAGCCCTGAAATACCGGGATATGTCCCGGATTCGTTGCTTACGACTACCGATGGAGAAGATCTGGTCCGTTTGGTTGACAACATCCGTCGGGCTCCGCAGGTGGATGAAATATGTTTGGCGATGAATTCTTGTCCGTATACCTGGTCGAACAGTTGGTCCCAGTTGGTACGGGCGGATGCTGATACAAGCGTAAAGGCCAATTATTACCAGATGTTTAATGTGACTGTTTCTTATTTCGATGTCTTGCGGATTAGTGACAGGGAGGGCCGTCCGATACGTCCGATCGTGGAGGAAAGTACAGGCGATATTGTCATATCGGGGGATATGGAGACTGATTTCTTCCAAGGGCGGTCCGGCAAAGGTAAGCAGGTGAAATGGGGTTCCAAGAGTACGACTTCCGAAACGGTTGCTGCCGTTACCTCTCCCATCCGTCAGAACGAATATGTGAAAAGCAAACCTTGCTTCTATTATTTGATGAGGACCGACGAAGATATTGCCAAATCAGCTTCCGATGCAAAGCCTCAAAATATGGACTGTCTGGTCCGCATGAGAAACGGGTTTCGTATGGAAGATATGGATAGTTTCCTGGAGAAAATGGGTGAACGGCTGTCAGTGAATAACCTGTATGTATCGAGTGTCATCCCGTTGGAGGAACAACGTCCGGTTATACTGAAAAGCAGTATAGACAATCTGAAGAAGAAAATAGCTCTTGTCGGTTTTATGCTGGTGAATGTCTTTTTCGGTATTGTCGGCACATTTTGGCTCCGTACGCAGTATCGCCGCGGTGAAATGGGACTTCGTTCGGCTCTTGGTGCTTCCCGTGGCACATTGAAATGTTTTTTGAACGTGGAAGGTCTTTTCTTGCTGATCTTTACGATTCCGGTGGTTTTGGTGTTTATATTCAATATGCTCTATTTCGATTTGCCGGACACAGACCGATTGGCTTACACCTGGTGGCGTTTTCTTGTCACTTTCGGAAGCAGTTGTCTGTTGCTGGCCGGTATGATCTGGCTCGGTATCTGGTTCCCGGCACGCAGGATTGCAAAGATGAATCCGGCGGAGGCTTTGCATTATGAATGAAAAGATTTATGGGATGTTCATCATTGGCCATAAGCAAGAAATCATAAATTATAAATCGTAAATATCTTTTCTCATGTTCAGACAGTATTTTAAACAAGCTATCCAGATATTGAAGGAGAATCGCCTTACCAGTGTGATCTCGATTCTTGGAACGGCACTTTCGATTGCGATGATACTGGTGGTGATTCTCCAGTTCCAAATCAAGCTGGTCGGTTTTCGACCGGAGTCGAACCGGGACAGGATGCTTTATATCATGGGGATACGGGCAGATTCACGGGATAGTGAAACCCGGAATTCGACCGCCATGTCCGATGGTGTCGTGAAGGAATGTCTTTATCCGCTTCAAACCCCCGAAGCGGTGACGGCGATAGCGAGTGGCAAGGTGATCGTCTCGCTGTCGGACCGCCAGCTGTTCGAGGAGTATGTGATAAAGTATACCGATCCCGGTTTCTGGAAGGTCTTTGATTTCCGCTTCATTTCCGGCAAACCGTTTACGGAGGCGGATTTCATTTCCGGCTTGCCTCGTGTGGTCATTACGAATACGTTGGCCCGCAAGCTTTTCGGATCGGAAGACCCGATCGGAAAAGAGGTGTTGATGGGCTATGTGCCGTATGCCGTTACGGGAGTGGTGGAAGCTCCGACGCGGGCAGCCAACAGTGCTTATGCGGATGTTTGGGTTCCCTATACCAGCAATACGAATTATGTGAACGGTAGGTCGTGCGGTGGTGTCTGCGGTAGTTTCCAAGGGGTTATCCTAGCTTATTCGGCAAGTGATTTCGAGGCGATCCGTGCGGAAATCAAACAAGCGGTCAGCCGTTATAATGCTGCCGGCCGTGAGTTTGTCTTAGGAATGAACTTCGTGTTTTCCCGCTTGGACGTAGCGTTGGGATCGAATGATATGGACGGAGGTATCCGGAGGGGATGGAAAGAATATCTGACGCAAACGGCTCCTTTGTTGTTGTTCCTGTTGTTGGTGCCGACATTGAACCTGACAGGTGTCGTCCAATCGTCCGTTCAAAAACGCCGCTCCGAGGTGGGGCTTCGTAAAGCGTTCGGGGCAACGAAAGGACGTCTGTTGATGCAGGTCTTATGCGAGAATCTGATTATCACTCTGATCGGGGGCTTGATCGGAATCGTCCTGTCTGTTATCTTGCTCCAACTCGGCAAGTCGTTCCTTTTGACAAAGGATACAGTGGTTACTTTCGAGATGCTTTTCAAGCCTGTCCTGTTTGCCGCCGCCCTTTTCTTCACTCTACTGTTGAATCTGCTGAGTGCCGGCCTTCCGGCAATCCGGATCTCCCGTGAACAAATTGTGGAAGCATTGAACAATAAATAAATCCAATACAATGATCAGACATATTTTAAAGATAATGTGGAACCAGCGCCGCAGCAACGGCTGGATATTTGCAGAGTTGGCGGTGGTGGCTGCAGTGCTCTGGATGATGATAGATACGTTCTGGGTGGATTACCGGACATATCATGCTCCTTTAGGCTTCGATATCGGAAACGTATGGCGTTTTAAGTTAAGCGATTTGGATGCAAAGGCGCCGGGCTACGTGCCTGATTCTCTCTATCATTCGTCCGATCCGGAAGATTTGACGCGGTTGATGACTCAGATCCGTCAGAACCCGGAAGTGGAGGATGTTTGTGTCACTTTCTATTCTTGTCCCTATTCGAACGGCAATTCCTGGAGGGAAGTCAAGCCGGTGGATGGCGACACGATCTATGCGGCCCATATGGAGTCGTTCCAAATGCGCAATGTCACACCGGAATATTTCCGCCTTTTCCGTATCCGGACGGTCGACGGAGAACCGGTCTACGACAAGGTTGCCGGACGGCATAACGTGATTGTGATCACACCGGAAATGGCGGAAGGTTTCTATCACGGTGCCCCGAATATTGTCGGTCGTCGCGTGTATCATGGCGGTCATGATCTGTCATCCGAGATCGCTGCGGTTTCCACTTCCATCCGCACGAACGAATACGAACGTCCGGAAGCCTCTTATTTCCAGTGCTTGGAAGGTGAAACTTACAATTCAACTGTCAGTAGCTTCGGTGCCAGCAGCGCAGAGTTCTGTGTTCGGATGAAACGTCCTTATACGCAGAACGAGATGAACCTGTTCCTGGACGGAATGGGAGAGAGGCTGAAGGTCAACAATCTTTATGTCTACGGCATTACCCCGATCTCCTCTTTCCGTGAACAGCAATTGAGTCAGAAAGAACGGGAGGCGAATAACAAAATCTCCTTGATGGTCTTTATGTTGGTAAATGTCTTCTTTGGCATCATCGGCACTTTCTGGCTTCGTATGCAGAACCGCAAAGGAGAGATCGGGCTCCGGATGGCTTTGGGGGCTCACCGTATCACGTTGGAACGCTATATGTATACCGAGGGACTTTGTTTGCTTGCCTTTACATTGCCCTTGTTGATCATCTTTGCCTTTAATATGGTTTATATGGACCAGCTCGATTCTTACCGCCAACCGCTTACATTTATGCGTTTTCTCATGACTTTCGGTTTTACCTATCTTCTGATGGGTGTCATGATCTGTATAGGTGTTTGGTTCCCAGTGCGCAAGGCGGTACGATTGGCTCCGGCGGAGGCGTTACGTTACGAGTGATGCAAAAACGGACAATGTGTTCAATATTGGACACATTGTGTTTTGTCTGATAATTGATTAATAGATATTTACTTCTTTGGTACGCAATTTGCCGATTGGAAGCACATACAAAGAATATAATAACAACGGGCAGCTTCAACCCTGTCTACAACAAACAATAACGATTATGATAACACTTACAAATCTTGAGAAGATCTACCGGACGAAAGAAATCGAGACGGTTGCCCTGGAGAACGTGAACCTGACGGTCAATAAGGGAGAATTCCTGAGTATCATGGGGCCTTCCGGTTGTGGTAAATCTACGTTGCTGAACATCATCGGGCTACTGGACGCTCCGACTTCCGGCACGGTCGAGATTGCCGGAATCAACACGATCAATATGAATGACAAGCAACTGGCTGAGTTCCGTAACCAGAAGTTAGGTTTCGTCTTCCAGTCTTTCCATCTGATCAATTCGCTGAACGTACTCGATAATGTCGAACTGCCCCTTCTTTACCGTAAGGTCAGCGCCAAGGAACGCCGTGAAGCCGCCGTCGCCGTGCTCGAAAAGGTCGGCCTCTCGCACCGCATGCGCCACTTCCCGACGCAGCTCTCCGGCGGCCAGTGCCAGCGTGTCGCCATCGCCCGTGCCATCGTCGGCAATCCCTACATCATCCTTGCCGACGAGCCGACCGGTAACCTGGACTCCAAGATGGGAGCCGAAGTCATGGAATTGCTCCACAAATTGAACAAGGAAGACGGACGCACCATCGTCATGGTCACCCATAACGAAGAGCAGGCGCGCCAGACCTCACGCACCGTGCGCTTTTTCGATGGGCGGCAGGTGATGTAAAGAGCGCAAAGCGTTGCGCAGCTCTCTGAACACAGATATCTTGCAGGCTCGATGGTTACCTGCATCCGACATGCCTCATTGCTATGAGGTGATAAACCTCAAACCTGTGAGGTGTGTAGCCTCAAACCTATGAGGTAATAAGCCTCATAACTATGAGGCATACTCAATGCAGGTAACCATCGAGGTGTCACACAACGGTAAAGGTGAGATAGCCGTAACGTTCCTTCTTATATAAATGATAAGTAGGAGTGTACTGGCTACCAATGATCGCTTCCCATTCACCGGGCGTAAAGTCGATGTCGGTGGGGAAGCAAAGGCGGTTCACCGAGTTGACGGACATCTTGCTGGAGGGATAGAAATATTCTTCATCGGTAGCGACGCACCGGAGCCTGACGCCGACGCCGGGCAGGCCGCCCATTAGCGTCAGGCGGCTGCCGTAGATCGAGATGAACGGATGGCGTCCGGCAGGAAGCTGATTGTAAGGTTCGGTGCTGTCAGCAGTGCGAGGTTCGATCTTGAGGCTGACATAGGCCGGACGCGGAGCATTGGCGAACGTTTCCTGCGTGATGTTTTCGACCGGGATGCGTGCCGTGCGCTGCTTCAGTTGAGGCGAAGGACGGAGGCAAGGCGTGAGGGTATGTTTCTTGCGGTTGAACTTCTCGCCCAGGCTTTCGAAGCTACCGCTTGCAGTGATCTCCGTACGGCCGAAACCGAAGTCGACGTTAAAGCCTTCTTCGATGGCCTCATAGATTTCGTTTTTGATTATATTGAAAGCCGTGACAAGGGTTTCTTTACCGTATACGTTTCTTTTCTTGACAATACGTTCGGCGATCGTTTCAATGCCGATCGTACTGCGGAAGATGACACTGGCTTTATAGCCTTTGTAGCCAGGCAGATTACTTTTGCTGACGCGGATATACGACTTGGGAGGCTTGATGCCTAATGCTGATTCAGGTAATTCTTTATCCATAATCGTTTGGATTTCAAAAGCTCAAGGCTTAATATGGCTCACTGTTTGTATGAAAAAGCCCGGCTTTATGATCTCTGTGAAGCCGGGCTTAATTTTCTAAAATGTCATGGAAGCATATATGCCGAAGTGTTTATCACTCGCAACAGGGCTGATAGACAGGTTATGCTTCGTGGCAAACGGACGGGTAAAAATGTAAGCGCTTCCGGCTCCGAGAGCGGCTCCCGCCACAACGTCCCACCAGTCGTGCTTTTTGGCATACGTCCGGCTCCATCCGACATACGAGGCAATCGCATAGGCCGGAATTCCCCATTTCCAGCCATAACGCCGTTGGATGAATGCAGCTCCCGTAAATGAAACTGAGGTGTGCATGGAAGGAAACGAATGTTTGTCGCTACCGTCCGGTCGCTCTTTCTTGATCAGATATTTCAGGGCGTATGTCATACCTATAGTAGAAACTCCTGCCAAAGCGCCTTGCTTCAATCCTTTCCAATCCTGCAACACCAATACGGTGGTCAAACTCGCTACAGGCGTTACAAACGCCAACACGTCACCTGACGTACGGACAGCCTTGCGGCTTCCGCTTATCTCAACCTCCTGCGCCTTTCCCGATAAACAAACGAATAATATGAAAATCAGGGTAAGAATTCGTTTCATTTATAGATATGTCTTATTTGCGTTTATTTGCTTTTTTCAAGAATAAGGCGGCTGATACGTGCCTGTACTTGCATTAGTGTTACAACGTCGATATTTTCAAAGTCAATGTCAATGAGTTTGATTTTGTCTTTTTTAGACATTCTGTGTGGAGAATGTCCCATTTCCTTTACTAAATCATCAATCATTTCTTTAATTTTTTCCGCTCTTTTCGGATAATTTACTGTGCGTGCCATAATCTCCTGTTTTAATGTTTAATTAATAATGGCACAAATATAGGAAAAGAGAATTGTAAAACAATGAAATAAAGGACTATTCTTTTAAATAGTCATTCAGAATCCCAGTTTAGGGAAAAAAATAATCGATCCGACTATGGCGGCTGCTATTGCCATAATTAAGACGGCTCCTGCCGCGAGGTCTTTCGTTTTTTTTATTATTTCGTTGTATTCGGGTGAGACTAAATCTGCCAATGATTCGATGGATGAATTGATTGCTTCTGCCGATAATACGGCTCCGATTACGATCACGACCGCTATCCATTCTGTCTGGGATAAACCGAAGAAAAAGCCGGCAATAACCACACAAATAGCCGCAAAACAATGTATCCACGCATTGTGCTCTTTTTGTATCAATAAACGGATGCCGTTAAAAGCATACCGGAAACTGGCTAGTCGTTTACGGAAAGTGAAGCCGCTGTTTTTCATATTATTTATTGTTTTGAGAGAACGGGACAAAGATACTAATAATACTTCGAAAACGGACACTATGTTCATTTTCGGACACTGTTGTTTGGAACATGTTGCAGATAATCAGTTATATATCTTTTTGGCATAGCTTTTGCCAATGGTGGGTCAAAACATTTATTACGATGAAAAAGATCTATATAGCCATCATTTCTCTCCTGTTATCGGATGTCGGATTGCAGGCACAGGAACAAGATACTGTCAGGCTGACCCTCAAAGAAGCGATTAACTTGGCGCAAATGCAATCGGTGGATGCTGCAGTTGCCTTGAACGAGCTGAAAACTGCCTATTGGGAATACCGTACACATGTTGCCGACCAGTTACCGGAGATAAACTTCAAAGGGACGCTTCCAGCTTATAGTAAACAGTATACCAAATACCAGCAGTCCGATGGTTCGTACACTTTTGTCCAAAATAATTCGCTCGGCTTGAACGGAGAGATTTCGATTGATCAGAATATAGCTTTGACAGGTGGTAAGATATCGTTGAACTCTTCTCTCGATTTCAACCGGCAGTTGGGGAAAGGGGCTTTCAACGAATATATGAGCGTGCCTATCGGGTTGACGCTTACGCAACCGATTTTCGGTGTGAACGATCAGAAATGGAAAAGGCGTATCGAGCCTGTACGCTATCAGGAAGCGAAAGCCGCTTATATCGAGAGTGTGGAAGGGGTGACGATCAACACGATCGGTTATTTTTTCAATTTGTTGCTGGCGAATGAGAACTTGCATATTGCCAGGCAGAACCTTGAAAATGCCGATAAATTGTACGAGATAGCTGTTGCCAAGCGTAAGATCGGTCATATCTCCGAGAGTGAACTGATGCAGCTGAAGTTGTCTGCCTTGCAGATGAAAGGGAAGTTGACTGAGGCGCAGTCCGGTCTCAATGCCAATATGTTTCAGCTCCGTGCTTTTTTGGGGTTGAGCGAACAGGAAGTGATCGAGCCGATCCTGCCGGAGTCCGCTCCTTCTCTACGGATGATTTATGAGGTTGTGTTACAGAAAGCACAGGAAAACAATTCGTTCGCCAAGAATATTCGTCGTCGTCAGCTGGAAGCCGATTACGAGGTCGCGGCTGCCAAAGGAAACCGCCGCAGTATCAACCTTTTTGCCACGATCGGTTATACCGGAAAAGACCATACGTTTGATGCTGCCTATCACCGGTTAAAGGGAAACCAGGTGGTGGAAGTCGGCATGACGATCCCGATTCTCGACTGGGGTAAGCGCCGGGGCAAAGTGAAGGTTGCCGAATCTAACCGCGATGTGACATTGTCCAAGATTCGCCAGGAGGAAATCAGTTTCAATCAGGATATTTTCCTGTTGGTGGAAAACTTTAATAACCAGGCTGCCCAATTGGAGATCGCTCAGGAAGCTGATGTGATTGCCGAGAAGCGCTACAAGACTTCTATCGAGACATTCATGATCGGAAAGATCAATATTCTGGACCTGAACGATGCGCAACAATCGAAGGATGAGGCTAAACAGAAGCATATCCAGGAATTGTACGACTATTGGAACTACTATTACAATATACGCAGTGTCACTCTTTATGATTTCATTAATGACCAGACTCTTGATGCGGAATTTGAGAAGATCGTGAGGCGATGATTGATTTAATTCTATAAATTTGCAAATCATAAATTTGAAATCATAAATCAATGATCTTGATAATAGACGATGATGCTGCCGTTCGTTCTTCGCTAACTTTCTTGTTGAAACGAGCCGGGTTCGAACCGGAAGCTGTTCCGGGGCCGGAAGAGGCGTTGGTTGTCGTACGCCAGACGACGTTGCAGCTTATCCTGATGGATATGAACTTTACACTGACTACGACCGGTGAAGAGGGTATACAACTACTGAAGCAGGTGAAGGTATTCCAGCCCGATGTCCCGGTTATTCTGATGACGGCATGGGGATCTATTTCGCTTGCCGTACAGGGAATGCAAGCAGGAGCTTTTGATTTTGTGACTAAACCTTGGAATAATCTCGTACTGATGAAATCTATCCGTACGGCGATCGAACTAAGTGAACAGAAGAAGGAGCAGAAAATGCCATTGAACCGCCTGGATGCCGATAATAAATTTCATTTTGACAAGATCATAGGCCAGAGCGCTCCGTTGATGGATGTGCTGGGGACGGTTTCCCGGATTGCTCCGACCAACGCTTCAGTCCTGATAACCGGAGAGAGTGGAACAGGCAAAGAACTGATTGCCGAGGCGATTCATACGAACAGTTCACGTGCGAAGGAGCCGTTCGTAAAGGTCAACCTTGGCGGACTTTCGCAAAGCCTTTTCGAGAGTGAGATGTTCGGGCATAAGAAAGGAGCGTTTACCGATGCTTATATCGATCGTACCGGACGTTTCGAGATGGCAAATAAAGGGACGATCTTTCTCGATGAAATCGGCGATCTCGAACTGTCTTGTCAGGTGAAGTTGTTACGTGTTCTGCAAGACCAGACGTTCGAGGTTTTGGGCGATAGCCGTCCTCGCAAAGTCGATATCCGTGTGGTTAGCGCGACAAACCGTAACCTGCGTGAAATGGTGGTAGAGCGCATGTTTCGGGAAGATTTGTTTTATCGCATCAACTTGATAACCGTCCACCTACCTGCGCTTCGTGAGCGTAAAGACGATATTCCTCTGTTGGTACGCTATTTTGCCGACAAACAATCGGAGATAAACGGCTTGCCTACCGTCCGCTTTTCGTCGGAAGCCTTGACCTTCCTGCAAAAGCTGCCTTATCCTGGTAATATCCGTGAGTTGAAGAATTTGGTGGAACGGACGATATTGGTATCAGGCAAGGCTGTTTTGGAAGCCTCTGACTTCGAGAGCCAGTGCTTCCATACGATGCTGTCGGCAAAGGCTGAGGCTGCTTCTTCGCTTGAAGGCCTGACGTTGGACGAGTTGGAAAAGCAAACGATTCTCCAGGCACTGAAGACACATGCCGGTAATCTTTCACACGTTGCTACGGCGCTCGGCATCAGTCGGGCAGCTCTGTATCGTCGTCTAGAGAAATATGATATACCTGTAGACAAGTAAATCGTCCCGGCTGATGAGAATAAAAGGACTGTTTTGGATATTGACTGCATTGCTGTTGTCTGTATTGGCAATCATTACCTATCATGCTTTCTATACGGAATCGGTTTCCCTGTTCTTCTTGGTGGAAGGACTCGTACTTCTGACGGTTCTCTATTTGTCTGTGTTCTATCGCCGTATCATCAAGCCGCTTCATATCATTGGGAATGGTATGGAGCTGTTGAAGGAACAGGATTTCAGTTCCCGTCTGAGCCGTGTGGGACAGAAGGAGGCAGATCGTATTGTCGATATATTCAACAAGATGATGGAACAGTTGAAGAACGAACGACTGCATTTAAGGGAACAGAATCATTTTCTGGATCTGCTGATCAATGCTTCACCGATGGGAGTGATTATGTTGAATCTCGATAAGGAAGTCCTTTCGGTTAATCCGGCGGCTCGTAAGATGTTGGGGATCTCTTCCTTGCCGGATATTGTGGGTAAGCGTCTGTCGGAATTGGATTCACCTTTGGCGGCAGAGCTGGAGCCGATCCCCTTGTATGATTCGCAGACAGTTCGCCTGAACGATGCCAATATCTATAAATGTACGCATTCATCATTTGTGGACCGTGGCTTCCATCATTCGTTCTATCTGGTGGAAATGTTGACGCAGGAGGTCTTCAAGGCCGAAAAGAAAGCGTATGAAAAGGTGATCCGCATGATTGCCCATGAGGTGAATAACACGACTGCCGGCATTACTTCTACATTGGATACGCTTGAAGCGACCTTCAGCGAGATGCAGGATACGGAAGATATTTGTGAAGTTTTGCGCGTTTCGATAGAGCGTTGTTACAGTATGAGCCATTTTATCACGAATTTTGCAGATGTGGTCCGCATACCGGAGCCGCAAACCAAGACACAGCCGCTGAATGCAGTTGTCTTTTCTTGCAAACGTTTTATGGAAACGATCTGTCTGAACCGGAATATCCGGATCGTGATGGAGCTGGACTCCGTCTCGCCGATTGTCAATCTGGACAATTCACTCTTCGAACAGGTATTGGTCAACATCATCAAGAACGCCTCCGAGGCGATCGGCCACGATGGCGAGATTTATATCCGTACCTCCCGTAATCCGGTTTGCCTGGAGATTGCCGACACTGGTAAAGGCATTGATAAGGAAACGGAGGCCAAGTTGTTCAGCCCTTTCTTTTCCACCAAACGCGGTGGTCAGGGCATCGGCTTGATCTTTATCCGCGAAGTGCTTCAAAAACACAACTGTTCTTTTTCTCTTAGGACGTATGCGGACGGATTGACGAGGTTTAGAATTTTGTTCGAGTAGTATCGGACTTACAGGCTTGACCGGACGGAATGATAATAAGTAACTGTAATAAAATATAGATAAACCTACATTTATGATTGAAAATATGACTACTGAACTGACTATGCTCGGAACAGGTAATGCTACCGTTACAAAATGTTATAACACCTGTTTCACGATTAAGACCGGAAAGAACATCTTACTGGTCGACGCCGGAGGTGGCAACGGTATATTGGGACAGTTGGAGAAAGCGGGAATCGCGATAAGCGAGATACATGATATGTTTGTGACACATGCTCATACCGACCATATATTGGGGGCTGTCTGGATGGTCCGTATCGTTATGCAGAAAATGCTGTCCGGACAATATACGGGCACTTTCCGGGTGTATGGACATGATAAGGTGTTGGAAGTGCTGGATTGGATCTGCCGGAAATTGCTGCCGGCAAAGATCGTCGCATTGATCGGGAGCGCAGTCGAGTTTCGTGAGGTGAAGGATGGAGAGACCTTTGAAGCCGGAGGTTTATGCCTGCAATGTTTCGATATCGCATCCACCAAAGAAAAACAGTTCGGATTTCGAACGCAGCTGCCGGACGGACAGTCGTTTGTCTGTCTGGGAGACGAACCTTATAATGTGATAAACCGCTCTTATGTGGAAAATGCGGACTGGCTTTTATGCGAAGCCTTTTGCTTGTATGAGGATCGGGAAGTTTTCCAACCTTATAAGAAGCACCACAGTACGGCATTGGACGCCGGGAGATTGGCTGCGGAATTGGGAGTGAAGAATTTGGTCTTATATCACACCGAAGACCGTAACTTGGATACCCGCAAGCAATCTTATATGCGTGAAGCTGCACAAGCATTCTCCGGAACCGTTTATGTACCGGACGATTTGGAAAGGATTAACATTTGAATAAACACCGGTCGATAGTTGTTCCGAGTGTGGCTGATATTATGCCGGATCTCTGTCGTACGGATTTATATGATTCGCTTTTTGTATAAATAAAAAAAGAGGACCGAAGTCCTCTTTTTAATTATTGCGTTATATTTTATTTTGCAGCAGCATTGATAGCATCCAGAATCTTTTTGGAATTAGCATCGGCTGCGTTCAAAGCGACTGCCTGTTCCAGATAACCTTTTGCTTTTGCCATTTGAGCATCTGCTTTTTTCTTTTCAGCAGCGTATTTGTCTGGATCGGATGTTGCGATCGGGTTGGCATCGGCCAGAATTTTTGCACCTGCATTGTAGAACATAACGCCAAGGCTGTACAGAGCATTGCCTTTATATTTGGCGTTACTTACAACTAATACGTCTTTGAACAGTTCTTCTGCTTCTTCTGTCTTACCTGCTTTCTGGGCTGCTTGTCCTTTCTTCATGCAATAAGCATACAGAAGTTTTTCGAGGTTTGCGTTTTGGGCATTTGCTTTCAGACCAGCTTCAACTGTTGCTGTAAAATCAGCAGCTTTGTCCTGACTACGCAAAGACATCGCTTTGCCTACATAGGCGTCGTCCGCTTTATAGCCCTTTTGAATGGCCATGTCGTAGAACTTGATGGCATCGTCATACTTTTTGGCATTGTAAGCTGCAAATGCACAGTTAAAGATACGGCTTTCATCTTCATAGTTTGTAAGTTTCAAGTATTCGCTGTACTTTGCTACAACTTCGGGATAGTTTTTTGCAGTCATGGCTGCGTCTCCTTCTTCACGCAGTTTGTCTGCGTTCGCATCTTGTGCGAATAAATTGCCTACACTCAGGCAAAAAGCCAGTAATAAGATAATTTTCTTCATGGTGATTAAATGTAATATTTAAATTAGTTCGACTAAGGTAGTAAGTGTAATGTAAGAGACAAAAGGATTTTATGTTTTTTTAGATTTATAAAGAAAACAAAGGCGACCTTCAGAGCCGCCTTTGTTTTGATCTTACAGGATAGGATTATAAACCTTGCCCGTGGCAATTCTTATATTTCTTACCGCTTCCGCAAGGACAGGGGTCGTTGCGACCTACGCGTTTTTCGGCGCGAACTGGTTCCTGGCGCGGTTGTTGCTGGGCACGTTCTTCCGGATTGTTGTTACCGGAGATATCGGTCTTCTCAGTACGATATTTGCTCATGTCCTGGTGGCGCTCGGCTTCAGCTCTTTGGATAGCGATACGCTGACGGGCAGCCTCTTCCATAGCTGCTTGACGGGCAGCCATAGCCTGCTTTTCTTCTTCGGTCGGTTCTTCGCGAACAGGGATCTGCCCGCGCATCAGGACAGCAGCAGTCTTACGGTTCATCATATCCACCATGTTCTTGAACAGGTTGTAAGACTCTAACTTGTAGATCAACAGGGGATCTTTATTTTCGTAACTGGCGTTTTGTACCGAGTGACGCAGTTCGTCCATTTCACGCAAATGTTCTTTCCAAGCTTCATCGATAGTATGCAGGACGATCGATTTTTGGAATGCTTTCGTGATAGCTTTGCTTTCTGTTTCGTAAGCTTCTTTCAAGTTGCAGGAAACATTATACATACGTTTACCGTCCGTAATAGGGATCATGATGTTTTCATACATCGCACCCTGATGTTCGTAAACTTGTTTGATCACCGGATTGGCAACCTGAGTCATACGTTCCATGCGGCGTTTGAACAGCTGCAACGCTTCATCGAACAGTTTATCGGCCAGCTTGTCGGCTTTGCCGTTCTTGAATTCTTCTTCCGTGAACGGACATTCCATTGCGAAAGTCTTGAACAGTTCCAGCTTGAAACCTTCATAGTCACCATCGGCATGCTGGTCGACGATTGCAACGGATGTATCATAAATTGTATTTAATACGTCCAGACCGATACGTTCTCCCATCAGAGCATGACGACGGCGAGTATAGATTACGTTACGTTGCGAGTTCATCACGTCGTCATATTCCAACAGACGTTTACGAATACCGAAGTTGTTTTCTTCCACCTTCTTCTGAGCACGTTCAACAGATTTGCTCAGCATGCTGTGTTCCAACACTTCACCTTCCTTGAACCCTAATTTGTCCATCAATCCGGCTATCTTTTCAGATGCGAACAGACGCATCAAATCGTCTTCCAGAGAAACAAAGAATACGGAAGAACCTGGGTCACCTTGACGTCCGGCACGACCACGTAACTGACGGTCTACACGGCGGCTTTCGTGACGTTCCGTACCGATGATGGCCAAACCGCCGGCTGCTTTTACTTCCTGCGATAGCTTGATGTCAGTACCACGACCGGCCATGTTGGTGGCGATTGTCACCGTACTGCTCTGTCCGGCAGTCGCTACGATTTCAGCTTCTTTCTGGTGCAATTTCGCGTTCAGGACGTTATGTTTGATCTTACGCATAGTAAGCATACGGCTCAACAATTCGGAGATTTCGACGGATGTCGTACCGACCAGTACCGGACGTCCTGCTTCGGTCAACCGGACGATCTCTTCGATTACGGCGTTATATTTTTCGCGTTTCGTCTTGTAGATGCGGTCGTTCATGTCGTTACGGGCGATCGGGCGGTTTGTCGGGATTACGACAACATCCAGTTTGTAGATGTCCCAGAATTCACCGGCTTCCGTTTCTGCCGTACCGGTCATACCTGACAGCTTGTGATACATGCGGAAGTAGTTCTGCAGGGTGATTGTTGCAAATGTCTGTGTTGCAGCTTCCACTTTCACACGTTCTTTTGCCTCGATAGCCTGATGCAGACCGTCGGAGTAGCGGCGTCCGTCCATGATACGGCCCGTTTGTTCGTCGACGATCATGACCTTGTTGTCCATCACGACATATTCGTCGTCTTTCTCGAACAAAGTGTAAGCCTTCAACAACTGGTTGATCGTATGTACGCGTTCGCTCTTGACGGAATAGTTGGCTAGCAATTCGTCTTTCTTAGCCTGTTTTTCTTCTTCGTTTTGGATATGTTCCAGTTCGGAAAGCTGGGAGGTGATATCCGGCAATACGAAGAATGTCGGATCATCGGTCTTGCCGGTCAGCAAGTCGATACCTTTATCGGTCAATTCGATACTGTTATTTTTTTCGTCGATCACGAAGTACAGTTCGTCTGTCGCTTCATGCATGTGACGCATGTTTTCTGACATGAAGTATTCTTCCGTCTTCAACATCTGGGCTTTTACGCCTTGTTCGCTCAGGAATTTGATCAGTGCCTTGTTGCGCGGATATCCTTTGAAAGAACGGTACAGTTGGATAGAACCTTCTTCCACCTCTTTCTGATCGCTGCTTGCCATTTTCTTCTTGGCTTCGATCAGCATCTTGGAACAAAGGTCTTTCTGTGCGTTTACGACTACTTCCACGTTCGGACGGAACTGTTCGAACAGCTGCTCTTCGCCGCGAGGGATCGGACCGGAAATAATCAACGGTGTACGGGCATCGTCGATCAACACGGAGTCGACCTCATCGACGATGGCGTAGTTGTGTTTGCGCTGTACCAAGTCGTTCGGGCTGATCGCCATATTGTCACGCAGATAGTCGAAACCGAATTCGTTGTTCGTACCGAATGTGATGTCGGCATTGTAAGCGGCACGGCGGGCGTCGGAGTTCGGCTGGTGCTTGTCGATACAGTCTACCGACAGTCCGTGGAACATATATAACGGGCCCATCCATTCCGAGTCACGTTTTGACAGGTAGTCGTTCACGGTTACTACGTGTACACCGTTGCGGGTCAATGCGTTCAAGAATACCGGCAGAGTAGCCACCAATGTCTTACCTTCACCGGTCGCCATTTCGGCAATCTTGCCTTTGTGCAGTACGACACCACCGAACAACTGTACGTCGTAGTGGACCATATCCCAGGTGATTTTGTTGCCACCTGCCACCCAATGGTTGTGATAGATGGCCTTGTCGCCGTTGATTTCCACAAAGTCGTATTTGGTAGCCAGGTTACGGTCGAAGTCATTTGCCGTTACTTCGATCGTTTCGTTTTCAGAAAAACGGCGAGCCGTATCTTTCATGATAGAAAAGACTTCTGGAAGTACCTCTTCCAGTACCACTTCCATCTTTTCAGTGATATTCTTTTCGATCTTGTCAACTTCTGCCCAGATCGCTTCACGTTCTTCCAGTTCCTTGTTGTCGATGCCTTTGCGCAGTTCTTCCACTTTAGCGCGTTCATCGGCTACGTAATCCTGAATACGTTGTTTGATTTCATCAGTTTTTGCACGAAGCTCGTCATTCGAGAGCTTTTGGATTGACGGATATACGGCCTTGATCTTGTCCACATACGGGGTGATTTCTTTCAGGTCACGCTGCGACTTATTGCCGAACAGCTTCGTCATAAATTCATTAAATCCCATAACTTATTAAATTGACAATTGACAATTGACAATTGACAATGCAATTGACGATTTCAATTGGATGGTTACTAATTTTATTTGTTTGTATTTGTCAATGGATATTTATTTAGATGGAATTGCCAATTGTCCATTGCCAATTGTCAATTCTCTAAGTGGTAGACTGAGGGACGCATTGGGTGGCCTGATCCTCAGCACATGGGTTACCGTTGGGGCTACCTCTGTGGCTTTTACTTCGCGGTAGATATGTTCCGGCTTGATACCGTTGCCCATAAATACCAGCGGGGTTATAACTGCATTATTTCGTATTACTTTTACTTTCGCTTTCGGATCGTCGTTGTTGATGGTCCATCCGGGCTGTAACTCGATGATCAGGTCACCACGGCTTGAAAGGTGGGTGCCGTGCAGGTATTTGGAAGTCTTTTCATTCCAGTTGCCCGTACGAAGGACATTCTCGGTTGCAACGAATTGCACGCCGCTGAATTCGCGCAAGAATTCGGCCGCCTTTTCCTGTATGACCGTCAGTTCCAGCTTCGCGTCTTCTATCGCTTTGCGGTTCAGATAGATATGGTTGTTATAGAATCCTTTTACCCAATTCGTATGTTGGCCGTAGATCGCCATCAAGTACATATTGAGTAAGGCGACGCAACGTTTCGGATGGAATTCGCCATTTGTCAGCTGCATGCCGTCTGGATATTCTTCTTCACTCTTATAATATCCTGAACCGGTAAAGACGATCAGCGTGTTGTTCAGTCCGACCTTCTTGTCGATCTTGTCCAACAACTGCTCCAGATCCTTGTCCAACTGATAATAGGTGTCTTGTATCTCGCGGGTGTATTCCTTATGCATATTGCCGCGATAATTGCCTGCATAATAAGTGATGGCAAGCATATCCGGACAGGAACGTGTACCGAAAGCCCCGTATTCGAGGAACTGAAGCGCCAAGCGGTTGATTTCCTTATTGATAAAAGGGGAGGTCTTCAAGTTGAAGAAACACTCGTTTGTATTTTCCTTGAATGTGTATTTGAAAGGAATTTCATCTAACACGTACGGAAATGCATTGAACTTATCCAGTGACAGGGAGGGAGTCCAAGTCATCTGCTCCAAACGTGCCGACAGAGATTCCGGGCCGTTGTTGTAGCGGTCCACATACCAAGGAAGCCCTTTGTAGTAGGTCGTTGTTGCCCATTTGCCGTTGTAATCGTCCATCCAGAAAGCACCGTTTGCCGCATGTCCGGCAGAAAGGATCGCACTTTCGGGGTTGGGAGCAATGGCATATACGTCACTTCTGCCTTTGGAAGCGATTTTCAGTTCGTCTCCGATTGTGGAGCTGATCAGTTTCCGGGGAGAATAATGCTCTTTCGTATAATTGCCGATATAGTCCGGGTCATATAAGACCGAAACTTCCTTTTCCTTGTCAAAATCGTAGATATTCTTTCCCGCTATTCCATTGAAATTAGGATTGCTTCCGGTGAATAGGGTGGCAAAGGCACTGGCTTCATCTATGTCTGAGAATTCGAACCGTATGTTGTTATACACCAGTCCTTCATTCATCAACCGCTTGAAACCACGCTCGCCGAATGTATTATAAAAGTATTCTATATAATCACCCCGCAATTGATCGACAGTGATGCACACGACCAATTTGGGAGTGCTTTGTTGAGCCTCCAGGTTGGTTGCTGCCAGAATTGCGATGAGCGATGTTAATATTTTTCGTACCCGATGTTCCATATTTTTCTGTAAACGCCATATCCCGAACGGAGCCAAAGGCTCATTACCAACGGGATAAATGCTGTATTTAAATGCTGCGGAATGAAATGCCAGCCAGCCAGCATCAGCGTAAGCGCCGCAAAGTTAATAAAATGATAATAATATGCGGCCTTTCTTAACTTTTTTACTGTAAACAAAATAACAGCTGCTAAGTCAAAAGGTTGTAACCAGATAATATTCCAGTTCGGGCAAACGCATGGATGTGTCGAAACGAAACTTAGGAAAAACAGTACGATTCCTGCTATTCCAGCTGTGAAAAACAAGATGCAATCAACAATCCTGAAATAGGATTTATGTCGCCATTCAACGAATGTGACAGCCAGCACAACCAGGAAAAAGGCCCAACAGCAGACAAGCGGCGTAAAGAAGCCCGTATCCGGTTTTACCTCATCGGTGAGTCCGTTTATCAATGTTTTGGTTGAACTTACCAATTCCTTCCGGGAACCGTCTGCACCGGTAATGGTTGCCGTACCGAACGCTTCTTTCAGGTAGGGCGGTAGGAACATCATTTCATGGGGAGTCGCGATCCGGTCGGTCGGACTGCCAAGTGCCAGGTCACATCCGAACGTAAGCCAGGGTTTGTTACGCGTACAGTAGTTGATGAGATCGCGGAACGTCTGCTGCTTGAACGGTATGTTATAATCTATTTTTCCACCTGCCAACTTCTCGATGATGGCAGCGGGTCTCGTCGCACAATTGTCGAAAAAGAAATTATAACGGTATACGCGGTTTTCCGGCCGGTTATTGATCATCAACGCTTCCCATATCCGTGCTTTTCCTGCGGAATCGATATCCAGGATTTGTTCGGTGACTTCGCTTCCCCGCATCTCATATTCGATTAGGAAGTCGCGTGTATATTGCGCTGCCAGTCTGTAATCGGTTTCTCCTTTTGCAAACCGATAGATGAAGTTGGGCTTCGAGAAGTCGAATATCCCGTAATTAAATACGGTATCGAGTTTTTTCGATGCATCTCTTACCCGCAAAGCTGTATGTCCGTAGACCGTGTACACTTCGTCTTCCGATGGCGAAACTGTCAATAGGCTGATCTCGGCATCTTTGCTGAGCAACGGGTATTGCGCCTGAAGCGAGACGGCGGTAAAGAGTAGAAAGAGTAGGAATATATTTTTTTTCATAAACAGAAAGTTATGTGTATGCTGAATTGAATTGCCATTGCTTCTAATTATTAAACTACAAATATACGACAGGCCGGAGGAAAATGTATTGGGAATGTAGATTATTTTAAGAAAAGACAGACATTACAGCGTAAGAGCCATTTTGTAAATCCTTCTATCACTCTATCACTGCGAAGGTTATAGTTATTGATATTCAATCGTTAGAGGCTGTGATACAGGACGTTTTCCTCTATCACTCCTCTATCACTTCTGAAACATATGGAATTTATTATATAATTGATAGCTAATATGTTACCTTCTTTTGCTTTTGAGAAAACATATAAAATAATCGAATAAACAAATGTAAAAACGAATATAATAGGTATTAAATAGGTGAAATACGGTTCTTCATCTCACAAAAGCCCTCTCTTTTTTTAGCAAAGACAAGCACATAATTCCGTAAACACCCCCGTGTTGCCATCCTTTACACCCGGGTGTACCGGCCCTCTACACCCGGGTGTAAAGGATGGCAACATGGGGATGTCTGGCAACTAAAGTACCATGCCGGACAATAAAAATCATCCGGTTTTACCTATTTTATAGCCGTTTTTGCAGAAAATAATAGAGTGATTTGCAGGGATGGGAAACGGGATTTCCGAATTTTGGTGCGGTTGCCCTGGAAGTTCTTTTATATGCTGTGTTAATTCACTATATTTGTGAACGATTTGGCATGTCTAAGAATGAATACACAAATAAAATCTATTATTCCTAAAAATGAACATCATGAAAAAAATCTCGTTAGCCTTAGCGCTTTGCTGTGCTTCTTTCTATAGCATGGCTGATCAATTGCCGCTTGGGGGATTTAGTTACGGACCGGTGGAAGCACCGACCGGTAAAGAGTGGGAGTCGCCTGAGAACCTGGCTCTGAACAAAGAACAACCGCATGCTTATATTTTCCCTTTCCAGGATGTGGAAAGCGCTCGTAAGGTATTACCGGAAAACAGTAAATTTTGGCAGTCTTTGGATGGAGACTGGAAGTTCAATTGGGCGCCTGATCCCGATTCACGGCCGAAAGACTTCTATAAGACGGAGTTTGATGTATCCGGCTGGGATAATATCCCGGTTCCTTCCAGTTGGAATATTTATGGAGTCCAGAAAGACGGTAGCCTGAAATATGGAGTTCCGATCTATGTGAACCAGCCGGTAATCTTCCAGCATAAAGTGGCGGTCGATGACTGGCGCGGAGGTGTGATGCGTACTCCGCCAGCAAACTGGACGACTTACAAGCACCGGAATGAAGTCGGTTCTTTCCGTCGTAATTTCGAGATACCGCAGGATTGGGACGGACGCGAAGTTTTTATCAGTTTCGATGGAGTCGATTCTTTCTTCTATCTCTGGATCAACGGTCAATATGTCGGTTTTTCCAAAAACTCCCGCAATACGGCTAATTTCAACATCACTCCTTACCTCCGTAAAGGGACGAATGTGGTGGCCGCTGAAGTATATCGCAGTTCCGACGGTTCTTTTCTGGAAGCGCAGGATATGTTCCGCCTGCCGGGTATCTTCCGGACGGTCGCTCTGTATTCGGTTCCGAAAGTGTATGTGCGCGATTTGGTGGCGATTCCGGATTTGGATGTGACTTATACGGATGGTTCGCTGGCAATCTCGGCCGATGTATGCAACTTGGATAAAAAGGTTGCGAAGGGATATAAACTGGAATATGCGTTGTATGCCAATGAGTTGTATTCGGATGAAAACGTCAAAGTGGAAAATGTGCTTGTTTCGGCAGCGGTGGATGTAGTAAATCCCGGACAGATACAGACCACGAAAGCTGTCTTGAATGTAAAAGCTCCCCGGAAATGGTCGGTAGAGTTCCCATATCGCTATACGTTGGTTGCAGAGTTGAAGAATGCTAAAGGGAAAGTGGTGGAGACAACCTCTACGATCGTCGGGTTCCGTAAGGTCGAGATCAAGGATACACCGGCTGAAGAAGATGAATTCGGGCTGGCGGGACGTTACTATTATATAAATGGTAAGACCGTCAAGCTGAAAGGCGTGAACCGTCATGAATCGAATCCGGCGGTCGGACATGCCATCACGCGCGATATGATGGAAAAAGAGGTGATGCTGATGAAACGTGCCAATATCAATCATGTGCGTAATTCGCATTATCCGGATGATCCTTACTGGTATTTCTTATGTAATAAATATGGTCTTTATCTGGAAGACGAAGCCAATATCGAGTCGCATGAATATTATTACGGGGCCGCCTCCCTTTCACATCCGGTAGAATGGAAAAAGGCGCATGTCGCACGTGTGATGGAGATGGTTCATGCTAATATCAACAACCCGTCTATCGTGATCTGGTCGTTGGGCAACGAGGCGGGACCTGGTGAAAACTTCGTGGCTGCTTATGATGCGTTGAAGCAGGTGGATAAATCCCGTCCCGTCCAATATGAACGTAATAATGATATAGTGGATATGGGGTCGAACCAGTATCCGTCTATTGGCTGGACGCGTGGTGCGGTGAAAGGTGATTATGATATCAAATACCCGTTCCATATTTCCGAATATGCTCATTCGATGGGGAACGCCTGCGGTAACCTGGTGGATTACTGGGAAGCGATAGAATCGACAAATTTTTTCTGTGGCGGTGCTATCTGGGATTGGGTGGACCAGTCGATGTATAACTATGATAAAAAGACCGGTAAGCGATATTTGGCATACGGTGGGGATTTCGGTGATACTCCGAATGACGGTCAGTTCGTGATGAATGGCATTGTGTTCGGTGATCTGGAACCGAAACCGCAGTATTATGAAGTGAAGAAAGTCTATCAGCATATTGGTGTGAAAGCGGTCGATGTCAGGAAGGGGCTTTTTGAGATATTCAATAAATATTATTTTAAGGACCTTTCGGATTATGATATAAGATGGTCGCTTTATGAAGACGGAAAGGAGATTCGATTCGGTTTTGTTAATTCCGGGATGATCCCTGCCCGTGCCAAAGCACAAGTGTCAATACCTATGCCTTTTGACAAGTTGAAGAATGATTCCGAATATTTTGTAAAGGTACAGTTCCTTCTTAAAGATGATATGCCGTGGGCTGAAAAAGGATTTGTGACGGCGGAGGAACAAATTTTGTTGCAGGAAGCTATGGCGCGTCCTTCCATCAGTGCCGTGACGGCTTCTGCCGGAAAGGTGAAGTTGGATAAATCGGATACTTCGATTAAAACGGTGAGTGGTGACGGTTTCGTTGCTAAGTTCGATATGGAGACGGGTACGATTTACAGCCTGGCCTACGGAGGCAAGACGATTATAACCGATGGAAACGGTCCGAAGCTCGATGCTTTGCGTGCTTTTACCAATAATGACAACTGGTTCTATTCGCAGTGGTTTGAACACGGCTTGCATAACCTGCAACATCGGGCAACGAATAGTACGGTTTTGGAAAGAAACGACGGTACGGTCATCTTGGCTTTCACTGTCGAATCGCAGGCGCCGAACGGTGCTAAGATCAAAGGTGGAACCAGTACGGGAAAAAATAGTATAGAGGAACTGACAGATAGGAGATTCGGGGAAAATGATTTCAAGTTTACGACGAATCAAATCTGGACCGTTTATCCTGACGGGTCTGTCGAGTTGCAGTCGAGCATCACTTCTAACCGTCCGAGTCTGGTATTGCCACGCCTAGGATATGTAATGAAAATCCCGCAGCAGTATGCAGACTTCACTTATTACGGACGTGGCCCGATCGATAACTATGCTGACCGCAAGAGCGGACAGTTTATCGAACAGCATAGGAATACGGTGGCTGGCGAGTTTGTGAATTTCCCGAAACCGCAAGATATGGGCAACCACGAGGATGTACGCTGGTGTGCCCTGACCGATCCGGATGGCGAGGGTGCTGTGTTTGTGGCTACCGACCGTTTGTCTGTATCGGCTCTTCAATATTCTGCATTGGATTTGATTCTGGCTTCTCATCCCTACCAGTTGCCGGTTGCAGGGGATACGTATCTGCATTTGGATGCGGCTGTGACCGGGTTGGGTGGTAACAGTTGCGGACAAGGCGGACCGTTGGAACAGGATCGCGTCTTTGCCGGACATCATGACATGGGCTTTATAATCCGTCCTGCCGGAAAAGATGTAACCGTTACGGCAAATGTTGCACCCGCCGGAGAAATGCCGTTGACAATCATGCGTAATCGCGCCGGATCCGTTGAGCTCTCATCGGCTCGTAAAGACGCTGTGATTTGCTATACGACCGACGGGAAAGGAAAAGCGAAGGAATATTCGGAAGCCATACCGTTCCGCAATGGTGGTACCGTAAAAGCCTGGTTTAAAGATAATCCGAAAATCAATGCAACGGCTTCTTTCAGCAAGATCGAGAGTATTCAGACGGAAGTGGTCTATACAAGCAGCGAAGAGTCCGGTTACGGAGATGCCAAGAACCTGACGGATGGTGATCCGAATACGATCTGGCATACGATGTTTTCCGTTACCGTTGCCAAATATCCGCATTGGGTGGATTTGGATGCAGGGGAAGTAAAACAGATTAAAGGTTTTTCATTCCTTCCCCGGCAGGACGGATCGAATGGTAATATCAAGGATTATTCGATTAGTGTCAGCCTGGATGGTAAAAACTGGGGTGAACCGGTCTTGAAAGGTACTTTTGAAAATAACCAGAAGGAAAAGAAAGTGCTGTTCGATCAGCCGTCAAAGCCCGCTATATCCGTTTTACAGCATTGAGCGAGCAGCGCGGACAGGATTTTGCATCGGGTGCTGAATTGGTGATTCTGGCTGATTAATTGAACTTTATATTATGTGATGGAACAGGAGAGGAAGTCATTCCTTTCCTGTTTTTTATACTTTGTGCCTTCGATATGTCTGTTATCTCATCATTTTTGTTTTTCTTTGCGGAAAAATTCAGACACGTGAATCTCATTATAGAACAAGGAAACACATCATCGAAAGTGGCTGTATACAATAAGAGGCATATGGAGGCTTCTTTTGTGTTTAAGAAATTCGACGTGGAGGTTATCTCTTCTATCTTTAAGAAGTACCCGCTGACGAAAGGGATATTCTCGACAGTGATAGATAAAGATGACGAATTGGTTGAATACCTGGGAAGCAATCTTCGGAATTTTGTGTTTTTGGACGAAACGGTATCTCTTCCGATCAAGGTGCAATATAAAACGCCTAAAACGTTGGGTAAAGACCGGCTGGCTGCCGCTGTCGGGGCTAATTACCTGCAACCAGGAAAGGATTTGCTGGTGATTGACGCCGGAACAGCTATTACATATGAACTGATCGATGCTTCCGGTTCTTATTTAGGAGGGAATATTTCACCTGGAATGACAACCCGGTTCAGAGCATTGAACCTGTTTACGGAGAAATTGCCTTTGGTTGTCGAACAGGAATACATTCCTTTGGTCGGAACGGATACGGAAACAGCCATCCAGGCTGGAGTAGTAAATGGTATAGTGTGCGAGATGGATGGGTATATCGAAATGCTTCGGCTAAAATATCCTAACCTTTTGGTTTTTTTAACAGGCGGTCATTCGTTTTATTTTGAAAGACGACTAAAAAACTCCATCTTTGCAGACATTAATTTAGTGTTGACAGGATTAAACAGAATCTTAGAGTATAATGTTGAAGATTAATAAAGTACTAATAACAAGCGTTCTTATATTCATGCTGTTGCCTTTGATGGCGCAAAACAATACAAACTCGCCCTATACCCGTTTCGGGTATGGTGATTTGGGAGAACGTTCGTTCGGCGCAGGTCGAGCCATGGGCGGTGTTGGTTACGGATTACGTTCGCCGAAACAAATAAATCCGATGAACCCGGCATCATACAGTTGCATGGACTCCCTGACATTTCTCTTTGATTTTGGTGTAGCCGGTCAGTTGTCGTGGTTTGATGACGGAAATGCCCGTCAGAACGATATCAACGGAAACGTGGAATATATTGCAATGCAGTTTCCGATTCATCGCCGGATAGCCTTGAGTTTCGGTTTGTTGCCTTATTCTTATGTCGGTTATAAGTTTGGTGCTTTGCGTAACGACGAAGGAGTTACATTTACGGAAACTTATAACGGTTCAGGCGGTTTGAGTGATTTCTATGGAGGTGTCTCTATTGATATCTGGAAAAAACGTTTAGCCGTGGGAGCCAATTTTGGTTTCCTGTTTGGGAATATCAAGCATGAACAAGTTGTAATCATGAGTGGTGAAGGAACAGGAGCATATAATACGAACCGTAACCAGGAATTGAGGGTGCGTGACCTGAAAATGGATTTCGGATTGCAGTACACACATCCGTTAAGCAAGACGGAGAGTGTGACGTTAGGTCTTGTTTTTTCTCCTAAAAAAAGTTTGCATGCAAAATCCTATCAATTGACTCAGTCTTATACATCTTCTGGTTCAGATGGAGAAGTGCTTCAGTCTGATACTATCAGCGGGAAAGCGTTTGCGTTGCCTAATTCGTATGGAGTGGGGCTTTCTTATGTGAAACAAAATAAATTAACGTTAGCAGCCGATTTTTCCTATGAGGATTGGGGAAAAATGCCTTACTTTGGGGAGAAAGATAATTTCAAGAATCGTTATCGGGTAGCGGTTGGTGGCGAATATATACCGGATTATATGCGTAAATCATATTTCAGCAGGATTCGTTATCGCGCAGGTGTCCATTATGGCAATTCTTATTTGCGTATGAACCGGACAGATGCCAATCCTTCCGGAGACGGTTATAACGAGATCGGAGCAAGCCTTGGTCTGGGATTGCCGTTAATTGATAACCGTTCGTTGATTAACATATCGTTTGAGTATGTGAAAAAGAAACCGGAAGTGAAGATGAACATGATTGATGAACAGTATTTTCGTTTTACAGTGAATTATACGTTCAATGAAGCATGGTTTATGAAATTTAAGGTTGATTAACTAAATAGCTAACTTTAATAGAAATAAATATGAAGATCAAAGTATTATTATTGGCTTTCGGATGCTCTATGATGTCGTTCGGAGCTTATGCACAAAAAGGTGTGGATACTGGTACTCCGTTCGGTTCTGGTGAAGATAGCGTACGTTGTATTACCAATATCAGCTTATTTGTCCCTTATGCCAAAGCAGGGAATTTCAAGGATGCTTATGAATTCTGGTATCAGGCTTATACCGAATGTCCGGGAGCTCATAAGGATATCTACTTGTATGGTGTGAGGATCATGGACTGGAAAATCAATACCGAGAAAGATCCGGCTAAGAAAGCTGCTCTTATCGATGATTTGATGAAGGTGTATGATACGCGTGTGAAATATTTCGGTAATGACCGAAAGTATGGAAAGGATTGGATTATTGCTCGTAAGGCTGCTGATTATATCCGCCTTAAGGGAGATAATGCAGACCCGAAAGTGTATTATGCTTGGTTGGGTGAAGTGATCAATGAGTTTGGTGAAAACTCTGAAGCAATGGGAGTATCCTTGTATATGATGGGGTCTCACCGTCAACTGTTGGCTGATCCTAATTTCAAAGAGACTTATTTGGAGGACTATTTGAAATGTTCAAAGATCATTGCAACTCAGTTAGCCGCAGCTCAAGCAGCAAATAATGAAAAGGAGATAAAGAACCTGACTACCTACAAGTCTGCCATTGATGGTGGTTTTGCAGGTAGTGGTGCTGCCGATTGTGAAACGTTGCAGAATATGTATGCTTCCAAAGTTGAAGCTGCAAAGGATGATTTGCCTGCGTTGAAAGAAATCGTATCTCTGTTGAGACGTGTTCGTTGTCAGGAAATCGATGCTTTTTATACAGCTGCAGGTTATGCCTATAAACTGGAACCGAGTGCAGATGCCGCTCTGGGTATTGCAAAACAGGCTGTAAAAGCTAAAGATTATGATAAGGCTATCCAGTATTTTGAAGAAGCAGCCAATATGGAAACAGATGCAGTTTCAAAGGCTGAAGACTATTATCTGATCGGTGTACTGTTGTTCGAACAGAACAATATGTCAAAAGCAAGACAATATTGTCAAAAAGCAATTGAAACCAATCCTGATTACGGTGCGCCGTATATACTGATTGGCAATATGTATGCTAAATCTGCAAAATCTATCTATCCGAATGATGCCGTTTTGGCCAAAGCTGTTTACTATGCAGCTATCGATAAATTTGAAAAGGCAAGACAGGTAGATCAGAATGTGGCAGAAGACGCTGGTAAATTGGCTAATACTTATCGTGCTCACCTTCCTTCTACGGAAGAAGTTTTCATGCATCCGGATCTGGAAAAAGGAAAAGCTTTCAAAATCGGGGGCTGGATTGGTGAGACTGTCACAATCAGATAATTATGATTAAGAACCGTTTTCTTTGTAAAACGAACGAACAAGGCATAACAACTATCTTTGCGGTAGTTGTTATGCTTCTTTTATTTACTGCCTCTTGTAATGGCGATAACAAGGAGGTGGTTGTGGTTGCTTTCGATCCTGAAACAACTTATACGTTGAGGACTACTGATTATACTACTCAGTTCTCCGATTCGGGGATTACACGCTATCGTGCTATCGCTAAAGAATTTTTGAAATTCGATAAGGCAAAAGAGCCGTTCTCATATTTTCCTGAAGGTATTTATGTGGAAAAATTCGATACTTTATTTAATATTGAAGCGAGTCTTAAAGCGGATACGGCTTATAATTATGAGAAGAAAGGACTATGGAAGCTGATTGGCAATGTGAGGGTTGAGAATCTGGAAGGGAAAAAATTTGAAACTTCCTTGCTTTTTTGGGACCAGAAAGAGGAAAAGGTCTATTCTGATAAATACATTCGGATACAAGAGGATGATAAAATCATAACGGGTATCGGATTCGAGTCGAATCAGAATATGACTCAATATAAAATATTTAATTCTCAAGGAGTATTCCCTGTCAGTGAATCGGTAACGACTGATTCAACCCAAAATATTGTTCCGGTAGATTCTATGCCCATAGCTGCCAACCCTGCTATGGAGACTGTTCCGCAGAAGCAACCGGCACAGAAGGAAAAAGTGGTTCCACGAAAATTGGTGCCGGCCGAGATGGATAAAACGAAGTAATGGGTGCACTTACATACATATTAATATCATTGGCTTTTTCTGCATTCTTTTCAGGAATGGAGATAGCCTTTATCTCTTCCAATAAGTTACGTTTCGAACTTGATAAAAAGGAAAAAAGCTTGACGAGTAAGATTCTGGATATATTTTACCGGAACCCGCATCAGTTTATATCTACAATGCTGGTCGGAAACAATATAGCGTTGGTGGTCTACGGTTTGCAGATGGCGATTATACTGGAACCTCTTATTGCTCGTGTGGTAAATAACGAGGCACTGATTGTTTTGACTCAGTCTATTATCTCGACTATCCTGATATTGTTTACCGGAGAATTTATTCCAAAAACTGTTTTTAAATTGAATCCGAATTTTTCGCTTACGTTGTTTTCGGTACCTTTGTTAATCATATATGTTGTTTTGTATCCGGTTTCTAAATTTTCTTCTTTGCTTTCTTTCCTGATTCTGAAAATTGCTGGTGTAAAGAATGTGACCGGTTCGACGCAACGGGCGCTGGGCAAAGTCGACCTTGATTATTTTATCCAGCAGAGCATTGAAGATGCGCCTCAAAATTCGGATATGGATACGGAGGTAAAGATTTTTCAGAATGCACTTGATTTTTCGAATGTGCGTTTGCGTGATTGCATCGTTCCCCGTACGGAAATTGTGGCTTGCGATAAGACGGCTGCCCTTGAGGAACTACGTTCCCGTTTTGTAGAGACTGGACTTTCTAAGATTCTTGTTTATAATGAAAATATAGATGATATTGTCGGATATATCCATTCTTCGGAAATGTTTAAAAACCCGGAAGATTGGACACAAAGTATCCGAAGCGTCTCGATTGTTCCGGAAACGATGGCTGCCAATAAATTGATGAAAGTCTTGATGCAGGACAAGAAAAGTATGGCTGTTGTGGTGGATGAGTTTGGTGGAACTTCGGGAATCGTAACCTTGGAAGATTTGGTGGAAGAAATATTCGGAGAGATAGAAGATGAGCACGATATCAAGTCGTATGTTGCCAAGAAGGTGGGAGATGACGAGTATCTATTGTCCGGTCGTATAGAGATCGATACGCTGAATGAGAAGTTTGACTTGGAATTACCGGAGTCGGACGATTATGTGACAATAGCCGGTTTTATATTGCATTTTTATCAGAAATTTCCGAAGTTGAATGAAACGATTGTAATTGATAAATATTCTTTTAAAATCGTAAAAGTGACAGCTACGAAAATCGAATTAGTTCGTATGAAAGTAGTGAGTTAATTAAAAAAAAAGCATAAAAAGATGCGGCAATCTCTTTTTTTCGTATCTTCGTGCCCTTAAAATGTGGAATAATAAACTTTAAAATAGATAAAGATAAATGGCTACGCTGGAAAAAATCAGAAGCAAAGCAGGACTGCTGGTACTCGTTGTGGGGGTGGCATTGTTCGCTTTTATCATCGGTGACTTTTTAAACTCCGGTTCTACTTATTTCAGACAATCGCAGGAGACGGTTGCGGAGGTAGACGGAGAAGTTATTAAAATTCAAGAATTTCAGGATCGTGTAGACGAAATGACTGAAATGTACAAAATGCAGACAGGTTCCACCAGTCTGCCCGAAGAATACCAGACTCAAATCCGTCAGTCTGTATTCGATGGTATGGTACAGGATATCGTTTTGAATGAAGCAACTTCCGAGTTAGGAATGGGAGTAGGTCCGGAAGAACTGTTCGATATGGTTCAGGGTGAAAACATTTCTCCGATGATCCAACAGATGCAGATGTTTGTGAATCCGCAGACAGGTGCATTTGACAAAACTGCATTATTAAATTTCTTAAAGACTATCGACGACGATAATATTGCCAACTATCCCGCTGACCAGCAGGCACAGTTGTTGCAGGGGCGTCAGTTCTGGATGTTCTGGGAAAAGAATATCAAACGTCAGCGTTTGGAACAGAAGTATACAACTCTGTTGAGTAAGGCTGTTTCTGCCAACAAACTGGATGCAAAAGATGCTTTCGATGGCTCGGCTGTAAGCTCTGATATCGTTTATGCAATGCAATCTTATGCTTCTATTCCTGATTCAACTATACAGGTAAGCAAGAGTGATATCGAAAAGCTGTACAATCAGCGTAAGGAGTTGTTCAAGCAGAAAGAAGGAAAAGTAATCAAATATATCGCTGTCGATATCCGTCCGAGCAAAGAAGACTACGACAAAGCAAGTGCTGAAATCGAATCTTTGAAGAGCGAGTTGGCTACTTCTGAAAAAGTGGCTGATTTGGTGACGGAAAATTCTGAAATACCTTATATGGACGCTTTCTTTACAGAGAATGCATTGGATCCTGAAATGAAGCAATTTGTAAAGACTGCAAATGTTGGTGACGTATACGGCCCTGTTTTTGAAAACGATAAATACAGATTGTTTAAGTTGGTCGATAAAACCGTTGCTCCTGACTCTGTGAAGGTCAGTCATATTATGTTGGCAAATACAGGCGATGAAGCTGCTATCAAAGCAAAAGCCGATAGTTTGTTGAATGTACTGAAGAAAGGTGGTGACTTTGTTGCCTTGGCAAAGGAATATTCAGCTGACCAGGCTGCTGAAAAAGGGGGTGAACTGGGCTGGTTTACTGAAGCGACAGCTTTGAGAGGTGTAAATGATGATTTCAAAAAAGCTGTTTTCTCGACTCCGGTCAATGACTATTCAATTGTAAAATCTTTGTATGGTACACATATCATCAAAGTTACCGATAAGACTACAAATGTAGACAAATACAAAGTAGCAGATATTGATATGACCGTATCTCCGAGTACAAAGACTTATGGTAACATCTATAATGAATTGAACCAGTTCATTTCAAAGAACCAGAATATAGATAAATTGGATGATGCCGCTAAAGAGGCCGGTTACAACTTGTTGTCAAATGTGACAGTAACTGCTAACGACCAGTTGCTGGGTTCTATCAAGAATTCCCGTCCGGTAATCCGTTGGGCGTTCCAGAACAACAAAGGCGATATTTCTGAAATTTTTGAATGTGACGATAAGTTTGTGATCGCAGCTATTCAGGGTACGTTGCCGGAAGGTTATCGTTCTTTGGAATCTGTTACTCCGATGTTGAAATCAGAGTTGATCGCTCAGAAGAAGGGTGAAAAGATCGCACAAGACCTGTCTGCTAAAAATCTGAGTTCTGTCGATGCTTATGCTCAGGCTATGAATTCTTCTGCAGATTCTGTTAAGTTCGTTAGCTTTGCAACACGCCGTATCGCAGGTATCGGGGTTGAGCCGAAGTTGAATGCAATGGTTTCCTTGGCTCAGAAAGATCAGTTGAGCGCTCCGGTTGTCGGCAACAACGGTGTATATGTGTTCAAGGTATACGAACAGAACAAGGACGCCAAGAATTATGACGAAGCTGCTGAAATCAAAGCATTGGATGCTTCTAATGCTTACCGTTTTGGTTTCCAGGCTATTCAGTCATTGGTTAACAAAGCTGATGTGGAAGATAACCGTATCCGCTTTTATTGATCGTTGAACTGTTTGCGGCAGGAGAGACTGCCGTCCATTATAGGGAACCGCCAATCGCAACCGATTGGCGGTTTTTTTATATCTTTGCATGAAAGAAACACAAGAAGGATCATGAATGAGAAAAGACGTTTATTGGGAATGACTTTGGATGAACTGAAAGGAGTGGCTTTTGAAGCCGGACTTCCAGGCTATGCAGCTAAGCAGATGGCTGACTGGCTGTATAAAAAAAAAGTGACTTCTATTGCAGCGATGACGAATATAGCCTCGGCGAAACGTGCCTTGTTGGAGAAAAACTTTGAGGTGGGGGCCGTACCTCCTTCCGACTTGATGAAGTCGGTGGACGGGACGATCAAGTATTTGTATCCTGCCGGTCCTGGTAATTTTGTTGAATCCGTGTACATTCCGACGGAAGACAGGGCGACATTGTGTGTTTCCTCCCAGGTCGGATGTAAAATGAATTGCCTTTTCTGTATGACCGGTAAACAGGGGTTTACCAAGAATTTGTCAGCTAATGAGATTCTGAACCAGATACAATCCTTGCCGGAAACGGAAGAATTGACTAATATCGTTTTTATGGGAATGGGCGAACCTCTGGACAATGTGGATGAACTGTTCAAAGTATTGGAAATCTTGACCGCCTCTTATGGATACGCCTGGAGTCCGAAGCGAATCACGGTTTCGACTATAGGGGTAGCCAAAGGGTTAAAACGGTTTCTTGAAGAGAGTGACTGCCATTTGGCTGTCAGCTTGCATTCGCCTTATCCGGACGAACGGCGATCTTTGATGCCGGTTGAAAAGGCTTTTCCTGCGTGTGATATTATCGAGACGATCAAGCAATATGATTTTACGCATCAACGTCGTGTTTCATTCGAATACATTGTTTTTAAAAATTTGAATGATGATCTTCAACATGCGAAGGCTTTGGTTTGTTTATTAGATAAAGTTCCCTGCAGAGTCAATCTGATCCGTTTTCATGCAATCCCTAATGTGTCGTTGGAAAGTTCGGACTTGGCAAGAATGGAGGCGTTCCGGGACACGTTGAATGCAGCCGGTATCGTTTGTACGATCCGAGCATCACGAGGAGAAGATATATTTGCCGCATGCGGGATGCTTTCTACGGCGAAGAAACAACAAAAAGAATAGAAATGGTTTCTTTTGAGGGAAAAGAAGCTATATTTGTATAACAAAAAAAATAAACGGGTATGAAAACACATTCTTTATTGATCAGCTTTTTAATGCTTCTTGTCATTATGGGAGCATGTAGTTCGGGCCCAGTGATGAGAAATGCTACCGGTTTCGCCTATGAAATTGTTGTGACGATGGATAAAGCTGACTGGGATGCTCCTGCCGGAAAGGCTATCAAAGCCGAATTGACTTCCGATATTCCAGGATTGCCACAGGCTGAACCTGCCTTTAAGATCACCTATGTGACTCCTGACCAGTTTAACGGTTTGTTAACATATGTGCGCAATGTTTTGATTGTTAGGATAGATAAGTCTCAGTATACGAAAGTTTCACTGAACTATGAGAATAATCGTTGGGCGAAAGGTCAGGTAGTGATGACATTGACAGCTCCTGACGATGCAGCCATTCTTGAATACGTAAAGGCTCATCCGCGGAACATAGTGGAATTTTTTACCAAGTGCGAAAGAAACCGTACGATCGGACAATTGGAGAAGGAACATAGTCCGGTGGTTATGGATCACGTGAAGGACCGTTTTAACGTCATGTTGAGTGCTCCGGCAAATATGACCTATTTCCGTGACACGACCGGCTTTTTCTGGGCTTCCAATAATGCCAATACTGGGCGTACGGATATTGTTGTCTATGATTTCCCATATAAGGATGCTGATACTTTCACAGCCGACTATCTGATTGCAAAACGTGACTCTGTCATGAAGCTGAATATGCCGGGGACGTTTCCCGGATCTTATATGGCTACGGATACAGCTTGGGTAACTTATAATCCGACAACGGTAAATGGTAAATATTGTGGTGTGTTGCGCGGTTTATGGCATATGAAAGGCGATATGATGGGAGGACCATTTGTCAGTCATGCACGTTTGGACGAAAAGAACAACCGGGTTGTAGTCGTTGAAGGCTTTGTATTCGCCCCGGAGACGGATAAGCGCAATTTTATCCGCCGTATCGAATCTGCATTGTATACCTTGCGTCTGCCTGGTGAATTTGAAGAAACACAGGTAGAGAAACTGGATGTTTCCGAAGAAAAGTAACAAAAGATTTGTGGTTTGTGATTTAGAGCAGCGATGGAATAAATCATAAATCATAAATCATAAATCAAAATATATGGAAGAACGATTGGTTAAGGTGGGCATAACCCATGGAGATATAAATGGTATCGGTTACGAGGTGATACTGAAAACATTGTCGGATACTCGTATAGCCGAACTTTGCACGCCGGTCATTTACGGCTCGTCAAAGATTGCCGCTTATCACCGGAAGGTCTTGGAATTGCCTGCTGTGAATTTAAGCATCATTGCACAGGCTGAAGATGCCGGGGCAAACCGGGTGAATATTATCAACTGTGTGGATGACGAGACTAAAGTAGAGTTGTGTCAATCTACAACTGCTGCCGGTGAAGCCGCTTATCTGGCTTTGGAGGCTGCCGTTACCGACTTGAAACGCGGTGCGGTGGATGTATTGGTAACGGCTCCGATCAATAAGCACAACATACAGAATGAACAATTTCATTTTCCCGGTCACACAGAATATCTGGAACAATGTTTCGGTGGTTTGGGAAAAAAGGCATTGATGATTCTGATGAAAGATAATCTTCGCGTTGCCTTGGTAACGGGACATATCCCATTAGCACAGGTCGCATCAAAGATTACCGTTGAAGATATTGTGTCCAAATTGCGTATTTTTAATCAGTCACTTAGGCAAGATTTCGGAATCGTGCGTCCCCGTATAGCTGTCCTTGCTTTGAATCCGCACGCTGGAGATGCCGGATTGTTAGGTAAGGAGGAAGAAGAAATCATTATTCCGGCTATCCAGGAAGCAGAAAAGAAGGGAGTAATGTCTTTCGGACCGTATGCTGCTGACGGTTTCTTTGGTTCGCAAGTGTACGATAAATTCGATGGTGTACTGGCTATGTATCATGATCAGGGCTTGGCTCCGTTTAAAACGCTGGCGATGGATGACGGTGTTAATTATACGGCGGGTCTATCAATCGTACGGACTTCACCGGCTCATGGTACGGCTTATGATATTGCCGGCCAGAATGTGGCCTCTGAAGAATCTTTCCGTCAGGCCCTATATGCTGCATTGGATATTTACCGGAATCGTATCCGTTATCGTGAGGCAACAGCCAACCCTCTGCGCAAGCAGTATTTCGATAAAGGAGGTGACAATGAAAAGCTCGACCTGACAAAAGAGGAAGACGAATAACCAGAAGCCCGGAAGTCATTTGAATACTAAAAAACCATTTCTTGCTTTATGGATAAAGCAGGAAATGGTTTTTGTTTTTTTGTCCGTAGTCGAAAAGTAAGAGAGAGGTATTTTTGTTGTAAGAGCCTGTTTAGTCGTTCGTTAGTTGAAGTTGTGTCATTCTTGTATTTTACTTAAGTATATAGTTGTGGATATGAGGCGGAGAGAGAGAATGCCCAAACTGAATCAGGACGAGAGTCCTTTTTACCGCCATTTTTTTTTTGATAGGAAAAGTTTGTGTAAGTTTGCGGTTTCAAAAGGATATTAAGTATTATGTTTAAGGATAAAACGATTGTGTATACATCAGGAACATTCGATATGTTCCATTACAACCATCTTCGGATGATAAATTATGCCCGCAGCCTTGCGGATATTTTGATTGTGGGGGTGAGTACGGATGAATTGGTGTCTTCTTATAAGGCGAAGCCGATCATTCCTTTTACGGAACGTCTGCAAATCATCGAAGCATTGAAAACTCCCGATATTGTCATTCCACAACATACGTTGGATCATTCCGAAATAGTCAAAAAGCTGAATATCGACGCTTTTGTCGTGGGAGACGATTGGTATGGCAAGTATGATTATTTGAAAGACTTGGGCGTTCAGGTATTCTATTTCCCTTACGGGACAGGAGTGTCCTCTTCCAACTTGAAGAAAACGATCCATGATTCATATGAAGCGAATTTGAAGTCTCAACGGCAATCCAAACCTGAATCTGTTAAAGGCTTCGGTGAAAAAGAATAAGGGTGATGAGGGAAAAAAGGGTATTGATTACCGGAGGGACGAAGGGGATAGGCAGAGCGGTTGCCGAATGTTTGGCAAAAGCTGGCTACAGCTTGATTTTGACTTATGCTTCGGATAAAGAAGAGGCTCTTCGGGTGGCAGACGGTTTGCTGCAGCAATACAAAGTGGAGGTTCTTACGCTTCAGGCCGATATTTCCGATCGGAAATCAATCGAAAAGATAGAATCATTTCTAACCGGGTGCTCTATGCGCTTGGATGCGGTGATCTTTAATGCCGGCCTGACCTGTCGTGACTCGTTTGAGGATTTGGATATAGTAGAATGGGAACGGGTGTTTTTTGCCAATGTGCATTTCCCTGTCTTCCTGTTGCAACGCATTGTCGGTTTGATTAATAAGGGAGGAAGCATTGTCTTTACCGGTTCTCTGATGGGGATACAGCCCCATTCGGTTTCACTGGTGTATGGCGTGACGAAGAGTGCCGTGCATGCGTTGGTGAAGAATATGGTGAAGTTCCTGGTTCCGTATGAGTTGCGTGTGAATGCTGTGGCTCCCGGTTTTGTGGATACCGAATGGCAGAAAACGAAACCCGCTGAAATACGTCGTAATATAGAGAACAAGGTTTCATTAGGGCGTTTCTGTGATCCGGAGGAACTGGCGGAAGTTTATAGAATGTTAGTAGAAAATAGTTATTTTAATGGCGAAGTGATCGTCGTCGATGGCGGTTATTCGTATAAATAGAAGATAAATGAGCGACTTGGATAAAGAGTACGAGGCTTCGTTGAAGTCGATAGAAACAGAAAATAAGATTGACCGGATTTTTTATCGTCCTATCGGTTTTCGTATTGCCCGTATGTTAAGGGGTACAGGTATTACGCCTAATATGGTGACTGTTGTCTCTATTTTTGTAGGGGCGGCAGTCGGTTTCTTTTTTTATCATGATGATCTGATTTACAATGTTTGCGGTATCCTGTTGCTGGTATGTGCAAATATCCTAGACTGCGTGGACGGGCAGTTGGCCCGCCTGACGGGAATCAAATCGGCGATCGGTCGTATCTTGGATGGTTTTGCCGGGGATATCTGGTTTACGTGTATTTATGTCGGTTTCGCCCTTCGTCTGTCTCATGATTACGGAACGGACTGGTTCTTTGCCTTGGCGGTTCTTTCCGGTTTGTCACATTTGGTACAGGCGAATATCACGGACTATTACAAGACACTTCATTTGTATTTCATCAGCAAGGATAAAGGTGCGGAGTTCCAGTCGCTGGAACAGGTACGTGCCCGCCATAAGGAAATGAAATATGGTATCAATAAATTTTTCTATTTCCTCTATCGTGGCTATACGCTTTTGCAGGTGAAAGCTACTCCGTCCTTGCAGGGTATGCTTCGCAGCTTGCATGCACGGTATGGAGATGATATTCCGGAAGATATCCGTATCCGTTTCCGCAAACAAAGCAAGGAACTGATGCACATGGTAGACCTTTTGACTTTTAACGGACGTACGATCGTGATGTTCGTCGTGGTTCTGGTCGGTGAGGTTTGGGTTTATTTCTTGTATGAGATAATCGTATTGAACATCGTTTTGTTGCTCGCCATGAGAAAGCATGAACAGATGTGTGCAACATTCTATAAATAAGAATTTATGAAAGAGAGCGTTGTAGACATACATGATTTACAGGAAGCTGCCCCGTTCTTTAAAAGTCGTTTCGGCTCTTTTCTGGGGAAAGTGCTGATCAAATGGTTGAGTATCGATAAGGTAAACAAGGCTCATGCCCATAACTGCCATTTGCGGGGAGCGGAGTTCACAACAGCCTTGCTGAACGACCCGTTGATCGATATTAAATATGATCTACATAACGCCGAGGTGCTGGATCATCTGCCCGAAGGCGCTTTCGCTACAGTTTCGAACCATCCTATCGGATCGATAGACGGGATTATGTTGATCGATATATTCGCTTCACGCCGTCCGGATTTCAAAGTAATGGTAAACGGCGTATTGACCAAAATCGGGGCCATGGGAGATAATTTCGTGTCCGTCAAGCCAGACTCCAATAACCAGGGGGCTAATCTGAAGAATATAAACGGGGTCCGTATATCCCTGCAACAACTGAAAGAGGGGCATCCGATGGGTTTTTTCCCTGCCGGGGGGATCTCGATGTATAATAAGAAGACGAAGAAAATACAGGATTTGCCTTGGACGCACAGTGTGATTCGTCTGATCCGGAAAGCGAAAGTGCCTGTATATCCTGTTTATTTTGATTTCCTGAATTCCCGCTTTTTCTATTGGCTGGGCCGGATTGACTGGCGTATCCGTACGTTGCGCATACCAGCCGAGGCCTTTAACAAGCGCGGGCGTACGGTCGATGTTTATATCGGTGAGCCTGTTTCTCCAGAAGAAATCCAAAATATTGCCGACGACAAAGACTTGGCCGAGTTTTTATATCAACGTACGTACGCTGCTAAAAAATAACAAACCTGTATAGAAACCGCTTTCGGATTTCGGTTAATTGGATTAAGATTTGTAATTTTGGCAGATAAAACTGAAATAATTACAGATAGTAGAAGAAATATGATAAAGGTTGACGTGCAGCAGATAAAACAGCGTTTTGGAATTATCGGTAATAATGCCGGGCTGAACCGGGCTATCGATGTTGCCCTACAGGTCGCTCCGACAGATTTGTCTGTGCTGATTACCGGTGAAAGTGGTGTCGGTAAAGAAACTTTTCCTCAGATTATACATCAGAACAGCCCGCGTAAACATGGGCAATACATAGCGGTGAACTGTGGTGCCATTCCTGAAGGTACGATTGACTCGGAATTGTTCGGACACGAAAAAGGTTCTTTTACAGGAGCGTTGTCTGACCGTAAAGGCTATTTCGAGGTTGCGGATGGCGGGACGATCTTCCTGGATGAAGTAGGAGAGCTGCCCACCCCTACGCAGGCACGTTTGTTGCGTGTTTTGGAGACGGGAGAGTTTATCCGTGTCGGTTCATCCAAAGTCCAAAAGACGAATGTCCGTATCGTCGCGGCGACAAACGTCAATCTGACGCAAGCTGTAGCGGAAGGAAAATTCCGTGAAGATTTGTTTTACCGTCTGAGCACGGTGCCTATCCAGGTTCCTCCTTTACGTGAGCGCGGTGAGGATATCATCTTGCTTTTCCGGAAATTTGCCAGCGATTGCGCGGAGAAGTACCGGATGCCGCCGATCCGTTTGGATGAGGAAGCCCGCCAGTTGATGCTTTCCTACCGTTGGCCGGGGAATGTCCGGGAACTGAAAAACATAACGGAGCGTATTTCTGTTATCGAGGAAAACCGGGATATCACCGCTTCAGTGCTTCGCTTGTATCTACCCGATCTGAATATCGAGAAATATCCGGTCCTAGTCAAACAGGATTCCGATCAGAAGATATTCAATAGCGAACGGGAGATTCTATATCAAGTGCTGTTTGACATGAAGAAAGATGTCAACGAACTTAAGAAGCTGGTACACGACATTATGGGAGGCAAGATGCCAATCGAGATGCCGGAAGAGCCGGCGGCTTATCCCCATCCGATCCATACCGTCCATCCGGTTCCTTCTATTCAGGAAGCCGAAGCAGTGGAAGAGGAGGAGAGCCTGTCGCTGGAAGAAGTCGAGAAAGAGATGATCCGAAAGGCCTTGGAGAAACATAACGGTCGCCGTAAGAATGCCGCTGCCGACCTGAAGATATCGGAACGGACACTTTACAGAAAAATAAAAGAATATAATCTGGAATAAAAGATGTTGAAGATTAATAAGATATGGCTTTTCTGCCTGATCGGGCTGATTGTGACGGCTTGTTCGATCTCCTATAAGTTTAATGGAGCTTCTATTGATTATACGAAGGTCAAGACGATCACGATCAAGGATTTCCCGAACCAGGCTCCGTTAGTCTATCCGCCCCTTTCGCAAAAGTTTACGGAAGCATTGAAGGATATTTATATCCGTCAGACCCGTCTGCAGTTGGTGGGGAGCAACGGCGACTTGGACCTGGAGGGTGAAATTACGGGCTATGACCTGACTCCTATGGCTGTAAAAGAAGATGCTTATGCCTCACAGACCAAGTTGACGATTACGGTTCGGGTTCGTTATGCTAACCGGGTAAATCCGGATGAGGATTTTGAGCAGAGCTTTTCGGCATACCGTGAATTCGATGCGACTCAGATGTTGCAACAGGTACAGGACCAGTTATCGGAAGAGATTATTGACGAGCTTGTCGATCAAATTTATAATGCAACGGTTGCCAACTGGTAAAAATGAAAGCTGCTGATCTATATCGACTAATGGAGAGCCCGGCCCTGCTGACTGAGGATACACTTCAGCAGTTAAAGCAGATCGTCGATGAATTCCCATATTTCCAGATTGCCCGGATGCTTTACCTGAAGAACCTGGCGGTCTTGAACGATATACGTTTTGGCGCAGAATTGAAGAAGATGGCAATCTATGTCCCTGACCGTAGGAAGTTGTTCACCCTGATAGAAGGTGAACGGTTCGGTTTGCAGCTCCAGTCAGCGAAAGAGGAAAATCCAACCCGTGAAGATGCTTTTTCACTGATCGATGCTTTCCTGTCCAATCGTGAGGAGGAAGAACCGAAGACGGATGCGTCTCTTCTGTTCCAGCCGTCCGTTTCGTCGGATTACATCTATTGGTCATTGACGAAGGAAAACGGGCAGGTGGAGGAAAAAGAAGAGGAAGAAGAAGTCCGTTTGCAGCATCACGATCTGATCGATTCTTTTATAAAAAATGAAGAACAGCGGACTCCCGGCAGTGGTCTGAACCTGGATATGGAGACAACCGGAGCACCTGTTCCCGGAAATCTGGCGGAGTTGGAGGAAAACCAGCATAAACCGCTGGATGACTCCTATTTTACGGAAACATTAGCTCATATTTATGTAAAACAGAAGCGATATGAGAAGGCATTGCAAATAATTAAAAACTTAAACTTGAAATATCCAGAAAAAAATGTTTACTTTGCAGACCAAATTAGATTTCTGGAAAAGTTGATTATTAACACTAAAAAATAAAACAAAGATGTACGTATTTATTTCTATCTTAATCCTGATCGCATCTATACTATTGATCTTGATTGTATTGATTCAGAACTCGAAAGGTGGAGGTCTGGCTTCAGGATTCTCTTCTTCCAACCAAATTATGGGGGTACGCAAAACCACAGACTTTCTTGAAAAAGCAACCTGGACTCTTGCCGGCACTGTTGTTGTTTTAAGTATTGTGATTACTGCTTTTATTCCGAGAGCTCAGCACGCGAATCAGTCTGAAATCAAAGAACAGATAAATAATGCCGTAACAATCGATCCGAATACGGTTGCTCCTGACTTTGGCACTGCCCAGCAACCTGCGACAGCTCCCGTTTCTTCTTCTGAAGAAGAAGCTCCGGCTAACTAATAGAAAACGGATTTTCGATATAATGAAGAGGTTTCCTGCAACAAGGATGCCTCTTTTTTTGTTTTGTTTGATAGAATTATCGATAAGTGGATAGAAATAATTTATCATGAACGATACATATTTCTTCGTATCTTTGTCATTACAGGCAGATAGGCCTGTCTTAAATCGTAAACAAATATGGACATGATTAACTTTGATGGATTGTTGATAGGTATTGCTACCTTTTTGATTATCGGGCTTTTTCATCCGGTTGTGGTGAAAGCGGAATATTATTGGGGCACGAAATGCTGGTGGATCTTTCTTGTTTTGGGAATAGCGGGAACTGTCGCTTCCCTGCTGGTTGAAAGCGTTTTCGTCTCGGCTATCTGCGGCGTCTTTGCCTTTTCCTCTTTCTGGACGATAAAGGAAGTTTTCGAGCAGGAAGAGCGCGTCTTGAAAGGCTGGTTTCCAAAGAATCCTAAACGTACTTATCCGGAGCAAAAGCCTTAATCAGGCTTTTCAAGCAGAAGAACTGGTTACGATATCTTACCGACACCGCCTAAAACCAATCCTCAGGTAACCGGTAGACTAAGCCGTTTCATGCCATCAACTAAGTCAAAACACCCCAGAAACTAAATGATAACATATCGTAAAGTATCTGTTGGTAGTTACTATTTATAGACGATACGTAGTACTACCAATAGACGATATGTGGTACTACGTATCGTCTATTGGTAGTACTACATATGAATAATATGAAGTATGTCTTGAATTAGTTTACTATGACTTTTGAGATAGTTTACGGTATGTTACGGATCAGTTGCTCCATGAGAACAGGCGATAGTGTCGGGGCTTTTTATGTATTTCCGTACATTTCAGGAAAGACTGAACCAACTTCAGATATTATCCGTACCTTTGTCACGTTAAATATTATTCGTATGAAAACAAAGAAAAAAGATTCATTTATGGATTACATCAAAGCGAACCGAAAAGGAAGTAGGGAAGCAGAGATTGAGAATCACGGTCATCCGGTCAGTTTCAACCGGGTACATGTATCGAAAAAGGTTTATAACCGTAAAAGAGATAAGGCAGATGCCCGGAGGCATCTGCCTTATTTGTACATTGTCGTTTGCGACAATTAGTGCTGGTGGTTGTGTACCGGATATTTTTCCTTAAACCACTCAACCAATTTTCCGTCTTTGAAACTTAACAGGTAATACCCTTCCGTATTTTCAGTCATGGAAGCCGTCTTGTAGCTGATGGTTTCGATCGAACCTTCGGAGGTCATGCGGGCACCTGCCGATTCGAAATCTTTTCCCAATATGGAGATCACTTTCTTTTTGGTCATGCCTAATTCGATGTCTTTCATCTTACTATCCATTTGATAGGGTTGCATGAGCGTTCCGCAACTTGTCAGCAGGAATGTGGCCAGTAGTACATACAGCCATTTCATCTTTTTCATATATCCTTGTTTTTGTAGTTAGTAAACACAATGACAAAAGTAGTGATATTCATTGAAGAAAGGAGTGTTTTTACTTCAATATCTTTAGAAAATGAAAGATGAAACCAATCAAGGGGTGGGCAAGTCATATACATATATGGCATCTTCAGTGTCTCCGTCTACGGCATATAGTTTCTTTTCTTTTTCGGATATCGCCCCAATAGATGATGGATGGATCCTTCCAAAGGAATGTAAATAAATGCAGACTGCCAAATAAAAAAAGAGGAAAACCTTTCGATTTTCCTCTTCTTGAGAGCGGAAGACGGGGCTCAAACCCGCGACCCTCAGCTTGGAAGGCTAATGCTCTATCAACTGAGCTACTTCCGCAATTAATTTGTGGGCAGTGATGGATTCGAACCACCGAAGGCGAAAGCCAGCTGAGTTACAGTCAGCCCCATTTGGCCACTCTGGTAACTGCCCCCGTTATTTTCAATTGCAGTGCAAAGGTACGATTATTTTTGAAACCTGCAAGCGTTTAGGCAGAAAAATTTACCATTTTAAGAGCGGTTACTGCCGCTTCATCTCCTTTGTTTCCGTACTTGCCACCTGCACGGTCTTCGGACTGTTGCATAGTGTCTGTCGTTAACAAGCCGAAAATGAACGGAATATCGTACATAAGATTTAATTCTGTAATGCCCTGCGTAACGCCTGAACAGACATAATCGAAATGAGGAGTATCGCCTCTTACGACGCAGCCCAAAACGATAACGGCATCCACTTCTTTTGTTTCAGCCATTTTTTTTGCGCCAAAAGTCAGTTCGAAACTGCCTGGTACTCGTTTTACAAATATGTTTTCGGCTTTGACGCCATGTTTTTCCAATGTGTTGCAGGCGCCTTCCAATAGCTTTTCGGTGATGTGCTTGTTCCATTCCGCTACGACGATTCCGACAGTCACTTCCGATCCGTCAGGAACACTGTTAAAGTCGTACTCCGATAAATTCTGATAAGCTGTTGCCATATTTTTTGTTCTTAAAAGAAGAGGATGCCTTGTTTGACGAGACATCCTCTTATATGATTATAATAATGTGTATACGTTATTTGTTCAATGCCGAAGCACGGGTGATATATTTGTCGATATCGGAAGCTTCCATTGAATTGAAGTATTTTTCCTTAATCGTCGTGTATGCCTTAACAGCATCACCATATTGTTTCAGGCTTTCATAAGCGATACCGGCTTTCTTCAGGTAAGTCGGGCTGATCACTTCGTTGCTTGCCTGCTTGGCTGCTTTTTCGAAATAGCTGATACCTTCTTTTACGTTGCCCATATTTACATAGCAGTCACCGATCAGGCCCGTGATAGCCGGCGAGATCATGTCGTCGCTGCCGCTGAAAGATTTCAGCAGATCCAATGCTTTTTCATTGTCGCCCATCTTGAAATAGCAGATACCGGCATAAGCCTTTGCCAAGTTACCGGCCGATGTGCTTCCGTATTGGTCGATGATAGCTTCGAATCCTTCATAATCCGCACCGTTTCCGTTCAGTGCCAGGTTGAAAGAGTCTTTTGCAAAATATTGTTCGCCTTTGAACATAGCTGCTGCGGCTTTTTTCTCCTGCGGAATCAAATATCCGTGCTTGATACCCAAAACAGCTCCAACAACGAGAGCGAGTGCTATAATACCATAAATGATTTTCTTTGAATTGTTTTCAATGAACTGCTCCGATCTCGAAACAATTTCTTCGACCTCTAACTCTTTGTTGGTGTCTTTTTCCTTAGTAGCCATAATGTTTTATAGTTGTTATTATTTTATCACTGTTTTATGCCTGTGGCAATTCAAGTCGCAAAAGTAGTTTTTTTTACTGAGAAAATCTATACTTAGAAGTATATTTTTTAATTTTGTGCAACTAATATAGCGTGGATGATACTTAAAAAGCTTTCTATACTCAATTATAAAAACATTCTCCAGGCAGAAGTTTCTTTCTCTCCCGAAATAAATTGTTTTTTCGGGAATAACGGAATGGGAAAGACCAATCTGTTGGATGCCGTTCATTATCTCTCTTTTTGCAAAAGCCATATCAATACGCCCGATTCCCAGCTGATCAACAATGGTCAGGATATGTGCGTGTTGCAAGGTAACTATGACTATGAGGGGCGTGAAGAGGAGATCTTTTGTGCTATCCGTCGCCGGCAACGGAAACAGTTCAAGCGGAATAAAAAAGAGTACGACAAACTGTCGGAGCATATCGGTCTGTTGCCATTAGTGATGGTTTCGCCAGCCGATTCGGAACTGATACAAGGCGGGAGCGAAGAACGTCGCCGCTTTCTCGATGTGATTATTTCGCAGCAGGACAAGCCTTATCTGCATGCGTTGATACAATATAATAAAGCCTTGCTTCAGCGGAATTCGCTGTTGAAGGACCAGTGTATCGACGCTTCCCTTTATGAAGTGCTGGAAATGCAGCTGGACATGTACGGCCGGATGGTGTACGAGAAGCGGCAGATGTTGGTGAATGATTTTATCCCGATCTTCAACGAATATTACCAGACGATCTGCCGTTCGACCGAACAGGTCGGTTTGCGGTATATCTCCCAGTTGGAGAAGGAGAGCCTGGCGGATATGCTGGCTGCCAATCGGGAACGTGACCGCATACTCGGTTATACCTCGACCGGCATTCACAAGGATGAACTGGAGATGACGTTGAACGGCCACCTGATCCGCCGTGTCGGTTCGCAAGGGCAGAACAAGACGTATCTGATTGCCCTCAAGCTGGCTCAGTATGTGTTTCTTTCCTGCAGGGGGCAAGCGCGTCCGATCCTTCTGTTGGACGATATTTTCGACAAGCTGGATGCCGACCGGGTGGAGCAGATCGTCAAGCTGGTGAGCGGCGACCAGTTTGGGCAGATTTTCATTACTGATACGAACCGGAAATATTTGGACGCCATCCTGCAATCGATCAATCACGGCTACGCTCTGTTCAGGGTCGAACAGGGTGAAGTGCAACCGATGGAGGAAGCGGAATGATGCACCGGAATGCACAGACGTTGGGCGATGCGATCCGGGAGTTTTTCGAGGATAATGCTGAGTTGAGGGGGAAGATACTGGAAATCCGTGTCATGCGGGCCTGGGGCGAGATACTGGGGCCGATGGTCGCTCAGTACACTCGTAATATATATGTAAAAGACAAAGTGCTGTATGTTTCCCTCACTTCTTCCGTCTTGAGAAGTGAATTGGTGTTGTGCCGGGAACGTCTGGTGAAGAGCTTGAACGATTATGCCGGTTCGGAAGTTATACAAGATATAGTTATCAGATAAAAGAGTTGAATCATTATGGATGCAAAAAAGATAGAAGAAGTTCCGTTTGAAGAGGTTTATGAAGTGGAAAAGTATGGCACATACTATTCTGAAAATAAATTCTGGCAAAAAGTACAACGGGTTGCAAAGAAAGTCGGTGCGACGGTGATACGTCCTGTCTTCCAGCTTTATTATCTGCTGCACGATAAAGATGTTCCGTTACAACATAAGGCTTATATCATAGGTGCTTTAGGCTATTTTATTCTGCCGTTCGACCTGATACCGGAAGGTCTTCTTCCGGTGATCGGCTTTACTGACGATGTAGCTGTGATGGGACTTGTCCTGAAAATCGTGAAGGATAGCATCACACCTGAGATAAGAGCCAAGGCGGATGCTAAGGTCATGGAGCTGTTGCAAACGGATAAGATCTGAATCACAATATTTCTTTTTCAGTTATAATCAAGTCCATTTTCCGGTCGAACGGCTCGGCCGGAATCTGATCCTTTAACTGGAAGTCATAGCAGATTCCGATTTTAGGAACATCCAGTGTCGAAAGCAGTCGGTCATAAAATCCTTTTCCCCGTCCGAGGCGGTTATGCTGGCGGTCGAAAGCGACACCCGGAACAATGATCAGGTCTATTTCGCTTTCCGGTACGGCTTCACAATCTTCACTTGGTTCCAATATCCCGAAAACACCCGTTTTGAGTGATTCTTTTCCTGCATACAAGAGCAATTGAAGATCATTCCCTTTTATAAGAGGGAGCAATAATCTCTTTTTCCGGTACCATTTTTCGATCAGTCCGGCAGTCTGCACTTCGCCGGGGATGGCATGGTATAGTGCAATGCACGAAGCTTGCTGGAAGAGGTCTGTCTCTTCCAGCCGGTCCATTATCTTAGCAGAGAGATCCAGCAATGTAGTCTTCGTATATGATCTCTTTAAGGAAGCCATATCCTCTCGAAGTGTTTGTTTGGCTTTGCGCAATTCCATTGGGCGTATTGTTTTTGTTCTCCAGTGTCGGGAATGATTTGCCTTCGTTCAGGACTTTGACGGCGCGTTTCAGCGTGATGTCATCGTTCTGGAATATTGGATAGAAGCCGGCTTCGTCGAAGAAGTTACGGACGATGTAGGCCTGGATCTGTTTCTCGATCAGTTTGCCTGATATGTTGATCAGGTGCGGACGTTTCTTGATCCCTTTTGCTGCGGCATAATTGGTGAAATCGGAAAGCAGTGGTTGTTGTTGCAGGTATTTGTGTAAGTCCTGATAGGTCTTGAAAGAAGCCAACTTGTCGTAATTGCGATCCGAGTATTCGAGTGCATATAGGTTCAACATACCGGAATTGACTACGTTGGAGAAATAGGAAGTCACACCGCTTGTGTCACGCGGGATGAAGATATCCGGCATGATACCGCCGCCGCCGTAAACGGGGCGTCCCATCACGGTTTCGTATTTTTCGCTGTTGTTCAGCTTGATGCTGTCGGCAGAATCAAATTCACCGTGCATGAAACGCTGGTAGATGTCCTGTTCGTATTCGCTGTCTTTACCCAGTTCGTACTTTTTCTGGATACAACGTCCAGACGGCGTGTAATAGCGTGCGATCGTCAGGCGGATTTCCGAACCGTCGCTTAACTGGATCGGCGACTGGACCAAGCCTTTTCCGAAAGTACGGCGGCCGATAATCAGCCCGCGGTCATTGTCTTGGATAGCTCCGGAGAAGATTTCACTGGCGGAAGCCGAGAACTCGTCTGTCAAGACTACAATCGGAGCATCCTGGCAAGTACCTGTGCCGTTCGTATAGACATCGTTGCGCGGGAATGCTTTTCCTTCCGTGTATACGATCAGGCGGCCTTCCGGCATGAATTCGTTTACCATATTGATGGCGGCATCCATATAACCGCCCGTGTTACCGCGAAGGTCGATCACGAATGAGGTACAACCTGCCTGTTTCAGCTTGGCGATTGCCGTGATAAATTCATTATAAGTGGTACGGCCGAATTTGCTTACTTTGATGTAGCCGATTCCTTTGCTTACCTCGTAAGACACGTCGACCGAACTGACGGGGACATCGCCGCGCGTCACGTCGAAATACAACAGTTCCGGTTCGTTTTTACGTTTTATGCCTAACTTGACCGTACTGTTCTTCGCACCACGCAGAGTCTTCATGATGACTTCCTGGTCACTTTTGTTGCCGGCATACAGGGAGTCGTTGATCGTGATGATACGGTCGAAGGGCTTCAAGCCGGCCTTCTCTGAAGGTCCCCCCGGAATGACGTTGATAACCAGAATGGTATCGGTCTGCATATTGAATGAAACCCCGATGCCGCTGAACGATCCTTCCAGGTCTTCATTTGCCCGTTGGGCGTCCTTTGCCGGTATATACACGGAATGCGGGTCCAGTTCGCTGAAGACCTTAGGAATGGCATCTTCCACTAATTGTTTCATATCGACTGTATCGACATACTGTTCGTCGATAATGTCGAGGATGGCATTGATTTTATTTCCACTGGAATAAATATGCCTCTTTCCTTGTGTCAGTCTGAGGTAATGATTCCCTACAAATATCCCGAGAGCAATACTTAATGCTATAATCACAGGCAACCATACAGCCAGCCTTTTGTTCTTGTCCATAAAACGTATCTTTAGTCGTTTATTTCTATATAATCTATAATAACACCAGCGCGACGTAATAGGTTGCAACCATCTTCCACCCTATATTTTTCAGAGTATACCACCCGCTTGATCCCAGACTGGATGATGAGCTTGGCACATTCGATGCAAGGGGCAGAGGTGACGTAGATCGTTGCACCTTTGCTGCTGTTGGACGAAGCGGCCACTTTCGTAATGGCATTGGCTTCCGCATGCAGAACGTAAGGTTTGGTGACATTGTGTTCATCTTCACAAACATTCTCGAAACCGGATGGCGTACCGTTATATCCGTCAGAAATAATCATTTGGTCTTTTACTATCAGTGCCCCAACCTGGCGTCTCTTGCAATACGAATTTTCCGCCCATACGGCCGCCATTCTGAGATAGCGCTTATCCAATTCGAGTTGCTTTTCCTTCTTATCGCACATCGTCTTCTGATTTTATATACCTTAATTATATAAATAGTAGGCAAAGGTACATATATTTGGGATAAATGGAATAGGTTCGAAGTTTTTTTGTTCAAGCGTGTATCATAAAAATACCATAGAAGGCAACCTCGAAAACAAATCAGACTTGCATCCGGCTCTGGACGGATGCGGATGGTCCGCCTGGTTCTATTCCGTTTCTTTTCAACAGGGCACCGATTTCCGCATCTTTTCCCCGGAAACGTTTGTACAGGATATCCGGATCTTCGGTTCCGCCTTTCGATAGGATGTTTTTACGGAAAGAACGGGCTGTTTCCCGGTTGAAGATTCCCGTCTCTTTGAAGACCGAGAAAGCATCGGCATCCAGGACCTCTGCCCATTTATAGCCGTAATAGCCGGCTGAATATCCACCGGAGAAGATGTGTCCGAAACTGCTGCTCATCAAGGTTCCGGGAACTTCGGGGACGATCACGGTCTGTTTCCAGGCTTCCTTCTCGAAAGAGATAACATCTTCGCCGAATGGTTCTGTTCGGGTATGCCAGGCCATATCTAAGAAACCGAAGCTCAGTTGACGGCAGCAGGCATATCCTGCGTTGAAATTGGAAGCGTCTATTAATTTCTGTACTAATTCTTGCGGGATTTTTTCCCCGGTTTTGTAGTGGATGGCGATCTGATCCAGAAACTCTTTCTCTGTCAGCCAGTTTTCCATCAGTTGGGAAGGAAGTTCCACAAAGTCACGATAGACATTTGTACCGGAAAGGCTCGCGTATGATCCTTCGGCAAACATACCGTGCAGGGCATGTCCGAATTCGTGCAACAGCGTGTTGACCTCGTCAAAAGTCAATAAAGAAGGCTTCGTCTCGGTCGGACGTGTGAAGTTCATTACGATAATGATTTGGGGCCGGCTGTCTTTGCCGTCTTGATCCCGGTATTGTTCCTTTATGCTGTTCATCCAGGCTCCTGACTGTTTCCCGTCGCGCGGATGGAAGTCTGTATATAATATGGAAAGAAACTTCCCGTCGGCATCGTAAACCTCGTATGCCTCTACTTCGGGATGATAAACCGGAATTTCTTTATTCTCTTTAAAAGTGATGCCATATAATTGCGTAGCCAGACCGAACACGCCTTTCTTTACATGATTCAGTTCGAAATAGGGACGCGTCATTTCATCATTCACGTTGAAACGGATGTCTTTCAGTTTTTCGGAATAATAGCTCCAATCCCAAGGCATGACCGTTATGTTTTCTTTTTCCGTTTCCGAAGCAAATCTTTGTACGGTCTCGTATTCATTCCGGGCTACCGGCTTGTAGGCATCCAATAACTCATTCAGCAGTTTATAGACGCGTGCGGGAGTTTTGGCCATCGTATGTTTCAATTTATAGTCGGCATAGTTGGTATATCCCATCAATCTTGCGATTTCCAGGCGGATATTGACGATTTCCCGTATGATTTCCTTGTTGTCGTATTCATCCCCTTTGTTACCTATGCTCATATATTCCCGATACATCTTTTCCCGTAACCCGCGCAAAGCTGAGTAACGCATGAAAGGCACGTAGCTTGGGGCCGAGAGATTGAACAGCCATCCGGTTTTTCCTTTTTCTTTAGCCCTGAGTGCGGCAGCTTCGCGTATGCTTTCCGGTAGTCCTTCCAGTTCGTCTTCTTTTGTTAGCAACAGTTCGTAGCGGTTCTTGTCTTTCAATGCGTTCTGATCGAATGTGAGGGAAAGAAGGCTTAACTCGGAACTGAGTTTACGGTATTTTTCTTTCTCTTCGGGTCCGAGTGCGGCGCCACGTGCGCAAAAAGCTTCGAATGTCTTCTCCAGCAGACGTGCGTCTTCCATCGGGAGATGCAGTTCATCTTTCCGGTCGTAGACACTCTTTACGCGTGCGAATAGTTGTTCGTTCAAATAAATATTGTTGGAGCTTTCCGACAGTTTGGGGGATACTCGTTGCGAGATATCCATCATCTCGTCGTCTGCTTCTGCATTCAATACGTTGAAGAAAGCCGAGATGACTTTATCCAGCAGCTTGCCGCTGCGTTCGAGTGCTATGATTGTGTTCTCGAATGTAGGAAGTTCCGTATTGTCGGCAATGGCTCGGACTTCCTCGTCCAATTGCCAGATTCCTTCGTCGAAAGCTGGTTCATACTGTTCTGTTTCGATCTGGTCGAACGGAGGAGTTCCGAACGGAGTCCGATAAGTCTCGAAAAAGGGATTTTCTCTATTTTGTTTCATGTTCTTTCGTGTTGATTTATTATATAACAAAGGTACGGAATAATCGGCAAATAAAAATGCATTGATTGCCAGACGATGCCAAACTGCCGGATTTGGAAGTTTTTAACAGCTTGGCATGTGTTTGACAACACATATATCCACTTTGGCATATTTGTAACAGATTATCAATCAAACTGTTTTTAAATCGTAAAAATGAAATTTCTAAATAAATATGAAAGTGAATTTGTTTTTTTATTTTTTAAGTGATACTTTTGGTCAAGATACAAAAGCAATTTATATGTTATCACGTTAAAGCATAAACTTAAAACCAAATATAAAAATATGAGTTATCTTAAATTTGACAAGACTCTTATGACGAACCTGGAAGAAGCGCTGCCAAGAGAAATTCTTCGTACGAATCGTTCGGGAGCCTATCATTGTACAACTATCGTTGATTGCAACACAAGAAAATATCACGGATTACTTGTAATTCCGGTTCCGGAACTGGATGATGAGAATCACGTATTGTTGTCGTCATTGGATGAAACTGTCATACAGCATGGTGCCGAATTTAACTTGGGGCTTCATAAGTATCAGGGGGATAATTACAGTCCGAGAGGTCATAAGTACATTCGTGAGTTCGAATGCGAGAAAGTTCCTACGACGATCTATCGTGTAGGAGGTGTTATTCTGAAAAAAGAGAAGTTGTTTGTGCATCATGAGAATCGAATCTTGATCCGTTATACGTTGTTGGATGCCCATTCGGCAACAACATTGCGCTTGCGTCCGTTTTTAGCGTTTCGCAGTGTCCGTGAATATACACACGAGAATGCCCAGGCCAGTCGCGAATATCAGGTTGTGTCGAATGGTATCAAAACCTGTATGTATCCGGGCTATCCTGAATTGTATATGCAACTGAACAAAAAGAATGAGTTTCATTATCTGCCTGATTGGTATCGGGGTATCGAATATCCGAAAGAGCAGGAGAGAGGCTATGACTTTAACGAAGATCTGTATGTTCCCGGATATTTTGAGGTTGAGATAAAGAAAGGGGAAAGCATCGTCTTTTCCGGTGGGGTTTCTGAAATAGGAACTCGTTCGTTAAAAAAGACTTTTGAAGACGAGGTTGAAGAACGTACACCTCGCGATACTTTCCGACATTGCCTGATCAATGCAGCACATCAATTCTTAAATAAGCAGGAAAATGAATTTTATATTTTAGCCGGTTATCCGTGGTTCAAGTGCAGGGCACGCGATTTGTTTATTTCTTTGCCGGGGCTGACTTTGGCTATCAATGAGGTTTCCAAGTTTGAAATGGTAATGGAAACGGCCTGTAAGGCGATTTATAATTTTATCCGTAATGAACCGAGCCAGATCAAGATTTATGAAATGGAGCATCCCGATATCTTGCTTTGGGCTGTTTGGTGCATTCAGCAATATGCTAAAATGGTTTCACGTGAGGCATGCCGCGAGAAATATGGTGTATTGTTGGAAGATATCATGAGGTTCCTCTGTCAGGATAAACATCCGAATCTGATTCTGCATGATAATGGATTGCTTTATACCTATGGGACGAATAGGGCTGTAACATGGATGAACTCGACGGTTAACGGACATCCCGTTATTCCGCGTACAGGATATATTGTTGAGATCAATACATTGTGGTATAACGCTTTGCGGTTTGCAGGAGAATTGTCGGGTGAGGCCGGAAATAATGCTTTGGCTGAATCATTGGGAGCTTTGGCCGAGAAAAGCGGGAAGTCGTTTGTCAATGTGTTCTTGAATGAATATGGCTATTTGCTCGATTATGTCGATGGTAACATGATGGAGTGGAGTGTGCGTCCGAATATGATATTTGCCGTGGCATTTGATTATTCTCCTTTGAATTCCAGCCAGAAAAAAGGTGTACTCGATATTGTGACGAAAGAGTTGCTTACTCCTAAAGGACTCCGTTCCTTGAGCCCGAAGAGCGGTGGGTATAATCCTAATTATGTCGGTCCTCAGATCCAGCGTGATTATGCTTATCATCAGGGAACGGCCTGGCCTTGGCTGGCAGGTTTCTATTTTGAGGCATATCTTCGTATCTATAAGATGAGCGGTATAGGGTTTATCGAACGTTATCTGATTGGGTACGAAGATGAAATGTCGTCTCATTGTATCGGGTCCATTTCAGAATTGTTTGACGGTAATCCTCCGTTCAAGGGGCGTGGAGCTATATCATTCGCAATGAATGTTGCAGAAATATTGAGAATATTATACTTATTAAGCAAATATAACTATTGAAAGGAGGAGCCTGTATGAAAGTGTTAATGTTTGGATGGGAATTTCCTCCCAAAATATATGGTGGTCTTGCGGTTGCCTCTTATGGTATTACTAAAGGTCTGAGTCTGCAGAATGATGTGGAAACGACTTTCTGTTTGCCGAAGCCTACCGGTGAAGAAGAAGGTTTCCTGAATATTATAGGTATGAATCAAGTACCTGTCGTATGGCGGGATGTCAATTATGATTATTTGAAGTCCAGGCTTCCCAATTATATGACGCCAGAGCAATATTATGCTTTCCGTGACCATATCTATGCCGATTTCTCATATCTGAATGTAAATGATTTGGGGTGTATGGAGTTTGCCGGAGGGTATCCTGCTAACCTGCATGACGAGATCAATAATTTCTCGATTATAGCGGGTGTCGTTGCTCGCCAGCAGCAATTTGATATTATTCATGCCCACGATTGGTTGACATATCCGGCCGGCGTGCATGCTAAGATGGTGAGTGGTAAGCCTCTTTGCATTCATGTTCATGCAACCGATTTCGACCGTTCACGCGGAAAGGTCAACCCGACCGTATACGCAACGGAAAAGAACGGTATGGATTATGCGGATTGTATTATGTGTGTATCTGAATTGACACGGCAGACGGTTATCCGGGAGTATCATCAGGATCCGCGGAAATGTTTTGCCATGCATAATGCGGTTTATCCGTTGTCGCAAGAACTTTTGGACATTCCTCGTCCGGAGCATAAAAAGGAAAAGGTCGTGACTTTCCTGGGACGTATCACCATGCAAAAAGGACCGGAATATTTTGTCGAGGCAGCAGCGCTTGTTTTGAAACGTACACGTAATATCCGCTTCATTATGGCAGGTTCGGGTGATATGCTGGACGCTATGATTAATTTGGCCGCTGAGCGTGGAATTGCTGACCGTTTCCATTTTCCCGGGTTTCAACGTGGAAGGCAGGTATATGAAGCTTACAAGAACAGTGACGTCTTTGTGATGCCTTCTGTTTCCGAACCGTTCGGGATTGCTCCGTTGGAAGCCATGCAGTGCGGAACACCTTCCATTATTTCCAAACAGTCCGGTTGTGGGGAAATTCTCGACAAGGTGATTAAGACGGACTATTGGGATATTCATGCAATGGCTGACGCTATTTATTCGATCTGCACGAATCCGTCTTTGTTCGAATATCTTCAGGTGGAAGGAAAGAAAGAGGTCGATGGCATCACATGGGAAAAAGTCGGCTTGCGTATTCGCGCTCTTTATGAGAATGTCTTAAAGAATTACGGTAAATAATAAAACAACATTAGATATGAAAACAATCTGTCTTTATTTTGAAATACATCAAATCATACATCTGAAACGCTATCGTTGTTTCGATATCGGTACGGATCATTACTATTATGATGATTATGAAAATGAACGCAGTATCACGGAGATTGCAGAGCGTTCTTATATTCCGGCATTGACCACTTTGCTTGAAATGGTAAAGAATAACGGAGGAGCTTTTAAAGTCGCTTTTTCTATTTCGGGTGTGGCTTTGGAACAGTTGGAGATCTATTCTCCCGCTGTGATAGACCTGTTGCATCAATTGAATGACACAGGTTGTTGCGAATTTTTGTGCGAACCTTATTCTCATGGGCTTTCTTCTTTGGCTAATGAAGAATGTTTCCGTGAAGAAGTTTCCAGAATGAGTGCGAAGATCAAACAAGTTTTTGGACAAACTCCCAAGGTTTTCCGTAATTCCAGTTTGATTTATTCGAATGAGATCGGATCGGTTGTTGCAAGTATGGGATTTAAGGGGATTTTGACCGAAGGAGCCAAACATGTGCTGGGATGGAAGAGCCCGCATTATGTGTACCATTGTGCCTATAATCCTAATTTGAAGATTTTGCTTCGTGATTTCAAACTGTCGGACGACATTAGTCTGCGTTTCTCTAATTCGGATTGGAGCGAATATCCGTTATTTGCAGATAAATATATCGGTTGGATTGCGGGGTTACCGGAAGAAGAACAGGTTATCAATATTTTTATGGAGCTTTCTGCCTTGGGTATTGCACAACCGTTGTCTTCGAATATCCTGCAGTTCATGAAGGCTTTGCCGGCTTGTGCGAAAGAAAAGGGCATTTCATTCTCGACTCCGTCTGAAATCGTGACAAAGTTCAAGTCTGTAGATCAAGTCGATGTTCCTTATCCGATGTCATGGGCCGATGAGGAAAGAGATACGAGTTGTTGGCTGGGTAATGTGATGCAGCGTGAGGCGTTTAATAAATTGTATAGTGTGGCTGGTCGTGTTCATTTATGTGATGATCGCCGCATCAAGCAGGACTGGGACTATTTGCAGGCAAGCAATAACTTCCGTTTTATGACAACCAAGAAAACTGGAATTTGGCTTAATCGTGGTATTTATGATTCTCCGTATGATGCGTTTACCAATTATATGAATATATTAGGTGATTTTATCAGCCGTGTAGATGCTTTGTATCCTGTTGAGATAGAGAACGAAGAGTTGAATTCGCTTCTTACAACGATTAAGAACCAGGGTGAAGAGATTGAAAAGTTACAGAAAGAGCTTGATAAGTATAAGAAAAAAGCAGCGAAAAAAACGGCTGCTGAATAAAGGTAAAGTAATAAATGAAAACCGGGATTCCCTAAAAGGAACCCCGGTTTTTTTATATCTGATAGATAATAAATAGTCAGTCTTGCTTATCTATATTCAATTGTTACGATACGCATTTCCATTGCGTCTTTGTCGATACGTAGTTTTACACCGGAAGGTTTCAAATAGTTCTCGATGGCGACAGTGTATTCGCTTGTCTGCCCGTAGTAGTTGGTTGTCGTTCCTACTCTGCGCTGTACGGGGATAACGTTGATAACCAGATCTTCATCCGGAGAGTTCTCTATGTGGGTTTTAAGCAGCTTGGCTATGTTTCCAAATGAGTAGGTTCGGGTCGAAGCCACATAAGATCCCCGGAAGGAAGTGATGTTATTTTCTACATTATTGTTTCTAAAGAATGTATCCATAGAATCCTTTGGGAGTATCAGCACGTTAGCGGGAGCTTCAAATGCAAATTTCCAGTCTTCTTGCGGAAGGGCTTTTAAAGAAAGGTCCACATTGCTGACAATACGTCCTTGGATAATAGGAGCAATATCTTGTGCCGGGATTGTCAACTGGGTATATACGCCTGCCGGACTTTTCAGATAAGCGATGCTATCATTGGGTTCCAGCAGATGGCTGATGTCTGTATTCTTGAATCTGTTCAACTGGATAACTTCAGATGTCGCACTGAAAGTCTCCCAAGCCTGTACGATTGAATCCTGGTCGGCAGAGCCTTTTACCGTGTGCTTATAGTAAATGTTCATCTGGGTACTTTCAATGTTCAGGATGTTTCCTGTACCGTATGTATTTGTGACATAAATACCGGGAAAGAACTGATTGAACGTATTCTGGTCATTAAAAACTTCCGGAGTTTTGATTGTCGCGTCATAGAAACGTTGACCTACTTCCTGGGGCATGCGGATGGTTATTCTCGGTTGATAAGTCAGTACGTTGTTTGAATTTTTATCATTCCAAAGAGAGTCCGAAACACTTAGATCACGTGCCGTATATGTCTGCATACCTAATGATTTCTGCATATTGCAGTATTGTTCCGGATCGATATTCGTATAAAAATCTCTCGTTAGCGGAGTTGTTACTTCGTATAGTTGTGCACGCATCGGAGTTAGAGAATCACCTGTCCAGCTTCGGCTATAATATATTTTAAATTCGACCGAATCTATTATGCCGTTGTAGGGTGTATACCTGAACCGGAAATTTTCCGGACAGTAGAACTGGCACATAAAATCAGACTTCAGGTTTCCGTACAAAGGATCGTATATTTCCCCTAATGAACCGTAAATTGTCCGGGCATAGACAGAATCAGTCTGTAATGTTTTTGCTTTCATGTAAAATGTGTCCGCATATACCAGCGGTCTGTCATTCTCCGGTTGAATACCTGTTCCTACCTGCGTCAAATCATCATTACACCCGCTCAGAATCGAGATTCCGAGACTCAGGCCAAGTATAAAAAGCTTGATTTTCATGTCTCTAAATTTATTTTGTGCCTAATATGACATCGTAGAATTCGTTGAATTTATCCATATAAACGTCCGGCGACTGATAAGGCAGGAATGGAGTGTGCTTTTTAGTGGCAATATAATCCAACACATCTTGATTGATCGTTTCACTACCCTGTATCACACCATCTGCGAAATCGATGGCGAGCTTGGTCAGCCCGGTGAAGCTTGTATCGGCTTTGATGCCTTTCAGGTCGCTGTCCTTGGCTCCATCCATTTTTAACTTGCTTGCAAATTCTTTTCTGAACGGTGTTTTGAAGTCATCGTTATAAATAGAGTATACGATCTTTGCATCTTTGAGGCAAGGATCGTCAGCATACATACGTTTGATGTACAGGGCTGTTAGCGCTGACATCCAACCATGACAGTGAATGACGTCCGGTATCCAACGGAGTTTTTTCACTGTTTCCAATACACCACGAACGTAGAAGATCGAACGGTCGTCGTTATCCTCGTATTCGTTTCCATCATCGTCGCTGATAGTATGTTTTCTTTGGAAGAAATCTTCATTATCAATGAAGTATACTTGCATGCGGGCTGCCTGAATGGATGCTACCTTTATGATCAGCGGGTGATCGGTATCATCAATGATGAGATTCATACCCGAAAGCCGGATTACTTCGTGCAACTGGTTGCGGCGTTCGTTAATGCTACCGAACTTGGGCATGAAAGTCCTAATTTCGCGACCACGCTCCTGTATGCCTTGTGGCAGGTTTCTGCATATCGTTGCAATCTCTGATTCGGGAAGGTAGGGTGTTATTTCTTGAGCTATAAACAAGATTTTTTTTGCATCCATTCTGTAAACTAGTTTTATAAAGACGCTACAAAGATACAAAAATTCTTTCATTTACCGCAATTATTTATTTGCTTTGCACCGTCAATAAGCATCTAAAGGATGAAAATAGTAAACAGTATTAAAGAATTGAAGAGTTATCTCGCTGAAGAAAAGCGTAATAACAAACAAATTGGCTTTGTTCCCACTATGGGAGCATTGCATGACGGACACTTGAGCCTGGTTGAACGTTGTGTGAAAGAAAATGACGTGTGTGTAGTCAGTGTTTTTGTCAATCCAACCCAGTTTAACGACAAGCACGACCTTGAAACGTATCCTCGTACGTTGGATAAAGACTGTACTCTGTTGGAGCCGGTCGGTTGCGATTATGTATTTGCGCCGTCGGCAGAAGAAATGTATCCGGAGCCAGATACCCGCACATTCGATTTCGGCACTGTTTCGGCCGTAATGGAAGGGGCGCGCCGTCCCGGACATTTCAATGGGGTTGCTCAGATCGTGAGCAAACTTTTTTATGTAGTCGAACCGGATAATGCCTATTTTGGTGAAAAAGATTTCCAGCAGATCGCTGTGATCCGTGCTATGGTGAAGCAATTGGATATACCGGTGAAAATCAACGACTGTCCGATTTTGCGCGAGGCAGACGGTTTGGCTTTGAGTAGCCGTAATGTGCGCTTGACACCCGAACAACGTCAAAAAGCTCCGTTAATAGCTCGTACGTTAAAAGAAAGTACTAACTTTGTGCCCGAAAAGAGTGTGCAGGAGGTGATCGACTATGTTGTCAACACAATAAATGCCGATCCTATTATGCGTGTGGAATACTATGAGATTGTAGATGGCAATACGATGGAGTCCATCAAGAACTGGTCCGATACGACTTATCCGGTAGGATGTATTACGGTATATTGCGGAGAGGTTCGTCTGATAGATAATATTAAGTACTAAATATAGATTTATGATTTATGAATGATGATTTGTTTCCTGAATAATCATAAGTTTTATATGGAAGAAACAAGCGTAGCTAAATAATTCATAAATCATAAATCATAAATCAGATCGTATGTTTATAGAAGTAGTTAAATCAAAGATTCACCGGGTAACGGTAACGGAAGCCAATCTGAATTATATAGGAAGTATCACTGTTGACGAGGATTTGCTGGATGCCGCCAATCTGATTGCCAACGAAAAGGTCGCTATTGTGAATAATAATAACGGTGAACGTTTTGAAACGTATATCATTAAAGGTGAACGAGGTTCGGGAGTCGTTTGTCTGAACGGAGCTGCTGCCCGTAAGGCACAGCCTGGCGATATCATCATTATTATGTCGTATGCCTTGATGGATTTTGAGGAGGCGAAAACATTTAAGCCGTCGGTTGTGTTTCCTGATACGGCAACCAATAAACTGATTGAAGCATCGGTAGCTGAAAAATAAATGCGATAGCATATAAAGAAGAAGCTCGCCTGATGTGGCGGGCTTTTTTTATGAGTATGGATTTCCTTCGTAAATAATATTATATGTACACAAACAGGCAAATTTGGAATGTTAGTTATCCAATCTTTTTGAGTCTTCTGGCACAGAATGTCATTAATGTGACGGATACCGCGTTTTTGGGCCGGGTCGGTGAAATCGAGTTAGGAGCTTCGGCAATGGGCGGCTTATATTATATATGTGCCTTTACGATCGCTTTTGGGTTTAGTACCGGATCGCAGATCATCATGGCTCGCCGTAATGGGGAGCGGAATTATAAGGAAGTTGGGCCGGTAATGATACAGGGTGTCTTTTTCCTGCTTATGCTGGCTGCCGTCATGTTTACTTTGTCACGTCTGTTTGCCGGGGATATTATGCGGGTACTGATTTCTTCCGATACGATTCTGAATGCCACGGAAGAATTCTTGGACTGGCGTGTGTTCGGGTTCTTTTTCTCTTTTGTGAATGTGATGTTCCGTGCTTTGTTTATCGGTATTACCCGGACGAAGGTGCTGACACTGAATGCTGTTGTGATGGCGTTGACGAATGTGCTGCTGGACTACCTGCTGATATTCGGTAACTGCGGCTTTCCGGAATTGGGAATAAAAGGAGCGGCTATCGCTTCGGTGATGGCGGAGGCGGTGTCTATCGTGTTTTATATGGTTTATACTCGGATGACGGTAGATATCAAGAAGTATGCACTGAGCCAGTTCCGATCGTTCGATGTTAAATTGCTGAGGCGTGTGTTGGACATCTCTATATTTACGATGTTGCAATATTTTATTTCGCTCAGTACTTATTTCATGTTGTTTGTGGCTGTGGAACATTTAGGGCAGCGGGAACTGGCGGTTGCGAATATTGTCCGGAGTGTTTACATCGTTTTATTGATCCCTGTCAATTCTTTATCGACGGCAACGAATACGTTTGTGAGTAACAGCATCGGGGCGGGGCATAAGGACCAGGTTATCCCGATCATTCGTCATATAACCTGGATATCGTTAGGAATCATGGCTGTTTTTGTGTCTGTCACTTGTCTGATTCCTTCTACGATATTATCGGTTTATACCAATGACGTGACTTTGATACAAGCTTCGATCCCTTCCCTTTATGTGATTTCAGGCGCTTTGCTGATCGGAGCGGTTGCCAATATCGTGTTCAACGGAGTGACGGGTACGGGAAATACTCGTTCGGCTTTTGTGATGGAGCTGGCTACCCTGGTTTTCTATACATTGTTTATATATGTGGTCGGGATGCGCTTGCATATGCCGGTTGCTATCTGTTTCATGACCGAGGTGGTGTATTATACCGGTTTATTGGTCGCAAGTGTCATTTATTTAAAGAAAGCATCTTGGCAAAATAAGAAAATCTGACTCGGAATTTGTGATCTTTTCTTTATTCGTCAGTTTTTCTTACCTTTGCCTCTCATTCGAAGAATAGAAAATAGAATAAAATAAATATACATACGAATTATGTTTGAGAATTTAAGCGAAAGGTTAGACAGATCGTTTAAACTGTTGAAAGGTGAAGGTAAGATCACGGAAATCAATGTGGCTGAAACATTGAAAGATGTGCGTAAAGCATTACTTGACGCCGACGTAAACTATAAAGTAGCCAAAGGTTTTACCGATACGGTAAAGGCGAAAGCATTAGGACAGAATGTGCTTACATCCGTTAAGCCCAGTCAGTTAATGGTCAAGATTGTGCATGATGAGTTGGCAGACCTGATGGGAGGAACGGCTACCGATCTGGATCTGAAGGGTAGTCCGGCAATCATCCTGATGTCCGGTTTGCAAGGTTCCGGTAAAACGACTTTTTCAGGTAAGTTGGCAAATTTGCTGAAGACTAAGAAAAATAAAAAGCCACTGTTGGCAGCTTGTGACGTGTATCGTCCGGCCGCTATCGAGCAGTTGCGTGTGGTCGGCGAACAGGTTGGAGTACCTGTTTATATGGAACTGGAAAACAAGAATCCGGTGGCGATTGCGATGAACGCGATTCGCGAAGCACGTGCGAAAGGCAACGATGTCGTGATTGTCGATACCGCTGGTCGTTTGGCTATTGACGAGCAGATGATGAAAGAGATCGCTGCGATCAAGAGTGCTATTCAGCCGGATGAAACCTTGTTCGTGGTCGATTCCATGACTGGGCAGGATGCTGTCAACACGGCGAAAGAATTCAACGAGCGTCTCGATTTTGACGGTGTTGTCCTGACGAAGCTCGACGGTGATACTCGCGGTGGTGCCGCTCTTTCTATCCGAACGGTGGTCGACAAACCGATCAAGTTCGTCGGAACGGGCGAAAAGATGGATGCTTTGGATATCTTCCACCCTGAACGTATGGCAGACCGTATCCTTGGTATGGGTGATATCGTTTCTTTGGTGGAACGTGCGCAGGAGCAGTATGATGAAGAAGAGGCCAAACGCTTGCAGAAGAAAATTGCCAAGAATCAGTTCGACTTCAACGACTTTATTTCTCAGATCCAGCAGATCAAGAAGATGGGTAACCTGAAAGAGCTGGCCTCTATGATTCCGGGCGTAGGCAAGGCTCTGAAGGATGTGGATATTGACGACAATGCTTTCAAGAGCATCGAAGCGATCATCTACTCCATGACTCCCGAAGAACGTACGAATCCGGCAATCCTGAACGGTTCACGTCGTCAGCGTATTGCCAAAGGTAGCGGTACGACGATCCAGGAAGTGAACAAGCTGATCAAGCAATTCGATGAAACGCGCAAGATGATGCGTATGCTGACGGCTGCCAAACCGGGAAGCAAGAAATTTCCTTCATTCAGAAGATAAAACCTGAAAAGATAATAGAGAATATGGAAGAACAACAGTATAAACTATTGGACGGAAAAGCCGTTTCGGCTCAGATAAAGCAGGAGATGGCGGAAGAAGTGGCCCGTATCAAGGCTACCGGTGGTAAAATCCCTCATTTGGCTGCTATATTGGTCGGTCATGATGGAGGAAGTGAAACATATGTCGCAAGTAAGGTCAAGACATGTAATGAGATCGGTTTTAAATCGTCTCTGATCCGTTATGAAGCCGATGTTACCGAAGAAGAACTTCTTCGCAAAGTGGACGAACTGAACAACGATCCGGACGTGGATGGTTTTATCGTACAGCTCCCGCTTCCGAAACATATCTCAGAACAGAAGATTATCGAAGCGATCGACTACCGTAAGGATGTAGATGGTTTCCATCCGATCAATGTGGGTCGTATGTCTATCGGTCTCCCTTGTTTCGTGTCGGCAACTCCGGCTGGCATCTTGGAGCTGTTGAGGCGTTACGAGATTCCTACTCGCGGTAAACATTGCGTGGTGCTGGGTCGTAGTAATATCGTGGGCAAACCGATGGCTACTTTGATGATGCAGAAAGCCTATCCGGGCGATTGTACGGTTACTGTTTGCCACAGTCGTTCCGAGAACCTGAAGGAAATGTGCTTGAGTGCCGACATTATTATTGTGGCATTGGGTGTCCCCGAATTCCTGAAAGGCGATATGGTAAAAGAAGGGGCTGTAATCGTGGATGTGGGAACGACACGTGTGCCGGATGCAACTCGCAAAAGCGGCTTTAAGTTGACTGGCGATGTTAAGTTTGATGAGGTCGCTCCTAAGTGTTCTTATATCACGCCGGTTCCGGGTGGTGTAGGTCCGATGACGATTATTTCTTTGATGCGCAATACGCTTTTAGCCGGAAAGAAAGAGATTTATAAATGAAAATCCTCCTCTCCGGGTTTTGTCTTTTGAGCTTTCTGTCTTTATCTGCTCAGGACTCGCTGACAATTTTGTTTGCCGGTGATGCCATGATGCACCAGAAACAACTTGACAATACCCGGAGGGGAGATTTTTTTGATTTGGGTAGCTATTTTGCCAATATCGAGAGAGAGGTGAAAGCTGTCGATATTGCTGTTGTGAACTTCGAAGTCCCGTTAGGAGGGGAGCCATATAGTGGTTATCCGGTTTTCAGCGCTCCGGAAGACTTCGCTTTGGCTTTGCAAAAAGCAGGTTTCGACTTCTTCTTGTTAGCCAATAATCATTGTTTAGATAGGCGGACTCGCGGATTTGTCCGTACTATCCAGGCACTGGATTCTCTCGGAATCCGTCATACCGGAACCTTTCTTGACTGTGATCACCGTCACCGCACATATCCGATGTTGCTCCGTAAGAAGGATTTTCGTATCATCATGCTCAACTATACCTATGGTACCAACGGTTTGAAAGTCGATATACCCCGAATCGTCAATTATATCGATAAGGAGATAATGAAGGGTGATATTGCCGAAGCCAAGCTCTTTAATCCGGATTTTATTATAGCTAATATGCATTGGGGATTGGAATACGAACGGATACCTTCCCGTGAACAACGGGAACTGGCCGATTGGCTGTTGCGGCAGGGTGTCGATCTGGTTATAGGCAGTCACCCTCATGTTGTTCAGCCAATGGAGCTTCGCAGGGGAAAGGAGGGGGTTACCGACCGTCTGGTTGTTTATTCATTGGGTAATTTTATATCGAATATGAGCCGGGAACATACCGATGGGGGTGTCATGGTGAAAGTCGTTTTAGGTCGGAAGGGGTTGCGCCGATATATTATTTCCGCACAATATTCGTTGATTTATTCTTCCCGTTATAAGAATGAACAAGGAAAAGAAGATATTCGGGTGGTTCCGGCGGCCTCTTGGTCGGGAAAGAATCAAAATTCCTCTTTTTCAGTCGATTCAGCATTGATTAAGTATGTAAATAATACGCGTTTGTTTTTAAAAGGTAACAATAAGGAGGTCGAAGAGTATATTTTTGAATAAAAAAATGCTCGAATTATTTGCAGTTTAAAATAAAACCTCTATCTTTGCACCGTCTTAAAGAGATAAACACTTGATAAGATAAATATGGTGAGAATAGCTCAGTTGGTTAGAGCATCGGATTGTGGTTCCGAGGGTCGTGGGTTCGAGTCCCATTTTTCACCCGTAAGGCTGTCTGTGAAGGCAGCCTTTTTTTTGTTTGTTTTCCCTTGTGGTTCCCTTGTGGTTCCGGTGTGATCCCGGATCATGATCCGGGATCCCTTCTTTTGTGATTTCGTTTTTTTTGTGTGTGGGTTTAAAACAACAAAGAAGGTGTCTGAAAAGGCAGCCTTCTTTTTTTTGTTATGCAGCCCGTTTATTATCCATTTTTATATTTAAAATATCTTTGG